>Ga0209963_1000170_pt1 | contig 209861 bp, 195 predicted proteins | sample ThiBio_1000_biof_2_FD_183957 | JGI IMG/M metagenome (GOLD analysis project Ga0209963, IMG submission 183957) | Wastewater bioreactor microbial communities from Cape Town, South Africa - Thiocy_cont_1000_biof (SPAdes) | ecosystem: Engineered > Bioreactor > Thiocyanate-remediating >... | reverse complement strand
CGTAATAGAAGAGAACAAACGCCGTAAGGTTCACGATGATCAACAGAGCCGCGATGAAGAGTGCAGATATCATTTGCGCTTCCGAGCCCTTGGCTTCTGGGTCTTGCTATCGCAATAGCTAGCCCATTCTTCCATAAGCTTTCGACGTTTCTCCAGGGCGTCACCGCGACGGTAAGCCTGCTCGGTTTGATCCCCCACGACATGAGCCAGCGCTGCTTCTGCGACCTCCCGTGGATAGCTGGATTCGTTGCCTGCCCAATCGCGGAAGCTGGAGCGAAAGCCATGAACGGTAGCATTCTTGATCTTCATTCGCCGGAGCACCATTTCCATCGCCATGTTGGATAGCGGTTTGCCCGGCTTCTGGCCTGGAAAAACAAAATCGCTCTGTTTGGCTTCGTTGAACTGTTTCAGAATCGAAACCGCGCGAGCCGTTAACGGGACGCGATGTTCGCGGCCGGCTTTCATTCGAATCGCGGGAACGGTCCATAGCTTCTTTTCGAGATCGACTTCGGGCCACGTCATGTTGAGGATTTCGCCGGAGCGAGCAGCCGTCAGGATGCACAATTCCAGTGCTCTTGCTGCCGTGGGTTGTCCGCCTCGCAGATCGGCAATGAACGCCGGAACCTTGACGTAATCCATCGCGGGGTGGTGACCCCGCGCCAATTTCGGTGACCGTGGCAGCAAATTGTCCAGGTGTCCTCTCCATCGAGCCGGATTTTCGGATTCTCGATAGCCCTTGGCCTTGGCGGCATCTAATACTTTCTCGATGCGACCTCGGACCCGAGATGCTGTTTCGGGCTTTACTGTCCAGATCGGCTTTAGCACCGCGAGAATGTCGCCCGTGGTGATCGTATCGACCGGTTTGGCCCGGAGGGGCGCGGCGTAGGTTTCCAAGGTCGACTTCCACTGAGCCTTGTGCTTCTCGTTCCTGAATCCCGCTGACAGGGACTCTCGGACCTCGTCGGCGAGGCCGCCGAAGGTCGGTATCTGCTGGTGCTGCTTTCGTTCCTCAATAGGATTGAAGCCGTTGGCGATCCTCCGCCGGGCGGCCGACGCCCTTTCACGAGCCTCCAGAAGCGGGATGCTGGTGGCGCTACCCAAGCCCATTTCTTTCGCCTGACCGCGCCAGGTGAACCGGAGAATCCATTTACGAGCCCCTGAAGGGGAGACGATCAGATAAAGGTTGCCGCCGTCGCTGTATTTGCCTGGCTTTGCGGTTTCGACCTTCCGAGCATTCAGTTTTCCAGCCATGTGGCCTCCGTTCTGGTCCCCAAGCAAGCCCCCAAATATAGCACGGATTTGGTTGGATCAGAATGGACGGGGTGAGATACCGAGTTTGAAAAACTAGCTATTATTGCCTATGTTTCGAACATAGATTGGACGAAGCCGGACTGCATTAGACAAGATATTGGCGGACACTCCCTCCGCCAGTCTCTCGCTCGCGCTTGTCTCACTTCGTTCGAACGCCCGCGGGGGTGACTTTTCGGCCGGTCGCGCGCCGTCGCGTTCGTGGCTCCTGGTTCGAACAAAGGTCCGAAACCTCCGCCGATCGCCGCTAATTGTTGGATACCCTGCGTCACCGACGCGTGAAGTCGGCCGAATATCATGCGTGCTCCATGACGCCCGAATCCAACGGCAGGTAAGCCAAACGGCGACACATCGATGCCGTCTAATTGCTTGACAACGGTTGGGAGTGGCAGAAAGTTGTATGAAGCAACTTTAGGTAAGTCCCACGATGCATCCCGCTTGCTCGATCATCGACGATATCCGCGCCGCATCCCGTGCGCTTGTTCGGGAGTTCGGCTTCATGGGTGGCGCTTTCGCCGGGACCGACCTGCCGCCGTCCGCCGTCCATGCCCTGATCGAAATCGAGGCCCGCGACGGCATCTCCGCGCGCGATCTCGGTGGGATTCTCCGTCTTGAAAAGTCCAGTGTCAGCCGGATGCTGAGCAAGCTCGTCGGCTCCGGCGACGTCCTTGAGAAGCCGGACAAGGCGGATGCGCGCACCAAGAGACTGTCGCTGAGCGCGGCCGGCCGCAGACGTGTTGCCGCGATCCATGTCTTCGCCCGCGCACAGGTTGCGGCGGCCCTTGAGCAACTTCCGTCCGACCGTCACCGGATCGTGCGCGATGGGCTTCGTCTTTATGCCGGGGCGCTGGCGCCGAAGCCGGCTGCGCCAGGCTCCGGTCCGCAGGTCGAAGTTGTCGCGGGCTATCGACCCGGTCTCGTGGCGCGCGTCACCGAGATGCATGTGAATTACTATGCGCGGGAAGCCGGTTTCGGCCAGCGTTTCGAAACGGTCGTTGCCGGTGGCCTCGCGGCCTTCTGCGACCGTCTCGATGCGCCGGTGAACAGGATCTGGGCCGCCGTCCAGGATGGACGCATCGTCGGTTCGATCGCCATAGACGGTGTGGACTATGGCCCGAATAACGCGCACTTGCGCTGGTTCATTGTCGAGGATGGACTACGCGGGCTGCGTGTGGGACGGCGGCTGCTTGAAAGCGCGCTCGCCTTCTCGGACGCGCGCGGCTTCGCCGAAACCCATCTATGGACCTTCGCCGGCCTCGATGCCGCGCGTCGTCTCTATGACATGAACGGCTTCGTGCTCGCCGAAGAACGTGTCGGCAACCAGTGGGGCCGGAAGATGCGCGAACAGCGCCTGACCAGACCGCGGCCACAACAGCGATTTAAATGATAGAGCCTGCCATCGGGGCGCTCCACCGTGCGATCGGGTCCGTCACCGGCGCGAATTCCGGTCTCGCCGCGCTGCCCCACGATACGACGTTGGCCCTCACCGTGCTGTGATGGCCGTCGTCTCGACATCGGGCCGCGCGACGCGGTACGTCGTCCAGAGATCGAAAGGGCTGTAATGATGATCGCGACGACCGCCGGACCGGGATTGCCATCGGATGCGACGATGGCCGCGTCGCGCTATGCGGCGGCGATCGCCCTGATTGCCGCGCTGACCCTGGCGGGCGCGTGGTTCTTTCAACTGGTGCTCGGTTTGCAGCCGTGTCCGCTCTGCCTCGAGCAGCGTTACGCTTACTATCTCGCGATTCCGCTCGCGATCGTGGTGGCGGTCGCGGCCGCGCGTGATGCGCCGCGCTCGCTGATTTGCGCCGGGCTCGCCGCGCTGCTGCTGGCGGCGCTCGCCAATGCTGTGCTCGGCGGTTATCACGCCGGCGTCGAGTGGAAATGGTGGCAGGGGCCGACCGATTGCAGCGGCCCGGTGGTCAATCTCGGCAGCGCCGGCGATCTGTTGTCGCGGCTCGATACGGTGAAGGTGATTCGCTGCGACGAGGTGCAGTGGCGCTTTCTCGGCTTATCGATGGCCGGCTACAACGTGCTGATTTCGCTTCTGATGGCCTTGCTGGCGCTGCTCGGCCTGCGGCGGCTGTCGCGCCGCATCTAGCGACGGCCGGCGACGACGATCAGTCGTCGGCGTCGTTCTGCGGCCGGCCGAACAGATGGACGATGCCGGGCGTGGCGACGCTGACGAAGACGAAGCGCGCCAGATGATGCGCGCCGACGAACACCGGATCGATGTGCAGGGTCAGGGCCAGCGCCAGCATCGCGTCCATGGCGCCGGGCGCGAACGCCACCACGATGTCGCTGAAACGCACCTCGGTCATCATGAAAATGGCGACGACGAACAGCGCCGAGATGGCGATGGCCACCGCGAACGATCCCAGCGCCGCGCCGACGTAGCGCAGCACGGTGCGCGCCGAGATCTTCGCGAAGCGCGTGCCGATCAGCGCGCCGATGCCGATCAGCGCGGCGGCCCGCACCGCCGGCGGCAGGCCGCCCTCGATCAGGCCCGAACCGTGCAGCAGCGCCGAGCCGAGCATGGCGCCGAACATCCAGCTTGCGGGAAACCGGATCCAGCGCAGCAGCAACGCGCCCGCCACCGCCGCCGCGACCATCGCCCCGAGTTCGAGCGGCGCGGCGACCATCGGCTGCGTCGCCGCGGGTGCGGGGGAGGACAGGCCGGTCAGCGCCAGCAACAGCGGCAGGCCCGCCGTCAGGATGATGACGCGCATGGTTTGCACCACCGCGATACCCGCGACGTTGGCGTCGCGTTCGCTCGCCAGCATGATGATCTGCGAGAGCGCGCCGGGACTTCCGGCCAGCAGCGCCGAGGTGCGGTCCCAGGCATGAACGCGTTGCAGGTAGACGCTGCTGCCGAGGGTGGCGCAGAACGTCGCCAGCGCCAGCAGCGCGATGGTCAGCGGATAGGCGCTCATGTCGTGCAGCATCTGCCGCGACACCAGCGAGCCGAGCGAGATTCCGAGCAAGACCAGAATGCTCTGCGTCAGCAGCGGCGGCATCCCCAGCGGCCGGCCGGCGAAGGCGGCGATCGCCACCGTGATCATCGCGCCGGAGATCAGTCCCCCGGGCAATTGCAGCCACGCGAACAGCGCTCCGCCGCCGAGACCGAGCAGCAGCGTCTCCAGCGTTTGCAGCAGTGTGGATCGGCTGGGAAGGGTAAGGCGCATCTGCGGCGATGTATGGCAAATCCCGCCACCGTCGACAAATGCATGAAAGTCATGCGGCGGGCCGGTCAGGGTATGGCTGGTCCGCCGCGGGTCTTGAACGCGATCGCAGGACGCGATCGGTCGTGCGGCCTACATCGCCTTGCCGCCATTCTTCTTGCAGGTGGCGCGGAACTTGTGGCGCTCCTTGCCGTGCAGGCCCTTGGCGTCGGCCTGCTTGGAGCAGTCCATCGAGATGGCGCTGCGCGCGACCTTGGCTTTCGGCGCGGTGGTCGCCGGCGCGGATTTCGCGGCGGGCGCGGCCGCGGGGGCGGTCGATTGCGCCGAGGCGGGGCCGGCGAGCAGCAGGGCGGCAACGGCGGTTGCGAGGGTCAGGGAAGACAACTTGATCATAGGGTCACCTATGCGTTGGAGGGGTCTGGACGGTCGCGCCGCCATGCTGAATGGCCGATGAATAATCGCGGCCGGCTGAAAACATAAATTTGATGGACGCCGCGCCGTCGTCGTTGAAACCCGTTTGGCCTGCGCTAGGATCGGACGATTTCTTTTGGACGACGGATCCGAGGAGAATGATGATGATCAGTTACGTGAAGATGCTCTGCGCGGTAGCGGTTTCCGGTGCTGCGGTGTTGTCGGTAACGCTGCCGGCGCAGGCGCTGACGGCGCAGGAGTGCAGCGCGAAGTATCAAGCCGCAAAGACGGCGGGCACGCTCAACGGCCAGAAGTGGAACGACTTCCGCAAGACCCAGTGTGCGGCCGGCGCCACCGCCGCCGCGCCTGCCGCTGCGCCGGCGCCCGCCGCTCCCAGGACGGCTGCGACGCCGAAGCCGATGGCGGCGCCCGCCGCGGTCGGCAACGCCATTTTCCCGTCCGCGATCGATCCGAAGTATTCCAAGGAATCGGCCGGCAAGGCGCGGATGCACACCTGCGTGGATCAGTACAAGGCCAACAAGGCGACCAACGCCAATGGCGGCCTGAAATGGATTCAGAAAGGCGGCGGTTACTACAGCGAGTGCACCAAGCGCCTCAAGGGCGCGGCGTGATCCGCCGCATCTGCGTGGCGTGATCCGGCAACCAGTGATCCGGCAATCGCCCCGGCGTCCGCGTCGGGGCGATTGTCATTCGCCACGGACGGTTCTCGGGATGCCCATGATTGCGGACAACGATAGCACGTTGATGGTCGCAAGCCGATGATAGCAAGTGTTGGCCTCATCCTGCTGTGCCAGTTGCTCGGCGAGATCGTGGTTCGTAGCGTCGGCGCGCCGATCCCGGGACCCGTCGTCGGCCTGATCGTGTTGCTGGCGTTGCTGCAAGGTCGCGACCGCATCGGGCTGTTGCGACGCGGACCGCTCGGCGACGGCGGCGTCGAACGCGCGGCCGGCGGGATGCTGGCGCATCTGTCGCTGTTGTTCGTGCCGGCCGGCGTCGGCGTCGTGCAGCACCTCGATCTTGTTGCGTCGCATGGCATTGCGATCTTCGTCATCCTCGCGCTGTCGGCGGTCGTGACGTTGGTGGCGACGGCGGCGGCCTTCCTCATCACCAGCCGGTTGCTCGATCGCCGGCGGGGGACGTCATCATGACGAATCCTTCGTCCGGTCCGTTCGCGCTGTGGGTCTATCTCTCGCAGACGCCGCTGTTGTGGCTGACGCTGACGCTGCTGGTCTATGCGGCCGCCGATGCGGTGTCGGCGGCGACCGATCGTCATCCGCTCGCCAATCCGGTGCTGCATTCGGTGTGGCTGATCGGCGTCATTCTGCTCGTCACCCGCACGCCCTATCCGGAATATTTCAACGGCGCGCAGTTCGTGCATTTCCTGCTCGGCCCGGCGACGGTGGCGCTGGCCGTGCCGCTCTACGAGAACCGCGAGGTGGTGTTGTCGGCGGTGGTGCCGATGGCGGTTGCGGTCCTGGTCGGCGGCGTCACGGCAATCGTATCCATCGTGGTGCTGGCGCAACTCGCCGGCCTGCCGACGAACGTCGTGCTGGCCCTGGCGCCGAAGTCGGTGACGGCGGGCGTCGCCATGGGCATCAGCGAATCGCTCGGTGCCGATCCGTCGATCACGGCGGTCTGCGTGATGCTGACCGGGATCATGGGCGCGATCATCGTCACGCCGCTGATGAATCGCCTGCGCATCACCGACTTCCGCGCGCGAGGCTTCGCGGCGGGGCTGGCGGCGCATGGCATCGGCACCGCGCGGGCGTTTCAGGTCGATACCGTCGCAGGCGTGTTCGCCGGCGTGGCGATGAGCCTGAACGCGCTCGTCACCTCGTTGATCGTGCCGTTGGCTGTCACCCTGCTGATGCGGTGAGCTTCGCGGCAAACGCGACAGAATGCCGAAATTGTCATTTGCCCCGGCTCCGCTATGCTGATTGAGAGGCTCGCGATATACGCATCCGGCGTCAGGTCGGGTCAGAGGAAGTTGGTCGAAACGATGTCCGTTGAGTTCCCGTCAATCCAGTCCGTCACGCGTTCCGCCATCACCCGCCGCCATGCGCTCGGGGTGCTGGGCGGGGTCGCGGGCGCGCTCGGCGCCGGCGTTGTGTCGTCGTGGGCCGCGACGGACGATGCCGCCGACGATGTTCTGTCGGAAGGCGCGGTGCTGCGCGATCCGGATATTCCGGTGGCGGGCAATCCGAACGGCGACGTCACCATCGTCGAGTACTTCGACTACAATTGTCCATATTGCCGCAAGCTCGCGCCGGAACTGGCGCAGGTGGTTTTCGACGACGGCAAGGTGCGGATGATCTTCAAGGACTGGCCGATCCTCGGGCCGGTGTCGGTCTATGCGTCGAAGATAGCGCTTGCGACCAAGTATCAGAACAAGTTCGCCGAGGCGCACGAGGCGCTGATGAACACCAGTTCGCGGATCACCGAATCGCGAATTCGCGAATTGCTCGCCGAGGCAAAGATCGATGTCGATCGCGCCACGCGCGACCTCGAAGCCCATGGCGCCGATATCGACCGGGTGCTGAAGCGCAACGGCGAGCAGGCCAAGGCATTCGGCTTTCGCGGCACGCCGTCGTTCATCGTCGGCAAATTCCGGGTGCCCGGCATCCTGACCATGGCGCAGTTCGATCAGGCCATCGCCGACGCGCGCAAGGCGGCCAAGGCGAAGAAATAGGCGCGGTGGCATTTGGACGATGAGTTCGTTTCCGTCATGGCCGGGACAAGCCCGGCCATGACGAGGAGCGGATGGTCATGAGGTTACCGCCTGCGCGGGGACGACGCTGAGATTGTTTGATCGCGCGCGACGCATTCGCGGTTTGGTGCGGGTGGAGGGACTCGAACCCCCAAGCCTTTTGGGCAACGCATTTTGAGTGCGCCGCGTCTACCAGTTCCGCCACACCCGCTACACCAAAGGCCGGCGCTGGTGTCTGAATTGGATCACCAAGCGCGGCGCACAGACCTATAAGGGGCGCCCAAACCGGTGGCAACCCATAATCAGGCTTCATCAAGGGACGCGAGACGGTTGGCTTCCGCAAGGTCGTCCGGCGTGTTGGCGTTGAAGAACGGATCGAACGGGGTCGCCGGCCACGCGGCGGTGGCGACGGGAAAGCGCGCCATCCAGCGGCCGACGGCGCGGCAGCCTTCGTTCACGACCGCGTCCCGCAGCGGCGCGCGCAGCGCGAGGCTCCACAGCGCGATGACGTGATGCGTCTGCCCGCCGGACGTCGCGACCGCCAGCGGTGTGTCCTGCGCGCGGCGGGCGTCGTCCAGCCGGCGCACCAGATCGCGCGGCAGGAACGGGCAATCGGCGGCGGCGCTGAGCATCCAGTGGGCGTCGGGCCGGTGCGAAGCCACCCAGTCCAGCCCCGCCAGAATGCCCGCCAGTGGCCCCGGGAAACCCGCCACGGCATCCGCGATCACCGGCAGCCTGAGATCGGCGAAGCGCGCCGGATCGCCGTTGGCGTTGAGGATCAACCCGTCGCATTGCGGGGTCAGGCGGGCGGCAACGCGGGCCAACATGCTTTGTCCGCCCACGGATCGTAGCGGCTTGTCGCCGCCGCCCATGCGTTGCGCCAGCCCGCCGGCCAGCAGCACGCCGATGATAGGGTTCGTGTCAGGCATCGCCTCTCGCGAAAAGATCGACCGGCCGCGGGTCCCGGCAGGATCGTCGCGCGACATGGTATCGCCAAACCCATGCCGCCAGAAAGCTTTTCGGGTCCGCGAAGCGAGTTGCGTCTTGCGGCGGTATCGGCTTCGTCGCCGACGCGGCGCCCCATTGCGGCGCGGTTGACGACGTCATCCGCCTTGGCCATTTTGCGCCGCATGTCGCTGACCAAACTCGATCTGATCGGGCTGAAATGTCCGCAGCCGGTGCTCCGCACCCGCAAGGCGCTGAAGACACTCTCTCCCGGCGACCGGCTCGAGGTGCATTGTTCCGACCCGCTGGCGGCGATCGACATCCCGCACCTGATCGCGCAGACCGGCGACCGCGTCGCGGCGATGCGGCGTCAGGACGCGACGACGATCTTTCTGATCGAGAAGGCCGCGCATGACCCCGAGAAGCGGAAGCCGGCTTTCGGATAAGGGTCATGCCCGCCCGATATTGCGACCGCGTCGCGGGATGGCGGCGAGGGTGTGCCCTATGCCGCCGGCTGCGGCGGCCATGGCCGGTCGGGCCGATAGAAAATGCCGAGCTTGAGACTTTCGGCGATGCGCTCCGCCTTGACCCGGAACGCGGCGCTGATGGCGTCGTCGAACAGTTCGTTGCAAGTGCGGTCGAACAGCTTCAGCCACCGGGCGAACAATTCCGGCGTGATGCCCGGCAGAACCATGTGCTTGATCAGCGGGTTGCCCTTGTAGCGCCCGGTGGTGAGCATCACCGAGGACCAGAACGCGTACATCTTCTCGAGATGCGGCGGCCAGTCGTGGATCGCTGCCTCGAAGATCGGTGCGAGTTCCGCGTCGGCCCGCACCTTGCTATAGAATGTGTCCACAAGCTGGCGGATACTGTCTTCGGTCACACAGGTGAGCTTTTCCATCGTGCACATCATCTCGCCGGTCGGGATCCGAGCAGGTTCGAAACCCGAGGCGTTGACTACGCCGCCGCTTGCATAAAAGCAATATCTTTCGTATATCTTATATCGACCCGCCGGGAGCCCGACGTTGCGCCTCACCGCCTACACCGATTATTCCATGCGCGTTCTGATGTACCTTGCGCTCAAGGAAGACGGGCTCGCGACCATTTCTGAAATCGCGGCCAGTTATTCGATCTCGAAGAATCACCTGATGAAGGTGGTGCATCAGCTCGGCGTCGCCGGCTACGTCGAGACGGTACGCGGCCGGGGCGGCGGCCTGCGGCTGGCGAAGCCGACCGAATCGATCGGGCTCGGCGAGGTCGTGCGCCGCACCGAGCCGGACTTCGCCATCGTCTCCTGCTTCAAGCCGATCGACGAGCCGTGCGCGATCCGGCCGTGCTGCGTGTTGAAGAATGCGTTCGAGAAGGCGCGCGATGCGTTCATCGAGGTGCTCGACGGCTACACCCTGAAAGACCTGATCGAGCCGCGGGGCCGCCTGATCCGCCTGCTCGACATCCGGCAGGGGACGGCGGCGGCGCCGTAGCGGTGTCCCGAACGCAGCCGCAACTGAGGCGTCATTGCGAGCGGGGCGGAGCAATCCACCTCTTTGGCGTGCGGCTTTTCCGGATTGCTTCGTCGCTTGCGCACCGCGCAATGACGGACAGACGGACAAACGCGGAATGAGACCGCTCTACCCCGCTTTCGCGTCCGCGAGTTGACGCCGCAGCTTGCGCAATTCCTCGAACTGTCTGGTGACATCGCGCAGGATCGCGGCGGTGCCGGTCACGTTGCCGTGCTCATCCTTCAGCATCACGATGGTGAATTCTACGGAGACGCGGCGGCCGTCCTTGCGCAATCCCGGCACCGCCAGCAGGTCGGCCTCGCCGTAGCGGCTTTCACCGGTCGCCATGGTGCGATGATAGCCGTCCCAATGCCGCGCCCGCAGATTCTCCGGAATGATGATGTCGAGCGACTGTCCCATCGCCTCGTCGCGCGTAAAGCCGAAGATGCGCGTCGCGCCGGGATTCCAGAAGGTGATCTTGCCGTCGCGGTCGGTGGCGATGATAGCATCCGATGCGGTGGAGAGCACGGCCTCGGCCAATGTCGTCATGTCTCCCGGTGCGGTTTGCAGCATCGACATATGACGTCCTCCTTCGCGACAACCGCTAGCGCCTTCGTGCGATCGATAGCGAATGGCGTCGCGCGTGGGGACCCCGACATTCGGCGCAGGCGCGGAAACCAAACGGCGTCGCCGAGGTTATCAAATCTCGCACCAACGCATGACGATGCGCCGCAACTTGTCTCGCACCGGCCTGGATAAATGCAGGCGCCGCTCGGCAGCACGTCCGGGAGAGAACGATGTCGGAGGACAAGACCAGCCCGCCGGGGCCTGACCTGACGCAAGGCATCACGCTGGCGGATTTTCAGGACGGCAAGTTGTCGGGTCATGTCGGCGACGAGGAGGTCCTGCTCGTGCAGTCCGGCGCGGATATTTTTGCCGTCGGCGCGCATTGCAGCCACTATCAGGCGCCGCTGGCCGATGGCCTCGTGGTCGGCGATACCGTTCGCTGCCCCTGGCATCACGCCTGCTTCAGCCTGCGCAGCGGCGAGGCGATCCGCGCGCCGGCGTTCGATGCGCTGACGGCGTGGAAGGTGGAGAACGACGGCGGTCGCATCGTGGTGCGAAACCGGATCGCTCCCACGAACCGCCGTCGGGACACGCCACGGGACGAGCCCGGCCGGATCGTCATCGTCGGCGGCGGCGCGGCCGGCTTTGCCGCCGCCGAGATGCTGCGCCGAAAGCAGTTCGGTGGCCGCATCGTGATGCTCAGTCAGGACACCGCACCGCCGGTCGATCGCCCGAACCTGTCGAAGGATTATCTTGCCGGCAGCGCGCCGGAGGATTGGCTGCCGTTGCGGTCGGACGATAGCTATCGCGAGGCCGAGATCGACCTGCGCCGTGATGTCGAGGTGACGGCGATTGATTCCGCGAAACATCAGATCCGATTATCGAACGGCGAAACCGTTCCCTACGATCGCCTGCTGCTCGCCACCGGCGCGGAGCCGGTGCGGCTGTCGATTCCCGGCGCGGGTTCGTCACAGGTTCGTACCTTGCGGTCGCTTGCCGACTGCCAGGCGATCATCAAGGCGGCCGAGGGCGCGAAGCGCGCGCTGGTGATCGGCGCGAGTTTCATTGGGCTTGAAGTCGCAGCTTCGTTGCGCGCGCGCGAAATCGAAGTCCATGTGGTCGCGCCGGACAAGCGGCCGATGGAACGCGTGCTCGGCGCGGAGATGGGCGATTTCGTCCGCGCGCTCCACGAAGAACACGGCGTGATCTTTCACCTTGAAGATACGGTGGAGCGTCTCGACGGCAGGCGCGCGATGTTGAAAAGCGGCGGCGCGGTGGAGGCCGACCTGATCGTCGCGGGCGTCGGCGTGCGCCCGCGTCTTGCGCTGGCCGAAGCCGCCGGCCTCAAGCTCGACCGTGGCGTCGAGGTCGATGCCTGTCTGCAAACCAGCGCGCCCGATATCTATGCCGCCGGCGATATCGCGCGCTGGCCCGATCCGCACAGCGGCGCGACAATTCGCGTCGAGCACTGGGTGGTGGCGGAACGGCAGGGCCAGGTCGCCGCGCTCAACATGATGGGCCAGCGCACGCCGTTTGATGCCGTGCCGTTCTTCTGGAGCCAGCACTACGACGTGCCGATCAACTACGTCGGCCACGCCGAGACCTGGGACGAGATTGTCATCGACGGCAGTATCGGGGATCGCGATTGCGTGGTCCGTTACAAGCGAGGCGGGCGCGTGCTGGCCGTGGCTTCGATCTATCGCGATATCGACAGTCTGAAGGCGGAGTTGGCGATGGAGCGCGCCGACGCGTAGACGCGTCGCGGTCGGATCGACGCCGTCATGGATGAGAGGGTCGTGCGGCTACGTCGCGCGCGGCTTGGCTTTGGCCGCCGCCTTGGTGGCAATCCTGGTCGTCGACCTGGTGCCAGTGCTGGCGGCCGTCTTGGTATTTGGCTTGGCGTTCGTTATGGCGCTCGTCTTGGCGTTCGTCTTGGCACTTGCCATGGTGCTTGCTTTGGTACTTGTCTTGCCCCCTGTCTTCGCGGTGGTGCCGATCAGCACATCCCGCAGCACCGTCGCGTGCAGATGCGGCGTATCGCGTGCCGCGTAGACGAGGGTGATCGGACCGGCTTGAGCGAGCTTGCGCAGCGCCTCAAGCTCGCTGCCCTTGTCTTTTAACTCGGCGACATAGCGGCGGCGAAATTCGACCCACTGATCCGGATCGTGGTGAAACCACTTGCGCAGCTCGGTGCTGGGCGTGACGTCCTTCGGCCATTGGTCGATGGCGGCGGCGGCCTTCGTCAGGCCGCGCGGCCACAGCCGGTCCACCAGCACGCGAACGCCGTCTGCCTCGTCCGGCGGATCGTAGGCGCGCTTCAAGGCGATGTTGGCGGGCAGGACATCGATGGCCATCAGCCAAATGCTACTCCCGCCGATTATCACCGGCAACGTGGATTCGTAATCGGGATCCCACAGCCTGAAGGTTCGTTTCCAGCATTAGAAATGCTATGAAAGCCGGAATGCTCTGGAGGTAGGGGAGATGCGGTCATGGCAATCGATCGGCTGGTGTTGATGGCCAATCAGATCGGCGCGTTCTTCGTCACCCAGCCGCGCGCCAAGGCGCCGGACGCCATCGCCAACCATCTGCGGAAATTCTGGGACCCGCGGATGCGGAATGAAATCCAGGCCTATGAGCAAAACGATGGTGCCGGGCTCGATCCGGCCGTGCGCGAGGCGGTGCGGCGGCTGGCGACACCGCCCGAGACATAGATAGCGCCGCGCCATGTCGGCGCGGCGCATGGCCTACAGCTTGACCGCGCGCAGCCGCAGCGCGTTGCCGATGACGCTGACCGAGGACAGCGCCATCGCACCGGCGGCGACGATCGGCGACAGCAGCAGGCCGAATGCCGGATAGAGGATGCCGGCGGCGATGGGAATGCCGGCGGCGTTGTAGACGAACGCGAACATCAGGTTCTGGCGGATGTTCTTCATCACCGCCTCGGACAGGTGCCGGGCCTGCACGATGCCGTTGAGGTCGCCCTTGAGCAGCGTGACGCCGGCGCTTTCCATCGCGACGTCGGTGCCGGTGCCCATGGCGATGCCCACGTCGGCGGCCGCCAACGCCGGCGCGTCGTTGACGCCGTCGCCGGCCATCGCAACGATGCGGCCCTCCTGACGCAACCGGGCGACGATGGCGCCCTTGCGCTCCGGCAACACTTCGGCCTCGACCTCCGAAATCCCGAGCTTCGCGGCCACGGCGCGCGCGGTGGTTTTGTTGTCGCCGGTCAGCATGATGACCTTGATGCCGTCGGCGGCCAGCGCCTTCAGCGCATCCGGCGTCGAAGCCTTGACCGGATCGGCGATGGCGATGACGCCGGCCAGGGCGCCGTCGATGGCGACGTTGATGACGGTCGCGCCGTCCTGACGCAGCTTCTCGGCCTCGGCGGCGAGTGCGTCGGTCGCAACATCGTTCTCGGTGAGGAAGGCGGCGTTGCCGAGCAGCACGGTGCGACCGTCGACGCGACCGCGCGCGCCCTTGCCGGTCGGCGAGTCGAAGTCATCGACGCGCGCGAGCGACAGCTTTCTATCGGCGGCTGCTTTGACGATGGCGTCCGCCAGCGGATGCTCGCTGCCGCGTTCGACGCTGGCCGCGAGCCGCAGCAGTTCGGTCTCGTCGATCCCGGACGTGGCGCGCAGCGCGACGACGGCGGGCTTGCCTTCGGTCAGCGTACCGGTCTTGTCCACCACCAGCGTGTCGACGCGCTCCATGCGCTCCAGCGCCTCGGCGTTCTTCACCAGCAGGCCGGAACGGGCGGCGCGACCGACGCCGACCATGATCGACATCGGCGTGGCGAGGCCGAGCGCGCAGGGGCAGGCGATGATGAGCACGCTCACCGCCGCGACGATTGCGAACGCATAGCGCGGCTCCGGTCCGAACATCTCCCATGCCGCGAACGCCAGTACCGCCGCCGCGATCACGGCCGGCACGAACCAGCCGGCGACACGGTCGGCAAGGCGCTGGATCGGCGCGCGCGAGCGCTGCGCCTGTGCCACCATCTGGACGATCTGCGACAGCAGCGTATCGCGGCCGACCTTCTCGGCGCGCATCACGAAGCTGCCGGATGTGTTGAGCGCGCCCGCGATCACGGTATCGCCGACCTCCTTGGTCACCGGCATCGATTCGCCGGTCACCAGCGACTCGTCGAGACTGGAACGGCCCTCGATCAGCGCGCCGTCCACGGGCACCTTCTCGCCGGGACGCACGCGCAGGTGATCGCCGACATGCAGGCTGTCGATCTCGACTTCGCGCTCGTTGCCGTCGGCGTCGACCAGCCGCGCCGTCTTCGGCGCCAGCGCCAGCAGCGCCTTGATCGCGCCGGATGTCGCGTCGCGTGCGCGCAGTTCCAGCACTTGTCCCAGCAGCACCAGCACGGTGATGACGGCGGCGGCCTCGAAATAGACCGCGACACTGCCGTCGTGATTGCGGAACGCGGCCGGAAACAGGCCGGGCGCCAGCGTTGCGACCAGGCTGTAGAGATAGGCGACGCTGGTGCCCATCGCGATCAGCGTGAACATGTTGAGGTTGCGCGTCAGCAGCGATTGCCAGCCGCGCACGAAGAACGGCCATCCCGCCCAAAGCACGACCGGCGTTGCGAAGGCCAATTGAATCCAGCCGGACAGCGTCGGATCGATCAGGCTGTGGCCGACGATATGCGCGCCCATGTCGAGCACGATCACCGGCAGCGCCAGCGCAAGGCCGATCCAGAAGCGCCGCGTCATATCGGCGAGTTCGTGGTTTGGCTGCTCATCGAGCGTGACGACGTCGGGCTCCAGCGCCATGCCGCAGATCGGGCAACTGCCGGGGCCGACCTGGCGGATTTCCGGGTGCATCGGGCAGGTGTAGATGGTGCCTTCCGGCACGTCGTCCTGTTGCGGCTTGGGATCGAGATAGCGCTGCGGATCGGCGGCGAATTTGGTGCGGCAGCCGGCGGAGCAGAAGTGATAGGTGTGGTGATCGTGATCGAAGACGTGCTTGCGCGTGGTCGGATCGACTTTCATCCCGCAGACCGGATCGATCACGCGGCCGTCGTCGGAGGCGTGCGTGTGGTGGCCATGAGCGGGATGCGCTTGGTCGTGGTTGTGATCGCCGCCGCAACAGGATGCCGATGGAGCGGGCGCTGTCTTCGCGGTGCCGCCACCACAACACGAGGACGAGGCGGTCGGCGCCGCCGATTCCGACGCGGCATGATCGTGATGGCCGCAACATGCGCCATGGGTTTCGCTGCCGGTCTTGTTGTCTGTCGCCATGGTCGGTCCGATCCGCGCTTGATCTATATACCCCATGGGGGTATATATCCGGCATGAGAACAGAGATCAAGGCCTCGGTGGCCAAACGCTTGAACCGGATCGAAGGGCAGGTGCGTGGATTGTCGCGCATGGTCGAGGAGGACCGCTACTGCATCGACATCGTCACGCAGATATCGGCGGTGCGGGCGGCGTTGCGCCGGGTCGAGGAGGAAGTGCTGCGCGATCACGTCAGCCACTGCGTCGAACATGCGATCGCCAGCGGCGACAAGGCCGATCAGCGCGCCAAGATCGCGGAGCTGATGGCGGTGATCGGCCGCGCCGAACGCTGAGCGCGTCTGTGCAAAAGAACAGCCCCGCGTTCGGATCGAACACGGGGCCGTTTGACGTTGGGAATGCGTGGCGCGCGGTCGTGCGATGTTATGCCGTTACACGCCGAGATAGCGCTGCAGGATTTCCGGCTGCGCCTTCAATTCCTTCGCCGGCCCCTCGTGGACGACGTGGCCGTTGTTGATGATGTAGACGCGGTCGGACAACGCCAGCGTCGCCGCGAGATTCTGCTCGACGAGCAGAATGGTCTGGCCGGCGGCGGCGAGTTCGCGGCAGGCATTGACCAGATCGCGCACGATGACCGGCGCGAGCCCTTCGAACGGCTCGTCCAGCAGCACGATCTTGGGATCACGGATCAGCGCGCGGGCGATCGCCAGCATCTGCTGCTCGCCGCCCGACAGATCGGTGCCGCGACTGCCGCGGCGCTCCTTCAGGCGCGGAAACATGCTGTAGATGCGATCCAGCGACCACTTGCTCTTCGCGGTCAGCCCGGCGAGCACCAGATTTTCCTCGACATTGAGACTGCCGAAGACGCGCCGTTCCTCGTGGACCAGTTGCATTCCGCGCTGGGCGATGACGTAGCTCGGCTTGCCGGCGATCTGTTCGCCGTCGAGCGTGATCGAGCCGGCGCGCGGTTTCACCACGCCCATCAGGCTTTTCAGCGTGGTGCTTTTGCCGGCGCCGTTACGGCCGAGCAGCGCCACCACCTCGTTCTTCTCGACCTTGAGGCCGACGTCGAACAGGATGTGGGAGTCGCCGTAGTACGAGTTCAGTCCGTTGACTTCGAGCAAGCTCATTGTTCGAGCACTCCACCGAGATAGGCTTCCTGCACGATCGGGTTGCCTTTGATTTCTTCCGGGGTGCCTTCGACCAGAAGGCGGCCTTCCTGCAGCACGGTGACCTTCTCGACCAGTTCGAACAGCGCGTCCATGTCGTGGTCGATGATGATCATGGTGCGACCCTGGCTGATCGAGCGAAGCAGCTTGACGGTTTCGACGCGTTCGCGCGGGCTCATGCCGGCGAGCGGCTCGTCGAGCAGCAGCAGGCTCGGCGAATTCGCCAGCGCCAGACCGATCTCGAGGCGGCGCTTCTCGCCGTAAGCGAGAACCGCGACCGGCGTGTCGGCGCGGGCCGTCAGGTTGACCATCGCCAGCGTCTGGTTGACCTGCTCGGCCACGCCCGGGACCTTGTCGATCCGCCGGAACAGATCCAGCCTGAACTTGCCGCGCACGGCCGCGAGCACCGCTATCGTGACGTTCTCGCGGACCGTGAGGTTACTGAAGAGCTGGTTGACCTGATAGCTCTTGGTCAGACCGAGCTGACAGACATCGGTAACGCTCTGGCCGGTGATGTCGTTGCCTTCGAACACGATCTTGCCGGAGGTCGGCGGTACTTCGCAGGTCAGCATCTTGAAGAACGTCGACTTGCCGGCGCCGTTCGGTCCGATGATGCCGCGCAGCTCGCCGTGGTTGACCGTGAAGTTGATGTCGCTGTTGGCCGCGAGGCCGCCATAGCGCTTGGTCAGGCCGGTGGCTTGCAGGATCGGGCCCTGATAGCCGTCGCCTTCGCGGGCGCGCAGCGCCAGTTGCGGCGCGCTGGTCACGATCGATTCGGACTCCAGCGTGCCCGCCGCGTCGGCGGCTTCCGCGGCCTCGGCGGCGGCGCGCTGGGCGGCTCGCTTGCCGGTCGCCAGATTGTAGAGATCGACGATTCCGCCGATGATGCCGCGCCGCAGGAAGCAGACCAGGATCACGAAGATCAAGCCCAGCACCAGTTTCCAGGCCGCGCCGAGGCCGAGAGCCGCCTGAAGGAAATCCTGCAGGAACAGCCAGATCGTCGCGCCGAGCAGCGGTCCGAACAGCGTACCGGTACCGCCGATCGCCGACATCATGACCAGTTCGGCCGACGTGTGGAACATGAAGGCATCCGGCGGCATGAAGGCCTGCATCACGCCGAGCAACCCGCCGGCAAATCCGGCATAGGCGGCTGCAATCACGAACGCGGTCAGCTTGTAGCTATGGATGTTATGGCCCACAGCGGATGCGCGAAGCGGATTGTCGCGGATGGCGCGGAGCGCCGCGCCGACTGGCGAGCGAATGATGCGCAGCGCGATGACGATGCCGATGAAGTACCAGAACGCGAGGAAGATGTAGAGCGACCAGCCGCTGGAGAAGGAGATCTTGGTGAAACCGAGATCGAAGGACGGGCTCGGCACGCCCGGCAGTCCGTTCTCGCCACCGGTCCAGTCCGCGAGCGGGTTGAACTCGACGAAGTAGAACACCTCGCCGATTGCGACGGTGATCATCGCGAAATAGATGCCGGTCCGGCGCAACGCGATGAGGCCGACCAGATAGCCGACCACGGCTGCAGCGATCATGCCGAGAAACAGCGCGGTGACCACATGCGGAAAACCGGCCTGAGTCAGCAGATAGGCGGCGAAGAAGCCGCCGGTGCCGTACAGGGCGGCTTGTCCGAACGACAACAGTCCGGTGAAGCCGAACAGAATGTCGAAGCCGATGCCGAAAAGACCCCACACCAGAATGCGGTTCACCGTGTTCGGTGCGAAGCCGATATAAGGAAGAATGAAAGGCGCGAGGATCAGGCCGATGGCCGTCAGCGTCTCGACCAGAAAACGTCGTTGATTGATCATGATGTAACCGTTCTATGCGCGGCTCTGTGAGCCCATCAGCCCATGCGGCCGCAGCACCAGCACCAGCGTCATCGCCGCAAACAGCATGACGTAGGCGTAGCCGGGGTTGATCATTGAGGTGATACTGATGATTTCGCCCGCGATCAGGCCGCCGATGATCGCGCCCGGAAATGAACCGACGCCGCCGATCACGACCACCACGAAGGTCTGCACCAGAATGGCGTCGCCCATGTCGGGCGTCAGCGACACCACCGGCGCATTGACGATGCCGGCAAAGCCCGCCGCCATCGCGCCGATGCCGAACACGATCATGAAGACGCGATAGACATTGATGCCGAGCGAGGACACCATTACCGCGTCCTCGATGCCGGCGCGAACGATCATGCCGAGGCGGGTGCGATACAGAATGAGGAACAGCGCCAACAGGGCCACCGCGATGATGCCGACGAGGGCCAGGCGATAGGTCGGGTAGAACATGAAGCCGAGCGAGGTGATGCCGGTGAGCATCTTCGGCGCGGGCACGGTGAGCGACAGGCTGCCGAATGCGAGGCGAACGATTTCGACCATGCAGATGCCGATACCGAAGGTCACCAGCAACTGATCCTCGTCAGGCCGCCCATAGAAATGGCGGATGATGATGCGTTCCATCACGACGCCGACCAGCATCACAAAGAGCGAGCCGCCGATGATCGCGAGGATGAACGAGTCCGTATAGGTGAAGACGACATATCCGGCGTAACCGCCGAGCATGAACATTGCGCCATGCGCGAGGTTGAGGACACCGAGCGTCCCGTAGATGATCGTCAGGCCGGATGAGATCAGCGCCAGCAGCGCGCCGAGCACCAGCCCGTTGAACATTTGCGATATTAAATTGCCCCAGTTGATCACCGTCGACCTCGCGCGCGGAATGAAAAAGCAGCGCGTTTTCCGGCGACAAGACCCTCGGGGATCGCCCGAGGGTGGAATGCGCACGCCGTGAAGAACGCGAAACAGTTCTGAAAAATCAGGGGCGCGATCCGTTCAAACGGATCGCACCCCATTGGCGATCAGGTGTAGTCGCCGAGCTTGCAGCCGAACGCGTCGGGCTTCTGCATCAGCCCGTCACCGGGGACGATTTCGACGATGTCGTAGAAATCTTCCTTGTTCTTCATCGCGGCCGGCTTCTTGCCCTTGACGATGACGACCGGGCGAACGCACTGGTGATCCTCGGGACGATAGTGGACGTCGCCGACCAGCGAGGGAATCGTCTCGCCCTTCTCCCAGGTCTTGATGATGTCCGGCGGATAGAAGTTGCCGGTTTCCTCGACCATGCGGGCCCAGTGGATGAAGCTGATGTAGCCGTTCTCCGCACCCCACTCCGGCTGGTAGCCGTACTTCTTGCTGAAGGCGTCGTTGAACATCTTCGCCAGCGGATACTTGTCTTCCATGGTCCACCAGTATTCGGTGGCGCAATAGACGTCGGCCAGCAGGCCGCCGCCGACTTCGCGCGCAAGGAACGGAATCTGGTAGGGGACGACCAGCTTCATCTTGTCGAAGATGCCGAACTGCTTGGCCTGCTGGATCGACAGCACGGCGTCGTGACCCCAGTTGACGTTGATCAGCACGTCGGCGCCGGAGTTGGCGACATTGAGCAGATACGACGAAAAGTCGGGTGCGCCGAGCGGCGACACCTGGTTCGTCACGGTCTTCCAGCCGGCGCTGGCCGTCATGTCCTGCATCGACTTGGTGACGGTGTGGCCGTAGGTGTAGTCGGGCGTCATGTACGCCACTTTCTTGTCCTTGCCGAACTGCTTGACCAGCACCGGCGCGATCGCCGCGGCGGCGGTTTGGCCGAAGAAGCACTGGCGGAAGCCGTAGCGTACGCAATCCTTGCCGGTGGTGTCGTTGGAGCCGGAAATGCCCGAGATGTAGAGCACCTTCTCGCGCTGCGCGAGCTTGTTGAGCGCGACCGCGACCGCCGACGAGGTTGATCCGGTCATCAGCACCACCTTGTTCTCGGTGATGAAGCGCTGCTCCGCCTGCACGGCCTGGTTCGGCTTGGCGGCGCTGTCGGCCACCACCAGCTTCACTTCCTTGCCAAGCACGCCTTTCTTGCTCTTCGGCGACAGCTTCTTGACCAGATCATGGTTCTCGTTGAGGTGCTCGACCGCGAGCTCCATGCCCTTGAGTTCGTCTTCGCCCTGCACCGCATAGGTGCCGGTACGCGGTACCGCGGCGCCGATGTAGATGGTGTTACCCGAGGAGCCCGCCGGATAGGTTCCGATCGGCGGATGATCGGCGGCGTAAACCGGCATCGAGAAACCGGGGACCAGCATACCGCCGGCAAGTCCGGCGCCGGCCTGAAGCAGCGTGCGGCGCGATACCGCCGCCTTGAATTCGTGATCGCCCGTTAAGCGCTTTACCATGGTCGTCCTCCGAAATGTCTTTGTTGTCGTCTGCCGATTGCAGTCAGCTCGAAATCAGAACGTCGGACTCATGGATCGGCATTGCCACTTTTCGGAATTGCCGATTTGATGTCCGTGGTTCCTGGCTCCTTGGAGCCGTTCCGGGAGCCGTCTGTCAATTTCACTTTGGTCGAAAACGCGGCGCGCCGATATTAGAACAATGACTAATAAGACTGACGCATCAGGAATTTAATTCTCGCGCCATGGAGCGGCTTTGCATCCGGAAGCCATCGTGCTCTGCGAAGGCGGGTTTGCGCTTTGACGCAAATATCCAATTCGTCATGCCCGGGACCAGCCCGGCCATGACGAGGTGTCGCTTCGATCTGAACGAAATCGCTTCAGGACAAGGCCGGGCGCGCTATGCGCGGGAGCGCACCCGCCGCAGCATTTGCTCGACATGCGCGATCGGCGTTTCCGGCGTGATGCCGTGACCGAGATTGAAGATCAGTCGGCCGCCGGCGTAGTTCGCCAGCACGTCATCCACCGCCTGATCGAGCGTGTCGCCGCCGGCGATCAGCGCGAGCGGGTCGAGATTGCCTTGCACCGCAACACGGGTCTGAACGTGATCACGGATCAGTTCCGGCTCCGCGGTCCAGTCGATGCTGACGGCATCGACGCCGGTGTGCGCGACATAGGACGGCAGTTGCGCGCCCGCACCGCGCGGAAAACCGATGATCTTCGCGTCGGGAACGACCTTGCGAACGCCTTCGACGATGCGGCGCATCGGCTCCGCCGACCAGCGCTGGAATTCGCGTGGCGGCAGCACGCCGGCCCAGGTGTCGAAGATCTGCAAGGCATCGGCGCCGGCCGCGAGTTGCTTGACGAGATAGCCGATCGACGCCTCGACCAGCGTATCGATGATCCGCGCGAACGCCTCCGGATGCCGATAGGCGAGCAGGCGCGCCGGCGCCTGATCCGGCGTGCCGCGTCCGGCCACCATGTAGGTCGCGACCGTCCATGGTGCGCCGCAAAATCCGATCAGCGCCACCGCAGGATCGAGTTCACGCCGCACCCGGCGCAACGCCTCATAGACCGGCGCGAGTGTCGCGTCGTCGGCCTGCGCGGCGAGCGTCGCGATCAGCTCCGGCGTGTCGAGCGGATCCAGCCGCGGCCCTTCGCCGGCCTCGAAGCGGACCGCGCGGCCGAGCGCGTGCGGAATCACCAGAATGTCGGAGAAGATGATCGCGGCGTCGAACCTGAAGCGCCGGATCGGTTGCAGCGTCACCTCGGCGGCGTAGTCGGGCGTGAAGCAGAGATCGAGGAAGCTGCCCGCCTTCGCGCGCAACGCGCGATACTCCGGCAGGTAACGCCCCGCCTGCCGCATCATCCAGACTGGCGGCACGCTTTGGCGTTGGCCGCGCAGGACCTCCATGAAAGGTTGCGTTTCGGCGGTCGCGGTCGAAGACGAATGTGCCAAAGCGGCGATCCTTGCGGCTTGAAGTGTGAAGTGGTGGCTACGCCGGCGTTGCGTCGGTTGCGAGGCCGACCGCCCATAGCGCGAAGCCATAGACCAAGGCAACCTCGTCGAGCCGGTCGAAGCGGCCCGACGCGCCGCCGTGCCCCGCGCCCATGTTGGTGCGCAACAGCACCGGGCCGCCGCCCGTCATGGTGGCGCGCAGTCTTGCCACCCATTTCGCCGGCTCCCAATAAGTCACGCGCGGATCGGTGAGCCCGCCCATGGCGAGGATCGCCGGATAGTCCTTCGCCGCGACATTCTCGTACGGCGAGTAGGAGAGAATGGAGCGGAACGCCGCCTCGTCGGTGACCGGGTTGCCCCACTCCGGCCATTCCGGCGGCGTCAGCGGCAGCGTGTCGTCGCGCATGGTGTTGAGCACGTCGACGAATGGCACTTCGGCGACAATGCCGGCGAACAGATCGCCGGCGCGGTTGGCGACCGCGCCCATCAACATGCCGCCGGCGCTGCCGCCGTGGCCGACGATGCGCTTCGCGGACGTGTACTTCGCGTCGATCAGCGCGCGGGCGCTGGCGGCGAAATCGTCGAAGGTGTTCGGTTTCTTCTCGCGCTTGCCGTCGAGATACCAGCCCCAGCCCTTGTCGGAGCCGCCGCGAATATGCGCGATGGCATAGACGAAGCCGCGATCGACCAGCGACAGCCGGTTGGTGGAGAACGACGCCGGAATGGCGTGGCCGTAGGAGCCGTAGCCGTAAAGCAGCAGCGGCGCGGTGCCGTCGCGCTTCGTGTCCTTGCGATGCAGTAGCGACACCGGCACCTGCGCGCCGTCCTTCGCCGTCGCCATGATGCGCGTCGTGACGTAGTCGGCCGGGTTGTGGCCCGAGGGAACGTCCTGCCGTTTGCGCAGCACGCGGTCGCGGCTGACCATGTCGTAGTCGTAGACTTCCGAGGGCGTCGTCATCGACGAATAGGAAAACCGCAGGTTGGTGGTGTCGAACTCGTAGCTGCCGTGGGTGTCGAGCGAATAGGCGGCCTCGTCGAAGGCGATGCTGTGCTCGCTGCCGGACGTCAAATCGCGGATGACGATGCTCGGCAGCGCGTTGGCGCGCTCCAGCCACACGAGATGGCGCGCATACAGTTCGAAGTCGATCAGGTAGACGCCGGGACGATAGGAGATCAGATCGCGCCAGTTCTCGCGCGAGGGCGACCCCAGCGGCGCGGTGACGATCTTGAAGTCGATGGCGTCGTCGGCATTGGTGAGAATGAACAGCTCATCGCCACGATCGCCGAGGGAATACTGCACGCCCTCCTCACGCGCAGCGACCAGCCGCGGCGGCGCGTCGGGGTCGGCGAGATCGAGCAGCCATGCCTCCGATGTTTCGTGGTCGCCGCCGGCGATCACGCCGAACCTGCCGCTGGCGCTCTCGTGAAGATGGGTGAACCAGCCGGTGTCCTTCTCCTCGTAAACGAGTTTGTCGTCCGCCTGCGTCGTGCCGAGCCGGTGCAGGAAGACCTGCATCGGCCGGTGATTGTCGTCGAGCTTGACGTAGAAGAAGGACCGCGAATCCTTGCACCACACCACGTCGCCGTCGGTCTGTTCGAGAATGTCGGGCAGATCGTTGCCGGTCGCCCATTCGCGGACGCGGATGGTGAAGTATTCCGAGCCGCGCGTGTCGGCGCTCCACGCTTCCAGCGCATGATCCCAGGAATGGCTGGCGTCGCCGAAATTGAAGTATTCGGTATCCTTCGCCAGCGCGTCGCCGTCGAGAATCGTCTCCTCGTTGCCGCCGTCGCGTGGCGTGCGCACGAAGATCGCGTGCTGGCCGCCCTCGCGATACTTGCGGAAATAGGCGAACGGCCCGTCCTTCGACGGCACGCTGGAATCGTCTTCCTTGATGCGGCCGCGCATTTCCTTGATGAGGCGGCGTTGCAGGCCGTTCGTGCTGCCCAGCACGCTTTCGGTATAGACATTCTCGGCGTCGAGATAGGCGCGAATGTCGGCGGGCAGAACGGCGGGATCGTGCAGCACCTCCTGCCAGTTCGCAGCCTTCAGCCAGGCGTAGTCGTCGGTGAGCGTCGCGCCGTGCAGCGTGAAGGACTGTGGCCGCTTGTCGGCGACGGGCGCCGTGGTGGTCGGTTCATTCATCGATACGTTTGCCTGTTCATGCGCCGACCGCGTCGGCCAGCGACTGGATCGCGGCGGTGACGCCGCCTTCGCCGTGCGGGATGCGCAGCGCGCGCAACGCCATCTCCACCACGCCGAGCGTGCCGAGAATCATCGGCGCATTGACATGCCCCATATGCGCGATGCGGAACGCCTTGCCGGACAGATCGCCGATGCCGGTGCCGAGCACCACGCCGCATTTGCTCTTGCAATACGTCTGCAATGCGACCGGATCGTAACCGCCGTCGACACGAACCGTCGTCACCGTGTCGGACCGTTCATCCGCGTCGAGAATGTTGAAACCCAGCACGTTGCTCCGCGCCCAGGTTTCGACTGCGGCTCGCACGGCCCGCGCCAGCAGGCGATGCCGCGTGAACGACGCATCGAGCCCTTCCGCGAACAGCATGTCGAGCGCCTTGCGCAGCGCGAACAACAGATGCACCGGCGCGGTGCCGGAATATTTGCGATAGTGCTCCTGGCCCTCGCGCGCGGTCCAGTCCCAATAGGGCGTGCGCAGGCCGGCGTTGCGATGCCGTTCGCGCGCGCGATCGTTCGCCGCGACGAAGGCGAGGCCGGGCGGCGTCATCAGACCTTTCTGCGAGCCCGACATCGCGACATCGACGTTCCACGCGTCCATCTCGAACGGCAGGCAACCGAGCGAGGCGACGGTATCGACCATGAACAGCGCGTCATGGCCGGCAGATTTGATGGCGCGACCGATCGCGGCAATGTCGTTGACGACGCCCGACGCGGTATCGACCTGCACGACGACAATGGCCTTGATCTCGCGCTGCGTATCCTGCCGCAGCCGCGCCTCGACCTCGGCGGGGCGGACGGCGCGGCGAATATCGCCCTTGAGCACTTCGACGGTGACGCCCATGGCGGCGGCGGCATCGCCCCAGCCGATGGCGAAGCGGCCGCTCTCCAGCACCAGGATCCTGTCACCGCGCGAGAGCGTGTTGCTCAGCGTCGCTTCCCACGCGCCATGGCCGTTGGCGATATAGATGTAAGTGCGCCCGGCGGTGCGAAACAGCCGCTTGAGATCGGCGAGAATGCCATCGGTGAGTTGCACCATTTCGTCGGAATAGATGTCCAGCGCCGGGCGATGCATCGCCTGCAGCACCTCGTCGGGCATCGTGGTGGGGCCGGGGATGGCGAGAAATTCCCGCCCCGCGCGAACGACCATTGTCGGACTTCCTCATGGATTTTCCGTTCGCCTGCTTCGCATGGCCGGCCGGCGAATTAAAGCCTTTCCGGCGAATGTCCGTCATCGCGGCGAAACGCGGACATGGCGAGCCCCAGCGCGGCCGGCCGGGCCGGCCGCTCGAAGAACGGCTATACCCGGCCATGACGACATTTTTGCACGGATGCAGGGCAGGCGCGGTCGCGGTTACTTCCCGCCCCACGTCTTCGCGATCTCGCCGAGCTTCGCCGTCACCGGCTCGCGCACGGTCGAGGGCGTGCGGGAGAAGCGCGGCGCGGGGGCGGGCTGCGGGATGCCATGGCGGGTGATGAACACCTCGCGCGCCGTCATGTGCGGATGCTTCGTCGCCTCGCTCATGGTGAGGATCGGCGCGAAGCAGACGTCCGAGCCCTCCATGATCCTGCACCATTCGTCGCGGGTCTTGCTCCTGAACACCGCCGCGAGTTTCTCCTTCAGCGCCGGCCAGCCCTTGGCGTCCATCTGCGTGTCATAGGCGGCGTCGTCGAGCCCCGCGAGCTTGCGCAGCAGCGCGTAGAATTGCGGCTCGATCGAGCCGATGGAGACGAACTGACCGTCCTTGCATTCGTAGACGCCGTAGAAATGCGCGCCGCCGTCCAGCATGTTGCTGTCGCGCTCCTCGCGCCAGCGGCCGATGGCGCTGAAATCGAAGAACATCGACATCAGCGAGGCGGCGCCGTCGCACATCGCGGTATCGACCACCTGGCCCTTGCCGGACTTGCCGGCTTCCACCAGCGCCGCCAGCACGCCGACCACGAGATAGAGCGCGCCGCCGCCGAAGTCGCCGACCAGGTTGAGCGGCGGCACTGGCTTGTCCTTGCCGCCGATCGCCGCGAGCGCGCCGGTGATGGAGATGTAGTTGATGTCATGGCCGGCGGCGGACGCCAGTGGGCCGGTCTGGCCCCAGCCGGTCATGCGGCCGTAGACGAGGCGCGGGTTGCGCGCCAGCACCACGTCGGGGCCGAGACCGAGCCGCTCCATCACGCCGGGACGGAAACCCTCGATCAGCGCGTCGGCGTTGGCGAGAAGATCGAGGACCTGCGCGATCGACGCCTTGTCCTTGAGATCGAGTTCGACCACCTTGCGGCCACGGCCCGACACCGACTTCATGTTCTTGTTGGCGCCGACGCGGTCGAGCGTGATGACCTCCGCGCCCATGTCGGCCAGCATCATGCAGGCGAACGGGCCGGGCCCGATGCCGGCGAACTCAACGATGCGCACGCCCTTGAGCGGGCCGGTGCCCGGCTGCGTTGCGGTTTGGCTCTGCGGATCACGCGTGGTCACGGTGTCGGTCACGTTCACTCCCTGTCTCGATGGCGGACACGCCCTGCGCGTCTCGTGCTTGGTGGATTGTCGGCCCTGACGGCCCGTCGCACAAGCCGGTTTTGGCTGCAACGCGATGCGCCCTCAAGTCGCGGAACCGCATAGCGGGTTTGCCGATGGATTAGGTCAATTCCTTGTCACGAAAATCGGCAAATGCAAAGCCGTGCGGATCGCGTTTCGCAACCGCGAAGCGATGCGGTGCGCGAATGTCAAATGCGCTTCACGAGTGTTTGCCCGCTGAGGCGTTTCTGCCTAGTGTGCCTCGCATCGATGGCAGGTTCGAGGCTGGAGTTCGAGGTGATCGACAAGCGCGTGAAGACGGTGGAGGACGCCGTCGCCGGCGTCCGCGACGGAGCAACGGTATTGGTGGCGGGTTTCGGCATCGTCGGCGTTGCCGATCATTTGCTGGAAGCACTGCACGATCAGGGCGCGAAGGAACTCACCATCGTCGCCAACAATTCCGGCAATGGCGATTACGGTCTGGCGCGGCTGATCAATTCCGGCCGCGTGCGCAAGGTGATCTGCTCCTATCCGCGCTCGGGCGATTACAGCGCGTTCCTCAACGCCTACAAGGCGAAGTCTCTCGAGCTCGAACTGGTGCCGCAGGGCACCATCAGCGAGCGGATGCGGGCCGCCGCCGCCGGTCTCGGCGGTTTCTTCTCGCCGGTGTCGGCGCACACCAGGCTGGCCGACGGCAAGGAAACCCGCGAGATCGACGGCCGGCTGCATGTGTTCGAAAAGCCGCTGCGCGGCGACGTCGCCCTGCTCAAGGCCAACAAGGCCGATCGCTGGGGCAACCTGACCTATCTGAAGTCGGCGCGGAATTTCAATCCGGTCATGGCAATGGCCGCCGACCTGTCCATCGTCGAAGTCGACGAGATCGTCGATCTCGGCAGTCTCGATCCGGAAGCGGTGGCGACGCCGGGGGTGTTCGTCGATCGCGTCGTCGCCGTGGGAGCAAACGCATGACAAAGCCAGCTTACACCCGTCTCACCCGCGACCAGATGGCGTGGCGCGCCGCGCAGGATCTGCCTGACGGCTGCTTCGTCAATCTCGGCATCGGCATTCCGACGCTGGCGGCGAGCTACGTGCCGGGGGATCGCGAGGTGATCTTCCACAGCGAGAACGGCGTGATCGGCCTTGGTCCGAAGCCGAAGCCCGGCGAGGAAGACCCCAACATCACCGATGCCGGCAAGAATCTCTCCACGCTGGTGACGGGTGGGTGTTACGTGCATCACGCCGATGCCTTCCTGATGATCCGCGGCGGCCATCTCGACGTCAGCCTGCTCGGCGCGTTCGAGGTGTCGGAAACCGGCGATCTCGCCAACTGGACCACGGAAGACCCGGCGTTTCCGCCCGGCGTCGGCGGTGCGATGGACCTCGCGGTCGGCGCGCGCGAAATCCGCGTGCTGATGGCGCACACCCACAAGAGCGGCTCGCCGCGCATTCTCAAGCGCTGCTCGCTGCCGCTGACCGCGCCGGGTGTGGTCAAGCGCATCTACACGGACTTGGCGGTGATCGACGTGACGCCGAAGGGCCTCGTCGTCGTGGAGATGATTCCCGGCATGACGCTTGAGCTTTTGCAGACCATGACCGAGCCGAAGCTGCACCTCGCCGATCGCTGGCAGGCATTGGCACCGCCGCAGGCGATGGCGGCGTAAGGCTTCTGTTTTCCACGACAACAGACTGCGTCATGGCCGAGCATAGCCGTTCGAAGAACGGCGTCGCTTCGCTCGCCTATGTCCCGGCCATCCACGTCTTAAGGTCGGTGCTGTGAAGAAGAACGAGGATGCCCGGCACAAGGCCGGGCATGACGGCGTAGTCGTCTTTGGCCGAAAGCTCTTTTGCACAGACGTGCAACACGAAAGTCGTCGTCCCCGCGCAGGCGGGGACCGCAGCCGTGATGATATGGGGACCGCCTGTTGCGTTTCTCATGATATGTCTGCGATCCCAACGATCACAGGGGTTATGGGTCCCCGCCTGCGCGGGGACGACATTGTGATTGCGGCAGCGTCGCGTACCCCACCAACGTCATCTGTATTTATGATTTTCTCGGCGCGTGCTTCTGCGGAAGCGGCTTGTCATCGTCCAGCAGGATGCGTTCGGCGGCGCCGTCGAGGTCATCATACTGGCCGCTGCGCAGCGCCCACATGAAGGCTCCGAGACCCGCAAGCCCGAGGGCGAGCGCGATCGGCACCAGATACAGAAAATCGGTCATGCGCTTTTTCCCATCGCTGGCTGCGCCGCGACCGCCTTTGCGGTCATGCGTGTCTCGCTGTTGCGCTTGACGCTACGCAACCGCAACGCGTTGGCGATCACGACAATCGACGACGACGACATCGCCACCGCCGCGATCAGCGGCGTCACGCAACCCAGCACGGCAACCGGCACGGCGATCACGTTATAACCAATCGCCAGCGCGAGGTTTTGTTGCACCAGCCGCGCGGCACTTCGCGCGATGCCGATAGCTTCGGGAACCGCGTGCAGGCTCTCGTGCAGGAACACCAGATCGGCGGCGTTGCGGCCGACATCGGCGGCGGAGGCCGGCGCCATCGAGGCGTAAGCGGCGGCGAGCGCCGGCGCGTCGTTGAGGCCGTCGCCGACCATCAGCACGCGATGGCCGCTGGATTCGAGCGCGGTCACCCGCGCGACCTTGCCGGCGGGCGTCACTTCGGACAGGTGCTGCGCGCCGAGTTCTCCGGCAATGCGCCGCACCGCTTCGTCGCGGTCGCCGGACAGCACCTCGACGGCGAGGCCGCCGCCGGTCAGGTCGGCAATGGTGGCGCGCGCGCCGTCGCGCAGCCGATCCTCGAAGGCGAAACGCGCCAATGATTGTCCGTCGCGTGACAGCACGACGTTGGCGTTGTCGACAGCGTCATCATCGGATTGCGACAGCGCCCAGCTCGCGCGGCCGAGACGATAGACATGCGCGCCGATGCGCGCTTCCAGTCCTGCGCCCGGAATTTCGGCCACCGCGCCGGCGTCGAGCGGCGATGCAATCGCCGCGCCCGCTGCCGCCAGCGCGCGGGAATAGGGATGACGCGAATGCGTCGCCATCGCCGCCGCGAGGGCGAGCGCGTCGGTGTCGATGGTTTCCCGATGCAGCAGGCGCGGCTGCCCCAGAGTGAGCGTGCCGGTCTTGTCGAACACCACGGTGTCGATCTCCGCGAGCCGCTCCAGCGCGCCGCCGTCCTTCAGCAACATGCCGCGCTCGAACAGCCGTCGCGCCGCCATCACCTGAACCATCGGCACCGCGAGGCCGAGCGCGCAGGGGCAGGTGATGATCAGCACCGCAATCGCAACGGTGACGGCGCGATGCAGGTCGCCGGTCGCCAGCAGCCAGCCGATCATGGTGAGCAGCGCGGCGGCGTGGACCACCGGCGCATAGAGCCGCGAGGCGCGATCGGCGATGCGGCGATAGGCGGAGCGGCCGGCCTCCGCCGTCTCCATCAGCCGCATCATTTCCGCGAGGAAGGAATCGCGCGCGACGGCAGTGGCGACCAGCGTCAGCGGGCCGGTGAGGTTCAGCGTGCCCGCCTGCAATACCGCGCCGTTCGCGACCGGCACCGGCGCGCTTTCGCCGGTCACCAGCGAGCGGTCGATGTCGGATTGGCCGCTGACGACGCGGCCGTCCACCGGCACGCGTTCGCCCGCCGCCAGCAGGATCGTCATGCCGACCTGAATCTCGCTGACCGGCAGATAGGCGTTGCGTCCGTCCGGCTGGGCCACCAGCGCGCCGCGCGCGGCCAGTTGCGCGAGGCCCTTGACGGCGGTCCGCGCGCGCTCGCGCATCAGGTGATCCAGCGTGCGGCCGATCAGCAGGAAGAACAGCAGCGTCACCGAGGCGTCGAAATAGGCGTGCGCGCCGTGATGCACCGTTTCGTAGAGGCTGAGCCCGAACGCCAGCAGCACGCCGATCGAGATCGGCACGTCCATGTTGGTGCGGCCGTGTCTCACCGCGCTCCACGCCGAGCGGAAGAACACGCGGCCGGAATAGGCCAGCGCCGGCAGCGCGATCAGCGCCGAGAGGGCATGAAACAGATCGCGCGTCGCGGGATCGGCGCCGGCCCACACCGACACCGACAGCAGCATGATGTTGCTGGCGGCGAAGCCGGCCACCGCCAGCGCGCGCAGCAGTTCGCTGAGCGCGGTGTCCTTGCGCTCGGCGCCGGGATCGAACAGGTGCGACTCGTAGCCGATGCTGCGCAGCGTCTCGACGAACGGCGGCGGCGTGGTCGCGTCGCGCCAACAAATGGTGGCGCGCTTGCCGGAAAGGTTGACGCGCGCCGTCTCGACGCCGGGCAGTGCGTTGAGTGCGTTTTCGACGGCCGCGATGCAGCCGCCGCAATGCATCGCCGGCACCGAGAGGTCGGTCTGGCGGATGCCGTCGCCGAGCTCAAAGCTCGCCAGCCGCACCTCTTCGGCGCGGGTGGCGGCGATGTCGCCGCTGGTGATTTCAACGCCGGGTGCGCAACAACTCATCGCACGCTCCATTGTCCCCGACGTGCGCCGGGGACCGCTGGATCATGATGCCTTCACGGCACGATAGGCGTGCCAGGTGCCGTGACCGAGCACGGGAAACACGACGATCAGCCCGATCAGACCGGTGGCGATGCTGAACAGAATCAGCACCAGCATGATGGCGGCCCAGGTCAGCATCGCCGACATATTGTGCCAGACCAGCGCCATGCTGGAGCCCATCGCGGTCAGCGCATCGACGCGCTTGTCGAGCTGCATCGGGATCGAGAAGGCGCTGATGCCGAACGAGAACGCCGCGAACAGCGCACCGACCACGCTGCCGACCAGCAGCATCGCCCAGCCGGTCGGCGTGCCGAACAGCATCTGGGCGATATGGTCGAGGCCGGGGAACGGCACCAGCCCGAAGAACAGTGCGTAGACGATCACCGCGGCGCGCATCCACACCAGCATCAGCAGACACAGCAGCACGCCGGTGAACATGATCTGCGGGCCGGCCGCCGGCCGCACGAAGATCATGTTGAAGAGGCTGACGGGCTTGCCCTCGGCGATCTGCCGGCTCTTGGCGTAGGGGCCGACCGCGAGGATCGGGCCGACCACCATGAAGCCGGCCAGCGCCGGAAACAGAATGTAGTCTAGCTCGAACTTGAAAAGGCCGTAGACGATCGCCGCAGACAGCAGGAACACCAGCAGGCCGTAGATGATGCTCGGCCCCGGCCTGGTGCAGAAGTCGCGCCAGCCCAGCGCCAGCCATTTGAAGGCGTCGGCGGAGGTCAGGCCGCGCTTCCAGGGATGGTCGATCGGCAGCGGCGAGACGACCGCCGGGATGATGGTCTGTGAGGGTTCGGTGTGCTCGATCACGTCAGGTCCTCATCGGTAGGATGGATTATCGGGGCGTGCACGACGATTTCGCCGCGCTGAAAGTGCCGGGCGCCTCGCTTGCGCCGGAGCGCACATGGGCGACGCAGTCCGGCTGCGAAGTGACGGCGACATAGACCAGATGCCAGTTGGCGCCGATCACCAGCGCGAGGCCGGCGCCTACCAGAAGCCAGATCCAGCGGCGATCGCGTCGCATGATGGTGGCCTCCGCGCTCATTTGTCGGGTTTCCGCAGGTCGACCAGGTAGAGCGCGAGGATCTTGCGGTCGAGCACCGAGAGACGATTCTCCCAGGTCGGCATATGGCCCTGCCGGCCACCCCACAGCGTTTCCGCGATGGAGGCCTGATCGCCGCCATAGATCCAGAATGGGTCGGTCAGGTTCGGCGCGCCCATCTCGATGTTGCCCTTGGCGTCCTCGCCGTGACACGAGGCGCAGTTGGCGGCGAACACCGCTTTGCCGGCCGCAACCTTGGCGGGGTCGAGATCCTTCGCATCGGGATGCGACAGGCTGCGGACGAAGGCGATCGCCTTGTCGATGTCGGGACGCGGCAACATGCCGTCCTTGCCGAACGCCGGCATCTGCGAGATGCGGGTTTCAGGATGCGCCGAGTTGATGCCGACGCGGATGGTGTCGAAGATCGCCTCCGGCGTGCCGCCCCACAGCCATGAATTGGTGGTGAGGTTGGGGAAGCCCTTGCCGCCCTGCGCGGTGCGGCCGTGGCACGCGGCGCAATTGTCGCCGAACAGCGCGCGGCCGCTTTCGCGCACCGCTTCCATCAGGCGCGGGTCCTTCTGGATGTCGGCGAAGCTCTCCTTCTCGATGCGCGCGGACCACACGTTGCGGTCGAGCGCGGCCTGCTTGACCGATTGCGCCACGTCGTGGCGCACGTCGTCGCCGAGCAGGCCTTTGGTGTAGGTGCGCCCCAGCGGCCACGTCGGCATCAGGATCCAGTAGCCGACGGCGAAGATCACCGTCGAGATCAGAAACAGCCAGATCACCTTCGGCACCGGCGTATTGAGTTCGGTGATGCCGTTCCATTCGTGCCCGGTCGTCATGTGCCCGGTATGCGGGTCGCGTTCAAAATGCCCCATGATGGTGCCTCATCCCCGGTATGGCTTGTCGTCGTCGTCGTGCAGGATCGCCTGCGCGGCGGCGTTGAACGGCTTCTGGTTCGCGGGCCAGAAGGCGTAGATCACCACGATCAGCGACAATCCCATCAGATAGAACAGGCCGAACGATTTGGAGAACCAGACGAGCAGGTCGTGCGTAATGGTCATGGCTTTTTCTCCGCGGTCGCGACCGGCTTGTGCGCGGCGTCGGTGAGCCGGCCGAGGATTTGCAGGTAAGCCACCAGCGCGTCCATCTCGGTCAGGTCGTTGGGCTTGCCGTCGAAGGCGCGCACCGTGGTCGCCTTGCCGTAGCGTTTGGTGACGCCGTCGGCGGCGGGCGAATCCGGCGCGGCCTGCCCGTAGGCGTCGGCGGCGGCGTTGGCGATCATGTCGTCGGTGTAAGGCACGCCGACGGCGCGCTGCGCCTTCAGGTGATTGCTGAGGTCGTCGGTGCGCAGTTCGGTGCGTTCGAGGAACGCATAGGACGGCATCACCGATTCCGGCACCACCGCGCGCGGATTGATCATGTGCGCGACATGCCAGTCGTCGGAATACTTCTCGCCGAGGCGTGCGAGGTCGGGTCCGGTGCGCTTGGAGCCCCACAGCATCGGATGGTCGTACTTGGACTCGACCGCGAGCGAATACGGCCCGTAGCGTTCCACTTCGTCGCGCAGGGTGCGGATCATCTGCGAGTGGCAGGCGTAACAGCCTTCGCGGATGTAGATGTTGCGGCCCGCCAGTTCGAGCGGCGTATAGACCCGCATGTCGGGTGCGTCCTCGACGGTCTGGTGGATGGTGAACAGCGGCGCGATTTCGACGAAGCCGCCGACGCTCGCGACGCCGATGATGCCGAGCACCAGGCCGATGGTCTTGCGTTCCAGCCGGTAGTGAAGTCCGAACATGATGATTTACTCTCCGGGCTGAAGGGCAGGCGTGCCGGCGGCAGGCTCGGTGACGGGACGGTCGGCGGTGTTCTGCGCAGCTTCGTCCTGCGCCGCGGTGCGGATCGTCATCCAGATATTGTAGAAGCCGATGATCGCGCCGAGCAGGAAGAACGCGCCGCCGATGGCGCGGGCGATGTAGTAGGGATGCATCGCCACCAGCGAGTCGACGAAGGAGTAGGCCAGCGTGCCGCTTTCGTTATAGGTGCGCCACATCAGGCCCTGGATGATGCCCGAATTCCACATCGCGAAGACGTAGATGATGGTGCCCGCCAGCGCGAGCCAGAAGTGCGCCTCCACCAGCCTGGCCGAATACATGCCGTTACGCTTCCACAGCCACGGCACCGAGGCGTAGATGGCGCCGAAGGTGATCATCGCCACCCAGCCGAGCGCGCCGGCATGAACATGGCCGACGGTCCAGTCGGTGTAATGCGACAGCGAGTTCACCGGGCGGATCGCCATGAACGAGCCTTCGAAGGTGGACAGGCCGTAGAACACCGCCGCCACCATCATGAAGCGCAGCACGGCGTCGTCGCGAACCTTGTGCCACGCGCCGTTGAGCGTCATCAGCGCGTTGCCGGCCGAGACCCACGACGGCACCAGCAGCATCACCGAGAAGCTCATGCCGAGCGACTGCACCCATTGCGGCAGCGCGGTGTAGTGCAGGTGATGCGAACCGGCCCACATGTAGAAGAAGGTGATGCCCCAGAACGAGATGATCGACATCCGGTAGGAGTAGATCGGCCGTCCCGCGCGCTTCGGCATGTAGTAGTACATCATGCCGAGAAAGCCGGAGGTGAGGAAGAACGCCACCGCGTTGTGGCCGTACCACCACTCGGTCATGGCGTCCTGCACGCCGGAGAACAGCGAATAGCTCTTGGCGCTGCCCCAGGAGATCGGCACCGCGAGGTTGTTGACGATGTGCAGCATCGCCACGACGAGGATGAATGCGAGGTAGTACCAGTTGGAGACGTAGATATGCGGCTCCTTGCGGCGGTTCAGCGTGCGCAGGTAGAGCACGAAGTACGTCACCCACACGATCACCAGCCAGATGTCGGCATACCATTCCGGCTCGGCGTATTCCTTCGATTGCGTCACGCCCATCAGATAGCCGGTGGCGGCGATGACGCAGAACAGGTTGTAGCCGAACAGCACGAACCAGGGCGTGAGTTGGTCCGGTAGCCGCGCCCGCGACGTGCGCTGCATCACGTAGAACGAGGTGGCGATCAGCGCGTTGCCGCCGAAGCCGAAGATCACGCCGGAGGTGTGTACCGGCCGCAGCCGGCCGAAGCTCGACCACGCCGCATCGAAGGTCCATTCCGGATAGGCCAGCAGCCATGCCACCCAGTCGCCGACCGCCATGCCGATCACCGCCCAGACCATGGCGGCGATGATGCCGAATTTGGTCGGGCTATCGTAATAGCTGTCGAGCCGGCTCTCCGGCGGCTCCGGCGCGTAGTAGCCGCCGATCACCGCGAAGATGCCGGCGATCGCCGTCACCAGCACCAGCGCGCCATGCACGCCGAACGGGTCGCCGCGTCCGCCGGCGGCCATCGCGAGGCCGGTGACCGCAAGCGCCAGCAGAATGATCAGCGCACCCTGGCGTTCGTTTTTCGTGAGTTCGGCGACCATCGAAACACACCCCTCGTTTCATCGCGCGCGACAACGTCACGCGGTCCTGCGCGGTCTGTGAACCGCAATTGCGCCCGCCCGATCCGGCGCGGCCCCAAGTTCAACAGATCTTCAGCAGATCGTTCGGCTCAACCTATATCTTGTCTAAAGATCATCTCTTTGTGCAAACGCAAATTGACGCTGCACCGCAGTCCTGCTCGGGGCTGGCGCGGTCCCGTCAATCCGATTCAAAAGCCGTGGTTTCGGACTTGCCGCCGGTCAGTTCATGAAAGGCTCCGCCGCAGGCGGACGCGCCAGACATCCGGTCCCTGTTCCAGATAAGTCCATTGGCAGAGCGCGCCGTGCTTCAGTTCGAGTTGCGCGTGCAACAGGCGCGGATCGTGATCGCTGACCAGTTGCAGCGAACGGTCCGGCGGCAAATGCTCGAACAACTGGAAAATGACGGTGTGGCGATGCCGTTGATCGATCTCGGGCAAATTGAGGATGCGTTCGTTCGCGCAAATCCCGTTGTTTGCCGCGTCAGGCATTCACGGTCGCTCCCGTCGTTGCGGCTGCTGTCGGCAGCGTGATGACGACAGCGGCTTCCAGCGTGGCGAGGCGGTGAATCCGGGACAAAAGCGTTTCAGCCTCGTTCGGGCCGACTGCCGCGACGAGCAGCGCACGGAAATACGGCTTGAAGATCCGCCCGGTATCGCCGCGCTCCGCGACCATCAGGTCGAGCATGTTGCGCGCCAGCGGGGTGAGGTCGCGGCGTTGCGTCGCGGGATCGAGGATAATGCCCAAGGTATGCTCGATGCGTGGCCAGCTCGCACGCGAGATGTGCGTCAGCACGTTGCTGAGATGCGGATGGCGATGCAGTGCAGCAACGATGCTGAAGGCGAGACTGTCGATGGCAGGGACGCCGGAGGCGCAGGCGGAGACCGCCGGCGCCTCCGCTGCCGTTTGGCTAACGGCTGACATGTCCGGCTCCCGCATCCGCCGTGGTGCTCTTGACCGCCTGGTCCAGCAGCGCCGTCATCCGCTTGGTGGCGAGCGGCGGCATCTTGGCTTGCTTGGCGGCGTCGAGATTCGCGGTGCTGCCGCCGACCTCGACCAGTCCCACCATGCCCATGCCGAAGTGCGGCACGCACCGATAGCCGTAGAGGCCCGGCTTGTCGAAGGTGACGCTGATGTCCTGCGACAGCTTGCCTTTGAACGGCGTTGCGCCGTCCGGCAACATGCCCGGAATCGTTTCCGCGTCATGGCCCTTGTCGGTTGCGACGAATTTCACGGTGTCGCCGGCCTGCACTTTCAGGAACGGAGGATCGAACGTCATCGCCTGATTGTCGGGGCCCTTGTTCAGCATTTTGACTTCGAATTCCGCGGCTTGCGCGGGGATAGCCATCAACAGGGCGCCGGCGCAGAGCGCCAAAGTGGTCAAGCGTGTCATGATCGAACTCCATCTGCACGACTGCCTTCAAGGGGCAGCCTTCATCATCTTGCAGACGAACCCTACGCCGCCGCGCAAGCGTCTCGTTGCGCTGGCGCAAGTTGGCGCGAAGAGTTTTAGTGTCGTCATTGCGAGGAGCGTAGCGACGAAGCAATCCAGTCCTTGCTTCGGGGCTTTCTGGATTGCTTCGCTTCGCTCGCAATGACGATGGTAGGGATTGGGCCGCTCTATTTTCAGAGCAACGGCCCCGGGCGTTCCGGCAACACGCGGCCTTCGGCCAGCGCGTCGGCAAAGGCGTGGTGGATGTCGCGGTGGATCGCCTCGTCCTCGCGCATCGCCATGATCATGTCGCTGAGCTGCGCGCCGGGTGCGAGATTCCAGTAGGCGACGGCGGTGTCGGGCGCCGGGCCATTGGGGATCGCGCCGGATTCCAGCGACGCGAGATAATCCGAGTAGCCTTTCACCGATCGCTCGGCGAGATAGCCCGCGAGGCGATGCGCGCAGCGGCCGGAAATCAGCGAGAGCAGGAAATACGCATTGTAAAAGGTGCCCTGGCCGATGGCGATCAGCCAGCGCTCACCCCAGCTCGGGCGTTTGATGGCGACGAAGGCCATCAGGTGGGCGCGCTGGTTCTCCGCCTCGTCCATGAAGGCACGGACCCAGCCGCGATCGTCGATCAACTGCCGCAGGCATTGCAGATGAAGCAGGCTCGCCGCCACCATCGCCGGCACCGCCGCGATGGTTTCCAGCACAACCACGCGCCCGCCGTAGCGGCGGCTGAAGCCGCCGGCCATCGCCGTCAACAGCCGTTCGGCCCAGGCGGCAAAACGATCCGACAGCGTTTCCGGCTCGTGATGGCGCAAAAGGTCGGTCTTGTTGACGTTGAGCATCGACACTCCGTGAAAATCAAACCCCATCCTGCCTGTGCCGCACGGCGCCGTCACCGACTTTGCGCCAACGCAATTAATCCGCAATATGCCGCCCGGCAGGGGGTTGCGATTCGATGGCCGCACTATGCGGCGAAGTTGCGGACGCGACCAGTGGGTTCGATGTGGATTCGATAAAGCAGCGGGTATGGCCGATCACCTCGATATCGACATTCTGGCGCGGAGCGAGCTGTTCCACGGCGTCCCGATCGAGGTGCTGCGGGAAGTGCACGCGGCGTCGTTCCGCCGCAAGTTTCCGGCCGGCGAGACCGTTTTCCAGCAGGAAGACGCCGTCACGACTTTCTATATCGTCGTTGTCGGGCGGTTGCGGGTCACCCAGACCACGCTCGACGGCCAGCAGGTCATCATCCGCTATCTCGGCCCCGGCGATGTGGTCGGTTATGCGGCGCTGACGGGCGGCAAGGCCCATCCCGGCGCGGTGACGGCGGTGGACGACAGCCACCTGATCGGCATGTCGGCGGCGATGCTGCGCGAGGTCATGAGCCGCAATGCGTGCATCGCGATGAACGCCGTCACGCTTATCGGCGAGCGCTACGGCGATCTGCAACTGCGGCTGCGTGAACTGGCCACCGAAAAGGTCGAGCGGCGCATCGCACATACATTGTTGCGATTGTCGCGGCAGGCCGGCCGCCGCACCGCGCGCGGCATCGAGATCGCATTTCCGCTGTCGCGGCAGGACCTTGCGGAAATGACCGGGACGACGCTGCACACCGTCAGCCGCACCCTGAGCGGCTGGGAGACGCGCGGCCTGGTCGACAGCGGCCGCCGTCGCGTGATCGTCGCCAATCCGGAGGCGCTGGCCGAGGTGGCGGAGGAGATCTAGAGCATGACCCCGAAGAGTGGAAACCGGCTTTCGGAAAAGATCATGCTCAAACAAAAGGATAAACGACGGGTCTGATTCAACGCAGTTGGACGGCCCCTAGGTGGTGGCGCGTTTCGTCCGGCGTGCCGTCCACAGGATCGGGCCGTAGCTCGCGGCGAACAGCAGGAACGCCAGTGTCCACGCCGCGCCCGAGAGATTGAGCAGCGGGTGTTGAAACTCGGCCGCGAACGGCGCGACGACGCGCAGCGCCGCGGCGGTCAGGATCGCCAGATAGATCGATGTCGTCGCCGGGCCTGCAGTGAGCGCATGGCCGGTGTGGCCGAGGCTGGCGCGCGTCATCACTGCCAGCGTCATCACCCCGACCGCGCCGGCGGTCCAGGCGTGGATCACTGCGGCGAGCGGAACGGAGTCGGGCCACAGCGCATGGCCGGCGGCGAGCGCGAAGCCGAGCGGCACGAAGGCGTAGCCGAGATGCAGGATCGCCAGCAGCGGTTCGGCGAAGGTGAGATAGCCGCGCCAGCGCATGAGCCGCGCGAATAGCAACGCCGACGCGAGCGCGGCGGCGGCGGCGGTGACGGGCCCTTCCGGCGCGATCGCCCACGCCAGCAGCGCCACCACGGCGCTTCCGATCGCGACGGCGTCGAGCGTATCGAACGGCGCCGGCAGCCGGTCCGGATCGCGCTTCACCAGCCAGTTGCGGGTGAAACTCGGCGTCAGTCTGCCGCCGATCAGCGTGATCAGCGCCATCAGCGCGCCGACCGCGCCGCGCAGCGCGAGGTCGAGCGGCGCGCCGCTGAGCGCCGCAGCATGGAACGCGGCGTTAGCAGCGAACAGCCAGGCCACGATCACCAGCACCCGCAGATTGCGCCAGTTCCTGCCGGCGACGATCTCGCGCCCGGCTACCGCCAGCACCGCACCGAGAAAAGTCAGGTCCACCAGCGCAGCGACGGGCGTGCCGATCCGCGCCGCGCACAGCATCGCGACGCGCCCGAGCACCCACATCAGGATCAGCGACAGCAGCGGAAACCCCGCCACCGGCAGCCGCCCTGTCCAGTTCGGGATCGCGGTGAACAGAAAGCCGCAGATCACCAGCGCGGTGTAGCCGAAGATCAGTTCATGCGCGTGCCAGGCGACGCCGCCGTAAACCTCGGTAAGAGTCAGCACGCCGGCATAGGTCATCAGCCATAGCGGCACCGCCAGCGCCGCCCAGAGCGCGGCGAGCAGGAAGCAAATGCGGAAGGCATGGCTGAGGACAGGCGGCGTGGACATCGAAACCGGTGCGGCGTTGGACACCGTGCCGGTTTAGCGCGCCGGTCGCGCGCGTCCTTTGCGCAGGCGCAAAGCCGGGCGATTTCGCATCTATTTCGTCATCGCCGCGCGCGCCGCCGTGAGCGCCGTGTCGATGCCGTCCCATGCCGGCTTGTCGGGGGCGAAGCGCGTGCGCAGGTAGCGGATCAGCTCGGTGAGTTGCCGGTCGTTGAGGCTCTGCGCGAAGCCCGGCATCGCGCCGAGTTCGCCGTTCACCGGCTGGGTGATGCCCTCGACGATGACGCGCGCCAGATTATCCGGCGAGGGACCGTGCACGTTGCTGTTGAGCGCCAGCGACGGGCGGCTGCCGAACCATTGCGGCCCGCCCGGTTCGTGGCACACCGCGCAGGCGCCGTCATAGATGCGCGCGCCCTGTTGCGAGGCGGCAAGCGGTTTGGTGCTGGTGATCGTTTCCAGCCGCGCCGCCATCGCCTGCTGCGCCGCGTGCGTCGGCGCGTTCGGCGTGAACGAGGCGAGATAGGTCGCCATGGCGCGGATGTCGCTGTCTGGCAGCGCGCTCAATTCCTTCACCACCGGCGCCATCGGCCCCGCCGCGACGCCGTGAAACTGCGAGATGCCGCTGCGCAGGTACGTGAACAGTTCCTGCTCGCTCCATGGAATCGGCGCGTGCGACAGCGATGTCAGCGGCGGGGCGGTCCAGCCCTCGGCGGTGCCGCCGGCGAGTTTCAGCGACGCCTTCTCCGCGCCGAGCGCGTTGCGCGGCGTGTGGCACGCGCCGCAATGGCCGAGCCCTTCGACCAGATACGCGCCGCGATTCCATACTTCCGATCTGGTCGGATCGGCGGCGAAGGCGGCGGGCGAATGAAACAGCAGATTCCATCCCGCCAGCAGCGGCCGCAGATTGAGCGGGAAGGCGAGCTTCGTGTCCGGATTGGTCTGCCGCCTGGGTGCCTGCGCCATCAGGTAGGCGTAGAGCGCCTGCAAGTCGGCTTCGCTGGCTTTGGCGAAGTGATTATAGGGAAACGCCGGATAAAGATGGCGGCCGTCGCGATGAATGCCTTCGCGCATCGCGCGCGCGAACGCAGGATACGACCACGCGCCGATGCCGGTCTCGACATCGGGGGTGATGTTGGTTGTCATCACGGCGCCAAACGGCGTCTCCAGCGCGCGGCCGCCGGCATTGACGATGCCGCCTTCCGCCGTGTGGCACACCGCGCAGTCGCCCAGCGCTGCGAGTTGCGCGCCGCGTGCGATGGTCGCGGCCGAGTAGGTGGACACATCCGGCGGCGCGATTGGTGCGATCGCCGGGCGCCACGGCGACGCGGTGACGATGAGGCCGACGACAGCGGTGCACAATGCGGCGAGCCCGGCCCAAAGCCCGCGCTTCTTCAAGGGCGAAGCAGGCTTCGTCTTTTCGTCCGCCGCCAGCAAGCCGGCGCGAATCCGGTCCGGCGTGAACGGCAATTCCCTGAAGCGAACGCCGGTGGCGTCGAAGATGGCGTTGGCAATTGCGGCGGCGCTCGGAACCGAGGCGGATTCGCCCACCCCCAGCGGCGGCTGGTCCGGCCGCTCGACGATCACAACGTCGATCTTGGGAACGTCCGGGAAGGTGATGATCGGATAGCCGCCCCATTCGCGGCTGGCGACGGAGGAAGGTTCGAACGTCACTTCCTCCATCAGCGCGCGGCTGGTGGATTGGATGACGTTGCCGTGAATCTGATGCCGCACGCCGTCCGGATTGATGACGAGGCCGGAGTCCTGCCCCACGGTGACATGCGTCACCGCGACGTCGCCGGTTGCTTTATTCACCGCGACGTCGGCGACCCACGCCGACCACGCTGCCGCCTTGCCGGGAAACGGGCCGTGCACGTAGACGGCGTAGGCGAAGCCGCGACCGCGCACCACGTCGCCATCGGCGTCCTTCGGCATCCATGTCGGACGCGGCTCCCACTTGGCGCGCTCGGCCACGTCGCGCACCAGTTTTGCGGCGCGCTCGTCCTTCAGATAGCGCAGGCGATATTCGACCGGATCGACGCCCGCTTCGGTGGCGAGTTCGTCGATGTAGGATTCGTGCGCGAAGGTGTTGGGCAGCGCCGAGACGCCGCGAAACCACGAGGCGCGCACGATCGGCGCCATGTCATGGACGGTGACGCGCATCGATTGATAATCGTAAGGCGGGATCGCGGTGCGGTCGCCCATCTGCAAGGTCGCGGCGACCGGCGGCACCGCGCCGGTGAGCAGCAGCGCCAGGGTCGGCGCGGCGTTGGACGGATAGCGCGTGGCGAAATCGTAAGCCGCGGGATGGCCGTTGGCGTCGAGGCCGCCGTTGATCTCCATCAACTGCCCGGTGCCCTTCGGATCCCACGCATGTTCCTGCTCGCGGGTAAGCTGCACCCGCACCGGGTGGCCGACCGCGCGCGACAGCAGCGCGGCGTCGGCGCTGACGTCGTCGGCGCCGTTGCGGCCGTAGCAGCCGGCGGCTTCCAGCCGGATCACGTCGATGTTGGCTTCCGGCAGCGCCATCAGCTTGGCGAGATCGGCGCGCAGGTTGTGCGGGTTCTGCGATCCGGTCCACACGCGCAGGCCGCCGTCGGTGTAATCCGCGACCGAGCACGACGGGCCGATCGAGCCGTGGATGTGATACGGCCAGACGTAAGTGCGCGGCATCGGCGTCGCGGCGTTGGCCAGCGCTTCGTCGACATCGCCGGTGTCTCGCAGCACGCGCGGCGTGCTCGGATTGGCGCGCAACGCGGTGGCGATGTCTTTCAGATCCGGCAAGGTTGGCACCGGCTTCCAGGACAGCTTCAACTGACCGGCGGCGCGAATTGCGTTCTCCTCGCGGTCGGCGACCACGCCGACGAAGTCGCCGAGCCGCACCACAGCGATGAGGCCGGGAATATCCGCGACCGAACTCTCGTCCATCGCGATCAGGCTGGTGCCGACGAAATCGCCGGCATCGACGCCGGCATAGGGCGGGCGCACAACGCGGCCATGCAACATGCCGGGCACGCGCACGTCATGCACATAGATCATCTCGCCGGTGGTCATCGCCGGAATTTCGAGGCGGGGAATGGCGCGGCCGACGAGTTTGTAGGAATCGACATTCTTCAGCGCCACGCTGTCGTCGAGTTCGAGGCGCACGGTGTTGTCCGCCACCAGTTCGGCGTAGCTGACGCTATGATTGCTCTGCGCGCGGATCAGGCCGTCCTCGATCGACAGCGCGTCGATTGGCTGGCCGAGCTGTTCGGCGGCGCGCGCCAGCAGATAGTGCCGCGCCTGCGCTGCTGCGTTGCGCAACGGCACGGCGGCGATCTGGATGGTCTCGCTGGCGATGGTCGGCCCCTGGTTGGGCGTCTTCGTGGTATCGCCCAGCACCATGGTGACGCGTTCCAGCGCCACGTCGAGTTCTTCGGCGACGATCTGCGTCAGCGCGGTGCGGATGCCGGTGCCGAGATCGACGTGGCCGTTGTAGGCGAACACCTTTCCATCGGCGTCGATGGCGATGTAAACCTCGAAACCTGAGCCTGCCGGATCGTCCGGCGTGCCGCGCACGATCGACAGCGATCCGGACCCGGCGGCGTCAGTGCGTCGCATCGGCCGCGCCTTTCGCCGCCGTCATCACCGCGGCGAGAATCTCCACGTGCGTGCCACAGCGGCACAGGTTGTAGCGCAGCGCCTGCTTGATCTCCTGTTCGGAGGGATGCGGATTGCGCAGCAGCAGCGCCTTCGCGGTCATGATCATGCCGTTGAGGCAGTAACCGCACTGCGCCGCCTGATGCGTGACGAACGCCGCCTGCAGCGGATCGGGATGCTCGCGCGAGCCCAATCCTTCCAGCGTGGTGATGCCGCGCCCGGCGCAGGCCGACAGCGGCAGCACGCAAGCGCGCGCGGCGACGCCGTCGATCATCACCGTGCACGCGCCGCATTCCCCGAGACCGCAGCCGAACTTCGGGCCGTTGAGTTCGAGATCGTTGCGCAGGACATAGAGCAGCGGCGTATCCGGCGTGGCCGCGACGTCATGGGTCTTGCCGTTGACGGTGAGGCGGATCGGGTCTGAAGTCATTGTCACGACCGTGCTGCGATGAGGTGATGGTATCCGCCCAAACTGATGCCGTCGAGAATACCGTTTGTGTACAAACGTGCAAGGACAGCGCGATGCTGCACCGCCAAGCGTCAGGTGCGGTCATCGTTGCGGCGCAAAGTAACAGCACGCTGCAAAGAAATTGCGCATTCGCCGGCTTGACAGATTCTAAAGCTGCGCCCAAGATCGTTCGTACACGAATGATGAGCCGTGCGGATGATGAATGAAGGCTCGCCGATAGCAGCGGTCGCCACCGATGGCGACAAGATTCGCTGCGATGCCTGCCCGGTGATGTGCTACATCAAGCCCGGCGCATCCGGCGCGTGCGACCGCTATGCCAACGACGCGGGCCAGTTGGTGCGGGTCGATCCGCATGTCGTGCTTCAGCGCACGGTGTCGCAGGGCGGCGCGGTGGTGCCGTTCCAGAAATCCGCCGAGTGGGATGGCGCGCTGATGTCCGGCAAGGACGTCTTCGTCACCGCGATCGGCGCCGGCACCACCTATCCCGATTACAAGCCCGCGCCGTTCATCGTGTCGTCGGAGATCGACGGCGTCGATATGGTCACGGTGGTGACCGAGGGCATCTTCAGTTACTGCGGCGTCAAGGTGAAGATCGACACCGACCGCTTTCTCGGGCCGGAAACCGCGACGGTGCGCGCCGACGGCGAGGCCATCGGTCACGTCACCACAGGAGAGTACGGCTCGCAGATGCTGTCGCTCGGCGGCGTGCATCATCTGACCGGCGGTTCGAAGAAGGAAGGCCGCGTCACCTGCGACGCGTTGATGGATCTGTGCAACGGCAAGGCCGTCGAACTCACCATCGACGGCGGCGCGAGCGTCGTGGTGCAAGCCGGGCAGCCGCCCGTCGTCAACGGCATTCCGGAAGTGCGGATGCGGGTCGGTTGCGGCTCCGCCACCATCGGCATGTTCGCCAAGCAGTGGCAGGGCAAGGTCGATGAGGTCGTCGTCGTCGACGATCACATCACCGGCGTTTTGTCGGAGCATCAGGCCGGCAAGCTGCTCGACGTCCCCGAAACCGGCATCAAGATGAAAGGCCGCCGCTCGACGCCGGGTCGTTACTTCCAGGTCGCCGAGCCCGGCACCGGTTGGGGCGGCACGCAGATTTCCGATCCGCTCACCGTGCTCGGGCCGTTCAATCCGAAAGTGGCGAAGCCCGGCACGCGGATGCTGATGGTTTCCACCACCGGCGAGCATTCGGCCTACTTCGAACTCGACGAGAGTTTGAATCCTGTCGAGAAGCCGCTGCCGGACAGCCTGCAGCAATCGGTCGAGCGGATTCAGGAGAATTGCGAGCCGGCGCTGTGCACGGTGCTGTTCATGGGCGGCGCCGGCGGATCGCTGCGCGCCGGCGTCACCGACAATCCGGTGCGGTTGACGCGCTCGGTGAAGGATTCGCTGACATCCGTGACCAGCGGCGGCGCGCCGGTCTATGTCTGGCCGGGCGGAGGCATCACCTTCATGGTCGATGTGACGCAGATGCCGGCCGGTGCGTTCGGCTACGTGCCGACGCCGGCCCTGGTCGCGCCGATCGAGTTCACGCTGCGGCTCGACGACTACGCCGCGCTCGGCGGTCACATGGATTACGTGCGGCCGCTGTCGTCCCTCACCAGCGATACCGAGGTGCGCAACGCACCCAGGGTCCTGAAGAAGGACAAGCCGCAATGATGCGCCGTCCGCAGATCGCGCTGTTGCCGGACGGCCGCCGTCTGCACTTGCAGGATGGTCCCATCGATCTGGTGGTCGAGTCGCGCGGCGACCGCGCCGAAATTCAGATTGCCTACGCGGCGGCGGCGGAATCGTTCACCGGACTGCTGGACCGGCTTTGTGACGAGCTGCCCGAATTGCGCCGCCGTGCTGCCGCAAGACTCCCGAGCCTGAAAGGCGTCGTTGCGCGGCGGATGCACGCCGCCGTCGCGCCGTTCGCGGAGGCGCAGTTTATTACGCCGATGGCGGCGGTCGCCGGTGCGGTCGCGGAAGAAATTCTCGGCGCGATGACGCGCGCTGCATCGCTGACACGCGCCTACGTCAACAACGGCGGCGACATCGCGCTGCATCTTGCGCCGGGACAACAGTTCACGGTCGGGCTGGTGGCGCATGTCGATCCGCCGACGCTTGCCGGCAAAACCGTTATCGATGCGACGAGTCCCGTGCGCGGCATCGCAACCAGCGGCCGTCATGGCCGCAGCTTTTCGCTCGGCATTGCCGACGCTGTCACCGTTCTCGCGCAGACCGCATCGCAGGCCGATGCCGCAGCGACGATGATCGCCAACGCCGTCGATTTGCCGGGGCATCCCGGTATCGTGCGTATCGCAGCGCGGGAGATTCAGCCCGACAACGATCTCGGCGAACGTTTCGTCACTCGCGATGTCATGCCGCTGACGCGCGATGAGGTCACGATGGCGCTGGAAGCGGGGTTAATTTTCGCGCGCGAGCTTCAATCGCGCGGCTTGATCGAAGGCGCGGCGCTTTGTCTGCAGGGCGAGATGCGGATCGTCGCGCCCGCTCACGCGCGCACATTCGACATTTCGCATTCACCCGCGGCAATCGCGCCAACCGGAAACCTGATCGATGCCTGAAGTCGTCCTTCGCAAGCGTGTCGTTGTCGTCGAGGAAATTCTGCACGAGGGTGGACCGCCGCCGGCGCAGCCGCTGTTGCGGGGCGCGGCGCTCGCGGTGATCCGCAATCCCTTCGCCGGGCATTTCGTCGAGGACATCGCCGGTTTCATGGACGATCTGAATCCGCTCGGCATCGAGATGGCGCGCAGTCTTCTGAAGGCGCTCGGCGACGATCCGTCTCGCATTCAGGGCTACGGCAAGGGCGCCATCGTCGGCTCCGCCGGCGAACTCGAGCACGGCGCGCTGTGGCATGTGCCGGGCGGCTATGCGATGCGCGCGATTCTCGGCGAGGCGAAAGCTATTGTGCCCTCCGCGAAAAAAGTCGGTGGGCCGGGCGCGCGGCTTGACGTGCCGGTGACGCATATCAACGCGTCTTATGTGCGGTCGCATTTCGATGCGATGGAGGTCGGCATCAACGATGCGCCCCGCGCCGATGAATTGCTGCTGGCGCTGGTGATGACGACGGGGTCGCGGATTCACGCGCGGGTCGGCGGCCTCAACGCAAGCGAGATCAAGGGGGAGGATGGGCTGCGATGAGCGTTAGGATTCGCAAGATCGTTACCGTCGTCGAGGAAACCCTGCAGGAAGGCGGCCGCGCGGTGACGCCGCCGACCCGCCGCGCGGCGGCGATCGCCGTTATCGAGAATCCCTTTGCCGGAACATATGTCGATGATCTGGCGCCGTTGATGGACGTTGGCGAAGAACTGGGCGGTCTGCTGGCCAAGCGCGCCGTCGCGGCGCTCGGCATCGAGGGCAGCGATGTGCAGAGCTACGGCAAGGCCGCTGCTGTCGGCGAGAACGGCGAACTCGAACACGCTGCCGCGATTCTGCACCCGAAACTCGGCGCGCCGTTTCGCAAGGTGCTGAGCAGGGGCGCGGCATTGATCCCATCGTCGAAGAAGCGCGGCGGACTCGGCACGGTACTGGACATTCCGCTGGGACATAAGGACGCGGCGTTCGTCCGCAGTCATTTCGACGGCATGGAAGTGCAGATCAACGATGCGCCGCGCGCCAATGAAATCGTGGTCGCGGTTGCGGTCACCGATAGCGGTCGGCCATTGCCGCGTGTCGGTGGCCTGACGCACGACGAGATGAAAGGCGAGGACGGGCTGCGTTAAATATTGCCGGCTTGCCTGAAAAATAGAACTGCTTCGAACCATCCCATCGGTTACAAGCGGATGGACGAAGATGCACCGCGGGGCCGCGAGGTCCCTTCCAACAGTGGAGGCTTGAATGCGACGACAGGGTAGACTTCTCGGCATCGTTGTGGCCGGATTTGCGGCCGCAACGATGACGACCGGCGTGACAACGACCGCGTTCGCGCAAGACGAAATCAAGATCGGTGAGATCAACAGCTATTCGGCGCTTCCGTCGTTTACCGAACCCTATCGCAAGGGCTGGCAACTCGCGGTCGAGGAAGTCAACGCGGCAGGCGGCATCAACGGCAAAAAGCTGGTCGTGGTGTCGAAGGATGACAATGGCAAGCCCGCTGATGCCGTCACCGCCGCCAACGAACTGGTGTCGAGCGAGAAAGTCGCGATGCTGACCGGCACCTTCTTCTCGCATATCGGCCTCGCGGTGAGCGACTTCGCCAAGCAGAAGAAAGTGTTCTTCCTCGCCGCCGAACCGCTGACCGATGCCATCACGATGTCGAAGGGCAACCGCTATACGTTCCGGCTGCGCCCGTCGAACTACATGCAGGCGGCGATGCTGGCGGACGAAGCCGCGAAGCTGCCGGCTAAGCGTTGGGCGACGGTGGCGCCGAACTACGAATACGGTCAATCCGCCGTCGCCGTGTTCAAGGCGTTGCTGTCGAAGAAGCGGCCTGACATTCAGTGGGTCGGCGAACAGTGGCCGCCGCTCGGCAAGATCGATGCGGGTCCGGTAGTTCAGGCGCTCGCGGCCACCAATCCGGAAGCGATCCTCAATGTCGAGTTCGGTCCGGACCTCGTGAAGTTCGTGCGCGAGGGCAATACGCGCGGCCTGTTCAAGGGCAAGTCGGTGGTGAGCTTCCTGACCGGCGAGCCGGAATACCTTGATCCGCTCAAGGACGAAACGCCGGCGGGATGGATCGTCACCGGCTATCCCTGGTACGACATCAAGACCGCGGATCACGACAAGTTCCTGAAAGCCTATCAGGCCAAGTTCAACGATTATCCGCGCCTCGGTTCGGTGGTCGGCTATGAGGTGATCAAGGCGGCGGCTGCCATTCTGGCCAAAGCCAACTCGACCGATACCGACAAGCTGATCGCGGCGGCCGAAGGCATCAAGCTGGGTTCGCCGTTCGGTGAGATCACCTTCCGCAAGAGCGACCATCAGGCGACGCTGGGTGCCTTCGTCGGCAAGACCGCGGTGAAGGACGGCAAGGGCGTGATGGTCGACACGGTCTATCGCGACGGCAAGGACTTTTTGCCGAGCGAGGAAGATGTCGCAAAGGAGCGGCCGAAAGATTGATGAGTGCCCGACGGCCGGAGTGGTTCGCTCCGGCCGTCGCTATTCTGGAAAGCGCAACGTTCTTCTTCTCATGCATGACCGGGTGACAGCCACCATCGTTCGTCATCCCGCCGGGCAGGCCCGATGAGCTTTTATGTCGCCCAGTTTCTGTCCGGACTTGCCAGCGCGGCCGCGCTGTTTCTCGTCGCGTCCGGACTGTCGATCATCTTCGGCGTCACCCGCATCGTGAATTTCGCGCATGGCGCATTCTATATGCTCGGGGCCTATGTCGCCTTTTCCTTGACGGAGCGGCTGTCCGGCACGCTCGGGTTCTGGGCCGGTATCGTTCTCGCGGCGGTGATCGTTGCCGCCGTTGGCGTTCTGGTCGAGATGTTGCTGCTGCGCCGCATCTATCGATCGCCGGAACTCTTCCAACTGCTGGCGACCTTCGGCCTGACGTTGATGGTCGAGGATCTCGCGGTACTGATCTGGGGGCCGGACGATCTGCTCGGGCGGCGCGCGCCGGGGCTGCGTGGCGCCTTCGATCTTTTCGGGCAGGCAATTCCCACTTACGACGTGTTGTTGATGATCCTCGGGCCGGCGGTGCTCGGCATTCTGTGGCTGCTGTTTCACCGCACGCGATGGGGCGTGCTGGTGCGCGCCGCGACGCAGGACCGCGACATGGTGGCGGCGCTCGGCGTCAACCAGAAATGGCTGTTCACCAGCGTCTTCGCTCTCGGTGTGTTCCTCGCGGCGCTGGGCGGTGCGTTGCAGATTCCGCGCGATGCCGTCAATCACACCATGGATCTGCGCATCATTGTCGATGTCTTCGTCGTCGTGGTCATCGGCGGGCTTGGCAGCATCACCGGCGCGTTCGTCGCCGCTGTTCTGGTTTCGGAGCTGAATGCGTTCGGCATTCTGATTTTCCCGAAGATCTCCATCATCCTTGTCTTCCTGGTGATGGCGGTGGTGCTGATCGTGCGGCCGTGGGGGCTGTTTGGAAAACAGGAAGCCGCCGCGCGGCAGTCGCCGGGTCTCGCCGTGCAGCCATGGCGGCCGCTGTCGGTTCAGGCGCGGCTGGCGTCCATCGCCGTCTTGATTCTTGCGGCGGCGCTGCCGCTGCTTGGCAGTAACTACGCGCTCATCGTCGGCGCGGAAATCGCGATCTTCGTCATTTTCGCGGTCAGCCTGCACTTCCTGATGTCGGTCGGCGGCATGGCGTCGTTCGGTCACGCCGCCTACTTCGGGCTTGGTGCTTACGGTGTCGCGTTCCTCGCCAAGCTCGCCGGCCTGCCGATGATCGTGTGTCTGCTGCTCGGGCCGCTGCTCGGGCTGTTTGGCGCGATCGTGTTCGGCTGGTTCGCGGTGCAACTGTCCGGAGTTTATTTTGCCATGCTGACGCTGGCGTTCGCGCAGATCGTGTGGTCGATCGCGTTCCAGTGGGTCGAGGTCACGGGTGGCGACAACGGCATTCTCGGCGTGTGGCCCGCGGCGCTGGTGGCGACGCCGGCGCGGTTCTACTGGCTGGCATTGGCGATCACCGCGTTCTCGGTGGTGGTGATGCGGATACTGGTGTTCTCGCCGTTCGGCTATGCGCTGCGGGCGACGCGCGATTCCGGACTGCGCAGCGAAGCGATCGGCATCAACAGCAAGCGCGTTCAGTGGACGGCCTTCGTGATCGCCGGTACCTTCGCCGCGCTTGCCGGCGCGCTGTTCGCCTATCTCAAGGGCAGCGTGTTTCCCGATAACGCCGGCATCGCGCTGTCGGTCGATTCGCTGGTGATGGTGCTGCTCGGCGGCGTCGAAACCGTGTCCGGCGCCGTCGTCGGCGCCATCGTCTACAAGGCGCTCAGCATCTGGCTGGTGAGCTACACTGAATTGTCGAAGCTGGTGCTCGGTGGGATCATCGTGCTGATCGTGGTGGCGTTCCCGAAGGGGATCGTCGGCACCTTCGAGGCACTCGTCGCCGGCGGCAGGCTGTCGTTTCTGAGGCGGCCATCGCCCCGCGCGGCGCAGACGGAGGGCGCGGAATGAGCAGCGCCCCAAGCCTTCTCTCCGTTGACGGCCTGACCAAATCCTATGGCGGCGTTCACGCCGTATGCGGCGTGTCGTTCCGGCTCGCGGCCGGCGAAATCCTTGCGCTGATCGGGCCGAACGGCGCCGGCAAGAGCACCTGCTTCGATATGCTCAACGGTCAGCGCGAGCCGGATAGCGGCCGTGTGCAACTGCTCGGCAAGGACATCACCGGCCGTCCGCCGCGACAGATCTGGCGCCTCGGCGTCGGGCGCACGTTTCAGATCACCGCGACATTCCCGACCATGACGGTGCGGGAAAACGTTCAGGTCGCGCTGGTCTCCTACGCCAACCGTATTTTCAACGTCTGGCGCTCGACGCCGGATTTCCGGCGGGATGAGGCGGATCGGCTTCTGACGCTGGTAGGCGTCGAAGGTTACGCGGAGCGGCCGTGCGGCGAGCTCGCCTACGGCGATCTAAAGCGACTCGAATTGGCGATCGCGCTCGCCAATCAGCCGAAGCTGCTGTTGATGGACGAGCCGACGGCGGGCATGGCGCCGCGCGATAGGATCGAGTTGATGCGGCTGACGGCGCGAATCGCGCGCGAGCAATCGATCGGTGTGCTGTTTACCGAGCACGACATGGACGTTGTGTTCGAACACGCGGACCGGATTCTGGTGCTCAATCGCGGCACGCTGATCGCGGAAGGTTCGCCGGAGGATGTTCGGCACGATCCGCAAGTGCGCGCGATCTATCTCGGCGAAGGCCTGGTCTACGACGCGCGACATCAGGAAGGAGCGGGCGCATGAAGCTCTCGGTCTCCGCGCTCAACAGTTTCTACGGGCCGGCGCATATTCTGTTCGACGTCGATCTCGAGGTCGGCGCGGGTGAAGTCGTCGCGCTGCTCGGTCGCAACGGCGCGGGCAAATCCACCACGTTCCGTTCCATCGTCGGGCTGGTGGCGCGCCGCGACGGTCGCATCGTGTTTGAGGGGCAGGACATCTCGAAGGCGCCGACGCACGCGATCGGCCGTGCCGGTCTGGGCTATGTCCCGGAGGAGCGGCGCATCTTCACCGACCTCACGGTCGAGGAAAATCTCGAGGTGGGTCGCCAGCCGCCGCGCGACGGCGCGCCGCAATGGAGCAGGGAGAAGCTGTTCGCGCTGTTTCCGAATCTGGCTGAGATGCGCAATCGCGCCGGCGGCCGCATGAGCGGCGGCGAACAGCAGATGTTGACCATCGCGCGGACGCTGATGGGCAACCCCTCGCTGGTCTTGCTGGACGAGCCGTCCGAGGGTCTGTCGCCGAAGATCGTCGAACAGATGGCGCACGCCATCCTGACGATGAAGAAGGAAGGTCTCAGCATTTTGTTGTCCGAACAGAACCTGCATTTCGCGCGGCTGATCTCGGATCGCAGTTATATCATCGAGCGCGGTCGCATCTGCTTCAACGGCACCATGGCCGATCTCGACGCAAGGCCGGATATTCGCGATGCGCATCTTGCGATGTGACGACGTGATGGACCTGGGGACGAATGCACGGCCGACCGCTCCGCGAGGGCGTTCCGATGGCTAAGCGACTGTTGACAGGAAGCAAACCGGTTTCGCAGCAGCCCACGTCCTATAGTCTCGACGCGCAGGTGGGGTTCATCCTGCGGCAGGTATCGCAGCGGCACACCGCGATCTTCGCCGCATCGATCGGCTCGCAACTTACCGCGACGCAATGGGCGGCGCTGTCGAAACTCGCGGAAGCGGGGCCGTGCTCCCAGAATCAACTCGGTCGTCTCACCGCGATGGATGTGGCCACGATCAAGGGTGTGATCGATCGTCTGACCGCGCGCGGCTTGACCGAAACGGGCCGCGATCCGCGTGACGGGCGACGGTTGCTGGTGTCGCTGACCCGCGCCGGTCAGGCGCTGGTCGAAAAAGTATCGCCCAACGCGTTGCGGGTGACGGAAGAAACGCTGGCGCCGTTGACGGCGAAGGAGCGCGACGTGCTCGTCGCGTTGCTGACTAAGCTGCGTTAGAGCGGCGTATGCATCATTTTGAGGAAACGGATGCCGTTGGCGTTGCGGCTCCTCACACGCCGCGATCGAGCAGCGCCTTGAAATCGGCGCGAACGCGCTCGGCTTCGCTCTTCGCCGCGACGCTGGCTTCGCCCAGTCCGAAATAGCCATGGATGAGGCCGGGGCCGCCGTGATACGCCGTCGGCACGCCTGCCGCTGTCAGCGCATCGGCGTAGGCCTTGCCCTCGTCGCGCAACGGATCGAACCATGCCGTGCAGATAACGGCGGGCGCGACGCCGGCGAGGTTGTTCGCGCGCAATGGCGAGACGCGCCAGTCCGCGGCGTGGCCCGGGTCTTCGAGATAATGGCCTGCAAACCACTCCATGACCGCGCGGGAGAGAAAATAGCCTTGGGCGTTCTCCTCGCGTGACGGATAGTGCGCGTTCTCGTTTGCATCGGCATAGCTGCCGACAATGTCGGTGACAGGATAGACAAGCATTTGGCCCGCGAGCTTTATTCCCGCGTCGCGACAGGCGAGCGCAACAGCAGCTGCGAGATTTCCGCCGGCGCTGTCGCCGGCGACGCCAACCCGCGCAAGATCGCCGCCGAATTCGTCGATCCGGGCGATCACGTCGCGGGCTGCGGCGAAGCAATCCTCGAAGGCGCCGGGAAAACGGGTTTCAGGCGGGCGTCGGTAATCGACCGAGATCACCACCGCACCGGTTTCGATCGCGAGCAGCCGCGCCTGCCGGTCGTGCGTTTCCAGATCGCCGGCAACCCACCCGCCGCCGTGGAAGAAGACCACCGTTGGCGACGACGCCTGTCCGTTGCGATAGACGCGCGCGGCGAGCGGCCCGACCGCGCCCTTCACCTCGATGTCCGCGACACGCGCGACCGGCGGCGGTGGAACGGCGGCGCGGGCATCGGCAAGCGCGCGAAGCGAATCCCGCGCGGCTTTCGGCGTCAGGCTCGGCGGGTCGCGCAGCGGCAGTTTCGGAATGACGGCGGCAATGGCTGGATCGAGCGGCGCGGGCATCATGTCTCCCCTTCGTGAATCCCGACAGGCATCATTGTTATCGCGAGCGGCACGATGCAATTCGGACGCGCCGACGTTGGTGCGGCGACGCCACGTCTCAATGCGCGACGATCGTCGGCACCCTGCCGGCGGGCGGCGTGTTGCGGCTGCGCTGGCTGCGCACGAGGCCGTCGATCACCGTCATGCCGACGCCGGGGAGGTCGCCGAGCCGGACGCTTTCCAGGAGATCCTTGCCGGCGGAATGCTGCGCCTTGTCCATGAACACGAAATCGGCGGCCCGGCCGACTTCGATGATTCCGCAATCGAGCGCGCGCAGTCGCGCGGTGTTGCCGGTGGCGAAGCAGAACGCGACTTCCGCCGGCACGTCGCCGAGCGACGACAGCATCGAGATCATGCGCAGGATGCCGAGCGGCTGCACGCCGGAGCCGGCGGGCGCATCGGTGCCGAGGATGACGCGGTTGAGATCGCCCATCTCCTTGGCGATGCGCAGGGTATAAAGCGCCGAGCGCTCGTTGCCGTTATGGACCAGTTCGAGGCCGCGTTTGCAGCCCTCGCAGATGCAGCGGATTTGGCCATCGGGCAGGGCGGTGTGGCCGCCGTTGATGTGGCCGACGATGTCGGTGTCGGCTTCGAGCACCACATCCGCGTCGATCAGGCCGGAGCCGGGAATCGAGGGGCCGCCGGTGTGGATGGTGCTGTTCATGCCGTATTTGCGCGCCCACGCCACCATCTTGCGTGCGGTGGGGCCGTCCTTGACGCTGCCGAGACCGACTTCGCCGAGCCAGCGCACGCCCGCCGTGGCCATCTCCTTGAAATCGTCTTCCACCATGCCGTTCTCGATCACCGGCGCACCCGCGAGCACCTTGACGCCGCTCGGACGCAGATTGTCGAATGCACGCTGCGCGAAGATCGCCATCGCCTTGAGGCCGACGATATCCTTCGGCCGTCCCGGCATGTGCACTTCGCCGGCGGAGATCATGGTGGTGACGCCGCCGTGCAGATTGCTGTCGATCCAGCTCATCTGGTTCTGACGCGGGGTCCAGTCGCCGGCGACGGGGTGGACGTGGCTGTCGATCAGGCCCGGGGTCAGCGTCGCGCCGTTGGCGTCTATGATCGTGTTGGCGCCGTCGGTATCGACGTCCTTGGCACGGCCGATGGCGGCGATTTTTCCATCGACGGCGACCACGGTGTCCGCGTCCAGGATGGGGTTTTCGAGGGCGCCGCTTAGAACCAATCCGATGTTACGGACGACCAACTTCCCGGAATGCACATTTCCCTGCGGCTCGCCATGCGACATTTGCCCTGCTCCCTGGCATTAAGCTGTTGTTTTCAAAATAGATTTGATCCCATCTTGACGGCGGGATCAAGTCGGTTTATTCATTAGTATACTAACGATATTAGTCCGCGCAAGCGCCACGCTTTCGTCATATTCCGCGTCATTTTGGGCGGTGATTGTGCGATGCAATAAGACGGTATGGAAACAGCCTGCAATGAGCAACTTCAATCTTGAGAGCGTTCTCAGCGTCCATCACTGGACCGACAACCTGTTCAGCTTCACCACCACGCGCGATCCGTCGTTCCGCTTCCGCAACGGCGAGTTCACGATGATCGGTCTGAAGGTCGGCGAGAAGCCGTTGCTGCGCGCTTACAGCGTCGCGAGTGCCAACTACGAGGAGAATCTGGAGTTTTTCTCCATCAAGGTGCAGGACGGACCCCTGACCTCGCGCTTGCAGCACCTCAAGGAAGGCGACCAGATCATGGTCAGCCGCAAGGCGACCGGAACGCTGGTGATCGACAACCTCCACAGCGGCCGCAATCTTTATCTGATCGGCACGGGCACCGGGCTTGCGCCGTTCCTGAGCGTCATCAAGGATCCCGAGACCTACGAGCGCTTCGAGAAGGTGGTGCTGCTGCACGGTTGCCGTCACGTCAAGGAGCTGGCCTACGGCGAGATGATCACCGAGACGCTGCCGAAGCATGATTTCCTCGGCGACTACATCCGCAATCAACTGATCTACTACCCCACCGTGACGCGCGATCCGTTCCGCAATCGCGGTCGCATCACCGACCTCATCACTTCGGGCAAGCTGTTTGGCGACATCGATCTGCCGGAGCTCGATGCCGAGCACGATCGCGTCATGATGTGCGGCAGCCCCGCGCTGCTGGTCGATACCCGCACGCTGCTGCTGGAGCGTGGCTTCGTCGAGGGCAATCACGGCGAGCCCGGACACTTCGTGGTCGAGAAGGCGTTCGCCGAACGCTGACGACGCAACGGCGCGTGATGCGCGCCGGATTGTTACTTCAGGATCGTGCATCCGACCGGGCGGCGTTTGCCGCGAAACGGCTCGCTTCCGCTTGGCGAGCGCCATCGCGCAAGGAGCACATCCTGTTGTGCGACGCGTTCGGGGCATGACTGTCAACGCTAAAGCCCTTGGCCAATCCCCACGAAAAGATGGACTCGTGGCGGGTCGCGGATCGCCAGCTTGATCGAGCGGGCGCGCGAACCGCCGACCCCGCCGATTATCGACCGCGTCAGGACAAGCTTGCCGCGCTTTGGTTACGGTGACGGTGCCCGAGCTGCGGCACTCCTCCTTCAACCGGCAGGGTTCCGTCGCTCGGCGAGGAATGAATTCGGAATGAGCCGACCGCAAATATCGGTTGCTTGTGGCGCCTGGAATCTGACATTTCGCTATCCGATCTTGCCGTGAAATGGGGCGCGAGCCTGAAGCCGCTCCGCGTGGCGGTCGCACCACGACAGATAGGCCGAGACAGGGAACGAGCCTGAGGGGCGCCGTCAGAGCGGATGAAGCCGGAGCGAACCGCGTGATCAGCAATATCGGGCTTGTTCTCGTTTCAGCGCTGGCCGTATGCCTGTTCTTCTATCCCCACGTGCGACAGTCACGACCCTGGCGCGCAACGGTCACTCCGCTGGCGTCGATCATCGGCTCGGGCTTTCTCGTTGTCGGCCCGATTCTGGCGAGCACATTTGGCAAGATGGCCTGGATGGCCATGTTCGCGCTCTGCGCGATCGGTTATCTCTACGGCGCGGTCATGCGTCACAATATTCGTTATGTCGAGCCGCGCTTAAACGTCCTGTCGAAGACCGGCGCGCTGATCGAGCGCGCCTCCGATTTCATGCTCTCCCTCGCGTATTTCGTATCGGTCGCATACTATCTCAATCTTTTCGCGGCGTTCGGCCTGCGCATCGTCGGCGTCGAGAGCAGATTCGCCATCCAGGTTGTCGCCACCACGGCGATCGCCGGCGCTGGTCTGCTCGGACTGACTGGCGGACTGCGGGCGCTGGAACGCTTCGAGGTTGTCGCAGTCGGCCTGAAGCTGTCCGTCATATCGGGATTGATCGTGGTGCTTGCGTTCATGGCGGCAAGCACCCCCGGTGGCACTTCGGCTGCCGAGGTGCCGCGAGGCTTCGCTTCCGTTCAGGTTTTGCTCGGTCTCGTCATTCTCGTCCAGGGATTTGAGACGTCGCGCTATTTGGGAAACGAATACGATAGCGAGACGCGCATTCGCACGATGCGTCGTGCGCAGTGGATATCGAGCGCTATCTACATCGCATTCGTGTTCCTGGTGACGCTCCTTTTCCAAGAGCGCTTGCCTGCGACGGGCGGGGAGACGGCGATCATCGACATGCTCCGCCCGGTCGGCGACGCGGTTGCACCGCTTCTGATCGTCGCTGCGCTCGCATCCCAGTCATCTGCCGCGGTTGCCGACATGAATGGCGCGGGCGGTCTGCTTGCCGAAACGACAAAGAAGCGACTGTCGGTCAATCTCGGGAACGTGGTTACGGCGCTTGCGGCGATCGCGATAACGTGGAGCGCCAACATCTACGAAATCATTGCGTATGCGTCCAAGGCGTTTCTTGGCTATTACGCGCTGCAGTCGGTTCAGGCGGCTCGCTGTTCGATCGAGCGGCGCCGGTTCGGTCAAGCGTCGCTGTTCGCCGTCGCTGCCGTCCTCGCCGTCGCCGCCATCGTGTTCGGGGAGGCGGTGGCGGCCTAGCGGTTGGATCTCGTCGGCTTGCGCGATCGCGGTGCGGGTTTCCGCGAACACAGACTAAGTCATTAGTTCTATTGGCGGACCGCACCGGGCGGAGATGATAACTATGTCTAGGCTATAGCCCTCCAATGCCCTCCCGAAGCTAATCGATCGTCGTTTAGAGAAGCCGCCGTCACCAAGGGGGCTCGTCGTATTCGGAGAGCGCCTCTGGTGAATCATTCTCACGCCCGAAACCGCAGCGTCTCCACCAGCAGCGTGAAGGCCGACGAGGCGTGACGCCGGTGCGGATAGTAGAGATGATAGCCCGGAAGATCGGGCGTGAACTTGCCCAGCACGCGCACCAACCGGTCTTCATCCAGATGGCGCTGCACCTGATCCAGCGGCAGGTAGGCCAGCCCGTGACCATCGAGCGTGGCATCGAGAATCAGATCGATAGTGTTGAAGATCAGCGGTCCCTCGACCCGCACGCGGACGTCGCGGCCGCCACGCTTCAACCGCCAGCTGTTGAGCGCGCCGGAGGTCGGCAGCCGCAGATTGATCGCACGATGATCGATGAGTTGAGCCGGTGATGCAGGCGCGTTGTGCGTGCGGAAGTAATCCGGTGCGCCGACGATCGCCATCGGGATATCCGGCCCGATACGCATCGCGATCATGTCTTTCGCAATCTCTCCGCCGAGACGAACGCCGGCATCGAAACGATCGGCCACAACGTCTGCCAATCCGTAGTCGATGGTCATCTCCACCGTGACGTCGGGATTGCCGGTCAGCAGCCGCTTCATCGCGGGCGCGAGGATGGTCTTGGCAGCGTGTTCGACGGTCGTGATCCGAATGATGCCGGACGGCCGGTCACGCAACTCGCCGAGCGAAGCGATCGCCGCGTCCAGATCATGCAGCATGGGACCAAGCGTCGCGATGAGCCGCTCGCCGGCGTTGGTGGGCGCCACGCTCCGCGTTGTGCGCGACAACAGCCGCAGTCCCAGCCGCTCCTCGATCCGCCTCACGATCTGGCTGAGCGCAGATTGCGCCATGCCGAGCCGGGCGGCCGCCTTGGTGAAACTGCGCTCCTCCGCGACCACAACGAAGGCGGCAAGATCGGCAATCTCGTCGCGGCGCATTAATCACCTCAATGATAAACCCATGAAAAATTACCCGTCTAATCCACGCAATTTTTCTGGCCTAAATTGCGTTCATCAGCAAGGGGACTTCCCCAAAAGTGCGGCAACCGGCCGCGAAACGGTGAACGGAAAGGAACCGGACCATGGGCCAGATCAGCTTCGCCAATTCGAATAACAAGACAATCGCCATGTCGGCTGTGATCAATTTTCCTGCGGGCTTCGATGAGAAGAAGAGCTATCCCGCGATCGTCGTTTCGCACCCCGGCGGCGGCGTGAAGGAACAGACCGCCGGCACCTATGCTAAGAAATTCGCCGAGCAGGGCTTCGTCACCATCGCCTATGACGCTTCCTATCAGGGCGAGAGCGGCGGCGAACCGCGTCAGTTGGAGAACCCCTACGTTCGTACCGAGGATGTCAGCGCCGTCATCGATTACCTGACCACGCTGCCCTACGTCGATAAGGATCGCATCGGCGCTATGGGCATCTGCGCCGGCGCCGGCTACACCGCGAATGCCGCGATCCAGGATCGCCGCATCAAGGCGATCGGTACCGTCAGCGCTGTCAACATCGGCTCGATGTTTCGCAACGGCTGGGAGAACAACGTCAAGTCGATCGATGCGCTGCCGCTGGTCGAGGCGGGTTCGAACGCCCGCACGTCGGATGCCGAAGGCAAGGGATACGCCACAATGCCGCTCGCACCGCTGACGGAGAAGGATGCGCCGAACGAGGAACTGCGTCAGGCGTGGGAATATTACCACACGTCGCGCGCCGAATGCGCCACCGCCCCCGGTGTCGCGACATTGCGCAGCCTCAACCAGATCATCACCTACGACGCCTATCACATGGCCGACGTTTATCTGACTCAGCCGATACAGATCGTCGCCGGCAGCAAGGCCGGCAGCAAATGGATGAGCGACGACCTGTTCGATCGCGCCGCCAGCACGGACAAGTCCTTCCACATCGTCGACGGTGCCAACCACATGGATCTCTACGACGGTCAGAAGTTTGTCGATGAAGCGGTGTCGGTGCTCGCGCCGTTCTTCCGGCAGAAGCTAACCGGCGCAGTCGTGAAACAAGCCGCCGAATAACAAGACCGCGGGGGGGGTGCCGGAAACCTTGCGCGCCAACGTTTCTTGAAAGGAGAAGAACATGAAATCCGTTCAGATCAAGAACCGGGACATGGCGTGGCACATCGCCGCCAACATCCTGTTTCCCCCGAACTTTGACGAGACGAAGCCGTATCCGACGATTGTGAGCGTCCATCCCTTCGGGAGCTGCAAGGAGCAGACCTCCGGCAACATCTACGGCAAGGCGCTCGCGGAGCAGGGTTTCGTCGTCATCCCCTATGACGCGAGCTTCCAGGGCGCATCCGGCGGCGAGCCGCGCTGGATCGAGGACCCGACGCAGCGGGTCGAGGATATCAGCCATGTCATCGATTACGCGGTGACGCTGCCCTATGTCGATGCCGGCCGGATCGGTGTCATCGGCATCTGCGGTGGCGGCGGCTATGTGCTCAACGCCACGCTGACGGAAAAGCGCATCAAGGCGGTTGTCGCGATCACCCCGGTCAATATCGGCCGCCTGTTCCGCGAAGGCTTCAGCAATTACGACCCGCTCGGCGCGCTCGACGCCATGGCCGCGCAGCGCACCAAGGAAGCGCGCGGCGGCGAATTGCAGGTCAACGAACTGCTGCCCGCGAGTCCCGATGTCGCAAAGGCAAACGGCCTGACCGAGCGCGACGTGTTCGAGGCCACGGACTACTACAAGACGCCGCGCGGCCAGCAGCCCGGCGGCTGGACCCGGATGCTGTTCAGCCACGCACAGAACACGCTGGGCTGGGATGCCTTCGCCTTCGCGGAAATGCTGATGACCCAGCCGATGATGGTCGTGATCGGCCAGAAGGTCGGCGCGTTCGGCGCCTATCGCGACGGCATGGAAATCTACGGCCGCTCCACGGCCTCGAAGGACCGCCAGCTCGTTTCGCTGGAAGGCTGGTCGCACTATGACCTCTACGACAAGCCCGAGCCGGCGCGTCTGGCGCTGGACAAGCTGGTGCCGTTCCTCAAGACGCATCTCGGCAGCGTAGCCGCCGCAAGCCGATCGCAGGCGGCGGAGTAAACGCACGTTTTGCTCATGGAGCGGCGCCGCTCCATGCAGTTGGAAGGGATGGAAAATGACGAAGGTGCTTGTTCTGGGCGCAAGTGGTCAGATCGCCCGTCACGTCGTGGCCATGCTGGATAGCGACGCCGATGTGCAGTTGACGCTGTTCGTTCGTCATCCCAGGAAACTGATGCAGGCGCCGGCGAACGCCAAAGTCGTTCAGGGCGATGTGCTCGACAGCGCGAAACTCGACGACGCGGTCAAGGGGCAGGACATCGTCTACGCCAATCTGACCGGCGCGGATCTCGATGCTCAGGCCAGGAGCGTGATCGCATCGATGCAGGCCATGGGTGTGAAGCGCCTGATCTTCGTGCTGTCGCTCGGCATCTATGACGAGGTGCCGGGCAAATTCGGCGAGTGGAATAACGCGACCATCGGCGAGGATCTGAAGCCATTCCGCCGCGCCGCCGATGCGATCGAAGCCTCAAAGCTCGACTACACGATCATCCGCCCGGCGTGGCTGACGGACGAGAATGAAGTGGACTACGAACTGACCGAGCGTGACGCGCCATTCAAGGGCACGGTTGTCTCCCGCCAGAGCGTCGCCGACCTGATCGCGAAGATCATCCACTCTCCAAGCCTGCACCTTCACGGCAACGTCGGCGTCGACAAGCCTGGTACCGACGGTGACAAGCCTTACTTCATGTAGGCGGGATGTCAGAGTTCACTCGTTTCCGCGAAACGCGAGAGAAGCGACAGAAGACCCTTTCTGCTCCGTTCCGGATCAGAAATCGCCATTCGACCGGAAGCGATTCGAACTTCTTCACCGCCAAACGCCGCCGTTTCCACGCTTTTTCATACATAGATCATCCATCTCCCGCTGTTCGCGGAGGAATAGATTCGGCGGCTATAGAGGGCAGTCGGCGGTTTTGGCGCACCCGACACGATTCGAACGTGTGACCTTTGCCTTCGGAGGGCAACGCTCTATCCAGCTGAGCTACGGGTGCCTGCGTCGTTGTTTAGCCGATCGGGCCGGGCCGGGCAACGGGGCGGCGGGGTTTTCGGCGGCTGAAGGTGCGCAGCTGGCCGCCGTTCCCGTTTCGCGTGGCCAGCTTTCGTCAGCGCTGGCTGCATTTGCGCGGGTTGCCGCGAAATGTGGCCAAGCCGTCAGTCGACGGTTTGGACCACCGAAGAAATCGCCCGTGCATTGCTGGATTTGACCGGCTGCACCGTCGCCGCGATCATCTGGTCGTATTCAGGCAGGGTCGTGAGCGTATCCTTGGCGCGCAGGTGGACCACTTTGTAGCCGTTGGCCTTGAGTTGCGCCAACAGTTCCGGCACGGCCAAGGCGCTCCACTTGTGCAGGTCGTGCATCAGGATGATGCCCTTCTGCTTTTTCTTGAGCTGCGTCATGACCGAGGCGACGAGTTGGTCCGGCTTCTTGATCTTGAAGTCCTGCGAATCGATGTCGATCGAGAACGCCGCGACATTGCGCTTGGCGAGATAAGCCTTGAGTTCGGCAGTTTGTCGCAACTGCGGATAGCGGAAGAACGGCGCGATCGGTGTGCCGGCCATCATGGCCACGGCGCTCATTCCCTTTTCGATTTCGTCCTGGGCTTCCTGCAGCGACTTGTGAGCGAGATTCTGGTGCGACCAGGTGTGCGAGCCAACGGTGTGGCCGGCCGCGATCACCTGCTTCAACACGTCAGGATGCCATGTCGCGTGCTTGCCGATGGCAAAGAAAGTGGCTTGCAGGCATTCGGCTTTCAGCGCCGCCAGGACCATCGGCGTCGTCACCGGCCACGGACCGTCGTCGAAAGTCAGCACCACTTCACCGGGCTGCAGGAAATCGTAGTCGCGATACTGCGACATGCCGAAGCCGGGACCGCCGGTAGTATCGATCTGTACGGTGCGCGATACACCCATCGCGTTCGGATTGTTGCAGGCCGGCTTGGCTGCGGCTACGCGCTTTTCCGGAGCCGGCGGCGGCGTGGGCGCGGCTTCGACAGCGGCGACCTGCGGCGCCGGTCCGGCGGCCGCCGTCTGGCGCTCGACGCCGGGCTTCGGCCAGCGCTTGTCGATGGAGCCGGTGGTCAGTTCCGGTTTGGCGTTTGCGGCCGTCTCAACCGAGGTTGAACTGAGATAGTATTTGGCCGTCACGCCGACGACGCTGACGGTCGCAAGAGCGGCCGCGACGACGAGAACCGGAAACTGACGCATGGTGACTCCACTGCACAGGGAAGAACGTCCTGCTGAGTCAAGACGTCCTCGCGCAACCATCCGGTGAAATAGTTAATCGAGCGTATGTTCGGGCGGGCTTCGGAAAATTTTTACCTTGAATGTCAACCATTCACGCCCCGCCGCCGCACAGCGATACCTATTGTCGCGCCATTTCCGCGTCGCCGACGCCGTCGCCGTCAAGGCTCTGGTCGTCATGCATCGTTACCTCGACGCGTAGCAGGCGTCCGCCGAATTCGAACGGCGCCTCGTAGTGCGATACCGGACTGCCGCGGTCGCGGCCGATATCGAGACCCGACCATGAGATCAGGTTGTGGAATCCGAGTTGCGTCTGCATCGCGCCAACGGGCTCGCCGTCGATCGTCAGGCGATACTCGGACACACCGGTGCGCGCGCCCTGCGCCGGCGGCGCGGTGCGGCGCAGCCGTTCGACGTGAACGCCGAGCCGTTGCGCGCCCGGCACGATCTCGCATTCCGAGGTGACGACGTGATGATGGCCGCCGATGTTGAGGTCATGCACCAGCCGTCGTGCCTTGATGTAGAGGCTGTAGCCGGACGTGGCGTCGCCATGCGAGATCAGCACGCCGTCGCTGTCGGGGTCGTCGATCTCGACATGCGCCTCGATGGTGTAGCTGCGGCTGCGCACATCCGGCGCGACGTCGGTCGGGACGTGGCCCATGCCGGCGTGAAACACGAACTTCCTGCGCGGTCCGTGAAAGCGCGCCGCGTTCTCGGCGAAGCGCGGGCCGAAGCGATCGTCGAGCGGCAGCACATTGTGCGCTTCCGCCTCGCGCCACCACAGGTCGATCATCTTCGCCAGCCGCTGCGGATCCTTGTCTGCGAGATCATCCACTTCGGAGAAATCGCGGTCGAGATGAAACAGCTCCCATTTGTCGTTGTCGAACGGCGTCCCCGGCGGATGATAGGCCACCGCCTTCCAGCCGTCGTGCCACAACCCGCGATGACCGAACATTTCGAAATACTGAGGCGTGCCGCGCGAAGGTGCCGCTGCCTCGGCGATGCTGCGGACAAAGCTTTCGCCCTCCAGCGGCAGCTGCGGAACGCCGTCGATCGCGCCTGGCGCGGCGATCCCGATCAATTCCAGCAGTGTCGGCGTCAGGTCGCTGGCGTGGACGAACTGGTGGCGCAATTCGCCGGTCGCCGGAATTTTCTTCGGCCAGTTCAACACGAATGGATCGCGGATGCCGCCGCCATGCGTATTCTGCTTGTAGCGACGCAGCGGGGTGTTGGACGCCATCGCCCAGCCGTGCGGGAAGTTGGTGTGGGTGTCCGGGCCGCCGATGTCGTCGAGACGTTGCAGTTTCTCGGGCATCGGCTCGGGCCGGAAGTTGTAGGGCCCCATCGCGTTGATGAAACCGAGCGGGCCGCCTTCCTGGCTGGCGCCATTGTCGGAGAGAACGATGATCAGCGTGTTATCGCGTACGCCGGTCTTGTCGAGAAAGGCGAGCAGCCTCGCCAGATGCCGGTCGGCGTGATCGAGCATTCCGGCGAAGGCCGATTGCAGGCGCGTGAACACCCGTTGTTCATCCAGCGTATGGGCTTCCCACGCTTTGACGCCGTCATTGCGCGGCGGCATCTTCGCGTCGGCCGGAACGATGCCCATTGCCTTCTGACGCGCCATGCGCTGCTCGCGTTCGACGTCCCAGCCATGCGCGAATATTGCGTCGTAACCTTTGATGATGTCGGCCGGCGCCTGATGCGGCGCGTGGCAGGCGCCGAAGGCGAGCCAGGTCAGCCACGGCAGGTCGGGGCGATCCGCCATATGGTCGGCGATGAAGCGGATCGATTGATCGACCAGATCGGCGGTGAGATGATAACCGTCGGTATAGGTCCCTGGCGGATCGATATGGGTGTTGTCGGCGACGAGTTCCGGCGCGTATTGATCGGTTTCGGCATCAAGGAAGCCGTAGAAGCGGTCGAATCCGCGTCCCAGCGGCCAGCCGTCGAACGGGCCGGTGGCGCCGCTCTCCGTCAGCGGCGTGACGTGCCACTTGCCGACCATGTAGTTGCGATAAGCGTGGGCCTTCAGCATCTCCGCGAGCGTGCCGGCCTCGCGCGCGATCTTGCCGCGGTACCCGGGATAGCCACTGTCGAAATTGGCGAGACAGCCGACGCCGACCGAATGATGGTTGCGGCCGGTGAGCAACGCCGCGCGCGTGGTCGAGCACATCGCGGTGGTATGAAAGCTGGTGTAGCGCAAGCCCTGCGCGGCGAGCGCATCGATTGTCGGCGTCTTGATGGGCGAGCCGTAGCAGCCGAAGTCGGAGAAACCGACATCGTCGAACAGCACCACCAGAATGTTGGGGGCGCCTTGCGGCGGCCTGGGGGGCGCTGGCCACCACGGTGTGGAGTCGGCGATGGTCTTGCCGATGCTGCCGCCGAACGGCTTGGTGTCACTGCGTGAGCGCATGGCTGCCTCCCTGACGTCTTTCCCGGGTTCTTTTTTACTGACCGGCTGCAGCCTTTCACGCGCTATCGCAAGGACGGGAAAAGCCCCAAAATCTGTGGCCGGCCGTTGCAAAAATTATAATGGTAATTATCATTTTGAACAGAGGTGATTTGGTGGACAGCGGACTGGAACTGGCGGAACTCGATCTTCCCGGCGTAACGCCGTCGCGGCAGCGGCGCAGTCGCGAAACCACGGCAGCGCTGTTGCAGGCCGGTGCGCGGATGCTGCGCAATCGGGCGCTGGACGATCTCTCCATCGAGGAGTTGTGCGCCGAGGTCGGCGTTACGGTGGGCAGCTTTTACGGTCGGTTCGAAAGCAAGAACGCTTACTTCAATGCGCTGCTGGCGCTGGTGGCGCGGGACGGCCGGTCCATGCTGGTCGCCATGGATGCCAATGCGGATCTGCGCGGGCGCGATCTCGCCACGTTATGCGACGTGTTGGTGGGGCGGATCATCGGCTGGATGCGGCGGCATCAGGGCGTGTTGCGCGCGGCGCTTCAGCGCAGCGGCCGCGATCGGTCTCCCTGGACCGGTTTCAAGGATCTCGCCGCCGCGACTGCGGCGCAGGCCGCGCCGATTCTGCTCGTCGCGATGGGACGAAGCCGACGCACCGCCAAGGCGCGCGCCGTCGCCTTTGGTTTTCAGACCGTGTTTGGTACGCTGGTCAACGCCATCCTGAACGATCCGGGGCCGTTGTCCATCGACGACCGCGAGATGGCGCGGCGTCTCGGCCGCTGTCTCTTTCTGCAACTGGACGCCGAGATGGCCGGCCGCTTCTGATGCCTCAAGGCAGACCCGCGCTTGAAACTCTTGCCGGATCGTCCATGCGCGTTCGATAGTGCGAGCCGATAACGCATAACACGACGGACGCGAGGAGAACGACATGGGACGGCTTGATGGCAAGGTCGCGGTGATTACGGGCGCCACCAGCGGAATCGGCTGGCGCACCGCCGAAATTTTTGTCGCGGAAGGCGCGAAGGTGGTCGCGGCGGGACGGCGCGCGGCGGAGGGTGAGGCGCTGGCGAAGAAACTCGGCGCGAACGGCGCTTTCAAGCAGACGGATGTGACCGACGAAGCGCAGATGAAGGCGTTGATTTCGCACGCGGTCGACAAATTCGGCCGCATCGACTGCCTGTTCAACAATGCCGGCGGCCCGGCGCAGACCGGTGGCATCGAGGGGCTCGACGTTGCGCAGTTCGATGCCGCGATGGCGACGCTGGTGCGCAGCGTCATGCTCGGCATGAAGCACGCCGCGCCGCATATGCGGCGGCAGGGCTCCGGCAGCATCATCAACAACGGCAGCATCGCCGGTCACCTTGGCGGCTATTCGTCGTCGCTGGTCTATGGCGCGGCCAAGGCCGCGGTGATCCACTTCACCAAGTGCGTGGCGATGGAGTTGGGCGAGGCCGGAATCCGCGTCAACAGCATTTCGCCGGGCGCCATCGCCACCGGCATCTTGGCCAAGGCCATGGGGCTCGAGCCCGGCGCAGCTGACAACAAGGCCGATGTGCTGGAAGGCCTGTTCAAATCGGCGCAGCCGATCCCGCGCGCCGGCATTCCAGACGATATCGCGCACGCCGCCGTGTTCTTGGCCAGCGACCAATCGTCTTTCATCAACGGCGCCGATCTGGTGATCGACGGCGGCGTCATCGGCGGTCGCAACTGGACCCAGCAACAGCAAGGCTATGTCGGCCTGCGCAAGGTGTTGGGCGAGGGGGCATAGCGCGGGCTCGAAACCGTCATGGCCAGCGAAGCGAGCAATCCATCTTTCCTTGCATGAAGTGTGGATTGCTTCGTCGCATGCGCCGATCGCCATGACGGAGAGATTTACCCGTCGTCGTTCGCCGCTATAGCGTTTTCGAGCGAAGTGGATACCGGTTCGCGTCAAGAAAACGCGTTAAAGCAAGAATCTGGAGCCCCATTCCGATCCTATCGGAATGGAAATGGCTCTAAGCCAATGCGCGGACTGAAAACCGCGACCGGCGTGGCCACGCCGCGCAGCAGATGTTCGCCGAGATGATCGAGCGGCGTATCGAGCCGTCCCGCCGCCGCCGCGGTGATCAGGATGTCGCGATTCAATGTCTTCTGCAGCGCCTCGACCCTGCTGGCTTCGTTCACGGCGGGTCCGATCACGGTGAAGTCGAGCCGCTCCGGAGCGCCGATATTGCCGAAGAACACCTCTCCTTCGTGCAGCGCGATTCCGGTGCGCAGCGGATGCCAGCCCTCGATGCCGGCGAGGTGCGGCAGCGCGCCGGCATTGAGCGCGGCGAGATCGCCGATCGCGCGTTGCGCGGCGGAGAGCGCGGCCTTTGCCGCATCCTGAGCGCTAGTCTCCATGCCGATCGGAAAGACGGCGAGCAGCCCGTCGCCCATGAATTTCAAGACCTCGCCGCCATGGGCCAGCACCGCGCCGGCCAGCGTCTCGAAATAGGCGTTGAGCAGCACGATCATGTCGGCGCCAGACAGACGATCCGACAGCGTGGTGAATCCGCGCAGGTCCGAGACCCAGATCACGGCGCGGATGGCCTCGCCGGCCCCGCGCTTGATCGAACCGCTCAGCACCTTGCGGCCGGCGACATCGCCGAGATAAGCGTTGACGGCGTTCTCGGCGATGCGTTGGGCGATGTGCCGCTCGACGTGCAGTGCAAAGAGATCGAGCACGTTTCGGACTTCCGGCCCTGCCGTCTCGGGAAAGCCATCGGAATGTGCCGTTGCCAGTGTCATGGCATGGCGATAGCCGGTGCCGCTGCTGAACGGCAGCGCCACATAGTCGGTGATGCCCGCTTCCGCCAGTTCGCTCATGATCGGAAATTCCGCTCGGGCTTCTGGCTGCTGCGGATTGCGGCGCAGTGGTTCTCCGGTCTCGAAGATCCGCGCCAGCGGGTTCAGTCGATAGCTGTCGGTGTCGGACGTGCCGTGCTGCACCTTCACCTCGTAACAGGCGTCGTCGCGCTGCCAGTTCCAGGCGAAGCCCAGCAGTTGCGGATGCAGCGTGCCGATATGCAGGCTGGCGCGGTCGAGCGGCACGCCGGCCGCGATCAGGCGCCAGAGAAACGACTCGAACAGGAGCAGCATCTCGGCTTCGCGCGCGGCGCCCTTTAGCAACCAGGCGGTGATGTCGGCGAAGGAGTTCGTGTCGGGCGCGGCGGCGGCCCCGCGCGACGACTGCCGCACGACGGTGACGCCGCGCGGAAACTGGCGTGGCGACGACGCGCTGTCGGTTACGGTGGTCAACGGTCAACTCGCGGCATCGGCGACGCCTGTCGTTATCTCGGCGTGAGCAGCACGCGCAGCCCGTCCTTCGGTTTTGGAATCGGCCACATCTGCCATGACGGGATGTAGCCAGGTTCGTGCGACACGTCGAGGTTCTGCACGAAATGCCGCACGAAGCATTTGGCCTGCATGTAGGCGAAGTGCAGGCCGAGGCACATGTGCGCGCCGCCCGAGAACGGAATCCAGGCGAAGCGGTGACGATGGCGCTGCGCCTCGTCGGTGAAGCGCAGCGGATCGAACACATCCGGATCAGGCCAGATCGACGGCATGTGATGGGTGTAGAGCGGATTGACGCCGACCAGCGTGCCGGCGGGAATCGCAAAGCCCATGAAGCTGAAGTCACGCGTGGCGCGGCGCGGAATCGACGGCACCGGCGGCTTCATCCGCATGGCTTCCTTGAACGCCATTTCGGTCAACGGCATCGCTTCGAGCTTGTCGAAACTGATCGGCTCGTCGCGCGCGAGCTCGAGTGCCAACACCTCGTCGCGCAGTCGTTCCTGCCATTGCGGGTTGGCGGCGAGCGCGCCGACCAGCGAGGTGAGCGACGACGTCAACGTGTCGTGCGCGGCCATGATGAGGAAGCTCATATGGTCGACGATGTCCTGGGTCGAGAGCAGCGCGCCGTCGTCGTGGGTGGCGCGGCACAGTTGCGAGAACAGGTCGTCGCCGCCCTTTTCGCGGCGGATCGGAATCTGGCGCGAGAAATAATCGACGATACGCGCGCGGCCTTTGACGCCGCGCGCCATCTGGGTGCCCGGCCACGGCGCGCGCACCGGCGACACCGAGGCCGCGATCATGTCGATGAAGGCGGCCGTCACTTCCTCGACCTCGGGGCCGATGTCGGTGCCGAGGAAGGAGGTGGCGGCGAGATCTAGCGTCAGTTGCTTCATCGCCGGATAGAACAGCGTTGCGCCCGGCGGCTGCTGTCGCCAGCGGGCGACGCGCCCGGCGATGCCGGCGTCGAGTTGCGCAAGGTAGGATTTCATCGGGCCGGACTTGAACGCCACCGACAACGCGCGGCGATGCAGCCGGTGCTCCTCGAAGTCGAGCAGCATCAGCCCGCGCGGAAACAGCCGGCCGAGAATCGGCTCCCAGCCGTGCGTCGAGGAGAACAGTTTGGTCTGATCGAACAACACCAGTTCGTTGGCTTCGGGGCCGAGCAGGCTGAGACTGGTTTCACCGAGCACGCGGCTGCGATAGACCGGGCCGTAGGCTGCGGCCATCCGCTCGACCTCGCCCCTCGGGTCGGCCAGCACCGAAAACGTGCGGCCGATCATCGGCCAGCCCTCGTCGCCGGGAATGTGGGCCAGTGCCTGCCGTTTCGGCGGTCGCGGCGGCGCTGCCATCGCGGGTGCGGTCAGGCCTTGCATCGACATTGCAACTTCCTCCGGATGCCGCTCCATTGACGCGGTCGGCAAGCTCCCTTGTAAAGGGTGTCTTGTTACTATGACCTTGACAAGGCGAGACGGCGGCTGGCCGGGCGCGGCTGGCAAAGAGGGATCGGAAGAGGCATGAATCCGAGGGTCGAGCGTCAGCTCCATCTGGTGGTCATGGTGGTCGCCGCCAGCGCCGCCGCGGGACTGATCTATGCCGTCATACAGGGCAACCTCACCGCGGTCGGAGTTGCCAGCGCGATGGCGCACGGGGTCGCCATCAGCCTTATCCTCAGCCTGTTCGAGATCGTCGCGGCACGAGACGGAGCGATACGCGACCGGATCGGCGATCTACCGTTCACCGCCAGCCTTTTGCTAAGGAGCGCCGTCTATGCCGCGGTGATCCTCGCGGTGCAGGTCGCCTTTATCTATCTCGGCAACGGCCAGTTCGGGCCGGACACCGTGCGCGATTTCTGGAACGCGGCGGTTTTCGCCGCGATCGCGGCCATCGCCGTCAATTTTGTCGTCGAGGTCGGCAATCTGCTCGGCGCGCGGACCTTCTCGAACTTCGTCACCGGTCGCTATCACGCGCCGGTCGAGGAAAGCCGCTTCGTGCTGTTCGTCGATATCGTTGGCTCCACGGGGCTCGCCGAGCGGCTGGGCGGGATCGGTATCCATCGCTTTCTTGATCGCACCTTTCGCGTTCTGACCGAGTCCGTGGTCGATTATCGCGGCGAGGTGCTGGATTATGTCGGGGATGAACTGATCGTCACATGGCCGGAGCGGGCAGGCGCGATGGAGGCACGCCCGCTGCAATGCTTTCTGGCTATGCGCGCCGCGCTTGAAGCGGCGGGACCCCGGTTCGAGCGGGAGTTCGGCGCGATGCCACGAGTTCGGGGCAGCCTGCATTACGGATCTGTCATCATCGGCGAGATCGGCGACATCAAGCGCGCGATCGTTTTCAACGGCGATGTCATGAACACAGCCGCGCGGCTCGAGCAGCTCAGCCGCGAGGTGGATGGCGGCTTTCTTGCCTCGGCGGCGGCGATTGCGCGACTCGAGGATGCCGTTCCTTCGCTCCTTCGCGCCCGTGGCCGCGTGCCGATCCGAGGTCGGGTCGACGGGATGGACGTGTTCGGGCTGGCGGCTGGCTCCGACTGATTGACGATCCTTCACGGCGCCGCGACGCGCCGCCGCAGCGTTTTCTCTTGCGAAAGGCCATCCGCCATTCCCATTTTAGGCGTGTGCCGCGTTGGCGGCGACTGGAGGAACCGATGAGCTATTTTCGCACCGCGATCCTGCTGGCGGGCCTGACCGGCCTGTTCATGGGCGTGGGCTACCTGATCGGCGGCGCCGGCGGCGCGATGATCGCGTTGCTGATCGCGGCGGGCACCAACTTATTCGCATACTGGAATTCCGACCGCATGGTGCTGTCGATGTACGGAGCGCATGAGGTGGATGCGCGCACCGCGCCCGATCTTCATCGCATGGTGCAGGAACTGGCGGCGCGCGCCGAACTGCCGATGCCGCGGATTTTCATCATGGACAATCCGCAGCCGAACGCCTTTGCCACCGGCCGCAATCCGCAGAATGCCGCTGTCGCGGTGACCACGGGACTGATGCAGTCGCTGAGCCGCGAAGAGCTTGCCGGCGTGGTGGCGCACGAACTGGCGCACATCAAGCATCACGATACGTTGCTGATGACGATCACCGCGACCATCGCCGGCGCGATCTCGATGCTGGCGCAGTTCGGCATGTTCTTCGGCGGCAACCGCAACAACGGCCCCGGCATCATCGGCTCGCTGGCCATGATGATCCTCGCGCCGCTCGGCGCCATGCTGGTGCAGATGGCGATCAGCCGTACCCGCGAATATGCCGCCGACGACATGGGCGCGCGCATCTGCGGACAGCCAATGTGGCTCGCCTCGGCGCTGTCGAAGATCGAGAATTTCGCGCATCAGGTGCCGAACGAGGACGCGGAGCGCGCGCCGGCCACCGCGCATATGTTCATCATCAATCCACTGTCGGGGCAGGGGATGGACAATCTCTTCGCCACGCACCCGTCGACGGCGAACCGCATCGCGGCCTTGCAGCAGTTGTCGTCGCAGTTTGGCGGCGGTTACCCGCCTTCCGCGCCACGGCCCACGTCGCCGCCTCCGGGCGGTCCGTGGGGCGGTCAGGCGACGCGGCGCGGTCCCTGGGGTTGACCCCAGCCGACACCGGTCGGCACGAATCGATCAGTTCCGAGGAGTGTCCTGTGTTGTGAAGGGGTACTGTCGTCCCGGCTCGGTTTGGTTCCCGGGATTTTTTATCTGCATGGGGCTATCGCATTCCCGTTGGTAGTGGAACGAACGGCCTCGCCGTCGCTTGAATGCCCCGGTTCTTCAAAGGAGGCATTCATGAATCGTCGTTTGATCGGAGTAACCGCGCTTCTGGCCGTTGTTGCGATGCCGGTGGTCGCACAGGCGCAAGGCGTGCCGGGTGGCATCGAGCGCGGCGCCCGGGAGGGCGAGCGTGCAGCCGGTCCCCTCGGCGCCGTCGTCGGCGGCACCATTGGCGGTGTGGTCGGTGGAGTCGCGGGTATTTTGGGTGTCGATCAGCGACCGCGTTTCCATCGTTATGTGGTGGAGCAGCACCGTCCTTCCTATCGTTATCGGGACGACGTTCAGGTCGGCGTTGTGCTGCCGGAACAGGGCGTGACCTATTACGAAGTTCCGCCGGAATACGGCGCGCGTGGCTATCGCTACACTGTTGTCAACGATCGCACCGTGCTGGTTGATCCGCGGACGCGGCGTATCGTCGAGATCGTAGAATAAGAATTCGCGTTGGGACGGCGGCGCGAGCTGTCGTCCCAGCGCCACTTGCGCGATTGAAACGCGGCATGTTTTCGCCACGCCGTGTTGACGACATTGCGACGATGAAACTTTCCAGCGCCAACGACGTTTCGAATCGATGACGAGTCCTGACATCTGGTACGTGGCGTTCGGCCCCGATAAGACATTGAAATCCGACGTTCGCGCCACAGGAGGACCGGTTCGCTCGACACGGACCTTTAAGACCGAGGCCGACGCCAAGGCATTCGCCCGCGAAGTGGTGGCCAAGGGATGGTCGGCGACCGCCGGGACGCTCAATCCCTATCAGCCCAAACAGGTGATCGGCGCCTCTCAGATCGAGGATTGGGCCTTGCCGCAATTGCGCTAGAACATGATCCCGAAAAGTGGACACCGATTTTTCGGCAAAGATCATGCTCAAACAAAAAATAAACGACGAGTTTGGTTCACCGCAGTTGAAACAGATCTAGAGGCGCGGCCGTTCGTTGTCCCGTTTTACATGGCCCCGTTCAGGAACGGATTGGTCTGGCGCTCGTGGCCGAACGTCGAGCCCGGCCCGTGGCCGCAGATGAATTGCACATCGTCGCCCAGCGGCAAAAGCTTTTCGGTGATCGATTGGATCAGAGTCGCATGGCTGCCGCCGGGCAGATCGGTGCGGCCGACCGATCCGTTGAACAGCACGTCGCCGACGTGGGCGAAACGCATATCGTGATTGAAGAACACCACGCTCCCCGGCGAATGGCCGGGGCAATGCAAAATCTCGAACGTCATATCCCCGAGCGCGACCTTGTCGCCCTCGTTCAGCCAGCGGTCCGGCGTAAAATTCCGCAAGCCCGTCATGCCGAAGCTGGCGCCGCTTTCGACCACATGATCGAGCAGGAATTTGTCGTCGGCATGCGGGCCGACGATCGGGACGCTGAGCAGGTCGCGCAGTTCCGCCGCGCCGCCGACGTGATCGATATGGCCGTGGGTCAGCCAGATCTGCTCGACGGTAACTCCGGTCGTCTTGATGGCGTCGAGGATTGCGGGAACATCCCCGCCGGGATCGAATACCACGGCGCGTCGGGAGTTCTCGCACCACAGCAGCAGGCAGTTCTGCTGAAACGGCGTGACAGGGATGATGGCGGCGCCTGCCTTGGGCTTGTCGCCTTGGGAGGTGTCTTCGGGTGCGTTTGTCATGCCTGCACAATGCCGATTTTTGGCGCGCCGCCAAGGGGGTTAAAGGAGGCTATAGGGCCAGTGGCAGAGTGGAATGCCGCTTCCGGCGCGAAAACATGCGAAGCTGGCCTGGAGCGGGATCGCGAAAAGCAGACACCGGCTTTCGGTCAAGACCGGGCTTAAAAAGAGATAAAGTGCCGATTTGATTCAGCGCGGTTGAAACAACTCTAGGCGACCTTGCGTCGCGACTCGTGAGGCGACCGCTGGCACACTTTCAGCGCGTCGAACGGCTGCGGCTTGCCGATACCGTAACCCTGTGCACAGTCGACGCCGATCTCGCGCAAGGCGTCGAGGATGTCGTCGTTCTCGACGAATTCGGCGATGGTCAGAATGCCCATCAGCTTGCCGATCCGCGCGATCATTTCGACCATCGCGCGGTCGATCCGGTCGGTCAGCATGTCTTTCACGAAGCCGCCGTCGATCTTCAGATAGTCGACCGGCAGATGTTTTAGATAGGCGAAGGACGACATGCCGCTCCCGAAGTCGTCGAGCGCGAAACGGCAGCCCATCTGCTGCAGCATGTCGATGAATTTTCGGGCGCTGGCCAGATTGGCAATGGCGCTGGTCTCGGTAATCTCGAAACAGATTCGGGTCGGGGGAATCTCGTGGATTCTGAACTGATCCCGGACGTAATCCACGAAATCTTCGTCGCCGAATGACGCGCCCGACAGGTTGATCGAACAGATCGCGAGCGGTTCTGTCTCCGGGATTGCCATCCTTTGCTTGATGGCCTCGAAGGTCGAACGGATCACCCAGCGATCGATCAGCGGCATCAGGCCGTAACGCTCCGCCGGCGGGATGAACTTGTCGGGCGTGACAATTCGTCCTTCTTCATCTTCCAGCCGCAGCAGCATTTCGACGTGCAGGCCGGGCTCGGCGTCGTCGGAAAGCCCCAGGATTTGCTGCGCGTAGAGGCGGAAACGGTTCTGTTCGAGCGCGGTGCGGATGCGCAACACCCAGTTCATCTCTCCGAAGCGCTGTTGCAGCTCGGCGTCGCCGGCGTGATGAATCTGGATGCGGTTGCGACCCTTCTCCTTTGCCATGTAACAGGCGATGTCGGCCGCGCGCAGCGTGTCTTCCAGGCTTGTTCCGGCCGTGGTGATCGGGACCATGCCGATGCTCACGGTGATGTTGAAGATGCGTCCGTTCCATTCGAACTGGGCGTCCTGCATCGATTGCCGCAGACGCTCCGCGATGGTGGTCACGGAATCGATGTTGCAATCCTCGATCAGAACGGCGAACTCGTCTCCGCCCAGGCGCGCGAGGATGTCGGTGCGTCGCAACGGCGCTTGCAGGATCGCTGTCGCCTGCCGCAGAAGATCGTCGCCCGCGGCGTGGCCGCAGGTATCGTTGACGATCTTGAATTGATCGATATCCAGCAGCATCAAAATGTGTTGCGTGCCGGATTGTTGGAGCCGGTCGAGCGAAGTCTCGAGCCGCTGCTCGAACGCGCGGCGATTGGCGAGGCCCGTCAGTGCATCGTGCGTGGCTTGCCAGGACAGGCGGCCGATCAGCGCCTGCTCGTCGGTCATGTCATGGAACGCAAACACCGCGCCGGCGGGTTCGCCGTCGACGGTCAACGGCGAGGCCGCGAGCGACACCGGAACGCTGCTTCCGTCGAGGCGGATCAGTAACTGGACCTGGGTGCCGGGCGCCGTCGCGAAATCGGGTGAGGTCTGATCGATAAGGAATGCGTTGTCCTTGCCGCTCGACTGGTCGACGAGGCGAAACAGGGACGTCAGCGGCATTCCGATCGCCTCCGATGCGTGCTGCCCGACCAGTCGCTCGGCGGCTGCGTTCATATAGTCGATGTTGCCGGAGTTGTCGGTCGACATCACCGCATCGCCGATCGAGGCGAGAGTGATCTGCGCGCGCTGCTTTTCCGCCTTCAAGGCAGTTTCGAAACGCCGGCGCTGCAATACCAGCCGCCGCGTATGCCACAGCATCAGGACAATCAGCAGCGCCGCGGCCATGATGTTGACGATGGTGAGAACCGTCTTGATGGCACGTGAACCTTCGCCGAGACTTTCGGAAAAGGCGACGGCAAGCGGTGTGATCTGCCGGTTGATGGCGTCGATCCGCGTCTTGTAGCTGGCGATAGCTGGCGGCGTGAGCGGCCCGTTGCCGATGTCGGCATGAATTTCGGCGGCAAGATCGACGATCGACTGCAAACTGGCGTCGGTCGCTTTCCAGTGATCGATTGCGCGCTCCAGGTAGCTGACCTGACGGAAATTTCGGTAGAGCCAGATCAAACCGGATATGTCGTCGGGATGATTGCCGCCACGCAGAAAGCCCGCGCGCGTCGCTTTCAGGTCGGGCGGCTTGGTATCGAGTGCGAAACGTGCGTCACGATCGCCGATCGGAATGTCGATGGCCTTTTGATAGCGACGATAAGCAACGGCGTCGCCGGTTTCGATATAGCGATTGAGATCGTAGATGGCGTCTTTCTGTCCCTTGGACCAAAGCGCTTCGCCGCCGACATAGGCGCGCACCGATGACAGGGTATACAGACTGATAACGGCGAGTGACACTTGCGCGAGCACGAGACCCGTAAACGGCCACACCAGTCGCCAGAGTCCGGGATTGGCTGGTGCAAACCTAAATCTCATCAAACACCGGAAGTAGACGTTGCACCATCGCCGTCTCGCTGAAACTGAGCGATCATGTGAAATACGGTTTTGCCGTGCGGCTTGGCCGTCGCGGCCGCGCGTCTTGAACAAGCGATCTTGCAGATGGTCGCTTAATGCGAACTAAATTTCGCGGTTTGCAGGAGAGGGCTTGCCGATTCGCGATGAATCCGGGGTAAACAATTGAATTGAATCGATCTCGGTTCAATCGGGCCGCGCGACACCGACGGTCCTAACGGACTGATGATGTCGCGCTTGCGATATCGTTTGGAGGGTGAATTCCGGACAATTCAAGCCCGGCACGCACCCTATCGCGCGATCTGCTTTTTCAAAGTGTCTTCCACCGCGCGATCGAACGACGATTGCTGCGGTGGCGCCTTGGCGCGGTGTGCGGCGACGAAGGCATCGCGCTGCGCCACCAGCTTGGCCAGCCGGGCATTGAGCGTGCCGCGGGTTTTCAGCTTTTCCTCCAGCACTGCCGCGCGCTGCTCCGGCGCCAGTTTGCGTAACCCCTCCGGCAATTCTTCGTCTTTGACGCTGTCGAGTTTGCGCCGGCCGGCGTTGACGTCGGCGACCAGATCGCCGCCACCGGTGATGGCTTCCGCCGAGGCCAGCGAACGCTTGTTCATGTAGCTCGCCATGTCGGACGCGGTGGAAGGCGCGGCGGCGGCGACTTCGGAGAGCTGTCGAGCTTTCTGCTCGGTACGCATTTGCAGAGCGCGCGGACCGTAAGGAATGACAGTGCCGTTGATTTCGTTTTGCAGGATGATGATCTCGTCGTCGAACGGCGTCTCGATCACGACGACCTGCCCGCCGTCCTGCGGAATTGGGATGAAGCGACCGTTGCCGTTCTGCGCGATGTCGCGCCACACCCGCTCGGTGTCGCGGGCGCTGCCAGCCAGCACCGCGTTCACGACGATGCCTTTCTGCTTCGCGACGGCAAGCGTGGTCGGGTATTTGGTGTCCTGGGCGTAGTCCATATGGGGCGGCGCGTCGCCCACCAGGAAGACGATTCGACGTGCCTCGTCGCCCGGTGTCCATTTCAGTTTGTTGACGGCGACATCGAGCGCTTCGTTGACGCTCTCCGGCCAGTCGCCGCCGCCGCGCGCCTTCACCGCCAACAAGCTGGCATAGATGTCCTGGATATCGGTGGTGAGCTCGTGGGTCTTGGTGACGTAATCGTCGCCGATGTCGCGATAGGCGACCAGCCCCATGCGGATGTCGGCATCGGCATTGCCGTCGGCAATCGCGGTTGCGATCGACCAGATCTTTCGTTTGGCGCCCTCGATCAACCCGCCCATCGAGCCGGTGGTGTCGAGCACGAAGGCGACTTCAATCGTCGGCTTGGCGGCGACCGGGGACGTCGCGGCGACGAAGGGCAGGGCGGTGACCGCCAGCGCGACAACACGAAGGGTGGTTGTGAACGTCATTTTGCCTCCAAAGATCTGCGCGTGGCGCAGTTGCACGACCCCCGTGCCCTCGCGAGATCGATATCGGGCGCAAACCGCGAAGCGTCGCGGCCGGCTTTCGCACCGGTCGACGTTCGATCTCGTGCTGCTGTGTGGCGGCGAAATCTGTTAGGGTTCGACGATCATGGAATCATTTGCGACAAATCTCGTCCCGCCGCCGGATCGCCGTCAGTCGCAGACCGCGCTTACGGTCGCGCGCGGCACCGCGCGCTGGCTCGCATCGCTGGGCTTCTCCTGCATCAGCGAGTTGCCGTTGCCGTCGGGACGTCGCGCCGATCTGGTGGCGCTCAATGCGCGCGGCGATCTGTGGATCGTCGAGGTCAAGTCGTCGGTCGACGATCTGCGGGCCGATCAAAAGTGGCACGAGTATCGCGCGCATTGCGACCGGTTGTTCTTCGCGTTCCCGCAGGATTTGCCTTGCGAGATCTTTCCGCCCGAAACCGGGCTGATCGTCGCCGACGCCTATGGCGCCTATCTGCATTGCGAGGCGCCGGAACACCGCCTGCCGGCGCCGACGCGCAAGCTGATGACGGTGCGGTTCGGCATGGCGGCGGCGCAACGGATCAACCGGCTGGTCGATCCGCAGGGACACGCATCTGACGATCTGGCGTGAAAATTCGCCTCAGCGCGGCGCGCGCTTGGCGAGGATCCGCTGCAAGGTGCGGCGATGCATGTTGAGCCGCCGCGCGGTTTCCGAGACGTTGCGGTTGCAAAGCTCGTAGATGCGCTGGATGTGTTCCCAGCGTACACGGTCGGCCGACATCGGATTGCTCGGCAGTTCCGACTTTTCGGTGCCGCTGGCGAGCAACGCCGCAACCACGTCGTCGGCGTCGGCGGGCTTCGACAGATAATCGACGGCGCCCATCTTCACGGCGGTCACCGCAGTGGCGATGTTGCCATAGCCCGTCAGCACGATCGCGCGGGCGTCGGGGCGTTGGCGCTTGAGTGCTGCCACCACGTCGAGGCCGTTACCGTCGCCGAGCCGCAGGTCCACCACCGCAAAGGCCGGTGCGGACTTGCCGATATGGCTGAGCCCATCGGACACGCTTTCGCAGGAGGTCACGGTAAACCCGCGGGTTTCCATGGCGCGCGACAGCCGCTCGAGAAACGGCTTGTCGTCTTCCACGATCATCAGCGAGCGATCGGTCTCGGTGGCAAGTTCGGCAATGGCGTTCACGGTGGTTTTCCTGATTGTCGATGCTCAGAATATGGGGTGCTGCCATGCAATTCCAAGGGCACATAACGTCGCTACACCAAGGTTGTGAGTTCCCACGGGTGCTGACGCGATCGGTCGCCGCCGGCGCGGCGCGTTCGAACCGAACCGTCTGCCAAAGCAATACGATAGGCCCAACTTTAGCGTTTTCGAGCGAAGTGGATACCGGTTCGCGTCAAGAAACGCGTCAAAACAAGAATCTGGAGAGCCATTCCGATTCTATCGGAATGGCTCTAGGTATCACTTGCCGACTGCGTGGTTTCGAAACTGGCGCGCGGCCAGGCGATCCTCACCACCGCGCCGTGGTCCGGAAACGTCCGGTTGGAGAATGTCACTTCGGCGTCGGATCGCTCCAGAAGCGTTCGGGCGATGAAGATGCCGAGCCCGAGGCCGCGGCGCTCGCGATGGGTTTGGTCCATCCCACGGCGGCGCGACAGGTAGGGTTCGCCGATACGCTTCAGGAGATCCGGAGCGATGCCGGGGCCATCGTCGGAAATGATAATTTCGACGATCCCGTCGTTCCATCGGGCGTCTACTTCGACGGTGGCGCGTGCGAAATCGACTGCGTTCTCGAGAATGTTGCCGACGCCGTAGAGGATCGCGGGGTTGCGCATACTGGCCGGTTCCGGCCCATCCGACGTGGCGATATGGATCTTGATGGCAATGCCGAAATCGCGATGTGGCGCGACCGACTCCTCGATGAGTGTCGACAGCGGCATCCGGTCGAAGGGCGCGCCCGACGACGACAGTTGCGCGATCTTGGCAAGAATATCGCGGCAGCGTTGGGCCTGCTCACGCAGGGTTTTGACGTCGCTCGCCAGCGGGCTTTCGCGCGGCGTGGTTTGCTCGAGTTCGCGCGAAATCAGGAAGATGGTCGAAAGCGGCGTGCCGAGTTCGTGGGCTGCCGCGGCCGCGAGGCCGTCGAGTTGGGTCAGGTGTTGCTCGCGGGTCAGGACCAGTTCGGTTGCCGCGAGGGCGTCGGCAAGCTTGCGCGCCTCTTCCGTCACCTGAAATGTGTAGAGGCTGGTGACACCGATCGCCAACAGGATCGAGAGCCAGATGCCGGCCATATAGACTGGCGGCAGCACCAGCGGTCCCTCCCTGTCCCAGGGCAGCGGCAGATGAAAGAAGCCCAGCGCGGTGGCACAGACGGCGGCGAACACGCCGAGCGCAATGGTGATGCGCGTCGGCAATGCCGTCGCCGAAATCAGCACGGGGCCGAGGAACAGAAACGAGAACGGATTTTCCAGGCCGCCGGTCAGATACAGCAGCCCGGCGAGCTCCGCGATGTTGAGCGCGAGCAGCGCGGCGGCAAAGCGCGGCGCCAGCCGCTGCATCGGATTGACGGCGATCTGCAATGCCAGCGTGACGATGGCCGAGGCTGCGATGATGGCGACGCAAGGAATGATCGGAACGTCAAAATCGAGGCTCTGGACCACGAAGAAAATGGCGGCAAGCTGTCCGAGAACCGCCAACCAGCGCAACCTCAGAATCGTGTCCAGACGGATGTAGCGTCGGGGGTGGTGGAAGTCGGGAAATGCGGTATCGGTCATGGCGTTGATTCTACTGCATTGCCGGGCCGGGTTGATACGGGCCATCCGTCGCGGCCGAACAGTGTGGTGACAGAACCACAGGCCGCGAGAATCAACCCCGCGCACGGCGGGTTCCACGGGCTTAAAGGGCGTTCAGGAGCTGGAATCCCCTCCTAACCCGCCTCCTGTAGACGGAAGTTTCCGATCCGGGGCGGATAGCAAAATGGATGGATTGACGCTCCGCAGTGCACCCGTCACACTATTGCAACGCAAAATGCAAATCGGGGATTAGCTGATGGCAATTGGGGAATTTGGCGACGCGCCGACTCTGCCCGTGCAGGGTGGCTCCGCGATGATGACGCCGTTGTACTGGATGTATGAGATGGGGCAGGCCTCGCTCAATCCGGCACGCGCGGTCACCGACGCCACCAAGATCCTGTTCGAAAATCCGGTGAACCCGTGGTCGCACACCACGTTCGGCAAGTCGATATCGGCGGGTTGCGAACTGTTCGAGCGCATCACGCGCCGCTACGGCAAGCCGGAATGGGGTCTCGATTTCACCGAGGTCGAGGGGCGCCGCGTTCCCGTCGCGATTCGTTCGGTCTGGGAAAAGCCGTTCTGCCGGCTGTTGAATTTCGATCGCGGAATCACGGTGCCGCTCAGCAAGCCGCAGCCGCGTGTGCTGATCGTCGCGCCGATGTCGGGCCACTACGCGACGCTGCTGCGCGGAACAGTGGAAGCCTTCCTGCCGGGCCATGACGTCTACATCACCGACTGGGCCGATGCGCGCATGGTTCCGTCGTCGGCGGGCCGTTTCGATCTGAACGATTACGTCGATTATCTCATCGAGATTCTTCATGTGCTGGGCGGCGATGTGCATGTCGTCGCGGTCTGTCAGCCGGCGGTGCCGGTGCTGATGGCGGTCTCGGTGATGGAAGCGGACAACGATCCTTGCGTTCCGTCGTCGATGACGCTGATGGGCGGCCCGATCGATACGCGGCGCAATCCGACCGCGGTGAACAATCTGGCGCAGGAGCGCGGCATCGACTGGTTCCGCAGCAACGTCATCACCAAGGTGCCATTCCCGCATCCGGGCTTCATGCGCGACGTCTATCCCGGCTTCCTGCAATTGACCGGCTTCGTCAGCATGAATCTCGATCGCCACGTCGATGCGCATCGCCGTCTGTTCGACAATCTGGTCAAGGGCGACGGCGACAAGGTCGAGAAGCATCGTGATTTCTACGATGAATATCTCGCGGTGATGGACCTGACGGCCGAATATTATCTGCAAACCGTCGATCAGGTGTTCGTCAAGCAATTGCTGCCGAAGGGAGAAATGACCCATCGCGGTAAGCCGGTCGATCCTTCCAAAATCAAGCGCGTGGCGCTGATGACGGTGGAAGGCGAGAACGACGATATCTCGGGCCTCGGCCAGACCGAGGCAACGCACGGACTGTGCAGCGCGATTCCGGCAAGCCGGCGCGTTCACTACGTGCAGAAGGATGTCGGGCACTATGGCGTGTTCAACGGATCGCGCTTCCGCAAGGAGATCGTGCCGCGCATTTCCGCGTTCATGCAGGCATCCGCGCAGCCGTCCTCGCATGTCGAACTAGCAATGGCGGCCGCCGAATAAGCCACGGCACTCAGTCGAAGATCGCGGCCCGATGATCCAGCTTACGGATATCGGGCCGGGAATGAATAACTGAATTCAGATTCCTGTTCCGCTCAAGTAGTGAATGTGGCGTCGCAACTTCAAGGTCGCGACGTCGTGGATTTTAACGAAAATCCACTCGGGTTCCGCACATGATATAGGGCGATTTCGCCGCTAAGCCCCTGTATATTGGGCAAATGATTTGTTTTTGCGCGGACCGCTTTCCTTGGCGGCAGATATGGCAGAATCCCGGCGCCTTCCTGAATGCCGGATCCGCTGACATGGCTTTTCGCGCCCTCCTTTATCGCCGTCCCTACGAACCTTCGACCATCGCCATCAAATTCGGGTCGCAGATTTTCGCAATCCGACTGAGGCGACATCGTCGCGCGCGAAGATATACGTTGCGGATTCATCCGAGCGATCGCGAAGCCATTCTCACCATGCCGCCGCGCGGCACCATTGCCGATGCGAAGGACTTCGCGCAGCGTCACGGCGGCTGGATCGCCGCGCGCCTGGGGCGTTTGCCGAAGGCGGCGCCGTTTCAGCACGGTGTCGCTGTTCCGTTGCGCGGTGTCTCCCATCGCATCGTGCACCGCGCCGGCAGTCGCGGCACAGTGTGGACGGAGACGCGCGACAGCGGCGAGCGCATTCTCTGCGTCGCCGGCGGTCTCGAGCATGTCGATCGCCGCGTTCACGATTTTCTCAAGCGCGAGGCGCGGCGCGATCTGCAGAAGGCCGCCGACCGCTACGCGACGGAACTTGGCGTCAAGGTGAAGCGGCTGTCGATTCGCGATCAGTCGAGCCGATGGGGGTCCTGCACGTCGGCGGGATCGCTGTCGTTCTCGTGGCGGCTGATCCTCGCGCCGCCGTTCGTGCTGGATTATCTCGCCGCGCACGAAGTCGCGCATCTGGTCGAAATGAATCACTCGCCGCGCTTCTGGAAAGTGGTGGCGCGGATTTGTCCGAAAGTCGAGCAGGCCAAGACCTGGCTCGACGTTCACGGCAACGATCTGCATCGCTACGGCATCACAGACTAAGCACCGATAGACTAGGCCGGTGTCATGCGCGGGCGCGATCCGCGCATCCTCCCTTTCAAAAAGAGCAGGCTGCGGGGCCGAAGGACGCGGTGGTGCAGGCGCGTATTGGAGCGATCCCGAGAAGCTGAAGCCGCTTTCGGTAAAGACCATGCTCGCACCAAAAGAAAAAAGACGAGCCTGATTCAAGACGGTTGAAACAGACTCTAGCGACGGCCGCCGAACAGACGCTCCACCAGCCAGCCATCCAGTCCGCTTGCTGCTTCCGGCCGCACCGAACCTTGCGTCGGCCGCGGCGCGGCACTCCCCGGAACCGGTGTGGGCGGGGCTGAGTAAGACTGTGTCGGGTTACGCTGCGGCATCGGCGGAGGCGCCGCGCCGCCGGCCGGTGCGAGTTCAGGGATTACGCTGGCCTGCTGCGACGACGCGAAGCTTGGAAATGAGCCGTTCGCCAGCGTGCCCGGCAGCGCCGCGACCGGGACGCCCTGATGCGCCGCGCGCATGAAGCGGCTCCAGACCTCCACGGGCAGTCCGCCGCCGGTCGCCTTCCTGGTGGGCGAGTTGTCGTCGTTGCCGAGCCAGACGCCGGTCACGAGCTTGGCGGTGTAGCCGATAAACCAGGCGTCGCGGAAATCCTGGCTGGTGCCGGTTTTGCCGGCGGCGCTCCAGCCCGGAATCTCCGCCTTTCGCGCGGTGCCGCTGACAAGCGTTTCGCGCATCATGGTGTTCATCATCGCGACGTAGCGCGGCTCGATCACCTGATCGCGCGGATCCGCCGGACGGCGATACAGCACCTTGCCGTTGTCGGCGCGAATGCGGTTGACCACGTGCGGGGAGATGCCGCGCCCGCCGTTGGCAAACGGCGCGTAGGCGCCGGTCAGTTCCAGCAGCGATACGCCGGAGGTGCCGAGCGCGATAGAGGCATTGGCATCGAGTTTCGACGTGATGCCGAGGCGATGCGCGGTGCGCACCACATTCCTGGCGCCGACCTCGAGACCGAGCCGCACCGCGACCGTGTTGAGCGACATCGCCAAAGCCTGGGTCAGGGTCACCGCGCCGAAATACTCGTGGGTGTAGTTCTCGGGCCGCCAGCCTTTGACGTCGATCGGCGCGTCCTGACGGATCGTTTCCGGCGTGAGGCCAGATTCGATCGCCGTGAGATAGACGAACGGCTTGAACGCCGAGCCCGGCTGCCGCCGCGCGGTAACGGCGCGATTGAACTGGCTGTCGGCATAGTTGCGGCCGCCGACCATGGCGCGGACTTCGCCGCTCGGCGTCATCGCCACCAGCGCGCCTTGCGAGACATTGAACTTGACGCTTTTGGCGGCGAGTTCGTCGATGACGGCGGCTTCCGCCACGCTTTGCAGTTTCGGATCGATCGAGGTTTCGACCACGATATTCTGGTCGATCTGGCCGATCAGGTCGTCGAGCACTTCGCCGATCCAGTCGGCGACGTAGTTGATGGTGCCGGCGCCCGGCGGCTTCACCGCATAGGAGGGATTCGCGATGGCGGCCCTGGCTTGCTGTTCGGTGATGAAGCCCGCATCGGCCATCGCACCCAGCACGGTCTGTGCGCGCTTTTCCGCGCCTTCGGGGTTGCGATTCGGCGCTAGCCGCGACGGCGATTTGACCAGCCCCGCAAGCATCGCAGCTTCCGCCAGCGTCACCTTGCGCGCCGACTTGCCGAAATACTTCTGCGCGGCGGCATCGACGCCGTAAGCGCCGGAGCCGAAGTAGACGCGGTTGAGATAGAGCTCCAGAATTTCCGCCTTGGAGTACTTGTGCTCGAGCCACAATGCCAGTTCGGCTTCCTGCAGCTTGCGCTGCATGGTGCGCTCTTGGGTGAGGAACAGATTCTTCGCCAGTTGCTGGGTCAGCGTCGAGCCGCCTTGCGACACGCCGCGATGCAGCAGATTGGCGACCGCCGCACGGGCGATGCCCAGCGGATCGATGCCATAGTGGCTGTAGAAACGACGGTCCTCGATCGCGATGAATGCCTTCGGCAGATAGGACGGCAGTTCCTTCAGCGCCACGCTGGCGCCACCCATTTCACCGCGCGTCGCCAGCACGCTGCCGTCGAGCCCGACGATCTGGATCGTCGGCGGCCGCTTCGGAATTTCCAGCGACTGAATCGGCGGCAGATGCGCGCCGACCCAGATCACCACGCCGACCACGGCGATGATGCCCCAAAGCCCCAGCACCGCGCTCCAGTAGGTCGCGCGATAGATGCTGCGCTGCAGGCCGCCCCGCGCGCCGCGCTTGCGTGGCTTGCGGCCATTGCCGCCGCCGTTTCTACCGCTTGCTTCGCGCTTCGTCGGCTTCTTCGCTTTCGGCTTGTCGTCCCCGGCGACACTGATGCGGTCGGCGATATTCAGCCGCAGGCTCGCCAGAGAGGCGCCCAGCCCGAACTGCGGTTCTTTCCGCTGACTGCTTTTCTTCCGTCGCAACGCCATCCGCAACTACACCCGCCCCATGCTTGCTGAAACGTAGCCTGCCGGGCTTAAAAGCGCGTTAAATGAAGGTTAATGCTGTTGTGTCGATGCGGGTGGAAGTGCCTGTAAAACAAGGCTTTCATGAGGCCTTAACCCTACCGGCGGGACCCGGCGCGTCTGCGGCAAGGCTCTCGAGAAAGAACAGGGCCGGCGCAATGTCGATGCATTGCGCCGGCCCTGTCGATTTGACCGAAATTGGCGTCCGATCAGTGCTGCGAGTCGTCAACGATGATCGGGCCGAACAATTGCCAGCGTTCGCCGTCGAACTTCATCATCTGCAACTGCTTGTTGACGCGATAGTCGGTCGGCGAGGTGGAGCCGACGATGCCCGGCAACGACAGGTCGAGCTGAACGTTCTTGAGGCTGGTCGCCTGCTTCATCACGTTGTCGCGGGTCAGGTTGTCGCCGCATTCCTTCAGCACATGCACCATGAGCTGCGCGGTGCTGTAGCCGTAGGTGTTGAAGCTGGAGTCCTTGTCGCCCTCCGGATAGTACTTCGCCATGAAGTCGAAATACTTCTTCATTCCGGGATCGTCCTTCCAGGCCGGATCGAGCGGATCCTTGCCGTAATTGGTGCTGATGACGCCCTTGGAGTTTTCGAGGCCCGCAGGCTTCATCACCGCGCCGACCGAGGTGGCGTTGATGTCAAGAATGTGGACCGGCTTCCAGCCGAGGTCAGCCACCTTCTTGATCGCCTGCGCGGCGAACTTCGGCGTCGATGCATCGTAGAGCAGGTCGGCGCCGGCCGACTTGATCTTGACGATCTGGGAATCGATGGTCGGATCGGTCAGTTCATAGGACGTCTCGGCGACGATCATGGTCTTGGCCTTGTCGCCAAGCGCGGCCTTGAGCCCGGTCACATAGTCGCGGCCGAGGTCGTCGTTCTGAAACAGGACGCCGATCTTGGCGTTGGGATAGTTGGCCAGGATGTATTTGCCGTAGATGCGGCCTTCGGACTGGTAGTTCGGGTTGAAGCCCATCGTCCACGGGTAGTTCTTCGGATCGGTGAAGCGCGACGCGCCGGTCGCCGCGAACAGTTGCGGCACCTTTTTCTGGTTCAGATATTTCTGCACGGCGGCATTCGGCGGGGTGCCGACCAACTGGAAGGTGAGCAGGACTTCGTCGCTCTCGACCAGCTTGCGGACCTGTTCGACGGTCTTCGGCGGGCTGTAGGCGTCGTCGTACTGGATCAGATTGATCTTGCGGCCGTTGATGCCGCCCTGATCGTTGATCATCTAGAAATAGGCGGCCTGGGTCTTGCCGATGGTGGCGTAGGCAGAGGCCGGTCCGCTGAACGGCACGGTTTGGCCGATCTTGATCTCGGTATCGGAGGCGCCGGGGTCGTATTTCTTTTGAGCGTAAGTCGGCGAGACTGACAGCGCGATGGCAATCGCGGACGCGGCAGTCAGACTGAGAACTCGATCCCTCATCGTCATTTCTTCCCTTTATGTGACACGGTCTTGCGTCGATCGACGGTCGATTCGGCCGAAGCTGGCGCCGTCGTTAAGGCGATACTGGCGGAAGCGATTTGCCAATGCAAAGGGAAACGTGCGGGCCGCCCGGATAAGTTATCGTCCGTGAGGTCAGGCGAGACACAGCAGGAGCAGCGCCACCGCGGCAGGAGCTGCCTGCACGAACAGGATGCGGCGGCTGACGCTGATGGCGCCATAGACGCCGGCGGCGATCACGCAAAGCAGGAAGAAGACCTTGATCTGGAATCCGAAGCCGGAAACCGGGTGGACCAATCCCCACAAAAGGCCGATAGCGAGGAAGCCGTTATAAAGGCCCTGATTGGCGGCGAGGACGGCCGACTCCCGAGCCTTCTCCAACGAATTGCCGAAGGTCTTCAGGCCGGTCGGTTTGGTCCAGAGAAACATCTCGAGGATCAGGAAGTAGATGTGCAGCAAAGCGACGAGCGCCACGAGACCATTCGCGAGGATCGCCATGTCATTCCCCCAAGCCCGGATCGAAGCCGAAATCAAAGCTGAAACTCAGATCGGATTCGGGACACTAGCACGCATTGTTCCGGAGACGCAGATGCCCGCGACATCGACCGAACGCTTTCTTCTGGATCGCTTCAAGACGCCGATCGGAGTGGCATTGCTCGTCACCGACGATGATGGCCGATTGTGCGCATTGGACTGGGAAGACTACGCGCATCGCATGGCCGACCTGATACGTCTCCAATACGGTCGGTCCGAACTTGTCGAAGGGAAAGCCCCGGCGACGATCCGATCGGCGCTCAAGGACTATTTCGCCGGCGACCACGGCTGTCTGCGCGCCGTTCGCTGCCGGTTCGGCGGGACGTCGTTCCAGCGCGACGTGTGGTCGGCGTTGCGCGAGATCGCGCCGGGTACGACCACCAGCTATGGCGCGCTCGCGGCGCGCATCGACCGGTCGAAAGCGGTGCGCGCGGTGGGTCACGCCAACGGCGCCAACCCAATCAGCGTCGTGGTGCCGTGCCATCGCGTCATCGGCGCGAACGGCACGCTGACCGGCTACGGCGGCGGCCTGGAGCGCAAGCGATGGCTGCTGGCGCATGAGGGCGTGAGCATCGCGACTTAGAACCATTTCCATTCCGATGGAATCGGAATGGGGCTCCAGACTCTTGTTTTGGCGCGTTTTCTTGACGCGAACCGGTATCCACTTCGCTCGAAAACGCTATAGGCGCGCCCCGGTCAGGCTGCCGGCGGGGCCGCCACGCTGTCGTTGGTCAAGAGATGCACCAGCGCGCGCTTGATGGCGGCCTGCCGTGTCGGCGCCGTGATCTGGGCGCCCAGAAGGTCGGTCACGTAGAACACGTCGCGGGCGCGTTCGCCGAACGTCGAGACGTGGGCCGAGGCAATGTTGAGGTTCAGCTTCGAGATCGCGGCGGTCAATTGATACAACAGGCCCGGCCGGTCGAGGCCCGAAACCTCGATGACGGTGTGGCGGTCCGACCACTGGTTGTTGATGATGACCTCGGGCTCGACCACGAACGGCCGTAGCTTCGTGCGACTGGCGACGCGGTGCGCCACCACTTCCGGCAGTTTCAGTTTGCCTTCGAGCACTTGTTCGATCATGTCGCCGATCCGGGTGGCGCGGCGGCCTTCGTCCTCGTCGCGATCGTATTCGCGCGAAATGGCGATGGTATCGAGCGCGAGCCCATCGGTGGTTGTGTAGATCTGCGCATCGACGATGTTGGCGCCGGCCGACGCGCAGGCGCCCGCAATGATCGACAGCAGCCAGGGGTGATCCGGCGCGAGGATGGTCAGTTCGGTGACGCCGCGCGCTTCGTCGAAGCCGACATTGATCGCCAGCTTGTGCTTGCCCTTGTCGGCGGACTGCAGGAAGCGCGCGTGGCGGATCTTCCGGGGCAGATCGACTTTCAGCCAATACGCAGGGTAGTGTCGCGCCACGTAGGCATTCAGTTCCGGCTCCGGCCACTCCCTGAACGCCGCGCGGAATTCCGACTGCGCCGCCTCGATGCGCTGGCTGCGGTTGACCTCCGAGAAGCCGCCGGTCAGCACTGGCTCGGTCTCGTAATAAAGCGTGCGCAGAAGCTGCGCCTTCCAGCCGTTCCAGACGCCGGGGCCGACGCCGCGAATGTCGGCGGTGGTGAGGATGGTCAGCAACTTCATGTGCTCGACCGATTGCACCACGGCGGCGAAATTCTCGATGGTCTTGCGATCGGACAGGTCGCGCGACTGCGCCACCGCCGACATCGTCAGGTGTTCCTGGATCAGCCATGCCACCAGCGCGGTATCGGCCGCATTGAGGCCGAGCCGGGGACACAGCCGCCGCGCCACCTTGGCGCCGGCGATGGAGTGGTCCTCGGGCCGTCCCTTGGCGATGTCGTGCAGCAGCACCGTGACGTAGATGACGGTGCGATGCTCGGGGCGGATCTTGCGCATCAGGTCGGAGGCGAGCGCGAACTCCTCGTTGCCGCCGCGCTCGATTTCCTGAAGGAAGCCGACGCAGCGCAGCAGGTGCTCGTCGACGGTGTAGTGATGATACATATTGAATTGCATCATCGCGACGATCTTGCCGAAGGCGCGGATGAAATGGCCGAGCACACGGGTCTCGTTCATCCGGCGCAGCACCACTTCGGCATCGTCCGACGTGAGGATTTCGATGAACAGCCGGTTGGCTTCGGGATCGTCGCGAACCTGCGTGTTGATCAGCCGCAGCGACCGCGTTGCCGCGCGCATCGCGTCGGGATGGAAGGCGAGATTGTTCTTCTGCGCCAGGCGGAAGATGCGGATCAGGTTGACCGGGTCGCGACGGAATACGTCGGGCGTCGCTAGGGTGATGCGATTGTTGTCGATGATGAAATCGTCGCTCTCCGGCACGCGCCGCCGCATTGTGCCGGGGCGCAGCCGCGCTATCACCCGGCTCAACACCGGAGCGGGCTTGGCCTGCTGGTCTTCCAGCTTGGCGCACAGGATCGCGGTGAGGTCGCCGACGTCCTTCGCCACCAGGAAGTAATGCTTCATGAAGCGTTCGACGTCCTGCATCCCCGGATGCGAGGTGTAGCCGAGCCGTTGCGCGATCTCGCGCTGCAAGTCGAACGACAGCCGCTCCTCCGGGCGTCCGGCAATGAAATGCAGGTGGCAGCGCACCGACCACAACAGATCGGCGCAGCGCCTGAATGTGCGGTATTCCTGCGCGTCGAATACGCCGCGCTTAAGCAACTCATCGGTATCGCGGACGCGATAGACGTATTTGGCGATCCAGAACAACGTGTGGAGGTCGCGCAGGCCGCCCTTGCCGTCCTTGACGTTGGGCTCCACCAGATAGCGTGACTGCCCGGCGCGGCGGTGGCGTTCCTCGCGCTCCGCGAGTTTGGCGGTGACGAATTCGGACGCCGTGCCCTGCACCACTTCCTTGTCGAAACGCTCGACCAGTTCGTCGTACAGCCCGCGGTCGCCGGTGAGATAGCGCGTTTCGAGAATGGCGGTACGGATGGTCATGTCGCCGCGCGCCTGACGGATCGATTCATCGACGGAGCGCGTGGCGTGGCCGACCTTGAGCCCCATGTCCCACAGGCAATAGAGAATCGCCTCGGCGACCTGTTCGCCCCATGCGGTTTGCTTGTAGGGCAGGATGAACAGCAGATCGATGTCGGATTCCGGCGCCATCAGCCCGCGCCCGTAGCCGCCAGTGGCGACCACCGCCATGCGCTCGGCGCCCGACGGGATCGGCGAGCGATAGAGATACTGCGTGGCGACGTCGAACAGGATGCGGATGATTTCGTCCTGCACGAAGCACAGCCGCTCGGCGCAACGGCGGCCGTGGCGGTCATTCAGGAGCGCGGCCTGCGCGGCGTCGCGCGCCTTGAGCAATTCGGCCTTGAGCAGATGCGATAGCGCGGAACGAAACGCGTCGTTGTTTCCGGCATGGCGGTCGGCCAGCGCACCGACCTCGGCGGTGACCCGCGTTGTATCGAAGATGGCATCTGAAACGGGAGGCGGCGAGGCTGTGACGTGATCCATCATGTCCGGATATCGAAGGGTGAGGGCGCTGTCATCGATTCATTAGAGCACGGCGGGCGGACAGAACATCCTCATTTTCAGAGGTTTCGCAGCGGCATCGTTCTCCGGAACGACAGCTCTTTGGGCGGATTTTCTCACCTATCCTAACGTACAAGTAGCTGGAATATATGGATTTTATTTGGGCAAGGGGCGCCGGTGAGCCTCCTCGGGACGATGACCCGAGCGGCTTGTCCGGCGATGGAGAGAAAAGATCATGTTCAAGATTTCGCGACGCGGCCTGACCGCGGCCCTGGCGGTTTCGCTGCTCGTTCCCGGCGTGGCGCGGGCGGCCGATCCGGTGAAGGAGATCAGGATCGACTGGGCGACCTACAATCCCGTCTCGATGGTGATGAAGAACAAGGGCCTGCTCGAAAAGGAATTCGAGAAGGACGGCATCAAGATCCGCTGGGTGCAGTCGGCAGGCTCCAACAAGGCGCTGGAATTCCTCAACGCCGGTTCGATCGATTTCGGCTCGACCGCCGGCTCGGCGGCCCTCGTCGCCCGGATCAACGGCAATCCGATCAAGTCGATCTACGTCTATTCGCAGCCGGAATGGACCGCGCTTGTCACGTCCAGGGATTCCAAGATTCAGAAGATCGAGGACCTCAAGGGTCAGCGCGTCGCGGTGACACGCGGCACCGATCCGCACATCTTCCTCGTGCGGGCGCTGCAAAGCGTTGGGTTGACCGAGAAGGATATCAAGCCGGTGCTGTTGCAGCACGCCGATGGTGCGACCGCCTTGAAGCGCGGCGACGTGCAGGCCTGGGCGGGGCTCGATCCGATGATGGCAGCGGCCGAGATCGAGGACGGCGCGCGGCTGTTCTATCGCAACAAGGACGCCAACACCTGGGGCATCCTCAACGTCCGCGAGCAATTCCTGAAGGATCATCCCGATCTGGTGAAGCGGGTGCTGAAGGTCTATGAGGAAGCGCGCAAGTTCTCGCTCGCCAACTACGGCGAGTTGAAGAAGACGTTCATCGCCGTCACCAAGCTGCCGGACGTCGTCGTCGACCGGCAGCTCAAGGAACGTACCGACCTGACGCATTCGAAGATCGGCGCACCGCAGCGAGCCTCGATTCTCGCCGCCGGCATCGCCTTGCAGCAGGCCGGCGTGATCGCCGCCAATGTCGATGTCAAGGCGACGCTGGATTCGCTGATCGACGACAGCGTGCCGCTGACGAACTGATTCCGCAGGCGCGGATATCATGAAAGATCGACGGACGCGCGCGGGCCAGCCCGGCGCGTCCGGTTTCATTCAAGCTCCGGTCATGCCATGACTGCCATTGAAATGACCCTGGTTCAGTCCTCCGCAATCGATCTGCCGACGGCGCCGCGAAGCCGCCGCGCGCGTCATCTCAGGTCCGTCCTGCTCGGCCTCGTTCTGCCGGTCGGGCTGGGGGCGGCGTGGGAACTGGCGGTCCATCTCGGCTGGTCGGACGGGCGGCTGGTGCCGCCACCCTCGGTGATCTTCGCGACGTTGTGGGACCTCGCGCGTACCGGCGAACTGTGGACCCATACCCAGGCGACGGTGCTCCGCGTCGCCGCCGGATTCGCGCTGGGCGTGGTGGCGGGCACGCTGGTCGGCGCCATCGCCGGCTATTCGTCGCTATCGCGCCGCGTGCTCGATCCGACCCTGCAGGCGTTACGCTCGATTCCCTCGATCGCGTGGGTGCCGCTGTTCATTCTCTGGTTCGGCATCTTCGAGGCGTCGAAAGTGGCGCTGATCGCGGTCGGCGTGTTCTTCCCGGTCTATCTCGGCGTGATGGGCGCGATCTTGAGCGTCGACCGCAAGATCGTCGAGGTCGGACGCGCGTTCCGGCTGTCGGGGCCGGCGCTGGTGCGGCGTATTCTTCTGCCGGCGGTGCTGCCGAGCTATATCGTGTCGCTGCGTTCCGGCCTCGGGCTCGGCTGGATGTTCGTGGTCGCAGCCGAATTGCTCGGTGCATCCGAAGGGCTCGGTTACCTGCTGATGGACGGTCAGCAACTCGGCAAGCCGGCGCAGATCGTTGCCGCTATCGTCGCCTTCGCCGCGATCGGCAAGACCACCGACTGGCTCATCGAGGTCGCCACTGCGCCGCTGTTGCGCTGGCAGGATGCCTACGGCCAGCACGCGGGAGACGCGTGATGCTGCGGCTCGATCAGGTCGGCAAAACCTATCCCAACGGTGTCAACGCGCTGGAGCGGTTTTCGGCCGCGATCAAGCCGGGCGAGATCGTCGCGGTGATCGGCGGCTCCGGCTGCGGCAAGTCCACCTTGCTTCGCGCCATCGCCGGGCTCGACCGCGCCAGCCGCGGCACCATCACGCTCGACGGCGACACCATCGTCGCGCCGCATCCGAAAATCGGCATCATCTTTCAGGAGCCGCGCCTGCTGCCGTGGCTCAGTGTTGCCGACAACGTCGCCTTCGGCCTCGACGGTCTGTCGAAGCAGCAGCGCAAAGAGCGCGTTTCGCAGGCGTTGAGCCGCGTCGGCCTCGCCGACAAGGCGGCCGTGTGGCCGCGCGAACTCTCCGGTGGGCAGGCGCAACGTGTCGCTATCGCGCGCGCGCTCGTGCCACGACCGGAGGTGCTGCTGCTCGATGAGCCGTTTTCCGCGCTCGATGCCTTCACCCGCCGCGATCTGCAGGACCATCTGCTCGACCTGTGGGCGGATTCGCGCCCGACCCTCATTCTGGTGACGCATGACGTCGATGAGGCGGTGGTGCTGGCGGATCGCATCGTCGTCATGCGGCCGCGTCCGGGACGGCTGTTCGAGGAAATTCCGGTGTTCCTGTCGCGACCGCGCGACCGCGCCTCGGCGCTGTTCGAGGATCTCAAGCGGCGGGTGCTGACCTCGCTCGACCAGTCGCTCGACCGCGCCGTTCCGGACCGCGCCGAAAAGCCCGTGACCGGCGAGGCAATGTGGTGGTGAGACGCTCCCGCCGGTCAAGCCCGCTGCGCTGTATTCATCGGGCATGAATTCGTTATAGGATTGGTCCAGCCAATCGACACATTCGGGAGAAGACCAGTCATGGACGCGGCCCAACTTCGCGCGATGCAGGCGCCGATCAAGGAGCGACTGAAGAACGATCCGAAGACCGGAATGATTACGCTGAAGGCGAGGGGATCGGTCGACAATGACGGGCTCACCTGCAAGGTGGAAACCGGTCGCGCGCTCGCGGTGGCGGGCCTGCATCCCGCGACCGGCGGCTCGGGCCTCGAACTCTGCTCGGGCGACATGCTGCTGGAGGCGCTGGTGGCCTGCGCCGGCGTGACCCTGAAGTCGGTCGCCACCGCGCTCGAAGTGCCGTTGAAGGAAGGCCGGGTCTCCGCCGAAGGCGATCTGGATTTTCGTGGAACGCTCGGCGTCGACAAGGAGGCGCCGGTCGGCTTCGCCGAAATACGTCTGCGCTTCGATGTCGATACCGACGCGCCGCAGGACAAGCTCGATCTGCTTTTGAAGATCACCGAGCGCTATTGCGTGGTCTATCAGACCATCAAGAACGGACCCAGGATGTCGGTGTCGATGCATCGCATCTGAGCGAAGCGACCTGTTTCGAACGTCGCTGCATTCCATCAATGCAGTTTAGGGCATGGATGTCCGGCGCAAAGCCGGGCATGACGCCTCCATGTCGATCTCCCCCGATCTCGCATTCGTCCTGACGCTGCTGCTCCGCATGGCGGTGACGGCTGGGTTTGTGGTCACCGCGTCGATCGTCACCGAGCGGTCGGGGCCGGTGATCGGCGCGCTGGTGGCGACGCTGCCGGTCTCGACCGGCCCGGCCTATATCTTTCTCGCCCTCGATCACGACAGCGCATTCATCGCCGAAAGCGCGCTGGCCGCACTGCCGGTCAACGCCGTCACCATCGTGTTCGGCCTGACTTACGCGATGCTGGCGCAGCGGCGACGCATGATCGTGAGTTTCGCCGTCGCGATGCTGGTCTGGTTGTCGCTTGTTATCGGCGTCAACGACATCGCATGGTCGCTGGCGGGCGGGCTCGCGGTGAACGCGCTGGTCTGCGCGGTCTGTCTGCCGCTGGCGCAGCGCTATCGCAAGGCCGTGATGCCGCTGATCCGCCGGCGCTGGTACGACATTCCGCTGCGCGCGCTGCTGGTGGCGATTTTGGTGGCGACCGTCATCAGCCTGTCGGGCCGCGTCGGTCCGGTGGTGACCGGCGCGCTGGCGATCTTCCCCATCGTGTTCTCGAGCCTGATGCTGATCCTGCATCCGCGTATCGGCGGCCGCGCCACGGCTGCGGTGGTCGCCAATGCGTTATGGGGCTTGGTCGGCTTCGGCCTCGGCCTTGCCGCGCTTCATCTCGGCGCGTTGCATGTCGGATCGGCTGTGGGCCTGATCCTTGGCCTCGCCGTCTGCGTCTGCTGGAATCTTGGCCTCTGGGCGTTCAGCCGAAGGGGCGCAGTTCGGTAGTCAGTCCTTCGGCAACTTCGCCTTCAAGGCGTAGAGTGCATCGAGTGCTTCGCGCGGCGACATCTCGTCGGGATGCAGCGCGGTCAGCGCCGCCATCAACTGTTCGGCCTCGCTCGGCGGTTGCGGCTCCGCCGCTGCGCGCGAGGGCACCGCGAACAGCGGCAGATCGTCGGTGAGCGCGCGCGTGGTTTGTCCGCGGTCATTGGCTTCGAGTTTCGCCAGCACCGCCTTGGCGCGGGTGATGACGCCCGGCGGGAGGCCGGCGAGTTTCGCGACCTGAATGCCGTAGGAGCGATCCGCCGAGCCCGGCAATACCTCGTGCAGGAATACCACGTCGCCGTGCCATTCCTTGACGCGCACGGTGGCGTTGAACAACCGCGGCAGCTTCGCCGACAGCGCCGTGAGTTCGTGGTAATGCGTCGCGAACAGCGTCCGGCATTTGTTGGATTCGTGCAGATGCTCGATGGCGGCCCAGGCGATGGAAAGGCCGTCGAAGGTCGCGGTCCCGCGGCCGATTTCGTCGAGGATCACCAGCGCACGCTCGCCGGCCTGATTGAGGATGGCGGCGGTTTCCACCATCTCCACCATGAAGGTCGAGCGGCCGCGCGCCAGATCGTCGGCGGCGCCGACGCGCGAGAACAGCCGGTCGACGACGCCGATTCTCGCGCGCGAGGCGGGGACGAAGCTGCCGGTCTGCGCCAGCAGCGCGATCAATGCGTTCTGCCGCAAGAACGTCGATTTACCGGCCATGTTGGGGCCGGTGATCAGCCAGATTTGCCCGGACGCCTGCGCAGGCCCCGGCGACAGATCGCAGGCGTTGGCGATGAAGGGCTGGCCGTCGCGCTTCAACGCTTGTTCGACCACCGGATGGCGGCCGCCCTCGATGGCGAAGCCGAGCGAGGAATCCACCTCGGGCCGCACGTAATTTTCATCGACGGCGAGCTTTGCCAGCGCGGTTGCGACATCGAGCACCGCGAAGGCATGGGCGGCGGCGCGCAGGTCGTCGCCGGCATCGATCGCCATCGCGCAGAGTTGTTCGAAGATGTCGAGTTCGAGACCGAGCGCGCGGTCGCCGGCATTGGCGATCTTGGCTTCGATCTCACCGAGCTCCGACGTGGTGAAGCGCACCTGTCCGGCGAGCGTCTGGCGGTGAATAAAGGTGGCGTTGAGCGGCGCCGACATCAGCTTGTCGCCGTGCTGCGCGGTGACCTCAACGAAATAGCCGAGCACATTGTTGTGCCGGATTTTCAGCGCCTTGACGCCGGTGTCGTCGGCGTAACGCGCCTGCATCTCCGCGACCACGCGGCGTGAATCGTCGCGCAGCTTGCGAGTGTCGTCGAGTGCTGCGGCATAGCCTGCGCGAACGAAGCCGCCGTCCCGCTTCAATAGCGGCAATTGCTCGTCGAGCGCGCGGGCGAATTCCCGCGCGAGATCGCGCGAGGGACGTTGCAGCGCCGCTGCGACCGCTTGCAGGTCGCGCGGCAGGTCGTCGAACTGTTGTAACCGTTGCAACGCCTGATCGGCGGCAAGAATGCCATCGCGCAGCCCGGCGAGATCGCGCGGGCCGCCGCGCCCGACCGAGAGCCGCGCCAGAGCGCGGGACATATCCGGCGCGGCACGCAGAATGAGACGCAGATCGTCGCGCGCCGCGATGTCGGCGACGAAGGCGTCGATGGCGTCGAGACGGTGAGCGATGGCGGCGGTGTCGGTCAGGGGCGCCGCGAGGCGCTGCGCCAGCAGCCGCGATCCGGCGGCGGTGACGGTCAGGTCGATGGCGTCAAGCAAAGAGCCGCGTCGCTCGCCGCCGAGCGTGCGCGTCAATTCGAGATTGGCGCGGGTCGCGGGATCGATCGCCATGGTGGCGCCGGTGGTCTCGCGCGCGGGCGGCGCCAGCGGCACCCGTTTGCCGACCTGAGTGCGATCGACGTAGGTGACGGCGGCGGCCGCGGCGGTGGCTTCCAGCCGCGACATCGCGCTGAGCCCGTCCATCGTCGCCACCGCGAAATAGTCGCACAGCCGCCGCTCGGCGGTGGCACTGTCGAACACATCGCGGGTCAGCGGCGTCACGGCGGGGAGTTCGCGCAGCAGCGGGCCGAGCACCGTGTCGCCATAGATCGCGTCGGTGACGATCACCTCATTCGGATTGATCCGCGCCAGCGTCGCGCCGAGTTCGCCGGTGCCCACCTCCGTCACGATGAATTCCGACGTTGAGATGTCGATCCAGGCCAGTCCGATGCGGTCCTCGCCCGAGGACGACGCACGGCTGCGTGCCAGCGCCAGCAGGTAGTTGTTGGCGCGGGCGTCGAGCAGGTTGTCCTCGGTCAGGGTGCCGGGCGTCACCAGCCGCACCACGTCGCGTTTGACCACGCTCTTGTTGCCGCGCTTGCGGGCGGCGGCCGGGTCTTCCATCTGCTCGCAGACGGCGACGCGATGTCCTTTCTCGATCAACCGGTGCAGGTAGTCGTCGGCGCGTTCCACCGGCACGCCGCACATCGGAATATCGTCGCCCTGGTGCTTGCCGCGCTTGGTCAGCGTGATGCCGAGCGCGCGCGAGGCCACCTCCGCGTCCTCGAAGAACAGTTCATAGAAGTCACCCATGCGATAGAACAGCAAAAGCCCCGGATTGGCGGCCTTGATTTCCAGGTACTGTTCCATCATCGGCGTGACGCGCGCGGCCGGTTCGGTCGGCGCGGCGGGGGCGGCGGTACGGGGGGCGGCGGACTGGAGCATGGCGCGCAAACTACAGAGTTTCGCCCGGCGATCCTATCGGGGCCGCCCTGTCCGTGCACGATTTCCACGGCTTCGGGTTTTTCGCGCGCCCGCCCGCCGCAGGCGCATATCCCCCCGCTGCGGAGCGCGGGGTGTCTCCCGTCGCCCTCGATTGACCTCGTTTGGATAGCTTCTTAAAACCTGACAACATTCGACTTTCATACAATCCGGCGCCCGATGCGGGCGGCCACAATCGGGAGGTTTCAACATGGGCGACGTTTTTCTCTGCGATGCTGTCCGGACCCCGATCGGCCGCTTCGGCGGTTCGTTGGCGAAAGTGCGCGCCGACGATCTGGCGGCGGCCCCGATCAAGGCGCTGAAGGAGCGCAATCCCGGCGTCGACTGGACTGCCGTGGACGAAGTCTATTTCGGCTCGGCCAATCAGGCCGGCGAGGACAACCGCAACGTGGCGCGGATGGCGCTGCTGCTGGCGGGCCTGCCGGATTCGGTGCCGGGTCAGACCTTGAACAGGCTCTGCGCGTCGGGTCTCGACGCGGTCGGCGCGGCGGCCCGCGCCATTCGTGCCGGCGAAATCGATCTGGCGATTGCCGGCGGCGTCGAATCGATGACGCGCGCGCCGTTCGTGATGGGCAAGGCGACCTCCGCCTTTTCGCGCAGCGCCGAGGTGTTCGACACCACCATCGGCTGGCGCTTCATCAATCCTGTCCTGAAGGCGCAATACGGCGTCGATCCGATGCCGACCACGGGTGAGAATGTCGCCGAGGAATTCCAGGTGTCGCGCGCCGATCAGGACGCCTTCGCCATCCGCTCGCAGCAGCGCGCCGGCAAGGCGATCGAGAGCGGCTATTTCGCCGAGGAGATCACCCCGGTCACGATTCCCGGCGGCAAGGCCGGCCCGACTGTCGTGGATGCCGACGAGCATCCGCGCCCCGACACGACCATCGAGGCGCTCGCCAAGCTGAAGCCGATCGTGCGCGATCCCGGCACCGTGACCGCCGGCAACGCGTCGGGCGTCAACGACGGCGCGGCGGCCATGATCCTCGCCTCGGAAGCGGCGGTGAAGAAATACGGCCTGACACCGCGTGCGCGCATTCTCGGCCTTGCCTCGGCCGGCGTGCCGCCGCGCATCATGGGCATCGGCCCGGTGCCGGCGACGCGCAAGCTGATGGAGCGGCTCGGCCTGAAGATTTCCGACTTCGATTTGATCGAGCTCAACGAAGCCTTCGCGTCGCAGGGGATAGCGTGCCTCCGCCAGTTGGGCGTCAAGGACGATGCCGATTTCGTCAACCCGCACGGCGGCGCTATCGCGCTCGGCCATCCGCTCGGCATGAGCGGTGCGCGGCTGGCGATGACGGCGGTGCACGGCATGGAGAAGCGCGGCGGCAAGCTGGCGCTGGCGACGATGTGCGTCGGCGTTGGACAGGGCGTGGCGATGGCGCTCGAGAAACTGAACTGACCGACTGCGTCGCGGCCGGTGGAAAATGAAAGACCGCCGCCTGAACCGGGCGACGGCGGGAGGACGATGGATATGACGCTGATCTATCCGCGCGAAAGCAACGCCGCGCATCCGCCGCGGCTGTTTCCCGGCTACAAGAGCACGCCGAAGCGTTCGCCGCAGAAGCCGCTGATCCTGATGCGGCAGACGCTCTCCGAACTGACCGGACCGGTCTACGGCCACGAGACGGTGCGGCCGAACGACAGCGATCTCACCATCCAGCACAAGGGCGAGCCGCTCGGCGAACGCATCATCGTGCACGGGCATGTCCGCGACGAGGACGGTCGTGGCGTGCCGAATACGCTGCTGGAGATCTGGCAGGCCAATGCCTGCGGCCGCTACATTCACGTCGTCGATCAGCACCCGGCGCCGCTCGATCCGAATTTCACCGGCGCGGGGCGGGCCCAGACCGACGCCGACGGCTACTATCGTTTCGTCACCATCAAGCCCGGCGCCTATCCGTGGGGCAATCACCCCAATGCGTGGCGACCGGCACACATTCATTTCTCGGTTTTCGGCCACGCCTTCATCTCGCGGCTGGTGACGCAGATGTATTTCCCCGGCGACCCGCTGTTCGAATTCGATCCGATCTTCAACTCGGTGCCGGACGAGAAAGCGCGGATGCGCATGGTCTCGAACTTCGATCTGGAGAGCACCAAGCCCGATTGGGCGCTGTGCTATCGCTTCGACATCATCCTGCGCGGTCGCGAAGCCACCCCGATGGAGACCAGGTAATGGCCGGCTTGACCCCATCGCAAACCGTCGGTCCGTATTTCGCCTATGGGCTGACGCCGGGCGGCAAGTACGCGTGGAACGACGCCTTCAGCAACGATCTGGTGACGCCCGACGCTTCCGGCGACCGGATACGCGTTGAGGGGCAGGTGTTCGACGGCGACAGCGTGGCGATTCCCGACGCCATGCTGGAAATCTGGCAGGCCGATGCGCAGGGCCGTTACGCCAATCCGCGCGACACGCGCGCGCTGCCGAATGCCGCGTTCAAGGGATTCGGCCGTTGCGGCGCCGGCGCGAAGGGAGAGTTTTCGTTCGATACTATCAAGCCGGGTGTGGTGCCGGATCCCGACGGCAAACCGCAGGCGCCGCATATTTTGCTTGCGGTGTTCGCGCGCGGCATGTTGCTGCACCTGTACACCCGCATTTATTTTGACGACGAGGCCGAGAAGAACGCGGCCGATCCGATCCTGGCGCTGGTGCCGCCGGAACGCCGCGCGACGTTGATCGCCAGGCGCGAGGTGGGGAGCGCGACCTATCGTTTCGATATTCACCTTCAGGGCGACGACGAGACGGTGTTCTTCGACGTCTGAGGCCGTTGACGGGCGGCGTCGCTGTCACTCCATGACGGCGGCGTGGTCGGGGGCCGGCCCCCGCATCGATGCCTTGGTCGAACCCATGATCAGCGCGAGTGGAATGGCGCAGAGCGTCACCAGCATGACCAGCTCGAAATCCTGCGAAAAGGCGATGATCTGCGATTGGGCGTAGAGGATCCGATCCATCATCGCGAGGCCGGCATCGGTATGAAGATTGATGATTCCGGTCACGTTCGGCATCTGCAACGCATCGTTGAACGGGTTGACATGCTCGGCCAGCACGGCGTGGACGCGCGACGTGCCGCTGGTCAGTTGCGCGATGACGATGGAAATGCCGACCGAACTCGCGACGTTGCGGATCAGCGTCAGCATCGATGTGCCGTCAGTGCGCAGATGGTTCGGCAAGGTCATGAAGGCCGCGGTTGATAGCGGCACGAACACGAGGCCGAGCCCGAAGCCCTGAACCACGCTGTTGATGACGATGGTTTTCACCTGCGTGTCGGCGGTCCAGCCGGTCATGTCGAAGAGTGTGACGGCGATCAGCGACAGGCCGGTGGCAATCAGATACTTGGCCTCAATGTATTTCATCATCCGGCTCACCAACATCATGGCGACGAAGGTGCCGCTGCCGCGCGTCGCCAGCAGCAGGCCGGCGGTCAGGATCGGATAGCCGAATGCGTTCTGGAACAGTGGCGACGCCAACGCCATGGTCGAGAACAGCACGACGCCGATTACCACCATGAAAATGCAGCCGGCCGCGAAATTTCGGTCCTTGAAGATAGCGAACTGGATGAACGGTCGGTCCGTCGTGAACGAATGCGCGAAGAAATAGTAGAAGCCGACGCCCGAAACGATGAACTCGATCACGATCTCCCACGAATTGAACCAGTCGAGTTGTTCGCCGCGATCCAGCGCGAGTTGCAGGGCACCGATGCCGACCGCGAGCGCGGTGAAGCCGAACCAGTCGAAGCGCAGTTTGGTATCGAGCTTGGTCTCATCCATGAAAATGATGAGGCCGATCACGGTGATGGCACCGAAGGGCAGATTGACGAAGAACACCCAGTGCCAGGAATAGGTTTCGGTCAGCCACGCGCCCAGCGAGGGGCCCATGATCGGCCCCATCATCACGCCCATGCCCCAGATTGCCATCGCCTTGGCGCGTTCGTGCAGGGCATAGCTGTCGAGCATCACTGCTTGCGACAACGGCACCAGCGCAGCGCCGAACACGCCTTGCAGCAGCCGGAACAGCACCATCTGGGTGATGTCCTGCGCCAGGCCGCACATCACCGACGCGATGGTGAAGCCGGCCGAACAGATGATGAAGATGCGTTTGCGGCCGAAGCGGTTGGCGATCCATCCGACCGGCGCGGTCATGATGGCGGCGGCGACGATATAGGAGGTGAGCACCCAGTTGATCTGATCCTGCGACGCCGACAGGCTGCCCTGCATGTAGGGCAGCGCGACGTTGGCGATGGTGGTGTCGAGCGCCTGCATGATCGTCGCGGTCATGGCGCAGATCGTCACCATGTTCCGGCGCAGGCCCGGCACCGCAACGGGATGTGCGGCGGCGGTCGTCATGATTACTGTCCGGCTTTGGCGGGCGCCGCGGCCGGTTTCTTTTCAGAGCCGAAACCGAACAAGCCGGCGAGGGTGCGCTTGTGGCCGGTGTCGATGGTGACGTAGGTGCTCATGCCGGCCTTGAGGCGCCGCACGTCGGCATCGTTCTTGTCGAAGTAGATGCGCACCGGAACGCGCTGCACGATCTTGACGAAATTGCCTGTCGCATTCTGTGGCGGCAGGATCGCGAAGGTCGCGCCGGTGCCCGGGCTGAGCGAACCGACCGTGCCCTTGAATTGATGATCGGGGAACGCATCGACGTCGAGCGTCACCGGCTGGCCGACCGCTACATAGGTGAAGTCGGACTCCTTCGGATTGGCATCGACCCACGGGGTCGACGTGTCGATGACGCTGAACACCGGCGTGCCGGCGGCGACGAAACGACCGAGCTGGATGTTGTCGACCTGCGTGGCGATGCCGTTGATTGGCGCGCGCAGTTCGGTGTGGTCGAGATTGCGCTGGGCCTCGTCGAGCGCGGCCTTGGCCTGCATGTAGGCCGGGAACTCCTCAAGCGGCAACTCCGGATTGCCGAGCAACTGGGTCTTCGCGCTGGTGATGCGCTGTTGCAGCAACTGATTGAGCGACTGCGCCTGCACGAGGCTGGCGACGCTCTTTTCGAGGTCGAGTTGCGAACCCGAATTGCTCTTGACCAGCGCCGACTTGCGCTCGACGTCACGCTGCTTCAGGTCGATGCTCTGTTCCGACAGTTCGGTCGAACGGGCATAGAGCTTCAGGTTGGCCTTGAGATCGTTGTAAGTCACGGTGGCTTCGTTCAGCTTCGCCTTGGCCTGCTGGACGGCGAAGCGGAACGGCACCGGATCGATTTCGAACAGAAGATCGCCTTTGTGCACCTGCTGGCCTTCGCGGATATTCACCTTGTCGATCTTGCCGGAGATGTCCGGCGTGATCAGCACTTTCTGCGCGCCGACATAGGCGTCGTCGGTGGTCACGTAGCGACCGCCGCTGAGATAGAAGGCGATGCCGGCGATCAGTGCGATGGCCGGCAGCACGATCAGCAGCAGCGGGCGGCGATAGCGCCGGAAGCCGGCAGCCGCGCCGCGCTGTTGCGTCTTGGGCGCGTCGGCTTGAGCAGGCGCTGGCGGATTGGCTTTCTGCTCGGGCGCGAGTTTCAGGGCGGGTTCAGCCATAACGGCGTTCCTTCAGCTTCGTTGCGCTCGGAGCGGTTTGCAGCGCGTCGCGAACGTTGTCTTTGATGATTTCAAGTTGTTCCACCAGCCGGTGAACTTCGGCATGGCTGAAGCCGGTGCAGGCGGCTGCGACGACTTCGGAGCGCAGCGCCGCGAGCTTCGCCATCAGCGGGCGCGCGGCCTTGGTCAGATACAAACGGTTGATGCGGCGATCGGTGGCATCGCTGCGCCGCTCGAGCAGGCCGCTTTTGCAGAGCTTGTCGATCAGTCGCGTCAATGTGATGGGCTGGATCTCGAGCATCTCGGCGATTTCCGCCTGCTTCAATCCTTCCGTGCGGTCGACTTTGGCCAGCACCGCCCACTGCGTTCGTGTCAGGCCATACTGCGCCGCCTGCTTGTCGGCATAGAGCCGCAGCAGCCGTTGCACTTCGAACAGTGCAAACAGGAAGTCGGCATCGATGGGTCCGGATCGCGACATCGCTCATGTCCGAGAGCACGATCCCGAAAAGCCGAAAGCGGCTTTCGGACAGGATCGTGCCCAAACAAAGGGTAACGGCGGGTTCGATACAACGCGGTCGGGATCAAACCCTAAGTGAGCGATATAATAAGCAATGCTTACGATTTTTCCATCGGCGCTTTGCCCTAGCAGCCCTGCGACAAATTCATGGCTACCGAATGCTTAAGGGAAATCGCGCCTCAGGCTTCACGGGGTCGTGAATAGGCCGCCTGCACTCAACCCCATTCGATGCCCGACTCGGCGGCGAGGTCGAGCGTGCTGCGTTCGCCGATATCGTCGAAGTGGTGTTCGAGGAAGCTGTGCGCGGCGCGCCGGCCGGCGCGATACAGCAGCCTGAGGAAGTCGAAGTCGGTTTTCAGTTTGCTAGCCGCCGACAGCCGCTCGCCGAGGCCGCCGAGATGGATGCGGTGGACATGAAGTTTGCGATAGGGATGACTGCTGCCGCGGGGGAAGCGCCCGTTGTCGATCAACTGGTTAGCAAAATCCATGCTGCGCAGTTCGGCGATCAGGGCCGAGTTGAAGGTGATCTCGTTCAGCCGGTTGACGATTTCCGCCGACGTTCGCGGGGTGGTGGCGCGCGTCACCGGATTGATCTGCACCACCAGCACGTCGTCGGCGTCGGTCTCGTGCAGAAACGGGAAGATCGCCGGATTCCCCATATAGCCGCCATCCCAATAGGGTACGCCGTCGATCTCGACAGCACGGAACATGAAGGGCAGGGCGGCGGAGGCCATCACCGCGTCGGCCGAGAGCGCGTCGCCCGAGAAAATTCTGAGGCGGCCGGTGTGTACGTTGGTTGCGGCGATGAACACCGGCACGGCGCCGGCGCGCACCGCGTCGAAATCCACGAAGCGTTCGATCAGGTCCTTCAGCGGATTGATGTTGAGCGGATTGAGTTCGTAGGGCGAGAAGTAATGGGACATCGCTTCCAGCCAGTTCTGCATCGGCGTCGCGGCGAACGGCATCATGGAGAACAGGCGATCGGCCACCGCCCGTTGCACCGCCGGCAGGTCGCCGCCGGCGCTGGTCGCGCGCCAGAACTCGCCAAGCCGCCTGCGTGCCTCGTCGCGCCCGCCGCGGGCGAGGCCGTCCGCGACCATCACCGCATTGAGGGCGCCGGCGGACGCACCGGAGAGGCCGGCGATCTCGAGCCGTTCGTCGGCCAGCAGTTGATCGAGCACCCCCCAGGTGAAGGCGCCATGCGCGCCGCCGCCTTGCAGCGCCAGATTGACCCTCTTGACCGTGCCGGTCTCGGGCCTCGGGGCGTCGACCCGGTTCCATCGGGTGAGGTCATCGAGATAGGATTTCCAGGTGCTGGTCACAGCAGTTCCATTCGGTTGGCGGCCAGTGCGGGCCGGAATTCGATCCCACTCCATCGCGAAGGAGACAGTCAATTTGGGGCATTTATGTTGCGACGCAATATAAAATACTGCATCGCGTTAATTTCATTGTGATGAAAGTGCGAGGCCCGTGACCTTGAAAATTCCGCCCGAGACCCGATTCAGCAGGCCAAAGCCTGCATGTCGGGGTAGATTGCGATCATGACGATGACGAAACCGGTGTTCCCAACCCCAGATCACGACCACGGCCGCTGCGCCGCCGATGCGCTCGCGCACGCTGAACGCGTGTGTCGGTGCCGCGCGCAGAAATTCACACCGATTCGTCGTCAGGTGCTGGAGGCGCTGCTGTCCAGTCACCGTCCGCTCGGGGCCTATGAGGTGATCGACCAGTTGGCGACCCAGCGTTCGCGGCCCGCGCCGATCACGATCTACCGCGCGCTCGAGTTTCTGATGGCGAACGGCCTCGTGCATCGCATCGAGAGCCGCAACGCCTATCTCGCCTGCGCGCATGACCACGACGCGGCATCGATGGTGGCGTTTCTGATCTGTGAGCATTGCGGCTCGGTCGGGGAAATCGTCGCCGGCTCTGCGACCCAGAGCCTGAACGCCGCCGCCCGTCAGACCGGCTTCGTGCCGAAACTTTCAGTAGTGGAGATCACCGGAACGTGCGCACACTGTCAGGCAAGACAGTGAGAGGTGGCCTTCACTGATTGAACGGCAACCGGCCCGATCACGCCGGACAAGAGAAGCAGGAAAGCCCCTTGCGGGAATGAACTGACGCGATGACCGAACCTCCGTCGTCCTCCACGGAACGCCCGCTCGACACCTCGGCGATCGCCCTGGTTCTGCTGCTGTGCCTGACGTGGGGATTCAACCAGGTGGTGGTCAAGCTGGTGCTGCCGGAGATTCCGCCCCTGACGCAGGCATTTCTACGGTCGCTGGGCGGACTGGTCGTCATTCTACTGGTGGCTCTGGTGCGCCGCGTGAAATTTTGGACCCGCGACGGCACCCTTCGCCCGGGGCTCTGGGCCGGTTCGCTGTTCGGGATCGAGTTTATTTTCCTCTACAGCGGTCTGGTCTGGACCACCGCGTCCCGCGCGTCGGTTTTTCTGTACACCGCGCCGTTCTTCGTCGCGTTCGGCTCTTATCGATACCTCGGAGAGCGTCTGAGCCGGCTGCAATGGGCCGGCCTGGCGCTGTCGTTCGTGGGGGTGACCGTCGCGATCGGGGTGCCGCAGCCGAATGTCGACGCCAAGGTGCTGCTGGGCGATGCTTTCATGATCGCGGCGGGGAGCCTGTGGGCCGCCACTACGCTGATCGTCAAGGCCAGCCGGCTGCGCTATGCGCCGGCGGAGAAGGGGCTGGCCTATCAACTGGTGGTTTCGTTGCCGATTCTGGGAGGGGCCGCACTGATCGGCGGCGAATCCATCCGTCAGGTCCCCGGAACCTCGACCTCGCTATTGATGCTCTATCAGGCGATTTGGGTGGTCGGCGCCACATTCCTGCTCTGGTTTGGGATGATCAAGACCTATTCCGCCAGCAAATTGTCGGCATTTACCTTCGTCACCCCTTTATTTGGCGTCGGAGCAGGCTATTTCATTCTCGGCGAGCCGCTGAGCGCCGCCTTCGGCGTCGCGGCGATGCTGGTTACGGCGGGGCTGTATCTGGTGAACCGTCCCGCGCCCCATGCGACTGATCCATTGCTGAAACCGCCAAAAACCTGATATTCGAGACGCCATGAACAAGCCCGAGAAGCCGTCCCAGATCGACGTCGCTGGCCCTCAGCCGCGGCACCAAACCACGCAGGTGAAGGTCGGCCATGTCGCCGTCGGCGGCGGCGCGCCGATCGTCGTGCAGTCGATGACCAACACTGACACCGCCGACGTGGCATCGACGGTGGAGCAGGTGGCGGCGCTGGCGCGGGCGGGCTCCGAACTTGTGCGCATCACCGTGGACCGCGACGAAGCGGCGGCCGCCGTGCCCCATATCCGCGACGGCCTGCTCAAGCGCGGCGTCAACGTGCCGCTGGTCGGCGACTTCCATTACATCGGCCACAAACTGCTGGCCGATCACCCTGCGTGCGCCGAGGCGCTCGACAAGTACCGGATCAATCCGGGCAATGTCGGCTTCAAGGACAAGCGCGACAAGCAGTTTTCCGACATCGTCGAATTCGCCATCAAGTACGGCAAGCCGGTGCGCATCGGCGCGAACTGGGGCTCGCTCGATCAGGAGTTGCTGACGCACCTGATGGAGGAGAACGCCAAGCAGCCGAATCCCCGCGACGCCCGCGCCGTGATGCGCGAGGCGATGGTGCAATCGGCGCTGTCATCCGCCGAGCGCGCCGAGGAAATCGGCCTGCCGAAGAACCGCATCATCCTGTCGGCGAAAGTATCCGCCGTGCAGGATCTGATCGCGGTCTATCAGGATCTCGCCGCGCGCTCCGATTACGCCATTCACCTCGGCCTCACCGAGGCGGGCATGGGCTCGAAGGGCATTGTGGCGTCGTCGGCCGCGCTCGGTATTCTGTTGCAGCAGGGCATCGGCGACACCATCCGCATTTCGCTGACGCCGGAGCCCGGCGGCGACCGCACCCGCGAAGTGCAGGTCGCGCAGGAATTGTTGCAGACCATGGGCTTCCGCACGTTCGTGCCGCTGGTCGCGGCATGTCCCGGTTGCGGCCGCACCACCTCGACCACGTTTCAGGAGCTGGCGCGCAGCATTCAGGATTTCATCCGCGACGAAATGCCGACCTGGAAGACACAGTATCCCGGCGTCGAGGCGCTCAACGTCGCGGTGATGGGCTGCATCGTCAACGGCCCCGGCGAATCCAAGCACGCCGATATCGGCATCTCGCTGCCCGGCACCGGCGAAGCGCCGTCCGCGCCGGTGTTCGTCGACGGCAAGAAATTCCGCACGCTGCGCGGGCCGACCATCGCCGCCGATTTCAAGGCGCTGGTGATCGACTATATCGACCAGCGCTACGGCAACGGCGCCAAGACGCCCGAGGTGGCGGCGGCGGAATAACTTTCAACCGCGATTGCATTGACTTTCGTTGTCATGGCCGGGCATAGCCGTTCGAAGAGCGGCGTCGCTTCGCTCGCCTATGTCCCAGCCATCCCCGTTTTTGCTGCCGACCTTTCGAAGACGTGGATGCCGGCACAAAGCCGGCCATGACGGCGATGGAGCATGTCGCCGCTTCGCTATTATAGCGGCGAGTTCTTTTCCCGATTGTCCACCGCCGCCTCTTCAAGGTCGAGGTCGCGTTCGATGCGGCGTCGCGTTTCGTCGGTGATCCTGCCGTCGCGCAATAGCTTGTGCAGCAGCGTGCGCTCGATGGTGATGATCTCGCGCACCAGTCCCGCGCCTCGGGTCGCTGGCGTGGGTTGACCGGCTTCGCTGGGCGGGTCCGGCAAGGCGCGCATTCGCGTTTCGTGGCGCGCTTCGAGGAACCGCGCCAGGCTTTCCGGCAGATCGCGCTCCTTGATGATGCGGTCGAGATCGCTGCGCGCCGACCTGATGATATTCCGGCGTGCGGCGATTTCGGCCTCGCGTTCGGCGATCGCTTCGGCCTGGCCGCTGCGCGAAAGCCCGAGGCCGTTGACCAACCACGGCAGCGTCAGGCCGATGCCCACCAGCGTCACGAAGATGACGCCGAAGGCGACGAACTGGAGCAGGTCGCGATAGGGAAACGGCTCGCCGCCCGGTAGCGTCAACGGCAGCGCCAACGCGACGGCCAGCGAGACGACGCCGCGAATACCGGTAAAGCCGATCACCACGATCTCCCGCCACGGCGGGCGGGACGTCTGCTTGTGTCGCTTGCGCGCCAGCAGCGTTTGCAGATAGGTCGCCGGAAACACCCAGAGAAACCGCGCGATGACCACGATGGCGGAGGTGATCACGATGGCCTGCACGATCTCGCTGACCGGCCAGCCCTGCGCTTTCTCCAGCAGCAGCCGCAACTGAAAGCCGATGGTGAGGAACAGCACACCCTCGATCAGCCAGATCACCAAGTCCCAGAAGAAGATGCCTTGCAGGCGCGTCGCCGAGGGAATCAGCAGCGGGCCGTTCCAACTGACGTAGAGTCCGGCGGCGACGGTGGCGAGCACGCCCGATCCGCCGAGATGTTCCGGCACCCAGAAGGCGAGATAGGGCGTCAGCAGCGCCAGCAAGATTTCCACGCGCGGATCGCGCGCCCACTTGCGTAGCCGCAGGCTCAGCCAGCCGACGACGATGCCGAAGATCACCTCGCCGATCAGGATGGCGATGAAGGATTCCGCCGCGGTGGACAGCGAGAAACTCCCTGTACTGACCGCCAGCACCGCGAAGCGATAGAGGATCAGGGCGGTCGCGTCGTTCGCCAGGCCTTCGCCTTCGAGGATGACGAGGATGCGATGCGGCAGCTTCAGCCGCTTGGCGATGGCGAGCGGCGCCACCACGTCCGGCGGCGAGACGATGGCGCCGAGCACGAAGCCGACGCTCCACGGCATTCCGAGCAGCCAGTGCGCGGCCGCCGCCACCAATACGGTGGTGAAGATGACGCAGCCGATGGCGAGCAGCGCGATCGGCCGCAGGTTGTGCTTGAACTCGCGCCAGCTCATCGCCACGCCGGCCGAGTAGATCAGGGGCGGCAGCACCAGCAGCAGCACGCCTTCCGGCTGCATTTCGATGCGCGGAAAGCCGGGCAGGAAGGCGATGACGATGCCGACGATGAGAAAGACGATGGCTGGCGCGACGGCGAGCTTGCGCGCCAGCGTCGCCGACGCCGCCAGAACGGTCAGGATCAGCAGGAAGGTCAGGAACGATGCGATCATATGGACGACGCGTCGGTTCAGGCGGAAGCAACGGGCGGGATGCCCGGACACGGTCCGGGCATCGGCCCCTCAAGGTAAGGCGCCGGGCCCGCGCGGCAAGGGCGGGCGCGAGGCGATCATTCGACGAGGTCGTAGCGATAGGATTTCGAGACGATGCGCCAGCCGTCCGCCAGCTTCATGGCCACGAGATAGTCGGTGAAGTAGCGCGGCGGCAACTGGCATTTCACCTTGATGAAGGCGGTCTTGTCGTCGGAGCGGTCGATGGTGACGATGAAGTCGTCGCGCGGTTTGCCTTCGGCCTTGGCGGACGGTCGCTTGCGCACCCATGCCAGCCAGTCCGGCACCGTGAGCACCTTGAGGTCACCCTTCTCGACCCAGCGCAGGTCGGCGGTGGGATGGAAGATCGCGTCGAGGGTATCGGCATTGCCCTCGTAGAGCCCATCGAAATAGTGCTGAACCACGGCTTCGACGGTGGAGCGGTCGTAGGTCAAGGTCACCTCCTCAGGCAGTGTCGAGCGCGGCGCGGCCTCGGGCGACCCGAGAATGATACCGGCTCGCGAAAACGGGGCAGGCCAAAATCGCGGGGTTCCGGATTTTCGTATCTCGCGACCGAGGCTCCGGGAACCAAATCTGTCGTCGCAGCTTATTGGGTTTTGATGGTTGGAGCCAATGGGCAAAAAACCATGCGTGTATTTCTGACTATATTATTTGTGGCGGCGATCTTCTACGGCGTCGATGCCTCGCTGTATGACGGCCACTACTTTGCGCAGTTGCTGCGCATGTTGCGGGACATGGGGTTGCCGTTGTGAGTGAGGCGCTCAGCGCAGCAGGCGATCAGATGGCGCTCGCGGCGATGTTGATCATCAAGGCCAGCAACGCCGTGTTGAAGATAAACGAGATGATACCGTGCACGGTGGCGGTGCGGCGGATGATCTTGTCGGTGATACCGACATCGGATACCTGCGCCGTCATGCCGATCACGAACGAGAAATAGACAAAATCCCAATAGTCCGGGGCCGGCTTGTCCGTGCCGGCACTGGGAAACGCCAGTCCGCCGGGTTTCGCATTGCGATAGTACTCGTGCGCGTAATGCAGCGCGAACGTGGTGTGAACCGCTGTCCACGTCAGTGCGATGGTCGTGGTCACCAGCGTGATTTCGAAAGCCCCCCGGTGCGATGCGTTGAGTTCGGAGATGATGCCGGCAAGGCTGGCGAACGCGCCCAGCGCGGTGACCATCAGAATCAGGAAGCGGCCGTCGTCCTGCATGATGGCGTAGCGGCGGACGTGTCTGACGCCCTCGCGCAGGATCATCGCGTAGGTGAGCAGCAGATAGCTCGTGACGAAAATGTCCCAGCCGATCAGCAGCCGGCTGACCAGCCGCAACGATCCCGGCAGCGCGAAGAACGCCGCGATGCCGAGCGCCACGGACACGAAGGTGCGCGGGCGCGCATAAAAGATGCGGAGTACGCGCGGCAGTTGGTGGAAACGAACGAGGCGCGGGTCCTGCTCCGGAGCGCCGTTCATTTGCCGTCTAGTTCTTGCGTTCGGCGACGAAGCGTGCAGTGGCGCGAAGCACGTCGCCGCGCGCGCCGAACGGCGCCAGCGCGCTGTCGGCCTTGGCGATCAGATCGCGCACGCGCTGCCTGGCGCCTTCGACGCCGAGCTGGGTGACGAACGTGGTCTTGCCGAGCGCCGCATCCTGCCCGGTCTCCTTCCCGAGCGCCGCGGCATCGCCCTCGACGTCGAGCAGGTCGTCGGCGATCTGGAAGGCTTCGCCGAGCGCGCGGCCGTAATCGTCGAGCGCCTGATAGTCCTCTCGCGAGGCCTGGCCGAGGATCGCGCCGGCGATGCAGCCATAGCGAAGCAGCGCGCCGGTTTTCATCTGCTGCAATCGCGCGACGTCCACCGGTTCACGGTCCCCGAAGCGGCCTTCGCCGGCGAGGTCGAGCATCTGGCCGCCGACCATGCCGCCGATGCCGGACGCGCGCGCCAGCGCCCGCGTCAGCAGAAGCCGAACCGTCGGGTCGTTATGCAGTTCGTCGCGGCTGATGATGTCGAACGCCAGCGTCAGCAAGCCGTCGCCGGCAAGAATGGCGGTCGCGTCGTCATATTGCTTGTGAAGCGTCGGACGGCCACGCCGCAATTCGCTGTTGTCCATCGCCGGCAGGTCGTCGTGGATCAGCGAGTAGCAATGGATGCATTCGAGCGCGGCGCCGGCCAGCAGCGCGTGGGCGCGCGGCACGCCGAACACGGCGGAACTTTCGACCACCAGGAACGGCCGCAGACGCTTGCCGCCGCCCAGCGTCGAATAACGCATCGCCTCCATCACCCGACGCGGCCGCGCGATTTCGTCCGGCAGCAAGATGTCGGACAGCAACTGGCCGAGCAGCGCCTCGGTGTCGGCCGCGGTGGCGTCCAGACGCTTGGCGAAGTCCTGCGATGAAGTAGCGGTGGTCATTTAGAATGGCTCCGGATAATCTTTACGCGGACATTGATAGCAACACTCTCGCTTCGTCAATTCCGTCGGCGGCGATGCGCTCAAACGCATTCGCTCTCAGTTAACCTTCGGGAGAGACAGATTTTGTCCGCTGCCATCCCCGTCGATCCCGTGCATATTCCGGCCTGATGCGGAAATACCTCCGTTTTGCATTTGTTCTTGCGCTGTTGCTGCTCGCTGCACCTTACGTGCTGACCCTTGTCTATTCCGCGGGTCATCCGGTCTCGACGCTGATGCTGTGGCGCTGGATGACGGGCGCGCCGGTGACGCGGCAATGGATCGACTTCAAGCATATCGCCCCGGTGCTGCCCCGAACCGTCATCGCGTCCGAGGACGCCCGGTTTTGCAGCCATCATGGGGTGGATTGGGATGCCGTCCGGGACGTGCTGGCCGATGCCGAGGACGGCGAGGTCGGTCGCGGCGGCTCCACCATCACCCAGCAGGTCGCGAAAAACCTGTTCTTGTGGTCCGGCCGCAGCTATGTCCGAAAAGGGCTCGAGTTCCCGCTGGCGCTGTGGATCGATCTGGTGCTGCCTAAAGAGCGGGTGCTGGAACTGTATCTGAATATCGCCGAATGGGGTCCGAACGGGCAGTTCGGCGTCGATGCCGGCGCGAACTACGCGTTCGGCCGCTCTGCCTCCAACCTGTCCTCGCGGGAGGCCGCGCTGCTGGCGGCGATGCTGCCCAATCCGCATGTCCGCAGCGCCCGCAAACCGGGACCGGGGATGCGCCGGCTCGCGGGAACCTATATGGCGCGCGCGCGGGCAGTGGATCTGGACGGGTGCCGGAGCCGAAAGTAGGCCGGACGGGCGGCGTTGGCCGCCGGCGGGACTTCCAAAACCTTCGAAAACCGGCACTAGCGTTATGCCCGGCCTTCCGCTATAAGCGCGGCCTTAATCGCCCTTTTCGCATCCGCGAAGCGCCGGGCCGCCGATTGGCGATGCCCCTGGCCGTAGTTTGCAAGGATTTTCGTTATGGCCGTCCCGAGAAGAAAAACATCGCCATCGCGGCGCGGTATGCGTCGCTCGGCCGATGCCATCAAGACCCCGACCTATGTTGAAGACAAGGACTCGGGTGAACTGCGCCGCCCGCACCACGTCGATTTGAAGACGGGGATGTACAAGGGCCGCCAGATTCTGAAGGTCAAGAAGGAATCCTGAGCGGATTGCTTCCGCGCGCCGCCACGTGATGCGCCGCCGGGGCGCGCGAGGCGGCCATTGCGCGATCCGGCTGAATTCGGGGGCTTGCGGCCGCCCGGATTCGCGCCAATTCAAGGAATAGTGGAGCGAATTGGCGTATAGGACGGTGCAGTGATGCACCGTGCTGATTCGCACGGTTTCTTCCGCGAAGAGAGAGCTTGCCGATGTCCAGGGTCGGTTTCCCGCTGCTGCTGATCCCGCTCGCCGTCTTCAACATCATGGTCTTCCTGATGTCGGGCGTGTCGTTCGATGCGCCGCTGCTGACCGTGCCGCTGCTCTCCGAGGCGAAGTGGACGTTCACCGTCAGCGACGTGCTGATCGCGCTCGGTCTGCTGTTGTTGATGTTCGAGATCATCAGGGGCGCGCGCGGCAAGTACCTCACCGATCACTTGCTGTCGTTCTTGCTGCTTTGCGGCGCGGCAGCGGAGTTTCTGCTACTGCCGCAGTTCGCCAATTCGACCTTCTTCTTTCTGGCGTTGTTGACCTTCGTGGATTTCTTCGCCGGCATTTCGCTGCGGGCGAAGCGGCCGGCCCGCGTGGCCGCGACGCCGGTTGTCGTCGGTACGCCGGCGGCGGCGCCCGAGCCTCAGCCGCCGCGCGTTGAGCCGTCGCCCGCTCCCGCTCCCGCTGTCGCTCCCGCGCCTGCCCCCGCTGCGCCAGATGCGGCGGGGGGGCCGCCCGTCGCGCCCACCGCGCGGACCGAGCCGGTGATCATTCCGCCGGTGGTTGTCGCCAATGACGCCGCCGCGCCCGCACCTGCCCCGCAAGCGCCGCCGGACGCGCAGCCAAATCCGGATTCGCCGCCGCGCTGACGCGTCTTAAGATCTCTCGCTGAAACGATCAGACCGAGCGGGCGATCCGGTGTCCCGGTGTGGCCGAGCGTCGGGTGTCTCGGCCAGTGGAATCATACGCCCCGCCAGCGGCGCTGGATGCCGATCGTGCGTTGCTGTCGCGCGCGGCGGTCGTTGCCGCCATAGCGATCAACTGCATGACGAAGCCAGCGTCCGGCGTGCCATATCGCGTGGGACCGGATAGCGGCGGCGATGGCGCGACGGACTGGCTTGTCTCGGGCGCGGCAGTCGACCTCCGCTCCGAACGGACGTTCTGAGGCCGGACGGTGAGGGCAGTTGAGCAGCCTTCGGCGATACGCATGATCGATCCAACGTGAGGCCCGATGTCCCGTTCTGAGACATTGGGCTCATCCTTCCGATCTGCCTCGCAAGCGGCGTACCGTTGGAGAGGAGAATCGCGGGGATGGCCTCCGCCTGCCGTTTGTCGATTTATTTAGGAACTTTGCCTAGCCTTGGCGGTCGCAGAAGCTTTACCCTTCCACCGGGAATCAGGTGCGCGTCCCAGAATGAGGCGAGCGTGAAATTCGTTACCCTATCGACCAGCGACTCCGTCTCGCTGCCGGCGCGCCCGTTCGGCATCGCCGATCGCGCCCGGCTGTCGTCCGTCAACGATGAGGCGAGCGCCATCGCGCTGGCGCCGGCGGGCTTTCCGACCGTTGCGCTGGGACCGCACCCGACATCGGCGGCAATCCTTGCAGCCCTTGGCCGCGCCACCTTCACCTGGGAGATCGGCAGCGACACCCTGCGCTGGCTGGATGAGACAGGGGTGATTTTCGAATCGCTGTCGCTTCCCGCTGTCACCACCGGTGCGGATTTCGCCACGCTGATCGAACCGACCCGGTCGGTCCGGCTCGATGCCGTGCTCAAATCCACCGAACGCGATCATGGCGACGGCGTCGCCTATCGCATCGAATACGGCCTTCGCGCCGATACCTCGACAGGTCCGATGTGGATCGAGGAATGCGGTCGCTGGTATGCGGGCGCTGACAGTGCGCCGGCGCGGGTTCACGGTGTGATGCGCATCGACAATGAGCGCCACGCACGCGAGGAGCAACTTCTGGAGTTGTCGCGCCACGATCCGTTGACGGGCGAATTCAACCGGAGCCATCTGGTGACGCTGTTGGCGGCGACCCTGGACGACACCGCGCGGTTTCGCACGCAGGCTGCCTTCATGGTGATCGGGATCGATCATCTCGCGCGGATCAACGACGCCTTTGGCTTCGACGTGGCGGATCAGGTGATCTGCGAAGTCTCCGCCCGTATCCGGGCGCGGCTGCGTGGCGGAGACGCGATGGGTCGCTTCTCCGGCAACAAGTTCGGCCTCATTCTGAAGAGCTGCGGCGTCGAGGACATGCAGGTGGCGGCCGAGCGCTTTCTCGCCGGTGTGCGGGAGCCGGTGGTGCCGACCAAGTCGGGCCCGGTCGCGGTGACCGCGTCGATCGGCGCGGTCAGCATTCCGCGTCACGCGCGTAGCGTCGACGATGCGATGAATCGCGCGCAGGAAGCGTTCGAGGCCGCGAAGTCACGCCGGCAGGGCTCCTACGCGTCATGGCAACCGAACGTCGAACGCGAAACCCAGCGTCGTCTCAACATCCGTGTCACCGACGAGATTGTCACCGCGCTCAACCAGCGTCGCATCGGCCTTGGCTTCGAACCGGTGGTCAAGGCGACGGCGCGCGACGACGTCGTATTCTACGAATCCCTGGTGCGTATGCAGCAGGACAACGGCGAGTTCCTGCTGGGGCCGGATATCGTTCCGATCGCGGAGAAGCTGGGCCTGATCCGGCTGGTCGATCATCGCGTGCTCGAACTGGTGATCGCCGAACTCGCCGAAGCGCCCAACGTCCAGCTCAGCCTTAATATCTCTCCGGGCACGACGATGGATCCGGACTGGTGGGCGATCATGGAATCGCTGCTTAAGGCTCACCCCGATGTCGCGACCCGGCTGATCGTCGAGATTACCGAGACAGTGGCGATTCAGGACATCGATGATGTTCGCGGCTTCGTCAGCCGATTGAAGAATTTCGGCTGTCGCATCGCGATCGACGATTTCGGCGCGGGTTACACGTCGTTCCGCAATCTGCGCAAGCTCGGCGTCGATATCGTCAAGATCGACGGCGCTTTCGTGCGGAACGTCACCCACTCGAGCGACGATCGCGCTTTCGTGCAGACACTGATCGATCTCGCGCGGCGCCTCGGCATCAAGACCGTCGCCGAGTGGGTGCAGGACGCGGAAGCCGCGCAACTGCTGTCGGACTGGGGATGTGACTATATTCAGGGCCGCCTGATCGGTCTTGCGTCCTCGAAACGTCCATGGGTATCCGCGGCCGCGCCGCAGTCCGTGACCCTCGGCTGAACCAATCGCTTCCATTCGAATAAAAACAAAGGCGACCTTTCGGGTCGCCTTTGCAATTCCGATCGTTTTGACGCGGTTCGCGAAAGCTTTGACGCTCAGCCTTCCTTCTTCACATCCTTCGACATGCGCTCGAGCTGATCCTGCATCTCCTTCATCTGACGACGAAGGTCGTCGATGTTGGTGTTGGCCTCGGGAGACGGTTCGGGCGCTTTCTCCGGCGTCGGTGCCGGCGCGCTGCTGCTCGTGCGCGATGACGGCACGAACGGCTTGAACATCGAGAAGGTGCGCTCGAACAGTTCCATATTGCGGCGGACGTGCTCTTCGAGCGGAGCGAAGGGGCCGGTGCTGAAGGTGTCGCTCAACTGCTTGCGGAATTTTTCCTGCTCGCGCGTCAGCGAATCAATCGATTGTTCGAGATAGCGCGGCACCACCATCTGCATACTGTCGCCGTAGAAGCGAATCAGTTGCCGCAGGAAAGTGGTCGGAAGCAGGTTCTGGCCCGCCTTGTTCTCCTGCTCGAAGATGATCTGCGCGAGCACCGAGCGCGTGATGTCTTCGCCCGTCTTGGCGTCGTAGACCAGAAAATCCTCGCCGTTCTTGACCATCGCCGCGAGGTCTTCCAACGTCACATACGTGCTGGTTCCGGTATTATACAGCCGCCGATTAGCGTATTTCTTGATCGTCGTAGGTTGCTCTGTTTTCGCCATATGCTCTCACATACACACCGGGGACAGGGACGCCGTAGGGCGGGCGGGTAACGCGATGCAACAAAGTAAGCACTTTCGCGAAGGCTCGGCTACCGTTTTGTGCAGCAAAGGTCAGGGTTCGATTGGGGCAGCGGAGTGCCCGGTTCCTCAGAGCCCTTCCGGCAAAGGATTTGGATTAACAAGCCGATAGAGGATGCCAAATCGATCCCCTGACCAGTTTCGAGGGCGATGCTGCGGGTTTTGCTGCAGTGACGCGCAGCATTGAATGCGGCGCGGAAATCACTTTCTCTCGCAAGGCGATTGACACGTCCCGGCTAGGTTAACAGGATAGCGGCGACGGAGCCCCGCCGGATCGGCGGTTGCCGCGCCAAACCGTAGTTTTCGCAGTCACTTAAAGCCTCGCAGCTTAAGCCTCACAGACCTCAAGCCCAGGAGATGTCCATGTCAGACGATGTCGTAATCGTCAGTGCCGCCCGTACCCCGGTCGGAAGCTTCAACGGCGCATTCGCCACCGTGCCGGCGCACGATCTCGGCGCGGTTGCCATCAAAGCCGCGCTGGAACGCGCGGGTATCGAGCCGGGCCGTGTCTCGGAAGTCATCATGGGGCAGATCCTGACCGCGGCGCAGGGCCAGAACCCGGCGCGGCAGGCCTCGATCGCCGCCGGCATTCCGGTCGAAAGCCCGGCCTGGGGTGTCAATCAGTTGTGCGGCTCCGGCCTGCGCACGGTGGCGCTGGGCTATCAGGCGATCCTCAACGGCGATTCCGATGTCGTCGTCGCCGGCGGTCAGGAGTCGATGAGCATGGCGCCCCACGCCCAGTATCTGCGCGCCGGCGTCAAGATGGGCGCGCTCGAATTCGTCGACACCATGATCAAGGATGGTCTGTGGGATGCCTTCAACGGCTATCACATGGGCAACACCGCCGAGAACGTCGCCAAGCAGTATCAGATCACCCGCCAGCAGCAGGACGAGTTCGCGACCGGTTCGCAGAACAAGGCCGAGGCGGCGCAGAAGGCTGGGAAGTTCAAGGACGAGATCGCGCCGGTGACGGTCAAGTCGCGCAAGGGCGATATCGTCGTCGATTCCGACGAATATCCAAAGGCGGGCGTGACCGTCGAATCGATCGCCAAGCTGCGTCCGGCCTTCGAGAAGGACGGTACCGTGACCGCCGCCAACGCGTCCGGCATCAACGACGGCGCCGCCGCCGTGGTGCTGATGAGCGCGAAGCAGGCCGCCAAGGAAGGCCGCACGCCGCTCGCCCGTATCGTGTCGTGGGCTCATGCCGGCGTCGATCCGAAGATCATGGGCACCGGCCCGATTCCTTCGTCGCGCGCGGCCTTGAAGAAGGCCGGCTGGAACATCGCCGATCTCGATCTGATCGAGGCCAACGAGGCGTTCGCGGCGCAGGCCTGCGCGGTGAACAAGGACCTCGGTTGGGATACCTCGAAGGTCAACGTCAATGGCGGTGCCATTGCGATCGGTCATCCGGTGGGTGCATCGGGGGCACGCGTGCTCGTCACCTTGCTGCATGAAATGCAGAAGCGCGATTCCAAGAAGGGTCTCGCCACGCTGTGCATCGGCGGCGGCATGGGCATCGCGATGTGCATCGAGCGCAATTGATGCTGTTGCGGCGCACTGTCACGGTGTGAGTGCGCCGTCTTCCGATACCTTCCGATTGATGATCAATGCCCGGCCTTGCGCCGGGCATTTTTTGTCGTGAAGATGGCGAAACCGCTGACGCTATATCGGCGGGTCAAAAGGATATTGAGGAGGACATGATGGCGCGTGTTGCATTGGTAACCGGAGGGACGAGGGGTATTGGCGCGGCGATCAGCAAGGCGCTGAAGGCGGCTGGATACAGGGTTGCCGCGAGCTATGCCGGTAACGATGCGGCAGCGGAGAAGTTCAAGGCGGAGACGGGCATCCCGGTCTACAAGTGGGACGTCAGTTCGTTCGACGCTTGCACCGACGGCATCAAGAAGGTCGAGGCCGATCTTGGACCGGTCGAAGTCCTCGTCAACAACGCGGGCATCACCAAGGACGGCGCGTTCCATAAGATGACCGTCGATCAGTGGAATGCCGTCATCAACACCAATCTCGGTTCGCTCTTCAACATGACGCGCCCGGTGATCGAGGGAATGCGGACGCGCAAGTTCGGCCGCATCATCAACATCTCGTCGATCAACGGCCAGAAAGGCCAGTTCGGTCAGGTCAACTATTCCGCCGCGAAGGCCGGCGACATCGGCTTCACCAAGGCGCTTGCGCTCGAGAACGCGAAGGGCGGCATCACCGTCAACGTGATTTGTCCCGGCTACATCAACACCGAGATGGTGCAGGCGGTGCCGAAGGACGTGGTGGAAAAGAGCATCCTGCCGCAAATCCCGGTCAACCGTCTCGGCGAGCCGGAAGAGATTGCACGCGCCGTGGTGTTCCTCGCCGCCGACGATGCTGGATTCATCACCGGCTCGACGTTGACGGTGAATGGCGGCCAGTATCACGCCTGACGCAGGGTTCGACCTCTTGTCATTCCGGGTGGCGCGTTCTAAACGCGCTGACCCGGATTTGACAGACCCATGACCTCCCGCTCCGCGACCCTGATCGGACTGACGGCGATTGTCATGTGGTCGCTGCTGGCGGTGCTGACGGTCGCGACTGGACGCATTCCGGCGTTTCAACTCGCCGCGATGACGTTCACGATCGGCGGTCTGGTCGGCAGCGCAACCGTCCTGTTGCGCGGTGGGGCGTCGCGCGCGCTGCGCTTGCCGGCGATCGCCTGGGCGGTCGGTATCGGCGGACTGTTCGGCTATCACGCGCTGTATTTTCTGTCGCTGCGGCTTGCGCCGCCCGCGGAAGCCGGTCTGTTGAACTATCTCTGGCCGTTGCTGATCGTGCTGTTCTCGTCGCTGTTGCCGGGCGAGCGGCTGGCGCGTCATCATGTCGTCGGCGCGCTGCTGGGGCTGGCCGGAACGGTCTTGCTATTCGCGGGCAACACCGGCGTGCGATACACCGCCGCGCAGATTCCCGGCTTCGTCGCCGCGTTCATCGCCGCATTCGTCTGGGCAGCCTATTCGGTGTTGTCGCGAAAACTCAAAGCGGTCCCGACCGATGCGGTGGCGGGCTTCTGTCTTGCGACCGCGCTGCTTGCGGCGATGGTCCACCTCGCAATCGAGATCACGGTTTGGCCCGAGACGACGGTGCAGTGGCTGGCGATCGTGTTGCTCGGCCTCGGACCGGTCGGCGCGGCCTTCTACGCCTGGGACGTCGGCATGAAGCACGGCGACATTCGCGTGCTCGGCGCGGCATCCTACGCCACGCCGCTGTTGTCGACCGGCTTCCTGATTCTCGCGGGCTATGCGCAGGCAACCGCGGCCATCGCGCTCGCGGCGTTTCTGATTGCCGGCGGCGGATTGATCGCGGCGAAGGACATGTTTCGAAAACGTGCCTAGCGAAGCGGCGACCAGCCGGGCGGCGCGAGTTCGAATTGCGTGAATTCAAATCCCGGCGCGACGGTGCAGCCGACCAGCGTCCAGTCGCCCATGCTCTCGGCCGCCTGCCAGGCGTGCGCCGGCACGATGGTCTGGGGTTGGTCGCCGGCCATGACATCCGGGCCCAATCGCACGATGCGGTTTCCGTTACCGTCGGCGATCTCGAGTTGCAGCGGATCGCCGGCGTAGAAGTGCCACGTCTCCACGGCATCGATGCGATGCCAGTGCGAACGCTCTCCGCGCGCCAGCAGGAAATGGATCGCGGTGGACGCCGCGCGTCCCTGCGCATCGCACCGGGAATCGCGAAACGTCTCGCGAAAATGGCCGCCTTCCGGATGCGGCTTGAGGTCGAGCCGTGCGACGATCTCCGCGGCGGTCGGGCGCGTCGCGCGCACCATCAGGACTTGTTTTTGCGTTCGCGCAATTCGCCGAAAACCTCGGCGGCGTTCTTGCCGGGCAGGCCGACAGCGGCGGCGACCTCGGGCGCATCGGCGCGCAAGAACACGTTGGCCTTCTTTTCGTCGCCGAGCAGCACCGGTATCGTCGGCTTGCCGGCGGCGCGCAGCGCTTCCACGTCCCGGGCGCGGGCTTGCAGCGCCGGATTGTTCGGTTCGATTCCCAGCGCGAACTTGACGTTCGATGCGGTGTACTCGTGACCGCAATAGAGCCGCATGTCGTCCGGCAGCGCGCGCAGTTTCAGGAGCGATTCCCACATCATCGGATAGGTGCCTTCGAACACGCGACCGCATCCGATCGAGAACAGCGTATCGGCGGCGAACAGCGCGCGCTCGTCGTCGAAGACGTAGCTGACGTGGTCGAGCGTATGGCCGGGCGTCTCCAGCACCCGCGCGGTGAGGGTGCCGATCTTCACGGCGTCGCCCTGCTTGACACGCTCGTCGACCGCCGGAATCGCGGCGGTCTTGTCGTGCGGTGCGACCACTCGGCAATCGTACTTCTGCTTCAGTTCGGCGATGCCGCCGACATGGTCGGCATGATGATGCGTGACGAGGATGTCCGTCAGATGCCATCCCTCGCGCTGTAACGCCTTGATGACGGGGGCGGCTTCCGGCGCATCGATCGATGCGGTGGCCTTGCTGACCGGATCGTGAATCAGGTAGCCGAAATTATCCGACAGGCAAGGGAACAGGCGAATCTCGGCGGCCATGACGTCTCCGTTGGTTCAGATGCCGGCAGGCTAGCACAGCCGTTGCTGCGGTGAAACGTCCGCGCATCGTCGCGCAGGATGGGATGCGCGGCGCGCAAGGGGCGTGCTAGTATTCTCGTATGGCCATCGATGTGATCGACCTGCGCGATTTCTATTCCCGGCGTCTCGGCGTCGTGGCGCGCCGTCTGATCAATCGCGGCATTCATGCCTGTTGGCCGGAGGCGCAAGGTCAGCGCGTGCTCGGTATCGGGTATCCGACGCCGTATCTCGGCCTTTTCCGCGACGATGCCGAACGTTGCATCGCGATGATGCCTGCGGCGCAAGGCGTGTTGAAATGGCCGACGGGTCGGCCGGCACTGGCATCGCTCGTCGATGAGTTGTCGCTGCCGCTGCCGGATGCGGCGGTGGATCGCGTTCTTTTGGTTCATGCGCTGGAAATGTCGGACGATCCGGGCGCGTTGCTCCGTGAGGTGTGGCGCGTGTTGGCACCGTCCGGCCGTCTCATGATGGTTGTCCCGAACCGGCGTGGCGTGTGGACGCGCACCGACATGACGCCGTTCGGCCATGGCCGCCCTTATTCGCGCACGCAGATCACCGACCTGCTGCGCCAGACCTGGTTCACGCCGACCAAATGGAGTGAAGCCTTGTTCATGCCGCCGATCGGCCGGGGCTGGTTTTTGCGCTCGGCGCTGGCGTGGGAGCGGATGGGGGCGGCGCTGTCGCTGCCGGTCGCCGGCGTGCACATCGTCGAGGCCACCAAGCAGGTCTATCGGGCTATTCCGGCGCATCGCGAACGATCGCGGTTGATTCCCTCGCTCGGTCCGGTGCTGGTGCCGACGTCGTCGACGTTGCAGCGCTGATCGCATCGTGCGAACGACAACGCCGCCGGATACGATCCGGCGGCGTTGTCTCAGGTCACGATATCAAGAAAGCGATGCCGCGAAGCGCATGCTGTCGGTCGGCTATTCGTTGCCGGGATTGGCTTCTTCGGCGGCCGGTGCCGCGCTGGCTTCGGTGCGGGGAGCGTGCGGACGTCGGCGGCGGCGCGGCGGGAAACGCTCGCCGTTCGGCTGCCCGTTCGATTCGAAACCGTTGCCGGGTTGCGGTTGCCCGCCGGTGATGAACGAGGGGAGGCGATCAACTCCGCTGTCGAGCGGCGCCGAGGCCGGCTGCGGTTGATAATCCGGCTGCGGTTGCGCGCGTTGTTCGCGGTAGGCGCGCTCGTTGGGCTGCGGCTGTTCGTTATCGCGGGGCTGGAAGCGTTGTTCGCGCGGGCGGTCCCGCTGGTTGTCGCGTTGATTGTCGCGCGGCGGAAACGGCTGCTGCTGCACCGGCACGAAGCCCGGCTCGGCGCCGAAGCTGGAATAGCCGTCACCCGCTTCCTCGCCCTCGTCGGCAATGTCCAGGTCGTTGCGCGGCTGTTGCTGCTGCTGCGGTTGATTCTGGCGAAACTGTTCCTGGGCAGCGGCGATCAGGCGAAAGTAATGCTCGGCGTGCTGGTAATAATTTTCCGAGGCGACGGGGTCGCCGGAGCCGCGCGCGTCACGGGCGAGCTGAACGTATTTTTCGGCGATGTGAGAAGCAGTTCCGCGAATCTTGATATCCGGGCCGTTGGATTCGAAAACCCGCGTCATCGGATTCTGGCCGCGCCGGTTGTTATTATTATTGTTGTTGTTGTTATTTCGGCCGCGCATCCGTTTGTTGTTCTGACCGTTTCTCATGTGTCGCTTTCTACCAATCCTTAATTTGCCGCCTTAGATCGTGAACCTGGTCTCTGGATTAGGGTGGTCGGTGGCCGCGCGCGGCAAGCGCCGCATCACATCGGCCGCAATGGTTCGAAGCTCTCGATTTTGCCTTGCGTCGCGTTCAGCAAGGACGCGTTTCCCAACCGCCAACGGTCCCGATGCCCAACCGGCTGGATCAAATCGGTCAGCCCGCTATCACAAGCCCGCAAACTCATTTGTCTCGCAAGTTCGCCGGATCGCGCGAGCCCGCCTTATCTCGTATGAAGGTGTTTCGTATGGGTTCTCAAGCGTAAGAGATCGCGCTTTCGTCGGCTTTGCGGTCAATCGGCAGCGCAGCCTCGGCTATCGCGCGCAATGAAGACCGGTTTTTGGAACCTTTTACTAGGGGATGTTCTCTACCCGAGAACTTCAGCCTCAATCCCAGCATCCGGGAGGGCCGACCACCCTGACCAATATTATGTGCGGAACGTAGTCGTTCCCGGACGATATTCCAAGAGGTTTTTTTGCGTTCCAATCAGACTTTATCGGGGCATCGACGAAGGGTGAGGACGCGCGGAACACCGCCCAGATCGGCGCGCGGCGCGCCGTGAGGTGCCAGACCAGCCGCGCGCGCCAGCCGGGTGACATCCTCGCTTTGATGCTGGCCGATTTCCAGGATCAGCGTGCCGGAGCGCGCCAGCACACCGACGGCTTGACCTAAAATGACACGGTAGGCGTCGAGCCCGTCGTCGCCACCGTCCAGCGCGCGGTGCGGGTCATGTTCGCGAACCTCGGTCGACAAGGTGGCGATGTCGGCGCTGCGGATATAGGGCGGGTTGGAGACGATCAGATCGCAGGGCGCGGCCACCGCGGCGGCGAAATGGCAGGCCACGAAGGTCGCGCGCGGTGCGAGGCCCAATCGTATCGCGTTGGCGCGCGCCGTCTGCAAGGCGTCGAGGCTGATATCGGTGCCGATGCCGGTCGCCTGCGGCAACTCATGCAGCAACGCCAGCAGGATCGCGCCGGAGCCGGTGCCGAGATCGGCGATGCGTAGCGCGCGCGTCGTGTCGCCGTCGGCGCGCAGGATATCTAGCGCGGCCTCGATCGCCGTTTCGGTGTCGGGGCGCGGCACCAGCGTCGCGGGCGAGAGTTCAAAATCCAGTCCCCAGAATTCCTTGTGGCCCAGCAGCCGCGCGACCGGTTCGCCGTCGATACGGCGTCGGGCGAAGTCCCTCAGTCGCGCTGCGTCGAACGCGGTCAGCCGGCGTCCGGCGCTGCTGATAAGGCCGGTAAGATCGAGCTGCATCACCGCGCCGATCATCAACCGTGCATCGAGTTCGGGGGTGTCGATCGCGGCAGCCTGGAGATATGCCGTCAGATTTCGGCGCGCCGTCTCGATGGTCTGTCCCGCGAGGGAAATGTCCACGGCCAATGTCCTTGGTTCAATCCAACGGCGTTGAGTCAGACCGACCCTTTTTCCTGCTTGAGCATGATCTTTTCCGAAGACCGGCCGCCACTTCTCGGGATCATGCTCTAGGCGCCCTGCGCCGCCAGTTGCGCGGCCTGATGCTCGGTGGTCAGCGCGTCGATCAACTCGCCCAATGCCTCGCCTGCGATCACTTGCGGCAACTTGTAGAGTGTCAGGTTGATGCGGTGATCGGTGACGCGGCCCTGCGGGAAGTTGTAGGTGCGGATGCGCTCGGAACGATCGCCGGAGCCGACCTGACCACGCCGGTCGGCGGAGCGTTCGCTGTCGAGACGCTGGCGCTCGGCATCGTAGAGACGCGAACGCAGGATGTTCATGGCGCTGGCGCGGTTCTTATGCTGCGAGCGGCTGTCCTGCATCATCACCACGATGCCGGTCGGCAGATGCGTGATGCGGATGGCCGACTCGGTCTTGTTGACGTGCTGGCCGCCGGCCCCCTGCGCGCGCATGGTTTCGATGCGCAGGTCTTCGTTCCTGATCTCGACGTCGACGTCCTCGGCTTCCGGCAGCACCGCGACGGTTGCCGCCGAGGTATGAATGCGGCCCTGGGTTTCGGTGTCCGGCACGCGCTGCACGCGATGCACGCCCGATTCGAATTTCAGTCTGGCGAACGCGCCGCGGCCCTGCACCTCGGCGATGATTTCCTTGTAGCCGCCCACGGTGCCTTCGCTCGCGGAGATCACTTCGACCTTCCAGCCCTGCAGGGCGGCGAAGCGCTCGTACATCCTGAACAGATCGCCGGCGAACAGCGAGGCCTCGTCGCCACCGGTGCCGGCGCGGATTTCGAGAATGACGTTGCGTTCGTCCATCGCATCTTTCGGCAACAGCGCGATGCGGATCTGTTGCATCAACGCGTCGCGACGCGCTTCCAGGTCGGGACGCTCGGCCTCGGCCAGTTCGCGCATCTCGGCGTCGGTGGCGGGATCGCCGACCATGGCGTCGATGCCGGCGAGTTCGGCGACCGCCCCGCGATAGGCTTTGACCGCGTCGATCACCGGATTGAGTTCGGCGAGTTCGCGCGTCATTCGCACGTAGTTTTCCGCGCCGACGTCGCCCAGCAACTGGGCTTCGAGTTCGGCGTGACGTGCCAGCAGGATGTCGAGTTTGGCTTCGGGCAGCATGGGATGTCTCGATGTAGAGAAGGCAGGGGCGGCGCAGGCATCGCGCCTCGCTACAACGATAGCCCCTCGGCCTCGGCGAACCGCTTCAGTTCCTCGCGGATCGAGACGCTGCCGGCCGGCGCGTCGAGCAGCGCCGTCATCAGCGTCTCGGCTTTCCTCGCATCGAGGTCGAGGACCAGCGCCTTGACCGGACCGTGAGCCGTTGCCGACAGCGACAGCGTGCGATAGCCGAGCGCGATCAACGCCAGTGCGCCGAGCGGCGTCGAGGCCATTTCACCGCACAGCGAGGCGGCGCGGCGGCTGGCATTGGCCTTGCGGATGATGTCGCGCAACGCACGCAGAATCGGCGCCGACAATGTGTCGAAACGATCCGAGACTTTGGAGTTGCCGCGATCGACCGCGAACATGAACTGAAACAGATCGTTGGAGCCGACCGAGACGAAGTCGACCTTCTCGAGCAGTTCGTCGAGCTGATAGAGCAGGGCCGGCACTTCGATCATGGTGCCGAGGTCGATGCGTTCGGGCAGCGCGTGGCCATGCTGACGCAGATAGGTCAACTCGCGTTCGACGATCAGCTTGGCCTGATCGAACTCGGCAACCTCCGAAATCATCGGAAACATGATCTTCAGCGCGCGGCCGCCGCCGGCGCGCAGCAGCGCACGAATCTGCCCGCGCAGCAGGCCGGGACGGTCGAGACCGAGGCGGATCGCGCGCCAGCCCAGCGCCGGATTTTCCTCGATCACGGTTTCCATGTAAGGCAGCGCCTTGTCGCCGCCGATATCGAGCGTGCGGAAGGTCACCTGCTTGCCGCGCGCGGCATCCAGCACGGCGCGATACAGCGATAGCTGTTCGACCGAGCGCGGCAGGCTTTGTCCGACCATGAATTGCAGTTCGGTGCGGAACAGGCCGATGCCGGCGCAGCCGGTGTCCTCGATGTGCGGCAGGTCGATGACGAGGCCGGCATTGAGCAGCAGTTCGACCGGCTGGCCGTCCTTCGTCACGGTCGGCCGGTCGCGCAGCGCCGAATATTGCGCCTGCCGTCGCGCCCGGAAGCGCACCCGTTCGGCATAGGCGGATTCCACTTCCGCCGAGGGGCGGACATAGATCGAGCCTGAGGTGCCGTCGACGATGATGGCGTCGCCGGGATCGGCGAGACCGGCGGCGTTCGGTACCTCGCCGACAGCCGGAATGCCGAGCGCGCGCGCGACGATCGAGACGTGCGAATTGGCGGTGCCTTCCTCGAGAACCAGGCCGCGCAGTCGCTTGCGGTCGTAATCGAGCAACGCCGCCGGTCCCATCGAGCGCGCGATCAGGATGGCGTTGTCCGGCAGTTGCTCGCGCGACGGCGCGTGATCCTGGCCGACGAGCTGGCGCATCAGGCGATGGCCGAGATCCTCGAGGTCGTGCAGGCGGTCGCGCAGATACGGATCGGTCGAACGCAACATGCGCGCGCGGGTGTCCGATTGGACGCGCTCCACGGCGGCTTCCGCCGTGAGGCCGGTCGCCACCGCCTCGTGCAGCTTGTGCGACCAGCCGTGATCGTTGGCGAACATGCGGTAGGCTTCGAGCACGTCACGATGCTCGCCGCCCTCGGCCACGTCGCCTCGTTCCAGCATCCGGTCGAGGTCGGCGCGCAGCTTGGCGAGCGCGTCGTCGAGCCGCTTGATTTCCTGCGGCAGGTTTTCCGCGATGTAGTTGGTGATGACCACGCGCGGCTCGTGCAGAACCACATGGCCCAGCGCGATGCCGTCGGACAGGACAGAGCCGGCCTTGTGCTGTGGATGGCGCGCGGCGGGCTCGGCGCCGGGCCGCGCCAGCGACGACAGTTCGCCGGAGGCGATCATCTCGGCGAGCACCATGGCGGTGGTCTGCAACGCCTCGACTTCTTCCTCGACATAGGTGCGTTTGGCGCGGTTCTGCACCACAAGCACGCCCAGCGTATTGCCGGCCCGCAGGATCGGCACGCCGAGGAAGGAATTGTAGATTTCTTCGCCCGTCTCCGGGCGGAACGAGAAGGCCGGGTGGCTCTGCGCGTCGGAGAGGTTCAGCGGCTGGGCTTCGCTCGCGACCAGGCCGACCAGGCCCTCATGGGCGTTGAGTACGGTCTGGTGAACGGCGTCGCGGTTCAGGCCCTCGGTGGCGTAGAGTTCCAGCGTGTTGTCGATGCGCAGCACGTAGGTCGAGCAGACTTCCGCCACCATGTTGGCGGCGATCAGCACCACGATCTTGTCGAGGCGTTCCTGAGCGCTGACCTGCTCCGCCATGACCTCGCGGAGCCGTCTCAGCAAGACGCGGGGGCCACCCGACGCGCTCCGCATGTGCCCGATATCCTTCCCTGCGGGCACCCGGCAGCGATCCTCGCCGCAGGTTCCCCCAACCGTCAAAATACAAACTTTGGCTATTTTACACGTCGCGAGGGCGCGCAAAAACCCGCTTTTGCGTCAGTCAGGCCTGCTGCGCTGGCGCTTGCGGTCGATTTAGGCCGTATAGCGAATTGCTGCTTCTTTTGCCAAGAAAATCCCCTGCAAAAATCCCCTGCGGAAATCCTTTGCCGCACCTGCGAAAAGCGCGCGGCTCTGGCAGCATTGCCGACGGGGTGAGATGGGCGATCAGTTAGCCTGAGCGGTCAGCGCCACATAGCCGTTCCAGATGATCTGGATCCCGATGCAGAGCAGGATGAAGGCCGACAATCGCATCACCACGCTGGTGCCGCGCCGGCCCAGCGCGGCCACCAGATTGCCGGCGAAACGGTAGCAGACGTAGATCGCCGCTGCGACGGCGGCGAGCCCGGCGACCGCCGCCCCGGCGACCATCGCGAAGTCGCCGATGCCGGCGCTGACAGCGGGTCGCTGGCTGCCAAGCGTGATCGCGACCGAGATCGAGCCGGGACCGACCGTTAAGGGCATGGTCAGCGGATAGAAGGCGTCGACGCGGGAGTCCGGCGCATGATCGGCGGCGCTGCGTTGGTCCGCGAGTTCCTCGTTGGAATGCAGCAGCTTCCAGGCGAAGGCGGCCACCACGCTGCCGCCGGCGATGCGGACGATGGGCAGCGTGATGCCGAAAAACTCCAGCACGTGGGAGCCGATGATCAGCGACCCCAGCAGCAGCAGGAAGCTGTTGAGGGCGACGCCGGCCGCCAGCGCCGGGCGGTCGTCCGGGCAGGAATAGGTGAGGCGGAGGAAGAACGGCGCGCCGCCGATCGGATTGACGATCGGGAACAGGCCGGCGAACACCAGCAGGAAGGCGTTGGCGGCGCTTGCGATATCGGTCACGGGCGCCTCCGTATCCTTCCTCGGGTTAGCCTTTATCGAGGTCGTAGAGCGAATGCAGGGTGCGGACCGCAAGTTCGGTATAGGCGGCGTCGATCAGCACCGAGAACTTGATCTCCGACGTGGTAATGGCGCGGATGTTGATGCTGCGCTCCGCCAGCGCCGCGAACGCCTTGGCAGCGATGCCGGCATGGCTGCGCATGCCCGAACCGATCACCGAGACCTTGGCGACGTCGGTGGCGCTGTCCAGCCGCGCGTAGCCGATCTGGTCCTTGGCGGACGAAATCGTCTGCCTGGCGCGCTCGAAATCGGCGGCCGGAACGGTAAAGGTGAGGTCGGTGGTCTTGCCGTCCTCCGAGACGTTCTGGACGATCATGTCGACATTGATGTTGGCGGCGGCCAGCGGCACGAAAATCGCGGCGGCGACACCCGGCTTGTCCTCGATCTGACGAACCGAAATTTGCGCCTCGTCCTTCGAGAAGGCGATTCCGGTGACAACGTGGCTTTCCATCATTTCTTCCTCGCTGCAAATCAGCGTTCCGGGCGGTGTGGCGTGAGGATCGATCGCGTCGGGCTCGTCGAAACTGGAGCGCACGAAGATCGGCATGTTGTGAACCATGCCGAGTTCGACCGAGCGCACCTGCAGGACCTTGGCGCCCTGCGAGGCCAGTTCCAGCATGTCCTCGAAGGCGATCTTGTCGAGGCGGCGGGCTTTCGGCACGATCCTGGGATCGGTGGTGTAGACGCCGTCGACGTCGGTATAGATGTCGCAGCGGTCGGCCTTGATCGCGGCGGCGATCGCCACCGCCGAGGTGTCCGACCCGCCGCGGCCGAGCGTGGTGATGCGGCCGGTCTGCGGGTTGATGCCCTGGAAGCCGGCGATCACCGCAACCTCCTTGCGGTCGGCAAAACGCTTGATGATCTCGCTGCCGTCGATATCGAGGATGCGGGCGGAGGCGTGGGCGTCAGAGGTCTTGATGGGAATCTGCCAGCCCTGCCAGGAGCGGGCCTGGACGCCCAGCGCCTGCAACGCGATGGCCAGGAGCCCCGACGTGACCTGCTCGCCGGAGGCGACCACGGCGTCGTATTCGCGCGCGTCGTGCATCGGCGAGGCCTCGCTGCACCACGCCACCAGCTCGTTGGTTTTCCCGGACATCGCCGACACCACCACTGCGACGTCGTGGCCGGCATCGACCTCGCGTTTGACGTGCCGGGCGACGTTGCGGATGCGTTCGATGTTGGCGACGGATGTGCCGCCGAATTTCATGACAAGCCGGCCCATGGCGAATGGTATGTTCCTTGAGGACTACGAAGTATGGTGCGGCCGGGACGTGCCGCGGTGCCGAAAGGCGCGTATACATACCGGCGAGCCGACAGGCAGGCAACCGGTTTGCGCCGGTGCCGCGCGTCGCCGGTGAGTGATGGCGAGAGGCCGATGGGGCGCTATATCGACGATATCCTGCAACCGGACGAGAAGCTGCTTTACTCGACCAATTTGCACTGGGTGTTCTACCTTCCCGGAGCGATCGGCTGGATCGCCTCCATTGCCCTGCTCGTGGCCGCACAGATGATGGCGCCGGGCGGCCTTATGCTGATTTGTCTGGCGCTGTCGGGCGCGGTTGCGCTCATCGCCTTCTATCTGTCGTTCCGGGCCTGGTTCAAGCGCTGGACCACCGAAACCGACGTCACCAGCCTGCGGGTGGTGCACAAGGAAGGCTTCATCAAGCGGCGCACCTTCGAGATGAGCCTCGACAAGGTGGAAAGCGTCGACGTCAACCAGAGCATTCTGGGGCGGATTTTGAACTATGGTGACGTCACGATTCGCGGCGTCGGCGAGGGCGTCGAGCGGATCAGGACGATTGCCTCGCCGCTGGCGTTCCGCAACTTCATTACCGCGCGATAGTCAGGAGGCGCGCGCCGATCATGATCATGCAAACAGACCTTTCCGGTGCATCGCGCCCCAGTGTCGATCCCGCCGAGATCGCGAAATTCTCGAAGCTGTCGGCCGAATGGTGGGACCCGCGCGGCAAGATGGCGCCGTTGCACAAGATCAATCCGCTGCGGCTCGCCTTTATCCGCGACGCCGCGTGCCGCAAGTTCGACCGCAACGCGCGCAGTCTGACCTGCCTCGAGGGTCTGCGCGTCCTCGATATCGGTTGCGGCGCGGGGTTGTTGTGTGAGCCGCTGGCGCGGCTTGGCGCGCAGGTGGTCGGTGTCGATCCGTCGGAAAGCAACATCGCGGCGGCGAAACTGCACGCCGACAAGTCGCACGTCGCAATCGACTATCGCTGCACCACGCTGGAGGAAATGGACCAGCGGGAGCGTTTCGACATCGTGCTGGCGATGGAAGTGGTCGAGCATGTCGTCGACGTCGGCGCGTTTCTCGAGCGCTGCGCTTCCGTGCTCAAGCCGGGAGGACTGATGGTGGTGTCGACGCTCAACCGCACCTGGAAGAGTTTTGCGCTGGCGATCGTCGGCGCGGAATACGTATTGCGCTGGCTGCCGCGCGGCACCCATCAGTGGGAGAAGTTCGTCACGCCGGACGAACTCGCACGGCACCTGGAGAACTGCCGGCTCGGCATCACCGAGCAGGCCGGCGTGGTCTACAGCCCGTTCGCCGACCGCTGGAGCACGTCGTCGGACATGGACGTCAACTACATGGTGGTGGCGGAAGGCGTGGAGGACTGAGGTTCCGGCGGGCGTCGTTTCGGCCGCTGGACGACACGCGATCTGAGACCGGATGCAATCCAGTCATGAAGCGAGGCAGGTTGACCCTATGGCTTATAGCGGTCAGGTTGCCGCGCCGGTTAAGTACCATCTCCGTTTGATCTGATTGCATTCCCTATGTTCACGATCGCTTCGCTCTGGGTCCCGTTCACCATCGTCGCCGCGCTCGGGCAGGTGGCGCGCAACGCCATGCAACGGTCGCTGACCGGACCGCTCGGCACCTGGGGCGCGACCAATATCCGCTTCCTGTTCGGCTTTCCGTTCTCGGTGCTGTTTCTGGCGGTCGTGCTGATCTTCACCGGCGATTCTCTGCCCTCGCCGGGTGGGGAGTTCTGGCCATGGCTGCTGCTGGGCGCGCTGGCGCAAATCGCGGCGACCGGCCTGATGCTGGCGGCGATGAACGATCAGTCCTTCGTCGTCACAACGGCCTATCTGAAGACCGAGGCGATCCAGACCGCGATTTTCGGCTTCGTGTTTCTTGGCGATCACCTCACCAGCCTCAAGGTGCTGGCGATCCTGATCGCCACTGCCGGCGTCGTCATCACCGCGCTGCGGCCCGGTGCGAAGGGTTTCATCAAGAGTTTCGGCAGCCTCAAGCCGACCGTGCAGGGACTGGTCGCGGCGGCGTGCTTCGCGCTGTCAGCCGTCGGCTTTCGCGGCGCCATCATCGCGGTGCCGGACGTGTCGTTCGTGACGGCGGCGAGTTACACGCTCGTGTTCGGGCTGTTCGTGCAGACGCTGGTGCTGACGATCTATCTGCTGGCGCGCGCGCCGAAGGTGCTGGCCGACATTCTGAGGATGTGGAGGCCATCGATGGCTGCCGGGTTCACCGGCGCATTCGCCTCGCAGTTCTGGTTCCTCGCGTTCGCGCTGACCGCGGCCGCCAATGTGCGAACGCTGGCGTTGGTCGAAGTGCTGTTCGCGCAGGCGGTGTCGTATTATTCGTTCAAGCAACCGCTGTCGCTGCGCGAGTTGGGCGGCATCGCCCTGATCGTGATCGGCGTCGCACTGTTGATCGCGGCGTGATCGTATTTAGCTTTTGATTGCGATCAGCACGGCGCCTGCCGCGATCAACGCGATGCCGAGCCAGCCGGCTGCTGACGGACGCTCACCGAGAAACGCTACACCGAACAACGCGACCAGTACGACGCTGAGCTTGTCGATCGGCGCAACCAGAGTTGCCGGGCCGAGTTTCAGTGCGCGGAAGTAACACAGCCAAGATGCACCGGTGCCGAGCCCCGACAGGATCAGGAATATCCAGCTCCGCGTCGAGATCGATCCCGGATGGTTGAATTGACCCGTCACGTACAGAATGAATACCAGACTCATCAGGACGATGATGGTCCTGATGAAGGTCGCGAGGTCGGGATTGATATCTTCGACGCCGACTTTGGCAAAGATGGCCGTCAGCGCGGCGAACATCGCGGAGAGCAGCGCCCAGAACTGCCAGCTTGAAAGTGCGCTGTCGCTCATCGCTTGAGCATGATCCCGAAAAGTGAGAAGCGGTTTTCGGACAAGATCATGCTCCAATAAAATACTTAGTTGCGGTCTTCCGGCAGCACCGGCAGCGGCAAGACCTCGATGCCTTCGTCGATCAGCGATTTGGCTTCGTCGGCTGAGGCCTCGCCGTAAATCGGCCGATGCTCGATGTCGCCGTAATGCATCTTTCGCGCTTCGTTGGGAAAGCGCTCGCCGACATTGTCGGCATTTTTGACGACATGGTCGCGCAGTTCCTTGAGCTTGGTGCGCAACTCAAGCTCCTGCGTCATCACCAGCGAAGGAGCCGGTGCGTCCATGGGCGCGGCTTCGCTTGGCGCTTCGACGTGGCCGCGTTTCCTGGTGCTGGCCAGTCGCGGCGCCATAATCGCTTTCTCGATTTTCACCGAGCCGCAGGACGGACAGGCAACCAGTTTGCGCTTGCGCTGGGAATCGCAGGCCGCCGAGCTTTGAAACCAGCTTTCGAAAATGTGGCCCTGCTCGCAGCGCAGATCGTATTTGATCATGCCGAGCCCCGCACCACCTGCAGCCGATCCGGTGTGCCACGGGTGTCGACCACGCTGAAGCGTCGGCCGTGTTGCAGCGAAGGAATGCTTTTGCGTGCGGTCTCGACCCTGGCGGGATCGATGGTCGCCAGCACCACGCCGGTCTCGGTGCCGCCGTCGGCGAGCACCACGCCCCACGGGTCGATGATCAGCGAATGGCCGAAGGTCTCGCGCTTGTTCTCATGCAGCCCGGTCTGCGCGGCGGCGAGCACGAAGCAGCCGTTCTCGATGGCGCGGGCGCGCAGCAGCGTGTGCCAGTGCGCTTCGCCGGTCTTCTTCGTGAAGGCCGAAGGCACCGCGAGGAACGATGCGCCGGATTCCGCCAGCGCGCGATAGAGCGCGGGAAAACGCACGTCGTAACAGATCGTCATGCCGAGGCGGCCCCACGGCAGATCGGTGATCATTGCGGTGTCGCCGGGCTGGTAGTTGGCAGACTCGCGATAACTTTCGCCGTTGCCGAGATCGATATCGAACATGTGGATCTTGTCGTAGCTGGCGAGAATGTCGCCGTTCGGTCCGAGCAGGAACGAGCGGTTGACGGCCCGCTCCGGCGTCGCCCGCAACGCCAGCGAGCCGACGTGAAGATGGATATTCAGTTCGCGCGCCAGTTCACGATAACCCTTGAGCGACACGTCGTCGTCCTGGGCGGCGAGGTGCTCGAACAGCGCGGCGCGGCTGAGCTGCATCATGTTGCTGACTTCGGGCGTCTGCACGTAGTCGGCGCCCTGTGCGGCGGCCTCGCGGATCAGTTTAGCCGCCTGCTCGAAACTCGGCCCTGGCAACAGGCCGGTGCGCATCTGAATCAGCGCGGCGACGAACGGTGAGCCGGTGCTCATGAGGCCACTCCCTCGCCTTCGCCGGCGAGCAGCGCGTCGAGCTTGCGTTCGCGATCGAGCGCATAAAGATCGTCGCAACCGCCGATATGCGTGCCGTCGATGAATATCTGCGGGAACGTCGCGCCGAAGCCGACGCGGTCGTACATCTTCTCGCGCGCCGACGGATCGGTTCCCGCATCGTAATGCGCGAACGTGACGTTCTTGCGCGTCAGCAACGCCAGCGCGGCGCTGCAATAGCCGCACCCCGGGCGCGTGTAGATTTCAACCGCAGCGGTCATCGGACATGCTCTCGTGAATGAACCTGCTGATTATATGGGGCTTTGCAGGGTGTCCACAACCCGGGCGAACACCAGCACGTCGACCTGCCGAGCCTTGGCGCGCAGCAGCGTTCGGGCGCAGGCATCGGCGGTGGCGCCGGACGTCAGCACGTCGTCGATCAAAACGATATGGCGGCCGTGCACATCGGAGGCCTTGTCGGCGTCAACCGCGAAGGCGCCCTGCACGTTGGCGGCGCGTTCGGCTTTGGAGAGGCCGATCTGCTGCTGCGTCGGCCGCACCCGGCGCAGCACGTCGCCCGCGATCTTGGCATCGCGGTGCTTCGCGATGATCTTGGCCAGTGCGCCGGACTGATTGTAGCGCCGACTCCAGCCGCGCCGCCAATGCAGCGGCACCGGGATCAGAAGATCGGCGTCGGCGAGCAGTTCACCGCCGGCGCGGGCCATCCAGCGGCCGATGACGGGTGCGAGATCGGTGCGGTCCTGATATTTCAGCGCGTGCACCAGCGTCTTGGCGATATCGTCGTAGCGCACCGCGGCGCGGGCGCGATGAAATGCCGGCGGATCGGCGATGGCCTGCATCGACAGCATGTCCGGGCCGGGATCGTAGACAAAGGGGATGCCGAGGCGCGGGCAGTAGGGCGGCTCGATGAATGACAACTGTTCCCAGCACGTCGCGCAGAGGCCATCGCCGGCGACCGGCTCGCGACAGGCGGCGCACAGGGTCGGCAGCGCGACGTCGAGAATCGCGCGCGGGACTCTTGCGGCCAAACCGTGGCAGACGCGCAAGGCGCTGCGGAGCCGGCCGTTCGGTCGCGTCGAGGGAATATCCGCCGCCGTCATGAGGGCGAGCCTAGCTCTGCCCGTCGTTCGTCTCAAGGCGGATTGCCACGCGAAGGTCAGGGGCGTACCACGCCGCCATATCGTCCGAGAGTCGTCCGAAAAAATGTCGTCCGAGACATCCAAAGCACCGGTTTTGTTCGATCGCGCGCTGTTGAAGGCGCGGCAGGATCGGGCCGCGCGATTGGGCGCGGCGACGTTCCTGCTCGATCGTGTGGTAAACGACGCAGGCGAGCGACTGGCGGCGGTCAATCGCAATTTCGCGGCGGGGATCGATCTTGCGACGCCGGGCGATTCGTTGCGTGTTGCGCTGGAGACGCGGGGCGTGGCGCTGCGACCTGTCGAGATCGCCTGTGACGACAGCGCAGCGCTGCCGCTCGCGCCGGGTTCGATCGATCTCGCTATGTCGCTGCTGGCGCTGCAATTCGTCAATGACCTGCCGGGCGTGCTGGCGCAGGTGCGGCGCGCGCTGAAGCCGGACGGCTTGCTGCTGGCGGCGATGGTCGGGGGCGATACGTTGATCGAGTTGCGGCAGGCGTTCGCCGCCGCCGAAGCCGAGGTGGAGGGCGGGGCGTCGCCGCACGTTTCGCCGTTCGCCGATTTGCGCGACGCGGGCGGGCTGTTGCAGCGGGCCGGCTTCGCGCTGCCGGTGACGGATTTCGAACGGCTGACGGTGCGCTACGACAACGCCTTCGCGCTGATGCAGGATCTGCGGCGTATGGGCGCGACCAATGTGCTGGTGGAGCGGCGCAAGACGCCGTCGCGGCGCGCGACGATGCTGCGCATGGCGCAGATCTACAGCGAGCGTTTCGCCGATCCAGACGGCCGCATTCGCGCGACGTTCGATATCGTCTGGCTGCTCGGCTGGGCGCCGGATGCGAGCCAGCCGAAGCCGCTGCGGCCGGGCTCGGCGAAGTTCAGCCTTGAGGATGCGGTGAAGAAGATGGGCGAGAAGAAGCAGGCTTGAGCGTCATTGCCAAGACTTGATCCGGCAATCCATCTTAACAAGAAGATTGATGGATGCGCGGGTCATCGGCGAGTGGAAGCGACGCCGTTCTTCAAACGGCTATGCCCGCGCATGACACCTGAAAAACAGCCACGCTTACATCAGCAGATCGATCAGCGGCGGGATCAGCGGAATGTCGGCGGGCGGCATCGGGTAGTCGCGCAGCTTGTTGGCGCGGACCCAGGCGAGGGCCTGCCCTTCCTTCGAACTCACCGTGCCTTCCCAGCGCCGGCAGATGTAGAGCGGCATCAATAGATGGAACGTCTCATAGCCGTGGCTGGCGAAGGTCAGCGGCGCGAGGCAGGCCTCCTTCACCTCGATGCCGAGTTCTTCGCGCAACTCGCGGATCAAGGCGGGTTCGGGCCGTTCGCCGGGCTCCAGCTTGCCGCCGGGAAATTCCCACAGGCCGGCGAGCTGTTTACCCTCCGGGCGCTGCGCGATCAGCACGCGATTGTCGGCATCGATCAGCGCGCAGGCGACGACGAGGGTAAGCTTCATCACGACACCGGCTCGTCGCAGACGGGAACGGGGCCGGTCGGTTGCGCGGGCACGCGGTCCCGGAACGGTTGCGTCGCGACCCGGCCGCCATGCGCTTCGACGATCACCGAGATGTCGCGCAGCACCATGCCCTCGGGAGCTTCGAGCAAGTAGCGGAAATGATCGGCGCCGGTGAAGCCGGCGTTCGGGCGATACACCATGTGAAGTCCTTGAACCGTTCGGCCGACGCAATGCACTGCGGCGCCGGAGCGCGACGTGACGATCCGCACCGGGCCGTTCCTAACACAAAGGCTGCCATGAGCGGGCGCGCGATCGATCCTGACATGCGGTGCCATCGCCGTCGCGCAGTCCGAATCCCAGCGGGCGTGATGGCCGACCTGATCGGCAGTATCCGCGGCGACGATCCGCGCCGCATGTTCGAGCGGCTCGGACGAGGCCATGGGAACGAAACTGACGGACAGCGCTATAATGAGCGGGACCGAAACGCGGGGGTGAGGATGCGTCATGGGCGGCGTCACGAACCGATCCCCGGGCGATCGTGAAAGCCGCCAGGGAATCCCGAGCATGAAGTATTTGTTTTATGTTCACAAGGACATCCCGGCGTGGCGCATGGTTTGCCGCGACGACCTCGGCATCCCGGCCGAAACCACGGCGCAGCAATGGCAGCTCGCGCGGGCGCGCGATGCGGCCGATACCAACCCGGACGTGCGACGCGAGGTCGACGTGCGGGGATACAGTCTGTTCCGTCTGGGAGGTCGCTTCTCCGATATCGAGGCCGAGCGCGCTGGCCTCACGACCGGTAGTCGCCGTTGATGGCGACGTATTCCTTGGTGAGGTCGCAGGTCAGAACGCGGTCGCGGCCCTTGCCCAGCCCGAGTGCGACCTTGATGCGGACGACGTCGTTCTTCATCGCCTTCGAGACTTCCGCCTCATCGTAGGACGGATCGCGCGCGCCGCTCTTGGCGACGCGGATGCCGTTGAAGGAGATCGACAGTCTATCGCGGTCGGCCGGCTCGCCGGCCTTGCCGACCGCCATCACCACGCGGCCCCAGTTGGCGTCCTCGCCGGCGATCGCGGTCTTCACCAGCGGCGAATTGGCGATCGACATGGCGATGCGCCGCGCCGATTTATCAGTGGTCGCGCCCTCGACGGTGATTTCCACCAGCTTGCGCGCGCCTTCGCCGTCGCGCGCCACCTGTTCGGCGAGGTCGGCCAGCACCGCCTGAAACGCTTTCGCGAACGCCTTGAGGCGCGGATCGCTGGCGCGCGAGATTTTCGGCGCGTCCTTGGCCGCGCCGGTGGCGAAAGCGAGCAGCGTGTCGGACGTCGAGGTGTCGCCGTCGATGGTCACGGCGTTGAAGGTGTTGGCGACCCCGGTTTTCAGAAGCGATTGCAGCACCGGGGCCGACAGCGGCGCGTCGGTGAAGACGAAGGACAGCATCGTCGCCATGTCGGGCGCGATCATGCCCGCACCCTTGGCCATGCCGTTGATGGTCACTTTGGCCTTGCCGATTTTCACGGTCGCGGTCGCGACCTTGAAGAAAGTGTCGGTGGTCATGATGGCCTTGGCGGCGTCGTGCCAGCGGTCGGGTCCGGCCTGTTGCGCCAGCGTGCCGAGCACGCCGTCGAATTTCGTCGCGTCGAGCGGTTCGCCGATCACGCCGGTCGAGGCGAGGAAAATCTCGTCGACCGGGCAGCCGACCGCCTTGGCCGCGATCTTCGCGGTCAGCGCGGTGGAGGCGCGGCCGGTCTTGCCGGTGAAGGCGTTGGCGTTGCCGGAATTGACCACCAGCGCGCGGGCTTTTCCGCCCTTCAGCTTGTCGCGGCACCATTCGACCGGCGCGGACGGGCACTTTGAGGTGGTGAACACCCCCGCGACCGTGGTGCCGGGGTCGAGCAGCGCCAGCAGCACGTCGGTACGGCCCTTGTAGCGGATGCCGGCGGCGGCGGTGGCGAGGCGGACGCCGCCGAGCGGCGGCAGGTCGGGAACGTGCGTCGGGGCGAGCGGAGAGACGGCGGTGGACATGCGGCGTGCCTTCAGCGGTTTGTCCCTCTCCCCTTGTGAGCGAGGGTGCTGAGCGGGAAGCTTTGAGACGGGTGAGGGGCAGGCCACCAGCATGGCGGGGCGGTGCCCCTCACCCGACGCAAATTCGCTTCGCTCATTCACGCCACCCTCTCCCACAAGGGGAGAGGGAAGAAAAGAGCCGGATGCGGGCACCGAACACAAAACGGGGCGGGATGATATGCATCCCGCCCCGTCACGATCGAAATGGATCGTCGATTTACTTCTTTGCGGGCGCCGCGTCCTTGGCTGCCGGAGCGGGCGTCGTCGGAGCGGGGACGGCGGGAGCGGCCGGCTTGTCCATGCGTTCGACCTTTGCGGTCTCGCGCAGCTTGGCGACGTATTCCGACTGCGCCTTGCGGGTCACGTACTGCTCGATCTGCGGCTTGACCTGCTCGAAGGTCGGCGGCTTGCGGTTGCGCTTTTCCTCGACCTTGATGATGTGCCAGCCGAACTGGGTCTTCACCGGGTCCGAGATCTTGCCCGGCTCCAGCGAGAAGGCGACCTTGGAGAATTCCGGCACCATCTGCTCCTTGGTGAAGAAGCCGAGATCGCCGCCGTCGGAGGCGCCGGGGTCCTTCGACTTTTCCTTGGCGAGCTTGGCGAAATCCGCACCCTTGTCGAGTTCGGCCTTGATCGCCTTGGCCTCGTCCTCGGTCTGCACCAGGATGTGGCGGGCGTGGACCTCCTGCTCGCCGGAAATCTGCTTGGCGGCGTCGTCATAGACCTTTTTCATCGCCTCGTCGGTCAGCGCCGCCTTGCCCTCCGCCGCCAGCAGGTTGTCCATCAGCAGGCGGTTGCGGGCGAAATCGAGCTTCTTCTTGAAGTCGGCCTGGTCGGCGATCTTCTTGTCCTCGGCGGCCTTGGCGACGATCTTCATGTCGATCAGGAACGCCAGCACGTTCTCCTGCTTGGCCGCCGGGTCCATCTGCGCCAGGCTGGGGGCGAGTTCCTCCTCCGCCAGGTTCACGTCGCTTTGGTGGATTTCAACGCCGTTGACCTTGGCCAGCACCGGGTCCTTGTCGTCGGCGTGGGCGGGAGAGCCGACCAGCAGCGCCAGCGCGAGGCAGCTTGCCGCGGACAGCGCGAGGCCGCGCAGGCTCGAGGTGGTCGGACGCAATGAAGCAGTCATGGAAAATCCTGTTCTCCCGGAGGGGCGGTTGGAGGCGGCGGACACTCGCCTACTCTCGGCACGTTGGCAACGCGAAAACTCTGTCAAAATCATGAAATATCGGACAGCTTTCGCCCCGGCCCGCGCCGTTGACGGCACGTTGACAACCCCTGGGGTGGGTCATATCTGTCCGACACCGGGTCAACGGTGGCCGCATTGTCCGGTGCTTTCTTCGGTAAATTCCCGACGGTCGAACCCTTCCCGCGCGCGACGAGACTTAACGGTCTGGCTCGCGGCCGGGGAAGCGGGTATTTCGAGGCGTCACAACGAGTTGATGAACGCAAGGACGCGGCGGCGCGACGGATTGGCTCCCCGGCGCGACAAGGCGGCCCGACGCATGGTACACGGCGCGTTCGACGACGTCGCATGAATGGATGATCTTCGGCGGCAACGCCGAACCGCATGAACAGGACATTGGTATGATCGGCGCGCTCGCCCGCAAGTTTTTCGGTTCTCCCAACGACCGTCGGGTCAAGGCCTATCAATCGCGTGTCAATGCCATCAATGCGCTGGAGCCGGAAATCGCCGCGCTGAGCGACGAGCAGCTCAAGGCGCGCACCGATGAATTCCGTCAGCAGATCGAAGCCGGCAAGTCGCTGGACGATCTTCTGGTGCCGGCCTTCGCCACGGTGCGCGAGGCGGCCAAACGGGTGCTGGGCCAGCGCCATTTCGACGTGCAGTTGATCGGCGGCATGGTGCTGCACGAGGGCGACATCGCCGAGATGAAGACCGGCGAAGGCAAGACGCTGGTGGCGACGCTTGCGGTCTATCTCAACGCGCTCGCCGGCAAGGGCGTCCACGTCGTCACGGTCAACGATTACCTCGCCAGCCGCGACGCTGGCTGGATGGCGCAAATCTATTCGTTCCTCGGGCTGACCACCGGCGTCATCGTCCACGGCCTCGACGACGAGCAGCGCAAGGCGGCCTATGCCTGCGACATCACCTACGGCACCAACAACGAATACGGCTTCGACTATCTGCGCGATAACATGAAGTACCGGCTGGAGGACATGGTCCAGCGCGAGCACTTCTACGCCATCGTCGACGAAGTCGACTCGATCCTGATCGACGAAGCGCGCACCCCGCTGATCATCTCCGGCCCGCTCGACGACCGCTCCGATTTCTACAACACCATCGACACCTTCATCCCGCATCTCGACAAGACCGACTACGAAGTCGACGAGAAGCAGCGCACCGTGGCGCTGACCGAAGGCGGCATGGAGAAGATCGAAACCTTGCTGCGCGACGCCGGCCAGCTCAAGGGCGAATCGCTGTACGATGTCGAGAACGTCTCCGTCGTGCATCACGTCAATCAGGCGCTGCGCGCGCATACGCTGTTTACCCGCGACAAGGACTACATCGTCCGCAGCGACGAAGTGGTGATCATCGACGAGTTCACCGGGCGCATGATGCCGGGCCGCCGGTATTCGGAAGGCCTGCACCAGGCGCTGGAAGCCAAGGAACACGTCACGGTCCAGCCGGAAAACCAGACGCTGGCCTCGATCACGTTCCAGAACTACTTCCGCATGTACAAGAAGCTGTCGGGCATGACCGGCACGGCGGCGACCGAAGCCGACGAACTGTTCGACATCTACAAGCTCGAGGTGGTCGAGATTCCGACCAACCTGCCGATCGCGCGTCTCGACGAGGACGACGAGGTCTATCGCACCCAGGACGAAAAGTACGGCGCCATCCTCGGCGAAATCGAGCGCGCCAATGCGCGGATGCAGCCGGTGCTGGTCGGTACGGCTTCCATCGAGAAGTCCGAAGTGCTTGCGGATTATCTCAAGAAGCATGGTTTCAAGCAGATCGACTTCGCCGATGCGAAAGCGATGGACAAGCTCTACGCCGCCGCACGCAACGGCAAGCCGGCGAAGCTGTTCGCGGTGCTGAACGCCCGCTTCCACGAGCAGGAAGCCTATATCGTGGCGGAAGCCGGCGTGCCGGGTGCCATCACCATCGCCACCAACATGGCGGGCCGCGGCACCGACATCAAACTCGGCGGTTCGCTCGACATGCGCATCGCCAAGGAACTGGAAGGCGTCGAGGACGAGGCCGAGAAGGCCCGGCGCACCGACGCCGTGAAGGCGGAAATCGAGAAATTCCGCGACATCGTGCTGAAGGCCGAGGAGACCGTCGAGGTCGAGCCGGCCAAGGGCAGCCGCGCCGCCAAGACCATCACCAAGCCGGGCGGGCTCTACATCATCGGCTCCGAGCGCCACGAATCGCGGCGCATCGACAATCAGTTGCGCGGTCGTTCCGGCCGTCAGGGCGACCCGGGCCGCTCGAAATTCTTCCTGTCGCTCGACGATGACCTGATGCGGATCTTCGGGTCCGACCGGCTCGAGTCGATGCTGACGCGGCTTGGCCTCAAGGAAGGCGAAGCCATCATCCATCCATGGATCAACAAGGCGCTGGAAAAGGCGCAGCAGAAGGTCGAGGCGCGCAACTTCGACATCCGCAAGAACCTGCTGAAATACGACGACGTGCAGAACGACCAGCGCAAGGTGATCTTCGACCAGCGCGTCGATCTGATGCAGAACGACAGCGTCGCCGAGACTGTCGCAGACATGCGCCGCGCCTTCGTCGAGGATGTCGTCACCAAGCACATTCCCGAGCACGTCTATGCCGAGCAGTGGGACGTCGCGGGTCTCAAGGAAGATCTGACCCGCGTGCTCGATCTCGACCTGCCGGTCGACGCGTGGGCCAAGGAAGAAGGCATCGCCGACGAGGAAATCCTGTCGCGCGTCGAGCAGCGCGTCGACGAGCACATGGCCGCCAAGGTCGCCCAGTGGGGCCCCGACGTGATGCGCTATGTCGAAAAGACGATTCTGCTACAGACGCTGGATCATCTGTGGCGCGAGCACCTCGTGATGCTCGATCACCTGCGTCAGGTGATCGGTCTGCGCGGTTACGGCCAGCGCGATCCGCTGCAGGAATACAAGTCTGAAGCCTTCAGCCTGTTCGAGACCATGATCGCGCATTTGCGCGAGGCGGTGACCGCGCAACTGATGCGTGTCGAGATCGTGCCGCCGGACGAGCAGCAGCCACTGCCGCCGATGGAGGCGCACAAGCTCAATCCGGATACCGGCGAAGATGAAATGGCGGTCGCCAATGTCTCGCTGGCGCCGGCGATCAATGCCGACAAGGCCAGCCGCGATCCGAACAACCCCGATACCTGGGGCAAGGTCGGCCGCAACGAGGATTGTCCCTGCGGCTCCGGCAAGAAGTTCAAGCACTGCCACGGCCGTTTCGCCTAACGGCATCCTGTAGCGAAAGGGACGCGCCGCGCTGGCGATCGCGCCCTTATCCCGCGCGTCTCAATGCACCGTCGGTTTCGTCGCGCGCGCGTGGTTGACGATGGCGCCGATGATCTGCGGCCACAACGCGATCGGCAGCGCGTGGCCCATGCCGTCGACCATTACCAGCTTCGCGCCGGGGATCGATGCCGCCGTATCCTTGCCGCCTTCGGGGCGCACCAGCGGATCGACATTGCCGTGAATCACGAGCGTCGGCGCCTTCACCGTCCTGAGCCGGTCCTTGCGGCTGCCTGAAGCCAGGATGGCGCGCAACTGGCGCGACACGCCGGCGGGATTGAGACCGCGCTCGAACGTGCGGATGGCGCGCTCGCGATCGAGCGCTTCGTCCTGCGGGAAGCTGCCGACGCGCAGCAGCTTCCAGGTCTGCTCGAAGCGCTTGATGAACGCCTCGCGTTCGCTCACCGGCGGCGCCAGCAACAGCGCGGCCGCTTCGCGCGTCGGGCCGGGCACCTTCGGATTGCCGGTCGTCGACATGATCGAGGTCAGCGTGCGCACGCGCTCCGGGAAGACGATGGCGAGTTCCTGCGCGATCATGCCGCCCATCGACGCGCCGACGATGTGCGCCGAGCGGATGTTGAGCGCGTCGAGCAGGCCGACCACGTCGGTCGCCATGTCGCGCAGCTTGTAAGGCGCGGCCACGGGAATTTTCAGCAACCGCAGTTTGAGAAACTCGAGCGCGCCGATCTTTCCGCCGCCCTTCATCTTGCTCGACTTGCCGATGTCGCGATTGTCGAAGCGGATGACGCGAAAACCTTGCGCCGCGAGCTGGCGGCAGAAATCGTCGTCCCAGTGAATCATCTGGGCGCCCAGTCCCATGATCAGCACCAGCGGTTCGGCATCCGGCGCGCCGAATATCTCGTAGCAAAGCTCGATGCCATTGGCGCGCAGCATTTGCGGCGGTTGATGCGGGATCGGATTCACGTCGTTGGCTCCTTGGATCGTCGGAAACGAATTTTCGGTAGGTGATTTTAGGACGCGCGAATGAAGCGAGACAGGTATCGGGAACGGGTCGAGAAATATTGACCACACTGTCACAACAGTATGGAATGACAGAAAAAGAAAAGCGAGGCTGGCCTTCCTCGGAAGGGCGGCCCGGAGGATGATCAGGAGGGACTTCGGTGGCGAACAAAAGCAACGATCCGGTCGAGATCTGGCACACCATGCTTGGCGAAATGGAGAAAGGCTTCAACTCCTTCGCCACGCAGACCATGGCCTCGCCTGAATTCAGCAGGGTGATGAACCAGGCCGGTGGCGCGGCCGCTGGTGCGCAAAAGCAGTTCGGCGACCTGATGGAGAAGTACCTCGTCGGCATGAACCTGCCGAGCCGGGCGCAACTGGTCAGCATGGCTGAACGGCTGCAGGCCATCGAGGCGCAACTCAGCGAAATCAGGACTCTGCTGTATCGAATGCAGGATCAGTCCGGCGGTGGCGGCGCAGGGTTCGCCGGCACGCCGAAACCGCCGCGAACGCGGCGGCCACCGTCCGCTGCGGGAGGCTCCAAATGAACGCGGTCACAGGTTCGGCGCTGGATTTCACGTCGGTTTCGGAGCGCATCCAGACCGAGGTCCAGCGTGCGATTCAGCGCAGCATCAAGGGCGTCGAATACATCGCCTCGTCCGGGCCGACGCCGGGCGCGACGCCCAAGGACATCATCCTCTCGCGCGGAACGATGCAGCTCTATCACTACCGGCCGATGGCGGACGAACTCTACCGTATCCCGGTGTTGATCGTGATGGCGACTACCAATCGCGGTTATATTCTCGACCTCGCGCCGGGACAGAGCCTGATCGAGTTTCTGCTCAAGCGCGGTTACGACGTCTACATGCTCGACTGGACCGCGCCGAAGCCGGAGGAGAAAAACCTGCGGCTCGACGACTACGTGCTCGGCTTCATCCCGGAATGCATCCGCACGGTGCAGAACGACTCCGGCGAAACCGACGTCAACATCATCGGTTATTGCGCCGGCGGGATGTTGTCGTCGCTGTATGCGTCGCTGCATACCGAGGGGCCGTTGAAGAATCTGGTGTGCTTCACCACGCCGATCGACTTCACGCAGATGAAAATGTTCCAGAATTTTTCGGACCGTCGTTACTTCGACGTCGATCGCCTGGTGGACAGCGTCGGGAACGTGCCGGCCGAGATGATCATGACGTCGTTCGACATGCTGCGTCCGGCGGCGCGGACGATGGGGCAGATCCAGTTGTGGGAGAACATCTGGAACGACGAGTTCGTCAAATCCTATCGGATGATGGACAAGTGGGGCGCGGACACCCTGCCGCTGGCGGGAGAATACTTCCGCCAGATGACCAAGGATCTGATGTGGGACAACAAGATCTTCAACAACACGATGACCCTCGGCGGGCGCAAGGCCGATCTCGCCAACATCAAGGTGCCGATTCTTCACGTCGTCGCCGAGCACGATCATATCGTGCCCTACGAGGCGGCGCGGCACTTGATCGAGAGGGTCGGATCGACCGACAAGGAAGAGGTCATGCTCAAGGGTGGCCACGTCAGCCTTGTGGCCGGCGCCAATGCGGTCAAGCGGATGTGGCCGAAACTCGATTCATGGTTAGGTGAGAGATCAGTATGAGCAGTTCCGAACTTCGTTCTTATCCGCGTCAGGTGGTCACCGAGGCCGGGCCGATCGTGTTCCGCCTGATGGGAGCGGCCGACGAGGCAGCCGTGCTGGAGTTCGCCCGCGCGCTGCCGGTGCACGATCTGCTGTTCCTGCCGCGCAACATCAGCGAGCCAAAGGTTCTGACCGCCTGGGTCCGGGAGATCGAGCGCGGCACCATCACCAGCCTGCTGGCCTGGAAGGGCGACAAGGTGGTGGGCTGCGGCACCATCGTCCGCGACGTGCATTCTTGGTCGCCCCATGTCGGCGGCATCCGCATGGTGATCTCGACCGATGTGCGCGGTGCCGGGGTTGGGCGTGCGTTGACGCAGGAAACCTTCGCGCTGGCGCTCTCGATGGGCCTCGAGAAACTGACGGCGCAGATGACGGTGGACCAGACCGGGGCCATCGCCATCTTCGAAGGGCTCGGCTTCAAGGCCGAGGCGCTGTTGCGCGACCACGTCCGCGATCGCGACGGCCGCACCCACGACATCGTCGTGCTCGGCCACAACGTCGCGCAGGTGCGCGCGAAGCTGGAAGCCTACGGCGTGCCGGCGGCGGTTCAGAACTGAGCCGCGGGAACACCGGCGACCTCGTGTGGTGGTTCAGAAGTTCGCTTCATTGTACCAGCCATGTCCTCCAGGCGGGCTTCTGAACCTGAACCACGCTCGAATCATAAGTTGGCTGGTGTCTTTTCGAATCCGGGGTTCGCTATGGAGGGCGCTGCAAAATGAGGCGGACTTCGGTTCGGGACACTGGCTTGGAGCCATTTCCATTCCGATAGAATCCGAATGGGGCCCAGACTCCTGTTTTGACGCGTCTTCTTGACTCGAATCGGTATCCGCTTCGCTCGAAAACGCTATGGACCACCTGCCCGTAGGGCGCGACCGCGTCGTGGTGTCTGGCTTGTTGCGACAGGCCGCCGATTGCCGCGGTCAGAATGCGGTCCCGGCGCGCGGACGGCGCTCGGCCGCCTCTGTCTCGCGCGGCAGCGGGCCGATGCGCAGCATAGTGATGCGGTTGCGCTCGCGCCGCAGCACGCGGAAGCGGAAGCCGTGAAAGGTGAAGCCCTGGCCGCGCTCCGGAATCGAGCGTGCTTCGTGAATCACGAGGCCCGCGACGGTGGTGGCTTCCTCGTCCGGCAAATGCCAGTCCATGGCTCGGTTGAGATCGCGGATCGGCACCGAGCCGTCCACCACCACCGAACCGTCCGGCTGCACCCGAACGCCGGCCACCGCCTCGTCGTGCTCGTCGGAAATATCGCCGACGATTTCTTCAAGAATGTCCTCAAGCGTCACCATGCCTTCGACTTCGCCGTATTCGTCCACCACCAGCGCGAAGTGCGTCTTGCGGCGACGGAAGGCCTTGAGCTGTTCCGACACCGGCCGCATCTCCGGCACGAACCACGGCGGCAGCGCGATCGCGCTGGCGTCGATCTTCGACATATCGCCGTCGGAGGTGCGGATCGCACGCAAAAGATCCTTGGCGTGCAGCACGCCGATGATGTTTTCCGGCTTGTCGCGCCAGAGCGGGATTCGGGTGTATTCGCTGGCGAGCACCTCGCGCACCAGGTCTTCCGGCGGCAGGTCGGCGTTGACCATCACCATCGCGGTGCGGTGGACCATGACGTCGGCCACGGTGAGGTCGCCGAAGCGAAAGACGTTCTGAAGGTACTCCGCTTCGCCGCTTTCGATGCCGCCGTGCTCGGCGGATTCGCCGACCAGTCCCTCGAGCTCCGCGCCGGTCAGCACCTCGTGATGCGAGACTTCCTTGACGCTGAGCGCGCTCAGGATAGCGCGCGCGGCGTTGTTGAGCAGCCAGTTGAGCGGATAGAACACGATGTAGGAGACGTAGAGCGGATAGACGATCCACTGCGACACCGGTTCGGGCTTGCGGATCGCCAGCGTCTTCGGCACCTGCTCACCGATCACGATGTGCAGTGACGAAAAGATCAGGAAGCCGGCGAGGAACGAGGTGAAGTGCAGCGCCGATTCCGACAGGCCGAGCGGCAGCAACAGCGGCGCCAGCAGCGCCGCGACGGTCGGCTCGCCGACCCAGCCGAGGCCCAGCGACGCCATGGTGATGCCGAGCTGACAGCAGGCGAGATAGGCTTCGATGTTGCCCATGACATCGCGCAGCAGGCGGGCGCCGAAGCGGTTCTGCTCCACCATGGTCTTGACGCGATAGCCGCGGCTCTTGACCAGCGCGAATTCCGCCGCAACGTAAAAGGCGTTGGCGGCGAGCAGCAGCGCGGCGATCAAAACGTTCAGGATGACCGAATTCATGATGTCTCCGCCGCGCCGCCGCCGTTACGCGCGCGCGTCCTGAAGCTTGCGCGCGAGGAAATCGCGCACCAGCGCCGGCTCGACGTCATTGCTGATCACCGCTTGTCCTATGGCGCGCAGCAGGATGAAGGTGAGGCGGCCGCGCTTCACCTTCTTGTCCTGCGCCATCAATGCCATCAGCGCGTCGGCGTCGGCGAGGCCTTCCTGCGCGAATCCGGCAATGTCCTGCAAGCGCGTCGGCAGGCCGACGTCGACGAGGTGATGTTGAATGCGCGCGGCGTCGTCCTGCGCGATCATGCCGAGTTGCGCTGAGAGTTGCGCCGCCAGCACCATGCCGACGGAAACGCCTTCGCCGTGAAACAGCCGGTCGGAAAATCCGGTGGCGGCTTCCAGCGCGTGGCCGAAGGTGTGGCCGAGATTGAGCAATGCGCGTTCGCCGTTCTCGCGCTCGTCGCGGGCGACGATGGCGGCCTTGGCGCGGCACGAGGTGGCGATGGCGTGTTCGCGCGCTGTGCCGCCGGCGAAAATTTCGGCGTGATGCGCTTCCAGCCAGGCGAAGAACGCGGCATCGCCGAGCAGGCCGTACTTCGCCACTTCCGCGTAGCCGGCGCGAAACTGGCGCGGCGACAGTGTGTCGAGGATCGCGGTGTCGGCGATCACCAGCACCGGCTGATGAAAGGCGCCGATCAGGTTCTTGCCCTGCGGCGAGTTGATGCCGGTCTTGCCGCCGACGGAGGAATCGACCTGTGCCAGGAGGGAGGTCGGCACCTGCACGAAATCGACGCCGCGTCGCACCGCCGCCGCCGCGAAGCCCGCGAGATCGCCGACCACGCCGCCGCCGAGCGCGATCACCAGATCGTTGCGTTCGATCTTCGCGGCGATCAGTCCCTCGCAGACGTGCTGAAAGCCGGCATAGGTCTTCGAGCCTTCGCCTTCGTCGATGACGATACGCGAACTCGCGATGCCGGCCTGCGCCAGCGAGGCCTCGGTCTGCGCCAGCCAGTGCTTCGCCACGGTGCGGTCGGTGACGATGGCGGTGCGCGCGCCGGGGCGCAGCGCAGCGATACGCGTGCCCAGCGTGCCGAGTTGGTCGCGGCCGATCGCGATGTCATAGGCGCGGTCGCCCAGCGCGACCTCGACCACGGTCGGGCCAGTGTTGGTGAGCGGCACGGTCATTGAATTCGATCCTGATGCGAGGGGTGGCCGGCGGCATCGGTGTCGCACAGTCGGCCGTGAAGCGCCGCGAGGCATTCGTCGACGATCTTCTCGTGCGGGACTTCGCGCGAAGCGATGGTGATGTCGGCCAGTCGATAGTTCGGGCCGCGTTCGGCGATCAGGCGCGCGATGGTGGCGGCCGGATCGGCGGTTTGCAGCAGCGGCCGGTCGGAGCGTCGCTTCACCCGCCGCAGAATGGTGTCGGCATCGGCGTTGAGCCAGATCGATACCGCCCGATCGTGAATCCGTTGCCGGGTTTCCTCGCGCTGGAACGCGCCGCCGCCGGTGGCCAGCACGCTGGCGCCGCCGTTCAGCAGCCGGGCGATGACGCGCGCCTCGCCGTCACGGAAGTACGGCTCGCCATGGGTGGCGAAGATTTCCGGAATGGTCATGCCGGCGTGCGCGGCTTCGATCTCGTTGTCGGCGTCGCGGAACGGCAGGTGCAGCCGCGCCGCCAGCCGTCGGCCGATGGTGGACTTGCCCGCGCCCATCATGCCGACGAGGACGATGGCGCGCGCGCCGAGGGCCGCAACGATGGCGCTTTCCTCGGTGCCGCGATGGCTGGGCTGCAGGACGGTGTCTGTCATCTCGGGTCCGGAACGAACATGGCCTCTCTATACTACCCCCGCCGCTCGGCTTGCCAGAGGCTGTTGCCACGCACGGCGCAAGATGTAGTAGTCATTCGAGGATTCGGCCGCGCGGGTTCCGCGCCCCGTCTGTCGTTCGAGAGACTTTCATGCCCAGCCTGCTGCGATTTCTGGCCGTCGTCGCGATCATTGCCGGGCTGGTCTATGGCGCGATCTTCGCGCTGGCCAATTTCGTCAATCCCTCGCCGCGTGAGATGACGGTGACGATCCATTCCGACAAGTTTCTCAAGGATTGAGCGGTTAACCGGCTCGTACCGAACTTGCGTTAGGACTGGGCCATGAGCCGAAACGCTACCACCGACTCCCGCCTGATCGATCTGTTCCTCGACATGCTCGCGGCCGAGCAGGGCGCGGGCGAGAACACGCTGTCGGCCTATCGCCGCGACCTCGAGGACCTCGCCGCGTTTCTCAAGCGCGCCGGTCATGGCTTCACCGATGCGACGACCCAGCAACTGCGCAACTACCTCGCCGATCTCGATGCGCGCGGCTTCAAGTCCTCCAGCGTGGCGCGCCGGCTGTCGTCGACGCGACATCTGTTTCGCTTCCTGCTCAACGAGCGGATTCGCGCTGACGATCCGGCGGCGATTCTGTCCGGTCCGAAGCGCGGGCGGCCGCTGCCGAAGGTGCTGTCGATCGCCGATGTCGATCGGCTGCTGTCGCGGGCGCGGGAATCGATGCAAGCCTCAGGGCAGTCCGACGCGCAAAAAGTGCGCGCGGCGCGGCTGCATTGCCTGCTGGAAGTGCTTTACGCCACCGGCCTGCGCGTCTCCGAACTGGTGTCGCTGCCGCTCTCGGCGGCGCGGCGCGATGCGCGGATGATCGTGGTGCGCGGCAAGGGCGACAAGGAGCGGCTGGTGCCGCTGAACGAGGCGGCGCGGCAGGCGATGGCGGACTATCTCGCCGCGATCGCTTCGGTGCAGGAGGCGAAAGGCGAGCAGAAGCCGGCCGCGAAAGCGTCAAAGCCGTCGAAATGGCTGTTTCCGTCGTTCGGCGAGAGCGGCCATCTGACGCGGCAGCACTTCGCCCGCGACCTGAAAGACCTCGCGGTCGCGGCCGGGCTGCCGGCGCGGGTCATCAGCCCGCATGTGGTCCGCCATGCCTTCGCCAGCCACCTGCTGCACAACGGCGCGGATCTTCGCACCGTCCAGACCCTGCTGGGGCACACCGACATTTCGACCACGCAGATCTATACCCACGTCGTCGAGGAGCGGCTGAAAAGCCTGGTCCGCGACCTGCATCCACTGGCGGAAGGGTAGCCGGATCACCACCTTGCACAGGGCCGGCTTGAGGGGCGACGACGTGCCTTACTCTTTTCGAACCGGTGAATAAAAAATCAACGCGTTGATTCGAATAGGTTTTTTCTGTCCACGCCATGCGCGTGCGCTTGACTTGGCAGGCCATTTGACTTGAAAAGCCTGCGTGGCTGTTTCCGGGGGCCTCCAGCGGCCTCCCTTTCGTCCCCCCGATGTGAATGATCGATCCGCATGCGCAGTTATCTCGACTTCGAAAAGCCCGTCGCCGAACTCGACGCCAAGATCGATGAGTTGCGGGCGCTGGCCGCCAGCGGCAGCGATATCGCCGACGAGATCGCGCGGGTCGAGGGCCGGGCCGGGCAGGCGCTGGGCGAACTCTACGGCGCGCTGACGCCGTGGCAGAAGGCACAGGTGGCGCGGCATCCGCAGCGGCCGCATTGCATGGACTACGTCAACGCGCTGATCACCGAATTCACGCCGCTCGCCGGCGACCGCAAGTTCGGTGAAGACGAGGCGCTGGTCGGCGGCTTCGGCCGTTTCCAGGGCGAAGCCGTCTGTATTCTCGGTCAGGAGAAGGGTGCCACCACCGAAAGCCGGCTCAAGCACAATTTCGGCATGGCGCGGCCCGAGGGCTATCGCAAGGCGGTGCGGCTGATGGAAATGGCCGGCCGCTTCGGCCTGCCGGTGCTGTCTCTGGTCGATACCGCGGGCGCCTATCCCGGCATCGGTGCCGAGGAACGCGGCCAGGCCGAGGCTATCGCCCGCTCCACCGAAGCCTGCCTGTCACTCAAGGTGCCCAATGTCGCCGTCATCATCGGCGAGGGCGGGTCCGGTGGCGCCATTGCCATCGCCACCGCCAACAAGGTCCTGATGCTGGAACACGCCATCTACAGCGTGATCTCGCCGGAAGCGGCATCGTCGATCCTGTGGCGCGATTCCAGCAAGGCGCAGGAAGCCGCCACCAACATGAAGATCACGGCGCAGGATCTGATGCGGTTCGGCATCATCGACAGCGTCATCAAGGAGCCGGTCGGCGGCGCGCACCGCGATCCGCAGGCGATGATCGCCGCGACCGGCGACGCCATCGCGCAGGCGATGAACGATCTGCGCAGTCTCGACGGCGACGCGCTGAAGCGTCAGCGGCGGCAGAAATTCCTCGATATCGGCCGCAAGCTCGGCTGATCCGGGGGGATCGATCCGGCCCTAATTCGGCCGCGACTGTGGCGTTTAAGCTCTGTTCACCACGGCCGCAGGCAACCGTGCGCCGGCATGCCGCGCAGGTTGCCGGCAGGTGACCTTTAACGCTAATATTTTATTCAATGGCTGGGGGCCTGACGTGTCGATTGTGGGGGGCGGATTTGCCCATCCGTTGCGGAGCTTGGCTGTGAATTTTGGGTTGCGGAGCCGCGTGCTTGCCACGGCGATGGTGCTTGGTGCCGGCGCGCTTCTGGCCGGCTGCAACAGCGACGGCGTGTCGCTCGCCAACAACGCCAAGGCCAACAAGCCGGTCCCGCCGAGGCTCGTTGCAGAAATCCAGAAAAAGGACATGGATCTGCAATCGCCGATCCTGGTCCGCCTGTTCAAGCAGGAAGCCGAACTCGAGGTCTGGAAGCAGACGCGTTCCGGCGACTTCGCGCTGCTGGAAACCTATCCGATCTGCCGCTGGTCGGGCGATCTCGGCCCGAAGATGCGCGAGGGCGACCGTCAGGCGCCGGAAGGATTCTATTCGATCACGCCGGCGCAGATGAACCCGCAGTCGGCCTATTATCTGTCGTTCAACATGGGCTATCCCAACGCCTTCGATAAGGCGCTCGGCCGCACCGGCTCGCAACTGATGGTGCATGGCGACTGCTCGTCGCGCGGTTGCTACGCCATGACCGACGAACAGATTTCCGACATCTACGCGCTCGGCCGCGAGTCGTTCTTCGGCGGCCAGCGCGCGTTTCAGGTGCAGGCCTATCCGTTCCGGATGACGCCGGTGAATATGGCCAAGCACCGCAACAATCCGAACATGCCGTTCTGGAAGATGATCAAGGTCGGCTACGATCACTTCGAGGTCACGCATCGCGAACCGAAGGTCGACTTCTGCGAGAAGAAGTACGTATTCGATGCCGTGCCGCTGCCGGGATCGAGCCAGCCGCCGGTCTTCAACGCCGCGGGCGCCTGCCCCGCCTACACCGTCGACGCGGCGGTGGCCGACGCGGTGAAGGCGAAGGAGCGCGCCGACGACGCCAAGGTCGCCGAACTGGTCGCCAAGGGCACCCCGGTGGCGCGCCTGAACACCGGGATCGACGGCGGCATGAACAAGGTGTTCGCCGCGCACGTTCCGGGCGGTGCGACCGGCCTGTCCGATCCGGCTTCGCCCAGCGTCTCGCTGGCGTCCGCCAAGTTGCCGGGCACTATTCCCTCGCACGTCAATCCGCCGCGCGCGATGGAGCCTGAAACGCCGCCCGTCGTCGCGGAAACGTCCACGCCGGCACCTTCTCCCCGGATGGCGATCGCCGCGCCGGAGCAGGCGTCCTCGTCATCGTCCTCGTCGGGCAATTTCTTCTCCTCGCTGGCGCGCAAGGTCGGCCTCGGCGGCCCGGACAACACCGCCTCGACCGCCACCGCATCGACCACGCCGGCCGCGCGTCCGCCGCAGCCGGTGGCGGGGCCCAGATCGGAAACCGCGAAACGGCACAATCCGCACGCCGCCCGCACGGCGAACCGCGCGCCGGCGCCGAAGGCGAAGCCGGCGGCGAACAGCCGCGACGTTCGCAAGCGGCAGGCCGATGCGGCGCCGACCGCGCCGTCGAACGGATTTGACAGCCGCTTCTCGGCGATGCGCTAGAAGAGTCGATGCGATGGCGTCATCCTGAGGTGCTCCGCGCGCAGCGTGGCGCCTCGAAGGATCGCCGTCGCCCTTCGAGGCGCGCTGTCGCTCACACCTCGGGGGTGACGGCTCTGACCCGGTCGTTTTGTCGGATCGGGGTTCAGTTCACGTCCGACGGCGCGTGAACCTTCAACGCCAGCGCGTGAACGCCGCCGGCGAGTTCCTCCGATAGCGTCTGATGGATCATGCGGTGGCGCTCGATGCGGCTCTTCCCATCGAAGGCCGGCGACACGATATGGACGCGGAAATGGGTTTCGCCGCCCGGACGATGCCCGGCATGGCCGGCGTGCAGGTGCGATTCATCGACGACATCGAGGCCGGTGGGTGCGAAGGCTTGCGTGAGTTTCGCGGCGATCTGATCCTGGACGCGCATGGATCGACAATCCGGTGTTGGTTGCTCGTGGCGGGGGCATAGCCCCGATGATGCGCGCGGGTCAATCGCTGTGCGTATGGCGATCGCGATCACTTTGTTTTCATTCATTGCGAGGACGATGCCACTTATCGACGCACCTGTCAGGACTCGTGCGATGTCAAGACTTGAAGCCTGAGCGGTTGCGGTTCAAAAGGCCATCATGCCCATCGATTCATCCAAGTTCTTCGACAGCATTCGCATCAAGCCGACCAAGGCGGCGGGGGCGAAGCGTCAGGTGCGCGAGGAAGCCGTCTCCTGCGAGTGGCCCGGCTGCGAGAGCCGCGGTTCGCATCGCGCGCCGAAGGGACGCGGAAAGGAGAAGGAGTACTTCCACTTCTGTCTCAATCACGTGCGCGAATACAATCAGTCGTACAATTTCTTTCAGGGCATGAATGCGGATGCCGTGGCGCGCTATCAGAAGGATGCGCTGACCGGCCATCGCCCGACCTGGAAGATGGGCGCCAACGGCGCCAAGGGCAAAGGCAAGAGCGGCGAGGTCGATCTCGATAGCGCGGCCGATCCGTTCCACGTCTTCAGCGAACTCAACGGCCGTGGCAAGTGGCGGCCCGGTCCCGGTGGCGCGTCCTCGGAGCCGAAGCCGGAGACGCGCAAGGTTTTCAACGCCGAACGCAAGGCGTTGCAGGTCATGGGGCTTGGGGTCGAGGCCACGCTCGAGGACGTCAAGGCCAAGTACAAGGCACTGGTCAAGCAGCACCATCCCGACGCCAACGGCGGCGACCGCTCGACGGAAGACCGCCTGATCGAAATCATCAAGGCGTACAATTACCTCAAGACGGTGGTGCGGAGCTGAGGCTGCCGCTTTGAGGTGGAGGCGGCCTCTCTCCGACGTCATTGCGAGGAGCGTGAGCTCCGAAGCAATCCAGTCCTTGCTTTGCGGCTTTCTGCGTGGCTTCGCTGCGCTCGCAATGACGGAAGGGTGGCTTCAGGCCGCCTGCGCCTCGCGCATCTGTTCCGCCATCACCGAGGAAATCAGGTTGCCGAACTCGACGAAGTGATGGGCGCGGGGCGAACTGCGCCGCCACGCCAGGCCGATGACGCGATTGGGTTGCGGATCGGCGAAGCGCATCAGGTGAATGTCACTGCGGCGGCACTCCAGCTTGATGCTCATTTCCGGCAGCAGCGTCATTCCCAGACCGTTCGACACCATCTGTACGATGGTCGAAAGATTCGATGCGCCGAAGGTGTCGATGTTGTCGGCACGGCGCAGGTTGCAGAACGCCAGCGCCTGATCGCGCAGGCAATGGCCTTCCTCGAGCAGCAGCAGGCGATCCTGCTCCAGTAATTCCGGCGTGGCGTGGATACGGTGCGTGAGTTGTCGCGAACTCGGCATCGCCAGCAGGAAACGATCGTCGAACAGCGCGCGCGTCTCGATCTCGGCCGCCTCCACCGGTAGCGCGAGCAACAGGAGGTCGAGGCCGCCGTCGGTCAGTTCGCGGACCAGGTGCTGGGTTTGCGTTTCGCGCAAATGCAGATCGAGATCGGGATGGCGGTCACGGATCACCGGCAGCAGCACCGGCAGCACATAGGGTGCGATCGACGGAATGACGCCGAGCCGCAGCGGACCGGACAGCGTGTCGCCCTGCGCGCGGGCGACATCGATTATGTCGCGGGCGTCGGCCAGGACGCGCGCCGCGCGGTCCGCGATATCGTGTCCGGCCTTGGTGAGCATCACCCGGCCGCGGCTGCGCTCGATCAGCTTGACGCCGAGGGTCTTCTCCAACTCCTGAATCTGCATCGACAGCGCCGGTTGGGTCACCGCGCAGCGTTCGGCGGCACGGCCGAAATGGCGGGTGCGCGCTACGGCGTCGAAATAACGCAATTGTTTCAAGGACAGCATGGTCTGGCCCAAGGCTATTGATCAGTTTTTCTTATCAAGAACTATTCTTATTACGATTAGACCTGATGGGGAATGGGACTTAAGGTGCATCCGATGGCGACCTCTTTTCGAAGGCCGCCGCTGGTGACGGAACGGACACGGCATTGACCAAGATCACGGCGGGAGCCACCCCGGAAGCCACCCTCGGAATGCGGAATGTCATTCGTCGCGACCTGATCTGCGGCCTGGGATGCGCGGCAGGCGGGGCAACCTGACCCTTCTCGCCGGGATGGCCCGGCGCGCGCCGAAGTTGGCCCGCAGCAACGACCGCCGATGTGTCCGGCGACACCATTCCGACCGGATATACGTTTTATATCGCTCGATCAGAACAACCATCCAACGCAACTGGAGAACACCATGGACGCAAAGACTGACGACAAGGGCGCCGGCAAATGCCCGTTCACCGGAGGCTCGCATGGACGCTCCAACCGCGACTGGTGGCCGGAGCATCTCGACGTTCAGGTGCTGCACCGGAATTCGACGCTGTCGGACCCGATGGGCGAGGACTTCGACTACGTCGCCGAGTTCAAGACGCTCGACCTCAACGCGGTGATGAATGACCTCAAGGCGTTGATGACCGACTCGCAGGAGTGGTGGCCGGCGGACTTCGGTCACTATGGCGGCCTGATGGTGCGCATGGCGTGGCACAGCGCCGGCACTTACCGCATCACCGACGGGCGTGGTGGCGCCGGCGCCGGCCAGCAGCGCTTCGCGCCGCTCAATTCGTGGCCGGACAACGTCAACCTCGACAAGGCGCGGCGCCTGCTGTGGCCGGTCAAGCAGAAGTACGGCCGCAAGCTGTCGTGGGCCGACCTGATGGTTCTCGCCGGCAACGCCGCGCTGGAATCGATGGGCTTCAAGACCTTCGGTTTCGCCGGTGGCCGCGCCGACGTGTGGGAGCCGGAAGAACTGTACTGGGGACCGGAAGGCACCTGGCTCGGCGACGAACGCTACAGCGGCGAGCGCCAGCTCAGCGAACCGCTCGGCGCGGTGCAGATGGGCCTGATCTACGTCAATCCGGAAGGACCGAACGGCAATCCCGACCCGGTCGCGGCCGCCAAGGACATCCGTGAGACGTTCTACCGCATGGCGATGAACGACGAGGAAACCGTGGCGCTGATCGCCGGCGGCCACACCTTCGGCAAGACTCACGGCGCGGGCGATCCGTCGCTGGTCGGGCCGGAGCCGGAAGCGGCGGATATCGAGGCTCAGGGTCTCGGCTGGAAGAGCACGCACGGCACCGGCCTCGGCGCCGACGCCATCGGCGGCGGCCCGGAAGTGATCTGGACGCAGGAGCCGACGCGCTGGAGCAACCTGTTCTTCAAGAACCTGTTCGAGCATGAATGGGAGCTGGAGAAGAGCCCGGCCGGCGCCAAGCAGTGGCGCGCCAAGAACGCCGAAGCGACCACGCCGGACGCGTTCGACAAGACGAAGAAGCATGTGCCGACCATGCTCACCACCGACCTGTCGCTGCGCTTCGATCCGATCTACGAGAAGATTTCCCGTCGCTTCTACGAGAACCCGGACCAGTTCGCCGATGCCTTCGCGCGCGCCTGGTTCAAGCTCACGCACCGCGACATGGGACCGCGCGCCCGCTACGCCGGGGCGCTGGTGCCGAAGGAAGTGCTGATCTGGCAGGACCCGATTCCGGCCGTCGATCACAAGCTGATCGACGACAAGGACGCCGTCGATCTCAAGGCGAAGATTCTCGCCGCGGGTCTGTCGGTGCCCGAACTGGTGTCCGCCGCCTGGGCCTCGGCCTCGACCTTCCGCAACTCCGACAAGCGCGGCGGCGCCAACGGCGCGCGCATTCGCCTCGCGCCGCAGAAGGACTGGGAGGTGAACGAGCCGGCGCAACTCGCCAAGGTACTCGGCAAGCTCGAAGCCATCCAGAAGGACTTCAACGGTGCGGCTGGCGGCGGCAAGAAGGTCTCGCTCGCCGACCTGATCGTGCTGGCCGGCAATGCCGGCGTCGAGAAGGCGGCGAAGGACGCCGGCGTCGACGTCAAGGTGCCGTTCTCGGCGGGCCGCATGGACGCGTCGCAGGATCAGACCGATGTCGACTCTTTCGCGCCGCTCGAGCCGCGTCAGGATGCCTTCCGCAACTACACCAACGCCAAGAAGCTTCAGTTCATGAATCCGGAAGAAGCGATGGTGGACCGGGCGCAGTTGCTGAACCTGACGGGCCCGGAGCTGACGGTGCTGATCGGCGGATTGCGGGTGCTCGGCGCCAATGCCGCGGGCTCCAAGCACGGCGTCTTCACTGCCAGGCCCGGCACGCTGAGCAACGACTTCTTCGTCAACCTGCTCACCATGGATACGGTGTGGTCGCCGAAGGGCGACAACCTCTACGAAGGCCGCGACCGCAAGACCAATGCGGTGAAGTGGACGGCGACGCGCGTCGATCTGATCTTCGGCTCGCATTCGCAGCTTCGCGCTTTTGCCGAGGTCTATGGCTGCGCCGATTCCAAGGAGAAGTTCGTCAAGGATTTCGTCGCGGCCTGGACCAAGGTGATGAACGCCGACCGGTTCGCACCGGCCGCCTGATCGGCACCTGATTTCTTCGTCAAAGAGCCGCGGCGGGTCCTCGCCGCGGCTCGTTTGTCGTCAGGAGCATAAAATTGCAGCGCAGAGCAGCCTTCCAAAAACGGCGGCCAAGGCTTATCTTGATGAAAATACAGTGGAACCTTGATGGTGCGGCGGGCTTCTGCCGGTCGCGACACTCTGCTAGGTTCCGGATCATACCCAACCGCAGCCAATGCCACCATCATCTGGTTTCGGGAGTGCCCGCAACCACGGAGGACCGATGACCGCCGCCACCAGCAAAGCGCAACAATCCGGGCCCGCGCCCACCGGCATCCCCGATATGAAGGTCTCGGTCCGGCAGGTGTTCGGTATCGACAGCGATCTTGAAGTGCCGGCCTTCTCCGAGACCGACCCGCATGTGCCGGATGTCGATCCCGACTATCGCTTCGATCGTCCGACCACGATGGCCATCCTCGCCGGCTTCGCCCACAACCGCCGCGTCATGGTCACAGGCTTCCACGGCACCGGCAAATCGACCCACATCGAGCAGGTGGCGGCGCGGCTGAACTGGCCCTGCGTCCGCGTCAATCTCGACAGCCACATCAGCCGTATCGACCTCGTCGGCAAGGACTCCATCGTCATCAAGGACGGCAAGCAGGTCACCGAATTTCGCGACGGCATTCTGCCGTGGGCGCTTCAGCACAACGTGGCGCTGGTGTTCGACGAATACGACGCCGGCCGTCCCGACGTGATGTTCGTGATCCAGCGCGTGCTGGAAGTCTCCGGCCGCCTGACGCTGCTCGACCAGAACAAGGTGATCCGGCCGCATCCCTCGTTCCGGCTGTTCGCCACCGCCAACACCGTCGGCCTCGGCGACACCTCGGGCCTCTATCACGGCACGCAGCAGATCAACCAGGGCCAGATGGACCGCTGGTCGATCGTCACCACGCTGAACTATCTGCCGCACGACAACGAGGTGGAGATCGTGCTGGCCAAGGCCAAGCATTACCGCACGGCGGAAGGCCGTGATACCGTCAACAAGATGGTGCGGCTCGCGGACCTGACCCGCAACGCCTTCGCCAACGGCGATCTCTCCACGGTGATGAGCCCGCGCACGGTGATCACCTGGGCCGAGAATGCCGAGATTTTCGGTGACCTCGCATTCGCGTTCCGCGTCACCTTCCTCAACAAGTGCGACGAACTGGAGCGTCCGCTGGTGGCCGAGTTCTACCAGCGCTGCTTCAACGTCGAACTGGCGGAGTCGGCGCTCAACGTGGCGCTGAGCTGAGATGTAGTCGTTCTTCCCTCTCCCCTTGTGGGAGAGGGAGCCTTCGCGAAGCGAAGGTGGGTGAGGGGTGATCCCGTCGTATCCATAGCCCCCCTCATCCGGCACGGACGTCGTCCGCGCCACCTTCTCCCACGAGGGGAGGAGGAAAAAAGGTTGAGACCGCGATGAGCACACCGCCGAGCAACAAATTCCGTACCGGTGCGAAAGAGGCTCCCGCCGAGCCGTTCAAGCGCGCGGTAAGTTCCTGTCTGCGCGCCATCGCGAAGAAGCCGGAGCTGGAGGTTTCGTTCGCGTCCGAACGGCCCGGCCTCGCGCCCGGCAAGGCGCGGCTGCCGGAGCCCGCGCGCAAGCTGTCGAAGCGCGACGCGGCGATCGTGCGTGGTCACGCCGATTCCATTGCACTGAAGCTTGCCTGTCACGATCCGAAGGTGCATCGCAAGCTGATGCCCGGCAATCCGCAGGCGCGCGGCGTGTTCGATGCGATGGAGCAGGCGCGCGTCGAGGCGATCGGCGCGCGGCGCATGTCGGGCGTGGCAAAAAACCTCACCGCGATGCTCGACGATCATTTCCATCGCGGCAAGTTCGACGAGATCACCGACCGCGCCGACGCGCCGCTGGCGGATGCGCTGGCGATGCTGGTGCGCGAGCGGCTGACCGGCCTCGCGCCGCCGGAGGCCGCGCGCAAGGTGGTCGATCTGTGGCGGCCGGTGCTCGAGGATAAGATCGGCGCGCGGCTCGACCGACTGGATCGTCTGACCGACGATCAGGCGCGGTTCGGCGACGCGGTGCACGATCTGCTGCACGACCTCGATCTCGGCGACGATCGCGACGCCGACGCCGAGGAAGACGAGAACCAGGACGAGAACAAGGAAGGCGAGAACGATCAGTCCGGCTCCGACGGCTCGCCGGATTCCGACGCCGCGCAGGAAATGAGCGCGGAGCAGGCGGAAGCCACCACCGACGAAATGTCCGACGCCGCGATGGAGAGCGCGCAGGCCTCCGCCAGCGACAGTTTCGACGACGAGGAACTCGGCGACGACGAAACACCGGGCGAGGCGACGCGGCCGCAGGGACGCGGCGGCAACGAGCCGCGCGGCCCCGAATATCACGCCTTTGCGCCGAAGTTCGACGAAGTGGTGGCGGCGGAAGATCTCTGCGATCACGACGAGTTGGAACGGCTGCGCAGCTACCTCGACAAACAGCTCGCGCATTTGCAGGGCATCGTGGCGCGGCTCGCCAACCGGCTGCAACGCCGCCTGATGGCGCAGCAGAACCGCTCCTGGGAGTTCGATCTCGAGGAAGGCATTCTCGATCCGGCGCGGCTGTCGCGGGTCGTCATCGATCCTCATCAGCCGCTGTCGTTCAAGCACGAGAAGGAAGCGACCTTCCGCGACACCGTGGTGACCCTGCTGCTCGACAATTCCGGCTCGATGCGCGGACGGCCGATCACGGTGGCGGCGACCTGCGCCGACATTCTCGCGCGCACGCTGGAGCGTTGCGGCGTCAAGGTGGAAATCCTCGGCTTCACCACGCGCGCGTGGAAGGGCGGACAGTCGCGCGAGGCGTGGCTCGCCGCCGGCAAGCCGGCCAATCCGGGACGCCTCAACGATCTGCGCCACATCATCTATAAGGCGGCGGATGCGCCGTGGCGGCGCGCGCGCAAGAACCTCGGCCTGATGATGCGCGAGGGGCTGCTGAAGGAAAACATCGACGGCGAAGCGCTTGACTGGGCGCACAAGCGCCTGCTGGGCCGTCCGGAACAGCGCAAGATCCTGATGATGATCTCCGACGGCGCGCCGGTGGACGACTCGACCCTGTCGGTCAATGCCGGAAACTATCTCGAGCGGCACCTGCGCCACATCATCGAGGAGATCGAGACGCGCTCGCCGGTCGAACTGATCGCGATCGGCATCGGTCATGACGTGACGCGTTACTATCGCCGCGCGGTAACCATCGTGGACGCCGAAGAACTCGGCGGCGCCATCACCGAGAAGCTCGCCGAGCTGTTCAGCGAAACTCACGACGCGCCGGCGCCGTCGCGCGGGCGTCCTCGCCGGCTGCATTCTTGAATGGTTTGATCTGTTGCGCTCTGCTCCCTCGCCCCGTTTGCGGGGAGAGGGTCGGCGTGAGGGGATGTCGATGAGTCCGCGCGAATGCGGTTGCTTTGCCGCCAGCTCCTTACCCGGATTGCTGCGCAATCTGACCTCTCCCCGCAGGAGCGGGGCGAAATGAAAATCTCGGCAGCGACTGCATATTCCCTCCCCCCTTGTGGGGGAGGGTCAGGGAGGGGGGTGAGCCGCGAAGATCAGTGCCCGCGAACACCCCCACCCCAAACCCCTCCCCACAAGGGGGAGGGGAACTGGCTAAGTGCATTGCTGTGTCATGCGATGGTTGTGGCAGTTGCGGTGCTGTTCGCCGTTCCTCTCTCCACCGCGCTGACATCAGCGAAAACGCTCAAGCTCGCCGCCGACAACCATCCAACGTCGATCGAAGTCTCCGCGCGCCGGCTTGCGGGGTTCGATCTGCGCGACCGCTCACGCGTGCAGTTCGGGAAGCTGCGATTTCGCTCCGGTCTGGTGCTGACCTCGCCCTATCGTCGCTTCGGCGGTCTGTCGAGCCTGCGGCTCGCCGCCAATGGCGAACGCTTCATTGCCGCCAGCGATCGCGGACGCTGGTTCACCGGCCGCATCGTCTATCGCGGCAAGGAGATGGTCGGGCTTGCCGAGGTCGAGACCGCGCCAATGCTGGGCGGCGACGGCCGCACGCTGGCGTCGCACGGCTGGTTCGATACTGAATCGATGGCGCGAGATGGCAACTGGATCTATGTGGGCATCGAGCGCGTCAACCGCGTCGTGCGCTTCGATGTCGGTCGTCGCGGTCTGCGCGCCCGTGCCGAGACGGTTGTGGCGCCGGCCGATGTCCGCAAGCTGCCGCACAATGCCGGGCTCGAAGCGCTGGTGGCGGTGCCGAAGGGGTTGCCGCTCGCGGGCTCCCTGATCGCGATCTCCGAGCGCGGCCTCGACGACGACGGCAACATCAAGGCGTATCTGATCGGCGGGCCGGCACCGGGCACGTTCGCGGTGCGCCGCACGGACTCGTTCGACGTCAGCGACGCCGCGCTCTGCCGGGCGGCGATGTGCTGCTGCTGGAGCGCAAGTTCGCGTGGCTCGGCGGCGTCGGCATTCGCATCCGGCGCATCGCGGCGGCGGCAATTCGTCCGGGAGCAACGGTCGACGGACCGTCGATCTTCGATGCCGATCTCGGTCAGGAGATCGACAATTTCGAAGGGCTCGACGTCTACGTCACCGCCGCGGGCGAAACGGTGCTGACGCTGATATCCGACGACAATTTCCTGCCGATCCAGCGCACGCTCCTGATGCAGTTCACCCTGATCGATTGATCGGCTCGGGTGGCGCTTGCGGGAAGGTTGGCCTATCTATCGTGAAGAGTCTTTTCGTTTGAGCATGATCCTGTCCGAAAGCGGGCTTCCACTTTCGGGATCGTGCGCCCATCATCGCAGGTTCCATGCCCATGACGTCCTATCCGCGCAACGTGTCCGCCGCCATCGATCCGGTGCAACTCGATCGTCTCGCCGAAGTCGCCGTCAAGGTCGGCCTGCAGCTTCAGCCCGGACAAGACGTGTTCCTCACCGCGCCGGCGAGTGCGCTGCCGCTGGTGCGGCGCATCGCCGAACATGCCTACAAGGCCGGCGCGGGACTGGTGACGCCGCTGTTGTCGGACGAGGAGATCACCCTGGCGCGCTATCGCTTCGCGCGCGACGACAGCTTCGACCGCGCCCCAGGCTGGCTCTATGAGGGCGTGGCGAAGGCTTTCGACGCCAACACCGCGCGGCTCGCCATCGTCGGCGACGATCCGATGCTTTTGTCTGGCGAGGATGCCGCCAAGGTGGCGCGCGCCAGCAAGGCCAACGCGATGGCCTATCAGCCGGCGCTGTCGCGGATCACCGGGTTCGATGTCAACTGGAACATCGTCGCCTATCCCGGCGCCTCATGGGCGAAGCTGGTGTTTCCGAACGACGACGAGGAGACGGCGGTCACGAAGCTCGCCGACGCCATCTTCAAGGCGTCGCGCGTCGACAACGTCGATCCCATCGCGGCGTGGAGCGCGCACAACGCCGCGCTGAAGACCCGCACCGACTGGCTCAACGGTCAGCGCTTCCATGCGCTGCATTACTCGGGCCCCGGCACCGACCTCACCATCGGCCTCGCGGACGGTCACGAATGGGTCGGCGGTGCTTCCATCGCCAAGAACGGCATCGTCTGCAATCCGAACATCCCGACCGAGGAAGTCTTCACCACGCCGCACGCGGCGCGCGTCGAGGGCAGGGTGCGCAGCACCAAGCCGCTGTCCTATCAGGGCACCCTGATCGAGGACATCGCGGTGCGGTTCGAGGGCGGGCGCATCGTCGAGGCCACCGCCTCGCGCGGCGCCGAGGTGCTGAACAAGGTGCTCGATACCGACGAGGGCGCTCGGCGGCTCGGCGAGGTGGCGCTGGTGCCGCATTCCTCGCCGATCTCGGCCAGCAACATCCTGTTCTACAACACGCTGTTCGACGAGAACGCCTCCTGCCACATCGCGCTCGGCCAGTGCTATTCGAAGTGCTTCGTCGGCGGCGACAAGCTGACGCCCGAGCAGATCGCGGCGCAGGGTGGCAACAAGAGCTTCATCCATATCGACTGGATGATCGGCTCCGACCGGATCGACATCGACGGCGTCCACGCCGACGGCCGCCGCGTCCCGGTCTTCCGCAAGGGCGAGTGGGCAGCCTGAGGCCGGCTGCCTGTCCGCGCGTGAAATGAATTCGACATTCGCGCGCCTTGCCTCCTTTGCGTGTGTTACAAAGGAGGCAAGCGTCGAACGCGGGACACCAGCGCACAAGGCCGACGCACCATGACTCGTTGCGGAGAATGGCGTGTCCGAAAACGATATCATCCTGCATCACTATCCGCGCTCGCCCTTCGGCGAGAAGATTCGGCTCGCGTTCGGCTTCAAGGGGCTGGCGTGGCGCGCGGTGGAGCAACCGCGCGTGGCGCCGAAGCCGGGCCTCACCGCGCTTACCGGCGGTTATCGTCGCATTCCGGTGATGCAGATTGGCGCCGACATCTATTGCGATACGCGCTGCATCCTGCGCGAACTGGAGCGCCGCCATCCAGGTCCGACGATTTTTCCGGCCGACAGCGCCGGCCGGGCTGAAATGCTGGCGGCGTGGGCTGATCGTTATCTGTTTGCCGACGCGCTCGGGCTGGTGTTTGGGCTGCACGGCGACCGGTTTCCGCCGGAGGTGCACGCCGACCGCGCGCGCTTCACCGCGGGGCAGTACGACCGCTGGGACAGCGTGCGCATGAAGGCGCGGGTGCCGGACCTGCGGGCGCAGTTCGCCATTCATCTGGCGTGGCTGGAACAGGCGCTGGGAGAGGGACATTCCTTCGTCGCCGGCGCGGCGCTGTCGGTGGCCGATCTCGCCGCCTATCATCCGCTGTGGTACGCGCGCGGCAATCTCGGCGACGAGGCGGGGCTCGCCGCCTATCCGCATATCGGCGCGTGGCTGGCGCGGTGCGATGCCATCGGCCATGGCACGGTGGAGGAGATGGCGCCGGAGACGGCACTTGCGATCGCGCGCGATTCCGGACCGGCGGCGGTGCCGCCGTCGGATGCGGCAAGCGCATTTCCGCTCGGAATGCGCCTGACAGTCACGCCCGACGACTGGGGCTTCGATCCGGTGGAAGGCGAGTTGGTGGCGATCGATCGCGATGGCGTGACGTTGCGTCGCGACGACGCCCTGATCGGCACCGTCCATGTCCACTTCCCCCGCGACGGCTTCACGATCCGTCCGGCGATCGGGCAGTAGGCGCGCAGCACACGCGCGTTATTGCGAGGACGGCGTGGTCGATGTCGGCCGCTCAGAACGCCGCCGCAAGTTCGCGCGCGCCGGGCTTGGCGCTGTTGGCGTCCATGCGGTTGTCCGTGATGGCAAGCAGCTTGGCCACGGTGTTGTGGCGGATCGCCACCGGATTGCGCTCGTAACCCGAGCGCTGGAAGAAATTCGATGTCGGCACCCGCTCGCGATAGGACTGCGGCATCGTCACCATGTCGAAGCCGGTGCCGTCGCCGGTGAGATTCATCATCTCCAGTTCGGCGGCGGTGAGCGGCTTGTGATAGCCCTTGCGGCGCGCGAAGATCACCGACGTCAGCAGCTTGTGGGTCTGCAGCAATGGGCCGACGTCCATGTCGAGCACCAGCGCGTGAACGCCCCAGCCGCGCGGCGTGGCGCCGAGCTTGGCCTGCGCGCTCCAGCTGTTGGGCACCGAGCGCGCGAAGGCCAGCATCTTCCGAAATGCGACGATCTTGTGCTCCATGGCGTGGCGTTGCGGGCCTGAGAGCCGCGCCGCCTTTTCGCGCAGCGCCTTGAGGATGCCGTCACCCTGTTCCGCCACCAGATTGAGCGTGTTGGTGGTGAGCAGTTGGTTGTAACCGACCGCGGTCGAGATCGCTCTCGCGCCGGGCCGTCCCGAACTGAGGCCCGACTGCATGTCGTGACCGCCGTTGCCGCCGGTCTCGAAGGCGTAGACCCGCACCGCCTGCTCGCGGGTGAGCCCCATCGCGATGGCGGTGCGCGCATAGGCGCGCTTGAAATCCATTTCATGCGCGGGACGCGTCGGCACGAACTGATAGTACTCGCGCGCCGCCTGCAGGAAATCCGCCACCACCGGCAGCGGCTTGCGTTCGCGCGGCTCGATCTCGTCCGGCTCCGGATTCACCGGCCGCTTCGGCCCGTCGTAGAGCGGCGGTTGCGTCAGCACATAATCCTCGAGCGCGATCCGCTGTCCGTCGCGACGCTTGGCGAAGCGTGCGCGCCGCTTTTCAGCGATCGTGTCCCAATAGGCGCTCGCCTCCGCGTTGAAGGCCTCGCGCGCCGCGAGATAGATCTGCAGCTTGCGACGATACTCGGCGATAGCTTGGGGGCTTGCCGTCTGCGCGCGGGCGTTGACGATGTTGCCCGGCAGCGATCGCGGTTGCGCCCACGCGGTTCCGGCGGCGAGCCCCGCCGCGATCAAACCCAAACCGACGAAACGAATCGTTTTTCCATGCATGGGTCCGTTGTAACAAGCGGACGGTGAAGCCCGCATTAACAAGTCGGCAACCACGTTGGCGCACGCAGACGACTTCGGACGATAGCCGAGGGCTCTTTTTGTTTGACGCGTTTTCCTTAACGCGGACCGGTTTCCACTTCGCTTGAAAACGCTATTTCCAGGCGAACACCGGCTGCTCCAGTTCGGCGACGCGGGTCTCGCGCCCGGCCAACACCTCGCGGAACTGGTAGATCAGCGCCGCCGTCGGCGCGTGGATGAAATCGCCGTCGTGGCCGAAGCGGATCACCAGCCGTTCGCTCTCCGGGATACGCACGAAATTGAAGGCCTTGTCGTGCTCGATCTGGGTCAGCGCGATGCGATGCACCGAGGCGACCTCGTCCGGATTGGGCTTGAGCCGCGCGGTGTCGTCGGCCCACATCACCACCGGCGTGATCAGATAGCCGGAGCGGGTCGGATAGTCGTCGAGCAGGCCGAGCACCGCCTCCGGTGCGAGCTTGAGCCCGATCTCCTCATCGAGTTCGCGCAGCGCGGCCTCGACCGGCGTTTCGCCGGGATCGCAACGCCCGCCCGGCGGCGCCCACTGGTTGCTGTGCGCGCGCAGGCTGGCCGCCCGCAGGGTCAGTAACAGCGCGGTTCCGTCGGCATCCCCGTCGGCCCGCGCCAGCGTGAGGGCGACGGCGGCGCGCTTGAGGTGCATGCCTGCGGCATCGGGCGTGGCGCGCGTGAAACTGGCACAGCGTTCCGTGATCAGCGCGCGGGTCGCGGCATTGAAGGGCCGTATCATAGGTCCTTGATGGCAACCCTGGACCGATTTGGCAACGTCCCCGCGCTGCACACGCGCGGCTCCGGTTGTCGAAACGGATGGCTTCCGATACGGTCCCGCGCGCCGCAAACCGCCCGGAAAACCGATTCATACCCATGTCTGGCCGTCACAAACTCGTTCTCGCGTCCGGTTCGCCGCGCCGCCTTGCCTTGCTCAATCAGGCCGGCATCGAGCCGGATGCGCTGCGTCCGGCCGATGTCGACGAGACTCCGAAACGCGGCGAGCTGCCGCGCGCCTGCGCCAACCGGCTGGCCCGCGCAAAGGCGGAGGCGGCGCTGGCCGCGCTCAAGCTCGACGACAACCTGCGCGGCGCCTTCATCCTCGCCGCCGATACCGTGGTCGCGGTGGGTCGCCGCATCCTGCCCAAGGCGGAGCTTGCCGACGAGGCCGCGCAATGCCTGCGGTTGCTGTCCGGCCGCAACCATCGCGTCTACACCGCGATCTGTCTGGTGACGCCGAGCGGGGCGTTCCGGCAGCGGCTGGTGGAGACGCGGGTGCGCTTCAAGCGCCTGACCGAGGACGACCTGCGCGGCTACATCGCCTCCGACGAGTGGCGTGGCAAGGCGGGCGGCTACGCCATTCAGGGCATCGCGGGCTCGTTTGCGGTGAAGATGGTCGGCTCCTATACCAACGTCGTCGGGTTGCCGCTCTACGAGACGGTGACGCTGCTCGGCGGCGAGAAATTCCCGATCCGCGACGGCTGGCTCAATGCCGGCTAAGCCGCCGATCGAGAAGACCGCCGGAAAGCCGGCGGCCAAACCCTGCCCGATCTGCGGCAAGCCGGCGACGCCGGATTCGCGGCCGTTCTGTTCCGAGCGCTGCCGCGACGTCGATCTGAACCGCTGGTTGTCGGGCGCCTACGTGGTGCCGGGCCGCGATACCGATCCCGAGGACGCCGACTGAGGCCCCGTACCGTTTCAATCTGCTGTGCGATAAGCCTTTGTCTCGGCTGATGAAGCCGGGCCGCCAGACGGATGGAGCAGGACATCCACAAAGCGGCGCTGACGGGTGGACACGGCGCTCCGGCCCCACTATAAACCCGGCGCGTCGGAGCTTTCTCCGGCCGCGGCCCAGGTAGCTCAGTTGGTAGAGCATGCGACTGAAAATCGCAGTGTCGGTGGTTCGATCCCGCCCCTGGGCACCATTTGCTTTCCCCTTCTGATATATCGATTTTGAGCCGCACCGCCCTTCTTGCTGGCGCCGCTCATGCCGTCCGGCCGGGAAACGCCCGTTGCATCGCCCTGGCGGCTTCGTCCATCTGCGCGCTCATGTAGCCGGCAATCTCGTTCGGCAGCACATCGACGATCCACACCAGCCGGCAATGGCTTTCGCCGTCGGCGATCACCTGCACCGAAGCACTGTGTTGCGCGACGCGCTCGCTTTTCACCGCATAGACCAGACGCTGCCGTGCATCGTCGCAATCCACCAGCATCTCGTGCGCGACGGTGCCGTTGGCGAAACTGACAATGCGGAGGTCGCCGTCGCGCCGCGTGTGCAGCACGAAGCCCGGCACCAGTCGCGTATGCAGCGCGCCGAAATCGCGCACCGCCGCCCACACCTCGGCGGCGGGCGCATCGAGCGCGACGTCCTTGTGAATGGAGGCCATGGCGTGGTCCTTCGTTCCCGGCGACAAACGATTGTGTGCCGTCATTACGAGCGCAACGAAGCAACCCGGTCTTTGTTTTATGGCTTTCTGAATTGCTTTGTCGCTTCGCTCCTTGCAATGACGACTCGAAACCTAAGTACAGACCGCTTCGACGTTGTTGCCGTCGGGATCGAACAGGAACGCGGCATGGTAGGTGGGACCGTAGTCGGCGCGCGGCCCGGCGCCGCCGTTGTCGCGGCCGCCGGCCTTCAGACCTTCGCGATGGAACGCGGCGATCGCGGCGTAATCCCTGGCGCGGAACGCGACATGCGCGCCCTTGCCCGCAGCCTTCTTGTCGAGATGCAGCCACAGCGCCGGCGCGTCCTTGGGGCCGAAACCGGCGCCGCCGTCGTCGCGCGAGCACAGCACGAAGCCGAGCGGCTTCAACGCCGCTTCGTAGAAGCGCACGCTGGCATCGAGGTCTTTTACCTTCAGTCCGATATGGTCGTACATGAGATCGGGTTCTCCATCGGCGCGACCGCCGCGCCGTTGAACGCAACCCTACTCAGCCGCGCGCCAGCCGTTCTTGGAGAATCTTGCGGTTGCCTTTCGAAGCCTTGCGGAAGCCGCGTGGCGAGACGCCGGCGGCGCGACGGAACGTCCGCACGAAATTCGACAGATCGCCGAAACCGACGTCATAGGCGATGTCGGTGATGGCGCGTTCCTCGTCGGCCAGAAGCCGCGCCGCGTGGCGCAGGCGCGAACGCACCAGATACTGATGCGGCGTCACCCCCAGCACCTCGGAGAAGGTGCGAAGGAAATGAAATGGACTCAAGCCGGCCTGATGGGCTGCCTCCGCCAGGTCGATCGGCCGGTGAGACTGCGCGTCGATCCACATCGCGGTTTCGACTGTGCGCTTGCGGTCGCGGGCGTGGCCGGCGGGCGGCTTGCGCACGGGACCGGACACCGTATCGGCGAGACGGTTCGCCAACACGTAACCGGCTTCGTCGAGGCCGATATCGCTGCGCCCCTCGGCGATCGACTGCGCCAATTCCCCGACCATCATCATCTGCGGCAATGGCGGCAGCGCGCCTTGCCGCCACGCCCCGGAGTTGCCGTCGAGGCTGTCCACGAACTCCGGCGACAGCGCGAAGGCCAGACACTCGTCGCCGCAATCGTGATGGTCGTGGGTGCAGGTGTATTCGTCGCCGGGATGGCCGAGCAGAAACGAGCCGGCGATCAGTTCATGGTGCCGGCCATGCGTGACGCAGCCGAAGCTGCCCTTGCGGACATAGGCGATGGAATGCTGCCGATGCTCCTCCGCGAACGGCCGGTCGCCGCGCGTCGCTTCGCAGCGATAGTCGGTTACCGTCAGCAGGGCATTCTGAAACAGCGTTGTTGCGGCCATGGCAAATTCTATCGCGTTTTCAAACGAGGTGAATACCGGTTTGCGTCGGCAAACCGTATCAAACTCAATGGTCCGGACATGTCGCGCGCAACGCGCTTGCCGCGCCGCAACCCGAGAGGTTGTTTCCGCCCGTTCCCGTGTGCCACACTTCGGTCAGTTCCATCCCCGTCGGCAGCGCGGCGATATTCGCCGCTCGATATCCTGGAGGTCAGCGTGAAGACAGCGATCACTGAACTGTTCGGCATTCAGCATCCCATCATTCAGGGCGGGATGCATTACGTCGGCTTCGCCGAACTGGCGGCGGCGGTGTCCAACGCCGGCGGCCTCGGCATCATCACCGGGCTGACGCAGAAGACCCCGGAGCTGCTGGCGAAGGAAATCGCCCGCTGTCGCGACATGACCGACAAGCCGTTCGGTGTGAACCTCACTTTCCTGCCGACCTTCGCCAAGCCGCCTTATCCGGAATATATCGCCGCCATCAAGGAGGGCGGCGTCAAGGCGGTGGAAACCGCCGGCCGCAGCCCGGAGGAATACATGCCGGCGCTGAAGGCGGCCGGCATCAAGGTGATTCATAAATGCACCTCGGTCCGGCATTCGCTGAAGGCCGAGCGGATCGGCTGCGACGCGGTCAGCGTCGACGGCTTCGAGTGTGGCGGCCATCCCGGCGAGGACGATGTGCCGAACATGATCCTGCTGCCGCGCGCGGCGGATGAGCTGAAAATTCCGTTCGTCGCCTCCGGCGGCATGGCGGATGCGCGCAGCCTGGTCGCGGCGCTGGCGATGGGCGCCGCCGGCATGAACATGGGCACCCGCTTCATGGCCACCAAGGAGGCGCCGATCCACGACAACGTCAAGCAGGCGCTGGTGCAAGCCACCGAGCTCGACACTCGCCTGATCATGCGTGCGCTGCGCAACACCGAGCGCGTCCTGAGGAATAAAAATGTCGACCGGCTGGTCGAGATCGAGCGAGAGAAGGGGGCTGCTCTCAAGATCGACGACATCATGGATCAGGTCGCGGGCGTCTATCCCAAAGTGATGATCGACGGCGACATGGATGCCGGCGCGTGGAGCTGCGGCATGATGGTTGGCCTTATCCACGACATTCCGACGGTGAAGGAATTGATCGACCGCATCATGCGCGACGCCGAACGCATCATCCGCGGCCGGCTGATCGGCTTCCTCGACGGCAACATCGCCGTCGATGCGCGGGTGGCGTAAAGGTCAGCGCTCGCGGCCGGAATGCTTTCGGCCGTGAGCGTTCGTCATCACCGCGACGACGATGGAGACGGTGTCGGTCTCCATCCGTCGTTGCCTCAACTCGGGCCGAACTTGAAGCTGCCGTCGCCGTCGAGGAACGGCCCCGTGCGCATGTAGAGCTGGCCGTTGGCGCCGAGGAAGAACAGCGTATTCTTCGGCACCTTCTTGGCGCCTCTGAACAGATCGCCGGCATTGTTGGTGCCCATCCGGTATTGCCAGGTCTTGAAGTGGGCGTCGTAGCCGTAGCCGATATTGGGAGCGATTACCCAGGGAACGGGTTTCGCCGATTGCGCCGGTGCGGTCGCGGGCAGCGCCATGGCCGCGATGGCGGCGAGCAGGGAGAGCGTCAGTGATCGGATCATGTCGGAGCCTCCACCGGAGCGGCCGGTCGCGCCGGCCGGTTGGGTCAAGGCGCGCATCATGCGACGGCATTGGCATCACGACAAGTTTCCCGGCGGCCGGTATGCTTCGTCACGTGTCGAGGCTTTGCCGAAGGCGCGGTCGCGGTTATCTTCGCCGCCGATTCTGACCGGCGCGTTGTGCGCGGCGCGAGGAAGATTTTTAGGAGATTGCGGGATGGGTAAGGCATCGAAGGCGGCGATCTGGCTGGCGCTCGGCGGCATGATGCTGGCCGGTTCGGCCCATGCCGAAGATCAATTCAAGCTCGGCAACAATCAACGCATCGCGTGCAGTCGCGGATTGATGCCCGGCAAACTCAACACCGCGACGTGCCGATCCTATGCCTACGTCTTCAATACCCGAACCTCGGAATATTTCCGATGCACGGTCAACCTGGCGCTGACCCGCAACAACAAGGAAATCCTCAGCGTTCAGACCGACGGCAACTGCGTGAAGAAGCCGCGCATCTTCGATCAGGATTCCCACTATTCGTTCGAGGCGACCGAGACCGAACCGCCCAACACCAATTCGTTCTTCGGTCAGGGCGGTTACGCCATCTGGGCCAGCGACACCACCGCGCAGAAGGTGCGAGGCTGCATCACCATTGCCTCGGGGCTGGGAAAAGACGTGTCGAAATGCGTCGACATGACGTTCCAGTGATGCGCGTGGCGGCCCGATGACGACGCGCCGCATTCGCCCCGCGCGGCTGTGCCGGGCGTGGCTGTTTCTCGAAGGCGCCAACGAGGTTGTGCTGGCAAACGCGGCGGCAAGCGGCGCCGACGTGTTGATTCACGAACTTGAGGATTTCACGCCGCCGTCGCTGCGGCCGAAGGCGCGCGCGCTGGCGCCGGAGCTGTATCCGCAATGGCGCGCGCAGGGCGCGGTCGTTGCGGTGCGCATCAATCCGCTCGATCAGGACGGTATCGATGATCTCGCGGAGGTGATGCGCGGTCGTCCGGATATCGTGGCCTTGCCCAAGGTGGCCGAGCCCGCGGATGTCGCCGCGCTCGCCGACGCGGTGGCGCGGTTCGAGCGCGACTATGGTGTTCCCGAGGGCGAGACGATGCTGTTGCCGAACATCGAATTCGCGCGCGGGCTGGTGCAACTCGGCGCCATTGTGCGCGTAAGTCCGCGGACCACCGCCTGCCTGATGGCGGCGGAGAATCTCGCGGCCGATCTGGGCGCCGAGCGTGAGCCGGACGGTGTTGAACTGGCCTATGCCCGCCAGCGCTTCCTGCTGGAATGCGTGGCTGCCGGCGTCGTCGCGGTGGATTGTCCTTACACGTTCAGCGATGCGGATGGTGTCGAACGCGAGACGCGCTGGGCGCGGCGGCTGGGCTACAAGGCCAAAAGCGCGGTCGATCCGACGCATCCCGTCATCATCAATCGGGTGCTGACGCCGAACTCAGCCGAGTTGGTCCGCGCCCGAATTATCGTCGGTGCGTTCGAAGCGGCGCGAGAGCATGGCGAGGCCCGCGTCGAGGTGGACGGCGCACTGGTCGAGGTGCCGACCTATACGACCGCGAAGCGCCTGTTGGCGCGCCACGACGCGTTGCAGGCCTGGACGATGTCCTAAGGCAGCGTCACCGGACGGGTAAGAACGGTGCGGGCGAATTTGCGGGCCGCCATCGCCTTGCCGAACAGGAAGCCCTGCGCGACATCGAAGCCCAGATCGTGCGCGGTCACGAAGTCGGCGCGGCTCTCGATGCCTTCGGCCACCGTCCGCACGCCGTAGCTCTCGGCGAGATCGACGATTCCGCGACACACCGTCTGTTTGAGGCGGTCGCCACCGAAGCCGGTGACGAACTGGCGATCCACCTTGAGTTCGGCGAACGGAAACACCTGTCGTCCCATCAGGTCCGGCCACTCGGCGCCGACATTCTTGATCGAGACGGCGACGTTGTGAAAGCGAATGCGGCGGGCGACCTCGGCGATGTGGTCGAGGTCCTCGATCGCCTCGGCGCATTTGAGTTCGATCAGCAGTCCGCCAAACGCCGGGTGCGATGGCATTCGCCGGCACAGCGTACGTATCGCACCCTCGTCGCGCAGGAAGGAGGCGGGGAGATTGATCGCGAGATCGACCGGTCCGTTGCGCTCAACGAAGTAGCGCCAGTCATCGATCACGCGTGCGATGACGAATTCCGACAGATTGTGAAAGGCGGTGTCGCGGCGATCCGGGATGAAGTACGCCGGAAGCACCACGCCCCAGGTCGGATGCCGCATCCGGATCAGCGCCTCGGCGCCGCGTGGCATCAGGGTGCGAATGTCGATCTTGCGCTGGTACCAGAGTTCGAGCCAGCCGGCCTTGAGGGCCTCGGCGACATCGACCGCCGGGCTCGGCGGTGCTTCGGTCGGGATCAGCGGGGCGACGCTGTGGCGTAACGTGTCGGCGCTGAACGGTGTCGGCAGCGTCGGCAACGTGGCGATGCCGAGTTCGCGCGCCATTTGCCGGGTGGCGAAGGCAAGAATGGAATCCGGCACCGCGACCGGCATGACTTTGCCGCGAAAGTTGGCCCTCGCCAGCGTCTCGAGCACCTTGCCGGCCTCGATGCCGCCAGCCGACAGCCCCAGCACCACGAGATTGAACATCTGGGTATCGAGCAAGGATCTCAGATCGGCGGCGCGCGCGCATTCGAAGGTGATGAAGCCGAGATCCTCGAGCGCGTCGGCAAGGAAGGTCCGAATGTGCGGCTTGTTGTCGGCGATGCAGACGCGCGGCGACAACGTGCGCTGGCCGAAGGCGGCAGGCCGGACGGAAGGGGTGGTGGCCACCGATATTGTCATGTTGCTTGCTCCCCGTGCTGGCCTCTCAGGTTTAGCGTTACCCCCGAGGTGCAAAGATGGAATCGACTCGTCGCTCCACGGAAATGCCCGGGTAAGGTTAAAGGGTCGAATGCTGATCAAATTGCGTGAATTGGAAGCGTAACGATTTCAATCGCGAGACAGATGTCGGCCTGCCCATGATTATTGGCGGCGCCGCGCCCTTGTGCATAACCTCGCGTCCCATCGCGCCCTTGCAGCAGAAGTTTGTGACGAAACGGCACGACTGATTCGGCCTGGATTGGCTTCAGCCTCGAGTTCCGTCGCTGCCTCGCCGTGATCCCCCGATGCGCGACGACGAGCGCCGGCGGGTTCCATCAAAGGGCGTAGGGCCGGAGGGTTGACCCTGACGCCGTATCCGTTCACTTTCTCGTTAAATTCAACTTGGGGGAGAAATTTGCTCATGAAAGCGAAGCTGCTTGCGGCCGCTGCGGTATCCGTGGCTCTGGTATCCGGTTCCGCCGCTCGTGCCGAACAGTTCATCAACGTGCTGACCGGCGGCACGTCCGGCGTCTACTATCCGCTCGGCGTTGCCATCGGAAAGATCTACAGCGCCAAGATCCCGAGCGCCAAGACGCAGGTCCAGGCCACCAAAGCCTCGGTCGAAAACCTCAACCTGCTGGAGCAGGGGCGCGGCGAGATCGCGTTCACGCTGGGCGATTCCCTGAAGGCGGCGTGGGAAGGCGACGCGGAAGCCGGCTTCAAGAAAAAGCTGTCGAAGCTGCGCACGATTGGCGCCATCTATCCGAACTACATCCAGATCGTCGCCACCGCCGAGAGCGGGATCAAGACGCTGGCCGATCTCAAGGGCAAGAGCCTCTCGGTCGGCGCGCCGAAGTCCGGCACCGAACTGAATTCGCGCGCCATCCTCAAGGCCGCCGGCATGACGTATAAGGATATCGGCAAGGTCGAATATCTGCCGTTCGCGGAATCCGTCGATCTGATGAAGAACCGCCAGCTCACTGCGACGCTGCAATCGGCGGGTCTCGGCGTCGCTTCGCTGAAGGATCTCAGCAACTCCAACGAGATTACCGTCGTGTCGGTGCCCAAGGCGATCGTCGACAAGATCGGCCCTCCGTTCGTTGCGGCGACGATCCCGGCCAATACTTATAAGGGCCAGGACAAGGATGTGCCGACCGCCGCGGTGGTGAACTTCCTGGTCACGAGCACCGCCGTCTCGGATGATCTCGCGTACCAGATGACGAAGCTGGTCTATGAATCACTGCCGGAATTGTATTCCGCGCACGCGGCGGCGCACGGCATCAAGCTGGAGATGGCGGCGAAGGGCAGCCCGGTGCCGCTGCATCCCGGCGCGATCCGCTACTACAAGGAAAAAGGCCTGATCAAGTAACAGGTCGATAAATACGATCTTCTGCGTCATGGCCGGGCTTTGTCCCGGCCATCCACGTCTGAGCCGGAGAAACCGGACAAGTGGAAGGTCGGTCGTCTTTCGGGCAGAATGCGCCGCTACGGCGAGGGTGGGGACGATGTCGCAAGCAACAGCAGTACCGCCTCAGGGTGACGCGCTTCATCAGGTCGAGCCGGTCAAGGTCGATCTCGGCAACTTCGAGCATGGCTTTCCGGAAGGATTCGGTCCGGGCCGCTGGGGATTGCTGGCTTATGCCATCGGTATCGCCTTCGCGGTGTTCCAGATCGGCATCGCGGCGTGGAACGTGCTGCCGAGCCAGGTGGTGCGCGGTGTCCACGTCGGCTTCATCATCCTGATGACGTTCGGCCTGATCGGCAACTTCACGGCCAAGAGCGACAAGGCGCGGGCGCTGGCGTGGCTGATCGGCGTCGCCGGTTTCCTGTGCGGCCTCTACCAGTGGATCTTCTACGCCGACCTGATCCTGCGCGACGGCGACCCCACCACGATGGATTTGGTGGTGGGAACGGCGCTGGCGGTGTTGATCTTCGAGGGTACGCGGCGCCTGATGGGTCCGGCGCTGCCGCTGATGTGCGGCGCCTGCATTCTGTATTGGGCGTTCGGCCAGTATCTGCCGTCGCCGCTCAATCATCGCGGTTACGCCTTCGACCAGATCATCACCCACCTGTCCTACGGCACCGAAGGCTTCTATGGCGTGCCGATCTACGTCTCGGCGACCTACATCTTCCTCTTCATCATGTTCGGTTCGTTCCTCGAGCGCGCCGGCATGATCCAGTTGTTCACCGACGTCTCGCTCGGCATCTTCGGCGGCACGCGCGGCGGCCCCGCCAAGGTGGCGGTGGTGGCGTCCGGCATGATGGGCACGATCTCCGGCTCCGGCGTCGCCAACGTGGTGACGGTGGGGCAGTTCACCATTCCGCTGATGATCCGCTTCGGCTACCGCCGTGCCTTCGCCGCCGGCGTCGAGGCCACCGCCTCGATGGGCGGCCAGATCATGCCGCCGGTGATGGGCGCGGTCGCCTTCATCATGGCCGAGACGCTGGGCGTCGACTATATGGTGGTGGTGCGAGCGGCGGTGATCCCGGCGCTGCTGTATTTCGCCTCCGCGTTCTGGATGGTGCATCTCGAAGCCGGCAAGTACGGCCTCAAGGGCATGAGCCGCGCCGAAATGCCGAGCGCGTGGAATGCGCTGGTGGCGCGCTGGTATCTGGTGTTGCCGCTCGCCGTGCTGATCTTCATGTTGTTCGAAGGCTTCACGCCGCTCTATGCCGGCATCATGGGGCTGGCGCTGACAGCGACACTGATTCTCGGCGCCAGCATCGCGCTCGGTCTGCCCAATCAGCTGATCCGTTACATTTTCTGGATCTCGCTGGCGCTGGTGGTCGGCGCCATGTTCCAGCGCGGCATCGATATCATGATGGTCGGCATCGTGGTCGGCGTGCTGGTGCTGCTCGCCGCCATTACCAGGGGCGGCCGTGCGACGCTGGTGGCGTGTCGCGATTCGCTTGCCGAAAGCGCCAAGTCGGCGCTGACCGTCGGCATGGCCTGCGCCATCGTCGGCACCATCATCGGCATGATGACGCAGACCGGCGTCGGCAACATCTTCGGAAGCTGGGTGATCGGCATCGGCGAAAGCAGCCTGTTCCTGGCGCTGATCATGACGATGCTGCTGTCGATCCTGCTCGGCACCGGCATCCCGACGATCCCGACCTACATCATCACCGCCGCGCTCGCCGCGCCGGCATTGGCGAAACTCGGCGTGCCCTTGATCGTCAGCCACATGTTCGCGTTCTACTACGGCATCATGGCCGACCTTTCACCGCCGGTGGCGCTGGCGGCGTTCGCGGCGGCGCCGATCGCCAAGGAAAATCCCGACACCATCGGCTGGGAGGCGATGCGCATCGCGCTCGCCGGATATGTCATCCCATTCATCGCCGTCTATTCGCCGGCGCTGATGTTGCAGGCCGGCGATCCGATGGAGGCCTACCTTGGTTTCTACGGGGCGGTTGCCTATGCGTCGGTCAAGGCGCTGATTGCCATCGGCCTGTTCGGCATGGTGGCGATCGGCTTCCTGTTCACGCGCATGACCGTCGTCGAGCGCATCGTCACCTTCGCGGCGGCGCTGTGTCTGCTTGGCGAATTTCCCTACAGCGACTGGGTCGGCTTCGTGCTCGCCGCCGCCATCGTGCTGTGGGATTGGCGGCGGCGGCCGTCCGCCGGCGCGGTTGCGGCGTGAGCTTGTGCCTGATCTCCGCCGGCGTCACCAAGACGCTGGCAGTAGCAGCCTTCACGCTGGTATGGACGCATTCGATCGAGCACATCGACTGGCGCGAGAACTGGCGCGTCACGCCGCAGGGGCTTGAACTGGTCGAGGCGCGCGTGAAGGGCTCGGGCGCGGGCATGGAGCCGCCGCCGGAGGCGCGTTTGAAGGATGACTGGTTCGTCTGGCAACCGCATCGCGCGCCGATGCCGGAGGTGGTGCTGGGCAATTCGGGTATGGCCGGCGAGTGGCGTCTGTGCACGAACGGGAAATGCCGCACGCTGTCAGCCATTCTCGGTCACGACGTCGGCCCGCATCCGACGACGATGCGGACGTGCGACTAACCATCATTGCGCGGAGCGTCAGCGACGGAGCAATCCAGTCTTTCCTTCGAGGCTTGCAGGGTTGCTTCGCTTCGGTTGCAATGGCGAACGGACGGCGCCGGTCGGCACTCGCTACAGCGCGCGTCGCGGTTGCGCGATCTTCGCCGCGAGAATCTTGTCGATGCGCCGGCCGTCGAGATCGACGATCTCGAAACGCCAGCCGTGGTTGTCCCGGGTGTCGCCGACCGAGGGAATCTCGCCGAACAGTTGCAGCATGAAGCCGGCCGCCGTGTTGTAGGGGCGCGACAACGGCAGCGGAATGCCGAGCAGGTTGGCGAACTCGTCCACCGGCATCCAGCCTTCGATCAGATAGGAGCCGTCCGGGCGTTTGATCGCCGGGATCTCGGCAGGGCCTGCCTCGGTGTGGAAGCCGCCGACGATGGATTCCAGAATATCGCTGGCGGTGACCACGCCCTGGAAACTGCCGTACTCGTCATGCACCAGACCGAGATGCACCGGCGAGCCGCGCAGGATAGCCAGCACGTCGCGCGCGTCCGCCACTTCCGGAATCACCGGCACCTCGCGCACGAGCGCGCGAATATCCGGCGTGACGCCGGCGAGGCAGCTGTCGAGCATGTCCTTGGCCTGCACGACGCCGAGCGCCGCGTCGCGGTCGCCGTCGAACACCGGCAGGCGGGAATGCACGCTGGCGGTGATCGCCGCGCGGATCGTGTCGGGCGGATCAGCCAGGTCGATGAAGTCGACGTCGCGGCGCGGCGTCATCACGGCGCCGACCGGCTGATCGCCCAGCCGCATCACGCCCGCGATCATTTCCTTCTCGCCGGGCTCCAGCACGCCGGCGGTTTCCGCTTCGCGTACCAGTGAGCGGATTTCGTCCTCGGTCACGGTGTCCTCGTTGGCGCCGCTCTGGCCGAGCACACGTAGCAACAGCTTGCCGGAGACGTCGAGCAGCCACACCACCGGCGAGGAGATGCGCGCCAGCAACATCATCGCCGGCGCCACCTTCACCGCCACCGCTTCAGGATTTCGCAACGCGATCTGCTTGGGAACGAGTTCGCCGACGATCAGCGAAGCATAGGTGATGCATCCGACCACGGCGCCGACGCCGAGCGTGTCGGCCAGTCCCTTGGCGATGCCAAGCTCCAGCAGCCACGCCGTTAGCCGATGACCGAGCGTCGCGCCGGAAAACGCGCCGGACAGCACACCCACCAGCGTGATGCCGATCTGCACGGTGGAAAGAAACTTGCCGGGATCGGACGCCAGCGCCAGCGCGCGGCGCGACCCGTTCACGCCTTTCTCCGCGAGGGCGGCAAGGCGGGCGGGACGGGATGAAACGATGGCGAGTTCGGACATCGCGAGCAGACCGTTGATGACGATCAGAATCGTGACGGTGCCGAGTTCAAGCGCAAACATGATGAGGGGAGTGTATCAGATCGCGTGGCGACGGGTCTCAGGAGAATTTGACGCGGCTGCGCGATTGCGGGAAAACTGCCGCCAACATCAAGAACAAGCAGAGCAAAACGCGCAGGAGAAGTCGGTGAAAAGGCTTGAGGGAAAAATCGCCATCGTCGTCGGCGCCGGATCGATCGGACCCGGCTGGGGCAACGGCAAGGCCACCGCCGTGACCTTCGCCCGCGAGGGGGCAAAGGTGTTTTGCGTCGATCGCAACGGCAAGGTCGCCGAGGAAACCGCCGGAATCATCGCGAAGGAGGGTGGCGAAGCGGAGGCGTTCGCGGCCGACGCCGCGCGCGAGGACGACATCAAGGCGATGGTCGCCGCCTGCCTGAAAGCTTACGGCCGCATCGACGTGCTCGACAACAACGTCGGCATTGCCGAAGTCGGCAGCGTGGTCGAGGTCGAGGAGAAGGAGTGGGACCGCGTGTTCGCGGTCAATCTCAAGAGCGCCTATCTCGCCATGAAGCACGTCATTCCGGTGATGGCCGAGCAGGGCGGAGGCTCGATCATCAACATCTCGTCGATCGCCTCGATCCGCCATCTCGGGATTTCCTATGTCACCTACGCCACCACCAAGGCGGCGATGAACCAGATGACGCGGACCACCGCCGTGGAATTCGCGCCGAAGAACATTCGCGTCAACGCGGTGCTGCCGGGCCTGATGAAGACGCCGATGGTAGAACATTCCGCCGGTCTCGCCGCGAGTTATGCCAGGGGCGACGTCGAGGCGATGTGGCGCGCGCGCGACGCGCAAGTCCCCATGGGGCACATGGGCGAGGGCTGGGACGTCGCCAATGCCGCATTGTTCCTGGCCTCCGATGAATCGCGCTATGTCACCGGCATCGAACTGGTGGTGGACGGCGGACTGACGCTCAAGGTGAGTTGATGCGGCTCCTGCTGTCGGCGTCGGTTTTCATTGCGTTGGCGGCAAGCCTGGTGCCGACGCACGCCGAAGCCGCATCGAAGCTGCCCGCCTGTGCAGCCGACGAGGCCGCCGATCCCGGTTCGCTGGTCGAGGCCTGCACGGTCGCGATCGCTGCCGCGCCGGCGCCGACGGTTGCCGTTGATGTGCTTGGCGTCCGTGCCGCCGCCTACATCGCCCTCAAGCGGTTCGACAATGCGCTCGACGACTACGATGCCGCGATCCGGCTGGCGCCGAAATCCGCCGGGCTGTTTGCCTCGCGTGCCGCGGCCTTCGCCAAAATGCATGAGCCGCGTCTGGCGATCCGTGACTATACCGAGGCGATCCGCCTCGATCCCGGACCGGTGCAGAACTACGTTGCGCGCGCCGCCGTGTTCGCCAAAGTACGGCGGATCGATCTCGCCATCGACGACGAGAGCGAAGCGATCCGGCGCGAACCGCAGGTCGCGGACCACTATGATCGACGTGGCCAAAGCTATGCGCGCAATTCGGCCTATGATCGCGCGATTGCCGACTACGATGAAGCGATCCGCCGACGACCGGAAGCCATCTTCTATCTGCATCGCGGCGTGGCGCGCCAGTTGAGGGGGAATCTCGACGCCGCGGTCGCCGACTATGATCGTGCGCTGGCGCTCGACGGTCGGCTGGCGCTGGCCCTGCACAATCGCGGCATGGTTCGCTGGAAAAAGAACGACCGCGCCGGCGCGGCGGCGGATTTCGACGCGGCGCTGGCGGCCGACCCGACACTCGATATCGCGACCGAGCACCGCAAGGCGCTGGCGCGTGAAATGGCGCGGGGTGCCCATGCCGTTCTTGTGCGACGGGCGGTCGCGCGGTAGCCGCCACGAGGCCGCGTTGGGCGCTGCTTTGGTCGACTTGCAACGGCCGGTTTGAACGCGCATGGTCGGCCGCAAAGAACGGGACCGCCGGGAGAGTATGCCCATGAATATGCAGGACAAAAGCCGTTACCACGAAGCCTATGCGCGCTCGATGCGCGATCCCGAGGGGTTCTGGGGCGACGCCGCGCGCGCCATCGACTGGATCGAACCGGCCAAAAAGGTGTTCGATCCCGCGATGGGACTCTATGGCCGCTGGTTCGCCGGCGCCGTGGTCAATACCTGCTACAACGCGCTGGACCGCCACGTCGCGGGCGGCCGTGCCGAGCAACTGGCGCTGATCCACGATTCGCCCGTCACCAACAGCGTCACCACCTACACCTACGCGCAGATGCTGCACGAGGTGAGGACGTTCGCCGCGGTGATGCAGGACTTTGGCGTCGCCAAGGGCGACCGTGTCGTCATCTACATGCCGCTGGTGCCGGAAGCGATGGTGGCGATGCTTGCCTGCGCGCGCATCGGCGCGGTGCATTCGGTGGTGTTCGGCGGTTTCGCCGCCAAGGAATTGGCGACCCGCATCGACGACGCGCGGCCGACGCTGGTGATCTCCGCAAGTTGCGGCATCGAGCCCGGCCGTATCGTCGCCTACAAGCCGCTGCTCGACGAGGCGATTAAACTCGCGACGCACAAGGTGCCGACCTGCATCGTCCTGCAACGGCCGCAGCAGACCTGCGATCTGATTGCGGGGCGCGATCACGACTGGAAAGAGCTGCGCGACAAGGCGATGGCGGCGAAGAAGGAAGCCGCCTGCGTGCCGGTGCTGGCGACCGATCCGCTCTACATTCTCTATACGTCGGGCACCACCGGCATTCCGAAAGGCGTGGTGCGCGACAACGGCGGTCACCTCGTCGCGCTGAACTGGTCGATGCACAATCTCTACGGCGTCAAGCCAGGCGAGGTGTGGTGGTGCGGCTCCGACATCGGCTGGGTGGTCGGCCACAGCTACATCATTTACGGGCCGCTGTTTCACGGCAATACCTCGATCATGTATGAGGGCAAACCGGTCGGCACACCGGACGCCGGCGCGTTCTGGCGCGTCATCTCGCAGCATAAGGCGGTGGCGTTCTTCACCGCGCCGACCGCGTTCCGCGCTATCCGCAAGGACGATCCGAACGGCGACTTCATCCGCAAATACGACCTGTCGCATTTCCGTACGCTGTTCCTCGCCGGCGAGCGCGCCGATCCGCCGACTATCGAATGGGCCGAGCAGCAGTTGAAGGTGCCGGTGATCGATCACTGGTGGCAGACCGAAACCGGCTGGTGCATTGCCGGCAATCCCGTCGGGCTCGGACAACTGCCGGTCAAGCACGGCTCGCCGACGGTGCCGATGCCGGGCTATCAGGTCGATATCGTCGACGAGGCCTCGAAGCCACTTTCCGCCGGAACGATGGGCTCGATCGTCATCAAGCTGCCGCTGCCGCCGGGCTGCCTGCCGACCTTGTGGCAGCAGGACGAGCGCTGCAAGGAAGCTTATTTCAGCGAGTTTCCCGGTTACTACAAAACCTCCGACGCCGGCTACAAGGACGAGGACGGTTACGTCTTCGTCATGGGGCGCACCGACGACATCATCAATGTCGCGGGGCATCGTCTTTCGACCGGCGGCATGGAGGAGATCCTCGCCTCGCATCCGGACGTTGCCGAATGCGCCGTGCTCGGCATCAAAGATGCTATCAAGGGCGAAATCCCCTGCGGCCTGATCGTGCTGAAGGCGGGCGTGACGCGGCCGCCGGTGGAGATCGAGAAGGAAATCGTGGCGCTGGTGCGCGAGAAACTCGGCCCGGTCGCGGCGTTCAAGTTGGCGATCACCGTGGCGCGGCTGCCGAAGACACGCTCCGGCAAGATCCTGCGTGGCACCATCCGCAAGATCGCCGACGGCGATCCGTGGACCGTGCCGGCAACCATCGAGGACCCCAAGGTGCTCGACGAAATCGGCGCGGCGCTGAAGGGGCGGGTATAGAATCCAGATGCGGGAGGTCGTGCGCGGCCTCATTTTCGATGGAATGCGGGATCACATCGACGGTCCCGCATTCGAGCCGACGGAATCCCTCATGCCGACTGTCTTTCGCTCACCGACCCCTGTTCGTATCATGTTGATGCTGTTGACGGGATTCGCGCTCGCCGGGTGTTCGAGCTTCGAGCGGCACCAGCCGCCGGAAGCGGCCGCCGCCGCGCAGACCGACGACGACGCGGCCTGCCGCGCCAACGGCGTCGCGCCGGGTTCGGACGCCTATGTCGCCTGCCGCAAGGATCGCGACGCGCGGCGCGGCGTCGCCACCGACCGGCTGGAACGCAGCCACCGCAATCTCGCCGAGCGGATGCTCAACGGGCAGTAAGCCTCACCGCAGAATAAAAACGCGGCGGGTTTGAAGCCGCCGCGTGACATTCTGCTTTTCCGCCGTCATTGCGAGAGGCGTGAGCGACGAAGCAATCCAGTCCTTGCTGAGTGGCTTTCTTGATTGCTTTGCTTCGCTCGCAACGACGGAATCTTGGTGGGCTACTCGTCGTCGTCGTCCTGCTTCTTGCCGCCGATGGTCTTCAGCTTGGCGAACACGGCGTCGACGTTGAGGTCGTCCTGCTGGCGCTCGGACGGCTCGTCCTCGTCCTTGCGGGTGGTTTCCGAGGCCGGAAGAAGCGTGGCGCCGCCATAGGCCTGATCGGCCGGCTTTTCCTTCGCCGCGCGCTGCACTTCGAAATCCAGTTCGATCTGCGAGCACAGGCCGAGCGTCACCGGGTCCATCGGGGTCAGCGTCTGCGCGTTCCAGTGGGTGCGGTCGCGGATCGAGGCGATAGTGGTCTTGGTGGTGCCGACCAGCCGCATAATTTGGGCGTCCTTCAGCTCAGGATGGTTGCGAACCAGCCAGAGAATGGCGCTGGGACGTTCGTGGCGGCGCGACACCGGCGTATAGCGCGGACCTTTCTTCTTGGTGGCCGGCGGCAGCACCACCTTGCTCTCGCTGAGCTTGAGCCGGTAATTCGGGTCCTTCTCGCCGCGCTCGATCTCGTCACGGGTCAACTGGCCGGTGGAAATCGGGTCCATACCCTTGATGCCCTGGGCGGCGTCGCCGTCGGCGATGGCGCGCACTTCCAGCGGGTGCATCTTGGTGAAATCCGCCACCTGGTCGAACGTCAGCGCGGTGTTATCGACGAGCCACACGGCAGTCGCCTTCGGCATCAGCGGTGCATTGCTCATGGCAAATCTCCTTTGGGCTCCGCCCACCTCGTTCCGGAGGCGGAGTAGTGTGGTCATCGGTGATGACGGGATTGAACCGCTATATAATCCGCCTCGACCGAAAGGCGCAATGGGTTGCTGAACGGCCTTGACAGGGCCGCAAAGTCGTCCCAAGTCGTTAGGCCTATGCCGTTACGGTGAATTCGTCGGTCGTCGCGACGTCGCGTCCCATTTCCGCATCATTTCCGTTTTGTGCCCGCTTGTGCCGGGCAAACAGGTTCCGGATCGCTCCATGCAGGCCAAACCGCAGTTGAAAATCGTGCTTTGTTCGCCCCGGGGCTTCTGCGCCGGCGTGGTGCGGGCGATCGATACGGTGGAGCGTGCGCTGAAACTGTACGGCGCGCCGGTCTATGTCCGTCACGAGATCGTGCATAACCGTTACGTCGTCGACAGCCTGCGGGCCAAGGGCGCTATTTTCGTCGAGGAACTGGCCGAAATTCCGGAGACCGAGGCGCCGGTGGTGTTTTCGGCTCACGGCGTGCCGAAATCGGTGCCGGCCGAGGCAGTGCAGCGGAATTTCTTCTCATTGGACGCGACCTGTCCACTGGTGACCAAGGTGCATCGCGAGGCGGCGATCCATTTCAAGCGCGGCCACGAAATCCTGCTGATCGGTCATTCCCATCACCCGGAGGTGGTCGGAACGCTGGGGCAATTGCCGCCAGGCGCGGTGACCCTGATCGAAACCGCCGAGGATGCCGCGCAATTCACGCCGAAGGACGCCAACAATCTCGCCTTCGTCACCCAGACGACGCTGTCGATCGACGACACGGCGGAGATCGTCGCGGTGTTGAAGGAGCGTTTCCCGAACATCCACGGGCCGCACAAGGAAGACATCTGCTACGCCACCACCAACCGCCAGTTGGCGGTGAAGAAGGTGGCGCCGGTGGTGGATGCGCTGATCGTGGTGGGTGCGCCGAATTCGTCGAACTCGCAGCGGTTGCGTGAAGTGGCCGAGCGCGAGGGTTGTCCGATCGCGGTGCTGGCGCAGCGCGCCTCCGATCTCGACTGGGCAAAGTTCGAAGGCGTCAGGAGCGTCGGCATCACTGCGGGCGCCTCGGCGCCGGAGGTCATCGTCGAAGAGATCATGGATGCGTTCGCCGAGCGCTACGAACTCAACGTGGAGACGGTTTCGGCGGCGGAGGAGAATGAATTCTTCCCGCTGCCGCGCTCGCTGCGTCCCGACGCGGCCGAGTAGGCTTTCATGGCGGTCTATACGGACGTCGCCGCCGACGAACTGGCGGCGTTCCTGTCGGACTACGACATCGGCGATCTCTTGTCCTACAAGGGCATCGCCGAAGGCGTTGAGAACTCCAACTTCCTGCTGCACACAACGGCCGGCTCCTATTTCCTCACGCTCTACGAGAAGCGCGTGGCGGTGGGGGATCTCCCGTTCTTCCTCGGTTTGATGGGCCATCTCGCCGGGCATGGCATCGTCTGTCCGCAACCGGTGAAGACGCGGACCGGCAAAACGCTGGGCGTGCTGGCCGGCCGCCCGGCCGCGATCATCGATTTCCTTGAAGGCGTGTGGCCGCGCAAGCCGAACGTGGCGCATTGCGCCGCCGTGGGTCAGGCGCTGGCAAAACTGCACTTGGCCGGTCGCGATTTTCCCATGACGCGCGCCAATGCGCTGTCGGTGAAGGGCTGGCGGCCGCTGTTCGATCAGGCGGCGTCGCGCGCAGATACCGTGCAGCACGGGCTGAAGGCGTTCCTCGCGACTGAACTTGCGTATCTCGAAGCGCGTTGGCCGGACGATCTGCCGCGCGGCGTCATTCATGCCGACCTGTTTCCCGACAACGTGCTGTTCCTCGGCGAGGATCTGTCGGGTCTGATCGACTTCTATTTCGCCTGTAACGACATTCTCGCCTATGACGTCGCGATCTGCCTCAACGCCTGGTGCTTCGAGGCCGATCATTCGTTCAATGTCACCAAGGCGCGCGCATTCCTGAATGCCTATGGCAGGGAGCGTCCGCTGTCGGATGTCGAGCAGGCGGCGCTGCCGCTGCTCGCGCGGGGTGCAGCGCTGCGCTTCCTGCTGACGCGGCTGGTGGATTTCCTCAACGTGCCGCCGGGCGCGCTGGTGAAGCCGAAGGACCCGCTGGAATACGTCCGCAAGCTGCGCTTCCACCAGTCGGTGAACGACATCGCCGGCTACGGCGTCGCCCATTCCGGATCGATAGCGTGAGCGATCTGCCCGCCGTGGTGATCCATACCGACGGCGCCTGCTCCGGAAATCCGGGGCCGGGCGGCTGGGGCGCGATCCTGCAATTCGGCGACGTTCGCAAGGAATTGAAGGGCGGCGAGCCGCACACCACAAATAATCGGATGGAATTGCTGGCGGCCATCTCCGCGCTGGAAGCGCTGAAGAAGCCGTGCAGCGTCGATCTGCACACCGACAGCCAGTATGTCCGACAAGGCATCACCGGCTGGATTCACGGCTGGAAGAAAAACGGTTGGCGCACCGCCGACAAGAAGCCTGTCAAGAACATGGACCTGTGGCAGCGGCTCGACGCCGCGCTGAAGCCGCATCAGGTGCGCTGGCACTGGGTCAAGGGCCACGCCGGCCACGACGACAACGAGCGGGCCGACGAACTCGCGCGCGAAGGCGTCGCGATGGCGCGTTTGCAGCAGACGACCGGCGGCAAGACGCCGGGCTGATCGCTCGCCTTCATCGCTTCGGTCGGGATAGACTGCCCGCATATCAACAGCGGGGGCGACACATTGGCCGGACCATCACTTCACGCGCTTCAGGAACGTCTTGTTCTTCCGCTGATCGCCGCGCCGATGTTTCTGGTGTCAGGTGTCGATCTGGTGTCGGCGGCCTGCGCGGCCGGCGTGATCGGCGCGTTTCCGACGGTGAATTGCCGCACCTCCGATGAGCTTGAGAACTGGCTCACGGAGATCGAAACGCGATTGGCGAAAGCGGCGGACGAAGGGCGTGGTCCGGTCGCGCCGTGGTGCGCCAATCTCATCGTCCATCGCTCGAACGCACGCCTGAAGGACGATCTCGCGGTGCTGCTGCGTCACAAGCCGGACGTGGTGATTACCTCGGTCGGCTCTCCCGCTCCGGTCGTCGAACCGCTGCACGGTGCGGGTACTCTCGTGCTGGCCGACGTCGCGACCATTCGCCATGCCGAGCGCGCGGTGGCGGCGGGGGCCGACGGGCTGGTGCTGTTGACGGCGGGCGCCGGTGGGCAGACCGGCTGGCTCAATCCGCTGGCCTTCGTACGCGCGGTGCGTGCCTTCTTCGACGGGCCGGTCGTCTTGTCGGGCGGCGTCTCCGACGGCGCGGCGTTGCTGGCGGCGCAGGCGATGGGCTGCGATCTCGCCTACATGGGCACCAAGTTCATCGCGACGCATGAAAGCCTCGCGAAGCCGGCCTATCGCGACATGCTGGTGCAAGCGGGCGCCGACGACGTGCTGCTGACGCGCGCCTTTACCGGTCTCGATACCAACATGCTGAAGCCGTCGATCGTTGCCGCCGGCCTCGATCCCGACAATCTGCCGGCGCGTGGCACCATCGACATCGGCAAGGACATCAGCATCGAGAGCCGGGAGAAACAGCCGGCGCGCTGGCGCGACGTCTGGAGCGCGGGCCACAGCGTGTCCGGCGTCGCGGCGGTGGTGAGCGTGGCGGAATTGGTAAGTCGAACGCGCGAGGAATACGACGCGGCGAGGACTACGTTGAGGGCGCGGTTGTAGTCGAGAGCAACTACTTTCGCATTGTCGGCGTCATTGCGAGTAGCGAAGCGAGCCAGTTTCTTGGAAAAGACTGGATCGCTTCGCTTGCAATGACGGTTTCTCTAATTCCTCACCCGTCTCACAACTGCCCGAGCAGCGTGTCGCCGCCGGAGACTTCCACCTTGCCAGGATTCGGCTCGACGTTGAGCTTCTTCACCACGCCGTCCTCGACCAGCATCGAATAGCGCTTGGAGCGGATGCCGAGGCCGTTGCCGGAGGCGTCGAGTTCCATGCCTATCGCCTTGGCGAAGTCGGCATTGCCGTCGGCGAGGAAGATCGCTTCGTCGCGCTGGTCGGTGTCGCGCTTCCACGCACTCATCACGAAAGCGTCGTTGACCGACACCACCGCGATGGTATCGACGCCCTTGTCCTTCATCGCATAGGCGTTGAGGAAAATGCTCGGCATATGCATCTTGTGGCAGGTGCCGGTATAGGCGCCGGGCACCGCGAACAGCGCCACTTTCTTGCCCTTGAAGACGTCATCGGTGCTCTGCACCTGCACGCCGTCGCTGGTCATCACGCGAAACTTGGCCTCGGGCAGACGGTCGCCAACTTGAACGGTCATTCGTTTCCTCCTGATAGCGCTTTCGAGCGAAGCGGGTCGCGGTTCGCGTGACGAAAACGCGTTGAAAAGACTCCAAGGGATGCATTCAACCGGGGTTCGCGCGTCCGCGCAATACGCGGGCGCGTGATTGCTGGAGCGTTTTCGAACGAGGTGGACGCCGGTTCGCGTGAAGAAAGCGCGTCCAGACAAGAATCCAGAATCCCGTTCCGATTCTATCAGAACGGGGTAGGCTCTGGCTGCGCTCAGGTCTCGGGCTTTTTCGCGGGGCGGCGGCCGAAGTCGGCGGCGGCCTCGTCCTGGCCGATATTGACGATGCCGCGGCGGATGGCGCGGGTGCGGGTAAAGTGGTCGAACAGCGCCTCGCCGTCGCCGCGCCGGATCGCGCGGGTGAGCTTCGAGAGGTCTTCCTGAAACTCGCCGAGCATTTCCAGAACTGCGTCCTTGTTGTTCAGGAATACGTCGCGCCACATCGTCGGGTCTGAGGCCGCGATGCGGGTGAAATCGCGGAAGCCGCCCGCCGAGAACTTCAGCACCTCGGAGCGCGTGACGCCCTCCAGTTCTTCTGCCGTGGAGACGATGGTGTAGGCGATCAGATGCGGCAGATGACTGGTCACCGCCAGCACCAGGTCGTGATGCTCCGGTGTCATGGTCTCGACGTTGGCGCCGAGCGCCCGCCAGAACGCCGCGAGTTTCTCCACCGCTTTTGTATCCGCGCCGTTCGGCGGCGTCAGGATGCACCAGCGGTTGTTGAACAGTTCGGCGAAGCCGGCATCGGGACCGGAATTCTCGGTGCCGGCCACCGGATGCGCCGGTACGAAATGCACATTGTCCGGCAGATACAGCGCCATGTCGCGCACCACCGCGCTTTTGACCGAGCCGACGTCGGAGACGATCGCGCCCGGCTTGAGGTGCGGGCCGATCTCCTCGGCGACAGGGCCGCAGGCGCCGACCGGAATCGAAAGGATCACCAGATCGGCGTCCTTCACGGCTTCCGCGTTGGTATCGACGACGCGATCGACGATGCCGAGTTCCTTCACGCGCGCACGGGTCTGCGGCGAGCGCGCGGTGGCGACGATCTCGCCGGCGAGGCCCTGCGCCTTGGCGCCGCGCGCGATCGAGCCGCCGATCAGGCCGAAGCCGACCAGTGCGATGCGCGGGAAAAGCGGAGCCTCACTCACGGGCGTGCCATGAAGTCACGCAGGCCGTCGACGACGAGGCGGTTGGCTTCCTCGGTGCCGATGGTCATCCGCAGCGCGTGCGGCAGGCCATAGTTGTTCAGCGCGCGCAGCACCAGACCGCGTTCAGTGAGGAAAGCGTCAGCGTCGGCCGAGGTCTTGCCCTTCGTCGTCGGGAAGTGGATCAGCACGAAATTGGTCACGCTCGGCGTCACGTTGAGGCCGAGCTTGCCGATCTCGGAGGTCAACCAGTTGCGCCAGTGTTCGTTGTGCTCGCGCGACATGCGGATGTGCGCGGCGTCTTCGATCGCAGCCACCGCCGCCAGCATCGCCGGGGTCGAGACGTTGAACGGCCCGCGGATGCGGTTCACCGCATCCACGATGTTGCTCGGGCCGAACATCCAGCCGATGCGCAGCGCGGCGAGGCCGTGGATCTTCGAGAAGGTGTGCGTCATCACCGTATTGTCGGTGGTTGCCACCAGTTCGATGCCGATCTCGTAGTCGTTGCGCGAGACGAAATCCGAATAGGCGGCGTCCAGCACCAGCACGACATGCGGCGGCAGGCCGGCGCGCAGGCGCTTCACCTCGTCGAACGGAATGTAGGTGCCGGTCGGGTTGTTGGGATTGGCGAGCCACACCAGTTTGGTGCGTGGCGTCACGCGCGCGAGGATCGCATCGACATCGGCGGTGAAGTCGGTTTCCGGCGCGACGATGTTCTTCGCGCCGTTCGCCATGGTGGCGATCGGGTAGACGAGGAAGCCGTGCGTGGTCGAGATCGCCTCGTCGCCGGGCTTGAGATAGGTGTGCGCCAGCAGGTTGAGGATTTCGTCCGAGCCCGCGCCGCAGATGATGCGGTTGGGATCGAGCCCGTAGGCGCGGCCGATCGCCTCGCGCAGCACCCGGGAGGTGCCTTCCGGATAGTCCTCGAGATGCGAGATGGCGGCTGCGTAGGCTTCCTTGGCGCGCGGCGAGGGGCCGTGCGGCGTCTCATTGGCTGACAGCTTGAAGACCTTCTGCCCCGGCTTCTGCACCGGGCTCTTGCCCGGGGTGTAGGGCGCAATATCGAGAATGCCGGGATTCGGCACGGGACCTGACATCTTGGACTCCGGAGGATTGGCGCGGCTATGTCCGCGCCGCATCGTTGCTGGTGACCGTATAGCGCGTCGCATGGCTGCCGACGAGAGCGGCCGAACGGACGGTGGCGCCGGCGGCGACCAGCGCCGAGGTGATCTTGTCGAGGTTGCCGGCCCCCTGCACCGACACCAGCAGCGCGGCGCCGTCGAAGGCTTTGTCCGGCACTGCTGCGATTTCCGCCAGCGAGGCGACGGCGCGGGCGGTCTCGGCGTTCCAGCCGGAGACGCGGATGCTCCACATCTCGACTTCGGTGACCATGGCGCTGTCGGCGACACGCGACACCACGAACACCGGCAGCGCGGCGGGATGGTCGGCGCGTTCGACGAACGGCAGCCGGGCGATGATCTTCGGCGCGCCCTCGGCCTCGAGTTCGAGCCACCACGGCAGCCGGCTGGCGGTGGCCGACACCAGCGCCAGATCGCCCTTCGACTTCGCCACCGCCTCGACAGCGGCGATCGGGTTGAAATGCGCGACGAACGGTACGGTGAAGCCGAAATGAAACCGCGCCGAATCCCGCATCGCGGATTCGCCGGTGGAGAGATCGGCATGGACCGAGAACGGCGCCTGGACGTAAGTGAAGGTGGCGATGATGACCCGCCAGATGCCTTCCACGGTATCGAGCGGCAGGATGCCACGATGGCGCTCGACCAGTCGACGCATCATGTCCGCCTCGCGGGCCGGGCGGAACGCGGAGCCGACCTCCTGCGTCTTCTTCACCGAAATCAGACGGTCGATGATGTCGCTCCGCTGCATCAGGAGCCGGTGCACCTGCTCGTCGATCGTATCGATCTCCTGACGCAGGTCCTGCAACGACGGCGGAGCGGGGGGCGGCTGAGACATGGATCGACCTGCGGCGGCTTTCGACGTTCGGAATGATTGATGGGTGGGGGCATTGATAGGCAGGACGCCGCCCGAAAGCAAAGAAAACATCGGTTTCGGGCATGTCTGTGGTCTGCGGGTGCCGTGCGCGGAGGACAGGGCCGCTTGACGGGCGCGCAGCTTGGGACTAGCTGTTATGTCAGATCGTGGTCATTTGAGCCGGCCGGCTTGCAGCCACGTTAAACAACTCGCTAAACAGGCCGGGGACAGATGCGATCCCGGCCGAACCGTTTGTTCAGGCCGGGTTTTTTATGCCTGACGCCGGGTGATCGCTCTGGGAGGCCCCTTGGGGCCATGTCACGATGGTAAACGCACAGTCAGTTGGCGGCCAGACGATGCAGCCGCAGGAACGCGAGGTGGATCAGCCGTCGTCGCTGGTCGCGCTGTTCGGCACCGATCAGCCGCTCAGGCTCGATTGCGGCGTCGATCTGGCGCCGTTCCAGATCGCCTATCAGACCTACGGCACGCTGAACGCCGAGCGCACCAACGCCATTCTGGTCTGCCATGCGCTGACCGGAGATCAACACGTCGCCAACGTCCATCCGGTCACCGGCAAGCAGGGTTGGTGGAAGACCTTGGTGGGGCCCGGCCTCGCGCTCGACACCGAGCGATATTTCATCATCTGCTCCAACGTGATCGGCGGTTGCATGGGCTCGACCGGCCCGGCCTCCACCAATCCGGCCACCGGCAAGCCGTGGGGGCTGGATTTTCCGGTGGTTACCATCCCCGACATGGTGCGGGCGCAAGCAATGCTGATCGACCGTCTCGGCATCGACATGCTGTTCGCGGTGGTGGGCGGCTCGATGGGCGGAATGCAGGTGCTGCAATGGAGCGTTGCCTATCCGCAGCGGGTGTTCTCGGCGTTGCCGATCGCATGCAGCACGCGGCACTCGGCGCAGAACATCGCGTTTCACGAACTGGGGCGGCAGGCGGTGATGGCCGACCCCGACTGGCAGCAGGGGCGCTACTTCGAGCGCGGCACCCATCCGCATCGCGGCCTCGGCGTCGCACGGATGGCGGCGCATATCACGTATCTTTCGGACGCGGCGCTGCATCGCAAGTTCGGACGCCGGATGCAGGATCGCGACCTGCCGACGTTCTCGTTCGATGCCGATTTTCAGGTCGAGAGCTATCTGCGGCATCAGGGCTCGTCCTTTGTCGAGCGTTTCGATGCCAACAGCTATCTCTACCTGACGCGGGCGATGGATTACTTCGACATCGCCGCCGACCATGACGGCGTGCTGGCGTCGGCCTTTCGCGGCACCGGGACGCGATTCTGCGTGGTGTCCTTCACCAGCGACTGGCTGTTTCCCACGTCGGAATCGCGCGCCATCGTCCATGCCCTCAACGCCGGCGGTGCGCGGGTGTCGTTCGCGGAGATCGAGACCGACAGGGGGCACGACGCCTTTCTGCTCGACGTGCCGGAATTCATCGAGATCGCTAACGGCTTCCTGCAATCGGCGGCTGCCGCGCGCGGCCTGACCTCATCCGGCAACTGACATGACGCTTCAACAGCCCACCTTGCCGCTGAACGGCGCGGCGCCCTTCAATCCGGCGGATCATCGCGGCGATCATCTGCTGGTCTCGGAAATGGTCGTCCCCGGCTCGCGCGTGCTCGACGTCGGCTGCGGCGATGGCGATCTGCTGCAATTGCTGGAGCGGCGTGGCGTTGACGGGCGCGGCATCGAACTGTCGCGCGAGGGCGTCAACAAGTGCGTCGCCAAGGGCCTCGCGGTGGTGCAGGGCGACGCCGACACCGACCTCGACGCCTATCCGGACGATGCGTTCGATTACGTGATTCTGTCGCAGACCCTGCAGGCCACGCGGCAACCGAAGGTAGTGCTGGAAAACCTGCTGCGCATCGGCCATCGCGCCATCGTCTCGTTTCCGAACTTCGGATTCTGGAAGATGCGGCTGCAACTTCTGATCGGCGGCCACATGCCGCGCACCGACAATTTGCCGGCGACCTGGTACGACACGCCGAACATTCACTTCTGCACCATCAAGGATTTCGTCCAGCTCTGCGACGAGATCAACGTCAAGATGGAGCGCGCGGTGGCGCTCGACCTTTACGGCCGCCCGCTACGCCTCAACGCGCCGTGGTGGTTCTGGAACCTGTTCGGCGAACAGGGCGTGTTTCTCCTCAGCCGTCGCGGCAAGGAGCGGTAGACATCCCTTCTTTTCCGTCATTGCGAGCGAAGCGAAGCAATCCGGAATCGACGAAGTAACCTCTGGATTGCTTCGTCGCTGACGCTCCTCGCAATGACGGTGGGCGCTACGCCCGCACCGAGCGCGGATCGCGCGGGCTCCAACGCCCTGCCTCGACCAGCTTGAGGAAGCGTTCGACGGTGTCATTGAACAGCGCCGGCTCCTCGTGGTTGAGGACGTGGCCGGTCTTCGGAAACATCGCAAGACCGGACGTCGCGATGTGCTGCTTCAGGAACAGACTGGATTCGACGCAGGCGTCGTCCTCGTCGCCGACGACGATCAGCGTCGGCGTTGTCAGCTTCTTCAGTTGTGCCGTGAACTCCGACAGGGGCGGGCGTCCGCCCTGAAAATTGCGCATGGTGAAGGCGGAGCCGTTCGCATCGTGCCGCGCCAGCGCGTCGAGAAATTCCTGAAAGCCACGCGGGTCCTTTACCAGAAACGGAATGCGTCCCGGCGTCATGCCGGCGAGTTGCGCCAGCGTCGCGCCGCCTTCGCGCGCGAACCTGTTTGCATCGGCCTTGCATTGGTCGCGAAACGCTTGCAGGCGCGAAGCCTCGAAACCGCTTCCCGCGCCGGCCAGCGTCAGCGACAACACGCGGTCCGGCGCTTTCAGCGCGGCTTGCAGCGATGAATATGCGCCCATCGACAGACCGACGTAATGCGCTGCGTCGATTTGCAGATGATCGAGTATCGCGAGCGTGTCGTCGCGAAAATGCTCCCAGCGATAGGCGTCATCGTTGTCGGGAATATCGGAGGGCGTATAGCCGCGCGCCGAATAGGCGATGCAACGATGGCCGCGCGAGAAGTAGCGCATCTGCGGCTCCCAGCTTGCGCCATCGGCGGCGAATTCATGCACAAACAGGATTGGCGTGCCGTGGCCGGTTTCTTCAAAGTGCAGGCGCACACCGTCGCTGCTCGTGGCGTAAGACATCGCGAGATTCCCCAATTCACCGCATCTGGAAGTTCGCACGTTACGCGATTTCTCGCGTTAACTCGCTCTGCACTGAGTGCAAGTCAGCCATGAACAGCGCCCCGCAAAGGAAGTTTGTATCGAATTCGCGGCGAAATCGCGCGGAATCGCAAAAAACCACGTTAGGCGCGCCTTTTTCTCGCCATATCGCGATTGCTTTACGCCCCCGACGCTGGCCCGCCTCTCGGTCCGGCAGCATTTCGGGGGTGTGAAGGATTTTGTGGATGGTTCAGTTGCGTGCGTTGAATCGGGCAGTTCGATTCGCGGTTTTTGTTTTGGGTTCTCTGACGATTGTTGCGTTGGCGTCGTCCTCGGCCTCGGCGAGGCCGTATCATCACCATGGCGCGCGACACCACGCCCACGGTCATCATCATCACTATCATCGCGCTCATCATGGCAAGCGCCATCGCGTTCGCCATCGCCGTCACGGCGCGCATCGTCATCGTAGCGAAGCCGAACAGGTGTCCGGCTGGAATCGTCATGCGCAACAGTTGCGCCGGGTCGGCAATGTGCAGGCAAAGGCGACGGCCGGGATGCCGGACGGTGTCGGCGGCTTCAGCGGCGGCTCGAGCCTGGTTGCCGAGGCACGGCGTTTCATCGGCGGTAACCCCACCGGACGCGCCCGACTCTGGTGCGCGCGATTCATGAACATGATCCTGCAGAAGACGGGGCACCGCGGCACCGGCTCCGACATGGCGCGTTCGTTCGCCAGTTACGGACATCGCGTCTCGGGCCCGCAGGTCGGCGCCATCGCGGTGATGTCGCGCGGCCGTCGCGGCGGCCACGTCGGCGTGGTCAGCGGCGTCGACGCCAAGGGCAATCCGATCATCGTATCCGGCAATCACGGTCGCAAGGTCGCGGAGGCGGTCTATCCGCGCGGCCGGGTCTACGCCTACGTCATGCCGAACTGAGCCCGACCGGGCCGTTTTTATCGATGAAATTCCGGCCGTCGCCTCTTCCTTTCGCGGCGGCCGGTTCCCACATCTGGATCAAGCCGCTCCTCCCGGGAGGGGTGGTGACGACCGTGGGCGGCTTGATAAAAATCAACGCCGCAGCGGACCCAGAGAAGATGCTGGTTGCGTGCCTTCGGGGCGGACCGGCAGGCTGAGGGACCATCATCGATGAACGTTGAAAAATATACCGAACGGGTGCGCGGCTTTATTCAGTCGGCGCAATCGCTGGCCGTGCGCGAGGGCCATCAACAATTCTCGCCGCTGCATATCCTGAAAGTTTTGTTGGATGACAACGAAGGGCTGGCGGGCGGTCTGATCGACCGCGCGGGCGGCAATTCGCGCGCCATCCTGAAGGCGACCGAAGCTGAACTGAACAAGCTGCCGAAGGTATCGGGCGGTGGCGCGGGACAGATCTATCTGGCGCCGGCGACGGCGCGGCTGTTCGATGCCGCCGAGCAGGCGGCCGACAAGGCCGGCGACAGCTTCGTCACGGTCGAGCGGCTACTGCTGGCGCTGACGCTGGATAAGGACAGCGAGGCGGGGAAAATCCTCGCGCAGGGCGGCGTCACGGCGCAGAATCTCAATGCGGCGATCAATGCGCTGCGCAAGGGCCGTACCGCGGATTCGGCGACCGCCGAGAACGCCTACGACGCCCTGAAGAAATACGCCCGCGACCTGACCCAGGCGGCGCGTGACGGCAAGCTCGATCCGGTAATCGGCCGCGACGAGGAAATCCGCCGCACGATTCAGGTGCTGTCGCGGCGGACCAAGAATAATCCCGTGCTGATCGGCGAGCCCGGCGTCGGCAAGACCGCGATCGTTGAGGGGCTGGCGCTGCGCATCCTCAACGGCGACGTGCCGGAGAGCCTGAAGGACAAGAAGCTGCTGTCGCTCGACATGGGCGCGCTGATCGCCGGCGCGAAATATCGCGGCGAGTTCGAGGAGCGGCTGAAGGCCGTGCTGTCGGAGGTGACGGCGGCGGAAGGCGGCATCATCCTGTTCATCGACGAGATGCACACGCTGATCGGCGCGGGCAAGGCCGACGGCGCGATGGATGCGTCGAACCTGCTGAAGCCGGCGCTGGCGCGCGGCGAGCTACACTGCATCGGCGCGACCACACTCGACGAGTATCGCAAGCACGTCGAAAAGGACGCCGCTTTGGCGCGGCGCTTCCAGCCGGTGTTCGTGTCCGAGCCGACGGTGGAAGACACCATTTCGATCCTGCGCGGTCTCAAGGACAAGTACGAGCAGCATCACGGCGTGCGCATCGCCGACTCGGCGCTGGTCGCCGCGACGACCCTGTCGAACCGCTACATCACCGACCGTTTCCTGCCCGACAAGGCCATCGACCTCGTCGACGAGGCGGCGGCGCGGCTGAAGATGCAGGTCGATTCCAAGCCGGAAGAACTCGACAACATCGATCGCGAAGTGGTGCGGCTGAAGATCGAGCAGGAGGCGCTGAAGAAGGAACACGACGCCGGCTCCAGGACGCGCCTTGAAAATCTGGAGAAGGAACTTGCCGATCTCGAGAAGCAGTCGGCGGATCTGACCTCGCGCTGGAACGCGGAGAAGGGCAAGCTGTCCGACGCCGCCAAGCTCAAGAGCGAACTGGATCAGGCACGGATCGATCTCGGCAACGCGCAGCGCCGCGGCGAATACCAGAAGGCGGGTGAACTGGCTTACGGCCGCATTCCCGAGCTGGAGAAGAAGCTCGCCGACATCGAGGCGAGCGAGAGCTCGACCATGATGGAGGAGACGGTCACCGCCGACAATATCGCGCAGGTGGTGTCGCGCTGGACCGGCGTGCCGGTCGACAAGATGCTCGAGGGCGAGAAGGAGAAGCTGCTGCGCATGGAGCAGAGCCTCGGCGAGCGGGTCATCGGTCAGGCCGAGGCGGTGCGCGCGGTCTCGACCGCGGTGCGTCGTGCGCGGGCCGGCTTGCAGGATCCCAACCGGCCGATGGGTTCGTTCATGTTCCTCGGCCCCACTGGCGTCGGCAAGACCGAACTGACCAAAGCGCTCGCAGCCTATCTGTTCGACGATGAGACCGCGATGGTGCGCATCGACATGTCCGAGTTCATGGAGAAGCACTCGGTCTCGCGGCTGATCGGCGCGCCTCCGGGCTATGTCGGTTACGACGAGGGCGGCGCGCTGACGGAAGCCGTGCGGCGGCGGCCCTATCAGGTGGTGCTGTTCGACGAGATCGAGAAGGCGCATCCGGACGTCTTCAACGTGTTGCTGCAGGTGCTCGACGACGGTCGCCTGACCGACGGTCAGGGCCGCACTGTGGACTTCCGCAACACCCTGATCATCATGACCTCGAACATCGGTTCGGAGTTTCTGGTCAATCAGCCGGAGGGCGAGGACACGGGCGCGGTGCGCGGAGAGGTGATGAATCTGGTGCGGAAACACTTCCGCCCTGAATTCCTCAACCGCATCGACGAGATCATCCTGTTCCATCGGTTGCAGCGGAACGAGATGGGCTCGATCGTGGCGATCCAGTTCAAGCGGCTGCAAAAACTGCTGGAGGACCGCAAGATCACGCTCGATCTCGATGCGACTGGTCGCGACTGGCTGGCGGAGAAGGGCTGGGATCCGGCCTACGGTGCGCGCCCGTTGAAGCGGGTGATCCAGCGCAGCGTGCAGGATCCGCTCGCCGAGATGATCCTCGCTGGCGAGGTGCGCGACGGCGATCACGTCAAGATCGCCGCCGGCAAGGGCGGGCTGACCTTCAACGGCAAGCTCGCGAAGCCCGAGATCGAGGACGATTTCCCCGATCTGCCGAGCGGCAAGCTCGCGATCAACTGAGGTAAGCGCAATTGTTCGAATGTGGATGGCCGGGCACTGCCCGGCCATTTTCGCGTCGTGCGAACGGAAACGTATCGCAGCGACTGGCCAGTCGCTGCGTCAATGCGACGCTGATGTGCCTCGAACCATTTCCGCGGTGCTTCGACTAACAGATTCTTGTTTTGTCGAACCTTGGGGGATTGCGTGACTCTGCGCCTGTCAAACGTCTGTCGCACGGCGGCCATCGTGGCTGCCGCGTCTTTTCTTGCCGTGACAACTCCGGCTGCGGCCGCGAATGCCGATGCGATGCTGATTCTCGACGCATCGGGCTCGATGTGGGGACAGGTCGACGGACAGACCAAGATTTCCGCTGCGCGCGCCGCGGTGGATGCCATTCTCGCCAAGTGGAAGCCCGACGATCGATTGGGCCTGATGGCTTACGGCCATCGCAGCCGCGGCGACTGCAAGGACATCGAAACCATCGTGCCGGTCTCGCGCTTCGATCCCGACAGGATCAGGGCTGCCGTGAATGCGCTCAATCCAAAAGGCAAGACGCCGATGGCCGATTCGCTGCGCGCGGCGGCGGAGGCTTTGAAGTCGACGGAGAACAAGGCGACGGTGGTGCTGGTGTCGGACGGGATCGAAACCTGCGCCCCGGATCCGTGCGCCGTTGCCGCTGAGTTGAAGAAGGCTGGCGTTGGCTTCACCGCCCATGTGGTGGGATTCGCGGTCACCGATCCCGCCGCGAAAAGCCAACTACAGTGCATCGCCCGCGCCACCGGCGGCGTCTACCTCGATGCCGCCAACGCGGCGACGCTGGAAACGGCGCTGGGTCGCGCGGTGGAGGCGACGCAAGGCGCGAAAGTCGCCAGCGAGGCGCCGGCGAAGCCCGTCAAGGATGAGTTCGAGGGCAAGAACGTCCGCGCGACCATCCGGCTTGCGGAGGGGCTCGATCCGGTCAGCGACGACGGCGTCGGCTGGAATTTCTTCGCCGACAAGGGCGGCGAGAAGGGTGACAGCGTCGCGGTGTTCTACGGTGCGCCGCTCGCCGGAGCCGTCGAGCCCGGCAGCTATCTTCTCGAAGTGCAGTACGGGCAGCTGACGAAGCTGTTTCCGGTGAAGGTTGAGAAAGGCAAACGCGCGTCGTTCGATCTGGTGCTCGATGCCGGCTACGTCACCAGCGAAGGCTCGGCCATCGGTGCCGAGAGCAAGCTGGAGAACGCGACCTGGCAAGTCCTCGACGGCAAGGGCGACGTGATTGCCACCAACTACGAACCCGTTCCGCGTTTCGTGCTGGCGGCCGGCGATTACACGCTCCGCCTCAGCAAGGGCAGCGCCTTGGCGGAGAAGCCGTTCAAGCTCTCGGCCGGCGATCAGATCAATGTCGCGGTGGCGATGGATGCCGGACGGCTGTTCGTCAGCGGGCTGTATGCACCGGGTGGACCGAAGGTGACGAGCGGACTTGCGGTCGAGGTTCGCAAGCCCAAGAACGCCGATGGCGAGCAGGGGGACTGGATCGCCACGCTTTACGACGACCTGTCGAAGTTCGATCTGCCCTCCGGCGCCTATGAAATCAACGTGTCGGTTGGCGCGGCCAAGCGGGCGTTCGACGTCAAGGTTTCCTCAGGCCAGACCACCAAGCTTGTCGCCTTGCTGAATGCAGGCGTCGTCGCGATCAAGACGCCGGGGGCGAAGCACACCGAGATCTTCGCAGCCGAGAAGGATATCAATGGCGAGCGGGCTTCTGTCACCTATTCCTACGATGCCAGCTTCAACGCTACGCTCAATGCGGGCAGCTACGTTGCGGTGTCCGATCTCGGCGACGATCGCAAGGTCGAGACCGAATTTCAGGTTGCGCCGGGCAAACGGATCGAGGTCGAGGTGAAGTGACGGGTCTTCTTCAGCGTGGCGCCGTGCGCCACGCTGCGCCCGGGTCGGTCGTCGGTCCGCACGGATCACGACGAGGCTGTCATTCCGCTGTTTTGACAGGGAAAATACGCGGCCGATTTTGTCCCGCCACCGCTCAGCGGCTGCTGGTCCGCGCGGCCGACGCCTGACTTCGGCCCGTCGCGCCGACCGGCTGGGCGGGAATATTCTCCGAGACGCGCGCTGCGGTGCGGCTGGCCATCAGGCCGTCGATGCGACTGCGTTCTTTCTCGAAGGCGGCCATCTGCGCGCCGTCGAGCGAGCGTCCGCGCGGCAGGCGGATGCGCATGGGATCGACGAAACGGCCGTTGACCAGAATTTCATAGTGCACGTGCGCGCCGGTGGATTGGCCGGTAGAGCCGACGAAGCCGATCACCTGCCCCTGACGGACCCGCTTGCCGGGCTCGATGCCCTTGGCATAAGCCGACATGTGACCGTAGGCCGTCTCGTACCCGTTGTTGTGCTTGAGCCGGATATACTTGCCATAGCCGCCTTCCCAGCCGACTTTTTCGACGATGCCGTTGCCGGAGGCGAAGATCGGCGTGCCGTACGCGGTGGCCCAGTCCACGCCGGTATGCATCTTGGTGTAGCCGAGGATGGGGTGGCGCCGCACGCCGAAGCCCGACCGCATGATGGCATTGCTGACGGGTTTGCGGACCAGGAACTTCTTCGCGCTCTTGCCGCTCTCGTCGTAGTAATCGACGATGCCGTCATCGGCGGTCTGGAAGCGATAGTATTTCTTGGTTTCGCCGCCGACCGTCAGGGACGCGAACAGCACGTCGTCCTTCTCGATCGTTGGCGTGGTCTCGTCGTCGCTGGCGTAAAACACCTCAAACGAGTCGCCCGCCTGCGCGCGGCGCTGGAAGTCGACATCGTAGGAGTAGATTCGGATCATGTCCTCGATGACCGGCTTGGGCACCTTGTAGCGTAGCGCCGTCTCGTAAATGCTCTGGTAGAGCCGCACGCCGCTGCCGTCGTCCTCGTCATCGTCGTCGCTGGCATTGGCGGTGGTGGTCTCGGAATTGAAGCTCTGCGTATCGACCGGAACGTAACGGCCAAGATCCGACAGGGCGACCACCGCTTCGATCGTGGAATCGCTGGCGACGATCACGCGATACGGCTGCAGGCGTTTGCCGGGAGCCGACGGCTCCATCATGATGCGCAACTTCTGGCCTTCGCGCAGCCCGCCATCGCGGCCGCGCGGCCCCAGCGTCGCGGCGATGGCGCGCGCCTCCTCGGGGGTGGCGCCCTGATCGATCAGCACCGAGGCGACAGTGTCGCCTTTCTTGACGATGTGAACCCGCTCGTTGAGCGCATTGCCGCCGGTCACCTGGTCCTTGGTTTTCGGCAGCAGCGTCACGTTTTCGGGGACGATGCGGGCTTCGAATCCGGCATAGGGATCCGCGGATGCGCCTTCGTTGGCGTAGGCCATTTTCATGTCGCCGGGCATCGCGGCGTCCGGCGAAGCGCTCGCCATGGTGTAGCGGACGCCGCTTTGATTGCGCCAGCTCGAGGCGTCGCGAACCCGTATCAGCACGTCTTCGATGGCGACGCTGGCGCTGATTTTGGCGCGCGGCAGCACGGTGCCGAGGTCGCGGGTAACGAACGAAACCTCGGCGTCGGGCTCCGCGGCATTCTGGGCATCGTCGGCCGCCGGTTGCGCCGATCCGACATCGGTGAGCAGGCGCTGGGCGTTGAACGGCGGGATCTTGCTACTGAGATCGCTGGTGGACAGCGCCAGATTGCCGGCGATGCGAATGTAGGGGCGCACCCGCATCACTTCGCGATTACCGACCTGCGCGGCCGAGGAGACGCGGATCACGGTTCGGGCCGTGCTGGTTTCGCTTGGCGGCGGAAGCCGGTCGCTTTTGTGCAGGGTGGCGGTTCGATCGTTGGCGCCGAAGGCGCCGCGTAGCGTCGACTCGACGCGTTCGGGGACTTTGGCGAACGTCATCTCGCCATCCAGCGACGCGAAAACGGCGCCGCCGATCAAGGCCGCGCCGCACAGGCCGGTGAGGATCGTCCCGCTGAACCATTGCACCGAAATCCGGCGTCGATCGATGACGGCAGCCTCCGAGCCATCCACCGACAGCGGCGGCTCATGACCGAGGTCGATCACCCCCGTTCCTCGCCCCGACAGGCTTGCGCGTGGCGCATTCTGGCTCAAACCGTCGTCCCCCGAGATCCTGATACCATTCGAACCGTCTCGTCTCTGCGACCGGAAAACTCCGATCGGGCGGCGCTGGCGCCCCAAGTTAGATAGCCCACGTTGATCGATGGCCGCCGCGCCAGGGTCCGAAGCAGTGCGGGCCAAAGTGCGATCCCGCGTCGGCAACGTCAATGGCGCAGGCGTCTCCTGTGCGCGTTCAAAATCCCGACGATGACGGGCCGCAGCGGCCCATGACAATAATCGCGATTAATTTCAATCGGTTGAGCGTGATGCAGGGAGCGCGCTGCGCGGTCCGGGATCATGCTTGAGGTCGGCGTGCTCCAAGATTGCGGGTCAAGGCGGACACACGGTCAAGACGAATACCAGTCAAAACCGCAACGTGCGGGACGGGTGATCCGGCGCCATGCCTGCTATCGATCGCCAATCCCCGGAACTCGATCGCGCGTGAGGTCGTTTCGATCCCCGGCGTTTCAAAATTTTCTTTCGTCCAGAACGTCGCAGGAATGTGGCTCAAGTACGGCGCATGACGCAAAACGCCTTGTTTTATAGGGCTTTCGGAATTTTTTGCGTTGCATGAAGATTTCTTGACGAAGGGCGTTGACAACCCCGATTGGGAGGGCCTATAACCCGGCCACTGAGCGCGGCGACGCTTTGACCCCCGGGTCAAGGCTTCCAGCCGCGCCTTTGAAGTCCCTCACTTAGATGAGTGAATCAGCAGCCGAGAGTTATCGGTTGTCATTCGGCGTCGGGTGAAACTTCGAACCTCCTGGTCACAGGAGAGGGGCTCCCGCCCCGGGCTGTTTGACAAGTGAAGATGAAGAAAGAGAAACGTGGACGGCGGAGTCCTTGCGGGTCTCGATTGTAAGAAGGCTTCGGCTTTCGAGCATTGAGACCGGACGAAAGACTTCGGCGGTACACGTTTCAAAGGTTACACCATCGTTGTCCGTGATGTGAATCGCGGACAGCAAGTTAGCTTCGGCTAACGAATGGTGGGACCTCGTCAAACGTTGTGATCAGCCGGTTTAAAGTTTCAAGTCCAACTTGAGAGTTTGATCCTGGCTCAGAGCGAACGCTGGCGGCAGGCTTAACACATGCAAGTCGAACGGGCGTA
>Ga0209963_1000167_pt1 | contig 213633 bp, 176 predicted proteins | sample ThiBio_1000_biof_2_FD_183957 | JGI IMG/M metagenome (GOLD analysis project Ga0209963, IMG submission 183957) | Wastewater bioreactor microbial communities from Cape Town, South Africa - Thiocy_cont_1000_biof (SPAdes) | ecosystem: Engineered > Bioreactor > Thiocyanate-remediating >... | reverse complement strand
GGGCGCCGAAATGCTCGATCAGGGACGGGCCGGACATCGGGAGATCCTCTTCAACGAGGTCTCCCGTGAATCAGACTTCAGCCCGAGCCGGAATCCCGAACCCTCGTCCGTTCAAGCGATTGCCCTAGGACCGCCGAGCCGCGCTTGTTTCAGGGAGCAACGCGCAGTATGCGTCCGCGGTCCCGATCCGTGGGCCGAGGTGACAGGCATGGTTCCAGTTCGACGACGCATGCCATCCGGGCGCCCGATGCCGCGACCCGACGCACGATGACCGCCCACACGGCGGGCGACGGCCGCCAGAGACCCGCACCGACCTACGGCATGTTGCTGGCCGTGCTGGGCGTCGTCTACGGCGACATCGGCACGAGCCCGCTCTATGCGCTGAAGACGAGCCTCGCCCACTTCGCCGGCGGCCAGACCGGCCATCTCGAGATCATGGGCGTCCTCTCGCTGATCTTCTGGGCGCTGGTCCTCACCGTGACCGTCAAATACGTGCTGCTGATCATGCGCGCGGACAATCGCGGCGAGGGCGGCATCCTGGCGCTCATGGCCCTAGCCCAGCGGGTGTCGGTCGGCGCCCACATGCGCAACGTGCTGGGCCTGTGCGGCATCGCCGGCGCCTGCCTGTTCTTCGGCGACGGCATCATCACGCCCGCCATCTCGGTCCTCTCGGCGGTGGAGGGACTGGAGATCTCCGCCCCCCACCTCGCCGAATACGTGCTGCCGATCTCGATCGTGGTGATCCTGGTCCTGTTCATGATGCAGTTCCACGGCACCGGCCGGGTGGGGCGAGTCTTCGGACCGATCATGCTGGTATGGTTCGTCGCCCTCGGCGCGCTCGGCGTAGTACAAATCGCACTACATCCGTATGTGCTGCTCGCCCTGCTGCCCAGCTACGCCGTGACGCTCTGCCTGCATCACGGCCTGCTCGCCTTCATCGTGCTCGGATCGGTCGTGCTGTGCGTCACCGGGGCCGAGGCGCTGTATGCCGACATGGGGCATTTCGGCGCACCCGCCATCCGCACCGCCTGGCTCGTTCTCGTGCTGCCGTCCCTGGTGCTCAACTACTTCGGCCAGGGCGCGCTGATCATGGCCGACGGCGCCGCGGCCGAAAACCCGTTTTACTTGCTCTGCCCGAAATGGCTGCAGCTTCCGATGGTGATACTGGCGACCGCCGCCACCGTCATTGCCAGCCAGGCCATGATTTCCGGCGCCTACTCGATGGCGCGGCAATGCGTGCAACTCGGATTCCTGCCCCGCCTCGTGGTGCGCCACACCAGCACGCATGAGGAGGGGCAGATCTACATGCCCCAGGTCAACTCGGCGATGCTGGTCGGCGTCATCATCCTGGTGCTCGCATTCAAGAGCAGCGACAATCTCGCGGCCGCCTACGGCATCGCCGTGACCGGCACGTTCCTGTGCACCAGCTTCCTCGCAACCGTCGTCTTCCGGCGGCAATACCATTGGTCGCGCCTGACCGCCGTCTCGGTGTTCGGCTTCTTCTTCATCATCGACTTCCTGTTTTTCACCTCCAACCTGCTGAAAGTGCCGGAAGGCGGCTGGGTGCCCCTCGTCCTCGGCATTGCGCTCACCGCGCTGATGACGTCCTGGAAGCGCGGCCGCGACCTGCTGCTCGCCCGCTGGAAGCAGGACAGCATGCCCCTCGCGCCGTTCCTGGCGCGCCTGCCGCAATCCCGCACCACTCGCGTGCCCGGCCTCGCCGTGTTCCTCACTGGCAACCCGGACTACGTGCCCACGTCGCTGCTGCACAACCTCAAGCATAACAAGGTCCTGCACGAGCGGGTGCTGTTCGTGACGGTACAGACGGTGGACGAGCCCGAAGTCTCGGCCGACCGGCGGACCGACGTCGCCGAGCTCGCGCCCGGCATCCATCGGGTGGTGCTGCGCTACGGCTTCATGGAAAGCCCGAACATCCCCCGCGCGCTCGAGGACCTGGACGGCGAGATCGGCTTCGATCCGATGCAGGCCAGCTACTTCCTCGGCCGCGAAGTGCTGGTGCCGGCCATGGCGCCCAAGATGCCCTGGTGGCGACTCTGGCTCTTCCTCGTGCTGGCACGGAACGCCGTGCCCGCCACGGAGTTCTTCCGTATCCCCAGTGACCGGGTCGTGGAGCTCGGGGTGCGCGTGGCGATCTGAGGAGGTGACATGCGGGCGTCGCTGGTTCGGGTCTTCGCCGCTCCGCTCGCATCACCCCCATCGGGCGGACCGCCGTTCGGAACGCTCGTCCTCGTGGTCCCGCTGACGGGAAGCGACCAGCTGGACGACGCCGCCTTCGCCGGGTTCGCCGACGTCGTGACCATCACCTGGGAGGGTCCCGCCGTCCCGGGATGGCCCAACCCCGAACGGCTCGCCCCCCTCAGGCCCGATCCGCGCGGCTGGCTGGTGCAGCCGACCGACATGGAAGACGCGCCGCCCTGGAGAGTGGTCGCACAGGCGATCCGGCCCGGCGGATACCTGACGCTCTGGCCCCCGAACGGCGACTCCCTGGGCTTCCGAATCGTCAACGTCGAGACCCTCGGATGACCTCCGGAGGCGCGTCGGAACCCGGCACTGCGCTCACTTAAGCGAAATATCCGTGACCTTCAAACGATAGTACGTCGGAATATTCGGCTCGCAGAGGAGAATATACCGATATCGGAATTTTTTGATGCCCTGGCGATATGGCTTGCATGACGGTTTTGCGTTAAGGCAAACGGCGGGGCGGTCACCAAAACCGTCGGAACTCCGCGCGTCAGCGCCGTACGGGGCCCGCGCGGAGGCCGCAGCGGCCGCTCCGCCGAGATAAAGATCGGATTCTCTAACAATAACGACGCGTGAATCTCCCATCAGCACACAACTACGCGGTACAACCAACCGTTACGCGACACGACTCCCGCTGCATGACAACTATGCGGCGTCGCTGGCGCGCGGCTAGACGCCGCGACACTTCTTTCAGGAAGGGTTTGAGGCATGATCAACAATGAAGTCAGCGATGGCCTGGCCGGCATCCTGCGCACGGCCATCGTTGAGCTCGTGCGCCGGGATGGGCCGGATCTGTCAGCGCGACAACTCGGGGTATTTTTGACCTGCTATTTGGAGACCGAAGCACAGACCGTCCGCGGCCTTGCCGCCAAGCTGGGCGTGTCGAAGCCTGCCATTACACGTGCCCTCGACCGGCTGTCGGAATTCGACCTCGTGCGCCGGAAGACGGACCCGCTGGATCGCCGCAGCGTGCTGGTCCAACGGACCGCCACCGGCATGGCCTTCCTGCGCGAACTGCGGACCATCCTGCGCGATGCCGCGGCGGCGATGCGGATTACCGCGGAACCGTCCCAGGCGCGCCACCGGACCGGCACCGAAGGCGTCCGCGCCACGCACTGACGCATCGTCCTGCGCCGCCACCGGCGGACGGAACGATCGGGCGGCCGCCAAGGCGACGGGTTTCCAGCCACGATGGCAGCGTTTATCTCGCCATCAGGCAGCAGGAGGTCCGTCATGCACGACGTGGAAGGCCCCAAACCCTGGACGACTCGACGGCCCGCTGAAAAGCGGGCCCTTTATCGCGACTTGGCCACCGAACTGGACGCCCTCCTGACGGGCGAACCAGATCCGGTGGCCAACGCCGCCAACGCGGCGGCCGCCATCCATCACAGTCTCGACCGGCTCAATTGGGCCGGATTCTACTTCCTGCGGGACGGCATGCTGGTCCTCGGCCCGTTCCAGGGCCGGCCCGCCTGCGTGCGGATCCCCATGGGACGCGGCGTCTGCGGCACGGCCGCGGCCGAACGCCGGTCGGTGCTGGTCCCGGACGTCCACGCCTTCCCCGGCCACATCGCCTGCGATGCCGCCTCCCGCAGCGAACTCGTGGTCCCGCTGGTCGCGGGCGACCAGCTGCTGGGAGTGTTGGACCTCGACAGCCCGGACCCGGCACGGTTCGACGCAGAGGACCAGGCGGGGTGCGAAGCCCTTGCCGCGGTGCTGGTCCGGCACCTCGCCCCGGCCATGCTCCCCTACGCACCGTCGCCCACGCATGCTTGAGTGCGCGCCGTCGCGCGCGCACGCTCGAGTGCGCGCCGTCGCGCGCGGCGGAATGACCCGCCGCGGCCAGACGGGAGTGAACCGGCCATGCTGATCGACCACCGCACCTACACCGTGCGCCCCGGCACCATGAACAAGCAGCTCGCCCTCTATGAGGAGTTCGGGCTGAAGGCGCAGAAGCGGCATCTCGGCGAGCCGCTCGCCTACCTCATCACCGAGACCGGTGCGATCAACACCTTCGTCCATATCTGGGTCTACAAGGACGCCGCCGACCGCGCCGCGCGCCGCGCCGCGATGCAGGCCGACCCGGAATGGCAGGCCTACCTGCAGAAGACCGCCGAGGCGGGCTACCTGATCAAGCAGGAGAACAACCTGATGACGCCGGCCTCCTTCGCCCCGATCGCGCGCTGAGCCGGTCCCGTCCGCGCCGATCGCGCTTGGCGATCCGGTGCGGACGGGCGCACACTCGCCCGCCGCCTGGTCCGACGCCGACATGCCGACCGTGTCCGGCCGGCGGCTGCCGGGATTGACGAGCGATGCTGAAGAACAGTGGCGTGGAGCAGGACTACCGCGCCCTCACCCAGGCCTCCGCCGCATGGGAACAGCGCGGCCGCCGCGTGATGCCGATCGCCGGCTCGCGGGCGATCGCCTTCCACAGCCCCTATCCGCTGACCATCGTGCGCGGCGAGGGTCCGTTCCTGTTCGATGCCGACGGCAACCGCTACGTGGACCTGATCGGCAACATGTACGCGCTGGTGCACGGCAACGCCTTCCCGCCGATCGTGGAGGCGACCGCGGCCCAGATCGCCGCCGGCACCGCCTGGCCCGCCAACAACGGCCCTCAGATCGAACTCGCCGAACTGCTGACCGCGCGCCTGTCTGCGGTCGAGCAGGTGCTGTTCTGCAACTCCGGCACCGAGGCCTTCTCGCTCGCGCTCAACATCGCGCGCGGCGCCACCGGCCGGTCCCGCTTCCTGATGGCGCAGGGCGGCTATCACGGCACGATGTGGGAGCCGAACCTGGCGACCAAGGGCCTGCCCGGCCCGACCCATCTCTCCGCCCCCTACGGCGACACCGAGGCCTTCCTCTCCGTCATCGCGGAGCATGGGCCGGAGATCGCAGCCGTGTTCCTCGAGCCGGTGCAAGGCTCCTCCGGCCTCACCCTGCCGCCGCCCGGCTTCCTGCGCGCGGTGCGCGAGGCCTGCGCGCGGAACGGCAGCCTGTTCGTGCTGGACGAGGTGATCAGCCTCCGGCTCGCCGAGGGCGGCGCCCAGGCGGCGCTCGAGTTCATGCCGGACCTCGTGATGATGGGGAAGATCATCGGCGGCGGCTTCCCCGTCGGCGCCGTGGGCGGCCGCGCGGAGGTGCTGGCGGTGGTCGACCCGATCGCGCCGCGCGCCCTGGCCTCCGGCACGTTCAGCGGCAATCCGGTGACCATGGCGGCCGGCCTCGCCAGCATGCGCCACCTCACTCAGGGCGCGATCGACCACATCGACGAACTCGCCACCATCCTGGAGCGCGGCTTCCATGCAGAGGCACGCGCCCTGGGACTGACGCTGCACACGCGCCGCGTCGGCTCCATGCTGGCCTGCTTCTTCTACGATCCGGGCCCCGGCGCGGTAACGGGCGCGCGCCCGGATGCGGCCCTGCTGGCGCGGCTGCACTTCGCCGCGCTGGTGAACGGGCTGTTCCCCACGCCGAAGGCGGCCTTCGCCACCTCCACGGTGATGACGCCCGCCCTGGCCGAGGACGTGGTGGCGCGATTCGGCCACGCGCTGCGGCGCGCGGTCGAGGAAGGCTGATCCGGCGCATCATCGCGCAAACAGCGCCTTGCCACCGTCCCGCCCCACGGCTATATGCCGCGCCTCGGCCGGAGTGTAGCTCAGCCTGGTAGAGCACTGTGTTCGGGACGCAGGGGCCGGAGGTTCGAATCCTCTCACTCCGACCATTTCCCGATAGGGCGCGGCGACGCGCCGGCGGCATTCCCGCCACGAACACGAACGGCCGGAGCGCCTTGCGCCTCCGGCCGTTCGTGTATTCAGCCCTGTCGTCGGCTTACCCCCACGGGCGCCGCCCCCTCCGACGCGGCGCGCGATCCCCGCTCCGGGGTCGCGCGCCCGAGGTGACGGGGCGGCGGCGGGTCGGCCTCAGTCGTTCAGGGTGCGGTCCACCTTGCGCCCGACGCTCTCGGCCGGACCCTGCGGGGGATCCAGCGTGTCGCGGATGCTCTGACCCGCATTGTCGAGCTTCCGGCCGGCGGACTCGGCCGGTCCCTCCTGGTGGCAGGCCGCCAGGGCGATCGGCATCAGCAGGACCGGAACCATGAAAAGTGTTCGCATCGCGAGCGTCATCCTAGGTGGTTATGGCCGCAAGCAACGGCTGGGCGCCGCTTCGGTTCCGTCACCGCACCGTTACCTGCGTCGGATCCGCTGATTTTCCGGACCCGCTGCGACGCCCCGCAGGATCGTCCGTCGCCCCTGGCAGTCCCGAGGTTCTCCGCGGCCGGGCCGGCCCCTCGCCGCGGCAGGTCCGCCCGACATTCGCGGCAGGTCCCGCCGCTCTCTGCGGCAACTCCCAGGGCCGTCCGCAGGCGATCCGGCCGCCCCCGCCCCCGCAACGCCTTGGCGCACCCACCCCGCGACCGCATATTGCGGTCGGGCGCGGCGCTGCGTCGCATTGTGCAGGAACCCGGACATGACCCAGCTCGATCTGCTCGCCGACCTGATCGCCCGCGCCCGCGCCGCGGGGGCCGATGCCGCGGATGCGCTGCTGGTGTCCGGCACGTCCCTGTCGGCCCAGTGCCGCCTGGGCAAGCGCGAGCACGTAGAGCGCGCGGAGGGCCGCGACCTCGGCCTGCGCGTCTTCCTCGGCCAGAGGGCCGCGATCGTCTCCGCGACCGCCGTCGATCCGAACGGCTTCGACGCGCTGGTCGAACGGGCGCTCGCGATGGCCAAGGTGGTGCCGGAGGATCGCTATGCCGGCCTCGCCGAGACCGCCGCGCCACCGGAGGCGATCGATCTCGACCTTGTCGATCCCACCGAACCCGACACCGAGGCGCTGATCACCCGCGCCATGGCCGCCGAGGACGCCGCGCTGTCGGTGGCCGGGATCACCAATTCCGAGGGGGCCGATGCCGGGTTCAGCCGCAGCGAGGTGACGCTGGTGACCTCCGCCGGCTTCGCCGGGCATCGCGTCCGCACCAGCCATTCGGTCTCCTGCACCGCGCTCGCCGGCAGCGGGACGGAGATGCAGCGGGACTACGACTACCACGCGACCGTCCACCTGGCGGATCTCGACGATCCCACCGCGATCGGCCACAGCGCGGCCGAGCGGGCGCTGGCGCGCATGAACCCGACTCGGCCGAAGACCGCCGCGATCCCGGTCGTCTACGACCCGCGCGTATCGGCGAGCCTGCTGGGCCACCTCCTGGGTGCGATCAACGGCGCATCCGTCGCGCGCGGCTCCTCCTTCCTCAAGGAGAAGCTCGGGCAGCGCGTCTTCGCCCCCGGCATCTTCGTCCATGAGGATCCGCGCCGTCGCCGCGGCCTCCGCTCCCGGGAGTTCGACGGCGAGGGCACGCCCACCGTCGCCCGCGCGCTGGTCGAGGACGGGGTGCTCACGACCTGGCTGCTGGACAGCGCCGCGGCGCGGCAACTCGGGATGCGCTCCACGGGTCACGCCTCCCGCGGCACCGGGGGGCCGCCGGCGCCATCCGCCACCAACGTCTCCATGGCCGGCGGCACCATGAGCCCGGCGGAACTGATGGCGGACATCCGTCTCGGCTTCTACGTCACCGAACTGATCGGCATGGGCGTCAACGGGGTGACCGGCGACTACAGCCGCGGCGCCTCGGGGTTCATGATCCGCGACGGGGCGCTGGCGGAACCCGTGGCCGAGGTGACGATCGCCGGCTCCCTGCCGCAGATGTTCGCGGCGCTCGTGCCGGCCAACGACCTCGTGCTGCGCCGGGGCATGGATGCGCCCACTATCCGGGTGGACGGCATGACGATGGCCGGGACGTGAGTCCGCGCGATCCGGCGGCGCGCGGCCTGTCGATCCCCGCGTGATCGGTCACGGTCGGCGAGCGTGACGCCGCATCGCGGCGGTGCATGCCCGTGCCGCGACCACTGGCTCCGCGCCAAGCGAAGCCCCATATTCCTCACATGACCACAAAAATGCGAAGCGTCCTGCGCCGCTCCTCCTTTTCGATCGCCGCCGTCGCGGCATTGACCCTGGCGCTCGCGCCCAGCCTGGCCGAGGCGCGTGCCGGGCGGGGCGGCTCGTTCGGCAGCCGGGGCGGCATGACCTACTCCGCGCCGCCGCCGACGCGCACCGCGCCGACCGGCGCACAGCCGATGCAGCGGAGCATGACGCAGCCCGGGACGACCGCCGGCGCCCCCGGCTATGCGGGCGCGCCGGTCGCCCAGCCGCGCTCCCCCTTCATGTCCGGCCTGATGGGCGGGCTGATCGGCGCCGGCATCGGCGGGCTGCTGCTGGGCCATGGGTTCTGGGGCGGGGGTCTCGGCTTCGGCGGGTTCCTGGGCTTCCTGCTGCAGATCTTCCTGCTGGTGATCGCGGTGCGCTTCCTGATCCGGCTGTTCACCCGCAACCGGCAGCCGGCGATGGCGGGCGGCCCCAGCCTGTTCGGCCGGATGGGCGGAGGCGCGTCGAACGGCGGGCCCGGTCCCGGCCTCGCCATGGGCGGGGGGAGCGCACCCGCCGCCCCGGTCGCGATCGGGCAGGCGGACTATGAGGCCTTCGAACAGCTGCTGCAGGGAATCCAGGCCGCCTGGAGCGCGCATGACCTGCGGGCGCTGCAGTCGATGGCCACGCCGGAGATGGTGTCGTATTTCGGCGAACAGCTCTCGGACCAGGCGAGCCGGGGTGTGCGGAACGAGGTGACGAACGTCCGGCTCGTCTCGGGCGACCTCGCCCAGGCCTGGGCGGAGCAGGGGCGCGAGTATGCGACCGTGGCGATGCGGTTCTCGATGATCGACGTCACGCGGGATGGCGCCGGCCGGGTCGTGGACGGCAACCCGGACGAGCACGTGACCGCGACGGAGATCTGGACGTTCGTCCGCTCGCGCGGCGGGCAGTGGATCCTTTCGGCGATCCAGCAGGCTGGCTGACCCGTTCGCATGTCGGGCCTTGGCCCGGCATGCGCAATTCGCGACATGACCGAACGCGGGCAGCAAGGCGCTGTCCGCGTTTGTGCGTCTCGTGATGATCCACGTACGGATCCGCGATGATTCGATCGACCGAGACGTCTTGCGAACGGGTCGCAAAATCGGCTAGGCCACGGTGTTGAGAATGATTCTTATTCTTATCACCTGGAGCCCGCATGCCGCCGCACCGAACCGCCCCTCCTCTCCCCGGCAGCTCCGTCGATGACCGCATGTCAGGCGTGCTCCGCCTCGCCTGCCGACACACGGCAACCCGCCCCACCCTGGTTGCGAGCGTCGCCGTCCCGATCACCGTCGCTCTCGCCCTCCCGATTGCCGTTGCCCTGGGCTCGGGGCCGGCGCGGGCTCAAGGCGCCGCGCAGGGGACCACGGACGGGGGCGCGGTGCAGGGGCTTGCCCCCAGCACCGCCCCCGACACTGGCAACGGCGTGGTGCAGATCCCGCCGGTTACCGTCGACTCGACCCGCATCACCGCGGAGACGCCGGTCACCGGCTACGTGGCGCAGCAGGACCGCGCCGCCACCAAGACCGACACGCCGCTGCTCGAGACACCCCAATCCGTCAGCGTCATCACCCGTGACCAGATGACGCAGCAGGACGTGCACACGCTCAACCAGGCCGTCCGCTACACCTCGGGCGTGGCGGCGGAGACTCGGGGCGGCATCGCCACCCGCTACGATCAGCTCACGATCCGTGGCTTCTCGGCCGATACCTATCTCGACGGGCTCAAGTTGCTCGACAATGGCTGGTACGCCATCCCGCAGATCGACCCCTATTTGCTCGAGCGGGTGGACGTTCTGAAGGGGCCCAGCAGCGTCCTCTACGGCCAGGCCCAGGCGGGCGGGCTGATCAACATGGTCAGCAAGATGCCCACCGTCACGCCGCTGCATGAGGTCGGGATCGAGTTCGGCAACTTCGCCCATCTGCAGAGCACGTTCGACTTCTCCGGCCCGCTGAACGACAGCGGCACGCTGCTCTACCGGTTCACCGGAATCGGCTCGCGGGAGAACGGGCAGGTCAGTGGCACGAAGAACGAGCGGCTTGCGCTCGCACCCGCGATCACCTGGCGCCCCGACGGCGACACCAGCCTGACGCTGCACGCGCTCTATCAGCACGACCCGTACGCCACCTCCTATGGCGCGGTGCCGCCGCAAGGGACCGTGCTGTACAACCCGTTCGGCACGCTGCCGATGAACTTCTACGATGGCGATTACGGCTTCGAGAAGTTCGACCGCACCCAGGTCGCGTTGGGCTACCGGTTCGAGAAGCGCATCGACGACACCTGGTCGGTGCGCTCCTCCGCCCGCTGGTTCTGGATCAACCAGGACTACGCCAGCGTCTACGACGCGGGGCTGGAAGCCGACGACCGCACGATGGACCGCGCCACCGCGGCATCCCGCGACCGCATGGGGCAGGTGACGCTCGACAACAACGTGCAGGCGAAGTTCGCCACCGGCCCCGTCGAGCATACCGCAATTGCCGGCTTCGACTTCCAGCACCTCGACAGCACCTACCTGACCGGGTTCGGCGCCGCCCCGACGCTCGACATCTGGGCGCCCGACCACAACCAGGCGATCGTCCAGCCCAACCGGTACTCGGTCGACGTCACCGGCAACCAATACGGCCTGTACGTGCAGGACCAGCTACGGTTCGGCCGCGTGTCGCTCACCCTCTCCGGCCGGCAGGACTGGTTCGACAACCGCCAGGCCAACACCACCTACGGGACCGTCACGACGCAATCGCAGAGCGCTTTCACCGGCCGCGCGGCGCTCAGCTATCTCTTCGATTCCGGCGTCGCGCCCTACGTGTCCTACGCGGAGTCCTTCACGCCGATCTACGGCGTCGGCGCGGACGGGGAGGCGTTCCAGCCCGAACGTGGCCGACAATACGAGGTGGGGGTGAAGTACCAGCCGACGGGCATGGCCGCCCTGTTCACCGCCGCACTCTTCGACCTGACGCGGACAAACCTGCTGACCGCGAATCCGCTGACGCCCGGCTTCAGCGTGCAGAGCGGGGAGGCGCGGTCGCGGGGCGTGGAATTGGAGGCGCGAGGCGCACTGACCGACGCGCTGAGCATCGTTGCGACCTACACCTATCTCGACACGATCTACACCAAGGACGAGAGCGGGTTGGAAGGCAAGCACCTGCCCGCGGTCCCGAACCACATGGGATCGGTCTGGGCGTACTACACGGTCCCCGCAGGCACGTTCGAGGGGCTGAGCCTGGGCGCCGGCGTCCGCTATGTCGGGCCGAGCTTCAGTTCGGACAACAGTTTCCAGGTGCCGGGAGTCGCGCTGGTGGATGCGACGATCCGCTATGATCTCGGACATGCCTGGCCGCGCGCCAAGGGCGCCGAGCTGCACGTGAACGCCAGCAACCTGCTCGACCAGCGTTATGTCGCATCCTGCTACTATGGGAACTGGTGTGCCTATGGCTACCAGCGCCAGGTGTTCGCGGGGCTGACCTACCGGTGGTGAGCCTGCGGGGTGCGCTGGTCCGGCTGCACCGCTGGGCCGGCCTGGCCATGGCGGCCTTCCTGACGCTGGCCGGGCTCACCGGCGCGGTCATCGCCTTCCAAGGGGAACTCGACGCCTGGCTGAACCCCTCGCTGTATCGCGCGCGGGATCCGGGCCCCGCGCTGTCGCCCGACGCGCTCGTCGCGCGCCTCGCGCAGCAGGAGCCGCGGGCCGAACTCACCTACCTCTCGTTTCGGGTGCCTCCCGGCATGAGCGTGCCCGCCTTCGTGCGGCCACGCGCCGGCACCACGCCGGACCTCGGCTTCGACCAGGTCTTTCTCGACCCTGCGAGCGGCACGATCCTGGGCACCCGACGATGGGGCGCGTGCTGCTTCGCGGCGGACCGCGTGGTGCCGTTCCTGTACCGGTTCCACTACACGCTGGCGGCAGGGAATACCGGTGAGATCTTCATGGGGGTCGTCGCGATCCTGTGGGCGCTGGATTGCTTCGTGGGGCTGAGCCTGACCTTCCCGCGCGGGCGCCCGTTTCTGCTGAAGTGGCGCACCGCCTGGACGATCAAGCATCCGGCGGCAGCTCAACGCCGTGTGCTCGACCTGCATCGTGCCGGCGCGCTTTGGCTGTGGCTGCTGCTGCTATTGATGGGGGTGAGCGGGGTCGCCCTGGCGCTGCCCGACCAGGTGTTCCGCCCGCTGCTGGGCGCCCTGACCCCGCTGACACCCTCTCCCTATGCGCAGGCGGCGACGCGGCCGCATCCGGCGCCCGACCGGCCGCGCATCGGCTTCGACCGCGCGATCGAACTTGCGGCGGCGGTGGCGCGCGCGCGGGGCTGGGCCGCGCGACCCGGCGCGGTGTTCGACGCCTCGGCCGCGGGCGCGCTGGTGGTGTATTTCTTCGAAACCCCGTTCGACCGCGGTCGGGGCTTGGGCACGCCCGTGGTCTACCTGGACGATTCGAGCGGCGAGGTCTTGCGGGTGGACGCGCCGGGCGCCGGAACGACCGGCGATGACGTGTTGCGCCTCCAGTTCCCGCTGCACAGCGGCCAAGTCGCGGGCACGCCGGGGCGCATCGTCGTTGCCGTGCTGGGCATGACGACGGCGATGCTGTCGGTGACCGGCGTACTGATCTGGTGGGTGAAGCGGCGCGCGCAGCGCCGTGTGGTCAGGGATCGGCGCACCCTGGTGCGCGAGTCGCGGCGGGTCGTGAGCGAAGGCTGAACTGGGCAGACGACCGCCCGATGTCAGACGCCTACTCCCGTGCGAGGCGGCGAAGTCCCGCCGCGGCGCGTGGCTCAGGTGCGGGCGTTGGCCTGCAGCAGGTCGGCCGGCAGCCAGACGCGATGGACGCGCCACTGGCCGTGTCGCAGTTCCAGCTGCAGCCGGATCGGATCCGCCTGGCCGGGCGCGATGAGACTGACCGAGAAGACGGTGGGATCCTCGAAGAACGCCCAGGCCACGTGGACGTCCGCGCCGTTCGGCGGCGTGGGGTGGGACGGCGGCGGGGTGGTGACGGCGGCGACCAGCGCCTCGGGCGTCACCGCGCGGTCGATGCTGCTGGCGGCGATCCCGCGCACGAAGGAGGAGCCGAACGGCGGAAGCCCGCCCCCGGCGGCGGCCAACTGCGGGTGATCCAGCACCAGGTCGCAGACATCTTCCTTGATGCCTTCCCGGACGGCCGGCCAGTCGACGAGGCTTTGCAGCGTCGCGGCATCACCGTGACGGATCGCCTCCCCCAGACGGAACAGCGTCACATAGGGGTAGGCGACGTAACCCGCACCAACCGCCAGCAGAGCGGCGAGGATCGGCCAGCGCACGCGCATAGCTCTCGCTCCGTTTGACATACGATCGATAGCACAACGCTGCTTCTATGTCGCGATTTCCTTCAAATCTTTTCACGAGCCCGCTAACGGATTGGGAATGCTCTGACTTGCGCGTGAGCCGACCAGATGCTCATACAACGCGGGGTCCGTCGCGCCCTCGGTGCTGAACGCCAGGACCCGGCTGCCGGCGTCCAGGCCCAGGGTCGCGCGGGCGGCCGGATCGGCGGCGGCGAGCAGGCAACCCGCCAGCCCGGCCACCCCGGATTCGCCCGCCACCACGCCCTGTGCCGCGAGCAGCCGCATGCAGGCCACCGCCGCCTCGTCGGGCACCGCCATGAAGGCCTCCGCCGCGCGCTCCAGCTCCTGCCAGGCCAGCAGGCTGGGCTCCCCGCAGGCCAGCCCCGCCATCAGCGTATCAAGGTCGCCCGGCACCGCGGTGGGCTCCCCGAGTTCCGCGCTGGCAAGGAGGCAGGCGGCGCGGTCCGGCTCCACGACGACGAGCGCCGGCGCGGGAGAGAACCGCGCCCGCATCTGCACGGAGACGGCGGCGGCCACCCCGCCCACGCCGCCCTGGACGAAGACATGCGTCGGGGGCGCGCCGGTCCACTGGTCGGCCGCCTCGTCCGCCATGAGGCGGTAGCCCTGCATGACGTCGCGCGGCACCTCCGTGTAGCCGGGATAGGAGGTGTCGGAGACCACGAACCAGCCCGCCGCCTCGGCCTGGCGTGCCGCCTCCCGCACCGAATCGTCGTACGTGCCGGCGACCCGCCGCACCTCCGCGCCGTAGCGGGTGATGGCATCGACCCGCCCCTGGCTCACGGTCGCATGGACGAAGATGATGCAGCGGCAGCCGAAGCGCTGCGCGCCCCAGGCGACGGAGCGGCCGTGATTGCCGTCGGTCGCGCAGGTCACCGTCATCTCCTGCGTCGCCGCACGATGGGTGCCCGCCGCGAGGTCGGCGGAGGTGGCGGCCGGCGCGACGCCCCGCCGCGCCAGCTCGCTGGCCAGCAGGTTGGCCACCGCATAGGCCCCGCCCAGCGCCTTGAAACTGCCGAGGCCGAAGCGATCCGCCTCGTCCTTCAGCCGGAGCACGCCGAGACCGGCGTCGCGCGCGATCGCCGGCAGGTCCCGCAGCGGCGTCGGCGCGTAGCCGTCCCAGCCGGTGATCTCCGTCTTGGCGCGGCGGAACCCGGCGCTCGAGAGCACGACCACGCCGGGCGTCCCGGCCCGCGGGTTGGCGAACAGGCGGAATGGCAGCGGACCCAACATGCCTGGAACGTGAACCGCCTCGCGGCGCCGCGCAATCGCGCTTCGTCGCCCGCATCGCGTTTGCCAACCGGCGCCCGCCTGAGGCACATCGAGCGGATCGGAGTCGGAGGCAGCGATGAAGGTGTCCATTCTGGGCGGCGGCGGGTTCCTGGGGCGCAAGCTGGCCGCCCGCCTGGCCGCGGACGGCACGCTGGGCGGCAAGCAGGTGACCGCGCTGACGCTGTTCGACATGGCGGAACCGCCGGCCCCTCCCGGCGCCCCCTTCCCGGTCACCACGCTCGCCGGCGACGTGGTCGACCTGCCCGAGGCCGCAATTCCCCCCGGCACCGAGGTGGTGTTCCACCTGGCCGCGGTGGTCAGCGCCGCCGCGGAGGCCGATTACGACCTGGGGCGGCGGGTCAACCTGCGGGGCACCGACGCGGTGATCGACGCGTGCCGGCGCCTGGTCGCGGCCGGCGGTCCCGCCCCGCGCGTCGTCTTCACCAGTTCGGTCGCGAGCTTCAGCGCGACCCAGGCCGACACGCTGCCGGACGATGCGCGGCAGGTCCCCGGCAACAGCTACGGCGCGCAGAAGGCCGCGGCGGAACTCATCCTCGCGGACGCGTCCCGCCGCGGCTTCCTCGATGCGGTCTCGATCCGGCTGCCCACGGTGATCGTGCGCCCCGGCCGTCCCAACAAGGCCGCCAGCTCCTTCTTCTCCGCGATTGTGCGCGAGCCGCTGCTGGGGCTCGACACCGACCTGCCGGTGGCGGACGACTTCGCGGTCTGGGTGTGCAGCCCACGCCGCGCCGTGGACTGGCTGCTGCACGCGGCGGGGATGGACACCAGCACAATGGGGCTCGACCGCAGCATCAATCCGCCGGGCATCAGCACGACCGTCGCCCACCTGCTGCAGGCGCTCGAGGAAGTGCAGCCGGGCGCGGGCGCCAAGGTGCACCGGGTCGAGGACGCGGCGATCGCCGCGATCGTCGGCACCTGGCCGCCGGCCTTCGAGCCGCTGCGCGCCCGCACCCTGGGCTTCGCGCCGCACGAGCCGCTGGTCGAGGTGGTGCGTGCGTTCGTGGAGGACGATCTTGCCGCCACCCGCGCGGAACGCGGGCTGGACTGAGGCGGCGCCGACGGGGGTATGCGGGCCGATCCCCGCAAGCCCCCATTTCGTGAAATCAACGACATTTTTATCACGACCTGCGGGCAAAACCCCGCACGGCGGTTGATCGGGATCAAACCAGCGGCCATTAACGGGGTCCGTCTCCCTCGCTCCGCTGGACCGCGCCCATGTCGGCACACCCTGGCGATTCGCTGCATGCGGGCGCCACGCGCGTCCCGTTCCGGGGGAGACGTGCGGCCGCCGCGCGGGCGGCATCGACCCCGCCCCGGCCGCTGCGCCGCCCCCGCCGTCCCATCGGATCCGCCGTCCTGCACGCGCCCCAGGTGCTGCGCGCCCTCGTGCGCGCAGACGAGATCTGGCTGGTCGTCCTGGCCGCGTTCATCGGCTGTGGCACCGGGATCGCGGTCTGGTCGATGACCTTCGCCACGCAGATCGTGCACGAGGTGCTGTTCGGCATCAGCCGTTCCCAGCGACTGAGCGCGATGGTGGAGCTCGCTCAGGTGCCCACCCTCGTGGTGCCGGCGGTGGGCGGCCTGTTCCTCGGCCTGCTCACCCTTGCCCTCGGGCGCTTCTATCCCCGCCGCACCGTCGACCCGATCGAGGCCAATGCGCTGTTCGGCGGGCGCATGTCGCTGTCCGGCAGCCTGATCGTCGTCCTGCAGACCATCGTCTCGAACGGCGTCGGCGCCTCCGTCGGGCTGGAGGCCGGCTACACCCAGATCGGCTCCGCCCTCGCCTCCCGCTGGGGCCACGCCTTCCGCGTCCGCCGCACGGAATTGCGGCTCCTGGTCGGCTGCGGCGCGGCGGGCGCGATCGCCGGGGCCTTCAACGCGCCCCTGACCGGCGCCTTCTACGCCTTCGAACTCGTCATCGGCACCTACACGCTGGGCGCCTTCGCGCCCGTGGCGGTGGCGGCGATCGTCTCCGTCGCCGTGGTGCACGCGATCGGCCACCCGCCCTTCGAGCTCGAGCTGCAGGTCCCCAGCCGGATCGACGGGCTGGACTACATCCCGATCCTCGCGCTGGGCATGCTGTGCGCGCTGGTAGGCATCGCCATCATGCGCGGCGTCACCCTGACCGAGGAGATGTTCCGCAAGAGCCGCGTCCCCGTCTGGCTGCGGCCCGGCATCGGCGGCGTCATCATCGGCGTGCTGGCCCTCGTCACGCCCGCGGTCCTGTCCTCAGGCCACGGCGCGCTCGGTGTCGTGATCGAGGCGCCGTACCCGCTCTGGTGGGTGGGCCTGCTGGTGCTGCTGAAGGCGACCGCCTCGGCGGTGTCGATCGGATCCGGCTTCCGCGGCGGCCTGTTCTTCGCCTCGCTCTTCCTGGGCGCGCTGGTCGGCAAGGCCTTCGCCGGCGCGTTGTTCGCGGTCAGCACGGCGCATGCCGTCTCCCCGGTGGTCTGCGCGCTGGTGGGCATGAGCGGGCTGGCCGTCGCGATCATCGGCGGACCGCTGACGATGGGCTTCCTCGTGCTGGAGGCGACGGGGTCCCTGCCCATGACCCTCGCGGTGCTCGCCGCCTGCGTCGTCTCCTCGCTGACCGTCCGGCGCACCTTCGGCTACTCCTTCGCGACCTGGCGCTTCCATCTGCGGGGCGAAGCGATCCGCAGCGCGGTTGATATCGGCTGGATGCGGAACCTGACCGTCGGCCGCATGATGCGGCGGGAGGTGCGGACCGTCCGCGCCGCCACCCCACTCGCTGCCTTCAAGCGCGATTTCCCGCTGGGCGCGACGCAGCGCGTCATCGTGCTGGACGACGCCGACCGCTACGCCGGCATCGTCCAGTTGCCGGAAGCGCACGCGGACACCGACGACGAGCACACGCTGGCCGACATCGTCCATTACGGCGACACGATGCTGTTGCCGCAAATGACCATCAAGGAAGCGATCGCGATGTTCGAGAACGCCGAGAGCGACGCGCTCGTCGTGGTCGACGCGCCCGACACGCGGCACGTGATCGGCCTGCTCACGGAACAGCACGCACTCCGCCGTTACAGCGAGGAACTGGAACGGCGCCGCCGGGAACTGTCGGGCGAGTGAAGAGCTCCTCGCCAATACGTGTGGAGACTCGACGGGGCCGCCGCCTCATGTCATTGCGACATCCGAGCGGAGGGTCAGGAAATGAGTCTGAGCCTGGTGTACGCGACGGTGGCAGCGGTGGTCATTGCGATCGGCGTCGCCGGATACACATTCTACTCTGCGCAAGCCCGACACGCGCGGTCGGCCGGCAGTGCCGATTCCGTCCTCGCGCTGGAGAGCAGCCCCGGCTGACCGGGTCAGGCGGCCGGCGGTCGGCGTGCGCACGGTTTCGTTGCGGCACCCGAACTCCGTCGGGATGGGTGCCGCGTTTCCCCCCGCCGCCAGCCAAGGAAGTCTCAGCCACGTGACCGAAGCCATCCAGCTCACGCGCCTGCCGTCCGGCCTGACCGTCGTCACCGAACGGATGGAGCGCGTGGAGACCGTCTCGTTCGGCGCCTATGTCGGCACCGGCTCCCGCCATGAGCGGGCGGAGGAGAACGGCGTCTCCCACTTCCTCGAGCACATGGCATTCAAGGGCACCGAACGACGATCCGCCGCCGCCATCGCCGAGGAGATCGAGGCGGTGGGCGGCCACATCAACGCCTACACGGCGCGCGAGCAGACCGCCTACTATGTCAAGGTTCTCAAGGAAGACACCGCGCTCGGCGCCGACATCATCGGCGACATCCTGACCCATTCCACCTTCGAGCCGGAGGAGCTGGAGCGCGAGCGCGGCGTGATCCTGCAGGAGATCGGGCAGGCGAACGACACGCCGGACGACATCATCTTCGACCACTTCCAGGAAGCCGCTTTTCCCTCGCAGCCCCTCGGCCGTCCCGTTCTCGGGTCGGAGGAAGGCATCCGCGCGATGCCCCGCACCGCGCTAACCGGCTACATGAAGCGGCACTACGCGCATGGCAACCTGGTGGTCGCCGCCGCGGGCAACCTGCGGCACGACGCCATCGTCGACCTGGTGCGCCAGCACTTCGCCGACCTGCCCGCCGATCCGCCGCCCGCGATGCCGACCGCGCGCTACGGCGGCGGCGAGTTCCGGGAAGAGCGCGACCTCGACCAGGTCCATATCGTGCTGGGCTTTCCCTCGGTCGGGTTCGGCGATCGCGACTACTACCCGACCCTGCTGCTGTCGACGCTGCTGGGCGGCGGCATGTCGTCCCGCCTGTTCCAGGAGGTGCGGGAGAAGCGCGGCCTCGTCTACTCCATCTACTCGTTCAACGCGCCCTACGTGGATGGCGGCCTGTTCGGCATCTACGCCGGCACCGGGGAGAGCGAGGCGGAGGAGCTGATGCCCGTCACGCTCGAGGAACTGCGCAAGGTCCAGAGCGAAGTGAGCGAGGCGGAACTCGGCCGCGCTCGGGCGCAGGTCAAGGCGAGCGTGCTGATGTCGCTCGAGAGCACCGGCAGCCGCTGCGAGCAGCTTGCGCGGCAGCTTCAGGTGTTCGGCCGGGTGATCCCGACGGCGGAGACGGTGGCGAAGATCGAGGCGATCACGACCGAGGACGTCCAGCGCGCCGCCGCCCGCCACTTCCGCGCGACCCCGACGCTGGCGGCGCTGGGCCCGGCCGGCCGGGTGCCGAAGCTCGCGAACATCGCGGAGACACTGGCCGGCTGACGGACCGACCAGCCGGAACGGCCAACCCGCCCTCCCGCGCCGTGCGGCGGGGCGGGCGATGGCGCGTGCGAGCCGTTCCTGCTAGGCTTACCGGCAGGTAGCATCAGAAATTTGGGAACACCGTCCATGCAGATCGTCCCCAGCGGCCAGACCCTCGGTGCCCGCGTCGAGGGCATCGATCTCGGCACCCCCCTTCCGGACCCCGATTTCCGCACGCTGCTCCGCGCCCTGGGGCAGTACGGCGTGCTCTGCTTCCCCAGGCAGATGCTGGAGGTGCCGCATTTCGCCGCGTTCGGACGGCGCTTCGGCGACCTCGAGATCAACGTCGCCAACCTGTTCCATGAGCCCGGCTTCCCCGAGGTCATGATCCTGTCGAACATGCGCGGCGCCGACGGCAAGCCCGTCGGGCTGAACGATGCCGGCCAAGGCTGGCACACCGACATGTCGTATTCGAAGGACATCGCGCTGGCCAACATCCTGCACGCCCAGCGCGTGCCGATGCGCAACGGCAAGTCGGTGGGCGAGACGCAGTTCCGCAACATGCACGCGGCCTATGACGAGCTGCCCGACAGCCTGAAGGACAGGCTGGAAGGCCGCACGGCCACGCATGACTTCGAGAAGTTCTGGGAGGTCATGCGGCTCCGCCCCGGCTCCGGCCGCAAGCCGCTGACCGAGGAGCAGAAGCGCCGCAAGCCGCCCGTCTCCCAGCCGCTCGTGCGCACGCATCCCATCACCGGCCGCAAGATCCTGTATGCGAACCCCGGCTATACGATGTGGATCGACGACATGGACCGGCACGAGAGCGACGTGATCCTGGACTACCTGTTCCGCCACCAGGAACGCGCCGAGTTCCTCTATGCGCATCACTGGGCCGAGGGCGACGTGCTGATCTGGGACAACATCGGCACGGTGCACAACGCGGTCGCCGACTATCTGCCGGACGAGCCGCGCTACATGCGCCGGGTGCAGGTGATGGCGACGCTCGACTACGCGAAGCTGGCCGCCTGACCATGGCGGAGTTCGCGGGCCGGCGCGTCGTCGTGACCGGCGGGGCCGGCGGCATCGGCGTCGCCACCGCGCGGACCTTCCTCGACCATGGCGCGGAGGTGGTGCTGGTCGATCCCGACACCGCGCGGCTGGAGGCCGCCCGCGCGGCGCTGGGCGGCGATCGGGTCAGCGTCCACGGCTCCGACCTCGCGACCCCGGCCGCCTGCGTCGCGATCATGCAGGCGGCCAGGCCGGTCTATGCCCTGGTGCATCTCGCCGGCTTGTTCGAGCCGGACCCGTTCACCTCGGACGAGCACGGGGTGTGGGACCGCGCGATCGCGGCGAACCTGACGAATGCCTACGACATGGCGGTGGCCTTCGCCCCCTGCGCCGACCCGAACGGGCCAGCCCGCATCGTGCTGACCAGTTCCGTCGCCTATCGCCGCGGCAGCATCGGCTACCCGCCCTACGCCGCGGCCAAGGCGGGCGTGGTCGGCCTGACCCGCTCCCTCTCCCGCCGGCTTGCGCCGGACGTGCTGGTCAACGCCGTGGCGCCGGGACTGATCGAGACCCGCATGGCCGAACCCACCATCGCCGCGCGTGGGGAGGCGTACAAGCAGGAAATCCCGCTTCGCCGCTACGGCCGGCCGGAGGAGATCGCCTCCGTCATCCGCTTCCTGTGCTCGCGCGACGCCAGCTACCTGACGGGCCAGACGATCACGGTGGACGGTGGGATCACCAACGCCTGACCTGTCCCGGAGGCGCGCGGCATCACCGGCTGGAAGTCCCGTCGCCAACGGGCCTGACTCAAGCCGCACATGCCGCGGCCGATCCGCCTGCGCGGCAACCCTGCCGCCTGCACCGTCGCACAACCCTGCTGCGCACACCTGCGCCGATGAACGGAAGCGTGATTGACCTGGGCAGCCCCGCTCCATAGCTTCCGCGGGATGTCCGAAACAGTCCGCAACACCGCCCCCGCGCTCCCGAAGGCCTGGCCGTTCGAGGAAGCGGCGAAAGTCGCCCGCCGCCTGGACGCGTCGGGGAAAGGGTCGGCGCTGTTCGAGACCGGCTACGGCCCGTCCGGCCTGCCGCATATCGGCACGTTCGGCGAGGTGGCGCGCACCACCTGGGTGCGCAACGCCTTCACCCGCCTGACCGGCCTGCCGTCCCGCCTGATCGCCTTCAGCGACGACATGGACGGGCTGCGCAAGGTGCCGGACAACGTGCCGAACAAGGACCTGCTGGCGCAGCATCTGGGCAAGCCGCTGACGCGCATTCCCGACCCGTTCGGCACCCATGACAGCTTCGGCGCGCACAACAACGCGCGGCTGCGCGCCTTCCTGGACGGGTTCGGCTTCGAATACGAGTTCGCCTCCTCCACCGAGTACTATGCCTCGGGGCGGTTCGACGCGGCGCTGGTGCGCATCCTCGAATGCTACGAGGAGGTGATGGCGGTCATCCTGCCGACCCTCGGCCCGGACCGCCGCGCCACCTACTCCCCCATCCTGCCGATCCATCCGAAGACCGGCATCGTCATGCAGGTGCCGATGGAAAGCCGTGACCCGGTGGCCGCCACGGTCGTGTGGCGCGATCCGGAGACGGGGGAACGGTTCGAGACCTCGATCAAGGGCGGCGCCTGCAAGCTCCAGTGGAAGGCCGACTGGGCCATGCGCTGGTACGCGCTTGGCGTCGACTACGAGATGTCGGGCAAGGACCTGATCGACAGCGTGCGGCTGTCGGGCCGGATCTGCCGCATCCTGGGCGCGCCGCCGCCCGAGGGGTTCACCTACGAGCTGTTCCTCGACGAGCACGCGCAGAAGATCAGCAAGTCGAAGGGCAACGGGCTCTCGGTCGACGAGTGGCTGCGCTACGCGCCGCCGGAATCGCTCGCGCAGTTCATGTACAACCAGCCGCAACGGGCGAAGCGGCTGTATTTCGACGTGATCCCGCGCGCGGCCGACGAGTACATCGCCAATGTGGACCGCGCCCGCGCCCAGCAGGCGCCGGAGCAGCAGGCCAACCCGTCCTGGCACATCCATGGCGGCCACCTGCCGAACCATGCCGGCAGCCCGCTGAGCTTCGGGATGCTGCTGAACCTCGCCAGCGTGGTGAACGCGGACACGCCCGACATCCTGTGGGGCTTCATCCGCCGCTACATCCCGGGTGCGAATGCCGAGAGCGAGCCCTTCCTGGCCCGCCTCGTCGACCATGCCATCGTCTACTACCAGGACTTCGTGCGCCCGGCGAAGCGGTTCCGCGACGCGGACCCGACGGAACGCGCCGCGCTCGAGGACCTGGCCGCCACGCTGGCCGCGCTCGACCCCGGCAACGACGCCGAGACGATCCAGAACGCGGTGTACGAGGTCGGCAAGCGCCATCCCTTCCCCGAGTTGCGCGCCTGGTTCTCCTGCCTGTACCAAGTGCTTCTGGGACAGCAGGAAGGCCCGCGCTTCGGCGGCTTCGTGGCGCTGTACGGTATCCCGGAAACGATCGCGCTGATCCGTTCGGCGCTGAACCGGCAGGCGAATGCGGCGGCCTGAGACGACCCGGACCACGATCGGCCGGCAGGACGGGACCCCAGGGTCCCGTGGGGCGGACGCATCGGCGCAAGGCGCAACCGGCGGGGCGTCGCACCGGACCGATGCGGACGGGACGGGGTTCGGCTCCACGGACCCGATCACGTCGGACCCGGAGGGGGCGCACTCGACCGCGGCAGGGCGGAACGGCCGCGGCACACGCGACGAACCGGCGCGGAAAGGCGGCCGCATCTGGCGCTCGCTCCTGCGCCACGCGCCGGCGCTGCTGGGCCTCGTGCTGCTGGTGGGCGCGATCTACGTGGTGCAGCGCGAGTTCCGCCACCTGAAGCTCAAGGATATCGGCGACGCGCTGCACGGGATCCCGACCCGCGCGCTGGCCTTCTCCTTCGTCTGGACCGTGCTGTCCTATTTCGTGCTGACCTTCTACGACCGGCTGGGCACGATCTATGCGGGGCACAAGGTGTCCTACGGGCGCGTCGCCTTCGCCTCGTTCTGCGCCTATTCCTTGTCGCACAACCTGGGATTCGCCGCGGTGTCCGGCGCCGCCGTGCGCTATCGGCTCTACGCCCATTGGGGGCTGACGCCGCTGCAGATCGGCAAGACGGTCGCCTTCTGCAGCCTGACCTTCGGCCTGGGCGGCATGGTGCTGGGCGGCGCCATCCTGTTCGTCGAGCCGCGCGCGGTGCCGTTCTTCGGCCACTACCTGCCGCTCTGGGGCTTGTGGGGAATCGGCGCGCTGCTCTGGGCGATCGTGCTGGGCTACGTCACGCTCTCACGGATCCTCGGCACGTTCCGCATGTTCGGCCACGAGATCGAGCTGCCGGGCTGGCGCATGGCGGTGATCCAGGTGATCCTGGCGACCGTCGACGTCGCCATCACCGCGACGATCTTCTACGCCCTGCTGCCCGAGGCGCCGGGCCTCACCTGGCTGATCTTCCTCGGCGTCTACGTCGCCTCCTACACCGCGGGGCTCGCCGCCAACCTGCCGGGCGGCATCGGCGTGTTCGACACCGCCATGCTGCTGGGGCTGGAGCCCTATCTCGACGCGCCGCACATCGTCGGCGCGATCGTGGTGTTCCGGCTCTATTACTACGTCATCCCGCTGTTCCTGGCCGGCGGCATGTTCGCCGGCAACGAGATCCTGCTGCGCGGCGGCGCCCTGTTCCGCGGCGGCGGACTGCCGAGGCTGCAGGGACTCGGACGCTGGAGCGAGCCGACCTTCGCGGTCACCGCCGCCACCGCTTCGGTCGCGCTGTGCGGCGTGCTGATGCTCTGCCTGGGCGTGCTCGCGCCGCAGGGGGATTTCTCCTGGCTCGATCCGGACTACGCCGACCTCGCGAGCCAGGCCGGCCAGTTCGTGCCCTCGCTGATCGGCGCCGGCCTCGTGATGATGGCGGTGGCGCTCTCGCAGCGCGTCAACCTGGCCTGGGGCCTGACCATCCTGCTGCTCGTCGCCGGCGCGGCCTTCGCGGTCACCCAGGACGACCGGCTCTGGGTGGCCGGCGTGCTGGTGCTGACGACCCTGCTGCTCGCCCCGTTCCGCAGCTGCTTCTACCGCCACGCCAAGCTGATCAGCGGTCCGTTGGAACCGACCAGCGCGCTGTCGCTGATCGTGCTGGTGATCTGCCTGTCCGCGCTCGCGCTCACCCGGCCGCACACGCACATCATGAGCAACAATGCCTGGTGGGCGATCGTGCTCTCGCCCGACGTGCCGAACTCGCTGCGGCTCGCGGTCGCGGTCACGGTCGTGCTGGCGCTGCTCGCGATCTGGCGCCTGCTGCGGCCGGGCCGGGTGCGCTTCCTGCCCTGGGACGCCAGCGCGCGGGCACGGGTCGCGGCGCTGGGCGGCAAGCCGCCGGAGGCGGCGGACGGCGTGGTGCTGGGCGAAGCCGAACGGGCCGCCATCCCGTTCCGCCGCGTGGGGCGCGTGCTGCTGGGTCTCGGCGATCCGACGGGATCGGATTCCGACCGGGTCTCGGCAATCTGGCGCCTGCGCGACCTCGCCCAGCAGGAAGGCATGGATGCCGCGTTCTGGCGCGCCGGCCCCGACCTGCTGAAGGTCTACGACGACCTTGGCCTGACCGCCCTTCCCCTCGGCCCGGACGGGCTGCCGATGCCCGAGGCGCCGGAGAACACGCCGGAAACCGACCAGTATCTGGTGTGCCTGGCCGAACGCGACCTCAACGTCTTGCTGCCGTTGCTGCCGCAGCTGGCCGGCAACCAGGATCGCCCGGCAGCCGGCAAGGTGGCCTGACCGCGCCGTTCGGCGCGGGATCGGCGCATACTGGGCGCCCCACTGGCGTTCCCTGGCGCCCCGCGATTCGGATGCTCGACATGCTGACATGGTTGCCCCTGGCTGCGGCGGTGCTCGCCGCGATTGCCGCGATCGCCGTCCTGATGCTCGTGCTGCGTCAGGCCGCCACGCTGGAGCGCATCCGCCTCGTCACGGAACAGGCGCTAGCCGCGCAACGCGCCGAGGGGGAGACGACCCGGGCGGCGCTGCGCAGCGCGGGCGCGGAGCAGGCGGAGCGGCTGGGTACGCTGCGCGGCGCGCTTGACACCGCGACCGAACGGTTGCGGACCGAATTGTCGCGGGGACAGGGCGAGCTGCGCCTGGTGCTGAACGAGGCGCAGCAGGCGGCCGACGCGCGGATCGCCGCGCAGTTCGAGACGACCCGCGCGATGCTGGAAGCCAAGCTGCGCGAGATGCGGGAGGGCAACGAGGCGAAACTCGCCGCGATCCAGGCGAGCGTGAACGAGCAGCTTCATGCCGCGGTCGAGAAGCAGATGACCGAGAGCTTCGCCCGCGTGGTGGACCAGTTCACCGCGGTGCAGAAGGCGATGGGCGACGTGCAGGCGGTCACCGCGCAGATCGGCGACATCAAGCGCCTGTTCAGCAACGTCAAGACGCGGGGCGGCTGGGGCGAGGCGCAGGTCCGCGCGATGCTGGACGACGTGCTGCCGCCCGGCGCCTATCTCGCGAACCACAAGGTGCGTCCCGACTCCGACGACCTCGTGGAGTTCGCCGTGGTCATGCCGATGCGCGGCGAGGTCCGCCCGGTGCTGCCGATCGACGCCAAGTTCCCGGTCGAGGATTTCGAACGCCTGCTCGCCGCGTCGGAGGCCGGGGACCTCGAGGGCGAGCGGGCGGCGACGCGGATGCTGGAACGCCGGGTGCGCGACGAGGCGCGCAAGATCGCGGCGAAATACATCTGCCCGCCGGTGACGGTGGAGTTCGCGGTGCTCTACTTGCCGACCGATGCGCTCTACGCGGAGGTCGCGCGCATTCCCGGGCTGGTGGACGAGATCGGCCGGGAGTGCCGGGTGCTGGTGATGGGCCCGACGCTGTTCCCGGCGCTGCTGCGCACCATCCATCTGGGCTTCGTCACGCTCGCGCTCGAGCAGAAGGCGGACCAGGTGCGCGCGTTGCTGGGCGCCACGAAGGGCGAGATGCTGAAGATGGACAAGGTGCTGACCCAGCTTGCGCGCCAGGCGAGCACGTTCAGCAACACGATCGAGAAGGCGCGGGTGCGCACGCGCGCGGTGGACCGCAAGCTGCGCGGCGTGGAGGCGATCGACGACGACCGGGCGGAGGCGCTGCTCGCGTTGGATCCGGACGCCGACCTGCCGCGCGAGGCGGAGGCCGACGTCTCGGCTGAGGAGGCCGATGTGCCGCCCGAACGGGAGGGGCTGGAGGCCTGACGGGCGCGCAACACCGCCCGACTCGCATCACGAATCGGGCTGAAATGCAGAATCCTCGCGATTCTGCGGGTAAGCCATGCGGGAACTGCGGATTAGCTCTGGCGAGAAGAGGGCATTTGCCTATATCGTGCTATTGCCGCGAAGAGGCGGGATCGGTTTTTCGGTCGGGTGGTGATCCACACGATCAGCATCGGGCCACGTTTCCCGGCGGTGACGAAGACACTCTGGCGCATGTCATGTGGCGCATGTCATCCTGGCAAAGGCCGGCTCGCAACGACTAGATGAGGACGACTTTCTCTTGAGCATGACCAACCGTGGCCGTGGCCGCCCCCCTCGGCGCCGTGGCTTCGATGACGACTTTGCCTACGATCGTGCGCCGCCAGGCGATATGCCGCGCAGTATGTCACCGTCGTGGCCGTCGTCCGCCGGGTTCGGCCCCGAGCATGATGCGACCGTCAAGTGGTTCAACCCCGAGAAGGGGTTCGGGTTCGTGGCGCTGTCGGACGGGTCGGGTGACGCCTTCCTGCACGCCAACACCCTGAACAATGCCGGCCACAGTGCGGTCAGCCCAGGCGCCACGCTGCGCGTGCGCATCGGCCAGGGCCAGAAGGGCCGTCAGGTGTCGGAAGTGATCTCGGTCGACGAGAGCACGGCCACGCCGCAGGCCCGCGGTCCCCGTCCCGGTGGCGGCATGGGTGGTGGCATGGGCGCCGGCCCGCGCCGCGGTGCACCGACCGGCCCCTCGGTCGAGACCCAGGGCACGGTCAAGTGGTACAACGCGACCAAGGGCTTCGGCTTCGTCGCCCCGGTCGAAGGCGGCAAGGACGTGTTCGTCCACGCCTCCGCCCTGCAGCGCGCCGGGATCACCCAGCTCGCCGAAGGCCAGTCGGTGGTCATGGACGTCGTGCAGGGCGCGAAGGGTCCGGAAGCGGCCGCCATCCGCCTCGGCTGACCCGAACGCCCACGCCTGAAACAACGGCCTGCTCGCACGCGAGCGGGCCGTTCGTCGTTCCGGCACTCCGCGCAGCCCGCGGCACGATCACTCCTCCCGGCTTGCAGCCCCCGGCGCGACCGCGCCGCGAACCCGCTCCTTGGAGCACGGCCGCTCACGTTCCGGCGTGCCTGTGACCCAGGTCACAGCGTGCCCATGACGAGAGGCTACGCTGCGGCACACAGCACAACGCTGTAGGGGCCAGCGTCATGGAACATGTACTCACGGAACATGGGTTTCGGCTGCTGTACTTGCGCGATTCAGGCGCGTTGGGGGAGCTCGATCGCGAAGCGATCCTGACCGACCTGCTGGACAGCCTGCCGCCCGGTGAGCTCCCACCGTTCCTCCGCCTGGACCTGCGCGACTACGACCATCTCGTCATCGCCTCGGACCTCGCCACCGGCCGCAACCTCGGCGTGCTCGGCGGCATGAACCGCATGACGCGGGACGAGCGGCTGCTGGTGATCGACACCGCGTTCGTTGCGGCCGAAACGCGCGGCCAGCACCTCATGCGGCGCATGATCGCGCTGATGCTGCTGCGCATGGCGGGAATCGAAGTGCTGCCGGACGTCGTGACGACGCTGTCGCAGAGCACGGTGTTCTGCCACGTCCTGTCGCGCACGGCGGCCGCGATGCGGTCCGTCCGGTTCCTGCCCGAACCGGCGCAGGAGGACGTGATCCGGTTCGAGCCGGCGGCCCTGATGCGCCGGATCTCGAACAGCCTCGGGCACAAGACCGACGCCGCGGCCACGCGCGCCGCGCTGCACGCGCTCGCGGCGCATGGAAGCCGCGGCGTCCCGCCCCTCTCGGCCGACCTGCACGCGGAATACACGTTCGCGCCGGTCCGCACCCTTCCCGCGCCGCTCCTCGCCGCGATCGACCTGCGGCACGCGGACGAGGCGGAGCTGCTGGAGGATGCCCGCCAGCTCTACCGCGCGCGCCCGCCGCGCCAGCGCCCGATCACCCTGCCCAGCCTGGAACGCAACCCGTTCTGGCCGGCGCCGCGGCCCGAACGCTCTTGCCCAGCGCGGCCCTAGCACGCACCATCCGGCCCGTTGATGCTGGAGAGTGAGAATGCAGGTGCGTGCCGCGGTCGCCCGCGAGGCCGGAAAGCCCCTCAGCCTGGAGACGGTCGAGCTCGAAGGACCGCGTGAGGGCGAGGTCCTCGTCGAGATCAAGGCGACCGGGATCTGCCACACCGACGAGTTCACCCTGTCGGGTGCCGATCCCGAAGGGATCTTCCCGGCAATCCTGGGTCATGAGGGTGCCGGGGTGGTGGTGGACGTCGGCAAGAATGTGACGAGCCTGAAGAAGGGCGATCACGTCATCCCGCTCTACACGCCGGAATGCCGGCAGTGCGAATACTGCCTCTCGCGCAAGACCAATCTGTGCGTGGCGATCCGGGCGACCCAGGGCAAGGGCGTCATGCCCGACGGGACCAGCCGGTTCCGCGCCGGATCCGAGACGGTCTACCACTACATGGGCACGTCGACCTTCGCGAACTACACGGTGCTGCCGGAGATCGCGCTGGCGAAGATCCGGCCCGACGCGCCGTTCGAGAAGGTCTGCTACATCGGCTGCGGCGTGACGACGGGAGTGGGCGCGGTGATCAACACCGCCAAGGCGGAGGCCGGGTGCCGCGCCGTGGTGTTCGGCCTGGGCGGCATCGGGCTGAACGTGATCCAGGGCCTGCGCCTGGTCGGCGCGGAGCAGATCGTGGGCGTGGACCTGAACCCGCGCCGCAAGGAGATGGCCGAGAAATTCGGCATGACGGATTTCGTCAACCCGGCCGAGGTGCAGGGCGACCTGGTGCCGTACCTGGTGGACCTGACGAAGGGCGGCGCCGATTACAGCTTCGAGTGCATCGGCAACGTGAAGGTCATGCGGCAGGCGCTGGAATGCGCCCATCGCGGCTGGGGCAAGTCGATCATCATCGGCGTGGCCGGCGCCGGGCAGGAGATCTCCACCCGTCCGTTCCAGCTCGTCACGGGCCGCACCTGGATGGGCACCGCGTTCGGTGGCGCCCGCGGGCGCACCGACGTGCCGCGGATCGTCGACTGGTACATGGACGGTCGGATCAACATCGACGACCTGATCACCCACGTGCTGCCGTTCGAGCAGATCAACGAGGGGTTCGAGCTGATGCGCCGGGGCGAATCGATCCGCAGTGTCGTCACGTTCTGAGATGCCGATCCGCGCGGTCTGCTTCGACGTCGGCGAGACGCTGATCGACGAGACGCGGCACTGGCTGGACTGGGCCGCGTTCCTGGGCGTGCCACCGCTCACGCTGTTCACCGCGCTCGGGGTGACGATGGACCGCGGCGAGTCGCATCGCCGCGTGTTCGAGATCTTCCGCCCCGACCTCGACCTGCCCACGGCGCTGCGCCAGCGGGCCGAATCGGGGTGGCGCTACGCCTTCGAGGAAGGCGACCTCTACCCCGACGCGCGGCCCTGCCTCTCGGCACTGCGGGATCGCGGGTTGAAGGTGCTGGTGGCCGGCAACCAGCCCGTTGCGGCGGAGGCGGCGCTGGCCTCGCTCGACCTGCCGGTGGACGCGATCGCGACCTCGGGTGGGTGGGGCGTGGCAAAGCCGGATCCGCGCTTCTTCACCAAGGTCGTCGAGCTGGCAGGCGTGCCGGCGGCGGAGATCGCCTATGTGGGCGACCGGCTCGACAACGACGTGCTGCCGGCGCGTGCGGCGGGGATGACGGCGGTATTCCTCCGCCGCGGCCCGTGGGGCTGGATGCACGCGGAGAAGCCGGAGATCGAGGCCGCGCATCTGCGGCTCGACCGGCTGGACGGACTGGCGGACGCGCTGGAGGGGATCGTAACAGGGGGTGTTCGGCATTAGACCCGCCGAGGCGCGGACCATGAGTCGTCGAGGTGCAACGCCCCCCAAGTCGGATCGCGCATGAGCCCGGAACCGGTCGCTCGCCATTCCAGACGAGCGAAGAGCCGGCCGCATGCCGTGTGGGCGGCCCTGGCGCCGTGAGCGATGCCTCGGCAATTTGCCACGGGAGATTCCCCATCAACCTGATCCACGTCGATGATCCCGCCTACGGAGCGATCGACGACCTGTTGAGCGGCTTCTACCAGGTCACCTGGACCGACGACTCACCGGTCATCACACGAGCCGTGACGTTCGTCGGACCGCTGAGCGTCGCGAACGATGGTGTGTTCGAAGGGCGTTCGGTCGCAACCGTGACGTTCCCGCACGCGCATCACCCAGTCCACCGAGACCGGGTGGACTGGGTGGGGAAGCCGATTGCGATCAGCGGAGCCGGTGAAGCCGGCGGTACCCTCGTCGCTCGCGTGGTCGCACTCAACTACCTGCCCCACACGAACCCGGTCACGCCCACGCTGACGCTCAACGTCGCAGCGCCAACCCCCATCGACGCCAGCTCGCAAGCCGTCGCGTGTCCCTGCTTCACCAGCGGGACGGATGGTTCGGGATTTCCGAGTTGCGTCGGCAAGTCGATCTGGATCAGCGACGGTGCGTTTGCCAACGCCCATTCGCCCGTGTACGGCGCCGCTCCGGTCCTGACCACCATTGCGGCATACGAGACGCCCTTCAGCGTGTCTCTCTCGAGAAGCCTGCGACGAACTCTGGTGGATTACCCCGGGGTTCGGATCAAGTGGTTCACCGACAATCGGGATGCCGTGCTCGAAGCCGGGAATGCGGCCATCGCGAACGGCCGCCGCGAACTCCTGTTCTGCGGATTTTCCCACCCCTGCTCGACGGGTGTCTTCGGCTTCCGCGGCTACAAGCAAAGCGGGATGTTCGACGCCAGCGACGCCCAACTTTCGCGAGTGGTCGGCTCGCTGTTCTGGTGGACATCGGGGGCCGGCGTCGAGACGGACATGATGAGCGTTCCCGACGAGTACCCGGGGTTCTGGAGCGACCAGACGTATATGCGCCAGGCCATCTCATGGGATGCACCGCCCGCACCTCCACTCCCAGACGAAGTCGCGGGATCTGATTCGCTGCCCTGCTTGGGGACAGTATCGAATGCGGTCGTCGTCATCACCGGGGACAGTTGGCAGGTCGAGGACCCGGCCGGGAATGGGACGGGACACCTGGGGGTCGTGGCAAGCTGGCTTCAGAGACGGAACAAGCAGAAGCGGATCAGGACCGTCACGCGGGGCATCGGCGGCACGATGTGGTCGCAACTTGCCTCATTGCGGCCCGTGGGGAATGGCCCAAGGTGGATTACCGACCGGACGAAGAATTGGCTTTCCGAGTACGTGCTGCAGGTCCCAAGCATCGACGGAGAGGGCACGATCGTTCCTCATGTCGTGGTGATCGCCCTGGGCGCGAATGACAAGGACAAGCTCAATCCAATACAGGTCGCGACGGCCCTCAATCGGATCAGGTCGGTGGTGGCGGCAAACGGCCTACCCCCTGACGCTATCCTGTGTACGGAGGGGGTAAAGGGTGCCGAACTCTGGAGCGCTGGCGCCGAAGACTACGCCCTGCTCGGATTCGATTATGCTTCCACGTTCGTTCGCAGCTTTGCCCGTGCGAATGGCTTCCCCCTGATCGATGTCGGTGCCCGCGCGCAGGAGGCAATGTACGGCTGGTCACCGGACCGCCTGTTGCGCCGGACGGTCCCGGCCCTTGGGCCCATGCTCGCAACCCCCAATGTCGGCACGCCCTTCCCCGCCGGATATCGGTGCCGGGACTTCCGTGTCGTGCTGCACACCCATGTTCCCGGCCAGGCGTTCTGGGGAGGGATCACGACCCTCGAGATCCAACTCTCGCCCCGGCCGGACAATCGCCTGGTCCTGACCGCTGACCCCGGCGTCACGAACGGGCATGACGGGATCCTCCACTGCTACGCGCGGAGCTGGGGTGGGATCATCACGACGCCGACCACGATCGGTCAGAACAGCCACTCCCTTCGCACGTCGGGTCAGGCGGATCTGGGCCCGTTGGGCGGCCATCCGCTGACCACGAGCCCGCCGGCATGCACCCTCGCCAGGTTCGAGGGCGCGAACTTCACGCCCGGCGACGTGCTCGGACGCTGCTACTACTCGCCCGGGATAGGCGCTGGTGGATGGGATTATCGAACCCTCATAACCGGCCAGATCACCAACGAGATCATCTTCGGGGCTGAATCGAACGACAGCCCCACACCCCGCACGGCGAACTGGTTTGGCGGGTGGATGTTCATCAGCCAGGACGCAACCGCCGCAACGAACGTCCGTATCACGGACCCCGCGGGCAATATGCTCCGGACGACGATCGTCGGGTTCACCGACTTTCGGCAGGTGACGATTGCCGATGCATGGCCGCACCCCACCCTGCAGCAGGATCAGATCGCCTTGGAAGTGGGCCGGTTCGGTGCGCCGGCCTTCGAGAATGCCGTGGCTGTGGCGCGCGATGATCACGAGGCTGGCCAGTACCTCATCGTCGAGGTGTCCGGAACGCGAGCTCGGGTTTCCGTCGTGCTCGGAGCCGATTACGACCCCGATCCGCGGCGGGCGATCCTCAAGGGGCAACAGCAAGTCTGGGAGGGGGAGGTGGAGCGCTTCGGAGCGCCTTTCGTCCCAACCGTGTGGGTTACCGGAGGCGCTGCGACGATCACCCCGGTCTGGGTGGAGATCGACGAGCGGCGCCGCGCCTACACCCGCCCAACGTTGACGGTGCGCGAGGCGTACGGGACGGGTGATGGTTCGGCCAGCTTCGATCTCGGCGGTGACACCTCCCATTACTCGCGGGCGTTCCGTCGGGAGGTGATCGAACCGGCTTGGCGCGCCGCGGACCTGACGGCCGCCACCGCGGCACCACCGCGCAATGTGACGCGGCTCGTCGAAGGCAGCCATTACAGCATGCAGCAGGCCGATCTGACGATCCTGGTGAACAAGGCGGAGGGGTCGGCGACGACTCTCGAAGCGCCCTATGACCCTGCCGTCGGCATCCCCTACGTCGTGAAGGATGCCCGGGGCGACGGAGACATCCACCCGATCAGCTTCATACCCAGCTTCGGGATGATCGATGACGAACCAATGAAGGTGATCGTGGAAACACCTTACGGCTCCGCGCGGCTGATGTTCGATGGCGCGAACTGGTGGACGATCTGAAACGGGCCGTGCGAATCCAGGATCCATGATCGCGACCCAGCCCGCAGCAAGCGAGCGTTCGCGCCCTATCCCGCGTCGTCGACCAGCACCACGTGCAGCCGCCGCGGACCGTGGGCACCGAGCTCCAGGGTCTGCTCGATATCCGCGGACCGAGACGGGCCGGTCACCAGCATGACGTTGCGGGGCATCCCGCCAAGCTCCGCGCGCAGGAGATCCCACGCCTCCTCATACGCCCCCACCAGGCGGGACGTGCGCAGCACCGCGATGGCCGTGTCGGCCAGCACGTTCAGCGTGGTCGGCCGTTCGGGGGCAGAGGGGAACATCAGCGTGCCCGTCTCGGCGATGCCGGCGAAGGCGTGCTGCACCGCGACCGCATCCGTCGCCTCGGCGCGCCCCTGGCGGATCGACAGCATGGGGCGCTCCGCCCAGGGGATCGCCTGCAGTTCCGAATGCGGCGCCATCACCAGCTCCGACGGCAGGTTCTGCGCGGCGAGGTAGTCGGCGACCGCCACCGGGACCTCGGCGGCCGAGGCGACCCGCGCCACCGTGCCGAATTCCTTCTCCACGTTGCGCACGAACAGCTCGACCTGTTGCGGATGTGGCAGGCGGGAGCGCGCGGGGATGAGCTGGCGCGGGTGCTGGGCGAGACGCCCCCGCAGCATGGCCGCCTGGTCCGCCGGCAACGCCCCCCGCCGCAGGCCGCGGCGGATGGCAGTCAGGATCGCCTCGCGGCTCATCGCAGCGTCCCGTCCCGCTGCGCCTGCGCATAACGGGCGAAGAACGTGTCGCCTTCGGGTGCGGGCAGGTCGCGGCCCTGGGTCCAGCCGCCGGCGAACGGCATCCGCGCGAACCGCCCCCGCTTCCGCCCCGCAACGCCCAGCGCGAACGCCGCCGCGCGGGTGGCCATCCGGTACAGCGAGGGGCGGCGCGCGAACCAGGCCCACAGGCCGAGGTTCCGGCGCTGGGTCGCGGGCGTCAGGTGACGCTCGAACTCGCGCTCCCGCCAGTGGCGCATCAGGCCGGGCAGCGGGATCTTCACCGGGCACACGCTCTCGCACTTGCCGCAGAAGGTCGACGCGTTGGGCAGCAGCCCCGCCTGGTCCACCCCGATCAGCGCCGGCGTCAGCACCGACCCCATCGGACCGGGATAGACCCAGCCATAGGCATGGCCGCCGACCGCGCCGTAGACCGGGCAGTGGTTCATGCAGGCGGCGCAGCGGATGCAGCGCAGCATGTCCTGGAACTCGGTGCCGATCATCGCGGAGCGGCCGTTGTCCACCAGCACCACGTGATACTCGGCCGGACCATCCAGGTCCGCGTCGCGCCGGGGTCCCGTGGAAAAGGTCGTGTAGACCGACATGTCCTGGCCGGTGGCCGACCGAGCCAGGACGCGCAGCAGCGAGGTGCAGTCTTCCAGGGTCGGCACCACCTTCTCGATGCTGGCCAGCACGATGTGCACGCGCGGCAGGGTCTGCGTCAGGTCGCCGTTGCCCTCGTTCGTGACGATGACGCTGGTGCCGGTCTCGGCGATCAGGAAGTTCGCGCCGGTGATCCCGACATCGGCGGCGAGGAAGCGCGCGCGCAGCTTGGTCCGCGCTTCGGTCAGGATGTCGCGCCGTTCCGCGAACACGCGATCGGCCGGCAAGTCGGTATGCGACTTGCGGAACGCCTCTTCCCAATCCTCCAGGTTCAGGTGGAAGGCCGGGGCGATGATGTGGCTGGGCAGCTCGTGGCGAAGCTGGATGATGTATTCGCCGAGATCGGTTTCGACCGGGGTGATCCCGTGCTTCTCGAGATGGTCGTTGACCGCGATCTCCTCGCTGATCATCGACTTGCCCTTGGTGACGGTGCGCGCGCCCGCCGCCTGGCAGATCTTCAGCACCGCCTCCCGCGCGGCCTCCGCATCGGCGCACCAGTGCACGGTGCCGCCGGCCTTCTCCACGTTCGCCGCATAGGTCTCGAGGTAGAAGTCGAGATGCGCCAGCGTGTGGTTCTTGATGTCGCGCGCCGTGTTGCGCAGCTCCTCGAACTCGGGAAGCGCGGCGGCGGCGGCGGCGCGCCGCGCGATGAAGCTGGGCCCGCTGCGGGCGAGCGCCTTCTGCAGCCCGGGATCGTCGATCGCCGCGTGGGCGTTCTGCTTGAAGGCGGCGGAAGTGGGAACGTGCATGCGGTCTCCTGTCGCGCCGACCTTACCCCGGATCGCCGCCTCGCGGAACGTGCCTGCGACGCCGCGGCCGGCCAGCGGCGCGATGCCGCGTGGCCTTCCCGACCCGGCGTGCACGGCCTCGCCGTTGGCGAGCACCTGGGTGGGTGCTCGCCGGACAGCGTCAGGCCTTCAGCATCGGACAGGCATGGTCCGACAGCGGGCGGAATGCCTCCTCCGCCGGTGTCGTCGCCACGGGCTTCATCAGATCCCATTCCTGCTTGCTGTCGGCCGGCTTCTTCACCTCGAACAGGTAGCAGGGGTGGATCTTGCGCCCGTCTTCCCGGATCTTGCCGCCCGCGCCGAAGCAGTCGTCGTCGGTCGGCATCGCCTTCATCCGCGCGATGGTCGCGGCTCCATCCGCCTTGGACGCCGCGGCGCCCATGTCGGCGACCGCCTTGAAGTAGTGCAGCGCCGAGGAATACTGGCCCGCCTGGATGCTGTTGGGCCACAGCGTGACCTTCGGCTTGATCCGGTTCATGAACGCGCGCGTCCGGTCGTTCAGGTCCCAGTAGTAGGTTTCGCTCAGAACAAGGCCCTGCGCGGTGTCCAGCCCGATGGAATGGACGTCGGTGCTGTACATGATCAGCCCCGCGAGTTTCTGCCCGCCCTTCACCACCCCGAACTCCGAGGCCTGCTTGATGCTGTTCACCGTATCGAGCCCCGAATTCGCGAGGCCGATCACCTTCGCCCCGGAGGCTTGCGCCTGCACCAGCGCGGCGGAGAAATCGGTCGTCTCCGGGAACGGGTAGACGTTGGCGCCCAGCACCTTGCCGCCCGCCTCGGTGACGAACTTCGTCGCATCCCGCTGCAGCGCCTGGCCGAAGGCATAGTTGGCGGTGATGAAGAACCAGGTGTCGCCGCCGGTCTTGGTCAGCGCCGCCGAGGTCGACTTGGACGCCATGTAGGTGTCGGTCACCCAGTGGATCGTATTGGGGGTGCACGCCTTGCCCGTGAGATCCGAGGTGGCGGTGCTGGTGCTGAGATAGATCTTGTTCTTCTCTCGCGCGATGCTGGTGATCACCAGCGCGCAAGAGGAAGCGCCGCCGTCCTGGATGACGTCGATGCCGTCCTGATCGTACCACTTCTTGGCGATCGAGGCGGCCAGATCCGGCTTGTTCTGGTGATCCGCCACGGTGATCTCGATATCGAACCCGTGATCCCCCCATTCCTGCACCGCCTGGCGCGTGCAGATGACCGAGGTGGGACCGGTGAGGTCGCGATACGGTCCGGACTGATCGTTCATGATCCCGATCCGGAGGACCGGGCGCTGCGCCCGTGCGCGGCCGGTGGGGGTTGCGACGGCGACGGACGCGGCCGCCGAGGCCAGCAAGTGCCTGCGTTTGAGATTCATTGGTTTCCTCCCGGCGGGCCCGACGTGCGGAGCCGCCCGGGGGAAACCGTATCAAGGCGAAGCGGCGGCGGCGAGCCGCGCACGCTCGCCGGGGCGGTGGCACTCACGCGCGGCCTCGTCGCGGCCGCACCCGCCGTCGAGCCATGGGCCCGTCCGGCGGGTGGTCGGTCGCGGCGGCGACCTGTCGCGCCGCGAGGGTCAGGACGAGATCACCGGGTGGTGGTGGCGCCACGCCGCGCGTTGCCGAACAATTCGGGTGCGCGGTCGCCGTAGCCGGTGTCGCCGTCGCCCGTGCGCTGCTTCGTCACATCCGCCTTGCCGAACAGTTCGGGTGCGCGGTCGCCGTAGCCGGTATCGCCGTCGCCCGTGTGCTGCTTGCTCGCCAGCGTGGGCGCGGCGTCGCCCTGCGCCTGATCGGAATTGGCGGCGAGAGCGGCCGAACCGAAGGTCAGCACGGCGGCGGTGGCGAGGATCGTGAAACGGACCATGGTCATTCTCCTGGGTGAGACATGCGGATCAGTCCGCAGGCCGGAACGGTGGATGGATTGCGGAATGGTGGGACGCTCAGTGGCGGGTGGGCGCGGCGGTTGCCTGCTCCGCCTGGTGCAGGCGGCGCCACGCATAGGGGCTGCTGCCCACGAAGCGGCCGAAGACGCGGGTCAGGTGGGACTGGTCCGCCATGCCGCAGTCCTGCGCGATCTCCGCGAGCGAGGCGCGCGTCGTGATCATCAGCTGACGGGCGCGCTCGACCCGGCGGGTCAGGACGTAGGTGTGCGGCGTCATGCCGAAGCTCACCTTGAACGCCCGCCCGAAATAGCTGGGCGTCAGGCGGCACAGCGCCGCAAGCGCCGAGAGCGGGATCGCACGATCCAGATTGGCCTCGACATGGGCCTTGACCCGCTTCACCTGCCAGTCGGCGAGGCTGCCGCGCAGCGCGGGAGCCGCCGCCGGCTCCGGCGCCTGGCCCTGCACCAGCCGCGACGCACGGGTCAGCATGGCGGAGGCCGCTTCGGGATCATGCCGGATGCGCCGCTGAACCTCGACCAGAAGAGCCGCCAAATCTGCCGGGGAAATCATTCCCGTGGCGGTGTGGAAGTCCTGAGCAGTGGTGGACAGGCCAGATTGCATCGATCTCACCCCTTGACTGACGTTTTTCCAGAACCGATGAACGACGGCGTTCCCGCCGGTGCCTGGATATTGCTGGGTTCGATCAAACGGCGATATTCTACTGAGATTGAGCCGGATGCTCCTTTAGTGTTCAAGCGACATACCAAGGTATAAGAGAAACCAGTCGCCGGGACTGGAATCTGTTGCCCATGACGTCGCTCGCATCCCTCGCCACGCGTCAGGCCGCCCCCGATCAGGTCACGCCCAGCCAGGCTGCCCCTGGTCAGGCCACGCCCGACGAGGCCGCCCCCAATCAGGGCGCCCCCAGCCAGGCCGCCCCCAGCCAGGCCGCCCTGCCCGCCGACACCGGCCAGCTCCGCGGTTCGGCCCGCATCCTGTTCGCGCTGCTGGGCGCAAGCCTCGCCGCCGCCATCTTCGTCGTCGACACGTTCAGCCGGTTCGAGATCGCGATCGCGGTGCTGTACGGGATCGTCATCCTGCTCTCGGCATCGCTCTGGCGGCAGCGCGGACTGCTCGCGGTGGCGGCCGGCTGCGCGGCGCTGACGGTGCTGAGCTTCCTGATCATGCACGGGATCCGCATGCCGGGGCAGCCGCTGCTGCGCTGCCTCGTCAGCCTCGCGGGCAACGGCATCACCACGCTGCTGGCGCTGCGCATGCAGCACGCGATGGATGTGCTGCGCGCCGGAGAGCGCCGCTACCGCCGCATCTTCGACAGCAGCGGCGTGGCGATCTGGGAGGAGGACTACAGCGGTGCGGCGCAGATCCTCGCGCGCCTCGCACGCGAGGGCGTCTCCGACCTCGAAGCGCATCTGCTCGCGAATCCGCGGATCGTGACGGCGTGCATGGCCGCGACGCGGACGGTCGACCTGAACCGCGCGGCGGTCCAGATGCTGCAGGCCCCCGACAAGGCGACGCTCCAGACCGCGCTCGAGCAGACCTTCCTGCCGGAAACCTACGCCGTCCAGGCGCGGCTGCTGTCCGCCTTCATGTCCGGCGCCCCCGGCTTCGAGGCGGCGACCCGCGTGCGCACCCTGCGGGGCGAGATCCGCAGCGTGCTGATCGCCGCCACCTTCCCGCAAGGCAGCCAGCCCGACGAGCATGTGTTCGTCAGCGTGCTGGACGTCACCGAACGCAGCCGGACGGAGCAGGCGCTGGAACAGGCCCGCGCGCAACTCGCGCACGTCAACCGCGTCGCGACGATGGGGGAACTCACCGCGTCGATCGCGCACGAGGTGAACCAGCCGCTCGCCGCGGTGGTGACGCAGGGCGAGGCGGCGCTGCGCTGGCTGCGGCGCCCCCGACCGGATCTGGAGGAAGTGGGAACATCCCTCGAGGCGATCGTGCGGCAGGGACGCCGCGCGGGAGAGGTCGTGCGCCGGCTGCGGGCGATGTCGCGCGACGTGACGCCGCAACGGGCCGTGCTGGACGTGAACGAGGTGGTGAACGAAGCGGTCCTGCTGCTACGCCGGGAGCTGAGCGAGCACGAGGTGGAGCTCGCGCTGGATCTCTTCCCCGCCTCCCTGCCGGTCGCGGCCGACCGGATCCAGTTGCAGCAGGTGCTGATGAACCTGATGATGAACGGCGCGCAGGCGATGGAGGGCCGGACCACCCGCGCGCTGCAGGTGCGTTCCAGCCGGCCAGGCCCCGACCTGGTGGAGATCGCCGTGCAGGATCGCGGCCGCGGGCTCGACGAGGATCAGATGGCGCGCCTGTTCACCGCCTTCTACACGACGCGGGAGCACGGGATGGGGATGGGCCTGTCGATCAGCCGGTCGATCGTCGAATCGCATGGCGGGCGCATCCGCGCGGAACGCAACGCCGACGGTCCCGGGGCGACGTTCGCCTTCACCCTGCCGCTCGCCGCGCCATGAGCGCCGATGCCGCGGCGCCGATGGTCGTCGTGATCGACGACGAGGAAGCCGTCCGCACCTCGCTCAGCAGCCTGCTCCGTTCGGTCGGGTTCCGCGTGACGGTCTTCGCCGCCCCGCAGGAGTTCCTGCACACCGAGGCGGCGCAGGCCGCGAACTGCCTCATCCTCGACATCCGCCTGCCGATGTCGAGCGGGCTCGACTTCCAGGCGCAATTGGCGGCAGCCGGTATCCGCGTGCCCATCGTCTTCATCACCGGCCACGGCGATATCCCGATGACCGTCCGCGCAATGAAGGCGGGCGCGGTCGATTTCCTCGCCAAGCCGTTCCGCGATCAGGAGCTGCTGGATGCCGTCTCGGTCGCGATCGAGCGCGACCGGCGGATGCGCGACGGCGATTCCGCGCTGCGGGAGCACCGCGACCGGCTCCGCTCGCTGAGCGAACGGGAGCGGGAGGTGATGGCGCTCGCCACCGCCGGGCTGATGAACAAGCAGATCGCCTACGAGCTCGGACTGAGCGAGATCACGGTGAAGATCCACCGCGGCAAGGTCATGCGGAAGATGGAGGCGCACTCCCTGGCGGACCTCGTGCGCATCGCCGACACGCTCGGCGTCCGGCCGCCGCGGCGCGATCCGGCCTGATCGGTGGACGCGCCATAAACGTCCGTATGATTCCGCCGCGCGGCTGATCGGCCCATATCCGTCCATGAACACGCAACCGGATCACGCGCCGTGCCGCACACCCCCCTCGTCTGCATCATCGACGACGATCCATCGGTCCGCTCCGCCACGAGCAGCCTGGTGCGGTCGTTCGGCTACGCGGTGTGCGCGTTCGACTCGGCGGAGGCCTTCCTGGCCGAACGGGCGCGGCTGACGCCGGCCTGCATCATCTGCGACGTGCAGATGCCGGGACTGAGCGGAATCGACCTCCACGATCGGCTGACCGCGGCGGGAGATCGCCCGCCGATCGTCTTCATCACCGCCTTCTCGCAGGAGAAGGTGCGCCAGCGCGCCGGCCAGGACACCGTCATCCTGGGAAAGCCCTTCGCGGCGGAAGCCCTGGCCGATTGCCTGTCGCGCTTCGCGCCGCACTGATCCGCCGGTCGGATCGTCCGACCCGCAGCGGTATCAGCGGAGGCTGCGCCGCGCGCGCATGACCAGCCAGGGTGTGGGCGCCGCCCGCATTTCCCAGACGGCGAGCAACTGGTCGATCTCGGGCCAGCCGTCGCAACAGGGCGGCAGCCGCAGCGTACGGCTCAGCAGGTCCACGCGCGTCACGTCATGGGTGGGCGCGAACCGCGCGGCGAGCATCCCGGAGACGGATGCAGCGTCGGACCCGGTCTCCGCCCCGCCGTCATGCGCCTCCACCACCAGGTCGGCGTCGCGCAGCCCCGGCGCCGCCACCGGATCGAGCAGCTCGCGCTCCGCCCCCTCCACGTCGCACAGCACCAGCACGCGCCGTCCGGCACATTCCGCGAAAACCGATGCGTCGAACCGCCCGGCCACGCGCACCTGCACCCCGTTCAGCGCCGCCATCTCGGCGCACAGTCCGCGCGCGGCGGGGTCGATGTCGAAGGCGAGGATGTCGGCCGCCGGAAGCAGGCGCGCCAGCCCGACCGCATACCACCCCTCGGCGCAGCCGATGTTGAGCACCACCTCGGGCACGGTCGCCACGAGCGCGGCGAGATGCGGCTGGAGCCCGCCTTCGTAGCAGCCCAGAAGCTTCGGGATCACGCATCCCTCCGCCGCCCGCGGCAGCAGGCGCATCCCGGCGAAGAGCCCGTCCCGCACCACCTCCCCCAGCGCGGCCCGCAGTCGCGGACGCAGCACTTCCAGCCGATAGTTGGCGGCCAGCCGCAGCAGGTCGCGCGACAGCGCCGCGTGCGACGACGGCGCGCCCAGGATGCGCTGCAGGTGCTGCGTCACGGCGGCGGCGAGCGGGTCGGTCATCGGGCGATCATCGGCGCGCGGGGTGAAGGACGGGTGAACGGAGACCTCGCGCGGCGGCGCAGCGATGGCGCGCGGTGCGGATCGGACGCGATCGCTTCCGTCGTCCGGCTCTTGGGCCTTCGGCGACCCGAGGCTATCGTCGGCGGAACACGCTGCGATGGGGGAACCGGTGGCCAAGATCGTCCTTGCCGAAAATCCGCTGAACGAGGTGGACATCGCGCGGGAACTCGTCCCGCCCAGCCTCGAGATGGTGGTCGCGCGCCCCGGCTCCGCCGAATTCAAGGCCGCGCTCGCCGATGCCGATTGCGTCGTGGGCTTCGGCGATCGCTCGATGGATGATGCGTTCTACAAGGCGGCGCCGAAGCTCAAGCTCGTGCAGCTGCTCTCCGCCGGGTACGACCGCTGCGACGTGGAGGCCGCGCGACGCGCCGGCGTGCCGATCTGCAACAATGGCGGCGCCAACTCCACCGCGGTCGCCGAACACGCGATCATGCTGATGCTGGCGGTCGCCAAGCGGCTGGTGTGGCAGCACGCCAACGTCTCGGCCGGACGCTGGCGCGGCAACGCGGCCGAGGACGTGCGGCTCTACGAGCTGCGCGGCCGGACCCTGGGCATCGTCGGGCTGGGCACGATCGGCACCAAGGTGGCCCGCCTCGCCCGCGTCTTCGGCATGGACGTGCAGTACTACGACATCCGCCGCCTCACCGAGGACCAGGCCGATGCGCTGGGGGTGCGTTTCGCGCTGCTGGACGAGGTGCTGCGCAGCTCCGACATCGTCTCCCTGCACGTGCCGCTGACGCGTGAGACGCGGCACATGATCGGCGCGGCGCAACTGCGGCAGATGAAGCCCAGCGCCTACCTGATCAACACCTGCCGCGGGCCGGTCGTGGACGAGCCGGCGCTGATCGAGGCGCTGGCGGCCGGGACCATCGCCGGCGCCGGGCTCGACGTGTTCGACCAGGAGCCGCCACCGTCCGACAACCCGCTGTTCGGGCTGCCCAACGTCACGCTGACCGCGCATTTCGCCGGGCCGACCTGGGACAACCAGTACACCCGGTTCCGCAACGCGTTCGACAACTGCCAGCGGGTGATCCGCGGCGAGCGGCCGCTCTGGATCATCCCGGACCTGCAGGCCTGATCCGGCCGCGCCGGGTCACTCCGGCGCGCGCGGTGTCCGCGTCTCGGGCATCACGAACCCGACCAGGATGGTGCCCAGGAGCCCGGTCAGCGAGAGCACGCCGAAGGCCGCCGCCATGCCCGCCCAATCGGAGATGCTGCCCGCCATGGTCGTGCTGATCGCGGCGCCGAGATACATCGCGAGCCCCAGCACGCCCATGCACAGGTTGAAGTGGGCGGTGCCGCGGGTGAGGTCGGCGGCGAGCAACGGCAGCATCACGCCGAACACGGCGGCGCTGATGCCGCTGACCGCCTGCGCCATCACGAGCGGCCAGCCGCCCGGGAGGATCGCCAGCAGCACGCCGCGCACCGGCAGCGCCGCCCAGCCCAGCATCAGCAGGCGGCGGCGGCCGATCCGTTCGGCCGTGCGCCCGACCCAGGGCGAGAGCAGCGCGACCACCGCCTGCGGCACGACGATGCAGGCGGCGATGATGACGTTGGCGAAGTCGCCGCTGCTCATGGTCACGGCCGCCCCCGCCAGCGGCAGCATTGCGGCGTTGGACAGGTGGAACAGCGCGACGCAGACGGCGAAGATCAGCAGCCGGCGGTCGCTGAACAATCGGCGCAGGCCGGTCCAGTCCAGCAGCCGTGTCGTGGTCTGCTGCACCGCGTGCTTGCCCTCGCCTACGCCCAGGAGGGAGATCAGCGCCGGGACGCAGAGCACGGCGGTCAGCACGAAGACCACCCGGCTGGAGAAATAGCCGCCCAGCCCGCCCATCACCGCGGCGGCCAGCCCGTTGCCGATGGAGGCGAAGCGGGCGTTGCGCCCGAGCCGCTCGCCGAGGGCGTCGTGTCCGGCGAGCAGGAGGCTGATGGCGGCGATCGCGGGCGTGAGGATGCAGCTCGCGAAGGCATGCAGCACTTGCGCGACGAGCACCGGCAGCGTGACCGGCCACACCGCCAGGAGCAGTGCGGCCACCATGATCCCGGCGACCCCGCCGGCCGCCGCCAGGCGCTTGTTGCGCATGGCGTCGACCAGGGCGCCGGCGGGGAGCTGGCTCACCACTGCCGTCATGGTGCCGAGGGTCAGCGCGAAGCCGATCTCCACCTGCGTCCATTTGTGGGTGGTCAGGTAGACGGCGACGAACGCTCCGAATCCGGTCTGCGCATCGGCGACGAAGAAGTTCAGCAGATCGAGGGCGCGGTGGCCGCGCCCCTGCAGCAATCCTGGAGAGGGCATGGATCAGTGCGCGGCCGGTTGACCCGCGGCGGGTGCATCCCCGCGATGGGCATCGGATGGGGCCTCATCCTTGGCGGCCGCGTCAGCTGGCGCGGCGGCCTTGGTGGCCGCATTCCCTGGAGGGGCGGCCTTGGGGGCCGCGTCCGTCGAGGTCGCGTCCTTGGGAGCCCCATCCGCTGGGGCGGCGCCCGCGGGGGTGGCAGTCTTGGGGGCCGCGTCCGCAGGGGCAGCGTCCTTGGGCGCCGCGTCCTTGGGGCTCGCGTCCGCGGAGGCGGCGGCCTTGGGGGCCGCATCGCTGGCCCCTTCCTGCTTCGGCGCCGCTGCCGGCACCTGGGGCTTGGGCTCTGACGTGGGCACCGCCTCGGGCTTCTCTGCCACGACCGGCGGGGCCGGCTTCGGTTCGGCCACGGATGGGTCGGGCTTGGCGACCGTCGCGGGCGCCTCGGCGTCGGGCTTCGCGGCGGGCGGGGCACTCTCCGGCGCGGCGGGCTTACCGGCCGGCTGCGCCTCCGGCGCCGCGGGCTTCGCCGGGGGGTGGTCGGGCGCGATCACGGGCGCCGGCTTGCGTGGGTCGGTGTAGGCCGGCGCCGCCTTCATCTCGTCGGCGGTCATGTCGAGGGAGATCGGCCGCTTCGCATCGTTCGGGCGGAACGTCAGCGTGTCCCAGCGCACCACCACGCGCCGATTGCCGACGCCCAGGAACCCCCCGAAATCGATCACAGCGGCGCGGGGAGCGCCGGTCGCATCCACCAGCACGTCGACGAGCCGGCCCACGTTCTTTCCGCCGGGATCGGCGACGTCACGCCCGAGGATCGCTTCCGCGGCATCGGGCGGCATCTGCTGGACCACGCGGGCGGGCTTTGGCGGCTCCGCCGGCTTGGCGGGTGTGTCCGCTGCCTTGGCGGGCGCTTCCGATGGCTTCGCGGGTGCTTCCGCGGTCTCGGCGGGTTCTTCCGCCGGCTTGGCGGGCTTTTCCGTCGACTTGGCCGGCGCTTCCGTCGGCTTGGCGGGCTGTTCCTCCGCCTTGGCAGGCGGCTCCGCGGGTTTGGCAGGCGGCTCCGCGGGCTTGGCGGGCGCTTCCGCTGACGGCGTCGCCGGTGGGGCCGGAGTGGCCGGGGCGGTCGCTGCCGGAGCCTCATGCGTCGGCGAGGCTGGCGCAGGTGCCGGCGCAGGCGAGGGCGACGGGGAAGCCGGCGCGGCCGCAGGCGGGGAAGCCGGGGCGGCACCGGATGGCGGCGTATCGCTCGCGCCGGTCGATGCGGACCCCGCCGGAGGCGCGGACGCGGTGGGCGCAGCCGCAGGGGGGGACCCAGCCGCCGAACCCGGCGCCGTGGCCGACCCGGGCTCCGCCGCCGAACCAGGTGCCGCGGCCGGAGCAGGCGCCCCGGACTGCGCCGTCCCGCTCGCCGGCGCGGCGTCGGCCGCACGCGGCGGCGCCCCCGCCGACGGGGCGGTGGAGCCGGACGTGTCCGGGGCAGCCGCCATCAGCGGCAGCGCAGCGAGCGTGAGCAGGACAGTTCGATACATGGGCCTTCCCAGGCTCCTTAGGTCGGAAGGCGAACGCCCGGTCAACCGGAAGCCCCGCCGTGCAATGTTCAAGATCGCTTGGGCGCGAGCACGCCGGCCGGCTTCGGCGCCGCCCGCCAGGAGGCCAGCAGGATGCCCGCCCCGATCAGCGCAATCCCCACGGCATGATACGTGTGGAACGCCTCACCCAGGAACAGCACCGCCAGGATACTGCCGAACAGCGGCATCAGGTGCATCGACTGGCCCGCCAGCGCCGCGCCCGCCAGCTCCACCCCCCGGTTGAAGAACAGATACGCGATGAAGGAGGGAAACACCGCCGTGTAGCCGATCGCGAGCCACGAGGAGAGCCCACCCGTGATCCGCGCGCCCTGCGCCGTCTCCCATAGCATGAACGGCAGCATCATGCAGGATCCGAGCCCCATCGCGACGAGCAGGAAGGCGAGCGGATGCACGGCCGGGCGGCGGCGCAGCATCACGGTGTAGATCCCGTAGATCGCCATCGCGGCCAGGATCCACACGTCGCCCCGGTTGAGCTGCAGCGCGAGCAGCGCCTCGACCGATCCGTGCCCGGCGATCGCCGCGACGCCCAGCAGCGATACCGCGACCCCGACCGCCTGCCGGATCGTCGGCCGCTCCCCGAACAGCAGGAACGCCCAGACGATGATGATCAGCGGCAGGGCGGATTGCAGCAGCAGCACGTTCAGCGCCGTCGTGCTGCCCAGGCCGATATAGGACATGGTGTTGAACGACGCGATGCCGGTCGCCGCCAGCAGCAGCATCAGCTTCCAGTGCCGCAGCAGCACCGGCCAGTCGCGGCGCAGATGCGGCCAGGCGATCGCGAAGGCCACGGCGAAGGCCCCGGTCCAGCGCCAGTAGGCGAGCGTGATCGGCGGCACCTTCCCCGCCACCGCGCGGCCCAGGACGATGTTGCCGGCCCAGAACAGGTTGCCCAGCACCAGCAGCGTCCACGGCGAATCCCACGCAGCGCCCAGCAGGGCCGGACGCGGCGCGGCACCGTTCGGAACGCCCCGGACCCGGTCGGCGGAGGGGGACACCGGGTCAGCCCAGCGGCGCGCAGGCGGCGCGCAGCCAGGCCGACGTGGCGCCGTCCAGGTGCGGGCCGACCTCGGCCAGCACGCGGGCGTGGTAGTCGTCCAGCCACGCGCGTTCCGCAGGCGCCAGCAGCGCGGGCTCGATCAGCCGCCGGTCGAACGGCGCGAGCGTCAGCGTCTCGAAGCGCAGGAACGGCTTGCGGGCGGCCGCAAGCGTGGCGGGCTGCACCAGCAGCAGGTTCTCGAGCCGGATGCCGTACGCGTCGGGCAGGTAGTAGCCCGGCTCGTTCGACAGGATCATGCCGGCGGCGATCGGCACCGGCCGCGCGAGACGAGACAGGCTCACCGGCCCCTCATGCACCGAGAGATAGCTGCCGACCCCGTGGCCCGTGCCGTGGTCGTAGTCGAGCCCGACCTGCCACAAGGCGCGCCGCGCAAAGGCGTCCAGATGCGCGCCGGCGACGCCTTGCGGAAAGACCAGCGTGGCGATCGCGATGTGACCCTGCAGCACGCGCGTCACCCGCTCCCGCTGCTCGAGCGGCGGCGCGCCGGGGCCGGTCCAGACGGTGCGGGTGATGTCGGTGGTGCCGTCGGCGAACTGCGCGCCCGAGTCGATCAGATAGACCTCGTCGGGCCGGATCGCGCGGTTGCTCGCCGCGTCGACGCGATAATGGATGATCGCGCCATGCTCCCCGGCGCCGGAGATCGCGGGGAAGCTCTCCCCCCGGAACAGCGGCAGCTCCGCACGCAGCGCCAGCAGCTTCTCGGCGGCCGAGAGTTCCGTCTCCCGCCCCGTCGGCCCGATCTCGTGCAGCCAGTGCAGGAAGCGGCACATCGCGGTCGCGTCGCGCGCATGGGCGGCGCGGGCGCCCTGCTGCTCCACCGCATTCTTGCACGCCTTCGGCAGCAGGCACGGATCGGGACCCGCCACCACCGTCGCCCCCGCCGCGCGGAGCTGCTGGGCGAACCAGACCGGGGACCCGGACGGATCGACCCGCACCCGTTTGCCGCCCAGCCGCGCCAACGCCGGGGCCAGCGCCTCCCGCGGCTCGATCGCGACGCCGTTGCCGATCCAGGCGCGCGTCTCGGCCGTCAGCTTCACCGGATCCATGAACAGGTCGGTCGCGCCGTCCGCATGCACCAGGGCGAAGCCGAGGGCGAACGGCGTGAACGGTACGTCGGCACCGCGGATGTTGAGCAGCCAGGCGATCGAGGCCGGGTCGCTCAGCACCGCGGCGTCCTGCTTGGCCTCGCGCAGCAGGCCGGCGATCTCGCCCCGCTTCTCGGCACCGCTGCGGCCCGCGTAGTCCAGCGGCTGCGGCGTGGCCGGGGCCGTGGGCGGGGCCGGGCGATCGCTCCAGGCGGCGTCGACCGGGTTGCGCGCGACCGGCACCATCTCCAGCCCGGCCTCGGCGTAGCGGCCGAGTGCCTCCTCGCTGAGCAGCAGCGGGTCGTAGCCGATCCGCGCCCCGGGGGCGGCATGACGCGCGAGCCAGCTGGGCGGCGGCGTTTCGGTGACGTGCTCGCGCGCCCAGAGCGCCGCGTCCGTCTGTGCCGCGAGCTGCAGGACATAGCGCCCGTCGGTGAACACCGCCGCGCGGTCGCGCAGCACGGCCGCGAGACCGGCGCTGCCGGTGAACCCGGTCAGCCAGGCCAGCCGCTCCGCGGCGGGCGGAACGTATTCGCCGAGATGCTCGTCCGCGCGCGGCACGATGAACCCGTCGAGACCCTGGGCCGCGAGCTGGTCGCGCACGGCGCGCAGCCGCGCCGCATGGATATCGGAGGCCGGAGCGACTGGAGAGGACGCCGTCATGCCATGAGCCTCGTTCTTAGCACTTCGTTCATATCTGCATACCTACACGGCATCGCATGCGTGTGTCGCATGTCTGCTGGGGGAAAGCCGCGCTTATCCACCCAGGCAACGAATACTATGTTGCATCGCATCAAAGCTCGGGAACGCACCGCCGCGAGGACGCTGCGCGAGACCCGAAAAAGTTGAAACTGGATTGAGACCCATGAGTGCCCCGATCACCAAGAGCCAGCTCGGCTTCGAACTTCCCAAGCTGAGCTATGTGGATGCGAGCTGGGAAGAGCCGAACCTGCGCGGCCGCGCCGCCGCTCCTGCCCACACCGGTGGGCTGGGAGATCTGCTGGCGAATCTCCTCGGCTCCTTCCGCGCGTGGCGGGAGCGTGAGGCGGCCCTGGCCGAACTGATGGCCATGACGGATCGTGAGCTGTTGGACATCGGTCTGACCCGGGGCGACCTGCCCCGCGTGTTCGCGGCCAGCCACCGCCGCGCGATCGAAGCCCGGACCGCCTGACGCGAAGCGTCCCCAGGCGAAGCCGACCGACCAAGGACGGCCCGCTCCCACGGAGCGGGCCGTTTCCGTCGGGGGGCCGGTAATCCCGCCGACAGGATGAGGCCTTCCTCGACCGGTCCCGCCGCCTCGGCCAACGCCACTCCGCCACCGGCAGCCGCCGGCAGCCGTCGCTTCGTCTCCGGCAAACGTCGCTCCGCCGCCGGCAGCCGCGGCTCCGTCTCGGGCGAACGCCGCTCCGTCCGCCGGGAACGTCGCTCGGACGCCAGCAAGCCTCCCTCCGGCGTCAGAACGCACCGCCCCAGCCGTCCCGCCGCGGATCGGATCCCACCACCCGCATCCCGTTCGGCATGATCCGGATGGCCTGCACGCTGCACGGCGCCTCCAGCGGCCCGACCCGCGCCAGCACGTGCCCGCGCGCTTCCAGCGCCGCCAGCACCTCCGGCCCATAGCCCGGCTCGATCGTCAGCCGCCCGTCGCCGTCATGCGGCCAGTTCGCCCCCTGCCCGACCTGGCTCGAGCTCCAGCGCGGCGCTTCCACGGCCTGCTGCGGATTGGCGTCGAAATCCATCAGCGCGGTCAGCACCTGCAGGTTCACCTGCACCTGGTTGTCTGCGCCCGGCGTGCCCTCCACCGCCCAGAGCGCATCGTCCTTGAACACCATCGGCGCGTTCATGGTGTGCCGCACGCGCTTGCCCGGCACCAGCCGGTTCGCGTGCCCCTCCGCCAGATGCCAGTAGGCCATGCGGTTGTTGAGCAGCACGCCGGTATCGCCGGCGGTGACGCCCGACCCGAAGCCCGAATTGATGCTCTGGATGCCCGAGACGGCGTTCCCCGCCCCGTCCACCACGCAGAAATAGGTCGTGTCGCCCGCCTTCTCCGGCTGCGCGATCGGCAGGTCGGCGGCGCGGTCCAGGTCGATCGCCGCCGCGGCCTCGTCCGCCGCCGCATCCGACAGCAGCCGTTCGAGCGGCACCGCACCGAAGCGCGGATCCGCTCCCCAGCGCTCCCGGTCGAGGAAGGCGCGCTTCTTCGCCTCCACCAGCACATGGATCCGCTGCGCCGGCTCGAGCGCCGCGAGATGGAAGCGCTCCGCGATCTTCAGCATCTGCAACAGCGTGAAGCCGGTCGAGTTGGGCGGCGTCTGCGTCACCCGGAATCCGCGATAGGTGATGCCGATCGGGTCCTGCACCTCGGCCTGGCATGCGGCGAGGTCGCGCTCCTCCACCAGCGCGCCCACCTCCCGCAGCCCGGCGGCAAGGCGGCGGGCGAGCCGGCCGCGATAGAACGTCTCCGCCCCCTCCGCCGCGATCTCCTCGAGCGTGCGGGCGAGGTCCGGCTGCCGGATCACGCTCGCGAACGCGGGCACGCCGTCCGCCAGCCCGTCCAGGAACACCGCGGCGCTCCGGCGGTCGGCGGCGAGGTGCGTCCGCACGTCACGGGCGAAGTGCCGGTAGTTGTTGGTGACGGCGAAGCCGTCGCGCGCATGGCCGATCGCCGGCGCGCACAGCGTCTCCCAGGCCGTCTTGCCCAGCGCCGCGTGCATGGCCCCGAGGCCGGCGAGGAGACAGGGGGTGGAGACGCTCTGGGGGCCGCGCACCGCGATGCCGGCGGCGCGGAACCGATCGGGCGTCGCCGCCAGCGGGGCGGCGCCGGTCGCGTTCCAGCAGCGCGTCCGGCCGGTGGCCGCCTCATGCACCTGGAAGAACCCGTCGCCGCCCAGGCCGGACATCGCCGGCTCCACGACGCCGAGGGTGAGGGAGATCGCGACCGCCGCGTCGACCGCGGTGCCGCCGGCGCGCAGCACGTCGAGCCCGGCCTGGGTGGCGAGCGGGTGATTGGTGCCGACCGCGCCGGCCCGTCCCATGATCGGCGTGCGCCAGGTGCGCGTGGGGAGGTACATCGCGGGCTCCGTTCCGGCTGGGGGAGGCCAGGATGAACCCCGAACCGCGGTCCGGTAAACCCGTCCGGCCCGGAAACCCGGTCCGCCGCCGAGCGAAGCCGCCCCGGCCTGGAACCCCGAACGGCCGCCTGTTGTTCGCGCTCGGAACCCAGGCGAAGCTATTCACGGAGGTGGCGGTCGATGCAGGTGGCGCTGGCGCGGGAAACGGATTGGGACGGCTGGCGACACGCCACCCGCGCGCTGGTGCTGGCCGGCGTGGCGCCCGAGACGATCGACTGGCAGGTCGGCGGGACACAAGGGGACCTGCCGGACGCCCAGGGCACGTTCAACGTGCCGCGGACCCTGGTCGCGATCGCCGCGCTCGCGGTACAGGCGCGCGCGCCGGAGCGGTTCGACCTGCTCTACCGCCTGGTCTGGCGCGCCCATCACGGGGCGCTTCCCGCCGCCCCGGCGGATGACCCGGCGCTGGCCGACGCCCAGGCGCTCGCGTTCGCGGTGCGGGCCGAGGCGCATCGGATGCGCACGCAATTGCGCTTCATGCCGGTGGAGGATGCGGACGGATCCCGCTTCCTCGGCTGGTTCGCGCCGCGGCACCACGTGCTGGAGGCGAACGCGCAGCTCCTGGCGCGGCGATTCGCGGACCGGCGCTGGTCCATCGTGACCCCGGACGGCAGCGCGCATTGGGACGGGGCGGCACGCGGCGCGCCGAAGCCCGCGGAGGCCAGCGGCCTTCGCTTCGGCGCCGGCGCACGGGGCATCACCGACGACGCGACGCTCGCCGCCTGGTGGGAGGCCCATCACCCCGCGGTGCTGGCGGAGTCCGTCCCCGACAGTTCGGTGCCGGAGGCCGAGGCACTGGACGAAGCCCCCCGCCCGCTCGACCGTCCGCCGATCGGCCCGGTGGTGCTGGAGGCCACGGCCGACGCGGACGTGCAGCGTGCGCGGGAGGAGGCGCGGCACTGCCGGCGCTGCGACCTGTGGGCGCCCGCGAGCCAGACGGTGTTCGGCGAAGGTCCGGCCGGCGCGCCCGTCATGTTCATCGGCGAGCAGCCCGGCGACCAGGAGGACGTGATCGGCCGCCCCTTCGTCGGCCCCGCCGGCCAGTTGCTGGACCGCGCGATGGAGGAGGCCGGGATCGACCGCCGGACGGTCTACGTCACCAATGCGGTGAAGCACTTCAAGTTCACCCCGCGCGGCAAGCGGCGGATCCACCAGTCGCCGGACGCGGCGGAGATCCAGGTCTGCCGGTTCTGGCTCGACGTGGAGCGGGTTCAGCTTGCGCCGCGCCTGCTGGTGCTGATGGGCGGAAGCGGCGCGCGGGCGGTGCTGGGCCGCGCGGTGGGCGTGACGCGCGAACGCGGGCGGCCGTTCGCGCTGGAGGACGGGCAGACCGCGTTTATCACGGTGCATCCATCCTATCTGCTGCGCATCCCGGACGAGGCCGGCAAGGCCCGGGAGTATGCGGCCTTCGTCGAGGACCTGCGGCGGGTACGTGCGCTGATGGAGGCGGCGTAGACACGGGGAACCCTCTTCCAAGCGGCCGGGGGCGAGCGGCCGCAGGCAGGCGACGAGCGGGGAGCTCCGAGCACCCCGTGAGCTGGGCGGCCGCGGAGATCGGCGTCCGGAAAAAACTTCCCAGCCAACTTCCCGCCCATTGCGCCGGGAGGAAATTTCCCATACATGGTCGTCCATGCCGAACGTGGACGAGATCATCGACCGGCTGGGCGGGGCGGATGCCGCCGCGCGGCTTACCGGGGTGAGCACCGAGGCCGTGCGCAAATGGCGCCAGTCCGGCTCGATCCCCTCCCGTCATTGGGCGGCCGTTATCGCCGCCACCGGCCTGAGCCTGGCCGACCTGCAGACCGGATTGGCGCCCGAACCGACTGATCCCTCGGACGTGCCGGCCGGCGCGACTGCGGCGCTGGTGCTGGCCGATGGCGCCGTGTTCTGGGGCCGCGGCTTCGGGGCGCACACCAGCACGCACTCGCCGGTGGGCGAGGTCTGCTTCAACACCGGCATGACGGGCTACCAGGAGACGCTGACCGATCCGTCCTATGCCGGGCAGATCATCACCTTCACCTTCCCGCATATCGGCAATGTCGGCGCCAACCCCGAGGATATCGAGGCCGGCACCATCGCCGCGCGCGGCCTGGTGGTGAAGCAGGACGTCACGGACCCGTCGAACTGGCGCGCGGTCCAGGACCTCGACGCCTGGCTGAAGGCCCGCGGCATCACCGGCATCAGCGGCGTCGACACCCGCGCGCTGACGATCCGCATCCGCGATGGCGGCGCGCCCAGCGGCGTGCTGGCCTTCCCGGCCAACGGGCGCTTCGATCTCGCCGCGCTGCAGGCGCAGGCCGCCGCCTGGCCAGGGCTCGAGGGCATGGACCTCGCGAAGGACGTCTCCTGCCGGCAGACCTACCACTGGGACGAGACGGTCTGGGCCTGGCCCACCGGCACGGGCCGGCAGGACGCGCCGCGCCACCACGTGGTCGCGGTGGATTACGGCGCCAAGCGCAACATCCTGCGCTGCCTCGCCGCGGCCGGCTGCCGCGTCACCGTCGTGCCCGCCACCGCCACGGCGGAGGAGATCCTGGGCCACGCGCCGGACGGCGTGTTCCTCTCCAACGGGCCGGGCGACCCGGCGGCGACCGGCGCCTATGCCGTGCCGGCGATCCGCGGCGTGCTCGACGCCGGCATCCCCCTCTTCGGCATCTGCCTCGGTCACCAGCTCCTCGGCCTCGCGCTCGGCGCGAAGACCTACAAGCTGGACCGGGGCCATCGCGGCGCCAACCAGCCGGTGAAGGACCTGGAGACCGGGAAGGTCGAGATCACCAGCCAGAACCACGGCTTCGCGGTCGACGACAAGACGCTGCCGGGGAATGCGCGCGTGACGCATGTCTCGCTGTTCGACGGCTCGAACGAGGGCCTGGCCTGCACCGACAAGCCCGCCTTCAGCGTGCAGTACCACCCCGAGGCGAGCCCCGGCCCGTCCGACAGCCATCACCTGTTCCACCGCTTCGTGCGCCTGATCGAGAGCCGCACGTGAGATGGACGCCCCTGGCCTGCTGCTGACGACGGCGTTCCGCCACGTCATCAGCGAACCCACGATCGAGGCCGGTTACGACCGTGTCGCCGCCCTGATCGAGGGGAACGGCGGCGCCCTGTCGGAAAGCGACTTCCGCACCGCCGTCGCCGCGCTGCTGCGCGAGGGGCTGGTGCACGAGCCGGTGCGCCTGCCCGAAGGCGCGCTGCAGTGCCACTGGCATCTCGAACTCACCCCCAAGGGTGTCGCCGCCGCGCGCACCCTGCTCGCCAACTCTCCGGAGCCCTGAGCCCGATGCCCAAGCGCACCGACATCCAATCCGTCATGATCATCGGCGCCGGCCCGATCGTCATCGGCCAGGCCTGCGAGTTCGACTATTCCGGCGCCCAGGCCTGCAAGGCCCTCCGCGCGGAGGGCTACCGCGTGATCCTGGTCAACTCCAACCCGGCCACGATCATGACCGATCCGGGTCTGGCGGACGCGACCTATGTCGAGCCGATCACGCCCGAGATCGTCGAGAAGATCATCGCCCGCGAGAAGCCCGATGCGCTGCTGCCCACCATGGGCGGCCAGACGGCGCTGAACACCGCGATGAAGCTCGCCGCCAACGGCGCGCTGGAGCGGCACGGCGTGGAGCTGATCGGCGCGAAGGCCGAGGTGATCGACCGCGCCGAGGACCGGCTCAAGTTCCGCGACGCCATGGCCGAGATCGACATCGAATCCCCCCGTTCCGCCATCGCCCACTCGATGGAGGAGGCGCGCGCCGCCCTCGCCGAGGTCGGGCTGCCCGCGGTGATCCGCCCCTCCTTCACCCTGGGCGGCACCGGCGGCGGCATCGCCTACAACAAGGAGGAGTTCGAGCAGATCGTCTCGGGCGGTCTCGAAGCCTCGCCCACCACCGAAGTCCTGATCGAGGAATCCGTCCTCGGCTGGAAGGAATTCGAGATGGAGGTGGTCCGCGACAGCGCGGACAACTGCATCATCGTCTGCGCCATCGAGAACGTCGATCCGATGGGCATCCACACGGGTGATTCCGTCACCGTCGCGCCGGCGCTCACGCTGACCGACAAGGAATACCAGCGGATGCGCGACGCCTCGATCGCGTGCCTGCGCAAGATCGGCGTCGATACCGGCGGCTCCAACGTGCAGTTCGCGGTCAACCCGGCGGACGGGCGCATGGTGGTGATCGAGATGAACCCGCGCGTCTCGCGCTCCTCCGCACTGGCGTCGAAGGCGACCGGCTTCCCGATCGCCAAGGTCGCGGCCAAGCTCGCCGTCGGCTACACGCTGGACGAGCTCGCCAACGACATCACGCGCGTGACGCCCGCGAGCTTCGAACCCACGATCGACTACGTCGTGGTGAAGATCCCCCGCTTCACCTTCGAGAAGTTCCCCGGCACGCCCGCGCTGCTGACCACCTCCATGAAGTCGGTGGGCGAGGCGATGGCGATCGGCCGCTCCTTCGCCGAAGCCCTGCAGAAGGGCCTGCGCAGCATGGAAACGGGCTTCTCCGGCCTCGATGAGGTCGAGGCACCCGGTGATGGCGGGCCGGATGCGTTCCGCGCCGCCCTGTCCCAGCCGCGGCCCGACCGGCTGCTGATGGCGGCCCAGGCGCTGCGCGCCGGGCTGAGCGTGGAGGACATCCACGAGACCACCAGGTTCGACCCGTGGTTCCTGCGCGAACTCGAGCGCGTCGTCGCCGCGGAACGCAGCGTCGCCGCCTCGGGCCTGCCGCGCGACCCGAACGGCCTGCGGCGGCTGAAGGCGCTGGGCTTCTCGGACCGCCGCCTCGCCGAACTCGCCGGTCGCGCCCCCGACGAGGTGACCCGGCTGCGGGAGAGCCTGGGCGTGCTGCCGGTCTACAAGCGGATCGACACCTGCGCCGCCGAGTTCGCCTCCGCCACGCCCTACATGTATTCAACCTATGAAGGCGGCTACGGCACGCCGGCCTGCGAGTCCGACCCGACCGATCGCACCAAGGTGCTGATCCTGGGCGGCGGCCCGAACCGTATCGGCCAGGGCATCGAATTCGACTATTGCTGCGTCCACGCCGCCTATGCGCTGAAGGACGCCGGGTTCGAGACCATCATGGTCAACTGCAACCCGGAAACCGTCAGCACCGATTACGACACGTCCGACCGCCTGTATTTCGAGCCGCTGACCGCCGAGGACGTCATCGCCCTGGTGCGCACCGAACAGCGCAGGGGCACGGTGCTGGGCTGCATCGTGCAGTATGGCGGGCAGACGCCGCTGAAGCTGTCCCAGGCGCTGGCCAAGGCCGGCATCCCGATCCTCGGCACCTCCGCCGATGCGATCGACATCGCCGAGGACCGCGAGCGTTTCCAGCTGCTGCTTCAGCGGCTCGGCCTCCGCCAGCCGGACAACGGCATCGCCCGCTCTGCCGAGGAGGCGGAGGAGATCGCGGAACGCGTCGGCTACCCGGTGGTGATCCGCCCCAGCTACGTGCTGGGCGGCCGCGCGATGGAGATCGTCTACGACCGCGCCGGGCTGCATCGCTACATGCGCGAGGCGGTGCGCGTCTCGGGTGAGAACCCGGTGCTGATCGACCGCTACCTCAACGACGCGATCGAGGTCGACGTCGACTGCATCGCCGATGGCGAGACGGTCTACGTCGCCGGCGTGATGGAGCACATCGAGGAGGCCGGCATCCATTCCGGCGACAGCGCCTGCTCCCTGCCGCCCTACACGCTGCCGCCGGCCATGGTGACGGAGCTGAAGGCAGAGACGGAAGCGATGGCCAAGGCGCTGGGCGTGGTCGGGCTGATGAACGTCCAGTACGCGATCAAGGACGACACGATCTACGTGCTGGAAGTGAACCCGCGCGCCTCCCGCACCGTTCCCTTCGTCGCCAAGGCGACCGGCGTCGCGGTTGCGAAAGTGGGCGCGCGCGTCATGGCGGGCGCCAAGCTCGCGGAGTTCCGGCTGGACGACCAGGCGATCGCGCCGCATGTCGCGGTGAAGGAGGCGGTGTTCCCGTTCGCGCGCTTCCCCAACGTGGACACGATCCTGGGTCCGGAGATGAAGTCGACCGGAGAGGTGATGGGGCTCGACGCCAGCTTCGAACGCGCTTTCGCCAAGTCGCAGCTGGGCGCCGGCGTGAACCTGCCGCATGCCGGCACCGTGTTCCTGTCGATCAAGGATGCCGACAAGAAGGGGCTCGCCGCGCTCGCGCGCCGGCTGGTGGAGATGGGGTTCTCCATCCTGGCCACGCGCGGCACCGCGGCGCGGATCCGCGAAGCCGGCCTGCCGGTGACCGTGACGAACAAGGTGCTGGAAGGCCGGCCGCATTGCGTCGATGCGATCAAGTCGGGCGACGTTCAGCTGGTGATCAACACCGCCTCCACGCCGCAGTCGGTGGCCGACAGTTTCGCCATCCGGCGCAGCGCGCTGACCCATGGCGTGCCGCACTACACCACCATGGCCGGCGCGCGTGCGGCGGTCCATGCCATCGCCGCGTTGAAGGCGGGGACGCTTGAAGTCGCGCCGCTGCAGTCCTACTTTCGCGGTTCGTTCTGAGCCTGGGGCTGCGGCCGGTTCATTGCTGGCCGCAGCCGCGGGACATGGCGGCAACCTCGATCAACGCGCATTTTCGCCTTTGTAAGGACCTCGCCGTGCAGAAGTTTCCGATGACCGCAGCCGGTCTGCAGCGGTTGGAAGACGAGCTTCGTCAGCTCAAGTCGGAGGAACGTCCGGCCATCATCCGCGCGATCGCGGAGGCGCGGAGTCACGGCGACCTGTCGGAAAACGCCGAGTACCACGCCGCGCGCGAACGCCAGTCCTTCATCGAGGGGCGCATCGCCGAACTGGAGGAGATCGTCTCCGGCGCCGAGGTGATCGATCCGTCCTCGCTGTCCGGCGACCACGTGAAGTTCGGCGCCCATGTCCGGCTGGTGGACGAGGAGAGCGAGAAGGAATCCGCCTACCAGATCGTCGGCGTGCACGAGGCCGACATCAAGGCCGGGCGGCTCTCCATCTCGTCGCCGCTCGCCAAGGCGCTGATCGGCAAGAAGGTGGGCGACACCGTTTCGGTTCCGGCCCCCGGCGGCGACCGCTCCTACGAGATTCTCGGCATCAAGTTCGCCTGAGGGCATCCGACATGGTCACCCTCGCCGACGTGCAAGCGGCGTCGGCGCGGATCGCCGGCCACGTCCTGCGGACGCCGACCCTGCCCTGCCAGGCGATCTCCCGCGCGGCCGGCGCGAACGTCACCCTGAAACTCGACAACCTGCAGGTCACCGGCGCCTTCAAGGAGCGCGGCGCAGCCAACCGGCTCGCGCTGCTGAGCGAGGATGAGCGGGCGCGCGGCGTCATCGCCATGTCGGCGGGCAACCACGCGCAGGCGGTCGCCCGCCACGCCCATCTGCTGGGCGTCGCGGCCACGATCGTCATGCCGAAATTCACCCCGGCCACCAAGGTGACGCGCACCGCCTCCTGGGGTGCGCAGGTCGTGCTGCATGGCGAGACGCTGGCCGAGGCCGCGAGCTTCGCGCACGACATGGCGGAGAAGAACCAACTCGTCTTCGTGCATCCCTACGACGACGCGGCGGTGATCGCGGGCCAGGGGACGCTGGCGCTCGAGATGCTGGCCGATGCGCCCGACCTCGATGCCCTCGTGATCCCGGTCGGCGGCGGCGGGCTGCTCGCCGGCTGCCTGGTGGCTGCCATGGCGCTCAAGCCCGGCATCGCCGTCTATGGCGTGGAGGTCGAGGCCTATGCGCCGATGGCGCAGCGCCTCGCCGGCCGCTCCGTGTCCGTCGGCGGCGCCACCATCGCCGAGGGCATCGCGGTGCGCGATATCGGCGAGACCCCGTTCGAGCTGGTGCGCCGCCGCGTCACCGACGTGCTGGTCGTCCCGGAGCGCGCGGTGGAGGAGGCGATCGGCCTGCTGGCGGAGGGCGCCAAGACGGTCGCGGAGGGTGCAGGCGCGGCGGGGGTCGCCGCCCTGCTCACCTACCCCGACCGGTTCCGCGGCAAGCAGGTCGGCGTCGCGGTGACCGGCGGCAACATCGACGCGCGCATCCTGTCGAACGTGCTGCTGCGCGGCCTGCTGCGCGACGGGCGCCTGCTGCGCCTGCACCTGCAGATCCCCGACCGGCCGGGCGTGCTGGCGGACATCGCCGGCAAGATCGGCGACTCCGGCGGCAACATCATCGAGGTGTCGCACCAGCGGCTGTTCGCCGCCTCCTCGGTCCAGGCGGCCGAGCTCGAGCTGCTGGTGGAGGCCCGCGATCCGCTGCATGCGAGCGCGATCGTGGAGGCGCTCGAGAAGAGCTACGTCGTTCGGCGCATCTGATCCTGACCCGTCGGATCTCGCGCGGCTGATCAGAGCAGGGCGCGGGCGATCAGCACCGTCGCCAGGACCGAGAGGACGACGAGCGCCGTCGTGCGGTGATGATGCGGGCGGGCGCGCCGGAAGGCCCAGGCCCCGGCCCAGGAGCCGCCGAACAGCACCGGCAGGCACACGGCGGTCCAGATCAGCGTGTCCCGATGGATCAACCCGCGCCAGGTCATCGGCACCAGGGACACCACCGCCGCCAGCATGAAGTAGACGATCGAGGTCGCCCGCACCTCGGCCGGCCCGTGCGCCAGGGCCAGCAGGTAGACGACGATCGGCGGCCCGCCCATCGAGGACAGGCCGCTCATGACGCCGGAGAGCAGCCCGACGACCAGCGTCACGGCGGCCGACGGGTTCGGCGGCAGCCGCAGGCCGCGCCACAGCACGAGCACGGACGCCGCGATCATCGACCCGATGACCAGGCGCACCTGGTTGGGGGCGAATTCGGTCAGGATGGCGATCCCGACCGGCACGCCCAGCAGCAGGCCGGGGAACAGGCCGCGGATGGCGCGCCAGTCGCACAGCCGCCACGCGCCGCGCAGCCCGGCAAGACCCACGAGGGTCTGCAGCACGACGACCAGCGGCACCACCTCGGTCGGCGGCAGCGCCAGGCTGAGCAGCGGCACCGCGGCCAGGCCGAAGCCGAAACCGGTGAAGCCGCGCAGCAGGGCGGCGGCGAGGACGCCGAAGACCGCGGTCAGCAGGGTGGGAAGCATGGCGGCGCACCCTCGGGCGAGCCGCGCCGCTTGTCCATCCCGCCGGGTCGCCGGGGCGCTGCGCGCCGCCGCGAGACGCCGCCGAGAGGACCACGGACTCTGCTGCGATGCGGTAAGGGGTTGCCAATCCAGTGCAATGCCAGCATCATGTCGCTCATGGGCCGGTCAACAAAAGCCGGCGGCATTGAAAAATGCCGCAAGTTCACCGTGTTGGTGGACACCCGAAAGACAATGCCAGTCGTTTCGACGGCATTGCGGGAGATCTATTGCATCGGCTGGCGGCCGCCCATACCCGAGTCCCCCACTATTGTATTCGGAACGACAGGGGGGATACCATGACTGCACGAGACTTGCCGCGATGGTGGCTCGCCGCCGCCTGCCTCATTGCCTTCGCTCCCGCCGCCGAGGCCGGGCAGCGTAACGCCCACGCCAGCGCCCGAGCGGTGCATCCGGCATCCGTCCGCCAGGACGCTGCTCTGCAGGACTCGGCCAGGCAGGACGCGACCGCGCAGGATGCCGCCGCGACCTCGACCGGCTTCGTCGGCGAGTCCGGAACGGCCTCCTATTACGGGCCCCGGCATCATGGCCGGCTGACGGCGGCGGGCACCCGCTTCGACCAGACGCAGCTCACCGCCGCGCACCCCTGGCTGCCATTCGGCACCAAGGTCCGGGTCACCCTGGCCGGCACCGGCCGCTCCGTGGTGGTGGTGATCACCGACCGGCTCTACTCTTCCCGCCGCATCGTCGACCTCTCCCTCGCCGCAGCCGAACAACTCGGGATGATCCGGCAGGGCATCGCGACGGTCACGCTCTCCCCGAGCTGAGCGGTCCGGTTCGGTCCGGCCCGGCGCGGCACCGCTCCGCCGCGCCCGCGATGCTGGCACCGGCCTAGCCGACCGGATATGTGCTGGACGGGTCGGCGCGGACCAGGGGAGAAACCCCGCCGCGAACCGTCCGCACCGCCAGGGAGGAGCCGTCATGTTCCAGGACGTCAGGGGCCTCGAGATGACCGCCGCGTCGGAGGACGCGGTCCGCGCCTTCGACCACGTCGTCGCCGGCTATGTCGGGTACCGGACCGACATCCCGCAGCGCATGGAGGCGCTGTTCGCCGCCGACGCGGATTGCCCCCTCGCCCACTGCCTGCGCGGCTATTTCGCCATGCTGAGCTTCAAGGCGGCGGCCCTGCCGATGGCGCGTGAGGCGTCGGAGGCCGCGCTGCGGCTCACGCTGGAAGCCGCGCCCCGCGAACAGGACCATGCCGCGGCGCTGGAGGCCTGGGTCGCCGGCCGCCCCGACCGCGCCACCGCCATCTGGCAGCAGATCCTGGACGAGCACCCGCACGACCTGCTCGCCTTCCGCCTCGCCCATTTCGTGAATTTCTGGCTGGGCCGGCCGGAGGTCATGCTCGCCTCCGTGCTGCGGGCCGAACCGCACTGGTCCGAGACGCTCGCGGGCTGGGGGTCGATCCTCGGCTGCCGCGCCTTCGCGCTGGAGGAATGCGGGTACTACACGGAAGCCGAACATGCGGGGCGCGAGGCGATCCGGTTCGACGCGACCGATCTCTGGGCGGCGCATGCCGTGGCCCATGTGCTGGAGATGCAGGGCCGCCGCGGCGAGGGCATCGCCTGGGTGGAAGGACTCGAGGGCAACTGGGCCCAGGGCAACAACCTGCGCCACCACCTCGCCTGGCACGCCGCGATGTACCACCTGGAGCGCGGCGACGATGCGCGCGTGCTGGCGCTGTACGATGGCGGGTTCCGCGACCTCTCCTCGCCGCTCACCCAGGCCGCGCCCGACCTCTACATCGACGTGCAGAACGCGGCGTCGATGCTGTTCCGTCTGACGCGCCAGGGCGTCGACGTGGGCAATCGCTGGGAGGAGATCGCCGACCTCGCGGAGACGCGGATCGGCGACTGCCTGTCCGGCTTCACCCTCCCGCACTGGATGATGGCGCTCGCCGCCACCGGCCGGGACCAGGCGGCGGAGCGGATGCTGGCGGCGATGCGCGAGTTCGCGGCGACGGAGGAAAGCCTGGTCGGGGCGCTCACCGCGCAGCTCGCCCTGCCGGTGACCGAGGCGGTGCTGGCGCATGGCCGCGGCCGCTACGCCGATGCGGTCCGGCTGATGCGCCCGGTCCTTGGAGAGATGTACCGGCTGGGCGGCAGCCACGCGCAGCAGGACGTGCTGGAGCAGGTATTCCTGGACTCCGCCTTGAAGGCGGGCCTCACCGCCGATGCGCGGCTGCTGATGGAGCGCGTGGCCGGCCGCAACCCGGTCCCGCCGCAACGCCGGCGCGGCTATGCCATGGCGGCCGACCTGCTGCACTGATCCCCGACGCGGGGCGGGTATGTGGCTGCTTGCCGGGGGCGACCCGGGCTGGCATACGGGATTCCCCGTACCGGCCCCGCCCGCACTCGCAGTGTTCAGCCCTTGCAGTGCTCAGCCTTTGCAGTGCGACCACGCGGACCGGCACGAGGACACGCCAGCCTACATGCGAAAGATGCGGCGCCGCCGCCCCCACGGCACGCCGCCGTAGGAGGAGCCATGCCGAAGCCGCCGGAGAAGCCGCCCCATGCGGTGCCGCACCCAGAGCCCCATGCGGTGCCGCGCGCGGTGCCCTGGGCCCGCTGCCTGCTGCTGATCCCGATCGTGGCGATGCTGTGGGTCTCGTCCTACAACCGCATCGAGCCGACGCTCGCCGGATTCCCCTTCTTCTACTGGTACCAGTTGGTATGGGTGCTGCTGAGCGCGGTCATCATCGGCATCGTCTACGCGATGGAGCGCTGAGGCGATGACCGGCGGGATCAACTGGACGGCGCTCGTCGTCTTCGTCGTGCTGTTCGCCCTGGTCACCTGGATCGGCTTCATCGCCGCGCACTGGCGCAAGGGCGACCTGGACCTTCTGCATGAATGGGGCCTGGGCGGCCGGCGCTTCGGCACGCTGATCACCTGGTTCCTGGTCGGCGGCGACCTCTACACCGCCTACACCTTCGTCGCGGTGCCGGCCCTGCTGTTCGGCGCCGGCGCACTGGGCTTCTTCGCCGTCCCCTACACGATCATGATCTACCCGCTGCTCTACGTCGCCTTCCCGCGGCTGTGGAGCCTCGCGCACCGGCGCGGCTACGTGACGTCGGCGGACTTCGTCACCGGCCGGTTCGGCAACCGGTGGCTGGGCCTCGCCGTGTCGTTCACCGGCATCCTGGCGACCATGCCCTACATCGCGCTGCAGCTCGTCGGCATGCAGGTGGTGATCGGCGCCATGGGCCTGGAATCGGGCGGGCTGCTGGGCGACCTGCCACTGATCATCGCCTTCATCATCCTGGCCGCCTTCACCTACACCTCGGGCCTGCGGGCGCCCGCGATGATCGCCGTGGTGAAGGACGTGCTGATCTACGTGACCGTGCTCGCCGCGATCATCGCCGTGCCGATCCACATTGGCGGCTACGACAAGATGTTCGCCGCGATCCCGCCGGCCAAGCTGTTGCTCGCCACGCCGCCCGCCGGTTCCTACGGCGCGTTCAGCGCCTACGGCTCGCTCGCCCTCGGCTCCGCGCTGGCGCTGTTCCTGTATCCGCATTCCATCACCGGCATCCTCAGCTCCTCGAGCGCCAGGGTGATCCGCCGCAACGCGGTCATGCTGCCGGCCTACTCGGTGATGCTGGGGTTCCTGGCGCTGGTCGGGTTCATGGCCATCGCGATCGGCGTCGGCGGCATGCCGGACTTCGCCGACGGGTTCAAACGCTACGGGGCGAACTTCTCGGTCCCCGCGCTGTTCCTGGCGCTGTTCCCCTCCTGGTTCGTGGGCATCGCCTTTGCCGCGATCGCGATCGGCGCGCTGGTGCCGGCGGCGATCATGTCGATCGCGACCGCCAATACCTTCACCCGCAACATCTACCGCGCCTTCCTGAACCCGGCCTGCACCGACGCGCAGGAGAGCCAGGTGGCCAAGATCGTCTCCCTGGTGGTGAAGGCGGGCGCGCTGGTGTTCATCTTCGCCCTGCCGCTGCAGTTCGCGCTCTATCTGCAGCTTCTGGGGGGCGTGTGGATCATCCAGACCGCGCCGTCGGTCCTGCTGGCGATGTATGCGCGCTTCCTGAACGGCTGGGCGCTGCTGATCGGCTGGATCGTGGGGTTCGGTCTCGGCACCTGGATGGTGGTGCTCAACAACTGGACGCCGGTCTGGCCGCTGCACCTCGGGAGCGTGACCTTCCCCTGCTACATCGCGATCCTGTCGGTGATCGTGAACGTCCTGGTGTCCGCCGTGCTGTCGCCCCTGTTCAACATGGGCGCAAGCGGACGGCCGCAGGACGCCGATGCGTTCGAGGAGGATTACGCCTGACATACGCCCCCACCGGCCGCGCGGTGATGCTGGCGTGGGAAGTGCGGTGGAGAGGCGTGGGTGGGAGAAGCCGTGGATGGCCGGCCTTCGCCGGCCATGACACTGAGGGGCCATGCCGCCCGGGCACTGGGGGGCCCATGCCGGCCGGGCACTGGGGGGGCCATGCCGGCCGAGGCGCTGAGGGGCCATGCCGGTCGGGCCCTGGCGGGCCGTGCCGGCCGGGGTGCTGGGGCGCCCGGCCGGAGGGAGGCTGCGGCGGTGGCTGCCATGCGGGGGCAGGAGCGCCCCCGTATGGTCGACGATCAGGCGTGGACGGGGGACGGGGCCGGGGCGCTGGCGGGGATGCCCTCGGGATCCAGGCGATAGCCGCCGCCCTCGGTCACCAGCAGGCGCGCATTCGCCGGATCCGGCTCGATCTTCTGCCGCAGCCGATAGATGTGCGTCTCCAGCGTGTGCGTGGTGACGGCGGCGTTGTAGCCCCACACCTCGTTCAGCAGGACCTGGCGCGCCACCGCGCGGGTGCCCGCGCGATAGAGGAACTTCAGGATCGCCGCCTCTTTCTCGGTCAACCGGATGCGACGGTTCTTCGCCGGATCCTGCAACAGTTTCGCCGCAGGGCGGAACGTATAGGGCCCGATCGTGAACACCGCGTCTTCGCTATTCTCGAAGATCCGGAGCTGCGCACGCAGCCGCGCCAGCAGCTCGTTCAGCCGGAACGGCTTGGCGATGTAGTCGTTCGCCCCGGAATCGAGGCCGCGCACCACGTCCGTCTCGGCATCCGATCCGGTGAGCATGATGATCGGCATCTTCTGGCCCTGCTTGCGCAAGCGGACGCAGAGGTCGCGGCCGTCCCCGTCGGGCAACCCGACGTCGAGGATCACCGCGTCGAACCGCGCGTCCTTCGCCAGCAACTTCTGCTCCGCTTCCTCGACCGAGGCGGCCTCGGTCGCCGTGAACTCTCCGTCCACCGCAAGCTGTTCGGCCAGGGTCATGCGCAGATCACCGTCGTCATCCACGATCAGAATCGGTCGTTCAGCCGACATGTCCTACATCCCTTAACAAGTGCCGGACGTGGCGGAAGCCCACGCCCACTGTTGACCCGGCACACCTGCCGAAAGCATAGCCGCGTGCACCGTGTCGCTGGAAACGCTCACGACACGGATCACGTCACGGCCGGATCACGATTCAGCGTGGCCTCCGCACGCTCACAAAACCGTGAACTGGTTAAAGACATCGCCCACTGCCCGCCATATATGGTCGCAGGCATGAACATGCCACGGCGTCTCGCTGCCGGCTTTGCGGCTGGATCGGAACGTCGGGGCCAATCGTGACGAAAATGAGCCGAAATTGTTTCCAAAGCCAGTAGCTCGCGTGATCGTAATCGTATGACCTCCTCCCCGGTCCGGCTGCCCGACCCGTCCGCCCAGTCTCCGCTGCCGCCGGAGGCGCTCCGGCTTCGGCGCGTGCACCGCGCGGCCTCGGACCTGCGGCGCGGATTGCCCGTGCTGATCGACGGGCCGACTCCGCTGGTCCTGATCGCCGCAGAGACCGCCGGCGACGACGGGATCGGCGAACTCGCCGCCCTGACCGACGGACCGCCGTTGCTGCTGCTCGCGCCGGTTCGCGCCGCGGCGGTGCTGCACCGTCCGGTGGAGCAAGGGGTCGCCGCCGTTGCGGCACATATGCCGGCCGATCTGCTTTCGCCCGAACCGCTGCGCAGCCTGGCCGATCCGACGGCGCCGCCGCTGAAGGGCCGCCCGACGCTGGAGCCGGCGAGCACGCCGGCGCTGGCGCCCGCCGCGATCGCGTTGCTGAAGATCGGTCGCCTCCTGCCCACTGCGGTCGCCGCCCCTGCCCGCGCCGATATCGGCAGCCGCCTCGCCGACCGCGCGCTGGTCGCCGTCGCCGCGGAGGACGTGCTCGCCTACCCGGCGGCCGAGGCGCTGGTGCTGCGCCGCATCGCCGCCGCCGACGTGCCGCTCGCGGACGCGCCGGAGAGCCGGATCGTCGCCTTCCGCGCCGAAGGCTCCGGGGTCGAGCACCTCGCCATCGTGATCGGCAAACCCGGGACCGCCGCCGCCCCGCTGGTGCGGCTGCATTCCGAGTGCTTCACCGGCGACCTGCTGGGCAGCATGCGCTGCGACTGCGGCGAGCAATTGCGCGGCGCGCTGCGGCGCATGGCGGAAGAAGGCGCCGGCGTCCTGCTCTATCTGGCGCAGGAGGGACGCGGCATCGGGCTCGTGAACAAGCTGCGGGCTTATGCGCTGCAGGACCGGGGTCTCGACACGCTGGACGCCAACCGGGTGCTGGGCTGGGGCGCGGACGAGCGCAACTTCATGATCGCCGCGACCATGCTGCAGCAACTGGGCCTGACCGAGGTGCGGCTGCTCACCAACAACCCGGACAAGCTCGCCGCGCTGCAGGCCTGCGGGATCGCCGTGGTCGGGCGGGAGGCGCATGCCTTCGCCCCGAACGGCGTGAACGACGAGTACCTGGCGACCAAGGCGGCGCGGTTCGGCCACCTGCTGGACTGAGCGCATGGAAGCGCTGGTGCATCGCGACGGCCGCTTCGTGCTGGCCGGCCGCATCGTCCGCGCCGCCCTGGGCGCAGGCGGCATCACCGGTCAGAAGATCGAGGGCGACCACGCCACCCCGGCCGGGCTGCTGCCGCTGCGGCGCGTGCTCTACCGCGCCGACCGGGTGCGCCCGCCGGCCTGCGGCCTGCCGCTCGAGCCGCTCGCGCCGAACGATGGCTGGTGCGACGACCCGACGCATCGGGACTACAACCGCCAGGTCCGCCTGCCGCATGACGCGCGCTGCGAGGAACTCTGGCGCAGCGACTTCGTCTACGACGTCATCGGCGTGCTGGGCTGGAACGACGCACCCGTGGAGCGCGGGCGAGGATCGGCGATCTTCCTGCACGTCGCGCGGCCCGATTACGCGCCGACCGAAGGCTGCATCGCCCTGGCCCTGCCCGACCTGCTGATGGCGCTGCAGACCGGGCTGCGCACGGTCCGCGTGGTCGAGGGCTGACCGGCGGACGAGGGCCCGTCCGGGTGCTCCGGCACGCCCCCGTGTCACAGCCGGTCACGTCACCGCGCCTCCCAACCAGCCCCCTCGTCAACCGGTTGCCCAGCGCGGCCCGCCACTCGGACCAAACCGAGCTGCCCAGAAACCCGCCATCCGCATGTTCGCACGGCAAAATTCCGTGACTCGCTTGCCGCTCTGGCGAAACGCTGAGCAGGGTTGAGCCGACGGCGTAGCAAAGCATGCTGCACTGCAGTATGTACTCGGCAGTAGCGCGATGACGCGCCATCGACCTCGCCGCCGCCGGAGACTGCCCATGCCGCACCAGGACGCTGCGCCGCCCCTTCCCGACGCCTCGCCCCGGTTCAGCCACCAGCAGATCCTGCAGGTCCTGAGCGGCATCCTGCTCTGCATCTTCCTGGCCGCCATCGACCAGACCGTGGTCATCCCCGCCGTTCCGGCGATCGCCGCGGACCTGAACGGGTTCGGCCACCTCGCCTGGATCGTCTCGGCCTACCTGCTGACCTCCACGGCGATGACGCCGATCTACGGCAAGCTCTCCGACATCTACGGCCGTCGCAAGCTGCTGCTGATCGCGCTCGCGATCTTCGCAGTGACCTCCGGCCTGTGTGCGCTCGCCAGCAGCCTCGGCCAGTTGGTGATCGCCCGCGCGCTGCAGGGGATCGGCGGCGCCGGGCTGATGTCGATGGCCCAGGCCGCGATCGCCGACGTCGTCAGCCCGCGCGAACGCGGGCGCTACCAGGGCTACATGGCCTCCACCTGGGGCATCGCGTCCGTGGCGGGGCCGGTGATCGGCGGCTGGGTGACGGATACGCTGTCCTGGCGCTGGATCTTCTGGATCAACCTGCCCGTGGCGGTGATCGCCATGGTGCTGTGCGACCGCGCGCTGCGGCTGCTGCCGATCCGCTCCGGCAAGGCGCGGATCGACTGGGCCGGCGCCGGCCTGCTCACCGCCGCAGTCAGCGCCTGGCTGCTGGTGCTGAGCTGGGGCGGGGTGGAGATGCCCTGGACCTCCCCGGTCATCCTGGGCCTGGGCGCGGGCGGCCTGGTGCTGATCGCCCTCCTTGCGCGGCAGGAGCGGCGTTTCGCCGACCCGCTGCTGCCGCCGCGGCTGTTCGCCAACCCGGTCTTCGTCCGCGGCGTCGCGATCGCGTTCTGCGGGGCGCTCGCCTTGTTCGGCGGCAGCTTCCTGTTGCCGCTGTTCTTCCAGCTCGTGCGCGGCGCAGATGCGGCCATGTCGGGTGCGCTGATCGTGCCGTTCCTGGGGCTGAACTGCGTCGGCGCGGTCTGCGCGGGCTGGCTCGCACGCCGGCGCGGCCGGATGAAGGCGATCATGGTCGCCGGCCTGCTGGGCTGCCTGGTGGGCTTCGCGCTGCTTGCCCTCGCCGGCCCCCACACGCCCCGCGCGCTCCTTCTCGGCTTCCAGGCCATCCTCGGCTTCTCGCTCGGACTGGTCATGCCCAGCAGCCTGGTGACGGTGCAGAACGCAGCCGAACGGCGGGATATCGGCGCGGCGACGGGGTGCCTGCTGTTCCTCCGCTCCATGGGCGGCGCGTTCGGCTCCACCCTGGTGGGCGCGCTGCTGGCGACCGGCTTCGCCACTGAACTCGCGCGGCTGGGAATCACCGCGCATGTCGAGCTGGGCGAAGTGCGCCAGCACGGCGCCGCACTGGCCGGGGTCGCGCCGAACATGCTGCCGCAGGTGCAAGTGGCGCTGGCGGACGCGTTCCATCTCGCCTTCCTCGCCTGCGCCATCGCCATGGCGGTCGCCACCGTGGTGGCGCTGGGCATGCGCGACTTGCCGCTGCGCACCGTCGCGGCGAACGAGCCGCCGCCGGAACCGGCTGCGCTGGCGCACTGACGGGGGCGCCCTCGCTCGTCAGGGCTCGCGGCTGAGCCCGGCGACGGCAAGCGCGTGCAGATAGGCGCTCCAGCGCCGGTCGTACTCGTGCCCGAGTTCCAGCAGGTAGTCCCAGGAGAAGATGCCGCTGTCGTGCAGGTCGTCGAAGGTCAGGCGCACGGCGTAATTGCCGACCGGCTCGATGGCGATGATTCCCACATGCGATCGCCCGGCCACCAGCTTCTTCTGACCCGGACCATGCCCCTGCACCTCCGCACTCGGGCTCTCCACGCGCAGATACTCGGCCGGCAGCGCGAAGGCCGCGCCGTCGGCAAAGCCGACGTGCAGCGTGCGGCTGGCGCGGTCGTAGCGCAGTTCGGTGACGACCGGGGTCATGCGTCGAGCTTGCGAGCTTCCTCGGGCAACATGATCGGAATGCCGCCCCGCACCGGATAGGCGAGGCCGGCGCGCCGGCTGATCAGCTCGTTCGCCTCACGGTCGTATTCGAGCGGCCCCTTGGTCAGCGGGCAGACCAGGATTTCCAGCAGGCGCGGGTCGACCGGCACGTCGTCGGTGGCCACGGTGTCCGCGGGGGCGTCGCTCTGGTCCGGGGTGGTGTCGCTCATCTCTGGGTCTCAGCTCGCCGCGCGGCCGGGCGGCGTGTCCGGCGCCACGGCGCCCATCTGCAGCAGCGCGAGCAGGGTGGCGGCGCGGTCGGCCTCCGTCCGCGCCTCCAGCAGCGCCTGCTTCTCGGCCGGCTCGAACGGGCAGACCATGGCGAGGGTGACGACCAGCGCCTCATCCGGCATGCGGCGGATCGCATCCCAGTTCGCCTCGAAGTTGCGCCGCGCGAAGTAGCCGCGCAACGCCGTCAGGAGCGCCTCGCGCTCCACGCCGGAGGGCTGCGGCGTGAGGTCGAGATCGCCCAGGAACGGCCCGAAATCGCCGCGCACCCGCCGGTAGCCATGGCGCGTGGCGAGTTCCTCGACCACGTTGAAGCGCGTCAGGCCGGTGAGCGTGATGAGGAACCGGCCGTCATCGGTCTCGCTGAAGGAGGAAAGCCGGCCGAGGCAGCCGACCTGGTAGAGGCCGGGTCCGTTCGGCCCCTCGGGCGCCTTCGGATCCGGCTGGATCATGGCGAACATCCGGCCCGCGGCCAGGCTGTCCTCGGTCATCGCGAGGTAGCGCGGCTCGAAGACGTTCAGCGGCAGCTTCCCGCGCGGCAGCAACAGGGCGCCGGAGAGCGGGAAGACCGCGAACGTCTCGGGCAGGGTCTCTGCGGACGGGTGAAATGGCCCCATCTAGCTGAACAGCAGGGCGGACAGGCGCCGGCGCGCGGTGCCGGTGGCCGGATCGTCGGAACCCCAGGCCTCGAAGAACTTCAGGAGCTGCAGGCGAGCGGCATCCTCGTTCCAACCGCGGGCGCGGCGCACGATCTCCAGCAGCGCGTCGGCCGCCTGCTCCCGTTCGCCCATTGCGTTCAGCGCGGTCGCGAGGTCGTAGCGGGCCTGGTGATCGGCCGGATCGGCAGCCAGGCGCGCCTGCAGGGAGCTGAGCTGGTCCTTCGCCTTGCGCCCTTCCTGCTCCAGCAGGAGGGCGCTGCGGGCACCGGCGATCTCCGCGTGGTCCTGCAGCTTCTCCGGCACCTGGGAGAGGGCCTGCATGGCCTGATCTTCCTGGCCGAGCGCCATGAGGGCGCGAATGAGGCCGCCCCAGGCGTCCCCGTTCTCGGGTTCGTCGTGCAGCAGGGCGCTGAACAGCTCCCCGGCTTCCTGGGCGTTGCCGGCCTCGAGCGCGGCGCGGGCCTCGGCGAGGAGGTCGGCGCCCGGCATGGTGCCGCCGGTGGCCTTGAGCAGCGTCTCGACGAAGCGCTTCACCTCGGATTCCGGCAGAGCGCCCTGGAAGAGGTCGGCGATCTGGCCTTGCCAGAAGGCCGCGACCGTCGGCACCGACTGCATGGGCAGGCCGAGTTGGGTGAGCTGCTGGACGAGGGCGCGGTTCGCGTCGATGTCGATCTTGACCAGCTTCACCCGCCCGCCGGCGGCGCGCACCACCTTCTCGAGCGTGGGAGTGAGCTGCTTGCAGGGGCCGCACCAGGTGGCCCAGAAGTCGACGAGGACTGGAACGTGCCGGGACGCCTCGACGACGTCGGTCATGAAGGTTTTCTGGTCGCCGTCGACGATCATGTCGGCGGGCGCGACGCCGCCAGGGGCGTTCCCTGCGGGCGCTCCGGATGGGGTCTGGCCGATGATGTGATCCATGGTCCTGCGATTCCTGACCGTCGGGTCGTGTTCGACCTAGAGATGTTGCGCGAGGGGCGTGGTGCAAGCCGGTCTGCGCGGTTGTCGGGACCATGCCGGGCCGTGCGGCTGGCGTCCAGAGCCGAGATTTTTCTCTGCGGGAGGGTGTTGCAATCGCAGCGGAAGCCGCTTAGAAGGCGCGCCTCGACGGAGCGCGGGCGTAGCTCAGGGGTAGAGCACAACCTTGCCAAGGTTGGGGTCGAGGGTTCGAATCCCTTCGCCCGCTCCAGTCGATTTCTCCCAAGGTTTCTCTCGACAGTTCCCGGCCAGCTTTCGCGCGGTTTTCCCGGCGGGGCTTGAGGTTCGCATTCCGAACGATCTCTGCTTCTCTCTTCGAGCGGTGTTCTCTCTCCGAACCTCGGGGGTGGTTGGATTTACTCGACAAGCTTTATAGCAAATCGGCAGCATGCAGTTAGGCTTTGTGAGTCTGTAAAGAGTTGGAGTTATTTCCGCTCCTTCACTGAAGTGTCGACGGTGAAACCCTCGCTTCGACCTCGGAGCCGAACGGTCCAACGATCGGAAGATTGCCGCTTGCGGTCGCGACGCCTCATCCTGCCGACGTGGCCCGTAATTTCCGGCTGGACATCCAAAGGCAGGGAGGCCGGGCGGGAACCGTTGTCCGACCCGGCCGACCGCCTGCGGCGCGATGTCGGAGCAAATGCGTGTCCGGCTTCGAACAACAGCATCCAAGCATGCCGGTGGCAAGGAGTTGAGTTATGGCTGATCTGACCGACAATGTAGCGCGTAGCCGCTACGAGATGGTCGTCGATGGCCAGACGAGCTACGTAAGCTACATGTGGACCGGTGATCGATTGACCCTGGTGCACACTGAAGTGCCCAAGGCGCTCGGCGGACGGGGCGTCGGCTCCGCGTTGGCGACCGCCGTCTTCAGTGCCATCCGCCGTCGCGGGCTGCGTGTCGCAGTCAAATGCGAATTCCTCCAGGCGTTCGTCAAACGCCACCCGGAATTTGCTGATCTGGTGGTTATGTCCGACGAGCCGGCGTGAACGCGATGGACAGGCCGCCCTCTCCTCCAATTCCGGAAAGCGCGGAACGCCGAGCCGCCATCACGCGCGACATTCAGATGGCGACTGGCCTCGATGAGGTCGTTTTGGAGCGCGTGGTCCGAAGCTTCTACGCCACGGCACGCCGGGACGAGGTCATCGGCCACTTGTTCGAGGGCATCCAGGATTGGGACGAGCACATTGCCAGAATCACCAGTTTCTGGTCCTCCGTGGCCCTGCTGAGCGGTCGCTACCATGGGCAGCCACTAGCGGCTCATTCGCCGCTGCCGTTGGCACCTCCACACTTCGCCCGCTGGCTGGCGCTGTTCGAGCAGGCAGCACGCGAGATCTGTACGCAGAAAGGCGCCGACTACCTGATGGAACGAGCGCAGCGGATCGCGAGGAGCCTGGAGATGGGCGTTGCCGTAAGTCGCGGCGAACTGCCGTTGCGCAAAGTGAGCGGTCACGAGTAGGCCAGTCGCTCACTCGACCTGGCCTGAGGATCCGCCGGTTGTGCCTGGCTCGAGTCCGAGCCTCCTTCGCGCTCGACAACTCGACATGGAACGGGGGCTCGCTTTTGCACCCCCGCAGGATCATCGTGCATGGTTGGACGATCAGGCAGCGCTGATGCGCGAGCGTGCAACGGCTCGGGAGTTTGCTCGAGCCATCGAAGCTGATGAGCCGGAACGCCTCGTTGCCTCCATAGACTCGCTCGACTACTACGGCAGCTGGCGCGCGGCCCGACGCCCCCATACGTGCTTGGCACCTGGCCTTTTGGCGCTGCTCATGAGCCGTGGCACCATCCAACGACTCAATCGAGCCGACGGGGAAGAAGCGACATGGCGGATGGCGGCGAACTGACCGGACTGGAACTGCGCTCTCGCATCAGCAAGAGCGGCGTTCTCGAGATTTCGCTACAACAGGCGCCCGTGCCGGAGCCCTTGGCTGACGAGATCATCGTCCGGGTCGAGGCGACGCCGGTAAACCCTTCGGACATCGGCCTCTTGCTCGGCCCCGCCTCGCTAGAGGCTGCTGAGTTCAGGAACACGGCGGCAGGGCCGGTCGTGCGTGTGCCTGTGCCCTCCGCGGCGTTGTCAGCCATCGCCGCGCGACTGGATGTCTCGCTCCCCGTCGGCAATGAGGGCGCGGGCACCGTGGTGCGTGCCGGTGCTGGGGCGGCCGAGCTGCTCGGCAAGCAGGTCGCCGTGTTCGGCGGGGCGGTGTGGGCACAGTATCGTCGCGCCAAAGCGGCTGAGTGCCTGGTGCTGCCCGAGGGGACGACGCCGCGCGACGGTGCGTCCTGGTGCGTCAATCCGATGACGGCATTGGGTTTCGTCGAAACCATGCACCAGGAAGGCCATTCCGCGCTGGTGCACACCGCGGCAGCGTCCAACCTCGGCCAGATGCTGAACCGCATCTGCCTGGCGGATCGAATCGGCCTGGTGAACGTCGTGCGCAGCGCGCAGCAGGTTGCGCTGTTGCGCCGCCAGGGCGCCCGCTACGTGGTGGACAGCAGCGCCCCGGACTTCACTGCAACATTGACAGCGGCACTGGCGGAGACTGGTGCAACCCTGGGCTTCGATGCGGTCGGCGGCGGACCACTGGCTGGGCAAATCCTAGCGGCTATGGAGGTCGCAGCCCGGCAGACCGCCAGCAGCTACAATCACTACGGTTCGGACCGGCACAAGCAGGTCTATTTGTACGGCCGGTTGAACACGGGGCCTACCACCTTCGAGCGTACGTCGTTGGGCTTCGCCTGGGGGCTGAGCGGCTGGCTGCTGATGCCAACGCTAAAGAAGCTGGGTGCGGCGCCAGTGGCGAGGATGCGCGCTCGCGTAGCGGCCGAGTTGAAGACCACTTTCGCCAGCCACTACACCGCAGAAATCTCCCTCGCCGAGGCGTTGGATCCGCAGATCATGCACGCCTATTGCAGGCGCGCGACAGGGGAGAAGTTCCTGATCTTGCCACAGCGGGACGTGAGCTGAGAGTCTCTCGTCCGTCCCTGGACGCTGCGCAAAACCGCCGAGATCCCTTCGCCCCGGTCACGTCGATCGTGAGTTCCGGCGCGCGCGCATTGCCCTCAACGATGCGACTGCGCCTCATGGGAGAGCCGGTCCTGATACCGATGAGCCTCTTCGCTCATCGGTATCATGGCGTGGGGTTGGTGGGGCGGCCACGCCCAAACCAAGGCCATACCGCGCGCCGAGGTGATCTGCATGCGAGTCAGACGTCGAGCGCGCCGGTATGACACAGAGCTTTCATTCAGCGCTTCCTCGTCCACCGTGGAGGGACCGCAGCTTCGACCTTTTCGGATAGCGCTAGGTTGGGGCTCCAGAATGGCTCTCGTTCCAACCTCTCGAGCCATCGCCGCCTCAAGTACAGCCGCTCCTGCAATCGTTGCAACTTCGTGTCTGGAGTATCGTCAGAACCGCGCGTCGTGCGCTCCTTGTGCATCAGCCACGCATAAGGGGTCCAGATCACGCGGTATCCGCGTTCGGAGACGCGCAGGCAGAAATCAACATCGCTGCATTCGACGGTCAGCATATCCTGCTCGATACCGCCCACCAGCCTGAACACATCGGATCGGACGGCCAAGCAGGCTCCGGTGACTGCAGAGACTTCGCGAACATGATGCAGTCGGCCGAGATGGACGGGATCATCGGGGTTGGCATAGCGCATGACGTGATAGCTGCCTCCATCGGCAGACAGCGTCATTCCGGCATGTTGTAGCCGTCCGTCCGGGTAAACAAGCTTCGCGCCGACGGCCCCGACATCCGGCCGCAGTGATTGTCTGACAAGCTCATCAAGCCAGCCCTCGTCCAGCGCCTCTGTATCGTCGTTCAGCAGAGTCAATACGCTTCCCTGGGCTGCCGCCGCTCCGATATTGTTCGCCCGTCCCCAATTGAATGGGCCATCGTAGGTCACGAGCCTCAGTGGAAGTTCGTGCATGCTGTTGCAGAGCGGCTTGATCTTGGCCTGTTGCGACTCGTGTGAGACAAGCAGCACTTCCAGGTTGGGATACCGCGTTTTCCGGCGAATGCTCTCGAGGCATGGCATCAGCAGGTTCGGGCGGCCGGTGGTAGGAATCACGATGGAAGCCAAAGGAGGCTGCGCCGGCCGAGGGTATACGACCCGAACAACGCTCGGCCGCGGTTCATCCATCGCGAGCCCGGTATGGCCTGTCGCCTGTTCGACAAGGACACACAACGCTTTCAGATCCGGCGCGCAGTCGGAGGCGTCCTGCCTCCTATGATACAGCACACGTGGCACATGGCAGGTCGTATCCCTGGAAACAGTTGCCGCAGCCCTGATCCCCAGGTCCAGCCATTCCATATCGTTGGCAACTTCTCGCCACCCACCTAGGCGTTCGATCAAGCTGCTTCCATACAGGACGAAGGCTGGCAGGTGGCCGGCGAAGACTTGATCCCGATCCCAGCCCCCCCAAAAACATGGATTCCGGCGCGCACCATCGGCATCGATGGTATCGCTGTCGGCAGACAAGACGTCGTGCGCCGGATGCGGGCTGCATGCCAAGGCCAATTCTGTCGCGGCGGTTTTGGCGAGGAGATCGCCACAGGATAGCTGTCCGACAAAATCAGCTTTGCAAGCCGTCCAGGCTCGCATCAGCAACTCCGCCTGACTTTCATCAGGCGCTGCTTGGACGTGGTGAATCCGCGGGTCGAGCGCTGCGAACCCTTCAGCGATCTCGTGAAGGTCTGATCCTGAATGCGGCGTCAGAACCAGGACTTGGAGGTCGGGATAGCCCTGATGGCGGATGGACCCTAACGTATCCTGCAGACGAGAGTTTGGCCCGGCCGCCGACAGCATCAACGCCAAACGTATGGTCGGCGGGGTTGCCAGACCTGAGAGGATTTCAGCGCGAGGACGCTCATATTCATCAATCCACCATCGATAAATATCAGGATCCTGCAGATCGCGATTTTCCAGAAGGGATAGCACATCCACTCGATCGACGTCGGCCTGGCGCGTGCAGAAGGATGCAAGCCCAAGAAGACTTGCATCCTGTACGAACGCCCTGAGAGCGTCGTGCTTGGGAACGGTCTTCAGACGCGCTTGGAATTCGGCTCCTGCCAGCACGGCCCTGATGACGTCCGTGATAGGGGCCCCCGCTCTCAACGCATTGACGAAGTCTCTAAGTCCGTCCTGATCTGGATTTCTGCCAAGCAACAGGCGGTAGACCTGCGTTATCGAATCGATGCGCTGCCGGTCGTCAGGCGCAAACAGGGTACGGTCGCGATGCATTCGTGGTTCAGTGCTCTTGCTCGTAACGATCGAGCGAAAGCTGACCCGCGCGAGCCGCATCCTTTCGTTGCGCGATCAGCCCCTCCGGCCGCCTCACCCCTGATCTACTGCCCGCCAACCAGCAAAACGCGTCGATGGACGGAGGGGTTATTGAAGTTGGCAAGATGAGCCCTGAGACACTTGATTGATCCTGGGGCCGGAGGTTCTAGAGCAATGTCTCCTGACGAGCAAATCAGGCGAGACACTCCCACCTGGCGAGACCGTGATGCCGGTATCGCAGAGTCACGGTCTGCGGAGGCCCACTGTGGCGCTGGTTCCGCGCGCCACTCGGAATTGTGCCTAGCCGCCGCGCGACGAGGTCGGGGTTGCTGCCGGCGGCACAGGCGTTCGGTCACGACGAGCATCAAGGAGAGTTCGAACCATTCTAGCGAACACGAAGCTCTCGGCAGTTGCGGGGCCGCCAACCACACTCCGCCGCAGTAGCCCGAATAGAGTGCGTTCGTTGTAAAGCCACTTCCTGTCCACTGAATCAGTTGGCACATGACAGGCATGTAGCTTGTATTCCAGCGCTGAGCTTCCTCTCCCTGGCATTCTGATCAGCAAGCCAGCAAGCGTTCGCCGCATTGAAAGCCACTGCGCAAAAACGGCAATGGCATCGATGTCCGCAAACAGGCGCAGCAGTGATGCCTGCTGGGAGACTAAAGCCTGCACGACTTCCACCAGCGCTCGATTCTGAAACTCTACCTGCATCAGTTGCGTTGCGAGACTAGCCTCCGTCTCTCGAGCATTGTTTTCCGCTAACAGTAGGTCAATCAGGATCTGCCGCTGGCATATTGTTTCGTCATTGCTCGGGGCCGGGCACTTCACGGAAGTAGTTTCTAGCGTATGGTTTGCCATCAATAGTCCCTTGCACCAACGCCACTCACTGCCAGGAAGACGTCGCCCGGTGATGCGCGGCGGCAAATGGCAACCGATGCTAATGCACCGTCCGATTATCGTGGAAGTGCTGTCGTGTCGGACAGCACCGGTTGCCTGGGGCGCGGAGGTTGTTCGCGCACCTCCCCGGCGGGAGGGCGGGAAGCCGCCGCTCCCTCAACGACTGTGACAGCTGTTCCAAGTCTGGCGGACTGCCTGGGGCCAGCTAAATTGATCTTGATGCCTTCGGCGCAGCGACACCGCCTCCGATATAGAGGGGGGATGCGCAACCACGGCACGCCAGCAACAATCGCTTCCGTGCCGCGTTTGTGCGCGGGGCATCGCCGCGCTACGCATCGCACGTAGCGCCGGACGCAGCCGGGTCGAGACAGGCAGAACGGAACAGGATAACTCATGGATACGGCCGATCTGGCGCCGCTCACCAGCGCCTCCTCGTGGAACGCCACGCTTGCGGCGCTTGCCGATCCGTCGCTCGATCCGCTGTTTTGGCGCGCCGAACGGCTCGGCGTGCCGAGTGCATGGTGGCAGCACGTCCCCTTCGCGCACTGGATCGTCTGCGCGACCGCGCCGCGGCTGCTGGTGGAGTTGGGGACACATGCGGGCGTCTCATACGCTGCGTTCTGCCAAGCCGCCGCCCGCGAGAACCTCCCGATCCGCTGCCACGCCGTTGACACCTGGCGCGGCGACCATCAAGCGGGCCAGTACGGCGAAGAGGTATTCCAGGAACTGAGCCGCTTCCATGATGAGCGGTTCGGCGCCTTCTCCACCCTGCTCCGTTGCACCTTCGACGAGGCGCTCGACCAGATTGAGGATGGCGCCGTCGACCTCCTGCACATTGACGGGCTGCACACCTATGAGGCCGTCCGGCACGACTTCGAGGCCTGGCTGCCGAAGCTGTCCGACCGAGCGGTGGTACTGTTCCATGACACCAACGTCCGCCGGGATGATTTCGGTGTCCATCGACTGTGGGGCGAGCTGGCCCAGCGTCACCCAAGCTTTCAGTTCCTGCACGGCCACGGTCTCGGCGTCCTGGCCGTGGGCGAGAATCCGCCACCCGCCGTCGCGGACCTGTGCCGGCTGACGGAACCAAACGCGATCGCCGCGATCCGCACGCGCTTCGCATGGCTCGGCGAGCGCTGGCTCAACGAAACGCAGGCGCGCCTGACCCGGCAGGATCTCGCTTCGGTCGCCGCGCAGGCCCAGCACCTGCGGGTCGAGGCGGCGCGGCTGGCCGCCGAGGCGGAGGCGGCCCGCGGCCACGCCAGCCAGGTCGATCAGGCTTTGCAGGAAGCTGTCGCGCGGACCCTTGCCGCCGAAGCCGCCCGCGCTGAGGCCGAGGCCGCCCGCGCCAAGGCCGAGGTTGCGCTCGTCAAGGCCGAGGCGGAGCGCGCCCGACTCGAAGCTGCCGCGCGCGCGTCTGTCGCGGCGGCGGAGAAGGCGGAAGCGGAGCGCGCCCAACTCGAGGTCGCCGCCAACGCGGCGCTGGCAGAGGGAGAGCGGGCGGCGCAGGTCGAACGCGCTCGCCTCGAGGCCGCTGCGAACGCGGCGGTTGCCGAGGCGCTGCGGGACCGTGATTCGATTCTCTACTCGACGACCTGGCGGGCAACACAGCCGATCCGGCGGCTGGGGCGCCGGTTTCCACGGCCGGTCAGGCACACATTGCGGCGCACGCTCCGCACGATGTACCGAATGTCGACACTGCGGTTCAGCCAGCGCACGGAGGAGAGGCAGGACGCGCAGATCGCCGACGCCCCCGCAGCCGAGCCGGAGCCCGCACTGCTCGCCGACGCGTCCGCGCCGGCGCCCGCGCTGCTCCCCGCCCCCTCGCAGGCAGCAGAATCGGAAAAGACGATTCCCTCCGTGCCCGAGCTTCTGGCGGAGCGCTTTCCCGCCCTCCAGCCGTACCCGTGTTTCCCAGTCGCGGGCGTTCGCCCGCGCCTCTCCCTCGTGACGGACGGCGTCGGCCCCCTATCCCTCTTCGGCGGGGTCGGAACCTCCATCATTCTCGGCACCCTCCTTGCGAACCGGCTCAACGCTGACCTGCGGATCGTGACTCGCCTCGAACCGCCGGACACCGCGCCTGTTCGCGAGGTGCTGCTGTGCAATGACATCGCGCTGGACGGGGCGCTGGAGGTTGCGATGGCGCCGCTGGATGGCTCCGTGGACCTTCCATTGGCGGATGGCGAGATTTTCCTGACCACCTCCTGGTGGACGACGCGCGCGAGCTTTGGAGTGGTACCGCCCTCCCGTATCGTGGCTCTCGTCCAGGAGGACGAGCGGATGTTCTATCCGCAGGGGGACGAGCGGCTGCGCTGCACGGAGACACTCTCGCACCCTTGCCTGACGACGGTGGTGAACACCGAGATGCTCTTCCGTCATCTGGTCTCGGGCCGGGAGCCGCTCGCGAACCTCGCGCAGGACGGGATGTGGTTCGAGCCGGCGTTCCCCCAGCGGGCCCGACCGCGCGCACGAGAAGGCAAGCGCCGCTTCTTTTTCTACGCGCGGCCTCACAACCACCGGAATCTCTTCTGGCGAGGCATCGAAGCACTCGATGCAGCCGCCGCAGAGGGACTCTTCTCTGCCGACGATTGGGAAATGGTCTGGATCGGACGGGACGCGCCGGAGGCCGTTCTGTCACGCGGGATCGTGCCGCGGGTCATGTCGCCCCTCGCCTGGGGCGAGTACCAGGACTTCATCATGTCGGTGGACGCGGGCCTGGTGCTCATGGACACGCCGCACCCGTCTTATCCGCCGCTCGACCTTGCGGCGGCCGGCGCTGCGGTGCTGACGAACACGCATCCGGGCAAGCAATCGCTCAGCCACTATTCGGATAATATCCTCGTCGCCGAACCGACCGTCGAGGCGCTGGTGGAAGGGCTGAGCCGCCTGCAGGCGCTTGCGGAAGATGAAGCCGAACGCGCGCGCCGTCGTGAGGCGGACCGTATCGGACGGGACTGGACCGAGGCGCTGGAGCCTGTGGTGTCGCGGCTCGCGGCCCGGCTTGGCGCCAGGGCCTGACCGGATGTTCGACAATCTGACCGACGGACCATTGCCTTACGACGCGCCCTGGGAGCAGGAGCCCCTCGCGGAGCGTCTGGCGATGCTGCGCGGCGGACGACCGCGCGTAGCTTGGCTCTACGAGCTGCCGGACACCAGCACCTTCCGCTACCGTTGTCGCAATCCGTCGCTGACGCTCAGCGCGGCCTACCCTGGAACCGGTGCGTCCTGGTTCGAGAGGAAGGACATCCCGGCGCTCGCGCGGGAGGTGATGAACGTCGACGTGCTCGTGATCTGCCGCTACCGGTATGATTCAGAGGTCGCACGCCTCGTGGCGCGCGCACGGGCGGGCGGAACGCGCGTCCTGTTCGACTGCGACGACCTGATCTTCGACACGCAGCAGGTCCACCTCCTTCTCGAGACGCTCGATCAGCCGACCGACGCAGCGGTTCACTGGGACCTCTGGTTCGCCTTGGTCGGACGGGTCGGCGCGACCGCGCGGCTGTGCCAGGGCGGAGTCACGACCAATGGCTTTCTCGCGCACCGCATGGCCGACCTGCTGGGTGGCGCTCCCGTCGGCATCATCCCGAACTATCTCGCGCCGGACCAGGAGGTGATCTCTCGCCAACTGCTCGACGCCAAGCGACGTCGAGGGTTCCACGGCGACGGGCGCGTGACGGTGGGCTATTTCAGCGGCTCTCCCACTCACAACAAGGACTTCGCGGTCGCTGCGCCGGCCCTCGCGCGATTGCTGACCGCCGATCCGCTCGTAGATCTGCGCATCGTCGGCTTCCCGCCGCCGAATGGACCGCTGGCGTCCTTCGAAGGGCGGATCGAGATCGTGCCGCTCCAGGACTATCTCAACCTCCAGCGTGTGATCGCGGAGGTCGATGTGAATATCGCGCCCTTGCGGGACAACCTGTTCACGAACTGCAAAAGCGAACTCAAATTTTTCGAGGCGGCAGTGGTCGGCACCTGGACGGTTGCAACACCTACCTTCACCTTCCGCCGCGCGATCAGGGACGGCGTGACCGGGCGGCTGGCGCGCTCCCATGAGTGGGACACGGCGCTGGCCGAGGCCGTCGCGCTCGTGCGCGACCCGGCACGTTACGCGCCCATTGCGGAGGCGGCCGCCGCGGAGGCCTACGCCACCTATGGGTGGGACCAGCAAGCACCGCGAATTCTCGACGCTCTGGGACTCGGCTGATGCGCGCCATCGGATATGGGGACCGGGTCGCGAAGCTGCTCGACGGTATCCCGCGTGAGGGCCGTCTGATCGAGGTCGGGGCGTCCTACGCGCCTCTCGCCCCGAAGCGGATGGGCTGGCAGACCACGGTGGTGGACCACGACACTCATGAGGTGCTTCGGCGGAAGTATGCCGACGCGGCGGTCGACACCGATCAGATCGAGGAGGTGGACCTCGTCTGGCGTGGCGGTGCCCTGCACGACGCCTTCGATCCGGCGACGCACGGGACATTCGACGGTCTGATCATCTCCCACGTCCTGGAGCATTTGCCCGACCCGATCGCATTCCTGTCGAGCGCTGACCGCCTGCTGCGACCGGATGGGGTCATTGCCGTTGCCGTTCCCGACAAGCGCTACTGCTTCGACGCATATCGCTGGCCCTCTACGGCCGGCGCGATGCTCCAGGCACATCTGGAGGGGCGGACGCGCCACGCGCCCGGGGTGATTTTCGACGAAATCTCGCTCAGCGTCACGCGAGATGGACGCACGCTCTGGCCCCCTGGGTATGGCGGTGGGCCTCCCGTGTTTTTCCATTCACTCGATCGGGCGCGTGTCCTGTTCGACGCGGCGCGCGACCCTTCGGCCGATTACATCGATTGCCATGCCTGGCAGTTCACGCCCGCCTCACTGGAACTCGCGTTCCTCGACCTCGCCTTTGCGGGTGCCTGCGTCTGGGGCGTGTCCTGGGCCGAGCCGCGGGCCAACGGCGAAATTCTCGCTCAACTTCGACGACGAGACCGCGACCTCGACGACCCCGCGCGTGCGAACCTCCGACGCGCGGAACTGCTTCGTGCCCTCATGCGAGAGATTTCCGCGGGGGCAGCGGACCTCGCTTAGAGTGGATTCCGACCTGGATCTCGAGTCAGCACCGCGTGGAGCTGATCTCATCCCCATCCAGTAACGCATCGGGAAGGATCGGCAACGTGCGGAGCCGTTTGCCGGTGGCGTGCCAGACCGCGTCCGCAATGGCCGCCGCAACGCCGGTGATCCCGATCTCGCCCACCCCCTTGACGCCGAGCGGGTTGATGTACGGGTCCGGGTCATCGAGGAAGGTGACGTCGATCACCGGAACATCGAGGTTCACGGGGACCATGTATTCGGAAAGGTTCGTGTTGGTGAACCGGCCGAAGCGCGCGTCCATGTGCGTCACCTCGAACAGGGCCTGGCTCATCCCCCACGTGATTCCGCCGATCAGCTGGCTTTCGGCAAGCTTGGGGTTGAGGATGCGGCCACACGCATAGACGCCGGTGAGCCGACGCACGCGGATCAACCCCAGCTCCGGATCGACCGCCACCTCGGCGAAGATCGCGCCGAAGCTGTGCATGCCGCGGGGCGCCTCCCTGCGATCGCGCACCGGGTCGCCGGAGCGGACCTGGCCCATCCCGCCCGGATCGAACCGGCCATCGCTCGAAAGCTCGGTCAGCCCGGCGCGACGCAGCACGCCAGAAACCGTTTGTCCGGTCGGGTTGCCACCGGCAAGGATCCGCCCGTCATCAAGCGCCAGGTCGTTCTCGTTGTGCCCGTACAGCGGACTCCCCTCCGTGCCGGTTGCGAGCGCGAGCACTCTGCCGCGCAAGGTGCGTGCCGCCGCGAGCGCCGCTGATCCGAGCGAGCTGGTGAGCGAGGCACCCGCCTGCATCGGCGCCTCCGGCAGGCCGGTGTCGCCGATCAGGGCCTGCACGGCATCGAGCGGCAGGCCAAGCTCGTCGGCCGTGATCTGTCGCAGGAAGGTTGCAGTGCCCGTCCCGATATCGGTCGCGGATGCGGCGACATGGGCGATGCCCGTCGTCGTGATCGTCACGCGCGCGCTGGCGGGCTGGCGATAGACGGTATGGGAGGCGCTCGCCATGCCCATGCCGATCAACAGGTCGCCCTCGCGCATGGAGCGTGGCGTGGGGGAGCGAGAGGCCCAGCCGAAACGCTCGGCGCCGACGCGATAACATTCCTTCAACCGCTTGCTCGACCACTGGCTGCCATCGATCGGGTAGACATCAGCGTGGTTGCGCAGACGCAGCTCGATCGGATCAATCCCCAGCTCCGCGGCCAGTTCGTTCATCGCGCATTCCTGCACCAGCATGCCCGGGGCCTCGCCCGGCGCGCGCATGAAGGTCGGCGCCATGACGTTGGCGCGCAGGAGCCGGCAGCGCGTTTCAAGCGCGGGAAGGTCGTACATGAAGGTGAACGGGTACCAGCTCGGCTCGACCCAATCCTCCCAGGCGGGCGTCGCCGAGAGCTTGGTCACGGTCGCGCCGAGCAGCTTGCCCTCCTGCGTCGCGCCGATGCGGAGGTCGATCCACTGCTCCTCGCGATAGCCCACTGCGGTGTACATCTGCGCCCGGCTGAGCACGAGCCGCACTGGGCGGCCGGCCGCCTTGGCCGCTAATGCCGCGAGCCAACTATGCGGCCAGACCGGCCCCTTGCAGCCGAAACCGCCGCCGACATAGCTCGCCACCACCCGCACGTTCTCGCGCGGCAGGCCGAGCAGCTTGGCGAGCCCGTTGCGGTGATTGGCGACATGCTGGCTCGTTTCGTAGAGCGTCAGCCGATCCGCGCTCTCCCACGATGCGGTCGAGGCGACCAGCTCCATTGGATTGTGGTGGTTGGTCGACAGCCGCCAACGTCCCTCGAGCCGGACTGCCGCGTGATCGAGCGCCGCTGCACCTGATCCGCGCTTCACCGCTCCGGGTAGATAGCCGGCGACGAAGCCCAGCCAGATCTGCTCCGGTTCGTGACCGGGCTCGCCGGCGAGATCAGTCGTCACATCCAGGCCGACAACCGGTTCCTCTGCGGCGAACTCATAGTGGATCAGCGTCGCCGCATGGCGCGCCGCCTCCAGCGTTTCTGCCAGCACCATCCCGATCGGCTGGCCGGCGTAGTGGATCGTCCGGTCGGCCATGGGCACGAAGGATGAGCCGTACATGATGTCCCAGTCCGGCTGCTCCGGCACGCTGGGCAGGCGCGGCATGGTATCCGGCGTGAAGACGCGGACCACGCCCGGCACGGCCTCGGCGGCAAGCGTGTCCACCGTGCGGATCGCACCGCGCGCCACGGGGCTCGGACCAGCACCGCATGCAGCAGGTCCAGCAACCCGATATCGGCGGTGTAGGCGATCCGACCCGTGACCTTGAGCGCCGCTTCGGTGCGCGGCAGCGGGCGTCCGATGAAGGGCAGCGCGCTCATGCCACGCTCCTCGCGGAGCGCCGCGCGAGCGTTGCAAAGGCACGCCTGATCGCCGAACGCGCCTGCGGCACCTTGTAGGCATTGCCAGATCGAGGCCGGGCACCGTCGACCGCGGCGTCCATCAGGCGCCCCATCGCCACCGGATCATCCGGCCGACGCCCGGCGAGCAGCAACGCCGCCTCGGTCACCGGCCAGGGTTTCGCGGCCAGCCCGCCGAGAGCCAGGCGCGCGTCGCGGATGGTTCCGTCCGGTGCGAAATCGGCCGCAGCCGCGACGGAGACGGAGGCATACTCGTACGAGCTGCGGTCGCGCACCTTGAGGTAGCGCGACTGACGGCTCAGCGCGCCCAGCGGCAAGGAGATGGCGGTGATCATCTCGCCGGGCGCCAGGACGGTCTCGATGTGCGGCGTGTCCGCTGGAAGGCGGTGGAACGTGGCCGCCGGCACGGCACGCTCACCAGCCGGTCCGTCCAGATACACGGTCCCATCGAGGGCGACGAGCATGATCGCGAAGTCTCCAGGATAGTTGGCGATGCAGGCCGCCGACGTGCCGAGAACGGCGAGGGCGCGGTTCTCGCCGTCGATCGCGCCACAGCCGCTGCCCGGCGCGCGCTTGTTGCAGGGAAAATGCCGGTCGCGGAAATAGAGGCAGCGCGTGCGCTGGAGCAGGTTTCCTCCAAGCGAGGCCATGTTGCGCAACTGCCCGGAGGCCGCGAACAGCAGCGACTCGGACAGGCCTGGAGCTTGCGTGCGCACCGCCTCATGACTCGCGGCATCGCTCATGCGCGCCAGGGCGCCGAGGCGCAGGCTGCCTTCTGCGGCCTCGATCTCATCCAGGCCGCCGATCCGGTTCACATCGATCAGCATCGGCGGATGCACCACGCCGGACTTCATCAGGTCGACCAAGGTCGTGCCGCCCGCAAGGAAGCGCGCCTCGGGATAGGCCTGCGCGAGGCGGAGCGCTTCCGCTCGGCTGCGCGGCTCGACATAGCTGAATGGCTGCATGCTGGCTCCTCAGGGCCGCGACGGATCGGTCGCCTCGGCAACCTCGCGCACGGCGGCGACAATGTTCTGATAAGCGGCGCAGCGGCACAGATTGCCGCTCATGCGCTCGCGGATCTCGCGCTCGTCCAGATCCGCGCGGCCGGTGACGCGATGCGCCGGATCGGTCGCGGCACTCGGCCGGCCCGCATCCGCCTCCGCCAGAACGGCCACAGCCGACATGATCTGGCCGGGCGTGCAATAGCCGCACTGCAACGCGTCATGTTCGGCGAACGCGCGCTGCATCGGATGCAGTGTGCCGTCGGGCGCGGCCAGTCCCTCGATCGTGGTGATCGCGCCGTCGCGCGCCGAGAGCGCCAGGGTGAGGCAGGACAGCACCCGGCGCCCGTCGATCAGGACCGTGCAGGCCCCGCAGGCACCGTGATCGCAGCCTTTCTTGGTCCCGGTGAGGCCGATCCGCTCCCGCAGTGCATCGAGCAGCGTAGTCCAGGGCTCGACCGAAACCTCGGTCACGGCGCCGTTGACCGTGAGCCGCAGCGTCACCGCGGCGAGCGGGTCATGAACCGCGAAAGCGGTGTCAGGACGAGGGGCTACCATGGCAGCGTCTTGTTGAAGCGATCGACGTAGCGCAGGCCCGGTTTGCCCCGGTTCGCCTCCACCATGTCCACGACGAGCGGAATGCTTTCGGCGATGGAGAGCGTGGCGTCGCTGCCACCCATCTCCGTGCGCACCCAGCCTGGCGCCACCAGCAGCAGCGCATGGCCGTCACGCACGTGCTGGGCGGCGTAGCCCTTCATCAGCATGTTGAGCGCCGCCTTGCTCGACGAATAGAGCTGCCAGCCGCCCGTCGCGTTGGCGATGCTGCCGAGTTCGGACGTCATGATCGCGATCGTGCCACCGGCGGGCACGAGATCGCCCAGGATTTCCGCCGTTCGCACCGGAGACAACGCGTTGACGAGCATCATGTCGAGGAAGTCGCGCTCTTCGACCTGCACCGGCGACTTCTCGATCGCGCGGGCAATACCCGCATTGATGAACAGGATGTCGAGGTGCCGCCCTTCCAGGCGCCGGCGCAGCGCGTGAACGGTACCCGCCTCGGCGATGTCGACCCCCGTTCGAGGCTTCCCGGGAAGCGGGTGGCCAGCGCATCCAGTCCTTCGGACTCGCCGCGCACGGTCGCTATCACCTGCGCGCCCCGTCCCAGCCATTCCTCTGCGAGCGCAAGCCCGAGCCCACGCGAGGCTCCGACAATCAGCACCGTCGATCTCTGTGGCATGCCCATCTCCTGTCGTGTGCGAGGGGAGATTGGGGATCTGCACTTCTGCGAGTAGCGTCGAACTGTCACAACATTCCGGACAGGAGATCCGGAATGCCATTTGATGGTCGGCTGCTCTCGGGGGTGACGGTGCTGGCGGCCGTGGTCGAGGCGGGGTCGATGACGCGTGCGGCTGGAGCGCTGGGACTGACCTCCTCCGGTGTCGGCCGCGCGATTCAGCGGCTGGAGGCGCGGGTTGGCGTGCGCCTGCTCGACCGCACGACGCGCTCACTCCGGCTCAGCGAGGAGGGCGCGCGATTCTACGCGCGGGTGCGACCCATGCTCGACGGCATCGAGGATGCGGCGTTGGATGCGGCCGGGTCGGCGGCACGGGTGCGTGGAACGCTGAGGGTGAATGTGGACCCGTTCTTCTCCCGGCTCGTGCTCGCGCAGGAGCTGGCCGACTTCATCGACCAGCACTCCGAACTGCGGCTCGAGTTGGTGATGCGTGACAATGTCGCGGAGCTGGTGGCGGACGGCTACGATCTCGCCATCCGCTTCGGCGACCCGCCGATGGGCCGCCTCGTCGCCCGCAAGCTGCTGGAGACCAGGATCCTCACCGTTGCCTCCCCTGCCTATCTCGCCCGAGCGGGGCGGCCGGCGCATCCATCCGACCTGGCGGGGCATCAATGCATCGACTATCGCGACCCTCTCAGCGGTCGCCCGTTCGAATGGGAGTTCCGCCGCGAAGGTCAGGTGGTTCAAAGCGGCGGCACGGCACGGCTGATGGTGTCCGATGTGGAGACGATGCTGGGCGCTTGCATAGCCGGCGTCGGGATCGCGCAGATCATGTCGCTCGGGTCCGAGCACCTGTTGCGGACTGGACATCTCGTCGAGCTGTTCCCCGACTGGCCGGACGAAGTGTTCCCGCTGCATGCCATCACCCCGTCCCGCCAGCACCGCCCGGCCAAGGTCGAGGCGTTCCTCGCTTTCTGCACCCGTCTGGTCGGGGCTGCGCGTTAGGTCAGCGCAGCACCACCGGCCGCCCGCTATCGGCCGCGCGTCACCATCGTGGTCGCGCGCGTGACAGACCGCGCGGATTTGTCGCGCGCCTGCTTCGCGCGCAACGGCACCCGCCACGCGCCCAGGTCGGTTGACTTGCCATGGCCTTGCCCTGCTGAATCCGCTGGTCCGAGACGCCGAGGATCGCACCGCATGTCGAATCCGCGCATTCCCTACCAGATGGCGTCCGATCGCCCGGCCCTGCCCCCGCCGCAGCCGGGCAAGAAGCTGATCGTGCATGTCGTGGTGAACGTGGAGTATTGGCCGTTCGACCAACCGATGCCGCGCAAGCTGCTGCCCGGGCCGCATGGCAACGACAAGATCCCGGACGTGCCGAACTTCTCCTGGGTGGAATACGGCATGCGGACGGGGTTTCCCCGCATCGTCCAGGCGCTGGAGCGGCGTGGCCTGCCCGCCTCCACCACCATCAATGCCAGCGTGATCGACGTCTACCCGCGCGCCGCCGAGGTGATGCTGAAGGCCGGCTGGGAGTTCATGGGGCATGGCTGGACGCAGAGGGCGCTGCAGAGCGAACCGGACGAGGCCGCCGTGATCGACCGATGCCTGGATCGCATCCAGCGCTTCACCGGCGCGAAGGTGCGCGGCTGGCTGGGTGCCGGCCTCAGCGAGACGATGGAGACGCCCGACGTCCTCAAGTCCCGCGGCGTCGACTACGTCTGTGACTGGGTCATCGACGACCTGCCCACCTGGATGCGCACGCGGCACGGCCCGATGATCGCCGCGCCCTATTCCCTCGACCTCAACGACGGCCCGCTCTGGGCCGGCTGGGGCATGCATTCCGACGTGCAGTATCAGCGCGTGCTCTGGACGTTGGAAACGTTCGAGGAGGAGCTGAAGAACAACTGCCGCGTCATGGTGCTCCCGCTGCACCCGCATCTCGTGGGCGTGCCGCACCGGATGAACTGGTTCAATCGCATCCTGGACCTGCTGCTGCAGCGAAGCGACACGGTGTTCATGACCGGCTCGCAGATCGCCGATTGGTACGCCTCGGCCGAGCCCCCGCCCGCGGGCCTGTGAGGGCGGGCGCCGGCCTCCGCTACCGGCGCGACCGCTCGATACGATGCCGCACCAGCAGTATGGCGGTGGCCTCGCGCGCCTGCAGCATCGCGGAGATCATGCCGATCGGGGCGGTCCCACCATCGGGGCGGTCCCACCATCGGGCCGGTCCCACCATCGCGGCAGGCCAGGCATCCGCCGCAGGGTTGAAAACACGGACTGCCGTGGCACGCTCGGCAGAAGACGAAGCCGGGAACCTGCCATGCCGATGATCCGCACCGACGACGACGTGCAGCTTCATGTCGAGGAGGCAGGCCAGGGCGACCCGATCCTGTTCATCCACGAGTTCGGTGGCCATCACCTGAGCTGGGAGCCGCAGATCCGTCACTTCAGCCGGCGCTATCGCTGCATCACCTACGCAGCGCGCGGCTGGCCGCCCTCCGACGTGCCTGGAGAGGTCGGAGCCTACTCCCAGGCCCGCGCGGCGGACGATGCCGCGGCGGTGCTGCGCGGCCTCGGGCTGGCGCGAGCCCATCTCGTCGGGCTGTCGATGGGCGCCACGGCGGCGGTGGAGTTCGGCATCCGCCATCCCGGCATGGCGCTGTCGCTGACGGTCGCGGGGGCCGGTAGCGGGGCCAGCACCGATCCGGCCGCCAAACGCAAGTTCCGCGACGACTGCATCGCCTTCGCCGATCGGATTGAGCGGGACGGGATGGCCGCCATGGCGGAGTTGTACTGCGCCGGTGCCGCGCGGCTGCAGTACCGCGCCAAGGACCCGCGCGGCTGGGCGGAGTTCAAGCGCCAGTTCGCTGCCGGTTCGGCGCTGGGACACGCGATGACGATGCGCGGCGTGCAGGCGGACCGCGTGCCGCTGTTCGAACGCAAGGCGGAGCTGGCCGCCATCCCGGCGCCGGTCCTGGTGATCGCGGGGGATGAGGACGATTCGACCCTGGACCTCGCCCTGTTCCTCAAGCGCACGATCGCGCGTTGCGGGCTACTGGTGCTGCCGCGCACCGGCCATACGATCAACCTGGAGGAGCCGGCCGCCTTCAACGCCGCGCTGGAGAACTTCCTGCTCGCGGTGGAACACGAGGCTTGGCCCGCGCAGGCGCATCTCGGGGGCGGCGGCTATCTGCTGGTGCCCTCCTCCCGGAAGTGACCGGCCGACAGGTCGATCGTTCCAGCCAGAACCAAAGCGGCGGGCGGAGCCGTTGCCAACCCACAGCGCCCGGTCAATAGTCCCGCACACGTTCAGGCCGGGGTGGAGCAGAGCAATGACGATCTGGAAACGCGCGCGCATTGCCATCGGTATTGCAATGGCGGCGGCGCTCGCGGTCCCGATGTCCAGCGCTCATGCCCAACTGACCCCGGCCGCCAAGGCGGAGCTGGAAGCATTGCTGGCCGGCAGCACGGGCGAGACGCGCTTCACGCCCCCCGGTCCGGCGATCGATCCCAGCTCCCTCAAGGGCAAGCTGATCTTCACCATCCCGACCTCCACCGCGATCCCGTTCTGCGACGTCGTGGACAAGCAGATGGACGAGTTCGCGCAGAAGCTCGGGATCCGGCACGAGGTCTGGCAGACCACGGCGCAGCTCGGCCAATGGGTGCAGGGCTTCAACACCGCCTTCGCGCACAAGGCCGACCTGATCAACGTCGCCTGCGGCCTCGACCCGGCGACGGTCGCGCCGCAGATCAAGGAGGCGATCAGCAAGGGCATCCCGGTGGTCGCCGCCCACACCTACGCCAACGGGCAGACGGCGCTAGAGGACCTGAGCGGCATCGTCTACGGCGCCTACATCGAATCGGCGAAACTGGAAGCCGCCTGGGTGATGCTGAAGACGGACGGGAAGGCCAACGCGCTGGTCATCACGGCGCCGAGCACGGCGAACAGCCCGTATATCGAGAAGGCGATCCTCGGGATGTTCGAGAAATATTGCCCGAGCTGCAAGGTCCGCGCCGCGGGGGTGAATGCCGCCGACTGGGCGACCAAGATCGGCCCGACGGTGCAAAGCGCCATCCTGGCCGACCGGAGCCTGAACTACGTGATCCCGATCTATGACGGGATGGTCCAGTTCGTCGTGCCGGCGATCATCACCACCGGCGCCTCGACGCGCGTGAAGGTTGCGTCGTTCAACAACACGCCCGCCGTGCTCGACATGATCCGAACCGGCAACGTGGTGGATTTCGACTCCGGCGAGGACACGACCTGGCTGGCCGGCGCGATCCTGGACCAGGACATGCGCGTCCTGCTGAAGCAGCCGCTGGTGAAGGACTACGTTGTGGGCGTGCGCGCCTTCACCAAGAAGGACGTGGAAGCCGCCGGCGTGCCGGCCAAGTACGGCGTCGGCTACGGCGACGCGGCGCAGAAGGGCTACGAGGCACTGTGGGGCGTGAAATAGCCCGCGCATGGTGACCGGCACGCCGATCCTCGAAGCGCGGCACTTCAGCAAGCGCTTCGGGGGCACGCTCGCACTGGATGACGTCTCGCTGACCGTCGAAAGCGGTTCGGTGCACGGCCTGGTCGGGCATAACGGGTCCGGCAAGTCGACGTTCATCAAAATCCTGGGGGCCTATCACGCACCGGAGCCTGGGGCGGAGCTGTTCATCGACGGCAAGCCCGTGCGGCTGCCGCTCGCGCCCGGCGTGTTCCGCTCCCTCGGCATGGCCTTCGTGCACCAGGATCCGGGCCTGGTCGCCTCGCTCTCGGTGGTCGAGAACCTGCGCATCGGGGCGCTCGCGCAACAGCGGCTGAAACGCATCGCCTGGAGCGCCGAGGTCCGCCGCTGCGAGGCGCTGCTGCACGAGTTCGGCATGGCGGTCGATCCGCGCGCCGCGGTGGAGACGCTCCGGCCGTGGCAACGCCCGATGCTGGCGATCATCCGCGCGGTGGACGAGATCCGGCAATTGCAGTCGGACACCGGGGTGCAGCGCGGAATCCTGATCCTCGACGAACCCACCGCCAACCTCGCGGATTCCAACGTCGGCCAGTTGTTCGAGACGGTGAAGCGGGTGCAGCACGCGGGGTTCGGCGTGGTGTTCGTCTCGCACGATCTCGACGAAGTCGCCGCGGTCACCGACCGGATCACCGTCCTGCGCGACGGACGCGTCGCCGGCAGCGGTCCCACGTCCGGCTTCTCCCGCGCGGACCTCGTGCGCCTGATCGTCGGTCACGACATTCCGCCGGCCGAGACCCGCCCTGCGCCGCCCAGCCGTTCGGACCACCTGGCCGACGTACAGGATCTGTCGGGCGCCGGGGTGCGCGGCGTCGCCCTGTCGCTCGCGCCCGGTGAGATCGTCGGGGCGTCCGGCCTGATCGGATCAGGCTTCGCCGAGATCGGGCCCTTGCTGATCGGCGGGCTGCCGGCGCGAACCGGCCATCTGCGCCTCGGCACCCGAAGCTACGACCTCCGCGGGATGACGCCCGGGGCCGCGATCAAGGCCGGCATCTGCTACGTGCCGGGCGAACGGCTCCGCGAAGGGTGCATCGGCGAGCTGACGATCAGCGAAAACGTCACCCTGCCGGTGCTCCACCGGTTCTACCGCGGCTGGCTGCGCGGGCGCGCGATGGACAGCCACGCGCGGGCGCAACTCCAGCGCCTGGGGGTGAGGCCGGCGGACCCGACCTTGCCGCTCGAGGCGCTGAGCGGCGGCAACCAGCAGAAGGTGCTGCTGGCGAAGTGGCTGCAACTGGCACCGAAGCTGCTCATCCTGCAGGAGCCGACGCAGGGCGTGGATATCGGCGCGCGCGAGCAGATCTTCACCATCATCCGCGACTTCGCGTCGCGTGGCGGCAGCGTGCTGTGCCTGAGCGGAGACCACGAGCAGTTGGCGATGCTGTGCCAGCGCGTGCTGATCTTCCGGCGCGGCCGGGTCGCGACGGAGCTGAGCGGCGCGGATCTCACAAAGGATAGGATTGCCCATGAATGCCTCGGGTCGGACCTCCGCCACTCCGCGTGAGGCGCTGACGCCGCGCCAGAGCCCGGTGGCGCAGTTCTGTCATCGCTACGCGTTGCTGTTCGCCTGGGCCCTGACGATCGTACTGTTCAGCGTGCTGGAGCCCGACAGCTTCCTGCAATTGCAGAACTTCACGTCGATCTTCAATTCGCAGGCCGTCCTGGTGGTCCTGACGTGCTCGCTGGTGGTGACGCTGACCTCGAGCGAGTACGACCTCTCGGCCGCGTCGGTGCTGTCGCTCTCGGCGATGCTGATCGCGGTGCTGAACGCGCAACTCGGGGTGCCGGTGGGCTGGGCCATCCTCGCCTCCATCGTGGCAGGCCTGATCGTCGGCACGATCAATGGCATCCTGGTCGTGGTCATCGGCATCGAGTCGATCATCGCCACGCTGGGCGTCGGATCGGTGGTCGCAGGCATCACGCTGTGGATCAGCCACAGCAACATGATCTCCGGCATCTCCCCGACACTCGTGGAGCTGGTGATCGTGCCGCAGGTCTTCGGCATTTCGCTCGGCTTCGTCTATGCGGTGCTGCTGGTGGCGGCACTCTGGTACTTCCTCACCTACACGCCGATCGGCCGGCAGCTGCTGTTCGTCGGCCGGGGACGGCGCGTGGCACGACTCTCGGGGCTGCCGGTCGGGAAGCTGCGCTTCGGGGCGTTGATGGGCGGCTCCTGCATCGCCGCGCTGGCGGGCGTGCTCTACGCGGGAACGAGCGCGTCGGCGGATCCGAATTCGGGCGACAGCTTCATGCTGCCGGCGTTCGCAGCGGCGTTCCTGGGATCCACCGCGATCGTGCCGGGGCGGTTCAATGCCTGGGGATCGTTCGCGGCGGTGTACTTCCTGGTGACCGGGATCTACGGGCTGTCGCTGATGGGGATTCAGGTGTTCATCCAGAACCTGTTCTATGGCGGCGCGCTGATCATCGCGGTCGCGCTCTCGATCCTGGTACGGCGGTCGGAAACGCGCGAGCCGGACATCGCGAAGGAAGGGAATTGATGGGCGTCCCCGGTCGGCGGCGTTCGCAGTAGCCGGGAGACGAGCGCCGTATGACCGCGACCGACCTGAACCGGACCTTCCGGCTCCTCACCTACGACGCCCTGGCGAGCGAGGCGATGAGCACGCTGAGTACGGGTGTTTTCCTGACCGGCTTCGCCCTTGCTCTCGGCGCCAGCAACTTCGCGATCGGCCTGCTCGCGGCGGTGCCGTTCGCCGTGCAGTTCCTGCAATTCCCCGGCGTCATCCTGGTGGAGCGCCTCCGCCGGCGCCGTGCCATCTGCACCTGGAGCGCGGGGATCGGCCGCTGCTTCCTGATCGTCGCGGCGCTCGCCCCCTTCGTCGGGGGCGGCTCCAGCGTGGCCATCCTGGTGGCCTCCATCGCCGTCTACCAGGCCGCCGCGGCGGTCGCGGGGTGCGCCTGGAATTCCTGGATGCGCGACCTCGTTCCCGAGACCGAGTTCGGCCGCTTCTTCGGACGGCGCGCTGCGGCCAACACCGCGATGGCAACCGCGCTTGCGCTCGCTGGCGGCGTCCTGGTGGACTTCCTGGGCCGCATGACGTTCGCCGTGCCGGGAACCTCCTACGCCGGCCTGTTCCTGGTCAGCGCCGCCATCGGGTTCCTCGGGGTTCGGCTCTTGTCGATCACGCCCGATCAGCCCATGCCCCCGGCAACGAAGCACACGCCGATGCTTCCCCTGCTGATCGCGCCATTCCGCCACAGGAATTTCCGCCGCCTCATGGCGTTCCTCGCCTCGTGGAACTTCGCGGCGAACCTCGCCTCCCCGTTCTTCGCCGTCTACATGCTCAAGAGCCTCGATTACCCGCTGCGCACCGTCATCGTCCTCAGCACGGCGAGCCAGCTGAGCAACATCGCGGCGATTGGGCTATGGGGCAGCCTGAGCGACCGGTTCAGCAACAAGGCCGTGCTGCGTTTCGCCGCGCCCCTGTTCCTGCTGTGCACCTTGGCCTGGAGCCTGACCGGTCTGGCATGGGCGAAGCCGATCACCTTCTACCTGCTGCTGGGCATTCACGTCCTGATGGGCATCGCGATCGCCGGCGTGACGCTCGCCACCGGCAACATCGCGATGAAGCTCTCACCCGCGGGGCAGGCGACCTCGTTCCTGGCGGCCAGTGGCGTCGTGAGCGCGAGCTGTGCCGCCGTCGCACCGATCGTCGGCGGCCTGTGCGCGGACTTCTTCGCGACACACGAACTGACCCTGGCATTCACGTGGAGAGGCGGACTGCAGGACGTCACCGTCCAGGTGCTGAACTTCCACGCCTGGACCTTCTTCTTCGGCATCGCGTTCGTCCTCGGCCTGCTCGCCCTGCACCAGCTGTCCTTCGTGGAGGAGGCGGCCGGAACGAGCAGCCGCCTGATGATGCGCGACATCATGCTGGAAGCGCGGCGCTCGCTGCGTGGTCTGTCCAGCGTCGCCGGCCTGCTCCGCATCGCCCGCGTGCCACCTTGGATCGGGAGACCGCCCAGGGTGAAGATGGAGCGGGCCGGGGTCGCCCGTCCCAACGACGCGGGTGACCGTTCGCCTTCATCCCTCGGATCCTGAGCGGGCAGCCCCCGGACCGGCACGGGCCAGGGTCACACCTGTCGCGAAACCGAGCGGTCGGAGCCGGCGCGTTGCTGGCGATTACGTTTCGTGTCCGGTCTCGTCGTCGCCGGTGCGAGGCGCATCGGAGCGCAGGCGCGCACAGGTCCGATCGCACATCAGTGTTGATGTGGCACCCACATCCATGGTGCAGTCGCGGAAATAACCGCGAGGGGGGATAGGCATGCCGGCCAGAGTGAAGGGGGCAGTCACCCTGCTCGCGACGACACTCTTGGCGATTGGCTTCGCGGCCGCACAGCCGCTGGACGAGGCCAAGCGCGCCGGGCGAACGGCCGCCAGCCTGCCACAGGCCAGCGAGGACTACTTCCATGACATGGACAACGGCATCCCGCTGACGCCGGAGGAAGTGCGCGGCCGGAACATGTGGCTGGTCTGGACCGGCGGCAATGACCGTTTCTGGGACGGCATGACACGCAGCACCTTCGGCGCGTTCGACCTGCTGAAGATCGTGACCTCGCATCCCGGCCAGAAGGCCGATCGCGACAGCCGCTGGGATTGGCTGGGGGTCGTCAACGAGCCCTGCTTCGAAAAGGCCGACGGCCCGGATCCGGCGCGCTTCGGCCTGTGGCTCGACAAGCGTCGCGATGCCTGCCCCCCCGATCCTTTCGCGGATCCGGCGAAGTATCCCGGGGTCGCCCTGGGATCGCGCGGGAAGACCGTGCCCGTCGGCTCCTATTTCGGCGAACCCAGCGGGATCGTCGGCCTGCGCCTGTTCACCAACCCCGATTTCGACGAAGCCGCACGCGAGCGCTGGGATCCGGAGCGCTACTATTCCGACCCGTCGTACTATGACGACCCCAAGCTGGTGCGGCCCTATCGCGTGGGAATGAGCTGCGGCTTCTGCCATGTCGGACCAAGCCCGATCCATCCGCCCGCAGACGCCGCACACCCGCAATGGTCCGAACTGAACTCGACGGTCGGCGCACAATACATGTGGGTCGATCGAATCTTCGTCTACGGCGCCGATCCACGGAACTTCATGTTCCAGCTGGTGCACACATATCGTCCGGGCGCGATGGACACGTCTCTGGTCTCGACGGACAACATCAACAACCCCCGCACCATGAACGCGATCTACAACCTGGGCGCGCGCATGGCCCAGGCGCTGCGATGGGGAAAAGAGAGCATCGTCGGGCCCGAGAGGAACAACCGGCAGTTCAACGATTTCGTCTCGTCAGGGCCGCTCACCCAGTTCTTCCAGAAGCCCGGAACCGTCTTCACGCCGCACGTGCTGAAGGACGGGTCCGATGCCGTCGGCGCGCTCGGGGCGCTCAACCGGGTCTACCTGAACATCGGACTGTACAGTGAGGAGTGGCTCCGCCACTTCAATCCCGTGATCGGCGGCAAGCCGATCACGCCGATCCGCATCGCTACGGCGCAGCGCAACTCGGCCTACTGGCAGGCCACCGAACAAGGCACGCCCGACATGGCGCGGTTCTTCCTGCATGCGGGGCAACCGGATCACCTGGCCGACGCACCGGGGGGCGCCGCCTACCTGGAAACCGACGCCGCCATCCTCGATCGCGGCAAGACGGTGTTCGCCGAGACCTGCGCGCGCTGCCATTCCAGCAAGCTGCCCGCCCCGATCCCGGCCGAGGCCAACCTGCAAGGCTGCGCGGGGCCGAACTACATGCGCTGCTGGGACCGCTACTGGGCCTGGACGCGCACCGACGCGTTCAAGGCGAAGATGCGCGAGATCGTCGCCGCGCCCGACTTCCTGCAGGACAACTTCCTGTCGACGGAGGCGCGGGTCCCCGTGACCTTGCTCCAGACGAACGCCTGCAGTCCGCTCGCGACCAATGCACTCTCCGGCAACATCTGGAACGATTTCTCCTCCGCCAGCTACAAGTCGCTGCCCTCGGTCGGGGCGATCACCGTGCACGACCCCTTCACCGGCGACGCTCGGCCGTACGTGATGCCGGCCGGTGGCCGCGGCTACACTCGCCCGCCATCGCTGGTCAGCGTCTGGTCCACGGCGCCGTTCCTGCTGAACAACACCGTCGGTCCTTATGAGCATGATCCGTCGGTCGCCGCGCGCGTGCGGGTGTTCCAGGCGTCGATGGAGCAGATGCTCTGGCCGGAGCGGCGCCGGAAGGACGCGATCCTCGGCGACAAGGTGCCCGGCGTCATCGACCGCACCACGGCACGCAGCTTCCTGATCATCCCGGCCGGCTTCATCCCCGAACCGCTGCGTGCCGTGCGCCATGTCGTGCCGCGACTGTTCGAAGCGGATGGCGGCATCCGGCTTGGTCCGATCCCGGCCGGCGTGCCGGTGAACCTGCTCGCCAACCTGCAACCCCTGGCGGAGGGGGGTGACATCGGGGCGCATTACCTGCAGCTCGCGCGGCTGCTGCTGCGCCTGAAGCTCGACCTGCTGACCCTGCCCGCGGATGCCACGGACGAGCAACTGCGCACTCATTTCGCGAATCTCGCGAGGCCCCTGCTGGCGCTGAACAAGTGTCCGGACTTCGTCGTCAACCGGGGGCATTATTTCGGCACGTCCATGCAGTCGGCCGAACCGGCATTGAGCGACGCCGACAAGAACGCGCTGATCGCCTTCATGAAGACGTTCTGAGCCGATGCACCGCGCGGGCTCCGGCGTGGAGGAGAGCTGGGACTACATCGTGGTCGGCTCCGGCGCCGGCGGCGGCACGGTGGGCGCACGGTTGGCCGAAGCCGGTGCCCGTGTCCTGGTGATCGAGGCGGGAAGCGATCCCCGCACCGCCGAAGACGATCGGCTGCCGGAGGACTACGACGTTCCCGCGTTCCATCCCTTCGCGTCGGAAAACCCGAGCATGGCGTGGGACTTCTTCGTCGAGCATTTCGCCGATCCCGCGCAGCGCGGCCGCGACCCGAAGCGCACGCCGGCCGGCATCTTCTATCCCCGCGCCGGAACACTCGGCGGCTGCACGGCGCACAACGCCATGATCACGATGTGGCCCCAGGACGCGGACTGGGACGGCATCGCGCGGCTGACCGGCGATCCGTCCTGGTCCGCCGCCGCCATGCGCCCCTACGTCCGCCGGCTCGAGCAATGCCGGCATCGGCCGCTGTGGCGCTTCCTGTCCCGCTTCGGCCTCGATCCCACCGGCCATGGCTGGAAGGGGTGGCTGCCGACGGAGAAGGCCGTGCCGCCGCAGGTCTGGGGTGACCACACCCTGATCCTGAGCCTCCTACTGTCCGCGGCGAGGTTCCAATTGGATGAGCCGGACCTGATCCGGTCGCTCTGGCGCCTCGTCCAGGGGCGGGCCGATCCGAACGACCGTCGCATCCTCGAGAGCGGCTCCACCGGCCTGTGCTATCCGCCGCTGTGCACCGATGGCGGCCGGCGCTACGGCACGCGCGAGCGTCTGCTGGACGTCATGCGACGGCATCCCGACAGGCTGCGGATCGAACTGGACGCCCTCGTCACCCGTGTCGTGCTGGACGACACGCAGCGGGCGGTCGGCGTCGAGTACCTGAAGGGCGCGCGCCTGTATTCCGCTTGTCCTGGCATGTCCCCTGATACGTCCCCTGATATGTCCCCTGGGGCGGCCCGGGCAGGCGAGCTTCGCCGGGTCGGGTGCACCGGGGAGGTCATCCTTGCCGGGGGAACGTTCAACACCCCGCAGCTCCTGATGCTCTCCGGCATCGGCCCGCCCGAGGAGCTGGCGCGTCACGGCCTCCCGCTGCGGGTGGCCTCGCCCGGGGTCGGCCGTAACCTGCAGGACCGCTACGAAGTGTCCGTCATCTCCCGCATGGCACGGGACTGGCGCGTCCTGGCGGGTGCCCGGTTCCGGAAGGGCGATCGGCCGTTCCGGCAGTGGCAACGCCGCCAGGGCATGTACGTGACGAACGGCACGGCCCTGGCGTTCACCGCCCGCTCCAGCCCCGGCGTGCCCACGCCCGACCTGTTCTGCATGGCGCTGCTCGCCCGCTTCAACGGCTACGCCCCGGGCTACTCGCGGGAAGTCGCGGCACACCACGACGCGCTGTCCTGGACGATCCTGAAGGCGCACACCGGCAACAGCGCCGGTCGCGTGCGGCTCCGATCATCCGATCCGCGCGACATGCCGGAGATCGCGTTCAACTCCTTCGATACCGGCGGAGAGGCGGACCTCGCCGCCATGGTCGGCGCGGTGCGGTCGGTCCGGAAGCTGGTGCGCCCCCTCGCCGACCGCGGCCTGGTCGCCGCGGAAGAGGTGCCCGGGCCGGCCATGCAGTCGGACGACGAGATTGCGGGCTGGATACGCGACACGGCCTGGGGCCACCACGCGAGCGGGACCGCCGCGATCGGTCCCGTGGAGGCCGGCGGCGTGCTGGACGGCCGCCTCCGCGTCCACGGCGCGCGCGGCCTGCGCGTCGTCGACGCCTCGATCTTCCCACGTATCCCCGGCTTCTTCATCGCGGGCGCGATTTACCTCGCGGCCGAGAAGGCCGCCGACGTCGTCCTCGCCGACGCCAGGCTGGCGAGGGCGGCATGAAGCTCCGGCGCCTTCGCCCCGTCTGGGTCGCGATGGCGCTCGTGCTCGTCGTCCTGCTTGCCGGCGCCGCGATCGCCGTGCAGCGATACCGCGCGGACATCCCGCAGCATTTCGCGAACCCGGTCCAGCAGTTCAAATACGGCTCGACCGGCGGCGACCGGCTGGCCGGCATCCCGATCGGGATCTTCAAGGCGCTGCCCCGGCTCTGCCGCGACTACCTCCCGGGTGACGGGTGGGAGTCCCTGGGCTTCATCTACGAGCCGGGAATGGATCGCCCGATCGGAACGTCGCTACGGCAGACCCTCGGGCTCGAGCGCGTCTCCCTGAACTGCGCCACGTGCCATGTCGGCACCTACCGGCTCGAGCGCGACGGTCCCGCCGTCATCGTCCCGGGCATGCCCGCGAACCGGCTGGATCTCGTCGCCTTCACGCGCTTCCTCGAGAACTGCATGCTCGACGAGCGCTTCAATCCCTGGCAGGTGGTGCAGGCGGCGGAGGCGACCGGTGCGCGATACGGCCCGGTCGACCGCTTCCTGCTGCGCTACGTCGCCGTCCCCGCCCTGCGCGAAGCCGTGGTGTTCGCACGCTTCCGGCTGCGCTTCCTGGACTATGAGGTGGCGGGCGGTCCTGGCCGGTTCGATACGTTCGGCCCGCTGAAGGCGCTGCTCAATTGGCCACAGGAGTTGCTGCCCGCGCGGGAGACCACCGGCATCGTGGACTTCCCGTCGCTCTGGCTGCAGGGCGCTCGGGCCGGCATGCATCTCCATTGGGACGGCAACAACGACTCCGTGGAGGAGCGCAATCGCAGTGCCGGGTTCGGCACCGGCGCCGTTCCCCCTCTGGCAGACGATGCGTCGCTGGCGGAGACCGCTTCCTGGCTGCGCTCTCCCGGCAACGTGCCGCCGAAATGGCCGCTTCCGATCGACCAGCCCCTCGCGGCCCGCGGCGCACCGATCTACGCGCGGCTCTGCGCCGGCTGCCACGGCGCGAGCGGACGCGACTTCACGGGCGCCCAGGTCGGGCAGGTGACCCCGATCGAGGAGATCGGCACGGATCCCTGCCGCCTGGACAACTACACGGCGGCGCTCGCCGTCGAGCAAGGCAACCTGTACGCCGCCTACCCGGACCAGCGCTTCCGCCATTTCCGGAAGACGCATGGCTATGCGAACGCGCCCTTGGACGGGGTGTGGCTGCGAGGACCCTATCTGCACAACGGATCGGTCCCGACCGTGCGTGACCTGCTCGAGCCGTGGGAGCGCAGGCCGGCCGCCTTCTGGCGCGGCGACGACCTGATCGATCCGGAGCGTCTCGGCTTCGTCACCACGGAGGCGGAAGAGCACGGGCGCAAGCTGTTCCGCTTCGAAACCCGGTGTCCGGAGGGCAGCGCGCAATGTGCGGTCGCGGCGAACCCGGAGAACCGGCATGAGGAGAACACGTGCGCGCCCGGCCCGTGGGCCGGCAACAGCAACCGCGGCCATGATGGCCCCAGATACGGCACCGACCTGCCCGCGTCCGACAAGGACGCGTTGGTCGAGTTCCTGAAGACCTTCTGATGGGTCGGGTCCTGCGCGCCTGCCTGCTCGCTCTCGCCGGCCTGCTCGTACTGGTGGTCATGGCCGTGGTCGGCCTCGTGCTGGTGCTGCGTCCGGGGCCGCAGCACTTCGCCTGCGACACCGACCGCTTCCTCTACGGGTCGGTGGGCGGTTCGGCACTCGGCATCCCCTACCCGATCTTCATGGTGTTGCCGCGGGTGTTCCCGGACCTGGTCGCGCAGTACGCGACCGCGGGCTACGGGCCCGCGAAGCCGGGATGGGGCGGCTACGGCGCGTTCGGAGTGGCGTGGGAGCAAGGGCAGGCGCTGCCGGCCGGGTTCTCGATCGACCACCGTGTGTACGACCGCGTCACCATCACCTGCGCGCTGTGCCACACCGCCACCTGGCGCGAGTCGCCCGAGGGCGACCAGCACATCGTGCCGGGCGGGCCCGCGCATGCGCTGGACCTCGGCAACCTCGTGCACTTCCTGGTGGCCGCGGCACGGGACGATCGCTTCAACAGCGCGCGGCTGCTGCCGGAGATCGCGCTCAACTTCCCGCTGAACTGGGTCGAGGCCAAGCTCTACGGCTGGGTGCTGATCCCGGTGACGCGGTTCGCCTTGGACATGGCCGGACGCCAGCTCGCCTGGACCGAGACCCGCCCGGCCTGGGGCCCCGGACGAGACGATGCGTTCAATCTGCCGAAATTCATCCTGACCCGGACGCCGTTGGACGACACCGTCGGCAACACCGACTTCCCGGGTCTCTGGCGGATGGGCCTGCGGGATGGGATGCCGCTGCACGCGGGCGGCGAGGGGGTGTCGCTCTACGGGGTGACGGCGACGTCCGCCCTCGGCGTGGGATCACTGCCGCTGCCTGGCTTCCATGCCCGCAACGACTGGATCGTCGCATTCCTGCGCGACCTTCCGCCTCCGCCCTTCCCCGCCCCGCTGGATTCGGCCGAGGTATCCGCTGGACGCGCCGTCTATGCCGCCCGATGCGCCACGTGCCACGAGGTCGGCGGGGCTCGGACCGGCACCGTGATCCCGCTGGAGGAGATCGGCACCGATCCGGAGCATGTGCGCACCTGGCAGGACAAGGATGCCGCCCGCATGAACCGGCTGACGCGCGCGATCGGCATGAGCGACGCACCCTTGCGAGGCGCATCCGGCTACGTGGCGCGGCCGCTGACCGGCGTATGGCTGCTCGCGCCCTATCTGCACAACGGGTCGGTGCCGACATTGGCGGACCTGTTGCGGGCGCCAGCCGAACGCCCAACCGTCTTCTGGCGTGGCTACGACGTGCTGGATCGCGAGCAGGTGGGGTTCGTGGCGACCGGCCCGGCGGCAGAGGCGCACGGCTTCCGCTTCGACACCCGGCTGCGCGGCAACGGCAATGGCGGCCACGTCTACGGCACCGATCTGGATAAAGACGCCAAGCGCGCCCTTCTGACCTTCCTCAAGACGCTGTAGGCCGTGGACGGCGGGATATACGCCCGCCCCGCCGTCTACACGGGGAACTGCAGGGCGAAATCGATCAGCCGCGTCTTCGACCAGTATACCTTGCCGAGATAGAGACCCGGCGCGATCAGCCTGATCTCGTCGCGGATCCACTGCGCGACCATCGACGTCTCGGAATAGTCGAGAACGATGCACGGCTTGCCGTCCAGCCAGCTGGGCTCCTGCTTGATCCGCGCGATCACCGCCTTTAGCCCGAACGGCAGGATGTGATTGCGCAGCGTCATCGTGGCGCTGTCGAACACCTTGCCCTGCCACGCGAACAGATTGATCGCCTGCGCGATCTCGGCGTTGAAGGTGGTGCCGGGTGCGACGATTGCGGTGCCCTTCGCCTCGCCGTTCGGGATCGGGCCAGGATCATGGGCACTGAACAGCGCATCCAGTTCGGCCTGGCTCAGCTTCAGCAGATCATCGCTGGTCGTCACACTCATTGGGTCCTCCTGGCGTCGTGGCCGACGCTGCCCCCGGGCGCAAGACCGAACGACGACGGTGATCGGTAGAACGCCGCAAGCGAGCGCAATTACATTACTGCGCCGGTGTATGCATCCGCAATCATCGCTGTCATGCTCGGCACCCCTGCCTTGCAGCAGCCTCCATGCGAGGCACCAGGCAACGGCGCCGTCCCGCGGAAAGACAGGAGGCTCGACGATGGCAAGGAGTCGCCGGCATGCGCCAGTCGTGCAGACCACGATAGAGGTGCTCGCCGCCGAACTGGCGGCGATCCGCGGGGTGGATCCGCCGAGGACGGCTTCGGGTGTGCGAGATCGCGCGCGTGACCTGAACCTGTCTGCCCTGTGCCTCTCGGGCGGTGGCATCCGCAGCGCGGCGTTCTCCCTGGGGGTGCTGCAGGCCTTGGCGAGCCACCGGCTCCTGGAGCGGTTCGACTATCTCTCGACCGTCTCCGGCGGGGGCTATATCGGCTCCTGGCTGCAAATGCTGATCAAGCAGCGGGGCAGCGTCGCCGCGGGCGTGGACGCGCTGCGGGAAGGGGGCGCCCCCGGGTCGGCGCTGCACGACCTGCGCAACTACACGAGCTACCTTTCGCCCGAATCGGGGATGCTCTCACCCGACATGTGGACGAACATCATCCTCTATCTCCGCAACGTCTTCCTGAACTTCATGGTGTTCCTGCCGATCCTGCTGCTGGCCGCGGTCGCCCCGGTGTTCTATCGCACCGCCATCTGGGCGACGGGCTCCTGGCCGTTGACGCAGTACGGGCTGATGGGTCTCGCGGCCCTGGCCGTCGGCGTGAGCACCTACTGGTCCGCGCGTGGCCTGCCCAATCATCGGTTGAAGCCAGGGGCCGGAACGCCCGCGGAAAATGCGGCGCGCGACGCCATGCCGCCGCACATGATCGACATGCGCGTGGTCCTGCCCTTCGGAGTCTGGCTGTTCCTCGCGCCGGTGACGCTCGCGCACGAGGGCAGCTCGGGACATCGCGGCCTGATCCTGGCGGTGCTCTACTTCCTCGCGTTATGGCTCGCGTTCCTCGCAGCGGGGGTGCGCAGCGCGACGAAACGGGAGGCAGGGCGGGCCGCGCTCTTCGTGTCCAACAGCGTGGCCTGGCTCGTGGCCACCCTGGTCTCCGGCGGCCTGGCGTGGGGCGGCAGCTATCTCGTCGACAAGGTCCCGACGGCGCAGCAAGCGGCAACGCTCGCAGTGCTGGGCCCGCTCTGGCTCGCGGCGTCCAACGGCATCAACAGCGCGGTGTTCGTCGGTCTGCGCCGGGACGGGAGCCTGTTCGACATGGACCGTGAATGGCTCGCGCGGGTGAATGCGCTCAAGCTCCGCCTCGGCGGCGTGTGGGCCGTCTTCGCGTTCGCCACCATCGGGATCCCCGACGTCCTGCTCGCCTTCGTCTCGGATGCGGAGCCTCCGTTCTGGTTCAGCCTGCTCACGCCGCTGGCGACAGGACCTGTCGCCGCTTGGCTGGGCAAGCAGGTCTCCGCCCAGCTGGGGCCCTCCATGTCCGGGGTGCGGCAGCCTTGGATGACGAGCCCCCTGGTGCTCAACGCACTCTCCGGCCTCTTCGTCCTCGCGCTGCTGGCGACGATCGGCTTCTGCCTGCAGCTCGCGCTCGGGGGGGCGCAGGACGTCCTCGGTGATTTCTTCGCGCGCAGGCACGTCGCGGGGTTCGAGGAGATGGCGCCGGCTCCGCCCGGCGCTCCGGCCACGCACGTCGCATGGCCGGGACATGCGCTTCTGATCGCGCATTTCTCGGCGGCGGTGCTCATCGCGGGCGGCGTCGCCTGGGTGAACTGGGTCGTGAACGTGAATCGCTATTCGATGCACGCGATCTACCGCAACCGGCTGACCCGCGCGTTCCTGGGATCCGCACGACAGGAAGATCGCAAGCCCGATCCGTTCACGAATTTCGATCCGAACGATGCCATGCCGCTGAGCACGCTGGCCGGCGCGACCGGGACGCGCCGGCTGTTTCCCGTCATCAACATGACGCTGAACTTCAACACGGGAAATCCGGCGGCCTGGGCGGAACGCAAGGCCATGTCGTTCACCGCCACCCCGCTGTCCTGTGGGGCTGCCCTGCTGCCGCGGCCGGGGGAGCGCTTCGCCCAGCCGGAGGGCGTCTATGTGCCGACGGTGGGCTATGCCGGCCGGGAAGGACAATCGGAGCCCATCGACACCGCGAAGGGCCTCACGCTCGCGACGGCCATGACGATCTCAGGGGCCGCGGTGAGCCCGAACTGGGGGTATCATTCCTCCCCGGTGACGGCGTTCCTGATGACGTTGTTCAACGCCCGGCTGGGGGCCTGGCTGCCCAATCCGGCGACGGTGAGCGGCGCCGATCTCAGCCTGGGCCGCCCGGTCCGAGCGCTGGATCCTTTGCTGGGCGACCTGCTGGGCCGTGCGGGAACGGCGAGCCGATCCATCTACCTGTCCGACGGCGGCCACTTCGAGAACCTCGGGCTCTACGAGATGTTCCGCCGGCGGTGCCGCATGATCCTGATCGTGGATGCCGGTCAGGATGAGAGCTTCAGCTTCGAGGATCTCGGCAACGCGCTGCGGAAGGCGGCGATCGACCAGCAGGTCGAGGTGACGCATCTCGACACCACGCGGGTGCGCCCGCGCGCCTCCACCGTGACCGAACCCCCGGTGTCCGGCTTCGCCGTGGGCCTCGTCCGGTATCCGGAGGACAGCGAGCCCACCGCGCGCCTGATCTACATGAAGCCGTCCCTGTTGCCGGGAACTCCGTTGGATGCACGCGCATACGCCAACCTGCACGAGGATTTCCCGCACGACCCCACGCCGAACCAGTGGTTCTCGGAGAGCCAGTTCGAGAGCTATCGCGCGCTGGGACAATGCCAGGCCCAGTTGCTGATGGCCCACATGGCGGGGGAAGAGCTGGAGCACCTCTTCGCCGGAGCGTTCAGCGCAATCGATCCGAAATCGCCTTGACGCGCGGTCGTCCGGGCGAGATCGGCGCCGAGATGCCGCGCCCCGCTGGCGTGGTCGCCTTGCGCCAGGATGACGGACGCGATCTCATGCTGGGGGAGAAGACAATCCAGCACGGGATGCGCGAAGCATGACGAACGTTGTGACGGCCCCTCATCACACCGACGCCGGCAATGCGACCGAGCTGGACGCGCTGGTGATCGGCGCGGGGTTCGCGGGGCTCTACCAGTTGCTGTGCCTGCGTGATCGGCTCGGGCTTTCCGTGAAGGCGCTGGAAGCCGCGGATGGCGTAGGCGGCACATGGTACTGGAACCGCTACCCGGGCGCGCGGTGTGACTCGGAAAGCCACGTCTACTGGTACACGTTCTCGCCGGAGCTCATGCGGGAGTGGGAGTGGTCCGAACGCTACCCGGGCCAGGCCGAGATCCTGCGCTACCTGAACTTCGCGGCGGACAAGTTCGACCTGAAGCGCGACATCCAGTTCAACACCCGCGTGACGGCGGCGCACTATGATGCGGCCGCCAACCGCTGGCGCGTCCGGACGGACACCGGGGAGAACTTCTCCGCCAGGTTCCTGATCACCGCGGTGGGCTGCCTCTCCACCGCCAACGTGCCGAACATTCCCGGCCTGCAGGACTTCAAGGGAGATTGGTACCACACGGGCCAGTGGCCGCATGACGGCGTGGATTTCACGGGCAAGCGCGTCGGCATGATCGGCACCGGGTCCACCGCGATCCAGGCTGCCCCCGTCATCGCGGCGCAGGCGAAGCATCTGACCGTCTTCCAACGCACCGCGAACTACTCGGTGCCGGCGCGCAACGTGCCGCTGACGCCCGAGTTCAAGCAGTACGTCAAGCAGAACGCCGCGGAGATCCGCGCGCTGACGCATCAGACGTATAACGGGATGGCCTTCAAGGTGTCGGAGGTGAAGGCGGTCGACACGCCGTCGGAGGAGCGTGAGAAGATCTACGAACAGGCGTGGGAACGCGGGGGCCTGCAGTTCCGGGCCTCGTTCCAGGACATGCTCGTCAGCCAGGAGGCCAACAACACCGCGGCGGATTTCATCAAGCGCAAGATCCGCTCGATCGTGAAGGATCCCGAGACCGCGGCCATCCTGTCCGACATCGACCACCCCTATGCGGCCAAGCGTCCCCCGATCGACACCGACTATTTCGAGACGTTCAACCGGGCGAACGTCTCGCTGGTGAACGTCAAGGCAGCGCCGATCGAGTGCATCAGCGAAACGGGGATCCGCACCACCGACGCGGAATACCCTGTCGACATCATCGTCTTCGCGACGGGCTTCGACGCGATGACGGGACCTCTGCTGCGGATGGACATCCGCGGACGGGACGGCGTCGCGCTGAAGGAGGTGTGGGAGGAAGGGCCGCGCAACTACCTCGGCCTGCAGGTCGCGGGCTTCCCGAACCTGTTCACCATCACCGGTCCCGGCAGCCCGTCCGTGCTGTGCAACATGCCCGTTGCGATCGAGCAGCACGTGGACTGGATCACCGACTGCATCCGCCACATGCGCGCGCAAGGGCTGGAGCGGATCGAGGCCCGTCCCGAAGCCGTCGAGAAATGGGTGGTGGAGGTCAACGAGGCCGCGCACCGGACATTGCTGCCGCGCGCGACGCACTCCTGGTATCTCGGCGCCAACATTCCGGGAAAGCCGCGGGTCTTCATGCCCTATGCCGGCGGCCTCGTTCGCTATCGAGAGATCTGCCAGACCGTCGCAGCCGAGGGATATGAGGGGTTCACCCTCTCCTAGCTCAACCAACTGGCGTCGGGCAGTCGGTGTTCCCCGCTGCCCTTGCCTGCGTCCGCCGCTCGGCCGCGGCGTCGGCAGCGCCGGCTGAACTTGACTCCGCGCGCCCCGCTCGCTCAGGTCGGATCAACGAGAGCGATGCCGAGGAGTCCAGGACCATGAGCACGCAGGCACTGTCTTCGCGGCAGGAATTGCGGAACGCGGATGACGCGACCATCGAGGACGCCATCGCCTACGCCGACCCGATGGTGCTGCGCGGCCTGCTGTATCAGCTCACCGGCGATCCGGAGGTGGCGGCCACCGGCACGAAGACGGTGCAGACCGGCTATTTCGAGGTCGCCGCCGCCGCCACCGAACAGGACGTGGCGCTGCTCCGGCGGAAGGGCGCGGCGTTCCTGAAATCCTACCGCGACGACGGCGCCGGCCCGATCTCCATCGGCCCGTCCGAACGCCTCCCGGCCAGCCTGAGCCTGATGCTCGGCCGGACCCTGAGAGGCGAGGAGCTGCATCACTACATCGAGGAGACCGCGATCGATCCGGCCGTGCGGTCACTGCGCTGGCAGGAAACACCCGATCCGGCGCGGATGAAGGATTTCACCGTCACGGTCATCGGTGCCGGCATGGGCGGACTGAATGCCGCGCTTCAACTGCGTCAGGCCGGGTTCCCGTTCACCGTCATCGAGAAGAATTCCGGCGTCGGCGGGACATGGTGGGAGAACCGCTATCCGGGCGCCCGGGTCGACACGCCCAGCCGGTCCTACACGCATCTGTTCGGCGTCGACTTCCCGTATCCCAACCCGTTCTGCGAGTGGCGGGAGAACGTGAAGTATTTCGACTGGGTGGCCGACCAGTTCGATCTGCGGCGCCACATCCAGTTCCACACCGAGGTCAAGGCGCTGACCTGGGACGATGCCGCCGGCGAGTGGGAGATCAGCGTCGAGGGACCGGAGGGCGCGCGCACCATCCGCTCGCGCGCGGTCATCACGGCGGTCGGCTTCCTCAGCCGCCCGCAGATCCCCGACATCCAAGGTGCGCAGTCGTTCGCCGGGGCCGCATGGCACACGGCCCGTTGGCCGGAGGAGGCCGACCTCAAGGGCAAGCGTGTGGCGGTCATCGGCACCGGCTGCACGGGGTATCAGATGATCCCCGAGATCGCGCTCGAGGCAGCCCATGTCACGGTGTTCCAGCGCACGCCGCAATGGCTGTTCCCCGTGCCCGGCTACCGCTCGCCCTTCCCGCCGCAGGTCAACTGGCTCGATCGCAACCTGCCGTTCCACACCAACTTCATGCGCGCCCGCACCTGCTCCCTCGACCGGATCGCACATGCCGCGCGGATCGATCCGGACTTCTCGGATCCCTACGCCGTCAACCCGCTCAACAAGCGCGCCCGCGACGCGTGCATCGAGTTCCTGACGCGCAAGCTCGAGGATCCGGCGCTCGTCGCCACCATGACTCCGGCGCACCCGATCTGGTCGGCGCGCGCGGTGGTCGTCGACCCGGAGTACTGCATCCTCGACGCCCTGAAGCGCGACAACGTCACCCTCGTCACCGGCGGGATCGCGCGCATCGAGCCGCAGGGCGTCGTCGCGACGGATGGCACGCTGCACGAGGCGGACGTGATCGTCTACGCGACCGGCTTCCACGCGACCGAGTACCTCTACCCGATGACCATTACCGGCACCGGAGGCCAGAGGCTCGAGGACATGTGGGCGAAGGACGGCGCACGCGCCTATCTCGGCTGCATGATGCCGGGCTTCCCCAATCTGTGGTCGATCTACGGCCCGAACACCAACGGCGCCCTGAACGTGGCATCGTTCCACGAGAAGGTCGCGCTCTATGCATTGCAGTGCATGGAGATGCTGGTGCTGGGGAACGGCCGAAGCATGGAGGTCCGGCCCGACGCGTTCTGGCGCTACAACCGGCTGGTGGACGAACGCAATCTCGGCATGGCGTGGAGCGATCCGCGCGCGCGCAACTACTATTGGACCGAGCATGGCCGTTCGGCCACGATGAACCCGTTCTACACGGCCGAGATGTCGGCGTTCCTGCGCAAGCCGGACCCGGCGGACCTGGCGATCGCCTGACCGCTGGCCGACCCTGGACCGCGTAGACACGACACACGGCGAAATTCGACCGAAGCAGGAGTTGCCCATGCCCATCAGGATCATCGGCATGATCGGGGTTGCCCCGCCGGGTGGAACCGCGCTGCACGTCATCGGCGGCGGCGTTTCCCCGACCTTCCTTGGTGAGTTCGCGCAGGCGCACGAGAACGCCGGGTTCGACCTCGTGCTGGTCGGCTACTACTCCTCTTCGGCGGAAGGGTTCGCCGTCGCCTCCTACGCCGCCTCGCAGACCACCCGGCTCGGCTACCTGATCGCGCACCGGCCTGGGCTGGTGGCGCCGACGCTTGCCGCACGCAGCATCGCCACGTTCGATGCGCTGTGGGGCGGACGCCTCGCGATCCACATCATCGCCGGCAACAGCGACGAGGATATGCAGCGGGACGGCGATTTCACCCCGAAGGAGGAGCGCTACGAGCGGGCGGCGGAGTATCTCGACGTCATGCGGCGCACCTGGACCTGCAAGGAGCCGTTCGACTACGACGGCCGCTTCTACCGGGTCCGGCAGGTCTTTCCCGATGTCCGTCCGGTGCAGCGTCCCTACCCCGAGTTGCTGTTCGGTGGATCATCCCCGGGCGCACTGACAATGGGCGCGCAGCATTGCGACACCTTCGCGATGTTTGGCGAGCCGCTGGCGGAGACCGCCGAACGCATCGCGGCCTTTCGCGAGATGGCGGGGGTCTTCGATCGGCCCGCGCCGAAATTCAACGTCTCGTTCCGTCCGATCCTGGGACGCACCGAGGGCGAGGCGTGGGACAAGGCCCGCGGGATCCTCGACTCGCTCAACCAGGCGCCTCCGCAGCCCCGCAGCCAGGACCAGTCGGGGCGGCGCCTCGTCGAACTCGCCGCCAGGGGCGACATCCATGACGAGCGCCTCTGGATGCCGGTGGCTGGGCTGTCGGGTGGCAAGGGCAACACGTCCTGCCTCGTCGGGACGCCCGAGCAGGTGGCGGAGGCAATGCTGAAATACTACCGGCTTGGCGTTGCCTCGTTCCTGATCCGCGGGTTCGACCCGCTGGCCGATGCCGCGGCGTTCGGGGAGGAGCTGATCCCGCGGCTGAAGGCCGGTGCGGCGGCGATCGACCGGGAGGCAGTCCTGGCCGCCTGACGCCGTTAGCCCTGCCCCCATTCAGGGCCCGAAACCATCAGGCGCCCAACAATCATCAGGCGCCTGGAGGCCGTCTCCAGGCGCCTGATGCATGTCGAGATGCCGTCGGACGGCCCACGTCGCCGGCTCAGGCGGGCGTGTGCCGACGGCGGCGCGTCATGATCGTGGCGGTGTAGACCGATCCGACCAGCACGAGGCCGAACAGATCGGTCTCGATGCCCGGCTTGAGCAGCCCGAACCCGGCCAGAAGCACCAGGGCGCGCGGCGCGAGGCCGATCCGTCCCACCCCGTACAGCCAGCCCTCGAACCCGGCCGCCAGCAGCCAGATCGCGATCATGGCGGTGGCGACGTCCTGCACGATCTCCATCGGGGTCCCGTGCAGGATCAGCGTCGGGTTCAGTGCGAACAGGAACGGCAGGATGAAGTTCACCATGCCCAGCCGCATGGCGAGCACGCCGGTCCGCCAGGGATCGGCGCGCGCGATGGTGGCCGCGGCGATCGCGGCCAGGGCGACGGGCGGCGTGATGAAGCTGATCAGGCCCCAGTACAGGATGAACAGGTGGCTCGCGATCGGGTCCAGCCCGGCACCGACCAGCGCCGGCCCCAGCGTGATCGCGAGGAAGATGTAGCAGGCGCTGGAGGTCATCCCCATGCCGAGGATGAAGCTGGTGAGCGCGCCCAGCACCAGCAGCAGGTAGACGTTCCCGTTCGCGAACTGCAGGAGCTCGCGGGAGAAGGCGCCTCCGACGCCGGTGTAGGACAGCGAGCCGACGATGAATCCCACGCCGGCCAGGATCGCGACGATGTTGATGATGTTGCGGGTGGCGTCGATCGTGAGGTCCCGCAGGCCGGTCAGACCGAAGCGGTCCTTGCCGAACACGATCGAGGTCGCCAGCAGCACCACGGTCGCGATGTAGGGGGCCAGCGCCTCCTGCTTCATCACCAGCAGCAGGTAGGTCAGCAGCCCCAGGCTGAACAGGAAGTGCCAGCCCTGGCGGAACACCGGGCCGAGTTGCGGGATCTCCTCGGGCGGCTGCGCGCGCAGGCCGTTCCGCGCCGCGTAGTGATCCGTCTGCAGCAGCAGGATGCCGTAGTACAGCAGAGCGGGGATCACCGCCGACAGCATCACGGCGCTGTAGGGCACGTTCAGGAACTCGGCCATGATGAAAGCGACGGCGCCCATGACGGGCGGCATCAGCGCGCCACCGGTGGACGCGCAGGCCTCGACCGCGCCGGCATAGGCGGGCGGATAGCCGATCCGCTTCATGGTCGGGATCGTGAGCTGGCCGGTGGTGACGACGTTCGAGATCACGCTGCCCGAGAGCGAGCCGAAGAATCCGCTGGACAGGACGGCGACCTTGGCCGGGCCGCCGCGGCTGCGGCCCATCAGGGCGGTCGCCAACGCCATGAAGAACGCGCCGCCGCCGGTCACCACCAGCGCGGACCCGAATACCAGGAAGCCGACCAGCAGGGAGGCGACGGTCCGCATCGGCACGCCGATGATGCTCTCCACCCCCATCGCATGCGCCCGCACCGTCTGCGCCAAGGTCATGCTCGGCCCCCACAGGAAGCCGGGCATGTGGTCGGAGAACAGCGGGAACAGGGCGAAGATCACGCACATGCCGAACAGCACGGCGCCCCCCGCGCGCCGCAGGCCCTCCAGCGCGAGCAGGCAGATGCAGCCCGCGACGATGGTCGCACTGGTCGGCGCATCAAGATCCCAGCCTTCGGCGACGATGCGGCCGCCGTTCCAGGCCAGAAAGCCGCAGCAGCCGAGTGTCGCGGCGAAGAGGAGCCAGTCGAACCAGGGGATGCGGTGACGGGCCCCGATATGGGACGGGTAGGCGAGGAAGGCGAGCGACAGGAACAGACCGAGGACGATGTAGAAGAACCCGGTATCGATGATCGGGCCACCGAAGACGTTGAGGTTGAACGTCTGGTTGATCGTCATCGCGATGCCGACCGTACCGAAGACCAAGGCCAACCAGTACGAAAAGCCACTGAGCCGATCGCGCCCGCCATCTTCGGGCGCCAGCTCGAGCGCGGGCGACACGTCGCCTGCCGTCGTCGTCATGGAATGTCACTCCCTGCGTCGTTCTTCACGGCCGGCTTGCAGTGCCGGCTTGGGGTTTGCCCGGGCGCTTGCGTCCCGAGGTCGATGCTAACACGTGCCGGAGTGCACTCGTCCAGGACCGGTCTGCAGCGCAGGTCCGTGACGGGCGGCGCGATCCGGCGGCGGCGCGAAAGGCAGGCGGTCGTCCCGAAGGTGTTTGACACTCCGCGCCGCCATTTGCATACGTGTCCACCAGCGCGCCGCGTCTGACAAGGCGTGCAATGCAAGGGAGGTTGAGAATGCCATCGAGGCGAACCGTCGTCTTGGGGACCGCCGTCACGGCCGCGCTTGGCGCCACGTCGCTGCGCTCCGCGCGCGCTCAGAAGCTGCCGAGCAGTTCCGTCTGGACGGCGTATGACCTGGGATCCTCGGGCTATGTGGAGGCTTCGGCGATCGCCGAGGCGCTGCAGAAGCAGAACCCGATCCGGGTCAGGATCATGCCCTCGGGCACGTCGATCGGGCGTCTGCTGCCGATCAAGCAAGGCCGGGCGAATTACGGCTTCCTGGCGAACGAGCTGTATTTCGCGACCGAAGGCACCGAGGATTTCGCCGCGGAGTCATGGGGTCCGCAAGACCTGCGCGTCGTCCTGGCCCGCCCCGCCACGAACGGGCTGGCGATGGCCAAGGACACCGGCATGACGAAGATGAGCGAGCTCAAGGGCAAGCGCATCGGCTACGTCAAGGGCAACCCCTCGGTGAACGTGAAGAACCAGGCCTATCTGGACTTCGCGGGGCTGACGGAGAAGGACATCGAGGTCGTCTGGTTCGGCAGCTACAACGCCATGAAGACGGCCATCGTGAACAACCAGCTCGACGGCATGGGCAGCGTGACCACGTCCGCCAACATGCGCGAGATCGAAGCGAGCCCGCGCGGCCTGATCTGGCCCCCCTTCCCCGCCGACGACAAGGCCGGCTGGGCGCGCATGCAGAAGCGGCTCGACTTCCTGGAGCCGCGGCGGGAAACGGCCGGCGCAGGCATTCCGCCCGGTGGCGTGGAGCTGATCGGCATCCGCTACCCGATGATCACCACCTACGCGAAGACCAGCGACGACGAGGTCTACGCGCTGGTGAAAGCGGTCGACGCCGGGATGGACGAGATCGCGGGAACCACGGGCAGCTCCGCTAACTGGGCGCCCAAGATGTCAGGCCTTCCCCGAGCGGACGCGCCGTTCCACGACGGCACCATCCGCTACATGAAGGAGAAGGGCTGGTGGACGGCCGAGGCCGATGCCTGGCAGGCCAAGCGCCTCGCACGGCTGAAGAAGGTGATGGCCGGCTGGACCGAGGCGCGGAAGGAGTTCAAGGGCAAGCCGGAAGACCAGTGGGAGGCGTTCTGGACCGACTACCGCGCCAAGCACCTCAGCGCCGACGCCTGACGCCGTTCGGCCGTGTCCCTGCGAGGGCGGGGACACGCAGCGGGCTCATCCGGTGCGACGGCGCCCTGATCTCCCCTGCCCAGGGGGCCGAGCGGGGTCCGACTCCCGATGCGCTCGGTTGCCCTCCGGTCAGGCACCCCCGCGTTGCAGGACCTTTCCCGACAGCCCGAGTGCGCTGGTCACCAGGGCAAGGTGACTGAGCGCCTGGGGGAAGTTGCCGGCGAGCTGTCCGGCACCCAGATCGTATTCCTCCGACAGCAGGCCGAGGTCGTTGCGCACGCTGAGCACCCGCTCCAGCGCCTCGCAGGCTTCCTCGTGCCGGCCCTGCATCTGCCGGCAATCCGCAAGCCAGCAGCTGCAGGCGAGGAAGGCGCCCTCGGGCACCGCGCCACTCGGCGGCTTGCGCCGGACCAGCCCGTCCTCCATCAGCTCTCGCTCGATCGCGGCGATCGTGCCCGCAATGCGTGGATCGTCCGCCGGCAGGAAGCCCACGAGAGGGATGAGCAGCAGGCTGGCATCCAGCGTCTGCGCCCCGTAGTGCTGCACGAAGCTGCCGAGCCGCGGGTGGAAGCCTTCGTCGCACACCTCGCGATGGATTTCCTCCCGCAGGTGCGTCAGCTTCCGCAGCATCGACGTATCCGCGTCGCCGTGGAGCTTTTCGTTGCGGATGAACCGATCGAGGCCGACCCACGCCATGACCTTCGAGTAAGTGTACTGCTTCGGCTCGCCGCGCGACTCCCATACGCCACGGCCCCCTTCGCGCCAGATCCCGGCGATCCGTTCGGCGATTGCGTGGGCAACGGCCTGCTCCTGCGCGGATACCGGCACACCGGCCTCGGCAGCGACGCCCAGCGTGTCGATCACTTCTCCCAGCACGTCGATCTGCCGTTGCGCCGCTGCGGCGTTTCCGATTCTGACCGGCCGGGACCAGCGGTATCCGTCCAGCCAGTCGACCGTCCACTCGTTCACATGACGGCCGCCGTCGACGCGGTAGAGGATACGCAGTTCCGAAGGAGTGCCGGCGACCGCGCGCAGGATCCATTCGCGCCAGCGCTCCGCTTCCTCGTGATAGCCGGCATTGAGCAGCGCGGAGATCGTGAAGGTCGCATCCCGCAACCACGTGTAGCGGTAGTCCCAGTTGTCGCTGCCGCCGAGCTTCTCGGGGAGCGACGTGGTGGGTGCCGCAACGAGGCCGCCACTCGGCTCGTGGATCAGGGCGCGCAAGGTGATGAGAGATCGGCGCACCGCGTCGGGCCAGTGCGTGGGACGGTCGAAGCGCCCGATCCAGTCACGCCAGTATCTCTGGGTTGCATGAAGCGCGGCGACGACGTCGACCGGCGGCGGCGGCCGCGTGCACGAACTCCCATGCTGGAGGGTGAAGGTGAGGCACTCGCCTTGCGCGACGATGAACTCGCCGCACGCGCCGCCCTGCGTGACCTCGACCCGCGTCTCGGCACGCAAGAGGACGAGATCCGGGCCGATGCGGGCGACGAACCCGTCGTCCGTGGACTCGGTCCAGGGCGGGATTTTGCCATAGTCGAAGCGGAGCGACAGGTCGAGGATCATCGGAACCCGTCCACTCAACCCCGTCACCTGGCGGATGAGGACGGACGAACCATCCTTGCGCTGCGGCATGAAGTCCACGACCCGCACCACGCCGTCATCGGTCGTGTGCTCGGTTTCCAGGATCAGCGTGTCATCCTGGTAGCGGCGGGTCGCCTTGCCCGGCTGCACGGGCGCGATCAACCATCGGCCGTTCTTCGGGCGGCCGAGCAGTGCGGCGAGACATGCGTCGCTGTCGAACCGTGGCCAGCAGAGCCAATCGACCGAACCCTGGCGGGAGACCAGGGCGGCAGTCTGCCCGTCCCCGATCATCCCGTAGTCCTCCAGGCGCGTGGTCATGGCGTCAGATATCGAGCCTGCGGGCCAGCCTGTGCAGGCCGAAGAGCGCGCCCAAGCCGATGGCGGCCCACATCGCCGTCCGATGACGGCTCGTGTACACTTCCCAGCTCCAGTCGCGCGCCTTCGAATCGAAACGCCCATGGGCGCCGTATGGACCGGACACCGGCTCGAACAGGTTGCTGGGAGCGTCTGGCTTGGCGGGTTCGTTGGTGAGCTGCCCCGAGTAGCCGGACTTCGCGAGATACCGGTCGATCAGGCCCGGTGCGATGCGGTTCGCCAGGATGGCCTTGACCGTCGGGAAGCCGATCCAGGTTTCCCGCCGCGGATGGAAGGCCGCGAAATAGATCGCACGCGCGGGGATAACCGGCTGATAGATCGGCGGCACCGGCTGCGGGCGCTTGCCCATCTTGTTCAAGGCCCAGTCGAACTGCGGCGTGTTCACGGCGGGCAGGTGGACCATCGACAGCGAGACGTTCAGCCCGTCATGCAGGATTTCCGAACGCAGGGAGTCGGTGAACCCGCGGATGGCGAACTTCGCGCCGCAGTAGACGGATTGTAGCGGCACCGATCGATAGGCGAGCGCAGACCCCACATTGACGATGGATCCCCGGTTGCGCGTGCGCATCCGCTTCAGCGCCGACATCATGCCGTGCACCTGGCCGAGATAGGTCACGGCGGTGCCGCGCGCGACTTCCTCCGGCGTGAGTTTGGCGACCGGCGCGAAGACGGTCGCCATCGCGACGTTCACCCAGACGTCGATCGGCCCAAGTTCGGTCTCGACCTTGTCGGCCGCAGACTCGACCGCGGCGGCATCGGCGACGTCGGTCGGGATGGCCAGCGCACGTACGCCGAACTTGCGGGCCTCCGCGGCAGCCGACTCCAGGCGCGCAGGATCACGCGAGAGCAGCGCGACGTCGTGGCCGTTGCGAGCAAACTCCATGGCGGTGGCGCGGCCCACGCCCGCCCCGGCTCCGGTAATCACCACGATACTGGACACGATCGAATCTCCTGTTCTCAAAGGCGGAAACGCCGCACGTGAGAAGGCAACGGCGTACGGGCCGGCGCGTGCGAGGAAGTGTGATCACTCGGGACGATGTTCCGGACTCAGACTTGTCGACGGCGGCGCTCGACGCGGCAAAAACTACGCCCACCCATCGAAGTTCGGCGCCGCCCTTTGATGAACGAGAAATAATGCGGCACGCCCCGGCGGATGCGGCAGCACTGCGGCCGCATCTTGGTAAATGAATGGCAATTTAGAAAACCCGATCGCGGCGCCAGAGTTCCTGGCCCACACGACGATCGGATCCCCGGTCGTTGCCTGTCACTCGAGCGCATGCGAGGTGCGTATGAGCAACACGGTCAGCGACTTCTTCTGGAAGCGGCTTCACGAGTGGGGCGTTCGCCGCGTGTTCGGATATCCGGGCGACGGCATCAACGGCCTGATCGGCGCGCTGGATCGAGCGAGCGACAAGATCGACTTCGTCCAGGCCCGCCATGAAGAACTGGCGGCGTTCATGGCGTGCGCACATGCCAAGTACACCGGCGAAGTGGGCGTCTGCCTCGCGACGTCAGGACCCGGCGCCGTGCACCTGTTGAACGGCCTGTACGACGCGCGGCTGGATCATCAGCCGGTCGTTGCGATCGTCGGGCAGCAGGCAAGAGCAGCCCTTGGGGGACACTATCAGCAGGAACTCGACCTGCAGAACCTGTTCAAGGACGTCGCCGGTGCCTTCGTGCAGACCGCGATGTCGGCCGCCCAGGTGAAGCACCTGATCGATCGCGCATTCCGCATCGCGAAAGCGGAACGCACGGTCACCTGCATCATCCTTCCCAAGGACGTGCAGGAGGAGAAGGCGGTCGAGCAACCGCCGCAGTCGCACGGCACGGTCCACACCGGCATCGGCTACGAGCCCCCGGTCGTCATGCCCGAGGAGCGCACGCTGCGCCGCGCCGCGGAGGTGCTGAACGCCGGCAAAAAGGTCGCGATGCTCGTCGGCGCGGGTGCGATGAACGCCACCGAAGAAGTCATCCAGACCGCCGAGACGCTCGGAGCCGGCGTCGCAAAGGCCCTGCTCGGGAAGGCCGCCGTGCCCGACGATCTGCCGTTCGTCACGGGCTCCATCGGACTCCTGGGGACGCGACCTAGCTACGAGATGATGATGGGGTGCGATACCCTGTTGATGATCGGATCGGGGTTTCCGTACTCCGAGTTCCTGCCGAAGATCGGCAGCGCGCGCGGCGTGCAGATCGACATCTCCCCAGCCATGCTCAGCCTCCGCTATCCGATGGAAGTGCCGATGGTGGGCGATGCAGCCACCACCTTGCGCGCCCTCCTGCCCATGCTCACGCGGAAGACCGATCGGTCCTGGCGGCAGAAGATCGAGGCGAGCATCTCCGAATGGTGGGATACGCTGAAGGCGCGTGCGATGAATGACGCGAACCCGCTGAACCCGCAGCGGGTCTTCTGGGAATTGTCGCCGCGCCTGCCCGAGGGCTGCATCCTCGCCGCCGATTCGGGCTCCGGCACCAACTGGTTCGCGCGCGACCTGAAGATCCGTCGCGGCATGATGGCATCCCTCTCGGGCGGCCTCGCGACGATGGGCTGCGGCATGCCCTATGCCTTTGCCGCGAAGTTCGCGCATCCGCATCGTCCGGTTGTAGCGATCGTGGGCGACGGCGCGATGCAGATGAACGGCATCAACGTGCTGATCTCGGTCGCGAAGTATTGGAAGGCCTGGTCGAACCACCAACTGGTCGTGCTGGTGCTGAACAATCGCGATCTCAACCAGGTCACGTGGGAGATGCGCGCGCAGTCCGGCGATCCGAAGTTCGAGGGCTCACAGAGCCTGCCCGACCTCCCGTACCATCGCTATGCCGAGTTGCTGGGATTGAAGGGGCTGTTCGTCGACAATCCGGACAAGGTCGGGCACGTCCTTGAGGAGGCGCTGTCGGCCGACCGGCCGGTTGTGGTCGAGGCCTTCACCGATCCGAACGTCCCGCCGCTGCCGCCCCACATCTCGCTGAAGAATGCGAAGGCTTTCAGCAGCACGCTGCTGAGCGGCGACCCCGAGGAGCTGAGCGTCATCAAGAACACCGCGAAGGAAATGCTGTCCACCATTCTTCCCGGCAGGTCCTGAGGTCGCCATGACGCCCGAGGCACGTATCACGGGCATTCGCGCCCGCGCTTACACGATCCCGACGGACAAGCCCGAAGCCGACGGCACCATCGCCTGGGACAAGACGACGATCGTGATCGCGGAAGCGGATGCGGGCGGCAAGACGGGGATCGGGTACACGTACGCCGATGCCTCGATCGTTCCGCTGATCGAGAAGAAGCTCAAGGAGGCCGTCGCGGGCGTGGATGCGATGGACGTGCCCTCCGCGTTTCGCAAGATGACGGCGACGATCCGGAACCTGGGGCATCCGGGACTCGTCGCCACGGCGATCTCGGCGGTCGATGGGGCGCTGTGGGATCTGAAGGGCAAGCTGCTCGACCTGCCGCTCTGCCAGCTGCTGGGCAAGAACCGCGACGCCGTGCCGATCTACGGAAGCGGCGGCTTCACCACCTATGATGACGCCGAACTGCGCGAGCAACTCGGCGGCTGGGTGCATCGCGACGGATGTGCCTGGGTAAAGATGAAGATCGGAAGCGAACCCGATCGCGATCCGGCCCGCGTCGCCGTCGCGCGCAGCGCCATCGGCGAACGGCCCGGCCTGTTCATCGATGCGAACGGCGCGTTCGATCGCAAGCAGGCGATCGTGATGGCGGAGCGCTGCGTCGGTGAAGGCGTGATGTGGTTCGAAGAGCCCGTCTCCTCGGATGACCTCGAAGGCATGCACTTCGTCCGCAACCATGTCCCCAGTCCGGTGCAGGTGGCGGCCGGGGAGTATGGCTACACGTTGGACTATTTCCGGCGCATGCTGGAGGCGCAGGCGGTGGACGTGCTGCAAGCGGACGTGACGCGCTGTGGCGGCATCACCGGCTGGCTTGCCGTGGAGGCGCTGACCCAGGCCAACCACATCGACCTGTCCGCACATTGCGCCCCGGCGATGCACCTTCACGCGGCCTGTTCCGCGCGGCGGCTGCGCCATCTGGAATGGTTCCACGACCACGTGCGCATCGAGCAGATGCTGTTTGACGGCGCACCCTACGCAAAGGACGGCGCGATCCGTCCGGACCTGTCCCGGCCTGGCCTGGGACTCACGTTGAAGGAGCGGGATGCCGCTCGCTACCAGGTCGGCGGGGGCTGAGATGCCGGCAAGAGCACAAAGGAGCAGTGGACACGCGATGCCGCCCGATTTCTGGCGCCGTCTGACCGGAACGCGAACGCGAGAACCCTCGCGGGCGCTGACCCTCACCGCTCCCGATCGGGAGTCGATCGACCTGGCTTCTTATCTGCCGGCACGCCTCCGCAAGCTCGACACGCTGCCGGAACGCGCAGCGCCGCTCGATGCGCAAACGCGTGTCGAAGTTGCCCGCGGTATGAACCGCGGCGCCGGCGTGCTCGCGGGATCGGTTCTGTTCGACAGTGCGATCGAGCATTACCGCGGCGGCTTCCACAACCCCGCGATGTTCTTCCCGCTCGTCTCCTCCACGCTGTCGATCATCGCGAGCGCGTCGGGCGTCGGAGACAACACGCCCTCCGTGCGACGGGAGCGACACGTCGCCTATGCGGCGGCCGCCGCGACGGGGTTCGCCGGTCTCGCATTCCACGCCTACAACGTGGGGAAGCGCACGGGTGGCTTCTCCTGGACGAACGTATTCTATGGGGCGCCACTCGGTGCGCCCGCGGCGCTCGTGCTGTCAGGCTTGCTGGGTGTCGCCGCGGAACGCGTGCGGGATGCGGCGCCGGGCCAGCGGCCGAGGCTGTATGGCATGCCCGAGAGCCGGGCGATCGCCGCCGTGACGTCCGCGGGACTCGCGGGCACGGCAGCCGAGGCGGCGCTGCTGCATTTCCGCGGGGCGTTCCAGGATCCGTTCATGTACCTCCCCGTCACCATCCCACCGGTGACCGCGGCGATGATGGCGGCTGTCGCGGTGGACGGACGCCCGCGCAAACGTCCGGTCACCCGCTTCCTGCTGCGGCTCACGGCGTTCCTGGGCTTCGCGGGAACCGGGTTCCACATCATCGGCGTCCACCGGAACATGGGAGGCTGGAAGAACTGGACGCAGAACATCCAGAACGGGCCGCCGATCCCGGCGCCTCCGAGTTTCACCGGGCTCGCGCTCGCGGGCCTGTCCGTCCTGAAGATGCTCGAGAGGTCGCGCCGTGAGTAAGGATCATCCGCACGCGGACACCAGCGCGCGCTACCCCGATTACGACGTGCTGGCGAAGTGGAACACGCCATCATGGAACGATCCGACACGCGCCGCGGTCGGACAGCGCCTTCAAGTCCGGGACGAGCCGCGCTTCCTCAGCGCCGAACGCTTCCGGATCCTGAAGGCGGTGTGCGACCGTATCGTGCCGCAACCGACCGACCGGATGAACAAGATTGCGGTCGCCGGGCTTGTGGACCGGATGCTGGAGCAGACGGAATCGGTCGGGTATCGCCGCGCCGAGATGCCGCCGCTGCGGGAGGCGTGGCAACGCGGACTGGATGCGCTGAACGACGAAGCGAAGGTGCGTTTCGGCGCGGAGTTCACGGACCTGCCCGCGGGTCGGCAGGACACGGTGCTGGAACTCCTGCAGCAGGGTGACGTCCGCAGTTCGGCATGGGGCGACCTGCCGGCACAGGGGTTCTTCAAGCACCGCGTGCTGCACGATATCACCGTCTCCTACTACGCGCATCCGACGGCCTGGAACGAAATCGGGTTTGGCGGGCCGGCGTCCCCGCGTGGTTATGTCCGGATCGAGGCCAATCGCCGCGATCCGTGGGAGGCGGAAGAAAAGCAGGGGGCGGTGCACCATGGCGACTGACGATGGAATGACGGCTCCGCGCGCCGTCTCAGGCCAGGCACCCGACGTCTTCCGCCGCGGCGCCTGGGTGCCGATGCGGCAATACCCCGACTCGGAGGAAGTGGATTTCGTCATCGTCGGGACCGGCGCTGGCGGCGGCACGCTTGCGTGCAAGCTGGCCGAGCACGGGTTCAGCGTAGTGGCGATGGACGCGGGACCATATTGGCGGCCGCTCGAGGATTTCGCGTCCGACGAGGCGGAGCAGCAGAAGCTCTACTGGCGTGACGAGCGCATTGTCGACGGAGACAACCCGATCGACATGGGCGGCAACAACAGCGGGAAGTCGGTCGGCGGCAGCACGGTGCACTTCGCCATGGTGTCGCTGCGATTCCGTCCGGAGTGGTTCAAGGCGCGAACCAAGCTGGGCTATGCGGTGGATTGGCCGATCGACTGGCGCGAGATGTGGCACTACTACACGGAGGTCGAGCAGGCGCTGGCGATCTCCGGGCCCGTGTCGTACCCGTGGGGTCCGCACCGGCCGCGCTATCCGCGGCGTCCGCATCCCATGAGCGCCGCCGGCGAGTTCCTGGCGAGCAGTGCGGAGAAGATGGGGATCGGCTGGTCCTCGACACCGATCGCGACGCTGTCGGCGCCGCGCGGTCTCGCGCCCCCTTGCGTCTATCGCGGCTTCTGCGTCATCGGCTGCTCGACCAACGCCAAGCAGAGCGTGCTGAACACCTGGCTGCCACGTGCGCTGGATGCCAACGCCGAGATCCGCGACCTTGCCATGGTCAGCCGCATCGAGATGGGATCGCGCGGGCTCGCCACCGGCGTACACTACTATCGCGATGGTCGTTGGCGTTTCCAGAAGGCCAAGAACGTGGTGGTCGCAGGCTATGCGGTGGAGACGCCCCGGTTGCTGTTGAACTCCGCCTGCGCGCAGTTTCCCGACGGACTCGCCAACAGCTCCGGGCTCGTCGGCAAGAACCTGATGCCGCAGTCCAACCACGGCGTCTACGGCCTCGTCGACCAGGAGATCCGCTGGTACAAGGCGCCGCCGTCGCTCTCGATCACGGAGCATTGGAACTACACCGACACGGGCAAGGATTTCTTCGGGGGCTATGCGTATATGAGCCAGGGTCCCTTGCCGACGGCCTGGGCCGGGTCGCTCACCAGTTCCCGCGGATTGTGGGGCGAGAAGCTGGTGCGAGAGATGGAGAAGTACAATCATCAGGTCGGGCTGAAGATCGTCGGCGAGGTTCTGCCCCAGGAGAAGAACCAGGTCACGCTGACCGACGAGAAGGATGCATACGGCATCCCCATCCCGCGCATCACGTTCTCCTACGGCGAGAACGACAAGCGCCTGTATGAGCATGCGGTCCGTTTCATGTCGCAGCAGATGGAGGTGGGGGGCGCGCGCGATCTGTTCGTCGAGTCCGACACGGCCCATCTGGGCGGCACCGCGAAGATGGGCGACGACCCGCGCACCAGCGTCGTGAATGCCGATTGCCGGTCGTGGGACATCCCGAACCTGTGGGTCTGCGACGGGTCCGTGTTCCCCACCGTCGGCGGCGTCAATCCGTCACTGACGATCCAGGCGATCGCTTGCCGCACCGGTGACCGGATCGCCGAGATGGCGCGGCGGGGCGAGCTGACGCGCCGCACGACGCCGGCCTGACGGCGGCTCACGCCGACGGGGCATCCTCGCGGCGCGCCGGCATCGCTGCAGATCGCGACACGCGCGGCCAGGTGGATCATCCCCGATCCGCCTGGCTTCGTATGATCGCGATCCAGGTCCGAGTTGATCTCCTGGGGTGATCGTTGTGAGTTTTGCGCTCGGCGCAGCCAGAGGATGGAAGCCTGCGTCCTTCCGTGGCCCGTGCAACGACCCTGACCGGCGGATTTGCAGTGGACGCTGGAACCATCGTCGCGCTGCCGAGTCTTCGTCGTGGAACGAGGGAGGCACCCATGATTGCACGATTGTACAAGCTCGCCGGGGTGGCGCTCGCCGTCGCGCTGGTGTCGGGGACGGCGTCTGCCGAGGGCACCAAGCAGGTGAAGATCTGCCCCACGCGGGACAAGGCCGCGCAGATCGTCCAGAGCCATGGCAACTTGATGCCGGATGGTTGCCGCACGGTCACCGTGACGCGCGTCGACTCACCTGCTGGCCCGATCTGTCAGGTGAACATGCAGCAGGACACGAAGGGGGTGCTGAACGCGCTGCGGGATGCCGTGACGACCGACCAATGGTGGACGGCCTGCGACAATCTGAGCGCGCCTTAATCCCACCTGCGACTGAGCGCCGCTTCCGACCAAACCGTCCGACGCGTTACCGTTCGGCGCAGTCCTTTGCGTCGAACGCCGCGTCGGCAGGAACGCTCTTGATCTTGCTCAGATAGGCCCATTGCTTCTGGATGTCGCTGGGCGCCTTCACGCGATAGACCCCGATGTCGTAGCGGACGCGCCCGTTCTCCGTCACATGCACCTGGCCGAAGAGCGTATCGTCGATCGGAGCATGGCGGAGCGCCCCGATCACCTTATCCGCTGCGATGTCGTCGACGCTGCGGGCAGCGTGCATGAAACTCAGCGCCGCTGCATAGACATAGGCGGCATTCTCGCTGACATGCGTGGCATCGCGGTTCTCATCCCAGCGCTTCGCAAAGCGCCGCGTTCGTGCGTTGGCGTCCCAATAGAAGGGCGCGGCCACCACCAAGCCTTCAGCCGCTGCCGCACCAGCCTGATCGACATCCTGAACCGTCGCGAACGGAGACGCGAGCACCGCGCGGTGCGTAAGCCCACCGAGTTGCGCGTCGCGCAGCGCTCCGGCGAGATCCGGTCCCAGGATGGACAGGGCGACGACCTGCGCCCCTGCCTGCTCGATCGGCTTCATATCCCCCTGCAGTTCGACACCTCCGGGCACGGGATCCGTCCGACCGACGATCTTGCCCCCCGCGGCATCGACCGCCTCCTCCAGCGCCGCTGCGCTGGCGACGCCCGCCGGCGTCTGCTCCGCGACGAGGAACCATCGCTTCCCCCCGTCCGGCACCAGGGCATGCGCCAACGCATTGGCCCGTGACCGGCTACCTGCGCCCCAGACCACGACGTTCGGTCCGCAGGGCTCGCTGCTTCGCTCCTCCGCGCTGCCGGCGATCAATAGGGTCCTATTGTGGGATTGCAGAAGTTTTGCCAGGCGCCCGTTCTCATCGGCGGAGGCCGAGGAGATCACGGCAGCGACATCCTCCTTCTCGAGCCACGTCTTGACCTCGTCCAGATCTCCCGTCGCGGATGTTCGCGCCTTGCCCGGCAGGATCTCCGCCTCTCCCCTCATATGCTCGGTCTCGAAGTCGCTGGCGGCCAGCTGCGCCGCGACCAGGGCGCCGCGGCCGGTGCGATCCGCATAGGGCCGCGGCATCTCTTGAAGGATCCCGATCTTGACCGTGTCCTTGGGGATCTTCGCCTGGCCGGTCATCGGCGCCCCGATGATCAGGATGGCGGCAAGTAGGGGCATGTGACGCAGCATGGATGGCCTCAAGCCAGCGATCGTTTCATGTGATCCTCATGGATGAACATCCGGCGCATGATCACGAGCGACGCCAGGGCGCTCATCATTCCGGTGGGCACCCAGATGACCAGTCCTCCGATCTCCTGATCCGCGAGTGGTCCGATCGACTGGAACACGCGCCCGCACAGGGCGAAGGCCGGATAGAGGTCATGCTGGACGAGGCCGATCGCCGTGCCGATCCCGATCTGGGGGAAGATCACGAGGAACGCCAGCATCAGACGCGGGAAAAACCCGATCGGCGCAGGCGGAGCGGGGCGCGGATCCAGCACGAGGAACCAGAACAGAAATCCGTCCACGACCATGCTGGCATTCATGATCTCGTAGAGCGGCCAGTCGAGCATCGCGCGATACGCGACCGCGGGTATCAGCCAGAATGCGAGCAACCCTTCGAAAAGCAGGAACGCCACCACGGGTTGCCGTGCAATCCCAACCGCTCTGCGGACGAGCGGCATTCTGCAGCAGCGGAGCACCGGTGCCGGCACGCCGCGCGCCATGGTGTCTACTGGCCAACTCAGCGCGATGAGAAACGGACCAAGATGGTGCAGCACGGCGTGCTGGACCCGGTTGAGGAAGAACATGTGCTGGGTGAAGTACTCGAACTCCGTCAGCACCACCACGTAGATCAGCGCCAATCCGCCGAGGAAACACACGCGGCGCGCGATCGTCGGCCGCGTCGCGGCAGGTGTCCGTCGAAGGCCTCGGCAGAACCAGAGAAGGCCGAACCCGACTCCGATGAATGACACCCAGGAGAAGTGCCACGGCGCGACGGGCAACAACGACAGTGGATGTTCATCCACGATCCAGGCGAGCGACCCGGCGGCCGCGATCACGACGATCTCGCCGAACGGAATGGAGAAAGGCCGGAGGCTCCCGTGCGCTCGTGCGGCGGGCGTGACGACGCCGACGGACATGACCGATGCCGGCTTCATCGCGTCACGTAGTCCACCATTGTCAGTCCGAACAGGATCAGCACCCAGACGAAACCGATGGCCGCAAAGAGGCGGGTGATCGGAGCGTCCTTCACCGCCTCCATCGCGAACATGATCACGATCGCCACCATCGTTGCGGCGACGAAGCCCTCCGCAATCCAGGCATGGCCGCCGATGAAGAAGATGCCCAGCAGCACGTTGACGCCGAGCAGAGCGAGCAGCGCGAAGAGCGTAAGGACTGGCGTGCGAAGGTGCTGTCTGAGTTCGGGGGACATGCCGCTACCGGTTCAGGAGGTACAGCGTGGGGAAGACGATCATCCAGATCAGGTCGATGAAATGCCAGTAGAGCCCGGTGATCTCGATCCGGTTCTGGTGCTTCTGCAGGAACCCTTCCCGGCTCGCGAGCCATGCCATGACCAGCATCAGGGTGATCCCGATGATCAGGTGCACCGCATGCAGGCCCGTGGTGATAAAGTACAGGTTGGTGAACAGGCGTGAGGCCGGGTCACCCACCAGCTCGTAGCGCCGGAAGCTCAGGAAGGGCGTCATGTGCTCGACGTAGTCGCGGTAATACTCGTAGCCTTTCAGCATCAGGAACAAGACACCGAAGGCGGCGGTGCCGAGCATGCACCAGGCCATCGGGCGCTGGCGCCCGAGTCGCGAGAGTTCGATCGCAACGCTCATGATGAAGCTCGACACGATCAGGATCGCGGTGTTGGTGGCACCGATCCAGAACTTCAGGTGCAACGCGACGGCCGTCACGGAGTCCGGGTGCATCACGCGGAGCACCAGCGCGGTGACGAACAATCCCGAGAACAGCAGCAGTTCGGTGAGCAGGAACGTCCACATCCCAAGCTTCGCGGCTTCGCGCTGCTGCTCGACGTCGTGGTATTGTTCCTCGAGTTCGATCCCGACCGTGCTCGACACCTATTCCTCCGGCGGCTCGTTGGAATAATCGTAGGGATCGAAATCGACGATGGGCATCTTGCGGAAGTTGTGTTTCGGCGGGGGTGACGTCGTGGTCCACTCCAGCCCCTTCGCGTGCCACGGGTTGTCGCCTGCCTTCTCGCCGTACCAGAGCGACCAGACCAGGTAGATCATCGGGAACAGATAGGCGGCGGCCAGGATCGTCGCCCCCGCGGAGGAGAGGACGTTCAGGACCTGGTAGGATTCGGGGTACACCGCATAACGCCGCGGCATTCCCATGTAGCCGAGGATGTACTGCGGGAAGAAGGTCATGTTGAAGCCGATGAACATCAGCAGCGCCGATACGCGTCCCCAGGGTTCGGAGTAGAGCCGCCCGGTCATCTTCGGCCACCAGTAGTGGATGCCGCCGAGGAACGCGACCACGGTTGCGCCGACCATGATGTAGTGGAAGTGGGCCACGACGAAATAGGTGTCGTGGACGTGCCCATCCAGGGCGGTCGAGGCCAGCATCAGGCCGGTTACACCGCCGATCACGAACAGTCCGATCCACCCCATCGCGTACAGCATCGGCGTGTCGAGCCGGATCTGACCCTTATGGATGGTGGCCGCCCAGTTGTACACCTTGATCGCCGATGGCACCGCGACGATGAAGCTCATGAGGGAGAACGTCAGAGCGGAGTACTGCGTGATCCCGTTGTAGAACATGTGGTGGCCCCAGACGAAGAAGCCGATCACGGCGATCGCCAGGCTCGAGAAGGCGATGAACTTGTAGCCGAAGATTTTCTTGTAGGCGTACGCGGTCACGAGCTCGCTCATGACGCCCATGCCCGGCAGCACCATCACGTAGACCACCGGGTGCGAGTAGAACCAGAACAGGTGCTGGAACAGCACGGGGTCCCCGCCCTGCTCCGGGTTGAACACGCCCAGGCCAAAGGCGCGATCCACGAAGACCAGCACGAGCGCGATGGTCAGGACGGGCGTTGCCAGCACGAGGATGAGGCTGGTCGCGTAAAGTGACCAGACGAACAGCGGCATGCGGAACCACGTCATGCCTGGCGCGCGCATCTTGTGCACGGTGACGATGAAGTTCAGCCCGGTCAGGATGGAGGAGTAGCCGACGACGATGATGCCCAGCACCGCCGCGATGACGTAGCCATTCGCGTATTGCGTGCTGAGCGGCGTGTAGAACGTCCAGCCGGTGTCGACGCCACCCCACAGCAGCACGAACAGCGTGAACAGGGAGGCGGTGACGAAGACATACCAGCTCAGCAGGTTGATCTTGGGGAACGCCAGGTCCTTCGCGCCGATCATCAGTGGCAGGAGGAAGTTCCCGAGTGTGTTGGGGATCGAGGGGACGAGGAAGAACCACACCATGATCACGCCATGCAGCGTGAACATCCGGTTGTAGACTTCGTTGCTCAGGATCGAGCCATCGGGGACGACGAGCGCGAGCCTGACGATCCCGGCGGCGATCGCGCCGATCACGAAGAACCCGGTGATCGAGACCAGATACAGGATTCCGATCCGCTTATGATCGGTCGTGAAAAACCACGAGCTGAGCGTCTGCTCGACGTGGAGGTAGTCCTCCGGCCGGTCGATGACCGGTGCCGGAATCCGGGGATCGCGCAAGGCCGCGTCGCTCATGGCGACTGTTCCCTTCCGTGGCGCAAGGACTTGATGTAGGCGACGAGCGCGGTCACATCGGACTCCGACATCGCGCCGGCGAAACTCGGCATGATGGGCTTGTACCCCGCCGCGATCTGACGCTTCGGCTGCATGATGCTGTCGTGGATGTAGGCGTCGTTGGCGACGACCGTGCTGCCGTCCTGCAGCGGGACCACGCGCCCGTACAGGCCGGCAAGATCGGGGGCACGGACCGTACCGGACGGACCATGGCAGCCGCTGCATCCATAGGCTTCGAACAGCCGCTTCCCGGTGCTCGCGATGGATTGCCCACCTCCGGCGGTCTTGAGCCATTTCTGATAGTCGGCCGGAGACAGCACGTAGAGTGTGCCTGCCATCAGCGCGTGATCAGCGCCGCAGAACTCGGAGCAGAACAATCGATAGGCACCTGGCGTGTCCGCCTTGAACCACATCGACGTCGTACGCCCCGGCACCGCTTCCTCCTGCTGCCGCAGCGCCGGGATGTAGAGGGAATGCACGACGTCCTGGGACCGGATGTCGATGCGGACCGGCCGGCCCGCGGGAACATGCAGGTCGTTGATCTCCGACGGGCCGTCGGGATGCTGGAACTTCCACATCCATTGCCGTCCCAGTGCGGTAATCACCATGGCGTTGGGTGGGGGATTCTGCTGCCGGAGGTAGATGTCACCCGCCCAGAAGAAGAACACGAGCGAGATCAGGAAGGGCGCGATCATCCATGACATCTCGATGGTCATGTTGCGCGACTCGCGCTGGGATCGATCGGCAGGCCGCCCGGCGCGGTACTTCACCGCACAATACGTCATGAAGACGAAGACAGGCACGACGAGGAACATCAGGACGATGCACCACATCACGAAGATGCGGTCGATCTCGACGGCCATCGAGGACGCAGCCCAAGGCCAGAGCTGCGAAGGGTAGTGCGGCAGATATCGCTGGATCATGGCACGGGATCCAGGCTGCGCCCGACCATCAGCGCCATTGCGCGTTCGATCGGGATGTGGGCTCGCGTGTGGTCGCGATCAGCCCAACCATATCCCTGCAGCAGGCGCTGCTCGCGCAGCCGCACCTCGGCCAGATCGTCGTGCGGATGGAATTGCAGATGCGGCGCGGGCGTGACGGCGACGGCGGTCTGCTCCGCCGTCAGACCCTGGAACGAGGCGCTGCGAGCGGCCTCGAACCGCCCGACGAAGAGAAAGACGACGCCTAGCGAAACGGCGACCGCGGCGCCGATCGCCACCAGCACGTAGCTCACGCCACGAACGCTGATATCCTTCACCTCGTACCCCGACTCGAGCGAGTCGTGGCTCGGCGGAGTGCTCGGGATGCCGCGCCCGGACACGATCTCTCGTCGCCGCCACAGCAGCGTCGCGGCGCCGATGGCCACCATCGCAACGACGACGCCGTCCCAGATGCGCGTGAACAGGGACGTCATGCTGCGCGCAGGATTCCGGACGATGCGATCAGGCATTCGAGGACGCTCCGTGGCCAGACGTGCGGATCGGACCCGGCCAGAGGCAGGCACCCACCATCAACGCGCCGATCGCGATGAAGCTCAGCGCGTCCATCCCCGACACGGTGAAGTGGTGGCGAAGGGACGGGGTCACCATCCACAACATGCCAAGCGCCTGCGCGCAGAGCACGCCGAGTGCGACAACCGGCATCACCAACCGTGCAGAGCGCCATCCCGGTTCCAGCAACAGCATCGGTGCGACGAGGCCTGCGACGACGCCGATCCAGACCACGATCTGGCTGCCCAGGTCGCGCCGGTGGAGATACCACACGATGTCGGCCGGCTTGTTGCCCGACCAGATGACCAGGAACTGGATCAGATGCATGAAGGCCCACCCGCCGACTGCAAGCAGCAGCAGGCCGGACGCGGGCTCGTGCGCCACCCGGCGCCATTCGCCGCCAGCAAGCAGCAGGGCGACACTGACCGCGATGCTGACCTGGGTTGCGATCAGCAACAGTCCGAACACGCCGGAATACCAGTCCGGCTCGACCGTCATCGCCCAATCCACCGCGGCGAGAGTTGCCGTCAACGCGTAGACGCACAGCCCGAACGCCGCGAAGCCACGCCGGCGACCGATCCCGTAGGGCGACGGTCGTGTCGAAAAGATCAACGTCAGCAGCAGCCAGATCACGAAATAGCCGACGCTGCGGCCGATGAATGCTCCGCGGGTCATCCAGGCCTGGCCGAACGGCGTGGCAAACTCATGCCCGCTCGTCCAGCCGAACAGCGTGTCCGGCCATATCAGCACGGGGACCATCATCAGCATGGCGAGCGGCATCAGCAGAGTCATCCGGCGCAATGCCGTCTCGAACGGGGATGGATCATGCGTCCCAATCAGATCCAGCAGCATGACCACCGGCAGCGCACCGACGGGCAACGCCGTCCAGAACAGCCAGGTCGCGAGATACGAAGGCATCGTCGTGACACCTGCCATGGTCGCGAGAACCACGATCAGCGCGAGCAGGAGCACGCCTCCGGCGACGAGTGGGAGACCGATCCGCTTCATCGCCCCGTCTCCGGCTGCAGATGAGCCTTGTCCGCGTCGGACAGCATCGCGACCGGCGTGCTCTGGGTCAGTTGCAGGGCACGGACATAGGCGATGACGGCCCAGCGGTCGGCTGGCGGCACGCGGTCGGCATAACTGAACATCACGCCCTTGCCGTGCGTGATGACGTCGTAGATGTGCTCGGCATCGGCACGCCGGAGCTCCTCGCTGAACAGCGAAGGCGGCCGCGGGAATCCGCGCTCGACGATCATGCCGTGTCCATCGCCCGACCGGCCGTGACACGGCGCGCAGTTGATGTCGAACACCTCCCGTCCGTGCGCCACCATTTCTGCGCTGACGCGCCGTGGCTGCGGCACGGCCGTGTCGGGCGCTTTCCGCGCGACGGTGCCCGGGACTGGATGCTGCATCGTCATCTGGTTGGGGAACAGCGAGAAGCGTCCCCACGGCACCGCCCGGTCCTGCACGAACATGTCCTCCCGGGAGCATGTGGCGAATGCCAGCAGCAGGAGCAGCGGCACGGTCCGCGGGCGCCTCATCGCGGCACCCTCTGGATCCGGATGGGTCGGCGCGGCAGATCGGCCAGGACCCGCTCCACCACGTGCGGATCGAAGGACTCGGAACGGGCCTCGACGACCAGGAACAACCGGTCCGCGGTCACCTCCTGGACTCCGTCGATGTTGAAGACCGGATGGTTGAGACGCGGCAATCGGTTCAGGAAGAACATCCCCGCCGCCACTGCGATCGCCCCCACCGCCATCGCCGTCGCGAAGCTCGGGATCACGTAGTACGGCCAACTGAAGATCGGGCGGCCGGCGACATTGAACGGATAGCTGACCATCGTCGCATAGAGGATCATGCCGAAGCAGCCGAACCCACCGAGCAGCACGCTGCCAAGCGCGATGCGGCCCAGAAGCGGTGCGCGGAGGCCGAGCGCCTCGCCGGCGCCGGCGAGGGGTAGTGGGGATAGCGCGTCCAGGCGCCCGAATGGATAATCGCGCATGGCCTCCAACCCGGCCATCAACGCCTCGGGCGTTTCGAACTCGGCTGCGACACCGTACAGGGCGGAGTTTTCCGGCATCGCTACGTCTCCGTCTGCACGCGGATCGATAACCGCGTATCGACGATCGATGCGACGGGCAGGTAGCGCAGGGCCAGGAGCAGCAGCACGCCGAACAGTCCCACCGTGCCCGCGAAGGTGGACGCGGCCCAGAAGCTCGTCATGTAGAAGCTCTGGGAAGAGGGCAGGAAATCCCGGTGCTGCGTCACCACCAGGACCATGAAGTGGTCGCTCCACATCGCGACTGCGACGAGCGCTCCGAGCGCGCCCAGTAGGAGGCTGCTGCGTCGGACGGAACGGAACCACAGCAGGTGGATTGGCAGCAGCGAGGCCCCGACGATCAACCAGAAGCTGATCGCATACTCTCCCGTAAAGCGCCGCATCATGACGGAGCGGTCGAAATTGTCGCCGCCCAATGCGGTGAAGAAGAAGTCGGCGCAATAGAAGTAGGTCGACATCAGCCCGGCCGCGAGCAGCAGCCGCGCGAGCAGGTCCAGGTGGTCACGCGTGATCAGGTCGGAAACGGGATAGAGGTATCGCACCAGCGCGGCGATCACCGCGATCACACCGATCCCCGAGAAGATCGCATTGGCGATGAAGAAGGCTGGCAGCAGCGTGTCATGCCATCCGGGCTCCACCGTTCCGGCGTACATGACCGCCGCGCCGGTCTGCGTGCAGAGCGCTTGCAGGGCCGCGAGCAGCGCGAGGATCCGGCAGGTCTGGATCCAGCGGGCCCAATGCACGGCGGAGCCGCGCCACCCCACGGCTGCGGCACCATAGACCAGCTTGCGCCGGCTCCACGGCGCCCGATCGCGCAACGTCGCGAGGTCGGGGATCATCCCGACGTACCATAGAAGCACCGCGACGATCAGGAAGCTGATGATGTCGAACGCATCCCAGACGAGCGGGCTGCGGAACTGCGGCCAGAGCCCGAGATTGTTCGGATAGGGCAGGTTCCAGTAGAAGAACCACGGTCGCCCGAGATGCACGATCGGATAGATCCCGGCTGCAGCGGCCGAGAGCACCGCGATCGTGTCGGCAATCCGGTTCAACGCACCGCGCCAGTATTGACGGAACAGCAGCAGGACGGCGGAAAACAAGATGGCGCCGCACGCATTCCCCATCCACCAATCGTAGCTGACGATGTCCAGCGCCCAGGCGACCGGGATGTTGTTCCCCCAGACCCCGATGCCCCAATAGAACAGCCACCCGAGTGCCACGGCGAGCCAGAGCATCAGCCCCGCGCTGCCGGCGAATGCGATCAGCCAACGTGTCTGCGAAGGATGCTGGAAGGCAATGCGCGCAACTTGCGGTCCAATCGCCTTGTCGGCAGGCGTGGATCGAAGATAAGCCGCCTTGCCGTAGGAGACCGCCCGCGTCGCCATCTCAGGCCTTCCAGTCCGACGGCACGAGCGCGGCGAGATACGTGGTGCGGGGCCGCGTGTTCAGCTCGCCCAGCAACGCATAGTTCCGCGGGTCCTTGCGCGCGGATGCGACAGCGCTCTGCTCGTCGGCCAGGTCACCGAAGGTGATCGCGCGCGTGGGACAGGCCGATGCGCATGCCGTCACGACCTCGCCATCGCGGATTGGCCGATCGTCGATGTCGGCAGTAATGCGCGCCTTCACGATGCGCTGCACACAGTACGTACATTTCTCCATCACGCCTCGCGCCCGCACCGTCACCTCGGGATTGCGACGTGCCTGGATCGCCGGGGGCGCCTCGCTGTAGTGCAGGAAATTGAAGTGCCGCACCTTGTAGGGGCAGTAGCTGGAGCACGCCCGCGTCCCAACGCAGCGATTGTAGATCATGAGATTGAGGCCTTCGTGGTCGTGCACGGTGGCCTCGACCGGACAGCCGAGTTCGCAGGGTGCAGTCTCGCAATGCATGCAGGGGACCGGCATGAACCGCTGATGCGAGTGGTCGCTCGTATCGTCCCGATAGTGGTCCACGCGCAGCCAGTGCATGCTGCGCCCCTCGGCGAACTGCTCCTCCCCCACGACCGGGACGTTGTTCTCCGACTGGCAGGCGACGACGCAGGCATTGCAGCCGATGCAGGCATCCAGGTCGATCACCATGCCCCATGCGCGCCCGTCGGACGCGGACTCGGCCGCCGTCCGGTTGTAGAGTGTCGGTTGCGTGAAGGCGGTGTCGTCGCCGACCGGCTTCGCGCCGATCGGTTGAAGGCGGACGAAGTCGTGCCCCCCCTGCTGCTCGAGCTCCTGCGACGTGACCACACGGCGCTCGCCGGAGGCCACGTGAAGCGTGGCGCCGTGGCGTGTCCAGGGAGCCAGCCGGGACCGCAGCGCGTAGGCGTCGAAGCCGATGCCGCTTCCAACCGATCCGAGGGTGCCGCGACCATACCCGAGTTGCACCATGACGACGTCATCGTGCTGGCCTTCGACGATCCAGACCGGCCCGGTGACGGCGTCCCCGCCAGCCTTCACCGTCGCCAGGCCCCTGTTCTTCAAGCCATGCTTGGCGGCACGGGCGGGCGACAGCGTGAGGACGTTCTGCCAGACCGTGTTGGTCCAGGGCTTGGGCAATTCCTGCAGCCAGGCGTTGTTGGCGAACGCGCCGTCCCAGATGGTCGGGTCGGGACGGATCAGCACATCGATCCCATCCGCTGCCGGCGCAGGGTTCGGCGCGCCCGACGCGGTGACGGCGACGTGTTGCGGTTGGAACGCGGTATCGCGCACGAAGCCCGCGAGCAGTGCGTCTCGCCACGCCGCCTCGAAGCCGTCGTCCCCCAGTTCGCGTCGCCAGTAGCTGCGCAGAATCTCATGGCCGCCCCGAGGATCGGTGTCCTGGAGCATGGAAAGGATCTCCGGGATGGAGCGGCCGCCGTAGAGCGGCGCGATGGTCGGCTGGATCAGCGTCGCAGTCCCGTCGGGAGACCGCGCGTCACCCCAGGACTCCAGCGGGTGGGTCAGCGGCAGATGCCAGTCGCAGCGGAGCGCGGTCTCGTCCTGATACAGGCCGGCGTGGATCTTCAGCGGTACGTGCTTCAATCGATCGCCGAAGCGCGCGTCCGCGGGCATGCTGTAGACCGGATTGGACTCCAGGATCAGCAGGCAGGAGACCTCGCCGCGCTCCATTGCGTCCAACAGGCTCTCGACGGGTTCAGCCTGCACCACAACCGGGTCCGTGTAGATCACCGAGCTGCCCAGGTTGCCCAGCGCGGCATTGATCCGATGAACGAGCGCATGCAGCGCGGGATCCGCATGCGCCCCCGTCACCACGATGCTGCGCCCCCGCGACTTCATCAGATCCTGCACCGCTCGGGTGCGCCATTCCATCGCCGGGCCATCGCCGGCGCCTGTTTCACCCGAAACGTCCGCGAGCAGTGCGCGCGCCAGCGGAACCAGATCCCGTTGGGCGACCACGGCATGATGGTCAGCCTTCGCGTAGGTCAGATTGGGAAAGGGAGCGGCAGCGTGCATGCCAAGAAGATGGCCCGCGCGCGCCGCATTCCGTCGTGCCTCGATCCAGCGGCCGGCAGCGCCAACCTGCTGCGGTCCGGGATCGAGGAAGTCGCCGTCCAATGAGACGATCGTCTCCGCCTTGGAGAAATCCCAGATCGTATCCAGCGGCTTCCCGAACGCCTGGCGCGCACCTTCGTAGATCGTGTCGCGTCCAACCGGCGCATGGGAATGCCAGTGCATCTCCGGCATGGCCTTCTGCATGTCCCGCAACATCGCGACCAGACTGGGCGAGGTCACCGGACCAGTCATGATCCGCAAGCCGCGCCCCTGATTGGCCTGCAGCGCCCCGAACCGCCCGATCATGCTCCCACGGAACGCATCCCAATCGCTCGGATTCGTCAGATGCATGACCGCCTGTGACCGGTCCGGATCGTACAGCCCCAGCACCGAGGCCTGCATGAACGCATCCGTCCCACCGCGCGACCATGGGTGATCCGGATTGCCTTCGATCTTGATCGGGCGGCCATCGATCGTGGTGACGAGTGCTCCGTTGGCAATGCCGTCCAACAGCGTGGCCGACGCATAGGATTGCGGCTCAGTCGGCGTGAGACCGGTCGGCTGGTTCACGTAGGGCACGATCTCGGCGTATCCGCTGCTCGCGTCCCGGTCGCATCCCGTCAGCCCGCCCAGCGCGAAAGACGCCGCCATGACCTGCAGGAAGCGTCGACGCCCGGTCCCCGCGAGCATCGGCGTCACGGAGAGGTGGCGGCGCCGCACGAACGCGTCGAATGCCGGCGTGTCCGCGATCCGCTCCAGCGCGCGCCAGCTCGGGCGCTCGCCCGCTTGTTCCAGCAAGCGGCGGACGGCGTCAGCCTCCTCGGAGGCCGGATCTATCGGTGGCATGTGGAGCAGTCCATGAGCCGACCCGAGGTGTCGATATGATATTGCGCGAGCAGGGCCTTGCCGCGCTTCCCCTGGTCTGCGGGCGGATGCCACTTCATGTCGTAGATCTCATCCTGCGGGCGTAGGTTCTTCTGCGGGTTCTGATGGCACGACAGACAGAACGCCATCGAGAACGCATGCGGCTGAGACGTCATCTGCATCTTTGCTACGTCACCGTGGCAGCTCGAGCATCCGATACCGTTCTTCACATGCACCGCGTGATTGAAATAGACGTAGCCAGGCAGGCGTCCGACCCGTGTCCATCGCAGTGGCACGTTCTGGGCATAGCTCTCGCGGACGGGGGCGAGCATGCGTGCGTTCGTCCAGATCTGCGAGTGGCACGTCATGCACGTATGGGACGGCGGCATGCCAGCCGTCGCGGACTTCTCGACTTGCGTGTGGCAGTAGCGGCAGTCGAGACCGAGGCCGGCGACGTGGTGGAAGTGGCTGAACTCGGTCGGTTGCGCCTGTATCATGTTGCGGCCCGTGAGGTACTCGGAGTGTGACAGGCTCTCGGCCGTTACCAGCGCAACGAAGCATCCCAGCACGATGCACCAGAGGACGAACCTGAAGATCGCGTCCGCTCGAGGTTGAAAGAGTTGCGCCATTTGACCGTCGAGTGTCCCGTCTGGAAGGAACTTGCGTCACGTCATGAGCGCGTGGGCGCGATCACATCTTCTCTTTCAGTCCGCTGCGGATGAGCCACCAGTTGACTGGGTAGGCGGTGATGAAGCCGCAGATCATCGCGATCTGCATCATGAACCAGAACTCCGCCATGTTTGGTGCGAGCTCTACACCGAGCACGCCTTTGAAGATGACGAAGTTGGCGATGGCCATGAAGCCGTACATCCCGACTTGCCAGGCCGTCAGGGACAGGGTGTCGGCCTTGATCGCCGCGATGATGCCTTGGCCGAAGGAGAGATCACGCATCGGGGCGATCGTGAAGTACTGGAACACGATTCCGAAGGCGTAGGCGAAGATGTAGTCGACGATCCAGACCGCCGGCATCTTCGCGTCGAACAGGCTGCCCCAGCCGAACCAGATCGCCAGGGCCGGAACGAGGAACACGAGCCACTCCGCGCAGATGTCTCCCAGCGTGCAGCCGCTGCCGCAATGCAGGGCGCCGTTCGCCACCGCGATCGGAAAGGGCGTCAGCTTCTTGTTCGGCATCGGCTGGTCGTGCTGCATCGCGTGATGGGCACGTTCATGGGTCGCGAGGCGCCCATACGTGAAGTACTGCCAGATGATCCAGACCGACCCGAATAGCGCGGTCACCGGCCAGACGACGTTCATGATCCACATGTGCTGTGGATGGCGGACTTCATCGACCGCAATGATGAGCGCGCAGACGAAGCCCAAGGCGAGAACGGCGATGGAGAGGGCATGAAGCCATGCAGGTATCATCAGCGATCGCCTCCCCTTATGGCGCTCACTCCGCCTGCACCGGACGATGCGACACCGTGGAGCGTATGACGCCACATGGCATCAGCACGCAGAACGACGACCGATTTGCGCCGGCGCGGGAGGTGCGTGCGATCGAGTGATCCTGCAGCGCCAACCTTCATCGTTCCGCCACGAGACGTGTCATCATCGAAAGTCCCCATGCAGAAGCGGGCATATGCATCGGATCCACGAACGCGGAACGGACGCAGGCGCGCTTGTCCGGCGCTCCCATATGGCGGAAGCCCAACAAGGCTCGTGCGTGACGCGGGAATCGGTCTGCTCACCACGGGCGGCCGTGCGTGCAGGAAGACCGGCTCATGCGATGTTCCGTGCCCTCTTCACCTCATTCATCGAATCGTGGTCAAGCCGCCGGAGAATGGCGGCCTGATTGCAGCCTTGGTCTTGCCACAATGCAAAAGGCATCCCGCAGGGGTGCCGTTCCAGGATTGCTGATAATTTAGGTACTCTGGATGCGCCTGCGGTGACCAACGGATTTGGCGTTCCGACCCCGCCCGCTACGCGGCCGACTGCGGCTCGCCGATCAGGTGCAGCGCCAGTTCACGCCGATGTGCCGCAAAGCGGTGCTCATAGAGGTAGATCGCCTGCCATGTCCCCAGCACGAGCCGCCCATCGGCCAACGGGATGGAAAGCTACGTCTGCGTCAGCACTGACCGGATGTGAGCAGGCATGTCGTCCGGCCCCTCCTCATCATGGCGATAGCGCGCCCGATCACCATCGGGCACCAGCCGCGCGAGGAACGCTTCAAGGTCTGTGCGCACGTCCGGTGATGCATTTTCCTGCACCAGCAAGGACGCGGACGTGTGACGACACCAGATCGTGAGGAGCCCGGTCTCGAGACCTGTTCCCGCCGCCCACCGGCAAAGGCGAGCCGTGACGTCGACCAGCCCACGACCAGACGTCTCCACCTCGAGACGATACAGGTGTTGCTCCATCTTCTTCCTCCTCGCACCATCACGTGCGGAAGCGTACGCTAGCCCACACCAACGGCCGCATCTGTCGCGGATCACGAGACCCCGTAACGCGCAAACCGAGGAGGTGTCATGCCGCGCAGATCCGCGGGGCGGCAAGCAGGTTCCCCTGCCACTGGCGCCCAGCTCTTCCCGCCAGAGGCGTTGCACGAGGCAGCCGGCACCAGCGCCTTCGCGCTCGGCCAGCATTGTTTCCAAAGCGGGCGCGTGGACCTGCTCTCCGTGCGTGACCATCATGCGCGAGCGCATGTGTCCGGAACGAACCTCTACCGTTGCGAGCTAACCCTGAGCGGCGGAAACATCGCGGGCCGCTGCACATGCGCGGCACATGCCGACTTCGGCTTCTGCAAACATCTCGTCGCAACCGGACTGGCCGCCAACACGGCGGCGGACGCGGGGGTCGCCGTCCCGGACCGGATCGAAACCGTACGCGCGCATCTGCTCAGCCTCGGGACCGAACGACTCACCGAGATGCTCCTCACCCTGGCGGGACGCGACCCGCTCCTGTTCGTCCGCCTCGACGCAGCAGCCGTGGTGGCGACGGGTGACGACCCCACCGTCGTCGCACGATTGCGAACCGCCCTCCGTCGCGCGGTGGAGGCTGGCGGACGGGACGGCACGCAAGCGGAGGCCGACGCGCGGGCAACTGAGATCGGCGATGTGCTGGACCAGCTCGACCTCCTGCTCGACACCGGACGCACCGGCGTGGTCCTTGGCGTGCTCGATGACGTCTTCGAGGCGATGAACGCGGCATTCGAGAATGTCGACGGCATGGAGGAGCCTTACGAGACTCTCCTCGAGCGCGCAGCCGCCCAGCACATGGCCGCCTGGCGAAACGCGGAGCCCGCGCCTATCGATCTGGCCCGTGACCTCTTCGCGCGAGAGGTGACCGACCCGTCCGGCCTTTTCGAGGGGGCGAGCGCGACGTATCAGGGACTCCTCGGGCCGGAGGGGCTCGCTCAGTATCGGCAGCTTGCCCTCGACGCCTGGGCCGAGTTGGCGCCACCGGCGCGGACCGGCGCGGACGCGGTGGTTGCGACGGCGAACGACCGTCGCCGGCGCAGAGTGCTGCGGATCCTCGACTCCTTCGCCGAACGGGACGGTGACGTCGACCAGCAGATCCAGCTGCGCGTCACGGCCCTGGCCGAGGCGCGGGACTATCTCGCCCTGGCGCAATTCTGCCTCGCGCACGGGCGGCAAGCCGATGCGATCCGCTTCGCGGAAGATGGAGCATGGCTGTTCGACGATGCGACCGGTGAACCGTTGCAGCGATTCCTCGCGGAACGGTACTTGGCCGCCCGCCGAAGCACGGACGCCGCCGCGTCATTCGCTCGAGCGTTCGCCCAGCGCCCCTCGCTCGAACTGTTCACGAAGATGGCGCTGCTGCGGGAGGAACTGGAGGCGGGGGGCCGCGCCGCGCTGACCGACGAGATCGAAGCAGAGCTTCGCACGAAGCTTTCGGGAAGTAGATCGAACCAGGGCAGGCTTGCCTTCCTGCTCCTGGATATCCTGCTCGCCGAAGGGCAGCTATCCCGCGCATGGACGGTGGCGCGGGACTACAAGATGCGCCCCGATGTGCTGATGGATCTCGCCGGAGCAAGCGAGGACGCCATGCCGACAGAGGCGCTGGAGGTCTACGCCGCCGCCGTCGAGCTCCGGATCGGATCCATGACTCGCCCCGACTACGAAGAGGCGTCTCGCCTGATCGTCCGCATGGGCGCGATCCGTGAACGACACCGGCAGGCCGCGGCGCATCGCGACTATCTGCTGGACCTCATACACCGCCACGGCGGCAAGCGCAGCTTCGTCCGCCTGCTGCAGGACGCGGTGGCGGCTGCAGGGCCGACGTCGCTGCAATCATCGCTGGTCCGCAAGCCCACTGCGCGCCGGGGGCGCTGACGGCGGGTCACGTATCGGTCACCGCCCGCAAGCGGGGCCGTAGGTAGTCGGCCGGGACGCAGATCCGACCACCAACGCCCTGTCGTTCGCTCAGAGGTGGATCAGGAACGTCCTGATCCGCTCCCCCGGGCCGCGAAGCGCCGTGGTGGCCGGTGCCTCGAACAACAGCTCCGTCCGTACACCGAAAGGTGGCTGGTCGAGATACAGGGCAGAGTCGAGCCAGATCCTGGTATCCTGGCCATGGGCGATGTCCCGGTTCGGCACCAGCCGCGCCGTGTCCGCCGGCTGATAGTCGCTGTAGATTGCGAACTTGTACTGGGCGAGCTTCGGCAGGATGCGCAGGATCTCGGTATTCGACAGGTGTTGCAGCACCTCTCGCAACAGGCAGAGATCGCCTTGCGGCAACGGGTCGGCGGTGATGTCCAGATGCTCGAAGCGGATGTTCGGACCAGCGAACCGCGCCTGATTGGCGGCGATCAGCGGCTCGACGACGTCGATGCCGACATAGCTGATCTCGGGATCGAGGAACCTGCCGGCAACGCGGAAATCGCCGCAGCCGAGGTCCACCACGGACCGCACGCCCTGCGCCGCGATGAAGCGGCGAATGCCTTCGGCATAGATGCTGGCCGGAACGTCCTCCGAACCCGGGCCGGAATAGAACGCGCCGTTGCCGCCGCTTCCACCGCTGCCCCAGACGTTCTGCTCGTAGATCTTGTGGAACACGTCGCTCAGGGGCCGGCGCCCGTTCTGGGCCCAGTGCAGCTCACGCTTGATGCGACGAGAGAGTTGGCGGATGGGCCAAGGCGTATGCTCCTTCACTCGCTGCAGCAGGTCCACAGGCTCAGTCTCCCGGTTGTCGCGCGCCGACTTCATCGACACAGTGGCCCCCCCGCTGTGCCGGTCGCGGCATGCCCCGACCTACTCTCAATCGGATGTGGCGAAACAGCGGCGGCACCGGTCACACTCGCCAACTCGCGCGAACGTGCGCGGCCCGCGCTGCGCTTGCATTTCGTTGACGTGCAGAGCCGGCAGGCCCGCGCTCATGATTGTGTCAGCCGGGGACTTGCAAGATCCTCTCGGCAACGCTCAATCGTTACGGCGTGCGCTTAGCGCGCACAGTAGCGGTGCCGCATCCGGTTTCATTACGTATAAGTTTCGTTGCGAACGACACGCTTTTGCGCGATTGCCGTCGAACCCGCCCAGGTGGTCCGATCCAGCTGCCCGCCAGCACAGGCGGTCGCGCAGCGAGGGCGAATCAGCGACCGCGGAAGACGGGTTTCCGCTTCTCGATGAAGGACCGCGTGGCCTCGCGGAAATCCTCGCTGTTCTCCGCCTCCCGCTGCATCGCGTCCATGCGGGCCTCGTCACGCTCCGCGCGTTCGATGCCGAGTTGTGCGATGAAGAACTTGGAGGCGCGGATCGAGAGCGGCGCATTCGCCGCCAGCGTCTCCGCATAGGCGACCGTCTGCGCCTCGAGGTCTTCGATCGCCACGATCCGGTTGATCAGGCCCATCCGCAACGCCTCCTCCGCATCGAGCCGCCGTCCGGAAAACATGATGTCCTTCGCGACGCTGGGACCGACGAGGTCGACCAACTGCTTCAGGCCTTCCGGGGCATAGGCGATTCCGCGCAATGCAGCGGGGACGCTGAACCGTGCATCGGTCGATGCGAAACGCAGATCGGCGTTCAGCGCCATTCCGAGCCCACCGCCGAGGCAGTAGCCGTAGATCATCGCGATCAGCGGCTTCTCGAGCCCCAGCATGGCGCGGCGCAGACGCTCCGGCGCCTCCCGCGCACGCCGTGCGGCCTCGGCGTCCGCGCGGGTCGTTTCGAAGCTCTTGATGTCACCGCCGGAGATGAACGCCTTGCGGCCGGCACCGCGCATGATCACGACCTTGATCGCCGGATCGGCGGCATAGGCCTCGATCACTCGCAGCGCGTCTTCCGACATGCCGGGCGACAACGCGTTCAGCTTGGTCGGATTGTCCCAGATCAGCCAGCCGATCGGTCCGTTCGTCTCGGCCCGTACCAGACCGGAGGTGAGATCCATCGCGACGCTCCAACTTCGATTCGCGCTAGTTTGCCAACCCGTCCGCTTTGCTGTCGAGGCTGCGCTGCAGCCGGTCCGCGCCACCCTGGCGCAGCAGGGTCCGGAAATCCGACCGTTGCACGGCCACGCGACTGACCGCGCCATCCGCCAGCACGTCCACGATGCGCCACCCGTTCGGCGTGTTGCGCATCACGTAATCGAGTTCGTGAGTATCGCCGGAGGTCGGGACGATCTGGGTCCGCACCACTTCCTCGGCACCCACGGAACGGGTCTCCGGATTGATGAGGAAGCGCTGTCCATTGAACTGGTCGAAACTGTTCACGTAGGAGTTCACCGTATAGCGCCGGAAGGCCGCGAGCAGCGCACGTTGCTGGTCGGGTGAAAACGACGCCCATGTCGGCCCGACGGAGGCTCGCAACACGGCTTCCAGATCGAAGGTCCGGTCGATCACCGGGCCGAGCATCTGGGCGCGCTGGGAAAATGGGGTGCCCTGGCCGGCCTTCATGATGGCAAGCAGCCCTGCGACCAGGTCCTGCACCGGCTGAAGCGGTGACGACTGCGCGTGCCCCGTGCGTGCGCCGAACAAACCGGCCGCGGTGAGCACGGCGGCCGTTCGTCGGCGTGTGATGACAAATTCCATGATGCCCCCGGTCGCTGCGTTCGGAACGGGAGGTTACCAGCCCCGGTTCGGAAGACACCGCCCGGGCTGGACCGCGTCGGCCGACGCGCGCCATGGCGGTCGCGGCTTTCCCGTGCAGGATCAATCGCCTGCTGCGAGCCGTGGCGCTGGCGACCGTACGTTCACTCTCCCGTGCGGCTCATCCGATTGCGCGCGGTCGCCAGCAGGTAAGCGCCTCACGCGCGGCGCCAGGACGCCGTGCGTGAGGGATCGGAGGGTTGGTCGCTCAGCCGGCGCGGTTCTGGACCAGTTCCGTGACGACGCCGGGATCCGCGAGGGTGGAGGTGTCCCCCAGGCTGTCCGTCTCATTGGCCGCGATCTTGCGGAGGATCCGGCGCATAATCTTGCCGCTCCGTGTCTTGGGGAGCGCCGGCGCCCACTGGATCACGTCGGGCGACGCGATCGGTCCAATCTCCTTGCGGACCCAGGCGACGAGCTCCTTGCGCAGCGCCTCGGTCGGCTCTTCGCCCAGGGTCAGCGTCACGTAGGCGTAGATCCCCTGCCCCTTCAGGTCGTGCGGGTAACCGACCACCGCGGCCTCGGCGACCTTGGGGTGGGCGACCAGGGCGCTCTCGACCTCGGCGGTGCCCATCCGGTGGCCCGAGACGTTGATGACGTCGTCCACCCGGCCGGTGATCCAGTAGTAGCCGTCGGCGTCCCGCCGCGCCCCGTCGCCGGTGAAATAGAGCCCCTTGAAGGTGGAGAAGTAGGTCTGCACGAAGCGGTCATGGTCGCCGAACACGGTGCGCATCTGACCCGGCCAGCTCTCGGCGATGCACAGATTGCCCTCGCAGGCGCCGTGCAGCTCGTGCCCGTCCCCGTCCACGATGATCGGCTTCACCCCCGGCAGCGGGAGGGTGGCGGAGCCGGGCTTCAGCGGGGTGGCACCGGGCAGCGGGCTGATCAGGATGCCGCCCGTCTCGGTCTGCCACCAGGTATCGACGATCGGGCAGCGGTGCTCGCCGACGACGCGGTCGTACCACAGCCAGGCCTCGGGATTGATCGGCTCGCCCACGCTGCCGAGGATGCGCAGCGACTTGCGGGAGGTCTTGCGCACCGGCTCCTCCCCGTCGCGCATCAGGGCGCGGATCGCGGTCGGCGCGGTGTAGAAGATGTTGACCTTGTGCTTGTCGACCACCTGCCAGAAGCGGGAGCTGTCCGGGTAGTTGGGGATGCCCTCGAACATCAGCGTGGTCGCACCGTTCGCGAGCGGGCCGTAGACGATGTAGGTGTGGCCGGTCACCCAGCCCACGTCGGCGGTGCACCAGTAGATCTCGCCGGGCCTGTAGTCGAACACCAGCTCATGCGTGTAGCTGGCCCAGACCATGTAGCCGCCGGTCGTGTGCAGCACGCCCTTGGGCTTGCCGGTGCTGCCGGAGGTATACAGGATGAACAGCGGATCCTCGGCGTTCATCTCCGCCGGGGGACAGTCGGCCGAGACCTTGGCGCACAGCGTCGCCCAGTCGTGGTCACGACCGGCCCGCATGGCGACCTCGCCGCCCGTCACCTTCACCACGATCACGTTCTTGACGCTGGGGCAGGTCTCCAGCGCGACGTCGGCATTGGCCTTCAGCGGCACCTTGCGCCCGCCGCGGCGCCCCTCGTCGGCGGTGATGAGCAGCGAGGAGTCGCAATCCTGCAGGCGGTTGGCCAGGCTGTCGGGTGAGAAGCCGCCGAACACCACCGAATGGATCGCGCCGATGCGCGCGCAGGCCAGCATGGCGACCGCGGCCTCGGGCACCATCGGCAGGTAGATCGTGACCCGGTCGCCCTTCTTCACGCCGAGCCCGGTCATGGCGTTGGCGAGGCGGCAGACCTGCTCGTGCAGCTCCCGGTAGGTCACGGTCCGGCTGGTGTTCGGGTCGTCCCCCTCCCACAGGATCGCGACCTGGTCGCCGCGCGTCGCGAGATGCCGGTCGAGGCAGGAGGCCGAGGCGTTCAGCGTGCCATCCTCGAACCACTTGATCGAGACGTTGCCCGAGAAGCTCGCGTTCCGGATCCTCGTCGGCGCCCGCATCCATGCGACCCGGTCCGCCTGCTCGGCCCAGAACCCGTCGGGGTCGCGGGCGGCGCGCTCCGCCATCGCCTGGTAGCGCGCGGCGTCGACATGGGCGTGGGCGGCGATTTCCGGGCGGACCGGGAAAACCTGTCCCTCGGACGCGTGCGTGTCTGGCATCGACGTGTTCCTCTTCCCTACTCCGTGGCTTACAGCCCGGCATCTTCCGGGACGTAAACCACGCCGTCCTTGATCTGGATCGCCACCGCCTCGAGAAAATCCCCGCGGCAGGGGCCGGTCAGGCACTCGCCGGTGGCGATCGCGAACTCGGCCCCGTGGGTCGCGCAAACGATACGGCGCCCGTCAGCCGAGAGGAAGCGCCCTGGCATCCAGTCGAGCGGTACGCCGATATGCGGACAGGAATTGACGTAGACATGGAGCGTCTCCCCCTCTCGCACCGCGAGCAGGCCGATGAAGCCGCCCGCCGGCGGAGGGTAGCCGGCGCTCCCCCCATCGGGAATGTCGGCGAGCGGCCCCAGCGCCCGCCAACCGGCGGGGATCAGCGCCGCTTCCATCCGCCCATCCGGCAAAGCTGCTTCCAGTGGTCGGGCGAGATCGGCATGACGGACAGCCGGGATTGCCGCACCAGGGCAAGTTCGGCGAGCGTCGGATCGGCCTTGATCGTCGCCAGGGTGACGGGGGTCGGCATCGGTCCGACCGCCTTCATGTCGACGCACACCCAGTCGCCGGACTCGGCGGTCGGGTCGGGATAGGCCTCCCGCGCCACTTCCACCACGCCGACGATCTCCTTGCCGATATTGGAGTGATAGAAGAACGCAAGATCGCCCTTGCGCATGGCCTTCAGGTTGTTCTTGGCCATGTGGTTGCGCACGCCGGTCCAGGGCTCGACCTGGTTCGCGACCTGCTGGTCCCAGGAGAAGGCGTCCGGTTCGGACTTGACCAGCCAGTATTGCTTCGTCATGCGCCGATCCGGTCAGGCACGCGACGGGGCGCGGGACGGATCCGGCGCGACGGGGCACGGAACAACGGCAGGCAATTGACCCATCTCAATGCGCCGGCGCCGGACGACGCGGGAGAAGCACGACGGCATGACCCAGATTTTCCTTCATGACACGCCGGCGGGAATGGCCGAGGCCGCGGCGCGTCCCCACAGTAAGGCAAGGCGCGGCGGCTTCAAACGACCAGCCGCATCGGATAGAGAGGCTTCGTGAACGCGCGGTCCGTCGTCGGCACGCCCCAGGCGGGGCGTTCCCTGCATCGTTTCGCCAACCCAGGCCAGTTCCTGCGCCTGTCCGGGGCGGTGCTCCCCTGGCTGACCGCCGGCGCGGTTGCCCTGACGACACTGGGCCTCGTCTGGGGGCTGTTCTTCGCCCCAGCCGACTGGCAGCAGGGCGATGCCGTGCGGATCATGTATGTACATGTCCCCGCAGCCTGGCTCGCATCCGCGGGCTACATGGCGTTGGCGATCTGCTCGGTGCTGTCCCTGGTCTGGCGGCACCCGCTGGCCGACCTGGCGGCGGTGGAGATCGGTCCGGTGGGCGCGGGCTTCACGGCGCTGTGCCTCGCGACCGGCAGCCTGTGGGGCAAGCCGATGTGGGGCGCCTGGTGGGTGTGGGACGCGCGCCTGACCTCGGTGCTGGTGCTGTTCTTCCTCTATCTCGGGCACGTGGCGCTGGTGCGGGCCTTCGATGATCCGACCCGCGGCTACCGCGCCGGGGCCATCCTGGCGCTGGTGGGCGTCGTGAACCTGCCGATCATCAAGTTCAGCGTCGATTGGTGGAACACGCTGCATCAGCCGGCCTCCATCACCCTGACCGGGGCGCCGACCATGGCGCTGTCCATGCTCTGGCCGCTGCTGATCGCCGCGGTCGGCTACATGCTGACCTTCGCCGCCATCGTGGTCGCCCGCACCCGCGCGGCGGTGATGGAGCGGCGAGTCCGCGGGCTGCTGATGGCGCGCGCCGCCTCGGACGGCGCCGAAGCCCCTGTGGTTGCCTCGTCTGGAGAGGCCGCGCCGGAACGGGCCGCCGCCGAACGCGCAGCGTTCCAAGCGGCGGCGCAGGAGAGCGCCCGATGACCCATCTTCCCTTCATCGCCGCGTCCTACGCGCTGGGGGTGCTGGTCCCGGTCGGGTTCGGGATCGCCGCCTTCCTGCGGATGGGTCGGGCACGGCGCCGGCTCGCGGCGATCGACCCGCGGGCGCAGCGCGGAGGCCTGGCATGACGCGCAAGCGCCGCCGCCTCTGGATCCTGGTCGCCTGCGGCCTCGGCCTCGGTTCGGCCACCGCCCTGACCCTCTCGGCGTTCAGCGACAGCCTCGTGTTCTTCGTCTCGCCCTCCGATCTCGCCAAGGATGCACCGAACGGCCGCACCGTCCGGCTGGGTGGCCTGGTGGAGCAGGGCACCGTGGTGCGCAGCGGCGGCCCCGGCAAACCGGTCGCGACGTTCCGCGTCACCGATGGCGCGAACAGCGTAAAGGTCACCTATGCCGGCATCCTGCCCGACCTGTTCCGGGAGGGGCAGGGCGTGGTCACGCTGGGAACGCTGCAGTCGGACGGCACCTTCCGCGCGTCCGAGGTGTTGGCCAAGCACGACGAGACCTACATGCCGAAAGAGGTCGCCGAGGCGCTGAAGAAATCCGGCCATTGGAACCCCGATGCCGGCCCGCCGCCGCCGGCGTCCACCTGGAACACGCTGGCCGGCGCCAAGCAGCCGGGAAGCTGAGACGGCGCGCCCCTGACCGAGGACCGCAGATGACCGATCCCACCACCCCGTCCACGCCGACGCCGCCCGCGGTGGCCCCGGATGCCGCCCCGAACGGCTCGCCTGCGACGGAGGCACCCGCGCTGCCGAAGGAGATTGGCGGGGCGAAAGGTCCTGAACCGACCCGCTACGGCGACTGGCAGCACAAGGGACGCGTGACCGACTTCTGAGATCGCGTCGCGTCCGCGTGCCGCGGGGGATGGAAGCGGGGTCGCCCCGAGCCCTTCGCGGAAGACATCTCTCCTCTACATGAGATTCATTTGCAATCGCGCTGGGTGCGGTCCACTCTCCCCGGACCGCACCGCATCCCAGGGGCCGCGCGTATGCTGATCGCCTTCCTGATCATGCTCCGAGAGGGCACCGAGGCCGCGCTGATCGTCGGCATCGTCGCCTCCTACCTCAGCCAGACCGGTCATCGCGCCTTGCTGCCCGCCGTCTGGGGCGGCGTGGCGCTCGCCTGCCTGATCTGCCTCGGACTGGGCATCGGCCTGAACGCCATCAGCGCGGAGTTTCCGCAGAAGGAGCAGGAGCTGTTCGAGGGCGTGGTCGCGCTGATCGCGGCCGGCATGCTCACCTCGATGGTGTTCTGGATGCGTAAGGCGGCGCGCTCCATCAAGGCGACCCTGCAGCACGCGGTGGACGCCGCGGTGCGCCCGGGCCGGCAGGCCGGCTTCGCGCTGGTCGCCATGGTCTTCCTCGCCGTCGGGCGGGAAGGATTGGAATCCGTGTTCTTCCTGCTCGCCACCTTCCAACAGGATGTCGGGCCGGCCGTCCCCGCCGGTGCCGTCCTCGGCCTGGTCGCGGCCGCCGGCGTCGGTGCCGCCATCTATGCGGGCGGCGTGCGGCTCGACCTCCGCCGCTTCTTCCGCTGGACCGGCGTGTTCATCGTCTTCGTCGCCGCCGGCCTGCTCGCCTCCGCGCTCCGCGCCTTCCATGAGGCAGGGCTCTGGAACGGGCTGCAGCAGACCCTGTTCGACCTGAGCCACGCGCTGCCCACCGACAGTCCGGTCGGCGCCGTGCTCGCCGGGCTTCTCGGTTACAGCGACACGCCCACGCTGGGCGAGGGCCTGGTCTGGCTGCTGTACCTCGTGCCCTCCCTGCTGGTCTTCGCCCTGGACCGCCCGCGCACCTCCGTCGCACATCCCGCCTGAAGGACTCCCATGCTGCGCCTTCCCGCCCCGGCCCTGATGCTGGCCGCCCTCGCCTGCCCGATCGTCGCCCGTGCGGCCGATCCGGTCGCCGTGACCGTCACGGACAAGGGATGCGAGCCGAGCTCGCTGACCGTCCCGGCCGGCAAGACCGTCTTCCGCATCAAGAACGCCAGCAAGCGCGCGCTCGAGTGGGAGATCCTGCAGGGCGTGATGGTGGTGGAGGAGCGGGAGAACATCCTGCCCGGCTTCACCCAGACGCTGACCGCGACGCTCCAGGCTGGCGACTACCAGATGACCTGCGGGCTGCTCAGCAACCCGAAGGGCACGCTGACCGTCAGCGCCGGGTCGGGCGCCGCGAGCGCCCCCGCCGCGCTGGAGCTGGTCGGTCCCATCGCCGAGTACAAGCTCTACGTCAGCAAGGAAGTGGACGCGCTGGCCGCCGAGACCGCGAAATTCGTCGACGCAGTGAAGGCGGGCAAGCTCGAGGAGGCGCAGCATCTCTACGCGCCCACCCGCCAGCACTACGAACGGGTCGAGCCCATCGCCGAGTTGTTCAACGACCTGGACGGCGCGATCGACGCGCGCGCGGACGACTTCGAGAAGAAGGAGGACGACCCGACCTGGACCGGGTTCCACCGGCTGGAGAAGGGGTTGTTCGCCGACAAGAGCACCGACGGCCTCGCCCCGGTCGCCGACAAGCTGATGGCCGACGTGACGACGCTTCAGGAACGCGTGGCCAAGCTGCCGATCCCGCCCAAGGCCATGGTCGGTGGCGCCGCGGCGCTGATCGAGGAGGTCGCGGCCACCAAGATCAGCGGCGAGGAGGAGCGCTACAGCCGCACCGATTTGTGGGACTTCCAGGCGAACGTCGATGGCGCACAGAAGATCGTCTCCCTGCTGCGCCCGCTGATCGCCCCGCGTGATCCGGCGCTGCTCGCCAAGATCGATGCCAACTTCGCCAAGGTCGACAAGCTGCTGGCGAAGTACCACGGCAAGGAAGGCTTCCTCTCCTACGACAAGGTGTCCACCGCCGACCGGAACGCGATGAAGGGCCCGATCACGCAATTGGCCGAGGACCTCTCGAAACTTCGTGGCGTGCTGGGAGTCGACTGATGAGCGCGATGTGCCCCGGCCGCCGGCTGCTGCTGCGTGGCCTTGCCGCGAGCCCGGCGGCGCTGATCGGAACGGCGCGCGCCGAGACCCTGCCCGACGATCGTGGGATCGAGGAGGAGTCGACCGAACAGCGCCAGCCCTTCTACGGCGCGCACCAGGCGGGGATCGTGACGCCGCAGCCGGCGGCTGCACTGGTCGCGAGCTTCGACGTGCTGGCGGACAACCGCACCGACCTCGAGCGCATGTTCCGCACCCTGACGCAGCGGATCGCGTTCCTGACCACCGGCGGGACGGTGCCCTCGGTCGACCCGAAGCTGCCGCCGCTCGATTCCGGCCTGATGGGGCCTCGGGTCTTCCCCGACAACCTGACGATGACGGTCGCGGTCGGCACCTCCCTGTTCGACCAGGATCGGTTCGGCCTGGCGGACCGCAAGCCGCGTGAGCTCGTGACGATGCGGCGCTTCCCGAACGACGCGCTGGATGCGGCGTTCTGCCACGGCGACCTGCTGGTGCAGATCTGCTCCAACACCGCCGAGACGAATATCCACGCGCTGCGCGACCTGGTGAAGATGATGCCGGACCTGATCGCGCTGCGCTGGAAGTTCGACGGCTTCCTGCCGCCGCACACGATCAAGACGCAGGGCCGCGACACGGTGCGCAACCTGCTGGGGTTCAAGGACGGGACCGCCAACCTGGACGTACGCGACACCGCGCTGATGGACCGCAACATCTGGGTCCAGAGAGAGGCGAACGAGCCCGCCTGGACCGCCGGCGGCAGCTACCAGGTGGTGCGGCTGATCCGCATGATGGTGGAGCGCTGGGACCGCACCCCGCTGCAGGAGCAGGAGACGATCTTCGGCCGCGACAAGATGGAAGGCGCGCCGCTCGGCATGGCACGCGAGCACGACGCGCCGGACTACGCGGGCGACCCGGAGGGCAAGCAGATCCCGCTCGACGCGCATATCCGCCTTGCCAACCCGCGCACCGCGGAGACGGCCTCCAGCCTGATCCTGCGTCGTGGCTACAACTACAGCCGCGGCCTGACGGCCTCCGGCCAGCTCGACATGGGGCTGCTGTTCGTCTGCTTCCAATCCGACCTCGCGGCCGGGTTCGTGACCGTGCAGAAGCGCCTCGATGGCGAGCCGCTGGAGGAATACATCAAGCCGTTCGGTGGCGGGTATTTCTTCGCGCTACCCGGCGTGCCCGGCCCGAACCACTATCTGGGTGAAAGCCTGCTCGCCGCCTGAGCCACCGCGGGACCCGCGCGGGGATCGGCACAGCGTCCAACGACCCCAAGGCGGGGCGTGTTTCCGTGCGCCGCGACGCGCCATGCGGCGGCACGCCCCGCTGGTATTCGCGGCGTGGCGGACGGCATGATCCATGCTCCGCGCTAAGCGCCAACCAGGGGGAACCGTCGCATGAACCTGTCCCGACGCACCGGGCTGGCAGCCGCGTCCGCGATGCTGCTCGCTCGATCGACGCAGGCGGCCGAGACGCCCGCCGTGCTCGACGCGACGCTGCGGCCCTATCTCGGCAAATGGAACCTGCCGGCGATCGGCGCGGCCGTGCTGCGCGACGGCGCGCTCCGCGGCGTGGGCGCGGTGGGGACGCGCCGGGTCGGCACCGACATCCCGGTCACGGTCCATGATCGCTTCCATATCGGGTCGGACACCAAGGCGATGACGGTGCTGCTCGCGGCGCTGACTATCGAGCAAGGAAAGCTTGGTTGGGACACGCCGATCGGCGATGTGCTGTCCGACTTGCCGTCCGACACCAACGCGGCTTTCCGGCGCATCACGCTGACGCAGCTCATGTCGCACACATCCGGCCTGCCGGGCGATGATGACGAGATCGGCATGCTCTACGTGAAGGCCGGCGAGCAGGACGGCAACCTGGACGCGCAACGCCGCTGGCTGGTCGCGCAATGGGCACCGAAGCCGCTGGCCGGAACGCCCGGCAAGAGCTGGGCCTACTCCAACCTCGGCTACGTCGTGCTCGGATCGGTGCTGGAGCGCGTCGGCGGCAAGACCTGGGAGGAGCTGCTCGCCACCCAGGTGTTCGACCCGTTGCAGCTACGGAGCGCCGGGTTCGGCCCGCAATCCTCCATGGGCCGGGTCGACGCGCCACTGCCGCACGACATCGTCGACGGCCGGCCGATCGCCTACCTGGCCGGGCCGAACGCGGACAACCCCCTGGTCCTCGGGCCCGCCGGCACCGTGCATCTCTCGCTGCTGGACTTCGCCGCCTGGGCGAACTGGCAGGTCGGCCAGGGACGCCGCGGCCCCGCACTGGTTTCGCCCGCAACGATGAAGCGGATGCACAGTGCGGTGATCGAGATGCCCCCGCAGCCGCACGCCGCGACCGGAACGCCCGGCAGCATCCAGGCCAGCCACCTCGCCTACGCGCTTGGTTGGGGCGTGGCGACGCTGTCCTACGCGGATACGCCGTTCGTCGCCCATAGCGGCTCGAACGGCAAGAACTACGCGATGATCCTGCTGCAACCGCAGACCGACTTCGCGATGGTGATGACGACCAACATCGGCGGCCCCAAGGCCGACGAGGCATTCAAGGCGCTCGGCGCCGAACTCTACGCCCGCTTCATGCCCCCCTGACCCCCTCTCCCTTCGCGGGAGAGGGCCCGGGTGAGGGGGCGATCGGGGCAAACGCACCGCCGCACGCCGACCCGCCCCCTCTCCCCTCGCGGGAGAGGGATGGGGTGAGGGGGCGATCGGGGCAAACGCACCACCGGACGCCAACCCGCATCACCCCTCCCCCAACCCCCCTCCCGCAAGGGGAGGGGGAGGTCGGAGGGTTACTCCGCGGCGGGGGCGGGCACCGCGGCGGCGGCCCGTCGCCGGCCGACGAAGCGACGGATCACCGCGTAGAACACCGGCGTGAACACCAGCCCGAACACCGTCACCCCCAGCATGCCGAAGAAGACGGCGGTCCCCAGCGACTGGCGCATCTCGGCGCCGGCGCCGGTGGCGGTGACGAGCGGCACGACGCCCAGGATGAACGCGAAGGACGTCATCAGGATCGGGCGCAGCCTGGTCCGCGCCGCCTGGGCCGCCGCCGCGAACGGCGTCTCACCGTCGTCTTCCGCCTGCTTCGCGAACTCCACGATTAGGATCGCGTTCTTCGCGGCCAGTCCGACCAGCACGACGAAGCCGATCTGCGCCAGCACGTCCACCGGCATTCCGCGCAGGCCGAGTCCGGTGACCGCGGCGAGCAGGCACATCGGCACGATCAGCACGACCGACAGCGGCAGGCTCCAGCTCTCGTACTGCGCCGCCAGCACGAGGAACACGAACAGCACGGATGCGCCGAAGATCACCAGCGTGGAGGTGCCGGTCAGGCGCTGCTGGAACGCGAGATCGGTCCATTCGAAACCGAACCCGGCCGGCAGGTGCTCCGCCGCCAGCTTCTCCATCATCGTGAGGGCGGTGCCCGAGGAGATGGTCGGCAGCGCGTTGCCCTGCAGTTCCGCGGCGGGATACAGGTTGTAGCGCGGCACGCGATACGGGCCGGTGCGGTCCTCGAACTTCGCGACGGACCCGAGCGGCACCATGGTGCCGGAGGCGTTGCGGGTCTCCAGGCGGGAGATGTCGCTGATGTCCCGCCGGAACGGAGCATCCGCCTGCGCCATCACCTGGTAGGTGCGACCGAGATAGTTGAAGTCGTTGACGTAGGCGGATCCGACGAAGACCTGCAGCGCCTCGAACACCTGTTCCGGCGTGACGCCCAGCTTCTCCGCCTTCACGCGGTCGATGTCGGCATAGACGTTCGGCGTGCGCGTGCTGAACAGTGAGAAGACGCCGACCAGGCCGGGGGTCTGGTTCGCCGCCGCGGCCAGGCCGTTCACCGCGGCCTCCAGCGCGGCGGGGCCTTGGCCCTGCCGGTCCTGCACCATCATCTTGAACCCGCCGGCGGTGCCGATGCCGTTCACCGGCGGCGGCGGGATGGTGATGACGAACGCTTCCTGCACGGCATCCAACCGTTGGCGCAGCGCAGCCAGCACTTCGTTCGCGCTGTCACCATGCGCTCGGCGCTCCTCGAACGGCTTCAGGCCGACGAACACGGCCCCGGCGTTGGAGGCGTTGGTGAACGTCGCGCCGTCGAAGCCCGCGAACGGCACCGCGTATTTCACGCCGGGTGTCTTCAGGATGATGTCCGTCGCCTTGCGCACCGCCGCGTCCGTGCGGTCGAGCGACGCGCCGGGCGGAAGCTGCAGCACGGTGATCAGGTAGCCCTGGTCCTGTTCCGGGATGAACCCGGTCGGGGCGCGCATGAACTGCCAGCCCGTGAGGCCGATCAGCACCGCATACAGCGCCAACATCATCACGCTGGCGCGGATGAAGCGCGCCGTCAGTCGGCCGTAGCGGTCGGACAGCCACTCGAAGCCGCGGTTGAACCCGCCGAACAGCGCGGCGATCCAACCGGCGGGTCCGCGACGGCGCGGCGCATGGTCGTCGTGCGGACGGAACAGCAGCGCGCACAAGGCCGGGCTCAAGGTCAGCGACACGAAGCAGGAGATCACGGTGGACGCGGCGATCGTCACGGCGAACTGCCGGAAGAACTGCCCCGAGATACCGGAGATGAACGCCGCAGGCACGAACACCGCGCACAGCGTCAGGGCGATGGCGACCAGCGCGCCGCCCACCTCGTCCATCGTGCGGTGCGCCGCTTCGCGTGGCGTCAGCCCACGTCGCAGGTTTCGCTCGACGTTCTCCACCACGACGATCGCGTCGTCCACGACGATGCCGACGGCGAGCACGAGGCCGAACAGCGACAGGTTGTTGAGCGAGAACCCCATCGCCGCCAGGACGGCGAAGGTGCCGACGAGCGAGATCGGGATCGCCACGATCGGGATCAGCGAGGCCCGCCAGGTCTGCAGGAACAGGATCACGACCACGACCACGAGGCCGATCGCCTCGACGATCGTCTTCACCACCTCATGCACCGATTGCGAGATGAAGGTCGTGGTGTCGTAGATGATGTCGTAGCGCAGGCCGGGCGGGAATTGCTGCGACAGTTGCTCCATCGCGGCCCGCACCCGCGTCGCCGTGGCCAGCGCGTTGGAGCCGGGCTGCTGGTAGATCAGCAGCGGCACCGCTTCCTGCGTGTTGAGATAGCCGTTCGCGCCGTAATCCTGCGCGCCCAGCTCCGCGCGACCGATATCGCGCAGGCGCGTGACGCGCCCCTGGGCGTCCGACTTGATGATGATGTCGTCGAACTGGGCCGGCGTGCTGAGACGCCCGAGCGTCTGGACGTTCAGCTGGAAGGCGCCGGGTTGCGCGACGGGGGGCTGGTTCAGCACGCCAGCCGAGACCTGCACGTTCTGCGCCCGCAACGCGGTGATCACCTCGCCCGCGGTCAGGTCGTGCGCCGCCACCTTGTCGGGGTCGAGCCAGATCCGCATGGCATAGTCGCGGCCGCCGAAGATCTGCACGTCGCCCACGCCCTCGAGCCGCGCCAGCACGTCCTTCACGCGCAAGGTCGCGTAGTTGGACATGTAGAGCTGGTCGCGGGACCGGTCGGGCGAGAGAAGATGCACGACCATCAGCATGTCCGGCGAGTTCTTCTTCACCGTCACGCCCAGTCGCTGCACCGTTTCCGGCAGGCGCGGCGTCGCGACCGCGACGCGGTTCTGCGTGAGCATCTGCGCGGTATCGAGGTCGGTGCCCAGCTTGAAGGTGACGGTCAGCGTGAGCTTGCCGTCGCCCGTCGCCTGGCTGCTCATGAACAGCATGTTCTCGACGCCGTTGATCTGCTGTTCGAGCGGCGTGGCGACGGTTTGGCTGACCACCTCGGCCGAGGCGCCCGGATAGCTGGCGGTCACCACGATGGTGGGCGGCGCGATTTCCGGGTAGCGCGCGATCGGCAGGGCGAAATAGGCGATGCCGCCGACGATGGTCAGGAAGAGACTGAGCACGGTCGCGAAGACCGGCCGGTCGATGAAGAAGTGCGACAGGCGCATGGGAAGCCTCCCGCGCCTGGCCGTGACCGGCGGCGCGCAGAATGAGACGGTTGGAAAACGCGTGTGTGGCAGCGCCGGGCGGCCCGCGCGAAGACGGGGCCGCCGGCGGAAGCGTCAGTTCGCGGCGACGGCGATGGCGCCCGGCTGCGGGGTGACCTTGCCGCCCGGTCGGGCGCGCATCAGGCCGTTGATCACCACGCGGTCGCTCTTCTCGAGCCCGCCGGTCACGACCCGCAACCCGCCGTCCAGACCGCCGAGCTGGACCTGCTTCGGAACGACGGTGCCGTCCTCGGCGACGGTCATGACCAGCTTGTTGGACTGGTCGGTCGCGACCGCCGCATCAGGCACCAGCAGCGCCACACGTGGCGCCTCCGTCGGCAGCCGGACGCGCGCGAACTGTCCGGGGGAGACCAGCAGGTCGGGGTTCGGCACGGTGGCGCGGGCGTGCATGGTGCCGCTGCTGCGGTCCAGCTTGTTGTCGACGAAATCCAGGACGCCGCGACGCGGCCATCCCTGCTCGTCGGTCAACGCCAGCTCCACGCCCTTGCCGGCGTTGGCGCCGGCGGCCTGCTGGTACCGCCGCCAGTTCAGGTAGTCGCTCTCGCTCATGTCGAAGTCGACGTGGATGGGATCGAGCGAGACCACCGTGGCGAGCAGCGTGCTGTTGGCGCCCGTTCCGCCGTTCACGAGACTGCCGATCGAGACCTGGTGGGCGCCGATGCGGCCGGTGAAGGGCGCGGTGATGCGCGAGAACTCGAGGTTGAGCTGCGCCGACCGGATCGCCGCCTTGGCCTCCTCCATGGCTGCCTGCGCGGCACGTTGCGCCTGGACCCGCTGGTCCAGCACGTCACGGGAGGCGAAGTCGCTGCGCTGCAGCTCGCTGGTGCGCTTCCACTGCCGGTCCGCGAGATCGAGGGAGGCGGCGGCGTCCTGGTATTGCGCGGTCGCGCGCTGCAGCTGGATCTCGAACGGGCGCGGGTCGATGACGAAGAGCAGGTCGCCCTTGTGCACGATCTGCCCGTCGGTGAAATGGATCTCGGTCAGGTATCCGCTGACCTGCGCCCGCAGGTCGACCTCATCGACCGCGGAGAACTGGCCGGTGAAGCGCGTCCAGGCGGATACCTCGCGCTCCAGCGGCGTGCTGACGGTGACCGTGGGCGGCGGCGGGGCGGCCTGGGCCACGGCCGGCGCGGCGTCCCCATGCTGCCAGGCGGCGAAGCCGCCGGCCGCGAGCACGAGCGCCCCGGCCAGCCAGGCCAGGCGGCGGCGAAGCCGGGGACGCTGCGATCGCGAGGACGGAAATTCGGAATCGTCGGACATCGGCTGCTCGGATTTTTATAACGAACAGCACAGATGTGGGACTGGACCCAGGGTTTCAAGCTTCTTATGTAGCGTTCAGCAAAAAAGCAATTGGAGGTTCCCATGGCGATGGGACGTCCACGGTCGTTCGATCTCGAACAGGCGCTCGAGCGGGCGATGCAGGTGTTCTGGCGCCTGGGCTACGAAGGCGCGTCGATCGCGGAGCTGACGAAGGCGATGGGGATCGCCTCGCCCAGCCTGTACGCCGCGTTCGGCAGCAAGGAGGGCCTGTTCAAGGCGGTCCTCGACCACTACGAGGCCCGCCGGCTCGGGTACAAGGCCGCGATGCTCAGCGCCCGCACGGCGCGGGAAGCGGTGGAGCAACTGCTCTACGGCATGATCGATCTGGTCACCGATCCGTCGGAGCCCCCAGGCTGCCTGCTGCTGCAGGGCGGCCTCACCTGCGGGGCGGATACGCAGGACATCCCGCAGGAGCTCGCCCGACGGCGGGCGCAGATGGAAGAAGGGCTGCAGGCCCGCCTGGCGCGCGGCATCGCCGAGGGCGATCTGGCCCCCGGCGCTGATATCGGCGCCCTGGCGCGGTATTTCGTGGCGGTCTGCAACGGCATCGCCGTGCAGGCCACGTCGGGCGCCGGCCGGGAGGAATTGAGGCAGGTTGCTGATCTGGCGCTGAGGGCGTGGCCCGCGTCGGGGGCCGAGGCGCGGACGGACGTCACAGTGGGGTGAGGTAGAGGGGTCGTCGGGGGAGGCAGAGAAGTCGTGGATGGCCGCCCTGCGGCGGCCATGACACGGAGGTGGGCAGCCTCCGCCGGCCATGGCACGGGGGAATGGACCCGGGCGCTTCCCGCCCGGTGTGATGGCCGCCGAAGGGCGGCCAATCTACGACGTCGCTCCCCGACACGCCCTACGCGATGCGCAGCTCCGTCTGCGGATCGAACAGGCAGATCTTCCGCGTATCCACAGCGAAGCGCGCGTTGGTGCCGGGGGCCAGCCGCAGATCCGGCGCGACGCGGCCAAGCACCTGCTCGCCGCCGAACCGCAGCAGCACGATCGTCTCCGCGCCGGTGGGTTCGATCACCTCGACCGGCGCATCCAGCGTGACCGTGGCGCCATCCATGTCGCTGAAATGCCGAGTCGGCTCCGCGATGCATTCGGGCCGCAACCCCAGCACGACCTCCCGCCCCGCCCAGGCGGCGGGAACCTCCGCGACCGGCAGGCGCACCGCGGCTGCGCCCTGACCGATCGTCGCGACCATCGCGCCGGCCTCACCGGTCAGCCGCGCCGGGACGGTGTTCATCGGCGGCGCGCCCATGAAGCGCGCGACGAACAGATTGGCCGGCCGGTTGTAGACCGTGTCCGGATCCGCGAATTGCTGCACGACGCCGCGATGCATCACCGCGATGCGGGTTGCCAAGGTCATCGCCTCGATCTGGTCGTGCGTGACGTAGACGATGGTGGAGCCCAGCCGCTGGTGCAGGCGCTTGATCTCCATCCGCATCTCGAGCCGGAGCTTGGCGTCGAGGTTGGACAGCGGCTCGTCGAACAGGAACAGCAGCGGATCACGCACCAGCGCGCGGCCCATGGCGACGCGCTGGCGCTGCCCGCCCGAGAGCTGGGACGGCTTGCGGTCCAGCAGCGCCTCGATCTGCAGCAGCCGCGCGACACGGTCCAGGATCGTCGCCTGCTCGCGCTTCGGCACGCCGCGGCACTCCATGCCGAAGGTCATGTTCTGTCGTACGGTCATTGACGGGTAGAGCGCGTAGGACTGGAACACCATCGCGATGTTGCGGTCCTTCGCCGGCACGCCGTTCATCGGCTTGCCGCCGATCTCGATGCGGCCCTCGGTCGCGTTCTCCAGCCCGGCGATGATCGACAGCAGGGTGGATTTGCCGCAGCCCGAGGGGCCCACGAGGATCAGGAACTCCCCGCTCTCGACGTCGAGGTCGATGTCGTGCAGCACCTGCACCGCACCGAAGCGTTTGGAGACGTTGCGGATGGTCAGCGCGGACATCTACTTCACCGCTCCCGAGGTCAGGCCGCGCACGAAATAGCGGCCGCCGAACAGATACACGAGCAGGGTGGGCGCGGCGGCCAGCAGCACGGCGGCGCTCTGCAGCCCGTATTGCGGCGCTTCGCTGACATGCACGGCCAGCGCGATCAGGGCCGCGGTGATCGGCTGGTTCTGGCCGGCCGAGAACGTCACGCCGAACAGGAACTCGTTCCAGATCCCCGTGAACTGCCAGATCGCCGTCACCACCAGGATCGGCGGCGAGAGGGGCAGCACGATGCGCCAGAAGATGCGGAAGAACCCGGCCCCGTCGATCCGCGCCGCCTTCAGCAGGTCGGGCGGGATGCTGACGTAGTAGTTGCGGCAGAACAGCGTCGTGAAGCTCATGCCCTGCACGACATGGATCAGCACCAGGCCGCTGATCGTGTTGAACAGCCCGAGGTCGCGCAGCACGATCGCCCAGGGCACGAGATTCATCTGCTGCGGCAGGAACACGCCCAGCGTCATCACGAAGAACACGAGCCCGTCTCCGCGGAACCGCCACAGCGCGAGCGAGTAGCCGTTCAATGCGCCGAGCAGCGTGGAGATGATGGTGGCGGGGATCACCATCAGCAGCGAGTTGTAGAGATACGGCCGGATGCCGGTGCAGTGTTCGGCGATGCAGTAGCGGCTCCAGGTCTCGCCGAAATTGCCCCACACCACCGCTTCGGGCCAGGCGATGACCGAGTTGTGGTTGATGTCGGCCGTGCTCCGCACCGCGTTCAGCATCACCACGGCGAGCGGCAGCAGGTAGAACACGCTGAACAGCAGCAGCGTGCCGTAGATCAGCGCGCGCGCGAGGGGACGGTCAGGCACGCGCGGCGCTCCGGCGGTTCTGCCATAACCGGAAGCCGGCGTAGGGCAACAGCACGACCGTCAACGAGGCGAGCAGCATCACGGCGGCGGCGGAGCCTCGGCCGAGTTCGCCGCGCTGGAACATGAAGTCGTAGACGACGAGTGCCGGCAGGGTGGAGGAGATCCCCGGCCCGCCCGCCGTCAAGGCGACCACGAGGTCGTAGGTCTTGATCGCGAATTGCAGCAGCATCACCAACACGGCGACGAAGATCGGGCCGATGGTCGGCAGCACGACGCGGGTATAGGTGCGCCACGGACCGGCGCCGTCGATCTGCGCCGCCTTCAGCAGGTCCGCATCGACCGACCGCAAACCTGCGAGGAACAGCGCCATGGCGAAGCCCGAGGCATGCCAGATCGCCGCCACGACGATCGCGTAGATCGCCAAGTCGCGATCAATCGTCCAGCCGAAGCGGAAACCCTCCCACCCCCAGCCCTGCACCAGCTTCTGCAATCCGATCGAGGGATTGAACAGCCAGCCCCAGACGGTGCCGGTCACCACGAAGGAGACGGCGATCGGATAGAGGAAGATCGTGCGGAACACGTTCTCCCCGCGAATGCGCTGGTCGATCAGCACGGCCAGGAGCAGACCGACGGCGGTCGCCAATACGACGAACAGCACCCCGTAGATCGCGAGGTTGGCGTACGCGACCTGCCAGTTCCGGCTGTTCAGCACGACGGTGTAGTTGCGCCAGCCGGCCCAGGTGTAGTCGGGCAGCAGGGTCGACCGGGTCAGCGACACCGCGGTCGTCCACAAGCTGAAGATGACCACGTAGGCGCAGCTCACGACGAGCGGCGCCCACATCACGAGGGTCCGCAGTCCCTCGCCCAGCAGGCGCCGCGCCGGCATGCTCAGCGGACGCCGTCCACCGCGTCGGCCAGCCGCTGCTGGCCCTGTTCGGGGGCAATGCGGTCGTCATGCGCGAACTCGGTGAGCACGTCGAGCATCGCCGCGGTGATCTGGTTCGTCTGCGCCATGTTGTGCGCAAGGCTCGCGACCACGCGGTTGGCCTTCACCGCCTCGCCGAGTGCGCGGGCCGCCTCGCGCTGGCCGTCGCTGAAACCGGGCGCGGTCAGGTCGGTGTCGGTGCGCACCGGGATGGAGCCGGTGATCTGCGAGTACATCGGCCCGAATTCCTTGCTCATGACGATCTTCGCCAGGAGCTTCTGGCCCTCGACGAATTCGGGCTGCTTCTTCTGCCAGAAGATGAACTCGTCGGCGTTGAGGTCGAAGGCGACCTTGCCGTCATCCTGCGGCGCCGGGCCGACCAGGTAATCGTCGAACTTGAACCCGGCGTTCTTGAATACGCCCTGCGCCCAGCCGCCCATCAGCAGCAGGCCCATGTCGCCCTTCATGTAGCGCGGGATGAAGCTGCTGTAGTGCTGGCCGGCGGCACCCGGATCGGACCAGGCGGCGAGCTTCCGGAACTGCCGGAAGGCGGCCAGCACCTCCGGCCCCTTCAGCGCCTTGTCGTCCAGCTCCATCACCGCCTTGCGATAGGCGTCGGGGCTGATCCCGCACAGCGCGATCTCCCACTTCATCCCGTCGTCCCACTTGATGCCGCCATTTGCGACGGGGGTGATGCCGGCGGCCTTCATCTTCTCGGCGACCGCGTTGAACTCCGCCCAGGTCTTCGGCAGCGCCGTCAGCCCGACCTTGTCGGCGGCCTTCTTCGAGACGAACAGCGTGTTGATGCGATAGGCCTGCACCGGCAGCGCGATCCAATGGCCGGCGGGCTTGCTGATGCGCGCGAGTTCGGCGGGCACCACCGCCTCATACCCGGCTTCCTTCACCAGCGGGTCGAGATTGACCACCGCGCCGACCTTCGACCAGGCGGCGATCTCGGGCCCCTTGAGCTGGGACGCCGCGGGAGGATCGCCGGCGATGATCTGCGCGCGCAGCTTGTTCATCATTTCGGTGGTGAAGCCGGGGACCGGGTTGTGTTCCCAGATCCCGCCCTGGCGGGTGAACTCCTTGCCGAGGGCCACCATCGCGGCGCCGTCGCTGCCGGCGCTCCACTGCGAGATCACGGTGATCTTCGGTTGCACCTCTGCGCGGGCCGCGGCCGGCAGGGCGATTGCGCCCGCGGTTCCGGCCAGCATGGCACGACGGCTGATCCGCTGCATTGGCCTGTTCTCTCCCGTTAGGGGGCGCCGTCGGAGCGGTGCGGCGCCTTCTTTCGTGGTTCAAGCAGATGTCGTGCGCTACCACAACCGGGAACATGGAACGCGGAAGGGGCCGGCCCTTGCGGACCAGCCCCTTCCGGATCGTGTGATCAGACGGCCGCCGCGAACCCGCGGCCGCAAGCCGTCAGGTCAGTTCTGGCCGCCACCCAGGCCGGCATAGCCGAAGGACGGGTAGAGCCACGTCTCGGCATGGCCCTGCGTCGCGAAGAGCCGGTGCGCCGGCGCGGCCTGCTGCGCGGGTTGCACGATGCGGCCGGCGGCAGCGCCCTGGAGCTGCGGCACATAGACGTCACCGTCGCCGGCGAAAGCGGCGCCGCTCCCAAGCGTGAGCAGGACGGCGGCAATGGCAAAGGTCTTCTTCATGGTCTCTCTCCGTCCCCGCGTGTCGCGGGGTCATCTGTCTTCCGAGACCGCGTCATCATCGCCGTCCCGGTGACCGCCCATATGGCGCCTCCAAGCGGCCGGATAATCGCCATGAAACGCAGAGCTTTGATGCGCAAAGTGCCGGGAATAAACGGCGCGAATGCACCAGTCTGGACCGGAATCGTCTATCGCATGGCGCGCGCAGACCTGGTCGGCGCAGCCGCGTCGGCCGACCTCCGGCAGCCCGTTTGCGCGCCGGGCTGCCCGCCGAATGGCGTGGGTGTCCGCTTCCGGGTCAGCGCAGCGTCTCGGACTCCCAGGGCACGGTCCAGAGCTCCGGGTTGCACAGCTTGTCGGCGAGCGCCGTGGCGATGGCCGCGAACAGCCGCTCACCCTTCTCCGCGGACGCCGCCTCGGGATTGCCGATCACGCCCGATCCCGACCGGCTGCCGATCGAGCGCCACGTGTAGACGCCGCCGCCCACGATGTCGGTCAGGTCAGGCGTGGTGTTCGCCTTCGCGAGCGGAATGCGGTCGGTCGCGACCAGGTCCGGGCGCACCGCCATCATCATGGCCGTCTCCGCCTCACAGGCGTGCTGCAGGCCCCCCTGCGTCTCCAGGATCTTGGCGATCGCGACCGCGGCCGCGTACCAGTAGGTGAATTGGACGATCGGCACGCGCAGCTTCGGCGTCAGGTCGTCGGCGATGGTGCGCAGCGCGTTCTCGTTCCCGCCATGCGCGTTCAGCAGCACGATGCGGCGGAACCCGTGCCGCAGCACGGAGCGCACCACGCCCTCGACCAGCGCGGCGAAGGTCGCGTTGTCCAGCGTGACCGTTCCCCCGAAGCTCATGTGATGTTCGGACAGGCCGGTCCAGAGCACCGGCAGCACCAGCACCGGCTGCCCCCGCGCGTCCACCATCGCCGCCGTGCGCTGCGCGACGGTCTCGCCCAGGACGGAGTCGACTTCCACGGGCAGATGCGGACCGTGCTGCTCGAGCGACGCAATGGGCAGGATGACGATCGCGTCCTGGCGCGCCTTCTCCCGCAACTGCTCGGCCCGCAGCCTGCGCCATTCGATCTCGGACATCGGCACGTTCCTTCCGCCTGTGACGCGGCGATGGGGCGCGATTTCCCGGCGCGCGGCAAGAGGCCGTACGCGAAGAGGACCGGCCCTTTCGAACCGGTCCTCTCGCGGGATGCGTCAGCGTTCCGGCATCCGGCCAAACCCGCCCCGCCGCACCGGCGGGAACAGCAGGGCCCGACCGAAGACCGCAAGGAGCAGGGCTCCCAGAACGACGATGGCGGTCATCGGAGCCTCCAGTCAGCGTGGCGGCTCAGCCGTTGGTGCCGCCCTGCACGCCACCCGCCGCGGGCGGGAAGATCTCGGCGGAGGCTGCACCGGAGAGCAGCGGGATGCCGGCCAGCAGCGTGAGCGCGGTGAGGACGGCGAAGGTGAAGGACTTCATGGGGGAATCTCCTGCGCGATGCATGGTTGTGGTGGTGAGCGATGCACCAGGGCGGGGGCACTCCGTGTGAACCGCTCTGGCCAGGACACCATGCCGTGGCGCCGCCACCGGCGCGCTGAAGCGCTTCAGTGTGCGGAACCGCCGGCGTCCGGCTCGACCACGCGGCGCAGGCGCGTCAGGTCGTGCACGGTGAGGATGGCGCGCTCTCCGTCGTAGGAGACGAGGCCGCCGGCGCGCCACGCGTTCAGGATGGTGATGATGCTGCGGGTCGTCCCGCCGAGCAGGTCGGCCAGATCGGGCTGGCGGAGACGGCGGCCGAGACGGACGCCGGCGGCGGTGCGGCGGCCCTCCCGTTCCGCGAGATACAGCACCTGACGGGCCAGCCGGACCTCCAGCGTCTCGAAGGTCGCGTCCTGCAGCAGCGCGAAGGTGCGGCGCAGACGGCGCGCCAGCATGCCGCACAGCGCGTCGCCCAGCGCGGGGCTGTGCGCCAGGGCGTCGCGGAAGCTGGCGGCGCGCAGCCGGGCGACGCGTGCGTTGCCGACGGCCACGGCGGTGGCGGTGCGGGGCGCCCCGTCGATCACGCCGATCTCGCCGAAGATCTCCCCCGCGCCCAGCAGCTCGATCATCAGTCCCTTGCTGCGCCGGTCGAGCACGCCGGCGCGGATCGATCCCGGGCCGGCGAGGATGGCGTAGACGGAGTCGGAGGGATCGCCCTGCTCGAACACCGTCGCGCCGTCACGGAGCTCGAGCCGCGTGGCCCCGCGCTCCAACCGCCCCAGATCCGCGTCCGTCATCCCCGCGAACGCGCGGATTTCCCGCAAATCGGACATGGCCGCCGCCCCCTCAGGGCCCCAGATCGCCGTAATGCAGGTCGAGCCGCGTGCGATCGGCGCCGGTCACCGGCGTGGAGACGATCGCGCCCGGGCTCCGGTCGTCCTCCCAGTCCACGAGACGGATCAGGCTGGCGCCCCCAAGATCCACTTCCTCGTGGTTCCCCGCCGCGTCCAGCGTCGCCACGCAACCGGTCATCGTCACGCGGCGATAGTCCGGCAGCGTGTAGGGCAGCGTCGAGCCGACACGGGTCGGGCGCTCGACGACCCATGCCGCGGTCAGGCCCTCCAGCACGCTGTGCAGCGGGTCCGGATCGTTCCATTCGAAACCGACCGCGGTTCCCGTGGTCAGGTTGCGCATGAAGAACCGTGCGCTCCTGCGACCGCGGGCGGTGATCTTGGCGTAGACGCGGTGATTGACCGCGAGGGGCAGGCCGGTGATGACGATCGGGTGCTGGCCGGGCACGTCGCGCAGCCACCACTGCCACCAGGCGGAGACCTCGATCCGGGGCGGAGCACCACGCGTGACCGTCACCCGCTGCAACGTGCCGATCTGTGCCAGCGTCGGGCTGCCGGGGTCATGGCCGTCCAGCCCGACCCAGGCCGAGGCACGATACTCCCCCTCCTTTGCGGCACGGGGCGGCGGCGCCGGGGACGTGACCGTCCACTCCGCCTCCACCGAGACGAAACGCCCCTTGGCCGGCCGCAGCAGGCCGCCGGACCAGTTGCGGCTGCTCTCCTGGGTGGGACCGCCGACGGGACGCGCCCCGCCGATGCGCAGGGCCGTGCTGGCCTGGAACAGCGTGGGGATCGGGCCGTCGACCAGCCGCAGCGGGGGCGCCAGCGCGCGCTCCCAGTTGGCGGTGGCCTGTCGTGCGCTCGGGTCGGGGCGCGGCGGCAACAGGAACCGTTCGAGGTCGGCGTCGGTCGGTGGCATGAAGCCGAATCCGGGCGGCGGCTGCGCGAGCTTCAGGGCGGCCAGATCGATCAGGGCGGGGCGCACCGCCGCGGTATCCGCCTCGATCATGGCCACTCCTCCTGCGCGGCCGTGATCGCGGCATGGAAGGTCGGCAATTTCCGCTGGTCGGGCGCGAGGTCGAGGTCGGCCTGCAGCGTGTTGTCGAGCGCGGCGAAGATGTTCTGCGCCAGCGCCTGCCCGCCCGCCGTGTCGGATGGGTAATGGAGACCGGCGATCTCCCGGTTGCGGGCGATCCGCTCCGCGAGCCGGTCGAGATGCCGGCTCATGACGTTGCGCGCCGCCGCCGGCAGGTTGACCAGCACGAGGTCACCGACGACGCGGGCGATCAGATGGGCCTGCGTGGCATGACCGCTGGGATAGGAGGCATGACCGGGCGAGAGCACCGGCGACAGCAGCAGCGGATACAGTTCGAACGGTCGCTGCCGCTTGAACCACCCTTTGAAGTGCATCGCGGCGTAAAGCGCGATGTTGCTCGCACCGGCGATGACGCGATGCGTGTGCGGACGCGAGTGGGGCGCCGCGTTCAGCAGCGCCATGAACAGGCTGATGAACTCGTCCTTCTGCGCGACGATCTCGTCCAGCGCGTCCGCCCGTTCCTGGCGCGCGAGGGCGAACAGCGCGTCCATGTCGGCCTGCGAGTCGGCGGGTGGCTCCGGCATGGTGATCGTGCCGACGTTGCGCTGTATCAGCCCGGCCTGGGCAAACTCCACCATCAGCCGCCAGCCGTACCACATCGCGGCCCATGACCGGTCGGCATAGCCCTGCGGCGTCGGCGGGATGATCGGGAGCGGCTGCGTCCCAGGGGGATCGAGTGCATTGACCAGCGGTCGCCCGGCACGATCGGCGAAGACGACGCCGCCGCCGGGATCGCCGGCATTGCCCGTGTTCCCGGTGTTCCCCGTATTCCCGGTATTGCCCGTGTTCCCAGTCATCGACGTCCCCCTTGGTGATGGCAGCCGTCGCGGGGGGTGGCTCAATCCGGCAGCCCGGCCTCGCGCAGCCGTTCGATCCAGCGTGTGAGGTGCTCGCCGCGGAATGGACAATGCGCGGCGTAGGTGGTCAGCCGGAAATCCGGCCGGATCTCCAGCAGGTGCGCGGCGATCTCGCGTGCCTCCCGGACGGCGCCGCGGGCGACCAGGCTCACGGCCAGCGTGCGCAGATTGAAGATGGCGGTCGGGCAGTTGCCCAGCGCCCTGCGCGCCCACTCGATCGCCTGTGCGTAATCGCCGTCGACGTAGTGGGCCTGCGCCAGGATCGCCTGCGGCCAGAACACCCGCACGTCCAGTGGCGAGAGCTGCAGCCCGCGTTCCGCGCGCTCCACCGCGAGCCGGCCCTGGCCCAGGTAGCCGCAGGTGGCGCTGCTCATGGTCCAGGCGAGCGGGCAGTTCGGGCCGGCTTCGATCGCACGGTCCAGCGCGTGCACCGCCTCATCGAACCGGTGCAGCAGGAAGGCATGCACATGGCCGCAGATCGCAAGCGCGATCGCATCGTGGGGATCCCGCTCGATTGCCTGCGCGGCCAGCTCCGCGGCGGCGCGCGCATCGGCCTCGGGGTCCACGGACCAGCCCTCGCCCACCTGGAAGATGCAGGCATACGCGGCGTAGCTGTAGGCGGGCGCATAATCGGGATCGAGCGCGATCGCCTGCTGCAGCAGGGCGCGGGCGCGCAGGAACGGCTTGTAGGTGATGCGGAACAGCGCATCGACCGCCTGCAGCACGAGGTCGTAGGCCGTCAGGCTCGAGGGCGGCTTGCGCATCGCGCGGCGCATCTCCCGCTCGCGCACGTCCGGCACGATCGTCGCCGCGACCTGCAGCGCGATCCGTTCCTGCAGCTCGAACAGGCTCGCTCCCTCGCCGTCGTAATGGTCGGAGCGGATGACGCGCAGATCGGACGCATCGGCGAGTTCGGTCCGGATGCGCAGCCCCTGCGGCGCGCGGCGGACGCTGCCATGCAGGATGTAGCCGACGCCCAGCTCCCGCGCGACCTCGGCGAGATCCGCGTGATCGGGATCGTAGCGCAGGGTGGAGCCGCGGGAGATGACGAACAGCTCCTTCAACCCGGCCAGGCTATGATTGATTTCCTCGACCAGCCCGTCCACGAGAAGGCGGTCTTCCACGTTCAGCGACAGCACGCGGAACGGCAGCGTGGCGATGGACGGCGTGCTGGTCACGGGCCGCGCATCAGGGTTGCCGATCGGCATCGCCGGAAGGAGGTGCGCATCGACCCACAGCACGAAAGCCTCGACCGGCTCTGCGATGTTCTTCAGTGGCAGGCGACCGAGCGGCTGGACGGGAACGCCGAGCTGGCCGTGGAGATGGTCGTGGACGGCTCGCGAGATGCAGACCTGCCCAACCGGGCAAGCGCTCTGCAGCCGCACCGCCACGTTGACGCCGTTGCCATGGATGTCGGAGCCGTCCGCGATCACGTCGCCGACGTCGATCCCCGCGCGGAAGGTGATCCGCCGCTCCTCCGGCTCGCCGGCTTCGGCTTCACCGACCCGGCGCTGGATGTTCAGGCTGCACGCCACGGCGCCGGCGATGCTGTCGAAGGTGATCAGCAGCGAGTCACCGGCCGATTGATGCAGCACGCCGCCGTTGCGCGTTGCCTCGACGGTGACGATCTCCGCGCGGATGCGCCGCATGCGCATCAACGTGTGCAGGTCGTCGAGTGCGATCAGCCGCGTGTAGCCGACGATGTCGAGATGCAGCACCGCCACCAGTCGACGGGCGGGCGACGGCTCCGATCCGGCATCATGACAGGAGACCGACGTCATCTCGTGGCCTGCAGGTCCTACACGAATTTCGATTCGGATCGTACGCGTTCGCGCATCGCGACTTCAAGTTTCACGCACACGCGCACAGTGACGTTTGCTCGACAGGTTCATGCATTTCGTTGCTGCCTGTGTATAGTGTCGTTTCGTCCCGAACGATGCGCGGCGGGTGCCTGGGGCGATCCGCTGGTCGACGCAGGCGGTTCGCCATGACGACCGACGCGCGACAGGGGCGGCCACTCGTTCCCAGGGTGCGACGGACTCCGATCCGGTCTGTTCGGCCCGACGCACGGCCATGCCCCGGCGGAACGGTTTGCTCGGCCAGGGACGCTCTGATACCGGTGCGCCGGGATCAAGGGAGCGTCGCATGAACCTGTATCGCCTGCTGCAGAAGCGCCTCGATGCCGGGCGCCCGGTGCGGGTCGGCCTGATCGGGGCCGGCAAGTTCGGCTCCATGTTCCTCTCCCAGGTGCCGACGACGCCGGGCCTGGAGGTCGCGATGATCGCCGATCTCTCCCCCGACCGCGCCCGCGCCGCCTGCCGCGGCGTCGGCTGGGAGGCCGCGCGGATCGAGGCGACCCGCTTCACCGACGACGCGGCCGACCTGTTTGCCGCGCCCGAGATCGAGGTGGTGGTGGAGGCGACCGGCCACGCGCCGGCCGGCCTCTCGCATGCGCGCCGCGCGATCGCGGCAGGCAAGCACATCGTCATGGTGAACGTGGAGGCGGACGTGCTCGCCGGCCCGCTGCTCGCGCGGGAGGCGGAACAGGCCGGCGTGGTCTACTCGCTCGCCTATGGCGACCAGCCGGCGTTGATCTGCGAGATGGTGGACTGGGCGCAGGCCTGCGGCTTCCGCGTGATCGCGGCGGGCAAGGGCACGAAATACATGCCCGAATACCACGCGTCCACGCCCGAAACGGTATGGGGATATTACGGGCTGACCGCCGAACAGGCGCGGACCGGCGGGATGAACCCGCAGATGTTCAACTCCTTCCTGGACGGCACGAAGTCGGGGATCGAGATGGCCGCGGTGGCGAACGCGACCGGCCTGACGCCGCCGCCCAATGGGCTCGCCTTCCCGCCGTGCGGCACGCACGAGCTCGCGGACGTCCTGCGGCCCGGCAATGCCGGCGCGCTCCACCATGCCGGGCAGGTGGAGGTGATCTCGTCGGTGCATCGCGACGGCTCGCCGGTGCGGAACGACCTGCGCTGGGGCGTGTTCGTCGCGTTCGAGGCACCGAACGACTACGCCGTGCGCTGCTTCCAGGAATACGGCGTGGTGACCGACCCCTCCGGCCGGATCTCCGCGCTCTATCGGCCATTCCACCTGATCGGGCTCGAGCTGAACGTCTCCGTGCTGTCGGCGGCGCTCCGGCGGGAGCCGACGGGCGCACCGACCGGCTTCCGCGGCGACGTGGTGGCGACGGCCAAACGCGACCTGCGTGCGGGCGAGGTGCTGGACGGCGAGGGTGGCGCCTGCGTGTGGGGCAAGCTGTTCCCGGCCGCGGAGAGCCTGCGCATCGGCGGCCTGCCGATCGGCCTCGCCAACCGCGTCCCGCTGCTGCGCGACGTGCCGGCGGGCCAGCCGGTCACCTGGCCAGACGTGCGCATCGACGCGGCGGATGACGCGGTCCGCATCCGCCGCGCGATGGAGACGGCCTTCCCGGCCTGAGTCCGGGACGCGTCACTCTCACGGCGCGACAGGAGCCCGCGGGACTACCGCCCCTGCCACACCGGCGTGCGCTTGGTCAGGAAGGCGTCCATGCCCTCCCGGAAGTCGGCGCTGGTGTAGCAGAGGCGGATCAGGTCCTCGTCCGGTGGCAACGAGTCGCGCAGGCGCCGCAGTGCCTCCTTCGTCGCGCGCAGGGTGAGCGGCGCATTGCCGGCGACCTGCCGCGCGAGCGCCTCGGCCCGTTCGGCGAGCGCGACCGGATCGGGCAGCACCTCGCTGACGAGCCCGGCGGCGCGTGCTTCCTCCGCGTCGAGCAGGCGCGCCGTGAAGATCATCTCGGTCACGCGCGCCGGGCCGATCAGGGCGGCGAGGCGGGCGATGTTCGCGATCGACAGGCAATTGCCCAGCGTGCGTGCGATGGGGAAGCCGAAGCGCGCATTGGCCGCCGCGATGCGCAGGTCGCAGGCCGCGGCGATCCCCGCGCCCCCGCCGGTGCAGGCGCCCGCCACGGCGGCGATCGTGGGGACGCGGCACCGCTCCAGGATGCCGATGACGCGCTCGAGCTTGTCCTCGTAGGCGATCGCGTCCTCGGCGCCCTGGAAGGCGCGGAACTGGCCGATATCGGTGCCCGCGGCGAACGCCTTCTCGCCGGCGCCCGTCAGGACGAGGGCGCGCGCCTCCCCCGGGTCGCCGGCGATCTCCGCCAGCCGCTCGTACATCGCGAAGGTCAGCGCGTTGCGGGCCTGCGGGCGGTTGAGCACGACATGGCCGATGCCGTCGCGCACCTCGTAGAGCAGTTCGTCGGTCATGGCGTCACCTCCTGCCGGCATCATAGGGCGCATGGCGGCGGGAGCCAGGGCCACGCGCCCGAACGCCGAACGCCGAACGGCCGACGTTGCGCGCGAGCACGATCCTTCCTAGCGTCTGCGCAGGAAAGGAAACGCCTGCTCATGACCGATGACACGCCGCCGCTGCGTGCGACCACCCGCGCGGCCAAGACCCCGGCTCCCGACAGCTGGGAACCCGAACTCGCCGAACTCCGGCATCGCCAGGCGCTCGCCCGCGAACTGGGCGGCAAGGACCGGGTGGCGCGGCAACATGCCGGCGGGCGCCTGACCGTCCGCGAGCGGATCGACAAGCTGCTCGATCCCGGCACGTTCCACGAGATCGGCAGCATCACCGGCAAGGCGACCTACGACGCGCAGGGCAACATCACCGGCTTCAGCCCGGCAAACTGCGTGTTCGGCCGCGGCCTGCTGGACGGGCGCCCCGTGGTCGTCGCGGGCGACGATTTCACCCTGCGCGGCGGATCGGCGGATGCCTCGATCAAGGGCAAGCCGAAGATGTCGGAGGAGATCGCGACCCGCTTCCGCATGCCGCTGATCCGCCTCATCGAGGGCTCCGGCGGCGGTGGATCGGTGAAGACGATCGAGACCACCGGCCGGGCCAACCTGCCGGGCGGCCTGACCGAGACGACCTCCTTCGACCTCGTCGCGCAGCAGATGGCGGAGGTGCCGGTGGTCGGCCTCGGCCTGGGCTCCGTGGCGGGCCTGGGCGCGGCGCGGCTGGTCGCCTCCCACTACTCGGTGATGGTCAAGGACATCGCCGCCGTCTTCGTCGCCGGCCCCCCCGTCGTCGAGCGGCTCGGGGAACCGCGGAGCAAGCAGGAACTCGGCGGCTGGAAGGTGCAGCTCGCCTGCGGCGCGGTGGACCACGCGACCGACACCGAGGAGCAGGCCTTCGAGGCTGCGCGCCGCTTCCTGTCCTACATGCCGAGTTCGATCCACGACCTGCCGCCGCGCGTGCGCGGGTGGGACGACAGCGGCCGGCGCGACGAGAAGCTGCTCAGCATCATCCCGCGCAACAAGAAGCAGCCGTACCACATGCGCCGGATCATCGAGATGGTGGTCGACAAGGGCAGCTTCTTCGAGATGGGCCAGATGTTCGGCCGCTCCATCATCACGGGCCTCGCGCGGCTGGACGGCTGGCCGGTGGCCGTGATGGCGGGCGACCCGCTGTTCGACGGCGGCGCCTGGACCGCGGATGCTTGCAACAAGATCATCCGCTTCGTCGACATGGCGGAGACGTTCCACCTGCCGGTCGTGCACCTGGTGGACTGCCCGGGCTTCCAGGTGGGCCTGAAGGCAGAGAGCAGCGCCGTCATCCGCTGGGGCGTGCGGGCGCTGTCGGCGATCAACCAGACCACCGTCCCCTGGTGCTCCATCGTCGTCCGCAATGCCTACGGGGTCGGAGGCCTCGGGCACCAGCCGGTGGGCCACTACTGCGTCCGCTACGCCTGGCCGTCCGGAAGCTGGGGCTCGCTGCCGCTGGAAGGCGGGATCGAGGCCGCGTACCGCGCCGAGATCGATGCGGCCGACGACCCGCAAGCCAAGCTCGAGGAGATCGAGGAGCGGCTGAACCGCCTGCGCTCCCCGTTCCGCACGGCGGAGGCGTTCTGGGTCGACGAGGTGATCGATCCGCGCGACACGCGCCGCCTGCTGTGCGACTTCGCCAACATGGCCGCGCCGCTGCGCACGCCGGGGCCCTCCCGGTTCGGAATGCGTCCGTGAGAGGCGGATCGCACCGGGCCGGGCGGCGTCCGTCCGGAATGCCTCGAATACGGGCGACTTGACCGGACCCTGCACGCGCGCGCGGCATCGGCGCGCCGGGCGCGCGCAGCATTGACGTGCCTCGCGCGCGGCGACGCGGACCGATCTGCCGATCACCGTGGAGGGCTGACGCCGGTCCTGGCTACTTCGCGAGCGTGCGCGCCAGCTCCACGAGCTCGACATGCACAGGCTTCGTCCGCCCCACCACTTCGGCCAGGGGCGTGCGGGTGACCTCGTTCTTCTGGTAGCCGATCAGCACGCCGGTCGCGCCCTCGCCCAGCGCCTTGACCGCGCCGACGCCGAGCCGGGTGGCGAGGATGCGGTCGAAGGCACGGGGCGGCGCGCCGCGGACCACGTGGCCCAGCGTGGTCGCCCGCAGATCGAAGCCGGTGTGCTGACGCTCCGCTTCGAAATAGGCCATGATCTTGGCGGCGTTCTCCTTCACGCCCTCGGCGATGACGACGATGGCGTGGGTCTTGCCCCGCTCGAACGCCGCGCGCAGGCGAAGGGCGATCTCGGCGGCCGGCACTTCATGTTCGGGCGTGGAGATGACCTCCGCCCCGCCCGCGAGCCCGGCCATCATCGCGAGGTAGCCGCAGTCGCGGCCCATCGTCTCCACGAGGAAGGCGCGGTTGTGGGAGGAGCCGGTGGTGCGCAGGTGATCGATCGCCTCCAGCGTCACGTTGATCGCCGTGTCGGCGCCGATCGTGATGTCCGTGCCCAGCAGGTCGTTGTCGATCGTCGAGGCGACGCCGACCACGTGCACGCCCATCTCGCTGAGCTTGAAGGAGCCGGTCTGGGATCCGTTGCCGCCGATCACCACCACGCCGTCGATCCCGGCCTGGGACAGGTTGCGCAGCGCCTTGGAGCGGCCGCTCTCTTCCCGGAACTCGGCACTCCGCGCGCTGCCCAGGAAGGTGCCGCCCACCTGGATTATCCCGCCCACGTCACGCGCGCTGAGGCGCTGGAACTGACCGTCGACCAGGCCCTGCCACCCCTGCCGGACGCCATGCACGGTCATGCCCTGGTCGAGGGCGCTGCGGGTGACGGCGCGGATCGCGGCGTTCATGCCGGGCGCGTCGCCTCCGCTCGTCAGGACTGCGATCGTCTTCATCGGACCCCGCACGCTGGCTGTCGTTCGGACGATAACGCAAGCGCCATGCCGGGGATTGCCGCCGATCGCGCGCGCCGCGCTCGGCGGTTGACGGTGCGACCCGCGCCGGCGCGGCGGATGCGCGACCCGTGCTGGCGGGTCGCGGCCCGTGATCAGCCGTTCAGGACGTCGTCGATCCACCGCGCGACGGCGAACAGCTCCGAATCCCGCTGGGGAAAGCCCAGCACCTGCAGGCCGAGGGGGAGACCCTCGTCCTCGAGCACCGGCAGGCTGACGCCCGGGGCGCCGAGCAGGGAGCCGGGCACGACGCAGATGGGATTTCCGGTGCTGTCCAGGCCGCGCGGGGCGGCCCCGGGCGCGGTCACGCCGATCACCGCGTCCACGCCCCCGGCCAGCGCCGCGTACACCGCCCGTGCCGCCGCGCGGCGTTCCAGCAGGGCGGCATACTCCGCCTGGGTCATGGCCAGGGCGCGGGCGTGCCGCTCCCGCGAGCTGGGGCTGAGCGCGGCGGCATCCCGCGCGACGAAGCTGCCCAGCGGCCAGCGCCATTCCCAGGCATTGATCCCCATCGTGATCGCCATGGCATCCTGGGTGGCCGTCTCGAGCGCGGCGAGCATCGCGCTGTCCTCCGGCAGCAGGATGCGGACGCCCGCCGCGCGCAGCCGCTCCAGCGCCGCGTCGAGGGAGGCGCGGGCCCCCGCGGGCACAAGCGGCCAACCTGCCGTGCGCAGCACCGCGAGCTGCATCGGCGCGTGCGCCGGCGGGAGTGTCGGCGGGCCGACGAGGCCGGGACAGCCCGGATCGCCGCCCACCCGGTCGGCCACCGCGCGGGCCATGGCCCATGCGTCCGCGAGACTGGCGGCGATGGTCCCGGTCACGCTCTGGCTCAGGAAGTCCAGGCTGCCGCCGCGGTTGATGGCGCCGACCGAGGGCTTGAACCCGTAGGCGCCGCAGAAGCCGGAGGGTCGCAGGATCGATCCCACGACCTGCGTGCCCAGCGCGCCGCACAGCATGCCGCAGCCGACGGCGGCAGCGGACCCGCTGCTGCTGCCGCCCGGTGTCCGCGCGGGATCCCAGGGATTGCGGGTGCCGCGCGGCGCGGTGGAGGCGAATTCCGTCGTGACGGTCTTGCCCAGGATGACCGCGCCGGCTTCGCGCAGCCCCTGCACGCTGGCCGCGTCGAAGCGCGGGCGGTGCCCGTCGAACAGCGGCGAGCCCATGCCGGTCACCAGGTCGGCGGTGTCGATCATGTCCTTCACGCCGACCGGCATGCCGTCGACGGGGGAGAGTGGCGTGCCGGCCCGCCATCGCGCCGCGGATGCCGCCGCCGCCTGGCGCGCGCCCGCCTCGTCGATGACCGTGAAGGCCCCGACCTCCGTCTCACGCCGGCCGATTTCGGCCAGGCATTCCTCCAGCACCCGGACCGGGGAGTCGGCGTCGTCGGGGAAGGCGGACGTGCGGGAGAGGAAGGGGCGGCGTTGCGGGGTCATGGCGGTCTCCTTCGAACCGGGATCGGCAGATCGCAGGCACCTCGCGTGCCAGGACCGCGCAGGCGCGCGGACGCCGTTCGATCGCGCAGGCGCGCGGGGCCCTCCGGTCGCGCAGGCGCGCGGGCGCCCTTCGACCAGGCGACGAACGGCGCCGGCGGGGCGGCATACCCCCCCGCATTGATCGAACCCTGGACTGCGCTTACGCTGGATTGACGAAACGAGACAAGGGTCGCAGAAGCCCGCATGTTTCGCTCAGGATCGCCGGACTAAGGCCGGTCCGGCGGGAGGAAAGGAACCGAGCTTGCAGCCCACGGATATCGGGAATCCCGATTACTTCCATAAGGTCGTCGACTGCCAGTGGGCCTGCCCGGCTCATACCCCGGTCCCGGAATACATCCGGTTGATCGCGGCCGGGCGCCACGCGGACGCCTACATGATCAACTGGAAGTCGAACGTGTTCCCGGGGATTCTCGGGCGCACCTGTGACCGTCCCTGTGAGCCCGCCTGCCGCCGCGGCCGGGTGGAGGAGGAGCCGGTCGCGATCTGCCGCCTCAAGCGCGTCGCGGCCGACTTCAAGGGCGATGTGGGGCCACGCATGCCCGCGCCCGCCGATGCACCGAACGGCCGCCGCATCGCGCTGGTCGGCGCCGGCCCGGCCTCCATGACCGTCGTCCGCGACCTCGCGCCGCTGGGCTACCACTGCGTGGTGTTCGACGGCGACAACCGCGCCGGCGGCATGATCCGCAGCCAGATTCCCAAGTTCCGCCTGCCCGAGGAGATCATCGACGAGGAGGTGGGCTACATCACCCGCCTCGGTCCCGAGATGCGCCTGGGCCAGCGCGTCGACAGCCTGAAGGCGCTGCTGGACGAGGGCTACGACGCGGTGTTCGTCGGCTCCGGCGCCCCGCGCGGCCGCGACCTGCCGATCCCCGGCCGCGAGGAAGCCGCCGCCAACATCCATATCGGGATCGACTGGCTGTCCTCCGTCTCGTTCGGCCACATCAGCAAGATCGGCCGCCGCGTGATCGTGCTGGGCGGCGGCAACACGGCGATGGATTGCTGCCGCTCCGCCCGCCGCCTGGGCGGGGAGGACGTGAAGGTGATCGTCCGCTCCGGGTTCGAGGAGATGAAGGCCTCGCCCTGGGAGAAGGAGGATGCGATCGCCGAGGACATCCCGATCCTCAACTACCTGGTGCCGAAGGAGTTCAAGCACCACGACGGCCGCCTGATCGGCATGACGTTCGAGAAGGTGAAGGCCGAGTACGACGCCCGCGGCCGGCGGAAGCTGGTGCCGACGGGGGAACCCGACCAGTTCTTCGAATGTGACGACGTGCTGGTGGCGGTCGGACAGGAGAACGCCTTTCCCTGGATCGAGCGCGACATCGGCCTCGACTTCGACGACCGCTGGGACATGCCGAAGGTGGACGAGGTGACGTTCCAGTCCACCCACCCGAAGGTGTTCTTCGGCGGCGACGCGGCGTTCGGCCCGAAGAACATCATCTGGGCGGTGGCGCACGGCCATGCCGCGGCGATCTCGATCCACAGGTTCTGCGAGGGCGAGGACCTGACCGACCGGCCGCCGCCAGGGGTCCACGTGTCCAGCCAGAAGATGGGCATCCACGAGTGGAGCTACGACAACGCGATCTCGCTCGATCTGCGTTACAAGGTGCCGCATCGGGAGAAGCTGCAGGCGCTGAAGGACATCAAGGCCGAGGTCGAGCTGGGCTTCGATCCGGAGCTGGCCTTCGCCGAGGCACAGCGTTGCCTGAACTGCGACGTGCAGACCGTGTTCACCGACGCGCTCTGCATCGAGTGCGATGCCTGCGTCGACATCTGCCCGGTGGACTGCATCAGCTTCACCCAGAACGGTGAGGAAGCGGAGCTGCGCACCCGGCTCAATGCGCCGGCGCTCAACCTGACGCAGGAAATCTACGTGTCCGGCGCGCTGAAGACCGGCCGCATCATGGCAAAGGACGAGGACGTCTGCCTGCATTGCGGCCTGTGCGCCGAACGCTGTCCGACCGGCGCGTGGGACATGCAACGCTATCTGATCGACGTGGCGCAAGCGGGGGCCGCATGCTGCAGCAAGTAGACCGTGTGGAGGGCCTCCAGCGGGTCAACGACTTCGTCGTCAAGTTCGCGAACGTCAACGGATCCGGCTCCGCCAGTGCGAACGCCCTGTTCGCCAAGGCGGTGCTGCGCATGGGCATCCCGGCGACGCCGCGCAACATCTTCCCCTCCAACATCCAGGGCCTGCCCACGTGGTATGAGGTCCGGGTGTCCGAGAAGGGCTATCTCGGCGCGCGCGGCGGCGGGGTGGACCTCATGGTGCAGATGAACCCGCAGACCTGGGACCAGGACATCGCGGACATCGCGCCCGGCGGCTACCTGTTCTACGACAACACCAAGGTGCTGCCGCCGTCGAAGTTCCGCCGCGACATCGTGGTGATCGGCGTGCCGCTCACCGAGATGACCAACGCGGCCTACAAGTCCACCCGCGAGCGGCAGCTGTTCAAGAACATCGTCGGCCTCGGCGCGCTGTCGATGCTGCTGGACATGGACCCGGCCGCGGTCGAGCAACTCCTCGCCGAACAGTTCAAGGGCCGTGACAAGCTGATCGCGGCCAACGTCCAGGCGCTGCACATGGGGCGCGACTGGGTGACGGCGAACCTGGAGGCGCCGATCGGATTGCGGCTGAAGCGCGCGGACGCCGTGGGCGACCGCATCTTCGTCGAAGGCAACAGCGCCGCCGCCCTGGGCGCCGTCTATGGCGGCGCCACGGTCTGCGCCTGGTACCCGATCACCCCGTCCTCCTCCCTCGCCGAGGCGTTCACCCGCTGGTGCCAGCGCTTCCGCGTGGACAAGGAGACCGGGACCAACAAGTTCGCCATCGTGCAGGCGGAGGACGAGCTCGCCTCCATCGGCATGGTGATCGGCGCGGCCTGGAACGGCGCGCGCGCCTTCACCGCGACGTCCGGCCCCGGCATCTCCCTGATGCAGGAGTTCATCGGCCTCGCCTATTTCGCCGAGATCCCGGCGGTGATCTTCGACGTGCAGCGCGCGGGCCCGTCGACCGGCATGCCGACGCGCACGCAGCAGACCGACATCCTGTCCTGCGCCTACGCGTCCCACGGCGACACCAAGCACGTGCTGCTGTTCCCCGAGGACCCGTACGAGTGCTTCGAGTTCGGCGCGCTCGCCTTCGACCTCGCCGACCGGCTGCAGACGCCGATCTTCGTCATGCTGGAACTCGAGGTCGGCATGAACGAGCGGCTGTGCCGCCCCTTCCAGTGGGACGACAGCCGCAAGCTGGACCGCGGCAAGGTGATGACCGCCGAGGAGCTGCAGGCGGGCAAGAAGTTCGGCCGCTACCTCGACGTGGACGGCGACGGCATCCCCTACCGCACGCTGCCCGGCACGCACCCGACCAAGGGCGCGTTCTTCACCCGCGGCACCTCCAAGGACGCGATGGCCCGCTACTCGGAGGAGGGCCACGACTACCAGGAGAACATGGAGCGGCTGCTGAAGAAGCATCACACCGCCCGCACCCTGGTGCCGCCCGCCGTCATCCGTACCGCGCCCGAGGGCGCGAAATACGGCGCGATCTACTACGGCACGACCAGCCCCGCGATGTTCGAGGCCGACGAGATCCTGGCGGACCAGGGCATCACGCTCGACCTCTGCCGCGTGCGCGGCTTCCCGTTCGGCGACGAGGTGCGTGACTTCATCACGGCGCACGACCACGTCTTCGTCGTCGAGCAGAACCGCGACGGCCAGCTCCGCTCCCTGCTGGTGAACGAGCTGGAGATCGACCCGAAGCGGCTGGTCAAGGTGGTGCATTACGACGGCACCCCCATCACCGCCCGCTTCATCGCCGACGCCATCGCGCGGCGGCTGCAATCCACGCCGTTGCCCTCGCTGCGAGAGGTGGTGTCATGACCTTCCTGCCGAAGCCCAAGCTCCACCACCCCGACCTGCAGAAGAACGCGCTGGGCTACACGCGGCGCGACTACGAAGGCCCGGTCTCGACCCTGTGCGCCGGATGCGGCCACGACTCGATCAGCGCCGCGATCGTGCGCGCCTGCTTCGAACTCGACATCGCGCCGCACCGCGTCGCCAAGCTGTCCGGCATCGGCTGCTCGTCCAAGACGCCCACCTACTTCCTGGGCGCCTCGCACGGGTTCAACTCGGTGCACGGGCGGATGCCCTCGGTCGCGACCGGCGCCAACCTCGCCAATCGCGACCTGATCTACCTGGGCGTCTCCGGCGACGGGGACAGCGCCTCCATCGGCCTCGGCCAGTTCGCCCACGCGATGCGCCGTGGCGTGAACATGGTCTACATCGTCGAGAACAACGGCGTGTACGGGCTGACCAAGGGCCAGTTCTCCGCCACCGCCGACAAGGGCGCCAAGTCGAAGCGCGGCGTCGTCAACACCGACGAGCCCATCGACCTCGTCGGCCTCGCCCTGCAGCTCGGGGCCACCTTCGTGGCCCGCAGTTTCTCGGGCGACAAGGCGCAGCTCGTACCGCTGATCGAGGCCGCGCTGAAGCACCAGGGCGCTGCCTTCATCGACTGCCTCTCCCCCTGCGTCGCGTTCAACAACCACGACGGCTCCACCAAGAGCTTCGATTTCGTGCGCGAGCATAACGAGGCGGTGAACGCACTCGACGTCATGCTGCCGCGCGAGGAGATCACCGCCGACTACGCTCCCGGCACGGTGGAGCTGGTCACCCAGCACGACGGATCGGTGCTGCGCCTGCGCAAGCTGCACGTGGACTACGACGTGCACGACCGCGTCGCCGCGCTGACCTACATGCAGGAGCGCCACGCCGCGGGCGAGATCGTTACGGGCCTGCTCTACGTCGATCCGGAGCCGCGCGACCTCCACGCGGCGCTGAAGACCTGCGCCACCCCGCTGAACGCGCTGGGCGACACGGCGCTGGTCCCCGGCTCCGCGGCGCTGGACAAGCTGAACGCCACCCTCCGCTAGGCGACAGGCGCGCGCCCCTCTCGTCGTGCCTCTCCGCACGCGCCTTTCTCGTCGTGCCTCTCCGCGCGCGCCTTTCTCGTCGTGCCTCTCCGCGCGCCCTTCTCGTCATGGCCGGGCTTGACCCGGCCACCCCTCCCGGCTCCCCGCCGCAAGCGCTGCGCGTGACGCAAGCGGCTGCACCCCGCCGTCCTCGCACGCCTGGTCCCCAAGACATGCGGCGAGGGCGGCCGTGAACCGCGCAGCCCCTTCCGGATTCAGATGCGAGAACGCATCACCGAACCACCTGCCCGGCCAGGCGGGCATCGGCGCGCCCAGCACGCGGAACCCCGGATAGCGCCGCTCGTATCGGGCGAGATAGGCGGCGAAGGCCGCCCGCACCTCGGGCCGCACCGCACGCGCCGTGGCCTCGTTGATCGGCAGCGAGACGAACGCGACGGCAACGCCCCGCGCCGTCAGCGTCGAGATCAACCGGTCGAACGCCCGATCCAGCACCGGTGCTGGTTCGAACACCGCCAGGTGACCATCCACCGCCACCGCGTCCGATCCCGCCGCGGTCCCGAAGAAATACTGCCCGCGCGAAGCGAGTGCAGCCGCCAGCGCTCGACGATTGCCGATCCAGCGCAGCGCCAGCCCCCCCTGCACCACGCTGCCCACATACAATGGCGGTGCTCGGATGACGTGAAGCGCGTCCTGCCACCATCCTCCGAGGGCGGCGAACCGTCCGCCGCCGGCGAGCGTCGCGTCGCCCAGGTCCACCGCATCGGCCCGCAAGGACCGGAGGTCCGACCAGTCCAGCCAGCCGAAGCGGACCGCACGCTCCCAGAACAGGTCGGCGCGCATGAAGTGCACCGCATCGAAGGACAGCACGACACGCTTCGGCAGGGCCGGGCACCGTAGCGCACGCTCCAGCGCCGCCCAGGCCTCCACCGGCTTGCCGCCGCCCACCGCGAGATTGCTCGCGCGCACCGGCAGGTCGGCCGGGATGATCCCGACCGCCGCGCGGGAATCGCCGAGGATCAGCAGATCACCCAGGTCGCAGCGTGCGAGCATCACCTGCTTGGCCCGCCAGGCGGCGTATTCCGGATCCATGAAGGCGAGCGGCGCGAGGATGATCCACGCCCACAGCGCACCCAGGACCGCCACGCCGCCGAGGGCCATCAGCCGCAGCGCGCGCCACCCCTCCGCCGCCCCGATCCTGCCGGCATCCGAGCTGCCGGCGTCCAAACTGCCTGGGTCCGACCTGCCTGAGTGCAAACTGCCCGCACCCGAACTGCCATTCTCCGAACCGCAGGTCAGGCGGACCGCGGCGTCCTGGCCGGTCGCGTGAGCGGAGCCGTCATGAGGCATTCAGGACCTGCTTGGCGCCGACCATGCGCACGAGGTCGTCGACCGACACCACGGCTTCCACCTCTCGCGGCGCGACCTCGATCCCGAACCGGCATTCCAGCTCGACCATGATGGCGATGTGGAGCATCGAGTCCCAGCCGGGCAGCTCCTCGAGCAGGGTGCCGGCATCGAGATCGAGGTCGGGCAGGCCGAGGACCGCGCGGATGGCGCGGGTGATCTCGGAGGGCAGGGTTGCGGTGACGAACGGATCCGCACGCATCACGCCAGTCTCCCTTCAGCGAGGGCATCGAAGCACGAGCCGGTGACCGAACGGTTAAGCGGTGACGGATGGCGGCGTTGCGCGTTCCCGCTTTCCCAATCCGGTTGCGACCGCGCATGATGTGAGCGCTATCGCATTTCGCCGGACGCCGCAGGACACGGCCGCGCCGACCGGCTCGACAATCCGAAACGCCTCGAGGGGAGAGAAACCATGGCTGACGGCGGCATCGACACCCGCACCGCGCGCATCTCGGCGGAAGAAGCGCTTGCCATGCATGCCAATGGCCGCCCCGGCAAGCTGGAGACGCGCATCTCCAAGCCGATCACCACGGCCCGCGACCTGTCGCTCGCCTACTCGCCGGGCGTCGCGGAGCCCTGCCTGCACATCGCGCGCGATCCGGCGCTCGCTTACGACTACACGACCAAGGGCAACATGGTCGCGGTGATCTCGAACGGCACGGCCGTGCTCGGTCTCGGCAATCTCGGCGCCGTCGCGTCCAAGCCGGTGATGGAAGGCAAGGTCGCGCTGTTCAAGCGCTTCGCCGACGTGGACGGCATCGACCTCGAGGTCGGTACCGAGGACGTGGACGAATTCGTCAACGCGGTGCGCTATCTCGGCCCTGGCTTCGGCGGCATCAATCTCGAGGACATCAAGGCGCCCGAGTGCTTCGTCATCGAGCAGCGGCTGCGCGAGCTGATGGACATTCCGGTCTTCCACGACGACCAGCACGGCACAGCGATCGTTGCCGCGGCCGGGCTGATCAACGCGGCGCATCTGACCGGCCGCGACCTGCGCGAGACCCGCCTCGTGGTGAATGGCGCGGGCGCCGCGGCGATCGCCTGCGTCGAGCTGCTGAAGGCGATGGGGATGCGGCCCGAGAACGTGATCCTCTGCGACACCAAGGGCGTGGTGTACCAGGGGCGCACCGAGGGCATGAACCAGTGGAAGTCCGCGCATGCCGCGCAGACCAAGGCGCGCACGCTGGCCGAGGCGATGGAGGGCACGGACGTCTTCTTCGGCCTGTCCGTGAAGGGCGCGCTGACCCAAGACATGGTGAAGGCGATGGCCGACAAGCCGATCATCTTCGCCATGGCCAATCCGGACCCCGAGATCACGCCCGAGGAGGCGCGAGCGGTCAGCAAGGACGCGATCATCGCGACCGGCCGCAGCGATTACCCGAACCAGGTGAACAACGTCCTGGGCTTCCCCTACATCTTCCGCGGCGCGCTCGACGTGCGCGCGTCGACCATCAACGACGCGATGAAGATCGCCGCCGCCGAGGCGCTGGCGAAACTCGCGCGCGAGGACGTTCCGGACGAGGTGCACAGCGCCTCCTCCGGCCGGCGGCTCACCTTCGGTCCCGACTACATCATCCCGAACGCCTTCGACCCGCGCCTGATCTCCTGGGTGCCGCCGGCGGTCGCCCGCGCCGCGATCGACAGCGGCGTGGCACGCCGGCCGATCGAGGATCTGCGCCGCTATGCGCGCTCGCTCTCGGGCCGGCTCGATCCCACGGCCGGCGCGCTGGACGCGATCATGGAGACGCTGCGCGAGCAGCCGCGCCGCGTCGTGTTCGCGGAAGGCGAGGAGGAGAAGGTGGTGCGCGCCGCCGTCGCCTATCGCAACGCGGGGTATGGGCGACCGGTGCTGATCGGGCGGGAGGACCGGGTCAAGGCGACGCTCGCCAGCCTCGGGCTGGGCATGGTGGACGGGATCGAGATCCACAATGCGCGGCTCTCCTCGGCCAACCGCAAATACGCCGACTTCCTCTACGGTCGCCTGCAGCGGAAGGGTTTCCTGCAGCGGGACGTGCAGCGCATGGTCAACCAGGACCGCAACGTGTTCGCCGCCGCGATGGTCGCGACCGGCGATGCGGATGCGATGGTGACGGGGCTGACGCGCTCCGCCTCCGTGTGCCTCGCCGATATCCGGCATGCGATCGGGCCGGCGAAGGGCTCCATCCCGTTCGGCCTGACCTTGCTGCTGGGCATGCGCGGCAGGACGATCTTCCTGGCCGACTCGCTCGTGAACTTCCGCCCGAACGCGGAGGAGATCGCCGCCATCGCGATCGGCGCCGCGCGGGCGGCACGCCATCTCGGCCACGAGCCGCGGGTCGCGCTGCTGTCGCACTCCACCTTCGGCGACCCGCCGCACGAGCGCGCGGTGCCGATGCGCGATGCGGTCGCGATCCTGGACGCGCAGGGCGTGGATTTCGAATACGATGGGGACATGAGCCCGGACGTCGCGCTGGAAGCGTCGATCCGCGCGCTGTACCCGTTCTGCCGCCTGACCGGCGACGCCAACGTGCTGCTGGTGCCCGGGCTGCACTCGGCGCACATCGCGACGCGGCTGATGCACCACCTGGGCGGCGGCACCACGATCGGTCCGTTGCTGATCGGAATGGAGAAGCCGGCGCAGATCGTGCCCATGGACGCGTCCGTGAGCCAGATCGTCGACCTGGCGTGCCTGGCCGCCTACCAGGCGGCGCCAGCCTGATCGGGATAGGGAGCCCCGTCGCGACGGCCGTCCCTCGCGAGTGGGGGAGCCCCCGTCGCGAGAGGCCGTCGCCGCGAGCGGGGGAGCCTCGTTGCGAACGACCGGATCAGGAGCGGGGACGGTGGGGTAGGTTCGTGCGGGCCGTCGGAGTTTTGATTCAACACAGAGTTGAGGCGAGTTGAGGCGAGCCACAGAGAAGAAGTTCAAACTTTCCTCCGTGTCTCGTCTCAGCTCGCCTCAACTCTGTGTTTAGAATCCAATTCTCGCGAACAGCACGGAATTCGCGGGTGCACGCACGAGCCTCGACCCGCAGGTGCGGTGGCCGGCACGGTGGCCGGCCATGACGGAGGAGACTTGTCGCCTCCTCCTCGCGAGCGTCTCCTGCTCTCCCCTCGCAGGGGGTCTCCAGGCCTCAGTCGGCGGAGGAGTTCTCGACCAGCGGGGGACGGGCCGGCAGGTCGCTCTTCTGCGCTTCGGTGATCATCTCGATGCGGCCCGTGATCTGGCCGCCATCCTCGACCTGCAGGCGGCGGCAGCGCGCGGTGCCCAGCACCCGGCCGGTCGCGCGCACGATCAGGCTGGCGCGCACCGTCAGCGTGCCGTCGATCGTGCCGGCGATCTCCGCCTCCTCCACCTCGACCTCGCCCTTGAACACGCCGCCCTGGGCGATCGCGAGTTCGGTGGCGTGGATCATGCTCGCCTCGACCGTCCCTTCGACGACCAGGCGTTCGGCGTCCTGCACCGTGCCTTGCACGCTGATGCCGCGGCCCACCACCAGCGTCCGCCGTTCGGCGGCCTCACGCACCGGCGGCCGGGCGGGCACGCCCGTGGGCCGGGCGGCGGGGGCGGAAGCGGGCGGCGTGGGGGCGGCGGTCGGCGAGAACGGCGGACGGGACATCGGAGGCGCCTCCTTGGGGACAGCGGGACGGTAGGGCGGGACGCCGAGGCCGGTGTCGCCGGGGATGGCAGCAGGGCCAGGCTGTGCCCGCATCAGGTCCGGGTCGGCATTTTCCGGCCCCTCGGGGCCGGACGGCAGGCCGGCGGGCAGCGTCGCCCCGAGCGCGGCCGGCAACTCGTCGGGCTTGCGGCGTTTGAACAAGATGACCCCATCTGCTGACGAAGCTGTGACGAACGCCGCCTAACATGACGGCGCTCCGCCAAACAACGGCCGGCCGCCAGTTATCCACATCGATACGCCGTCGCTCAGATCCGCGCTGGCGTCGGCGGCGGACCGAAGCGGGCCAGCGCCAAATCCAGAACGTGCACCATGGCCGCCGTTCCCACCACGGGCAACAGCAGGTTGAGCAGCGGCACGTAGGCGGCGACGGCCATGGCGCCACCCTGGGCCAGCACCGTCCAGCGGCACGCGGCATACAGCGCCTCCGCCGCGGGCCGGGACATGCGCCGCATCGCGACCGCCACGAACAGTCCGCGCCCGAGCGCGTAGGCGGCGATGGCCCAGGCGAGCAGGAGGCCGACTCCGGGGATGGCGAGTGCGAGGACCAGCGCCACCACGTTCAGCACCAGGATGCGCAGGCCGATGACCACGCCGTCCCACACCTGCACCGAGAGGGGCGCTCCCTCGGCCGGCGGCAGGCCGGGATACCAGCGCCGCTCCACTGCCAGGGCGACACGCTCGATGTACAGCGTGCCGATGGCGGCGGCGACCGGCACGAAGAGCCACAGCGCGAGCAGGGAGGCGGCGACGCTGCCCAGCGCGTCCACCACCCAGGCGATCCAGCCATGGAGGTCGAGCAGCCCGTGCACGGCCCAGATCGCCGCGACGTGCAGCAGGGCGAAGCACAGAACGGACCAGAGCACGCTTTGCAGCACGACGCCGAGCAGAACCCGGTCGTCGAGCTGGGCGATGGCGCGCATGAGGGGGGTGGTGGCCGGGATCATGCACGGATGGGCCGTCCGCCATGGGTCGGAGTCAAGACGCCGCGGCACTTCATCGGCGTGCGCATCGGTCCTCTGTCCCGAACCCGCATAATCGCGGGGTCGTGCGCCGCCCATCTCTGAGGGCGACGCCGCCCCGCCTCGCGGGGGACGTCGGCAAGGTCTCCATCCACCTTCGGGCCGGCTCCCGCCGGCCCGCTTTTCTGTCCCCTTGGCCGGCTCCCGCCGGCCCGCTTTTTTGTCCCCTTGGCCGGCTCCCGCCGGCCCGCTTTTTTGTCCCCTCGGCCGGCTCCCGCCGGCCCGCTTTTTTGTCCCCTCGGCCGGCTCCCGCCGGCCCGCTTTTTTGCCCCCTCGGCCGGCTCCCGCCGGCTCGCTTTCTGCGTCGCCTCGCGGGCACTCGTCAGTGCCTGCCCCGCGGCATCATCCTGCCGGACAGGGTCGGTCTGTCGGCCGTTATCGGTCCGTTTACCCTGACCCGCGATCATCGCCGCATGAGCCCGGACCCTGCCGATCCGATCGCCGGCCTGCAAGCTGCCGTCGCCGTTCATCGCAGCGGCGACCTCGACCAGGCCGAACGCCTCTACCACGCCGTCCTCGCGCTGCGTCCCGACGAGCCGAACGCCCTCCATTTGCTGGGCGTGCTGGAGCGGCAGCGCGGCCGGCCGGACCTGGCCGTGGCGCTGATCACCCAGGCGCTGCGACGCGCGCCCGATCTCGCCGATGCCCACGCCAACCTCGGCAATGCCTGGAGCGACCTGCAGCGCTTCGACCTCGCGGCCGAGAACTACGCCGCCGCCCTTCGCCTCGGCGGCGGGGGGGAGGAGACGCCGCGTCGCCTCGTCGCCGCGCTCTACGCAGGCGCCGGCGCCCATCGCGCCGCACGGCGGAACACCGAAGCGCGGCTGATGCTGCGCCGCGCGCTCGACGAGGCGCCCGACCGGATGGAGATCATCCAGGCGCTGCTGCCGCTCTGCCTGGAGGACGATCTGCTGGAGGCGGTGGACCTCGCCGCCCGCGCCTGGCACCTCGACCCGGGTGAAGCGACGTTCCGCACGCTGTGGGACCTGTCCAATCGTGCCGGTCAGGACCTCGACCGCGCGCAGGCCCACCTCGCCGCCGCGCCCCAGGACCCGTTCCGCATGATTGCGTTGGGCAACGCGCTGCGCCGCGCCCGCCGCGGGCAGGAGGCTGAACGGCACTACCGCGCCGCCATGGCGCTGGCGCCGGACCAGCCGTTCGCCGCGATGCGCCTCGGCTGCCTGCTGCTCGAGCAGAACCGGTGCGAGGCCGCCGACCGCGTGTTCCGCCAGATCGAGGCGGTGGACCACGGCCGCGTGCAGGCCATGCAGTTCGGGAGCCACTTCTTCCGCCGCCTGCGCCGCCGCGCCCTGCCGCCGCCGCCGGACGGGTTCAGCCCGGCGCTCTGCACGTCCGACCTGATCGTCTTCGCGGCCTGTGACGGCCTCTACTTCGAGCGGTTCGGCAGCGCGCTCCTCGCCTCGGTGCGGCGCAATGCGGCGGTGGACTGCCAATTTCATCTGCATGTCATCAACCCGCCCGCCGACCTCGACGCGCACATCGCCGCCTACCGCGCGATGCTGGGCGGCCCGTCGATCGTGGTCTCGACCGAACGGCTGGACACCGCCGGCTGGGACGCGGACCGGTGCCGCACCTGGTACGCCTGCGCACGGTTCCGCCTGCTGCCCCACCTGATGGAGAGCTATGCCGCGCCGATCCTGATGCTCGACACCGACCTGCTGGTGCTGCGCGACCTGAACCCGCTGCTGGACGCGGCGGCGGAGGGCGACATCGCGCTGGTCGCGACGGAACCGCACAAGCAGGAGCCGTGGAACTGGTTCTGGGCGGACGTGCTGTTCTTCAACGCGACGAACGCCGCCCTGGCCTGCGCCGACCTGGTCGCGCGCTACATCGACTGGCACCTGCAGGAGGGGCGGGCGCACTGGTTCCTCGACCAGATCGCCCTCACCGCCTGCCTGCGCGCCGGGTTCCGGGAGCAGGTGGAGCCTCGGGTGGTGACCCTGCCCCCCGACATCCACCGGCTGCAACTGGTCTGCGCCGACGGGACCGATCAGCCGCCGGAGGAGGGCGTGCTGTTCTGGTCCGCGCATGCCAGCACGGTCGACCTCGCGATGACGCTGCAGATGCCGCGCTACCAGGCCTATGTCCTGCCCTACCCGCCGCAACCGCCGGCCCTCGCGGCGGCCACATCCGGCAGCGGGGACCGCGGCGACACGAACCCGGCCGCCCCAGCCGAAGCAGCGTCCACCGCCGCGGCGGGGACGGAGCCCGCCGCCGGCGCGAGCGAACCGGCCGCCGTTTCCGCGCAGTCCGACGCGATCACCCAGGCGGACGCCGCCAGCGCCGCGGCGCCCCTCCCGCTGACCGAGGCCCTGGCCACCCCGGCGCCCGCGCCCTCCAGCCTGCTGGAGGTGGCCGAACTCGTCGCCGCCTGACCGGCGGGGCGCCCGCGCGCATCGCTTGCACGCCCTCAGGCGAACCGGCGGACATGGCCGAACGTTGACAGTCCCGTAACCGGCGGTTACGCCGCCGCGCCATTCTGTTGGGACTGTGACCTATGCCGGTGCACGCCTTCATCTTCCCGGGCCAGGGCAGCCAGGCCGTCGGCATGGGCCGCGATCTCGCCGCCGCCTTCGCCGCCGCGCGCGAGGTGTTCGAGGAAGTGGACGAGACCCTCAAGCAGAAGCTGTCCAAGCTGATGTTCGAGGGTCCCGGTGAAGAACTGACGCTGACCGAGAACACCCAGCCCGCGCTGATGGCCCATTCCCTGGCGGTGCTGCGGGTGCTGGAGCGCGAAGGCGGCTTCACCCTGCCGCAGAAGGCGATCGTGGTGGCCGGCCACTCTCTCGGCGAATACTCCGCCCTCGCCGCCGCCGGCGCCTTCACCGTCCCCGAGGCCGCTCGCCTGCTGAAGCTGCGCGGCCAGGCGATGCAGAAGGCCGTGCCGGCGGGCGAAGGCGCGATGGCCGCGCTGCTGGGCGCCGACATGGCCCAGGCACGCGCAATCTGCGAGGAAGCCGCCACCGATCCCGAAACCGGGGAGCGCCAAATCGTCGAACCGGCGAACGACAATGGCGGCGGCCAGGTGGTGATTTCCGGCCACGCCGCGGCGATCGACCGCGCGATCGAGATCGCCAAGGAGAAGGGCGTTCGCCGCGCGATGAAGCTGCCGGTCTCCGCCCCGTTCCACTGCGCGCTGATGGCCCCCGCCGCCGACGCCATGGCCGAGGCGCTGGAGAAGACTGCGCCCCGCAGCCCGATGGTCCCGGTGGTCCCCAACGTCTCCGCGCAGAAGGAGACGGCGCCCGACACGATCCGCGACCTGCTGGTCCGCCAGGTCACCGCCACCGTCCGCTGGCGCGACTGCGTCGCCGCCATGGCGGACCTCGGCGTCGACGGCTTCGTCGAGCTGGGGGCCGGCAAGGTCCTGGCCGGCCTGGTGAAGCGGATCGCCCCCGATGCCACCGCCGTCTCCGCCGGGACCCCGGCCGAGATCGAGGCGGTGCTGAAGACGCTCTGAGCGGAGGCCAAGCGATGTTCCGCCTCGACGGCAAGCCCGCGCTGGTCACCGGCGCCTCCGGCGGCATCGGCGCCGCAATCGCCCGCGCGCTGCACGCCCAGGGCGCCACGGTCGTGCTGTCCGGCACCCGCCGCGACGCGCTCGATGCGCTCGCGGCGGAGCTGGGAGAGCGCGCCCATGTCTGCCCGGCCAATCTCGGCGAGCCCGACGCGGCCGACGCGCTGGTGGCGGCCGCCGAAGCCGCCGCCGGGCCGCTGCAGATCCTGGTGAACAACGCGGGACTGACGCGCGACGGGCTCGCGCTGCGCATGCGTGACGAGGACTGGGCGACGGTGCTCGACGTCGATCTCGGCGCGCCGTTCCGCCTGGCCCGCGCCTCCCTGCGCGGCATGCTGCGCCGGCGGGCGGGGCGGATCATCAACATCTCGTCGATCGTCGGCGCCACCGGCAATCCCGGCCAGGCCAATTACGCGGCCGCCAAGGCCGGGCTGGTCGGCATGAGCAAGGCGCTCGCCCAGGAAGTCGCCTCACGCGGGATCACGGTCAACGTGGTCGCACCAGGCTTCATCGTCACCCCGATGACCGACGCCCTGTCCGATGCCCAGAAGACCAGGCTTTCCGAGGCGATTCCGCTGGGACGCCTCGGCCAGCCGCAGGATATCGGGGCCGCCGTGGTCTACCTGGCCTCGGACGAAGCCGGGTGGGTCACCGGCGCCACACTGCACGTGAATGGCGGAATGGCCATGTTGTGAGGCATCCCCCCGGGGGGCCGCGGCCTTTCTCGGGGTGGGAAACCATGCTAATCGGCCCGCTGCCTCGTCCGGAGCGGGTCCGGCGACACCGCCCTTCGGTGGACAAGCAGCCCGGACGGAACCAGAACGCAGGACCCTAGCGCAGGAGTTGCGGAGCCGATGAGCGAGATCGCCGACAAGGTCAAGAAGATCGTGGTGGAGCACCTGGGTGTCGAAGAGAACAAGGTGACCCCCGAGGCGTCCTTCATCGACGACCTGGGCGCCGACAGCCTCGACACGGTCGAGCTGGTCATGGCGTTCGAGGAAGCGTTCGGCGTCGAGATCCCCGAGGACGCGGCTGAGAAGATCAGCACCGTCAAGGACGCCATCGACTACATCGAAAAGCAGAAGGCCGCCTGAGCGGACCCGTGGGAGGAACGCCGCCGATGCGTCGTGTCGTGGTGACCGGCATGGGCATCGCTTGCCCCCTGGGCTTGGGGGTCGAGCATGTCTGGCGCCGCCTGATCAACGGCGAGTCCGGGATCGGGGCCATCCAGGCCTTCGATACCAAGGACCTGCCCTGCAAGGTCGCGGGCGAGGTCCCCACCGGCACCAAGGCGGATGGCAAGCTCGACATCGCCGAATGGGTGCCGGTCAAGGACCAGAAGAAGATGGATCGCTTCATCCATCTCGCCCTGGCCGCCGGCATCCAGGCCGTGGAGGACTCGGGCTGGACCGCGGAAACCGAGGACGATCGGAACGCCACCGGCGTGATGATCGGCTCCGGCATCGGCGGGCTCGAGACCATCTTCGAGGCCTCGCTGCAGGTCCATTCCGGGAAGGCGCGGCGCCTGTCGCCCTTCTTCATCCCGTCCGCGCTGATCAACCTCGCCTCGGGCCACCTGTCGATCCGCTACGGCTTCAAGGGCCCGAACCACGCGGTTGTCACGGCCTGCGCGACCGGCGTGCACGCGATCGGTGACGCGGCGCGGCTGATCATGTGGGGCGATGCCGACGTCATGGTCGCCGGCGGCGCCGAAGCCGCCGTCAACGAGCTCGGCATCGCCGGCTTCTGTGCCTCCCGCGCCCTGTCCACCGGCTTCAACGACGAGCCGGCCAAGGCCTCCCGCCCGTGGGACAAGGACCGCGACGGCTTCGTCATGGGCGAAGGCGCCGGCGTCCTGGTGCTCGAGGAGCTCGAGCACGCCCGCAAGCGCGGCGCGAAGATCTACGCCGAGGTGGTGGGCTACGGCATGTCCGGCGACGCCTACCACATCACCGCCCCGGCCGAGGGCCACGACGGCGCGTTCCGCTCGATGAAGGCGGCGATGCGCAACGGCGGCATCACCGTCGAGGAGATCCAGTACGTCAACGCGCACGGCACCTCCACGCCGATGGGCGACGACCTGGAGCTCGAGGCGGTGGAGCGGCTGTTCGGCGACCACGCGAAGACCATCGCGATGTCGTCCACCAAGTCGGCCACCGGCCACCTGCTGGGCGCGGCCGGCGCGATCGAGGCGATCTTCTCGATCCTGGCGATCCGCGACAACGTCGCGCCGCCGACGCTGAACCTCGAAGCGCCGTCGCGTGACAGCGTGATCGATCGCGTGGCGAAGACGGCGCAGGAGCGGCGCATCGACGTGGCCCTGTCGAACAGCTTCGGCTTTGGCGGAACCAACGCCTCCGTCATCTTCCGCGGGGTCTGATCCCACCCCACCGCCCCGCCGGCGCCGCCTGTTCCGGGCGGTGCTGGCGGTCGTGCTGGTGCTGGGCATGGCCGCCGCGGCCGCGCCGTTCGGCGTGCGGTGGCTCCTCGATCGGCCCGGCCCACTCCCGGACTCGCGCGACATCGTCGTGCCCCGCGGCAGCACCGCGCAACTCGGCGCGGCGCTGACCGAAGCGGGCGTCCTCACGCGTCCCCTCCCCTTCGAACTCGCGGCCTGGCTCACCTGGCGCGACGGGCCGCTGCGGGCGGCCGAGTTCGCCTTTCCGGCGCATGCCTCGCTCCGCACCGTCCTGGCCGTGCTTCGCACCGGCAAGCCGGTGCAGCACATGCTGACGATCCCCGAAGGCCTCACCTCGAAGCAGATCGTCGCCCTGGTCGACCGCGCGGAGGCGCTGACCGGCACGACGCCGGTGCCGCCGGAAGGCAGCGTCCTGCCGCAGACCTACGCCTACGAGTACGGCACGAGCCGCGCCGCCCTGCTCGCCCGCGCGCAGGCCGCGATGACACGCGCGCTCGACACGGCCTGGGCCGACCGCGCGCCCAACCTGCCGATCTACAGCCCGGAGGAGGCCCTCACGCTCGCCAGCATCGTCGAGCGTGAGACCGCCAAACCCGAGGAGCGCGCGCATGTCGCTTCCGTCTACATCAACCGCCTGCGGATCGGAATGAAGCTGCAGGCCGATCCGACCGTGGTCTATGCCGCGAGCAACGGGCTGGGCGTGCTGGACCGCAAGCTCTCCCGCGCCGACCTCGAGCGCGACGACCCGTACAACACCTACCGGGTGGCAGGCCTGCCCCCGGGACCGATCGCCGCCCCCGGCCTCGCGACCCTGCAGGCGGTTCTGCATCCCGCGCCAAGCGACGATTTGTATTTCGTCGCGGACGGAAGCGGCGGCCACGTCTTCGCCAAGACGCTGGAGGCGCACACCCGCAACGTCGCCGCGTGGCGCGCGCTGAACGCACCCCCGCACCCGTCCGACTGACGCAGCCCCGCGACAGCTTGCCAGCACCCGCGACTCGTCCTCCGACCCGCGAGAAAATGACCAACTTCCGCCAGTCTTCGCCGCCGCTCGGCAGTAGCCGCCGAGCGGAACGTCACTGCGTGAAGTGCAATGCAAGCATGCGTTCGGGTGGCGAGATGAGAAACATCTCGCAATGTCTTCTTCGTCACGCTTAGGTGAGCGATGAATACTGTTTCGTAGAAGGCAGACCTGACGAATGGCAAATCGACCGGCCGTGACTCTCGACGATCTCGCGGGTGTCCCGCTCGCCAATGGGCAGGCCACGGAAATCTCGTTCACCACCGGTCTCGATACCGGTGGAACACTGGTCGCCTTCTCCGGCTGGGGCTCCGACACCGGCATTCCCGTGACCCAGGCGAACACGGCCGAGTCCGCGCACAAATGGGACGGGGGCACCGTCGGGACGCCAGGGTCGGTGCGCTACAGCTTCGATCCGAATTCGGGTTTCACGGCCGGGCAGGAGGCGATCTTCCGCGCTGCCATGCAGCTCTGGAGCGACGAGGCCAACGTCACCTTCGTCGAGGTGACCGACCCGGCCGACGCCCAGTTGCGCCTGTTTCTGTTCGGCTCCACCACTCCGGGCGTCACCCTGGACGACGGGGCCTATGCCACTGCGACCTACGTGGCCGGCAAGGCGGGCGATACGACGATCCCGACCACGCTGTCCGCCGCCTTGTCGATCGAGCAGACCTCCAATTGGGCCCAGCTCGATTCCTTCACCTATTTCGGCGGCTACGGCCCGAGCACCATCGTCCATGAACTCGGCCATGTCATCGGCTTCGGTCATACCGGCCCGTACAACGGCAATGCCAACGCCCTGCTGCAGCAGCTCACGCCCTACGACAGCTATCCGTGGTCGATCATGTCGTACCTGCAGCCGACCGCGGACCTGCGCTATCCCGCGGTGCCAGGCGCTCGCGGATCCGCCTATGCGCCCCAGCTCTCGGCCTCGACCCCGCAGATGCTCGACATCCTGGCCGCGCAGCAACTCTACGGGGCGCCCGCGAGTACGACGCTCACCTCGGGCGGGCAGGTGTTCGGGTTCAACACCAACATCACCGATGCCGCTCGGCCGTTCTTCGACTTCACCCAGAACGTCAATCCCGTGGTCACCCTGTGGGACTCGGGGCAGGACAACACGCTGGACCTGTCGGGCTTCTACACGCCCTCGGTCGTCGACCTGAACCCCGGCCGGTTCAGCAGCACGAACGGCATGATCAACAACATCGGCATCGCCTACGGCACGGCGATCGACAACGCCGTGGGCGGGTGGGGCAACGATGACTTCACGGTCAACGCCCAGTCCGACACGATCGACGGCGGCGGAGGCAGCGACACGGTGCGCTTCGCCTCCGCCTCGGCCGCGTATGTCATCGGGCAGCACGACGGGACCGTCACGGTCGGCAACGGGGCGGTCATCGACACGCTGACCAACGTGGAAACGCTCGCCTTCACCGACGGGACGATCGCGGTGGCCGACATCCCGTCGGATCAGCGCACCCTGGTCTGGCGCACCGGCAACGGGGCCTATGACGATCCGGGACGCTGGAGCGGCGACGCGGTGCCGACCGCCGACGACGTCGTGGTGGTCGACGGGCCTGGCGGCACGACCCAGACCGTCACCGGGAACGGAACCGCGGCGCAGATGGTGTTCACCGGCCTGACCGGCATCACCGGCCTCCTGACCCCGACCCGCCTCACGATCGGGCAGCTTGGCGCGGGGGAGGAAGCGACCCTCGTCATCGCGCCCACCGGCACGATCCAGGCGGGCGAGTCCGCGGCGATCGTGGCCGGCGCCGTCCAGGCGCTTGGGCGCCTCGTCGTGGCCGGCACGCTGACGGTGGGGAACGGCTCTGGCACCGCGGCCGTGCTGGCCGCGCGCAACGGCGGCGGCGTGCGCGCCGGCACGCTGATCCTGCAGGGCGGGTCGGTCACGGCGGACCAGAGTTCGGCCGTCGTGGTCGACCCGTTCGCCACCCTGCCCCAGCCGGGGCGCATCCAGGTCGATGCCGGCGCGATGCTGGCCGGCTGGGGCGTCATCGGCGGCTACAATGCCGGCTACCTCGACAATGCCGGCACGGTGATCGCGACCGGCGGCACCCTCGCCGTCAATCTCGCGAACAACATCGGCACGCTGGCGATCGCCGCCGATGGCGTGCTCCGGATCGACCCTGCGCTGAGCACGCTGGGCGGCACGACCCGCTTCCTCGACTCGACCGGCACGCTGCGGCTGCAGATTGATCCGTCACGCACCGCGACCATCGGGCAGCTCGCCGACTTCGCCCCTGGCGACCTTGTCGCCATGACCGGGCTGAGCGATCCGATCCTGCAGCCGAGTTTCGATCCGGCGACCAACGTGCTGTCGATCATCACCTCCGCCACGGAGGAGGGCGGCACCCCGCGCACCAATGAGGCGTTGAAGATCACCCTCGCCGAGACACCCACCGGCCGCGTCTTCTTCGTGCTGCCGGGGGCCGGCAACACGTCCGTGCTCTACACCGCCGTCGGCAGCCTGACCGGGCAGGAGGCAGGGCCCGGGTCGGGTCAGGCGCGCATGCTCACCTGGAACCCGCACCTCTCCGGGGACTGGAACACGGCCGGCAACTGGTTCGACACCACCGCCGCGGTCAGCCAGGCGCCGACCGCCGCCGTCGGTCCCGGCACGCTCGACACCGTCAACCTCCTCGGTCCCTACGGGCTCGGGACGGTGTTCGACGTCGTGAGCGGGAACGGCAACGCGGCGGCGCTGAACGTGACCGGCGCCGTCGCCGTGTCCGGCACGCTCGACACCGGCACGCTGGCAGTGGGCGGACCCGACCAGGCGACGACCATGGCGCTGATCGGCAGCGGGCGCGTGCAGGCGGGGAGCGCCACGATCGGCGCGACGCTCGACCTGACCGCGGGAACCACGCTGACCGCCGCCGGCACGATCGCCATCACGGGGCTGACCGGCACCAGCGGCACCGTGGCGCTCGCCGGCGGCGCGCTGCTGCAGAGCCCGACCCTGCTGGTAGACACGCCCACCCTGCGCTTTCTCGCGATCGACGGGATGTCCCGCGTGGTCGTGGGATCGGGCGGCACGGACGGCGTCCCCGGCGGCCTGACGGTCACCAGCGACGGGCTGCTCGCCGGGCGCGGCGATCTCAGCCAGGTCAGGGTGCATGATGACGGGCTGATCCGCGCCGACGGGCTGCTGCAACTCGGCATCGTGAGCGGAAGCGGCCGTGCGCAGATCGGCGACGGCAGCACGCTCTCGATGGTCGGGTTGCCGGGCACCGCGGCCTCGGTCGGACTTCGGATCGACTTCTCGACCGGCGACGGCACGCTGCTGCTGAACACCGCCGGCGGCGAGGCGACCAGCGATGCGGCCTTCGGCATCGCGACCGGGTTCGGCACCGGGGACGTGCTCGCGTTCAACTATTTCGGCAACGTCGCTCCCACCTCCCTGACCTATGTCAGCACCGGCATCGAGCAGGGGCTGCTGACGGTGTCGAACGGGAGCGGCTATCGCGCCTCCATGCGCCTGAGCGGCCAGTACGAGCAGGCCGGATTCAGCCTCGTCGACATGGCGGGAGCGCAGCTTGCCGACGTCAGCTACGCGCTGCCGTGTTTCGCGACCGGCACCCGGATCGCGACCCCGCGCGGGCCGGTCGCGGTGGAGGATCTCGCGGTGGGCGACCTCGTCACGACCGCGTCCGGCGAGACGCGGCCGGTGGTGTGGATCGGCCACCGGCGGATCGCGCCCGCGACTCACCCGAAGCCCGAATCGGTCGCGCCGGTGCGCGTCGCCGCCGGCGCGTTCGGCCCCGGCCGGCCGGAGCGGGATCTCGTGCTGTCGCCGAACCACGCGCTGTTCGTCGAGGACGTGCTGATCCCGGTGAAATACCTGATCGACGGCGCGGCGATCCGGCAGATCCCGCCCGCCATGACCGGGGAGGTGACGTACTGGCACGTCGAGCTGCCGCGGCACGACGTGCTGCTGGCCGAGGGCCTGCCGGCGGAGAGCTACCTCGACACGGGCGACCGCACGCGCTTCGCCAATGCGGGCGTGGTGGTGACGCTCCATCCGGACTTCTCGAGCCGGGTGTGGGAGGCGACGGGTTGCGCCCCGCTCGTGGTCAGCGGCCCTCGCCTCGCGGCCGCACGCGCGCGGCTGGCCCATGCGCGCCGGTCCGCCGACCGCTCGGGTGCGGACACGGCCGGCAACCGGCCGCCGTCCGCCACGCGGGCGCGGCCGGGCCGGCGCGGGGCGCGCTGAACCGTCCGGGACCGGCGGCATCGTGGTGATGCCGCCGGCGTCCGAGCTCAGTCGAAATCCGTCGGCAGCGCCGGGTCGCGCCAGTGCGCGAACATGCGCGCGACCTGTTCGGGAAGAACGCGACCCAGGGACAGGTCGGCGGGCAGCGCCTCCTCGGGGAACCAGCCGATCGCGCTGGTCTCGAGGGAGGTCGTGGCCTCACCGCCTTCCAGGGCGCAGACGAAGAACAGGCGGACGACGGAATACGGCGCCGGCGGGTGCTTCTGGCGTGCGCGGTCCCAGACCGCGGCGAGCTTCAGCGGGCGCACGTGGTAGCCGGACTCCTCGAACACCTCCCGGACCACCGACTCGGCCGGGGTCTGGTTCACTTCCGCCCAGCCGCCGGGCAGGGTCCAGCGGCCGTGATCCGCGGTTTCCCGCACCATCAGCACGCGGCCACGCTCGTCGAACACGGCGGCGCGCACGCCGACCTTGGGCGAGGCGTAGCCGCTCTCGGACTCGAACAGCGCTTCGATGCGGGTCAGGTCGGCTGCGGTATGCGCGGCCATGATGCGCGCGGCGAGCCGCTGCAGCGCGTGGTAGCGTTCGGCGTCGTAGGGGTCGCGGGTGAAGGCGAGTCCGGTCTGTGCGGTGGCCTGGATCTCGCGGGCCCAGACCAGCCAGTCGGGCTCCCTGGTCGGGCCGTCCGTCATTCCGCCGATTGCGGAACCAGGGTGTCGGTGCCGAGGGGGACGGGTTCGATATCGGCGTCGGTGAGCATGCGCCAGGTGCCGCCGACCAGGATCTCGGAGGGGCGGAAGCGCGCCTTGTAGGCCATCTTGCGGCTCTCGGGGACCCAGTAGCCGAGATAGACGTAGGGCAGGTCGAGCGCGCGGGCGCGCTCGACCAACCAGAGGATGGCGTAGGTGCCCAGGGACCGCTTCTCCAGGCCGGGGGCGAAGAAGCTGTAGACCGCCGACAGCCCGTCCCCCAGCCGGTCGGTCAGGCAGGCGGAGACCATGCGATCGTCGGGTTCGCGGAACTCGACGATGAAGCTCTCGATCGGCGTGTCCTCCACCATGGCGCGGTAGTCGTAGAAGCTCATGGTGGCCATGTCGCCTTCGCCGTGGCGGGCCTGCTGGTACCGCTGGAAGAGCTGGAATTGTTCGGCCGTCGCGCGGGGCGGCACCTCGAACCCCTCCATCCCCAGATTCGCCTTGGCGATGCGCCGCAGCGTGCGGTCGGGCTGGAAGTTGGCGACGGGGATGCGGATCGGCACGCAGGACTGGCAGGCCGGGCAGACCGGCGCGTAGGCGATGTTGTGGCTGCGGCGGAAGCCGGCGCGGGAGAGGCGGTCGTGCAGCGTGTCCGCGTCCGGGCCGGTGATTTCGGTCACCACCTTCCGTTCCGTCCGGCCGGCCACGTAGGGGCACGGCAGCGGCGCGGTGGTGTAGAAGAATTGCGGCCGGCGCGGGGGTTTATAGGTCATCGTGCGGACGTTCCGGCGGGCATGTTCCAGCCTCCCGCAGGTGCGGTCAACGCTCGCATGCCGCGGGTGCGGACCACGACCAGCCCGCTCACCAGGTCGTGCAGCGTGCGGTGGCGGGTGGTGAACAGCGCGACCAGCAGCAGCAGCCCGCTGGTCGCGAGCGTCACGTAGTAGCCGAGGGTCGAGATCAGCGCCTGCAGCCCGGTCGGCGGTCCCAGATCCTCATCGCGCCGCACGGTGAGCCCCAGCATCGCCTGGCCGGGAGTCGCCGTCCCGCTGCCCAGCAGTGACAGCATCTGGTAGGCGAAGGGAACCAGGGCGAGGATCGGCATCAGGGCGAAGCCAAGCCCCAGGGTCAGCACGCCGACCATCGCCAGGATCCACCACAGGACCCAGACGAGCAGCGCAATCAGCACCGCGTCGACCACCCAGGCCACGCAGCGGCGCCACATGACGCCCTGGATGAAGAAGGACTCGTCGGGGCCGGGCTGGAAATCGCTCATGGGATGAGGCGCAAGCTCGCTTCCGTGCTCTTGGGCGTTGGTCCGAGGGTCACTGTAGCACCGTCGCGCCAGCGGGTCAGGAAATCCCGCGCATGCCCGCTCAACGGATTGCCCGATTGCCCCGCCGCCATGACGAACAGGCTCGAATCGAGATCGGCCAGGTCGTACACGCCGCGGTAGGCCGGTCCGTGGACATCCTGCAGCGCGGCATTTGTTTCTCCGCGATCGATCGTGGTGTCGTCCCCGGGCGCGGCGATCGCGGCCGTGGTCAGCGGCCCGACGATGGGCAGGTGGCGGAGGATCGGGTGCGCGAAGATCGCCTGGTGCACCGTCCCCCAGCGCCAGGCCGCCGGATCATCGCCGTATCGGTCGCGCAGGCGACGGACCGCCTCGGCGCGCGCGGCTTGCAGAAGACGGGTGCAGTCGCCGCCGCACCACAGGTCCCGCCCGTCCGTCAGCACGTAGGCCACGAAGTCGGGCTGCGGCCCGCCCTCGTCCGGACGGATCCCCTTGGCGGCGAGGACGAGGCGGTAGAACTGCCCGACCCAGGTGTTGAAGATCAGCGGCTGCGGCTGATCGATCCGCATCGTGGCGTCCCAGTCCTGCAGCAGGCGCTGGGCGCGGGCCTCCACCGCCTCCTCCGCCGGGACGGCGAGCAGGGCGGGCAGGATCTGCTGCGCGAAGCTGCTGGTGACGTCGGCCTGCATGCGGGCGAAGTCCGAGGCCGTATGGCGGTCGGACGCGTCGAGCAGCGTACGGATGCGTCGCGCCCGCCAGGGGGCGAAAGCATCGCGGCCCAGGAACGCATCGTTGCCGGGAATGCGGACCGGCTCGTTCGCATTGACGATCCGGCCGCTCTCGGGCGCCACCACGTGCGGCAGCCCGTCGCCGGAGAGCCAGCCGATCCAGTCATGCGAGCCGTCGCCCGGCACGGGCGCCGATCCATCCCCGGCCTTGCGCACCGGCACCCGCCCGGTCAGGAACAGGCCGATCCGCTCGTGGTCGGCGACCGCGAGGTTCTGCACCGGCGCGGTGATCAGGGCGGCGGCGCGGCCCGCCTCCTCCACGCTGCCGGCGCGGTTGAGCGCGAGCAGGCCGGCGGCGGCCGTGTCGTCGGGCTGCAGGTTGGCCATCGCCACGGCGAGGATCGGTCCCTCGGGGTCCCGGAGATCGCTGATCACCGGGCCGTGCCGGGTTTCGCGCACGGTCAGCACCTCGTCGGGCTCGCCGCGGACCTTGATCCGCTCCTCATACACCTTGAAGGGCTGCGGCCCGTCCGGGGTCTGGTAGCTGCCGGGGCCGGCCGGCGTCTCGACGAACACGTCCTGCACGTCGGCGCCGGTGTTGGTGAAGGTCCAGGCGATCCGGCGGTTGCGCCCCAGCACGAGGAAGGGCACCCCGGGGGCCGTCGCGCCCGCCAGCACCTGGTCGGGCAACTCGATGCGCGCCAGGTACCAGATTCCGGGGAAGTTCAGCGCCAAATGCGGGTCGCCCGCCAGCAGCGGTGCACCCGTGGCCGTATGCCGCCCGTCCACGACCCATTCGTTGGACGCGGTCGAGGGCAGGGTGAACGGCGCGGGAAAGCGGGGAAGCCAGCGGGCCAGGTCATCCGGAACGCCGAGGGCGGCGAAGCGGACGGGCAGCGCGGCGGTGGCAGGCGGGATCGTTTCGGTCCGCGTGGGCCAGAGCGTGTCGATCAGGCTCTGGTCGACCCGGCCCGCGAGCGCATGGCGGATCATCTCGGTGTGCCAGTTCTCCGATAGCCACAGGCCCATCGTCTTGCCCCAGAGCAGGCTGTCCACCGCCGTCCAGGGATCGGGCGCACCCAGGAGCAGGAATTCGGGGGCGGCGAAGCGGCCGCGTTCCTCGATCCAGGCGTTCACGCCCCGCGCATAGGCGTCCAGCATCGCGCGCGTGTCGGCCGGCTGCACCGCGAGATCGGCCACGGCGCGGCGCCGCAGGCCGAGTGTCCGAGCCATCCGGTCGAGCGGCAGGGTCGCCGGACCGGCGAGCTCCGACAGGCGGCCGGACGCGTTGCGCCGCATCAGCTCCATCTGGAACATGCGGTCGCGCGCATGCACGAAGCCGAGGGCGGTGGCGGCGTCGAGCGCGCTGGCGGCGCGGATCCGGGGAATGCCGTCCTGGTCGAAGCCGATCTCGACCGGTGCGGACAGGCCCTCGATCTCGGCCTCCTGCATGCGGGGCGGCAGGGTGAGCCAGAGCGCCCCTCCGGCGATGCAGACGAGCAGGATGAGCAGGATGCCGACCCAGGTCAGCACCCGCGCGCAGGTTCGGAGGAGCGATCGCATCGGCGCGGACCATGCGGGCAACGCGCGTCGCGGTGCAAGCGCCGGTTGGAGGCGGACGCCAGTCCTGCCCCCGCGCGGCGGTCGGCCCGAGGGTCGACGCGTGCGGTCCGCCGCTCAGCCCGACGCGGTGGGCAGGGGTCCCGGCGCGCCGGTCAGCCCAGCTCCTCGTGCCAGGTGCGGCCGTCGCGCTCGATCAGGGCGATCGCGGCGGTGGGTCCCCAGCTGCCCGCCGGGTAGGGCCGCGGATGATCGGGGCGCGCCGCCCAGGCGTCGAGGATCGGCTCCACCCAGCACCAGGCCGCCTCCACCTCGTCATGGCGCATGAACAGCGTGGGGTTGCCGCGGACCGTGTCCATCAGCAGCCGCTCGTAGGCGTCCGGGAACCGCGTTCCGAACGTCTTCTCGAAGCGGATGTCGAGGCCGGTGGGCGACAGCCGCAGCCCGCCGGGACCGGGATCCTTGGTCATCATGCCGACCCGCATGCCTTCCTCGGGCTGCAGGCGGATGATCAGCCGGTTCGGTTGCCAGTCGGCCGATTCCGGCGGGAAGACCGCGAACGGGGCCGGGCGGAACTGCACCACGATCTCCGACACCTTCTGCGGCAGGCGCTTGCCGGTGCGCAGGTAGAACGGCACGTTCGCCCAGCGCCAGGTGTTCACCTCCGCCTTGAGGGCGACGAAGGTCTCGGTGGTGGAGGCGTCGCCGTCGCCCAGGTCGGCGTGGTAGCCGGGTACCGGCTTGCCGTCGATCGCACCCGGGGCGTACTGGCCGCGCACCGTCAGCGACGCGACCTCGTGCGGCGCGATCGGCTTCAGCGCCCGCAGCACCTTCAGCTTCTCGTCGCGCACCCGGTCGGCATCCAGCGAGACCGGCGGCTCCATCGCGATCAGGCACAGCAACTGCAGCATGTGGTTTTGCACCATGTCGCGCAGCTGGCCGGCATGGTCGTAGTAGCCCGCCCGTCCCTCGAGCCCGACCGTCTCGGCGACCGTGATCTGCACGTGGTCGATCACGTCGCTGTTCCACAGCCGCTCGAAGATCGTGTTGGCGAAGCGCAGCACCATCAGGTTCTGGACCGTCTCCTTGCCCAGGTAGTGGTCGATGCGGAAGGTCTGCGCCTCGGTGAACACCTCGCCCACGTCGCGCAGGATCTTCCGCGCGGAGGCGAGGTCGTGGCCGATCGGCTTTTCCAGCACGACCCGCGACTGGTCGGTGACCAGCCCCACCTTGCCGAGGTTGCGGCAGACCGGCCCGTACAGGTCGGGAGACGTCGCCAGGTAGAACACCCGCACCCGCTCCGCATCCAGCCGCTCCGAAAGCGCCGGCCAGTCGCCGTCCGGATCGGTCGCATCCAGCCGGACGTAGTGCAGCATGCCGAGGAAGCGTTGCAGCAGGTCGGCATCCAGGTCCTTGGCCGGCACGTGATGCTGCAGGGCCTGCTCCGCGCGCTGGCGGAACACGTGGTCGTCGAGGTCGGACCGGGCGGCGCCGATGATGCGCGAATCCTCCTGCACCTGGCCGTCGCGGAACCGGTAGTAGAGGGCCGGGAGCAGCTTGCGCAGCGTCAGGTCGCCGGTGGCGCCGAACACCACGCAATCGAACACCGGCACGGGAATGATCTTCGGCATGCGTCCATCCTGGGTCGAGATGTGGCGGGGTCGCCGCCCTGGGCACTATGCCGCGGTGCGGCAGAAGCGCCAGCGAAGGATTGGCAACCCAAGCCCGAGGGTTACCCGTCCTCGCGGAGCTGCGGATTGTCGAAAACGGGATTCCGCAGCCGGTGCAGCGCCTCGGTGAACGCGGCGGCGAGGTCGCGCTTCTCCGTCTCGCCGAGCGCGGCTCCGATTTCCTCGACGCGTCCGCGGGTCCGCAGGAGCAGTCGCGGCACCCCGCCGCCCGCCTCGTCGAGTTCCACCGAGAGCCACGCCGCGGGAAGCCGGCGCTCCTGCCGTCGACCCGAGGGGCTGGTGCGGGTGATGCGGACGCCGTCCGCCTGCAGCAGCACGAGCTCGCTCGCCCGCGCACGCCGCACGTTGAGGTGGAGCAGGAAGAGTGCCAGGCCGACCTCGGGGCCCGAGATCAGGGCGACCGGCCATGCCCCCAGCAGCCAGAAGCGCAGCGCGATGATGGCGGAGAAGCCGGCCACGGCGAGGGCCAGTATCCGGGTTCCCCGCCGCGAAAGGCTGCGATGCGGAACGATCAATGCCTCGAACCGGGTCGGTTCGGCGTCGGGAGATATGCTCGCGGGCATTCCCCCTGATGTAGGGCACTCGATGCGGACGCAAGACGGCATGGCGGCGGCGCCCCGATCACGAACCCGGAGCGAACAGCGCCTCGGGCGGGTATTCCGTCGGGATCAGCCCCTGCTCCGCGGCGAAGCGCAGGCAGAGCGCGATGCCGGTACGGTTGGCCTCGAGCCCGTAGGGCAGCGGCTCCCCGACCAGCGGGCGGAACCGCTCCTCCGCACTCGCGGCGCCGCGCGCGCGGGCGGCGTCCCGCGCCTGGGTGAACAGGTCCAGCAGCTCCCGCGCCATCCAGGGGTGGGCGTCGAGCAGGTCGGTGCGCACGCAGAGCACGTGGTTCACGGGGTAGGCGCGGGTCTCGCGATACCAGGCGGCGGCGGCGGCATCGGCCTCGGGGATCACCGGCCTGACGGCCGCCGGGTCGAGCCCGGCGAGCGCGATCCCCGCCTCCACCTCCCCCGTCAGCAGCAGCGTGCGCAGGTCCTGCCCCGGCGCGATCCGCTGCACGTTGGGCGGGTCCAGGTAGTCCTGGACATGCGCGTCCTCCTCCGTGACCCAGGTGATATCGCGGTGGTCGACCCCGTACTGGTCGCGCAGGATGCCGCGGACCCAGACGCCCGTGGTCTGCGACCAGGCCCGCACCGCCACCCGCTTGCCGACCAGGTCCCGCGGGCCGCGCAGGGGTGAACCAACCGGGCAGACGAGCGCCGCATGATGGAAACCGCGCATCAGCACGATCGGCAGGGCGGTGATCGGCTTGCCGAAGGCGTGCGCCTGGGCATGGGTGGTCAGCGCGATCTCGCAGCAATCGAAGTCGAGGGTGCGGACCATGCGGCGGAAGGCGCGGGTGATCGGCGTCACGTCCTGGACGTCGAATGCCAGGCGCGGGGAGCGCACCTCCCCGCTCCGCAGGGCCGCGACATGCGTGTAGGGCGCGATGGCGGTTCGCAGCGTCAGGGTCACGCCGGCTTCCAGTTGTAGCGCGTCGTGAGCCAGCCGCGCAGGGCGAGCAGGGCCGGTTGATTGGCGCCGGCGGCGTTGATCGCGGCCGCCGCCTCGTTCCCCGCGACGAGACGGACCGTCGCGGCACGGGCGACCGCCTGCACGTCGAGCGAGGCTGCCGCCTCGGTCGCGGCGCTGCGCCAGAGCGCGACCATCGCCGCGGGGGTGAGCTGCGGGAGCACGAGCGCGAAGTCGAGCTGCGTCGCGACGGCGGTGGCGCCCCACGCGGTGCGCATGGCCGGCGTCCAGCTCCGGCGCCAGGCCGCCTGCATTTCGGGGAGGGTGGGCACGCCGGGAAAGGCGGGGCAGCGCTGCAGCTTGCCCGCCGGATCCAGCAGCCCCAGGCTGAAGACGGGGACCGCCCCGACCTGGGCCAGTGCGCGGACATGCGGTTCGGCCTGGGCGCCGCGCAGGAAGGCGGCGTCGATCGCACCCTGGGTGAAGGCGGCGGGCAGCATCTCGTCGGTCATCGCCGGCATCAGCGCGACGCGGGTGCCCAGCCCGTCCAGCCCGAGGATGGCGGGGAGTTCGCCCGCGGCGAGGCCGGACGTGGGAAGGCGTACGGTACGGCCGGGCGCCACCGCGCCGGGGCGCGCCACCAGCACGCCGCTGGTGAGGCCAGCCATCGCCGCCAGCCAGAGGCCCACGTCGTACTGCGCCCGCGGATCGCCGACCAGCCAGGCGAGCACCGCGTCGCCCGGGGCGAGGAGCACCGTCTGGCCATCCGGCGCGGTGCGGGCACCGAACTGGTTGGCCCCGGTCACGCCGTCCGGCGCGCCGACCAGCGTGCGGCGGATCGCCAGTTCGGGCGGCATGGATTGCGCGAGCGCCGGCGCCAGCAGGCGGCTCCAGCGGTCCAGCACCGCGCCTTCGGGTCCGGCCACCAGCATGGTGGCCGACTCGGGAAGCACCGGGGCGGCCACGACGGAGCGCATCGCCAAAGCGGGACCGGCCCGCCCCAGCAGAGGCAGGCTTGCGCAGACTCCCAGCAGCCGTCGCCGGTTCAGAGACGGCAGGGCGTCGGTCATCAGGCCTCCTCCCGCGCGGGGTCCGGCCGGCTGACCGTTCCCACGGTCCGTCGTAGCGCAAGCGGGGCGGGACGCAAACCCCGGGGCGGCGACGGGGGGCTCGGCGCGGCGGCCCGCAGGGAGCAGAAGGCCGCGGCCAGCAGCAGCGCCATCCCGGCCGCGTCCCGCACCCCGATCCGTTCGCCGAGGATCAGCACGCCAAGGAGCACCGCGATCACCGGCGAGACATAGGCGTAGGTGCCGGCCCGCGCCGGCCCCCAGGCGGCGATCAGCCGCAGATAGGCCGTGAAGGCGAAAAGCGACCCGAACAGCACGAGGAAGGCCCATCCGGCCCAGGCGGGGCCGCCCCAGTGGAGGCGCGCGGCTTCGACCGCCCCCGGTTCGAACGCCAGCGCCCCCACCGTCAGCACCAGCCCGCCGGGCAGCAGGGTCATCCCGGACAGGAACATGGCCGGCAGGGTCCTGGTCAATGGCCGTGCGAGCACCGACCCGAGGCTGTAGACCACGGCGCTCACGATGATGGCGGCGGCACCGAGCAGGCCGAGGATGTCGGTGGGCGCGATGATCTGCGGCCCGAACAGCACCGCCAGCCCGGCGAAGCCGAACAGCAGCGCCGCGGCGCGGGTCAGGCTCCAGCGTTCCTCGCCAAGCACGATGCCGAACCCGAGCAGGCAGACCGGCGTGAGGGCGAGATCGAGCACCGCGGTCAGGCCCGACGGCACGTGGCGGATGGCCCAGAACAGCGGGGCATAGGTCAGCACCACCATCAGGAGCTGCACCAGCGCGAGCCGGCCCCAGGCGGGCGGGTCGAGGCGGCGCATCTCGCCGCGGACGCCGGCGAACAGCAGCAGGACCAGCCCCGCGACGACGAATCGCGTGCCGCAGAAGAAGATCGGGGGAACGCTTTCCACCCCGACCTTCATGGCGATCCAGGTCGCGCCCCAGATCAGGCACATCGCCACGAACAGGACGCGCATCGACTTCTCCTTGTAACGCGTAACGCCTTTAGGGCAGAAAACCCGTTACCACGGCGAGAGTTCGAACCCGAACGGTCCTGAGGCGATGAAGCAGGTCACGGTCGCGACATTGAAGCTGTGCGGGGGTCACCCGGCGCTGGACTTCACCAACACGGTGCATGCGCGCGGCCCCCGCTTCGGCCCCGACGTGCTGCGGGACGACGACGACCTGCTGCGATGGAGCGTGCGGATCGGGCTGCTGGACGCGACGGAGGTGGAGGGGGTGCGCCGCATCCAGGTGGCGGAGGGGGTGCGCCGCACCCCGGCGGTGGAGGGGGTGCCCCGCATGCAGGCGGCGGAGGGCCGATCCGTCCTCGAACGCGCGAAGACCCTGCGGGAGGCGCTGCATCGGATTTTCGCGACGCCTGGCCTGCCCGCCGCAGACGACCTCGATCTGCTCAGCCGGACCGCCTGCGCGGCGCAGCAGAGCCGGGTGCTGGTGCGCGTGGCGGACGGCTATGCCTGGCGTTGGCGGGACGGCGACCCGGACACGGTCGCCCATCGCATCGCCCTTGCCGCCGCCGACCTCCTCACCTCCCCGCGCGTCGGCCGGGTGCGGGTGTGTGCCGGGGAGAATTGCGGCTGGCTGTTCCTGGACACCTCCCGCTCCGGCCGTCGCGTCTGGTGCAGCGAGGAAACGTGCGGCACCCGCACGCGCGTCCGGCGGTGGCGATCGAAGGAGGCGGGAGGCGCGGATGGCGGCCGCACCGCAGGCCCGCAGAGGCAATGAAGGATGCGGGGTGGCGGCGGAGGCGCGGCGACGACCCGCGCACCCGGGACGGGCCGCGGCGCCGCCCGTCGTCTACGCGTCGTAGGAGACGAGCGCGTCGCAGGGTACGTCCAGACGCGAGCGGCCATTGAGGAACTTGAGCTCGATCAGGGCCGCCGCCGCCGGCACCTCCGCGCCCACCTGGCGCAGCAGCGCGATGCCGGCCGCCATGGTGCCGCCGGTCGCGAGCAGGTCGTCCACCACGACCACGCGCTGGCCGGGCTGCACGGCATCGGCCTGCACCTCGACCCGGTCCTCCCCATACTCGAGCGCGTAGTTGAGGCCGACGGTCTCGCCCGGCAGCTTGCCGCGCTTGCGGATCATGATGAAGCCGCAGCCCAGCTTGAGCGCGAGCGGCGCGGCGATCAGGAAGCCGCGGGATTCGACGCCGGCGATCAGGTCCGGCTGGTAGGCGCGCACCGCGCGGGCCATGCGTCCCATCGCGACCTGCCAGGCATCGGCGTCCCGCAGCAGGGTGGAGATGTCGTAGAACAGGATGCCCGGCTTCGGAAAATCCGGAATCCCGCGGATGTGGTCTTTCAGGTCCATGGTGCCGGTTCCTTCGCTGCGGGCCAGTCCGCCGTCCGCTTGGGTGTAAAGCGCGGCGTTTTTCGCCGCAACGGCGGTTGCGCCCTCCCTCGCCGGTGCTCACACTGCGCCGCAGCATGGAGGATGGGGCGATGGGGGTCACCGAGACGGGTCTGCGCAATGCGGACATCGATGCGGCGCTGAACGAGGCGAAGGAAGCCTATGTCGCGCGCAACCCCAAGAGCCTCGCCCGCTACGTCGAGGCGACGGCCGTCATGCCGGGCGGCAACACCCGGACGGTGCTGCACTACGCCCCCTTCCCGCTGGCCATGACCAAGGGTGAGGGCTGCCGCCTGTGGGATGCCGACGGCACCGAGTATGTCGACTTCCTGGGTGAGTACACGGCCGGGATCTACGGGCATTCGCATCCGAAGATCCGCGCGGCCGTGGACGGGGCGCTGGACCGCGGGCTGAATTTCGGCGCGTCGAACATGACCGAGGCGCGGTTCGCCCGCGCCGTGTGCGACCGGTTCGGGCTCGACCGCGTCCGCTTCACCAATTCCGGGACCGAGGCCAACCTGCTCGCGATCTCGCTGGCGCGCATCTTCACCAAGCGCCGCCAGGTGCTGGTGTTCGACGGCGGCTACCACGGCGCGGTGTTCGGGTTCGCCGGCGGCGGGTCGCCGATCAATGCGCCGTTCTACTACGTTCTCGCGCCGTACAACGACATCGAGGGCACCCGCGCGAAGATCGCCGAACATGCGGCCGACCTGGCGGTGGTGATCCTGGAGCCGATGATGGGCGGCGGCGGCTGCATCGCCGCGGAACCCGCCTTCCTGCAGATGCTGCGGGAGGAGACGCAGCGGGTCGGCGCGCTGCTGATCTTCGACGAGGTGATGACCTCCCGCCTCGCCCCCGGCGGGCTGCAATCGGTGCGCGGGATCAAGCCGGACCTGACCACGTTCGGGAAGTATATCGGCGGCGGCATGTCCTTCGGCGCGTTCGGCGGGCGGGCCGACATCATGGACCTGTTCGACCCGCGCCGCCCCGACGCGCTGCCGCATGCCGGCACGTTCAACAACAACGTGCTGACCATGGCGGCCGGTCTTACTGGCCTGACGGAGATCTACACGCCCGAGGCCGCCCAGGCGCTGAACGCCCGCGGCGATGCGCTGCGCACCCGGTTGAACGGGCTGTGCGAGGCCGCAGGCGCGCCGATCCAGTTCACCGGCATCGGCTCCATGTTCGCGATCCACACGGTGCGGGGGCCGATCCGCTCTCCGGCGGATGCGGCGCGCGGTGACGCGAAGCTGAAGGAGCTGTTCTTCTTCGACATGCTGGCGCATGGGATCTGGCTGGCGCGGCGCGGCATGTTCACGCTGTGCCTGCCGATCGGCGACGCCGAGTGCGACAAGCTCGCCGCTGCGGTGGAGGAGTTCCTGAGTTCCCGCCGCTCTCTTCTCACGGCGGCGGGCTGAGGGGCCACCCGAGCTCCGAGGGAAGGCGCTCGGCCGGCGGGTCGCCGTCTCCTGACGGTACCGGGCGCCTCGCGCTCCAATCGTCATCCGCGGACTTGATCCGCGGATCCCCACGAACACGCGCTCGCGTTCCATTCTGCGGGCCGGCAAAGTCGTGCCGGTGGGGATCCGCGGGTCGGGGCCCACGGCTGTCCGGTTCGATTTTGCTGTACTTCTACCACGGCGTTGATTCTACTGGCTTCGGTTCGGGTGACAGCGAATCGAGGCATCAGCGAGGAGCAACGCCGTGGCGCACCAGAATAGCGTGTT